>BNJU01000974.1_pt1 | contig 490567 bp, 548 predicted proteins | sample 8539281 | NCBI WGS metagenome assembly BNJU01 (sample SAMD00202456, study PRJDB9452) | human saliva metagenome | isolation source: human saliva | place: Japan
ATAGCTTTTGTACGTTCCTTCACTCAGGAGATTGGTACCAATCCTTCAATACCATTTCTTCCAACAATTGCTGGAACACTGAGAGATACATCACGAATACCATACTCACCATGTAATGCAGTTGATACAGGTAAGATAGACTTTTCATCTCGTAAGATTGCATCGACAGATTCTTACAACTGACATTGCAATTCCCGTAGTAAGTAGCGTTCTTTCTTCAATAATCTTATACGCCGCATTCTTAACATCTTTCTGCGATATCTTCTTGAGCAACCTTCATGTCAAGGTCACCACCCATACCTCTTAACGCAAAGAAGTCAGCGAGTGGAACACCTGATACATTTGCCATAGACCATGTGCAGATTTCAGAGTCACCATGTTCACCGATAACATATGCATGAACAGAACGTGAGTCAACATCCAAACGTGTTCCTAATAGATATCTTAGACGTGCAGAGTCTAATACAGTGCCTGAGCCAAATACACGATTCTCTGGCATGCCAGAAGCTTTCTGTGCATAGTAAGTTAGGATATCAACTGGATTAGCTACAATCAATAAAATTCCTTCAGGATTTTGTGCTTTGATTTCAGCCATAATACCAGAGTGAATCTGGATATTCTTCTTGATTAAGTCAAGACGTGTTTCACCTGGCTTTTGGGCAGCTCCAGCCGTAACGATAATGATAGCCGCATCCTTGATATCGGAATAATCACCTGCATAGATATTCATTGGAGAACTGATTGAAGTACCATGACCAATATCCATGGCTTCTCCTTCAGCCTTAGCACGATTTACATCTAATAAAACCATTTCTGAAAATAGACCGCTTTGCATTAAAGCAAATGCGCTAGAAGACCCAACAAATCCACAACCTACAACTGCGACTTTACGAAAATTAATACTCATATTTCATATATCCTTTCTATTTTAAGATACGTTTCCATTATAGGCATTTCTTTTTAAAAATACACTTAATGTAATTCAAAAAAACATCTTACGGGTTTCATTTTTCGCAAGATGTTTCATATATCAACTATTTTTGTTGTTGCATCTGTCAGGGTTGGATTAAAACTAGCATCTACATAATCTAATAGCGCTGACTTAGCAAATATTACAGCAGTGGTCACCCATACGCTCTAATGTACCAAGAATATCACAGTAGATTGAAGCAGCCACAGAAGATTCACATTGGTTCTTAGACATACGTGTAAAGTGTGCTTGACGAGCCACATACTCTGCCTTATCCATCTCTTCTTCTAATGCCATTAACTCTTCGTAGATAATCTTATCTTTTGTTCGGTATACTGCAATTGCCTTTGCGTACATTTCTTTAAACTTATCATACATACCGTTGATGTCAGCCATCGCAAAGGAGGTTAGTTCACTACGGTCTTCTTGAACCATCTTATAAAACTCAGAGAGGTTCATTGATAAATCACCTAAACGCTCAAGGTTCTTGATGATTTCTAGATCCCTACGAATATCCGCTTGGTCAATAGCTGTTAAATTGGAATTTGCGGAAACCTGAACCAAGAACTCTGTAATCTTACGATCCAAAGAGTTAATCATAGACTCAGATTGTTTCAAGTTATCAAAGTCTTCATCCGTACCAGGCTTATTTAGGAAAGTACGAGAATCAGAGACGTCCTCGCCTACAACATCTGCCAGTTTAAAAATCGCATCTCTAGCAGCAGAAATCGCAACCGCAGGAAGTTCAGTACTAGCAAGATGAGCGTCCAACTCATCGATATTAATTTCAATCTTCTTAGGTTCTTCACCACGAACAATCAAACGAATTAGTGCTGTAAATTGGCGAAGTAGTGGGAAGAATACGATAGTTGCACTTGTGTTAAAAAACGATATGCTAGCACGCTATCTGCATCATTCCACCAATATGTAACTCTGCACAAAATCCATTGAATAAAAGTTTGCGTATGGAACTAAGAACACCATGCCAATGGTTGTACCAATAATATTAAATAAGATATGAATGCCCGCTGTTCTTTTAGCTGCTGTAGAACCACCAATTGAAGCTAAGATACCCGTAACAGTTGTGCCAATATTAGCACCAAATACGAATGGTAATACGGCACTAAATGTAAGTGCACCAGCTTCATACATCTTCTGTACGACACCAATTGTCGCAGCTGATGCTTGTACTGCACCAGTCATGATTGTACCAGCAAGTAGTGATAAGAATGGATTTGTGGACATAGCTTCCGCAAAGGACATAAATGCAGGCACATCTTTAATTGCCGCAAGTTCATCACCCATCGAATTCAAAACCAAAAGAAAAATCAAACCAAAAACCAAGAATGATATAACCAGTACTCTTAATTTTCTGTTTCTACCAAAGCAGATAATCATTGCACCGACGAATACAAAGTATAAAACAAACTTATTAATATCCAGGGAAATCAATAATGATGTTACTGTTGTACCAATATTGGCACCCTATGACAATACCTGCAGCCTGTTCCCAAATTCATAAGACCTGTAATGAACCAAGCCAATCGTAATTGCGGTTGAAGCTGAGCTGGACTGCATGACGATTGTAATCGCAATACCAATCAAAAAGCACTGAATGGATTGGTTGTATATTTATCAATATAATCTCTCAATTTATCACCAGCAACAGCTTTTAAGCCATCGCCCATGAAATTGATACCGATTAAGAATAAACCGAAACCACCTAGGATAATATCCCATCTAATGGATGTAAGTTCCATCATTCCTCCTGTGATCATTAGACCCCTTAAAATCTCCCCATCTAAAAACACACGGAAACAAATTCAATTTAAAATATTTTAGGCTAAAATTCAAGCATTTTTCACATTTAACTCTTTCTAACCCATACACATTATTTTGACAATTTACAACCCTGTATATAATTTTTATCTTCAACATATGATTGATAGAATTTAATACTCTCCGTTTATCTATACTCCATAATGGCGCAATCAACTCATCCGCATTTCCATCTCCTGTTAAGCGATGGATTACAATATGTTCATCTAAATGCGCAATACATTCTCGTCACAAGTTCTACGTACTCATCCATCTCTAAAACATGATATTGAGATGGATGGGATAAATACTGTAAACCTAATCTTGTATTCTTTAAATAATGTAATAACTGTAACTTCACACCATCAATTGAACATGCATTTAAATGTTGTATCGTTTCTAACAACATCTTTTGATCTTCCCCAGGAAGGCCAATAATGATATGCACAATCACACTGATATTAATTGCCTTTAGATCCTTAACCGCTTTATCAAATACTTCAAGTGGATAACCACGGTTCATCCATTTGGCAGTACTCTCATGAATCGTTTGTAAACCAAGTTCTACCCAAATAAACTTATTTGGATAATTCTCTTTTAATTCTTTTAAAAGTGAGATAACATCTTCGCCTAAACAATCAGGTCTAGTCGCAATAGAAATGCCCGCAAATAAATCATCTTGTAAGGATGCGGTAAAGATTTTCCGTAGCTTTACGATAGGTGCGTAGGTATTTGTAAAGGATTGAAAATATGCGATATAGTCGCCCTTAGGAATTTCTTGGTGATTATAAATCAGTTCTTCTCTGCTTAAACGTTTCCCTTCATAGGAAATTGCAAAATCCCCAGAACCACCTTCACCACAGAAGATACAACCTCCAACAGCGACCTTGCCATCGCGATTTGGACAAGTCATACCTGTTTCAAGTGCTACTTTGTAAAGTTTACGTCCGAAGGTATCTTTGAGATATTGTGGAAATGAATAATACAGTTGTTTCATATCTCTATTTTATGATGAAATGCAAAAGAAAAGAAGATACATCACATATCTTCTCTTACAAATCGAATTTTCATGCCACCCTTAACAAGTTTTAAGATAGACAAGTCCTTAGGTGATACATGACCAATAACATTCACACGATTATCCGCTGGAAGTGAGCTACGGACAATCTGTACTTCTCCTGCATAACGCAGGGTAAGCATCATTATCCATGGTGATTGCACCGATTTCACGTGTCGTTGTGTTGTTTGGTGCGATGTGTTCATCTGCCTTCTTTAATAAGCGTGCTTCTTCTACACGAATAATCCAAGAAGGACTATCGATACGACAAGTTACTTCCTTATCATAGAAATGTTCCGCATGTTTTAAAGTGACTGGGATATCAATTACCCCTGTATCGCAATACGATTGAATGCGCTGTATCTCATATGCACTAATCCCAGGATCTCCTACAAATACTTGATCTACATGATACTTTAACGTTAGCTCCATAAACGCTGCGTATGGAGAAATATGGCGATGATGTTCCAGAGTTGGTAAACCCTCAAAGATAGGTCCACGTTTTAATACATCCCCTGGAATAAAGGCAATCACGTGGATACCTGCAGCCTGTAATGACTGTGTAATCTTTAAGAAGTACTCTTCATCTAGTCCTGTTTCACTACGTGGATAGTAGTTATGCATGGCAAGGATTTCTTTTCCTTCACGCACCAAGTCATCTACTTCATCCACACGAATGGTGGATGCGTTTAGTACAATTGGCATCTCTTTTGCTAACGCTAGCATCTCCGCATGGTCAAAACCATAATCTAAACGCAACGCGTATACATCTAGTAACTTTGCGATTTCTCGCACAGAGGAGACCTGAAATAACTCTAATGATTTTGTAGATACATCCGCTACAATACGGAAACCCTCTTCATTTAACCAGTCACACATTGCATGCATGTCTTTTGTATATGTATCACTAAACTCTTCTGCGATATGTAATGACACAAATACAAGTGGATGATTTTTCCCTACACCTTGCAAGTATGACTTTTGTTTTTCAAATGTGCTTAAAAATACAGAATATCCTAATGAATTTGCCATGTTATTTCTCCATGATTGCTTCACGGACATGACCACAAGCTTTTTCTAAACGAATCAATGCATCTTCGTAAGAACAATTTGCTAGAATCATCGTGATAGCGACTTTACATGAACCTTTTGCTGTATCTATCGTAGCACGTGCAACAAAGCGTTCAACCCCCGTAGCTTCCATAACAATATTTTCTGCGCGATTGCGTAGTTTCTCATTTGTCTGCATTACGTCAACCATAAGATTTTGATAAGCTTTTCCAAGACCTACCATCGTTGCAGTAGAAATCATATTAAGAATCATCTTTTCAGCTGTACCAGACTTCAAACGTGTAGAACCTGTTAATACTTCAGCCCCTACCGGAACATCCACCGCAATTTCGGCAACGTCACCAATCTTAGAATGATATGTATTTGAGATTGCGGCCGTATGACAACCTAGCTCTTGGGCATAAGAAAGTCCACCCAAAACATATGGAGTACGACCACTCCGCTGCCAAACCAATAACGACATCTCTTTCATTTAAACCAATTTGAATTAAATCTTGTTTAGCAAGCTCTGTGGAATCTTCCGATCCTCACGTGCTTTTGATAAAAGCACCTTCACCACCCGCAATCAAACCAACAACAACATCTGGGGATACACCAAATGTTGGAGGACATTCTGCCGCATCAAGTACTCCTAATCTTCCACTTGTTCCTGCACCCATATAGATGATTCTGCCACCTTTACTGATTGCCTCAATACAATACTTAATTATCTTTGCAATATTAGGAAGATGTGGTTGAATCGAAGAGGCAATTAACGCATCCTCACGGTTCATCTCTGTAATGATTTCAAGTGAACTCATCTGATCCAAATTCATCGTATTTTCATTGCGGTGTTCTGTAGCGATTGTTTGAAGATTAATTGTCATATGCGTATGCCCCCTATGATATGTTCTAGTATATAAATCTATATTCATATTATAGGAAGAATGATAACAAAATTTCAATATTGATACTTTTTTTCGAAATAATATTTCTGTTTTTGGGATAATATGCTATTGTTTCTATAGGAGAATACAGCCATGAAAAATGCACTTATTCGATTACGTGAACATTACCACGAGTTAGCCGGTGCAGAAAGAACTGTCGCGGAATATATTCTTAAAAACCCTGAAACCGCAAGTACACTTTCTGTGCAGGAATTAGCACATAAAAGTTTTTCATCCCCATCTGCGGTTGTTAGAATGTGTCATCGTATCAACTTTGATGGATACAAAGATTTCAAACGCAGTTTGACTATTGAGTTAGCACTCCATGCGAAAACTGGCGAGCAGATGTATAACGAAGAAATCAAAAGAACCGATAATATCACAGATATCATTCGTAAGGTAACAGCCAAAAATGCAAAATCTTTAGATGAAACCGAAAAGTTAATGGATGTCGAAACATTGCGCGAATGCGTAAAAATCATGAATGACGCAAGAAATATTATCCTTGTTGGAATGGGTGCTTCCCTTGTTACTCTACGTGATTTATATCTGAAGTTACTACGTATCTCAAAGCCATGTACCATTAATGAAGACTGGCATTCACAGCTTCTTAGCTGTAAGAACAGTACTGCAGAAGATGTAGCGATTGTTTGTTCCTACTCTGGCAATACCACTGAAGTCATTACATGCATGAATGCTCTAAAAGAGAACCTAACGCCAATCATCGCAATTACACGTTGTGTTGATACACCAGTTTCTAAACTGGCAGATCATAAATTATATACAACCGAGAATGAATCTCTCTTGCGTACAGCCGCAATGTCATCTCGTATCTCTCAGTTAAACATTATTGATATTCTCTATACTGCACTCGGCACGATGAATTACGATGAAACGATTAAAGTATTACATCGTACTTACATTGAAAAACCAAAGAACTAAAAAAGCGGAGACCCCGCTTTTTTAATATTGTTGTAATAAACCTTTTAGAGTACTTGCGAATTTCTCACGATCAACACCAAGCATTACCATAGTTTCACGTGTCTTAAACTTTGTATCACTCCATATGTCTGTAACCGTCTTACCAAAAACATAAGCGACTCTGTGTTTCCACATAGACACCTGCTTTTTGTCCTGTAAAGATTTCAGGATACTGCAAGTAAATTAATGGACATGCATCATGAATACAGAGTATCTCACGCTTGTAGTTTTTGATATAGAAATTTAGATTGGATTGTACAACATCCACAAAGAATTTGCTGATCTTCGTATTAAAATCACGAATATCCTGAATATCTTTACCATCTAGGTAGGCATCAACTGTTACATCTAAACCAAACATAACAACCGGAATACCACTTTGCATAACTGTTTCTGCAGAATGAGGATCTGCATAGATATTAAACTCAGCTGCCATTGTTGCATTGCCACCAACAGCTGCACCACCCATAATGAGAATTCTTTCAATCATATCATTCAAATCAGGATGAGAGATAATTGCATTTGCGATATTTGTAAGAGGTCCTACCGCAACAATCTGTAGTTTGCCACCTTCTTTTTCGCAGCCTCATAGATTGCATCCCATGCATGCATTGTTTCCTTTACAGCTGAAGAATCTGGAATCACAACACCACCAAGTCCATCTTTACCATGCACTTCGGAAGCGTCATCAAGTTCTACACACATCGGCTTAATTGCACCTGGGTATACTTTGATATCCGCTCTTCCTGCATATGCAAGTACATTACGACAGTTTTTAAATGTCTTGGCATGTTCTACGTTACCTGCAACTGCAGAGATACCACGAATCGCAAGTTTATCTAACTTAAAAGTGCACAAAGGAGCGCAACCGCATCATCAACACCAGTATCAGTATCAATCCAAATTGGAATTAAATCTGTCATGCGATATCCACCTTTCTGCCTTCGTATGTCTTACATACTTCCACTAGTAAATCAACAAACTTATCACGGTCAACACCAAGTACAGCAGTAACATTATTCGGATTACCACTTGATTGATGCCAATCTGCGATAGTCGCACCACGTGTGTAGTGACCTTCAGTATCGATTTCAACGTACATCTCTTGTGTTGTAAAGATTTCAGGCCTCATTAACACCGCCACAGCACATGGATCATGTAATGGCGAACCATTCCAACCAAGTTCTGCGTGATGCTTGAAGAAGAAATCTAACCAATCCGCAACGATACCAGATACCTGGTTTCCAATTTCACGGATTCTCTTTTCATCCTCTGGATATACGATAGCCTTCTCTCTGTTACATCAAGACCACACATTGTTAGTGGGATACCAGATGTAAATACGATCTGTGCAGCTTCTGGATCTTCAAAGATATTGAATTCAGCAGCTGGGGTCCAGTTCCCGTTTCTAAGTCCACCACCCATGATGGAGATTCTTCCAATCTTGGATTTTAATTCTGGATGAGTTAGTAATAACGCTGCTACATTTGTTTGTGGACCGGTAGCGATAATCGTTACCGGTTTCTCACTTTCTCTTAATACTTTCGCCATTAAATCTACAGAAGATAATTCTGATAACTGCATGCATGGTTCAGGTAGTGCAGGACCATCCAAGCCAGATTCACCATGGAAATTTCCAGCTGTAATTAATGGAGATAATAATGGTAATTCTCTACCTTTTGCAATTGGCGCATCAATACCTAGTAAAGTACAAATACGCATTGCATTATATGTTGTTTTAGATAGTGTTTGATTACCTGCCACACTTGTGACAGCTTTAATATCAAAGACAGGATTTGCCTTGGCAAACACCCAAGCAATCGCATCATCGTGACCTGGATCGCCATCTAAGATGACTGGTATTTTCTTGATTTCACTCATGCGTTTACCTTCTCTGCATTTTCACGGCGTGCACGCTTTGCACGACTTGCCGCAATTAGAGCGAATACAACTAAACCAACAATCGTTACTAAATAAGGGATTGGTGAAACAAGGTTGGAATCAACACCTGTCGCAGATAACTTGATACCAAATGCCTGTGCAAAACCGAAGATTAATGCTGCTAGCATACATCCTAAAGGCTCAACAGCACCCATTGCCTGTGCGGCAAGTGCAATAAATCCACGTCCAGCAACCATGTCGAGGGACCAACCCATCGCATAGTACATAGACATAAACGCACCACCCATACCGCAGAGTACACCGGCGATAACCATTGTAATGTACTTCACGCGGATAACACTTACACCAACAGAAGAAGCCGCATGAGAGTTTTCACCAACAGAGCGGATATTTAATCCTAGTGGTGTATGGTATAGCAATACCCATGTTAAGAAAACACAGATAAATGCAAAGTATGTTAATAAACTATGTCCGGATAATACCTGTCCAATCACAGGGATCTTATCGATGAGTGGAATTGTAATACTTGGAATCTGTAACTTCTGTGTAATCAAAGAAGTTGTAGAAGTAAGTTGTGATCCCTGGGTAATTCCTGTAATTACCTTAACTAAGAAGATTGTTCCACCAGATCCAATCATATTGACTGCAGTACCAGTTAAGATAATGTTTGTCTTTAGATTGAATGCAAAGAATCCCATCAGTAAGCTAACGATAATACCTACAGCAATTGCCACAAGTAAACCAACAAACCAATTTCCAGAATAGTAAGCAAATAAGGAACCAAACAACGCGGAAATCATCATAGTACCTTCAAGACCGATGTTAGAAACACCCGCTTTTTTTCACAGATAACAGCAGCCATGGTCGCAAATAAGATCGGAGCTGTAATACGGAAAATTGCGAAGAAGAATTCTGGTGTCATAATTAGTGAAAACATCTTACTTCACGCTCCCTTCTACAATCGCTCCGACTTGTTTTTCGCGCAACTCCTCTTCAGCACTCTTAACGACAAGTCTTTGACGATACTTGGATAAGAATTGATCGGCCGCAAAGAACAAGAAAATAATCGCTTGAATAATATCAATCAACTGTGCAGGAACTGCAGCGTAAGTTGACATTAAAGTACATCCCTTTTCAAGATATGCCATAAAGAATGCGGCGAGTGGAACAAATGCTGGGTTATTACCGGCCAAAATCGCTACGGTAATACCCGTCCAACCATACCCCGGTTGCGCTAACCAGTCGAAGTATTGGTTTCTTCCTAGCATTTCGATGCCTCCACCCATACCTGCTAGTAATCCACCGATTACTTGTGAAAGGATGATGATCATTACAACGTTCATACCAGAGTACATAGAGAACTTCTGGTTGATACCAATCATACGGATTGCATATCCCCAACGTGTACGATACATAAATAGTGCAATAATAATTGTCATTACAATTGCGATAGCGAAACCAATAGATAGCTTAGAACCATTATCAATTAACTGAGGTAGTGCAGCGTTTGCCCTGGAAGTTACTTGTCTGAACTGTACCCTTTTGTCTTATCAGCGATAAAACGCATTCATCATAAACTTGATAACGTACATGATGACATAGTTTAACATTATGAGTTTACCATTTCACTGACATTTAACTTTGCCTTTAATACTGCAGGAATTAACATCATCACACCTGTAACGACTGCACCTGCAAGAATGGCAACGATTGGAGTAATGCACCTGGTAATGGAACATATACTGCAACTAAAAGAAGTCACAAACGCACCAAGTAAGATACCACCCTCAGAGCCAAGGTTAAATTGGTTTGCTGAGAACATCACACAAGTTGCTAGACCCGTAAAGATAATAGGAATCATGCTTGCAAGTACATCTGTAAAACCCTTTTACACTAAACGTACCATTTGCACGGAATATCGGTTGAATCAACATTGCCTTCAAAGAACTGAATGTCGCAAGTAGTCTTGCACCAAAAACTATCTCCCTTTGAACTAATAAAGATTAGGATTGTTGCAATCTAGTAACGCAATACCGATAGCCATTGCGCCACGTACAATACTAAATATCAAACTTCTTTTTCTTATTCATGACAAACCCTCGCAATCTCTTCTGCTGTTTGTTTCTTAATACCCAACATGTATTGACCCATGATTTCGTCATTTAACTGACTCGTATCTTCAAAGTACGCAACAATCTGACCACCATACATGACGATTAAACTATCAGATAATTCCATAACTTCATTTAAGTCTGCAGATACTAATAACACACCAATTCCAGAACGTGATAATTCTACTAACTTTTTACGGATGAATTCCGTCGCACCAACGTCGATACCACGCGTTGGTTGATCAGCGATAATCAAATCTGGTTGATTGGAGAATTCACGTGCAACAACAACCTTCTGAATATTACCACCAGATAACATCCCAACCTTCTGGTCGCGGCTCTTGCACAATACTTTATATTCTTTAATGAGGTCATCCGTCTCTTCATGCATGTTTTTCATGTTAAACATCAAACCCTTGTTCATCTTCTTAGAATCTGCACGGTCAGAGATAATATTTTCTTCAATTGACGCATTTGCGGCAATACCAAATAACATACGATCTTCTGGTACTAATGAGATATGTTTCTCACGTAATTGGCGTTGGTTTAAACCTATGATATTATCACCCTTCATTGTGATAGTTCCCTCATTTGGTTTGTTTAAACCAAACAACATATCAACAAGTTCCTTTTGACCATTACCTTCAACACCCGCAATACCAAGAATTTCTCCTTTACGAACGGATAGAGATACGCCATTGAGCATCTTCTTGCCCCAGTCATTGACATAATGTAGGTCTCTAACTCTTAGGATTTCATCTGTAGGTTTAGCAATATCTTTCTGTACCTGTAAGACAACATCACGTCCTACCATCAAGCGAGAAATCTTCTCGGGTGTAACATCCTTTGTCTCATAGACACCCATAAATTTACCACCACGTAAGATACTTAAACGATCAGTAATCTCCATGATTTCGTTTAACTTATGAGAGATAAAGATTAATGTATAACCCTGTTCTTTTAGATGCTTTAACTCCTTAAATAGTTCTGTTGTTTCTTGGGTAGTTAAAACAGCAGTAGGCTCATCTAAAATCAAAATCTTAGCACCACGTACTAATGCCTTTAAGATTTCTACCTTCTGCTTCATTCCAACCGGGATATCGACAACACGAGCATTTGGATCAACTGCCAAGTTAAACTTCTTGGAGTATTCCTCAGTAATCTTGATTGCCTTTTGACGATCGATGAAAATACCGTTCTTCTTCGGAGTCATACCCAATACGATGTTTTCAGCGACAGTTAAACTTGGCACCAACATAAAATGTTGGTGAACCATTCCGATACCCTTTGAAATCGCTACGTTCGGTGATGATAAATGTACCTTTTCGCCATTGACGTAAATCTCACCTTCTGTAGGTTGCTCTAAACCAAACAACATCTTCATCAGTGTTGATTTACCAGCACCATTTTCTCCCATCAGCGCATGAATTTCGCCTTTGCGTACATTCAAGTCAACATCCTGGTTTGCCACGACAATCATTAGGATAAATCTTGCGAATGCCTTTTCATTTGAATGACATATTCTTCGTTCATATCTCTTACCTCATTCTATTTTATATACAGGTGATCTTTTTAAAATGAAAATCCAGTTCCAACCACCATCCCAAGTTATTTTCAAAACTATTGAAAACTACACTTTTCGGCAGCTGAAACTGGATTCATAATCACCAAAGATACTAATCAGATATATTGTTTTTTCGTGGTTGAATGAAACTTTCAAATTTCTACGTAAAACAATTTATGAATCTTTTGTATCGCTACGATTAAGGACGTACCTTTTCACGTAATGTTTCTAAATCTTTAGATGTATTTCCTAATGCTGTAGGAACTTCAACCTTACCGTCTAAGATAGCCTGAATAGCTTCGTTAACCTTGTCCTTAGTTGCTTGAGAAGCATACTTGGCAAAGTTCTTGTCAGTTACTACACCAACACCATTTTCCTTCAAGCCTAATGTAACTTCTGTTCCCCAGTGTTCTCTACCTGCATCCCATTCATCAAATACCCAAATGAGAGAGTTACCAACATTCTTTAAACCAGATGTTAATGTAATCGCTGCTAAGTCAGGAGAGAAAGTAGATTCCTGGTCTGAGTCAACACCGATAAACCATGCATTATTCTTTTCAAGAGCTGCTTCAGCTGCACCATTACCAGCATTACCAGCAACACCCCAGATAATATCAGCCTTATTATCACTAATCATGGATAATCCATATTCCTTAGCAATCGCTGTATCTACATAGTCATTTGTATAACGTGTATCAACCTTGATTTCTGGATCAACGTTCTGAGCACCTGTAATATAGCCATATAAGAAGTCATTGATAACTGGGCTATCGATACCACCAACGAAACCAATTACCTTTTCAGGATTAATACGTTCAACAGATGTATCTGTTGTCATGCTTGCAGCTAATGTACCAATGATATAACCTAACTCATTCTGCTTGTATGTTAAGTTGAGGACATTCTTATTTTCGCCAGCATAAGTATTGTCATCAAAGATTGCATACTTCTGATCTGGATACTTTGTAGCAACTTCCTTTAAGAAGTCAGGCATCTGATATGTTCCACAAATGATTAAGTCATATTCTCCCAAATCAGATACTTCATACAATGTCTGTAACCATCTTGGCTTATCAGCGTCTGTACCACCCATTTCAATTGTCTTTAGTGTGATACGACCATCTTTTTCAAGAGTCTGTAAACCAGCTGCTGCTGAGTCAAAGAATGACTTATCACCCAAGTTACCATTAACTAGGTATGCTACGTTGTACTTCTTTCCATGTGTTTCTGTTGCGTTGGAACCCTGCTTTTCAGATCCCTTAGGGCCACAACCAACGAGTGGTGTTAACAACAATGCAACCATTGCTGCCTTTAATAGATTTTTCATGTATTTTCCTCCCAAAATCTTTTCAAATCGCTAGTCATCTCTTAAAATGAAATGGTGAAAGCGATTTCATGTAAACTCATTTTATTATTGGGTTTTAAATAAGTCAACAAGTACATATCACCAGAAAGGACAAAAAATTATGTTGAATCGTATACCTAAAATTAATCTTCATTTACATCTAGACGGGTCATTCCGCATGAATACAATATGGAAACTTGCTCATGAACAAAATGTGCAAATGCCTGCAGATACAATCGAAGGCTATGAAGCCTTTATTCGTAAATGCGCAAATGCCAAAGATGTAAATGAATATCTTAAGATGTTTGATACTCCTTTGAAATGCATGCAAGACAAAGCTTCTATTACTCGTATTACAGAAGAGTTGATTGAAGATCTAGCAAATCAAGGCTATATCTATGCAGAGATTCGTTTTGCTCCACAACTCCACACACAAAAAGGTTTAACCCAAGCCGACGCAACAGAAGCTGTATTAGAAGGCAGAAACAACGCCCTCAAGAAATATCCAAATCTTCGCATCGGTATCCTTACATGCATGATGTGCATAGGTGTTGATACACTAAACCAAAAAGAAAATATGGAAACTGTAGAAGTATGCAAGCAATATCTCGGTAAAGGTGTTGTCGGAATTGACCTTGCTGGTGCAGAAGGATTCGTACCTCTATCTAACTTTGGTCCATTATTCGCAAAAGCGAAAGAATATGGCCTGCCTATGACCTGTCATGCAGGTGATAGCCAAGGTCCAGATACCGTCAAAGACGCAATGGATTTTGGTGTAACACGTATTGGTCATGGCCATCATGTATACTTTGACCAAGAACTTGTAGAGCGCGCAAAAGAAAACAAAGTACTCTTTGAAATCTGTCCAACATCGAATGTACAGTGTCAAACCGTACCATCGTACGCAAAACACCCAATGAAACCTCTATACGACCAAGGTGTACTCGTTTCTGTTAACACAGACAACGATACATTTGCAGGCGTACATATTACAGATGAATATGCACACTGTATCAATGATATGGGATTTACTGTTGATGATATCTTCCAAATGAATATCAATGCAGTAAATGCCGCATTTGTTACAGAAGAAGAAAGAAACGAATTACTTCATATTTTAGAAACAGCCAGAAAGGAATATGCACCATGCTAGAAGCACATATTCAATTAGATAAAAGTGTAAACGCAAAGTATGCAATCATGCCTGGAGATCCAGCCCGCATTGATCGCATCATCCCATTCCTTGAGGATGTGAAAGAACTCGCGTACAACCGAGAATTCAGAAGTATTTCTGGTTATTACAAAGGTGTAAAAGTCATTGCCATCTCTACTGGTATTGGTGGTTCCTCTGCTTCCATCGCCATTGAAGAGTTAAAACATATTGGCGTAGACACAATGATACGTATCGGCTCCTGTGGTGCCCTGCAGAAATATTCAACTTGGAGATTTAATCTTCGCTGTTGGTGCAGTACGTGATGAAGGCACATCCAAGGCATACGCAGATATTCGTTACCCAGCAGTTGCGGATACAGAATTCCTACTCAAATGTATCGAAACCGCAAAAGAAAATCATTGGGACTATCATACAGGTATTGTTCATAGCCACGAAAGCTTCTACATCGATACAAACGCAGAAGAAGAAAAGAAATGGTCAGCCATGGGTGTTCTTGGTGCAGATATGGAAACAGCTGCCCTGTTTACAGTAGGTCGCTTACGCAATATTCGCACAATGTCCATTCTCAATAATGTAGTTCTCTATGGGCAAGATACCGCTGACGCAATTGGTGATTATGCAGATCAAGCAACCAAAACAATGGAAGGTGAACGCAGAGAAATCCTTACAGCACTGGAAGCTATCTATAAGTTAGAAAAAAATGTCTGAGATTTAATTTCAGACATTTTTCACACTCTCTAATACTTGTTCTAATGTAGGAATACTCTTAGCAGCACCTTCTTTGGTAACGGTAATACTACTTGCCTTTGCGGCAATACGCAATGCGTCACTTACCGTTTCACCACGTAAGATACTTGCTAGATAGAAACCCGTGAAGGTATCACCAGCAGCCGTTGTATCAACAGCCTCTACACGATACGCCTCTTGATGAATCACCGTCTCACCAGAAATATAGTAAGAACCCTGACTTCCCACTGTCAAAATAATTTCTTTATTTGGATAAGCCTTCTGTAAACCTGCAATCACATCTTCTACCTGATCAGAAGAAACATTCGCCAGTCCCTTCCCCTCAACTTCATTCACCACAAAGATATCTACTAACTCTAAAGGATAACCAAAAATCTTTTCATCCATCGGTGCAGTATTGAAGGCAATACGTAAACCCTTCTCATGTGCCTTTGTGATTAAGTATGTTAAAGAAGATATTTCATTTTGAATCAGTAATAAATCTCCCTTTTCAAAATGTGTTAATACTTCGTCAATCTGAGCTTCATCAATCAACTGATTCGCACCGCCATAGAGAATAATACAGTTTTCACTATGACTTACCTGAATAATCGCATGTCCAGTCGCAGTTTTTTCATCCTTTTTTAGGTAATCCACCTTAACACCATATTCTTGTAAGTAATCGATAAATGGTTGTCCATCAAAACCAACACGTCCAGCATGGTATACATCTAAACCTGACTTTGCTAATGCGATGGATTGGTTTAAACCTTTTCCACCAAATCCTCTACTATAGGACAAAGAAGATGTAGTCTCCTTTGGCATCACAAAATGATCCATCTGATACACATGATCAAAATTCAATGATCCAAAACTTAAAACTTTCATATGTAACCTCTCTTCTCGTAAATCTTATAAATTTAATATGACATACTTCTAAGATTTATCCAAATAAAATCTCCAGCAAATATTCCTATCTGTATAAATTTTTTCAAAAACCAGATAATATTTCTGTTCATTTCGTGCTGAATCGTATAGATTATTAGTATGAATATGCAAAACAAGCACTATAAAGCAGTCATGGATGAAGTAGAACGCTTAGAAAAAACAGGAAGATATAGTTTGGTAAAGAACTTTATTCAGCACGGAAAAACAACTGTATATGCACATTGTATTGATGTCGCACTTACAGCTTGTGAGTTAGCAGAAACTCACGGTTTTGATGTAGACTATTCCGCTATGATCACAGGTGCTTTATTACATGATTATTTCTTGTATGATTGGCATATTCCACAAAAGCACTTCGGATTACATGGATTTACACATCCGTATACTGCAGCCAACAATGCTAAGGATGATTATCATATCGGTCCTATCGAGGAAGATATTATTATTCATCACATGTTTCCACTGACGATGTATCCACCACAATCGAAAGAAGCTTGGGTTGTATGTTGGGCTGATAAGCTATGTGCAGCACGCGAAACAGTCACAAATCGTCTTGTATTCTTAAAAAAAGCCTTTCAGCGCTAGGCTTTACAAAAATTCATCAAAAAAGCAAAAAACATCTTGCAATGAAAAAATGACCATGGTAATATAGTAAAGCGCTGAACGGTTAGTCAGTATGCACTTGGCAATAGTTGAGGAAATACTCAAGAGGCCGAAGAGGTGCCCCTGCTAAGGGCATAGGTCGGGAAACCGGCGCGAGGGTTCAAATCCCTCTTTCCTCGCCATACATTGGTCCCGTGGAGTAGTGGTTTATCTCGTCTCCCTGTCACGGAGAAGATCGCGAGTTCGAATCTCGTCGGGACCGCCATTACGCGAGTGTAGTTCAATGGTAGAACGCCACCTTGCCAAGGTGGACACGGCGGTTCAATTCCGCTCACTCGCTCCATTAAAAATAAAACCGCTTAAATAGCGGTTTTTCTTATGTTCTGGTCAACTTTTATTTATTTTTTGCTTGGTCAATAGCATCTTGCATTGCATTTCGGATTACTTCAGCTTGGCTTATTCCGAGTTTTTGGCACGCTTCGCGAAATGACAAAACAAATTCATTTTTGTACGTGGCAGATACTCTCATCATGTTTTCTGCTCGCCACTTTGCATTATATTCTTTCTGATTAAAAATCGCCGTTACTTGTTTTTTTGGCATATTATTGATCCTTTCTATTTCTGAGAAGCAAAACCGTTACAACACTTGCAGTAAAAATAGCAACTATGATATAAATTATCATACTTGATATTTTATGAAAAACAACCCATAATTCAACTAAGGAGAGGGGCTTTCGCCCCTAGCTGTTATCACTTGATCAGCCACCATGTGATAAGTCCGGCAATTACTCCTGATAGGACACCGACGAGGAAATCACGTGCAAGGCGTTTCCCGTCTTTAGAAGTTAGCACCATTAATCTTTAGGAGCACATTTTTGATAAAGTAATTCAAGTCCAGTATTGATGGGCTTTTTTTGTTGTTCGAAAACTTGACAAATTTGTTTTTATCTCTTCCTTTTAATGGTGTAATGGTGTATTATATAGGAGAGGTGTTTTATGGCTTATTTCCTTAAGATCGCTAAACAACAAAACAATACGTATCTCGCTATTTACGAGTCATTTTATTCTCCTGCTACCAAAGGTACCAAGCATCGTTGTATCAGGTCCCTTGGTTCTGTTTCCAAACTAAAAGCTGCTGGTATTGATGATCCTGTTGCTTTCTACAGGGATGAAGTCGATAAAATGAATCTGGATAACAAGCAAGATAAAATCAAGAAAATTACTTCTGTTTCTCCAAGAAGGTATCTTGGCTATTTCCCTTTGAAATCTATTCTCGAAAAGCTTGATATCAAGAAGTTTATTGATTTCTATAAATTTACTACTGGTTTCGAATTCGATCTTTATGAAGTCCTTTCTCTTCTTGTATATGCTCGATGTGTTTCTCCATGTAGTAAATACAAGACATATTATGAAATCCTTCCCCAGCTTCATATCCCTTATTCATTCAACTACGATCAACTGTTGCGTGCCCTGGCATTTTATGGAAATGACTACGAGAAGATCGTTGAACTGTTCACTTCGAGAGTCAAAGAAAAATATTTCATCGATACTGATGTCACCTATTTTGACTGCACGAACTTCTATTTCGAAATCGACAGAGAAGATGACTTCAGAAGAAAAGGTCCAAGCAAAGAAAACAGGAAAGATCCTATCATTGGACTGGGATTACTGCTGGATGCGAATCAGATTCCTGTCGGCATGAAGATGTATCCTGGAAACGAATCGGAAAAGCCTGTACTGAGAGATGTGCTGAAAGACCTGAAGGAAAGACATGAAGTACATGGAAAAACCATACGCGTAGCTGATAAGGGACTGAACTGTTCAGAGAATATACTTTCAGCTTTGACAAACGGTGATGGATACCTCTTTTCCAAGTCCGTCAAGCAGTTACCTGAAACAGAAAAGATATGGGTCCTACTACCCTAATGACTACACAGCAATCAAAGACAGCAATGGTGAAATCATTTATTACTGTAAAGAATGTATTGATGAATTCCCATACACATATACAGATGAAAATGGGAAAAAGAAAAAAGTAAACATCAAAGAAAAAAGAGTCGTCACATACAATCCAACACTGGCAAGAAAGCACAAATATGAAATAAACAAGCTGGTAGAAAAAGCCAAAGGTCTATCCGTATCACTAGCAAAGAAGAGTGAATATGGAGAAAGTGCAAAATACGTCACTTTCAGATCTACTTCAAACGGAAAAAGAAACAGAAGATAAAGTAAAGGCCATCATCAATCAGGAAACGATAGATAATGACTTGAAGTTGGCCGGATACAATATGCTTGTCACATCTGAAATAAAGGCAGATGCCAGACAACTATATGAAACATACCACAATCTGTGGAGGATAGAAGAATCATTCAGGATCATGAAATCAGATCTAGATGCAAGACCTGTTTATCTACAACTCGAGAATACAATAAAGGGACATTTCTTAATATGTTATCTTACCGTACTGCTGCAGAGAATATTTCAATTCAAAGTTTTGGAAAACAAATATCCCTCTTCAGAACTGAATGAATTCTACAAAGGATTCCAGTTAGTTGAAGGAGAAGACAGTTACACAAACATATCCATAGGAACCAACTTCATTACTGAATTATCCGACATGACAGGATTACCTTTTAGACAATTATTTCTTATCTCCAACAAAAACTAAAAAAAGGTGTTGAACTATAGATTCTAATCTGTAGTTTTACACCATTTTTTAATGTTCAACTCTAAAGTCAGGTGATATTTTATGAAAAACAACCCATAATTCAACTAAGGAGAGGGGCTTTCGGCCCTAGCTGTTATCACTTGGTCAGCCACCATGTGATAAGTCCGGCAATTACTCCTGATAGGACACCGACGAGGAAATCACGTGCAAGGCGTTTCAACTCATCGGTTTTTTTATTTTTTTATAAGATTCACTTCAGATACTATATAATTAATTCAGAGGAAATTATGGAGTTCGATATCTTTTATTACGAAAATGATATATCAACAATCAAGAATAATCCAAGAATCATTCTAAGCAATCCTTCTGTTTTTACATGTACTTTCAGATATCATTAATCAAACCCTCAAATAGTATTGATATCAATCAATACTCAAATAATGAAATCACAAACAGTTTATTAATGATTGATGCAATTAAACTTTGCAATAATAAACTGTCTTTAAACATCCCTATTTTTTTATCGAAAAGGGATTTACCTATATTAAAGAAATACATTTTCACTTGCCAGCAATAAAATTTACCATTCAATAATGCAGCAGACTGATAACTTGATTAAAACCATCCATCAAATCCAAAATGGTTTCTCGGACCAAGTAAATCTCTATCACATGTTATGTGGATATGTTTTTGATGGAACAATATTTGATGAACTTGTAAAAACATAACTTTAATTACAACTCACAAAATTCATCCAGATTGTTCAGATTATCTCATCATTATGTATGAGAAGAGTAATTCTTTAAACACATATAGCAATAAACTATTATGTTCTTATAATCGCCTTAAAACACATTACGGGGTATTTAGTTCTTTTGGCGATTGTGATGGAAACCGAAATGATTTCTATCGTCAATTCATGTTACAGAATACTCATCAGTCGGATAAAATCATAAAATACTCGCCTGACGAATTGGGCTTAGCATTTCATTCCTTAATTCTCGGAAATAAAATATCGGAAAATCTTATTTCAATCTTCAATCAAAATGGGCTATACAAAAAAATGGAATAATAAATATTCCAGTTTATTACTCTGATGATTTTTAAAGTCGGTGATGAAATTTCCAAAATTGTTATTGACGCATGTTCGCAAATCCTAATTGAATGCCTTAATCTATTAAGCAGAGAACAAAACTTATTATCAATTCAACACAATGTAGATATTCGTGATATCGCGAAATGAAATTTATCATTTGATTTTTCGGTACAGTAAATGAATTGTTAGTTCAACATAATATTGTTGCACAACCAGAGTACCATCCCAAATGAAGGTAGATACTTAAAATCCTATGAAATATAGTTTATAGGATTTTTTTCATTATTGTCGTATCATCCTTTTTCATTGTGTTCACTATATGAAATTTTCATATTTGTTACAAAAATAATTGTTTCATAACTTGTTTTAACGCATAATCAATATCGTAGGGGAGATTGAACTATGTTTACAAAACTTACTAAGGCTGAAAAAGACTGGATCTTATATGATGTCGGTAACTCTGCCTTCATACTATTGGTTTCAACAGTTATGCCGCTATACTTCAATAGTTTAGCGGAGAAAGATGGACTATCATCCGTTAGTTATCTAGCATATTGGGGATATGCCGCATCAGCCGCAACACTATGTGTCGCCTTCTTAGGACCAGTGATTGGTACAATTACAGATTTCAAAGGGTTTAAGAAACCTATCTTCTTCGCATCTGTACTAGTCGGATCACTTCTATGCTTTATGATGGGATTTATCTCACATTGGTTGATGTTCCTAATATTCTTTATTCTTGCAAAGGCTGTATATTCTTCCAGTATCATCTTCTATGATTCTATGTTAGGAGATATCACAACAGAAGAACGTCTCGATAGCGTATCCTCCTTAGGATATGCATGGGGATATATCGGATCCTGTATTCCATTTGTATTATCACTTGCAGTGATTCTTGGTGGTAAAAAGATTGGAATTTCAGGAAGTCTAGCAATGACGATTGCCTTTACAATTACAGCTATTTGGTGGTTTGTATTCTCATTACCTTTATTAAAGACATATAAACAAACCCATTATATTGAAAATACGAAGAACGCTATTGCCGAAAGTTTTAAACGCTTAGGAAATACGCTCAAGAATGCAACAAAGCACAAGAAAATCTTCTTATTCTTGACTTCATTCTTCTTCTATATTGATGGTGTTTATACAATTATTGATTTAGCGACTGCGTACGGAACAGCGTTAGGCTTAGGTAGCACAAGTTTATTACTTGCATTACTACTAACACAGATTGTTGCCTTCCCTGCTGCTCTTACATTTGGTCGATTAGCACAGAAATTTGATACAACACGATTAATTCTACTTTGTATCTTCGCATATCTTGGTATCGCAATCTTTGCAATCTTCTTAGATACACAAGTCGAATTCTGGATTCTTGCGGTATGTGTAGGATTATTCCAGGGTGGTATTCAAGCTCTATCACGCTCTTATTTCACGAAGATTATTCCAGCTGAACAGTCTGGTGAATACTTTGGATTGATGGATATCTGTGGTAAGGGTGCAGCTTTCTTAGGTACAGCATCTGTTTCGCTTGTATCACAGTTAACCGGTTCAATTAGTGCTGGTGTTGGTAGTATCGCATTCTTCTTTATATTAGGTATCTTCTTCTTTATCAAAACAATTAAGACAAACTAAAAGCCCACGTGTGTGGACTTTTTTCATCAGTGACTAAATGCGTCAGGTAAATCATTTTCCAATAGAATTGTATCGGTAGGTAATGCATGTCGATAGATATGAGCAAACGCTTCTTTGACGGTCTTTACAACGATAACACGATTCATATCAAACCTAACTTCTTTTAGTCCTTCATAAATAGGCTTTGTTTGAATTTCACCAACAAGGATAACCTCATCTGCTTTACCCTTCATCTTGCGACCAAATTCTTTATTTGCGTCATCTTGAATTGCGCCAAGATCAATCATGCCTGGTGTTACAACATAACGTGTATTTGGCATCATTGATAGCACTTCGAGTGCCATTGCGGATCCTACTGGGTTAGAGTTAAACGCATCATCGATAAAGCGATAGCCATTGATTGTCTTTAGTTCTAAGCGATGTTCTACTTGTTTCATTGTCTTAGCTGCACGTTGAATCGTTGACCATGGCACATTGAGATGTCTTGCGACACAGATTGCGGATAGAATATTGAGAATATTTAATTCGCCAAGAAGCTTTGTTTCGATACGTACACGTTCATCACGATGAACGACCGTAAAAGATGAACCCATACGTGTGTATGTAATATCATCTGCGTAATAATCTACATCTCTGCTCTTTACCCCATAACTGACTGTCTTAACTGGATTCTTTAGGCGATAGTTACGGATAAAGTCATTATCATAGTTCAGGACTCCAAGGCCATTCTTTGGTAACAGTTCCATCATCTGCATCTTTTTCTTTGATGATATTCTCTTGAGAGCCAAATGTTGCTAGATGTTGAGGTCCTATCGAAGTTACAACACCAATCGATGGTTGTACAAACTTCATTAAGTAAGTAATTTCACCAACATGGTCAGCACCCATCTCGCATACAAATACTTTATGAATCGGTTTTAATAAAGTACGAATCGTAATTGTAATACCCATTGGTGTATTGTAGGAAGCTGGTGTCATTAGTGTATTAAACTGTTCACCAATCATTGCCTGCATGACATTCTTAGTGGATGTCTTACCATAACTACCAGTAATACCAATCTTAATGAGATCTTTATCTTCACAAAGAATTTTCTTTGCTTGTCCAATGAACCACTGTTTTACAAATGTTTCAATTGGTGAAGTAATCCATCCTACAAAGAAGATTAAAATCCAAGGTAAGATAATCACTAGTGTAGATATGCATGCATACTGTGGTAAGAATTTATCATTAAGAAGTATCAAACCAATTTGTAATAGAGCCATGACAACGATTTGACGTTTTACACGGCCTGTATAAACAAGTGGCTTTATATACTTTTTATTCTTTTCGCGAATAACGTTAATACCCGTAACAAGGAGTAGCAGTACTAACCATACCCATGCAAAGATTTTATATCCTACAAAATATGTTAACAATCCTGCAACAACAATATAGCAAAGCGTCGTAACGAGCATGTCCTGTATCATCTTTTTATTTCCAACAAGCCATTTACTATATCTGCCTATTTCATAGCGATTCTGTTGAAACATGTGTAATGCATGTTTTGTTGGTATCAACATTGCGACAATTGTCGCAACTGCAAGTATCCATCTTTCCATACTATGCCGTCTCCTTTAAGAATATATCCAGAACGCGATTAAAACGGTCTGCTTGGTGCCAATATGCCCAGTGGTCATCACCCGCAAATATCGCTAGACCTGCATCCAGCATCATCTTCTCCATCTGTTGTCCCATCCATAGTGGCGCAGCTGTATCTAAATCACCCCACACAAGTAATACCGGACACTTTACCAAAGGTAAAAGCTCCGTAACATCATCATTAACCACCTTTACAAAAGTAGGTCTCATAATACCTTGGGCATTACGATAATCTTCCGAACCAGCATTCTTCTGTAGTTCCTCGAGTTTCTTTGTTTGACCCGTTAGCTTTAAAAACCATTTACCAAGTTTAAATATCTTGACACGAATCTTACTTTCGAGGGATTGCTTTGGGCGTATACCTGCAGCACCTGTCAGACACATCTTCTTTACATTCTCTGGGTTCTTTGCAGCGTAGCGAATTGCTACACGACAACCAAATGAATGTCCGACGAGAATAGGATTTTGAATTTGATTCACGGCAATGAAGTCTTCTAAGAATGCCTCATAATCCGGAACACCCCAAGCAACTGGTGGATTATCACTCTCACCAAAGCCAGGAAAATCAATCGCAAATACACGATAGCGATCTTTGTAGTGATCAAAGATTGCCTGCATCATTTCCTTATTTTGACCCCATCCATGCAGAAGAATCATATCAGGTCCTTCGCCTTCTGTGATATATGTCGTTTTTACACCGTAAATCTGTTCTGTTTTTTTCATATGTCTTTCTATTTTAATCGATATTGATGAATTTTTCACCCATTTATACAAGTTTATGCCGGATGATTTTCATTTGCTTTCTTTGGTTTTTGTTTCCTAGCATCATGCCAGATTCTAAAGCATACACCTTCGGTGAGGTTTTCTGCCGCTACGCGGTAACCATATGTCGTCACTACACGGTGAACAATCGATAGTCCTAAGCCAAACTGTCCATCTGTCCCCTTTTCATAACGATGGAATAATGTAGTTAAACGGTCTTTCGAAATATTCTTACCGTCATTGATTACACATAGCTCATCTTCTTGTAATGTCACCTTGATATAACTCTTGGCATAACGTAAGGCATTATCAATTAGATTTCTACAACAATACGCCAAGGTTCTTCTTCGCCATGGAAGTAAACTTCTTCATCCAGTTCACAAATAAAACTAATTTCTGGACGAACAACCTTGAGTGATAGTAATGCTTTATCGATAATCTTATTCATGTTGAGGTGATTTCCTTCCTCAACTGTATCCTTTAGATAGTCCATCTTGTTGAGGATAATCAAACTCTTAACCTTCTTCTCCAAGCGATTTGCATGTTCGATAATAACATCGACAGACTTTTCTAATGTTTCGTATGGATAAATGCCATCCTTTATGGATTCTCCATATGACTTGATGGTTGCGATTGGTGTCTTTAAGTCATGAGAAATATTCTGAATCATTTCTTCTTTCTCACGATTTTGTTTCTTAAGCTGTGCATTCATATCACGAAGTGCATCTGCAACTTCACCGATCTCATCATTACGCTGCACTAACAGTTCCGCATCTTCTTCATTCTTAATTTTCGCAATATAGTACTTGATTTGCGATAACGGCAAAATCAAAGTTGTCACCCATATCAAAAGCATCACCATAAAGCCAATGACAAAGCTAACGTTTAACAGTACAACGCCATTAATCAAACTATCACGTAAGCGTTGTTGAGCAGCATTTGACATAACTGTAATTAGTTCACGTCCATCATTTAATAGCGTTTTTGAATATAAAACAATATTATCTCCTGGCGTATTTGTTCCATCTAACTGTGCCTCTGGTGTGTAGTAAGAATCCATCGTACCAGAATATGGAACATTCGCATTTGTCTTCAGTCTTTCTTTAAAGTCTGATCCATCTTACTTCCATAGATAACTGTGAAAGTATTCTTCTCATGATCAAATAAGTATGCACTGATTGCGCCATCTGTTTGTACAAAGTCCAACGACTGGCCTGGGTTTTGATCAGCGTATAAAATCAAACTTTCCTGTGCGCTGTGCAAACGATTATACATTTCTGCTTCGGTAAAACGTTCAATCGATGGCGAAAGAAAGATGATTACAAACATCGCAAAAATCATGATGAAAAGAAAGACTATGCTGAGTAATTGTTGCGACAAACTCAACTCGCGCAACCACATTCGTATGCGCTTCATTATCCGAGCCTATAACCGAATCCATAAATCGTATGAATACTTAAATTCGGCATTTTCTTTCTAAGTCTACGTAATGTATCATCTACGACACGGTCGCTACCAAAATAATTTTCTTCCCAAACTTGGGATAGAATCTGTTCACGTGGGAAGGCAGTACCGCGATTATTCACAAACATCATCAAGAGTTCAAACTCTTTCGTTGTTAAATCAATCTGCTTATCATCTTCGATGACAATTCTCTGTGCTTCATCGATTTCATATCCATCAACTTTGATATGTTCTGCTTCATCTTTATAAATACGACGAATCAAGTTATTGACACGTAACACAAGTTCTTTTGGAGAGAATGGCTTTGTGATATAGTCATCACTACCCTTTTCTAAACCAATGATACGGTCAAATTCTTTATCACGTGCAGACATAAAGATAACAGGTACCTCAGAGCGATAGGAACGGATAGCTTCAATGAGGTCAAAGCCACTCTTATCGCCTAGCATAATGTCAAGAATCCATAAATGTACATCTTCATCAGAAGTATGCGAGTAAGCCTCATCAAAATCTAAATAGGAACGTACTTCATATTCTTCTTTTTCTAAATATCTTTTTACTAATTCATTTAAATCTTTTTCGTCTTCAACGATTGCGATTACTTTTTTCATATTATCACCGCCTTTATTTTATCACAGGTTGGTTTGTTAATGTATCTATGCCACTATTGTACTCCATCAAAGAAAAAAGGGCATCAGCCCCTAAGATATTATTTATATCCGTGTTTTCTCATCTTCTGATCGAAGATATCGTTGATGATTTTACTGAGTTGTTCCTTTAGTTCACCTTGTAACTCATCACACTGCTGTGCTTGGGCATATAACTCTGGATGTTCCTTAGCAATTTTAGCTACTGTATCCTTTGTCGCATGACCTCTTACAAAGAAAGGAATCTTATGCATTACCTCATCAGGTACTAATTCAATAATCATTTTTGCTGTCTTATCCATCTTTTATTACACTCCTATCTGTTTCAAGTGAAACTGTGGTTTATTATACTCTGATTCAATCCTCATGCACGTATACTGCCCAAAAGAAAAGCGGAATCATCCGCTTAGTTAAATCCATATAGTTTTTGCGCAAGTTTATAAATTGTTAGTAATGCACTCTGACCAAACTTACCAGGTAAGTTAACAGCTCTACCAACAAAGGAATAACGAACTTTATGGTAGATTTCTTCATCTGTTTCCTGCATGTACTTCCATAGATCTTCCTTCATCGCAAGATGTTCTGGTGTTCCAGATAACGTAGCTAGAACCGAAGTAATTGCGGAAATAATCTCTAAGTAAGAATACATATATTCCGTACAGTTAGGAATCGATTTATCATATGCACTTAATGTATCAATCATAATCTTATTGACACGTAACTGTTGGTCGAGTCTTTTGATCATAACCTTTTCGTTAACAGATTGATCATCACGACCAATAAAGTAATGGTAAAGATTAATATCTAAGTAGTACAACTTCTTCACATATGGTAAAGGCTTGAATACATAAATATTATCTACATAGAATGTATGCTTCGGTAATACCAACTGACTTTCACGCAATACCTCTGTACGATATACACACGCATGCATGGTCATATATTTACCTGGAGGCATCTTTCTAACATCCTTCCAAGTAAATGTACGATTGAGTGGCAAGTAACCCTTATAGTTAATTACCTTCTTATTCTTTACACCTACTTTGTCATAGATATAGTTACATAGTACTAAGTCAGGAACATTTACAGCATCTTCACCACTGTTGCTAAACATCTCCAACTTCTCAAGTAAAGTTGCGAGTGCTTCCTCACCAAGCCAATCATCACTATCGACAACTTTGAAGAATACACCAGTCGCATTCTTAATACCTGTGTTTACTGCTTCACCATGTCCACCATTTTTCTTGGTGTACAGCTTTGATGATTGTTGGATATTTTTTTCCGCAAGACGATCAGCAATCTCTGCTGTACCATCTTTTGAACCATCATCTACGATAATAATTTCTACTTTTTCACCACCAGTTAATAACGTCTCTACACAGTGCTCCATGTAGTCCTGTGAGTTATAACATGGTACGGCAATACTCAATATTTTCATAATTACCACCTATCTATCGTTACTATTGTAATATGAAAAAAATAATTAGGCTACTACCCTATGTCACATGATCATTTAAAAACGACATCAATCACTGATGTCGTTTTTACAAACACTGTATAAAATTTATACAATGGATACTATAATTTATAGCGCTGTTATGAATGTTAAGAATCCTAATACAACACCAAAAGCATTTGGAATAATTAAGATATAATCCTTCTTTGGCTCCTTCGTCCAACCATAAATAACCCAAATTAAACAAGAAACAGCTGCAGTGAGTGGTTGGTGTGGTTGTCCCTTTACACCATTTAAGTTTGCGATAATCTGTGGGATATAAGTGATGAAAACGAAGATTCCAACAAATGCCCCAATTGATCCTACAATCGTATTGATTTTCTTTTTCATATCATTTAACTCCTTTCGACAATGTGCCCTATTTTAAAAGATAATTCCCAGCTTCGTCAAATGATATGCAGATATTTCACAATTTTTTCACTTGTATCAAATATAAAAATAACGACATCAGTCATGGATTTCGCAACCTAATATTGTATTAAATGGATACTCTAGATAATGATTTTGTGCATTTTTCAAAATATCTTGATATAGCGCTTTACGATTATCACAATTAAAGTCAATCACAATATCAAAACGTATTTCATTTCCTTGTAAAAGAAACCTTTCATATGTATAACATGTCATACACTCGCAAGAGCCCAAAATCATCTAATTTACATCATTAGCATCATTGGAAAACTGTCAATTCTTCGTGCTGTAATAACCAAGTTTCTATCTAGCCCTCCAGCATATCCATGTAGACTACCATCTTTTCCAATCACTCGATGACAAGGGATGATAATAGAGATTGGGTTATGGCCAATGGCTGTACCAATTGCTTGGTTTGCCATAAATTCTTTTCCTAATTTCTTACAGACAAGATTTTTAATTTCACTATATGTTTTTCTTTGACCATAAGGAATCGCTAATAAACATTCCCATACAGCTTGTTGAAATTTAGTACCCTTAGGAGAAAGCTTTAGATTCATCTTAGGATGTTTTCCTTGGAAGTATTCATCTAACCACTGCATCGTTTTTGTTGCAGTTTGCGAAATAACTTGCGTAAATTTCCCTTGTACATTTGCTCTATCATATTTTTGTCCATCAAACCATAAGCCGATTAGCGTATCATTTTCGATTGCAATCGTGATATCCCCTAATAGAGATGTATATTTAACAAATTCAACCATAGTTCACTTCCCTTCCTTGCGATTATATATCAAGACTTCATCATTAGACCAGAGCCTTATATTCAAGTATAATAGTAACGATAGGAGATGATACTTATGTCACTTTCTGAATACACATTAGCTCGTAAAAAAGGAAAAGCCGATGAGGAAACATTAGCAGTTTTAAACAACAGTATTTTCAGCGAACTACCAAAAGTATATATAGGTGTCTTAGAAATTCCTTTAGACCTTGTGGTAGGCACCATCACTTCCTCACGTGCAGCATCCTTTACTGAAAGTTGGATGCCAACGCTAGATGAAGATACAGAGTTTGCTACAAAGTGGTCTAGATTGTATGATGCACAGATTGAAGAAGGAATCCGTGAGCCAATTCAAGTTTATGAATACATGCATGCATTCTTTGTCAAAGAAGGAAATAAACGCGTATCTGTACTCAAATACTTACAAGCACCTTCTATCATGGCAGAGATTACTCGTATCATGCCTGTCCATAACGATTCACAAGAGTTACAGGTGTATGAAGAATTTTTAAGATTCCAGAAAGTCACCAATTTATATACGCCATATTTTACAATTCCTGGAAGTTATCAACTTCTTGCAGATATGTTAGGACAAAACCTAGAAACTAAATGGCCACAGGATCTTATTCGTACCTTCCAAGGTGCTTTCTATCGTTTTGAACTTGTCACAAAGGATATCACATCAAATCAACCATCCTTTAATATCTCAGATGCATTCTTAATCTATCTATCAATTTTTACATTTGATAGTTTGCTAGATAAGAATCGTATTATTCTACGCCATCGTATTGAGCGTATTTAAAAGAATTTAATCGTAGTGAAAGTAATGTAAGTCTTGAATATAAAGCAAAGGCAAAATCACAATCAATCCTTTCTCTACTCAACTTCCGTAAACAATATTATTCTGAACGCGACCCACTCACGATTGCTTTCTTATATCCATCTAACGATTTAAATAATTTACAAACAGCCGTAATGGAAAGTGGCAGAACCTATCTAAATAACCGTTATGAAGGTGTCCTCAATACCACTGCCTATACAGGTTGTTCCGACACAAAAACAACAGAACAAATCATCCATCAAGCATATCAAAACCATGAGTGGATTATTACCACAAGTCCACTCTTACTTAAAGATACATTAAAAGCTGCTACAGACTATCCTGATCATAAGTTTATGAATCACTGTACACCTCTTGTATCACATATTATCAATACCTATGCATTACGTAGTTATGAGTTATTCTTCTTAATGGGTATCTTAGCAGGTATGATACATGATCAACACATCATTGGCTATATACCATATGATAATGAAGTATCTGTGATTGAACTCAATGCCTTTGCACTTGGTGTATCCTGGACTTCTCCAGACGCCAAAGTACATATCTTAAAAGAACCATGTCAAAATGCAATCATCATGGATAACCGTTCCACAACACATAAGCCAGGTTTATACCGATTCTCAGAATCGCAAGAAGAATGTCTAGCAGCACCTATTTATAACTGGTCACTCTTCTATGATTTACTTGTACAGGATATTTTGACACACAAGGAAATCAGTGAACAGAGTTATTGGTTAGGTTTATCCTCAGGTGTAGAAGAACTCTATCTACCTTCTTCCACATCGTCTGCGATTTTACGTAGTATGAATCACTTTATTACTGCTATCAAAGAAGGAACGATTGTCCCATTTACCGGGCCAATTGAAACACGTACTGGCAAACAAATCATCGAAGCAGATAAGACCTTACAACCACTAGATATTATTCGTATCAATTGGTTAAACAATAATATTATTGGAGAACTTTCTTCCAACAATATCCCACGAGATGAATTAACGGAGATTAAAACAACAGATGAAGATACTAGTCATTAGTGATCAGGTAGATCCCTATCTATACGATTACTACACACCAAATAAATTAAAAGATATCGACCTAATTATCTCCTGTGGAGATTTACCAGCTAGATACCTAGAATTTCTTGTGACAGTCGCAAATAAACCACTCTTCTATGTCCATGGCAATCACGATACCGCGTATCTACGCCATGCGCCAGAAGGATGTGTTGATATAGACGGTCGTGTATATGAATATAAAGGATTACGCATTGCAGGACTTGGAGGATGTATGAAGTACAATGACTCTCCATTCATGTATACAGAATCCGAAATGCAAAAACGCATCAACAAACTCAAGCCAAGCCTTTGGATTTCCAAAGGAGTCGATATTCTAGTCACGCACGCACCTGTCGAAGGCTATGGTGACCTAGATGATCTACCACATACAGGATATGCATGTTTTAACGAATTACTCGAGAAGTATAAACCTGCATACATGGTACATGGACATGTACACCAAGAGTATGGACAGTTCCAAAGAGAACTCACCCACAAAAGTGGCACAAAGATTGTCAATGGTTATCAAAAGGCAATCATTGAAGTAGAACCACCTGAACAAACAGAGAAGTCATTTCTATATCCATACTTCGTCACAAAATTCTAATCATCAAAAAATGGTATCCAACACATCGGATACCATTTCATTTTATATACATTACTGAACAATTACTCCATCGCGAAGAACATAGTATGAACCAACAACTTCTTCTATCTTCTCTTCCGTATCACCAAGCACATAACTACCATCTTCCATTAGATAGAATGTATGTCCTTGACTATCCGGATAGGTAACATCTTCTAGAAGCCGAAGCCCATCTACTACATCATTCTTCCAAGAAGAATAGTGAGGAAGAATCATCTTCTCTGTTAACCCTAATCCAGGTATAAACCTCTGATATGTTGGATCAATCACTTCACCTTCTAGTTCGGGTTGAGCGTAGACAAGCGTTGCACTATTCATACTACCAGCAGAACTACCGATCCAGAGTCCATTAAAGTCTTGAAGATGTTTCTTCAAATCAATCTCTTGGAAGAAAGCATTCTGTGTTGGAACATGACCACCCATTGCGATAATAATATCTGCTTTATCAACAAGTTCTTTTGTACGCTTTGCGCTATTTCTATCTAAAATATCAAACCCTGATAAGCATAAGCCATGATTTTCCATGACATCCACAATCTCCTGTGCATAGTGCCTTGTTTTTTCAATCTCATCAGGAGAAGACGCAACAAGTAATGCATGGCATGGAAATTTAACATGTTTTAACAGATCTTCAACCCAATGATATTCATTGTGAAGTTCCATCTTTGAATAATCAACTAAACTACTACATAAATAATATCTCATACTAATTTAAAAATGTTTCATCCTCATCTTCATCTCTATACGGGTCAAAACAATCTCTTTGTAAGATTTCTTCAACCTCTGCTAGCATTTTTTCATAATAATGACAGCCCTGATTAATTTGGTATTCATAGCCTTCTTGTGCACCTCTTAAAAGAGTATACGCAACTTCAAAGTCACCTTCCTCTTCACCAATTGCCAAGAATCTCTTACCCATGCCAAATAATACGCTTGGATAATCTAATCTAGCAACTTCTGGTAAATCATTTAAAGATTGGAAGGCTGTCATGAGATAGTATTCCGCAATCTCATCATTTTTCTTTACACCCTTACCATGTTCATACATCGTGCTTAACTTATATAAAGCATCTGTATTCTTAAAACGTGCAGCCATCTTAAAATACGCAAAAGCAAGTTTCAAATCCTTCTTACAACCTCTACCGTAATAGTAACAGTAGCCAAGGTTTGCAAGTGATTGAACATTCCCCATCGAAGAGGCAATACGATAATATTCGATTGCAGTATCATAATCCCCAGCACGATAGAACTCAGCACCTGTCGAATTAAAATAGTCCCCATTAAAATCTTCAAGCGCTACTTTATTTTCATTCTCAAATTCAATTTTCATATTCTAATCTCCCTGTCCAATTGATAATGAACATCCTTTTCCAAATTATATACCCAAAGACAAAAATAAAGAAGGCATCTCGTCCATGCAGACCAAGATGTCTTCTACTTGTACATGCAAATATTTACTTAGCGCAAAACAGTTTTCTAATGTTGGCAAACATTCTCCACGTTCCCACTTGTAAACTGCCTGTACGTCTGAAAAACCAAGGTAATCTGCTAGCTCACTGGTCTTCACTTTACGTTCTTTTCGCAAACGACGAATGTTATCACCAGTAGCACTTAAACTAACGATAGGATAATTCATAACTCCATCACCTCCAATATATTCCATAAAGATGGTACATCAATATACCATCCTTTGACATGCATGTAAATACCAATGTGATGTTAAAAGTGAAAACACTGTAATGGGCTTTTATTCACCCTACATCATCATTGCAAAAATATTGTTATCCTACAGAGAGAAAAGAGGCTGTGCAAGGTTAGCAATTCCCTGCATCTCTTCCCTAGACTTTCATCACGAAGCTCTGGTGGGATTGATTACCCACACTTTTCACCCAACTCTTCAGCATTTGTTCTGTGATCTTATTTTTTCCTGACTCAGAACCTGTCTCTAGGCTACTAAGAGAATCTTCTTCCATATCTTATACACGAATTTCTTCGCTTCACGACAGAGTGGATTATTGGCTATTCTTAGGTTTATATATAACGCCAATATATACCTAACTAAGATTCAGGTACTTTATTCAAGTAACCCTCTATTCTTCCACCGATATGTATTCTGGACTATATTGCACAATGATGTGTGCCATCTGTTACTTTCAGGAATTGCACCCTTCATCTAGTATTACTACTTTGATGCGGCCAGCTGTAAGAAAGTATCCTTTCTCTTAGCCCCGAGCTTCATTCCAGATACCCCAGCAGGTTGAGCAAACCATCTTCACTGGGATATTACAGTATCTTCACTTTTGACACCATCTTTCTTGGTACAGTTATTATTCTACCTACTGCAACCATCATCCACAATGAACCTGTAGTTTAATTTTATTACAAGCAAGATACTTGCAAGTTTGAGTTAGTTAGCGTAAACTAATCATAGATAGGAGATGTAGATTATGAGAAAAACAATATATAAACGCATCTTATTCTTAGAAAAACTATTCAACAAAATAGAAAACAAAAAGTAATTAACAAGATTCTCTCAAAGAATTAAATATACATAAGAACAAGATGAACAAGGGAAGATACAAGACTAGTGTTAGTCAGATATCTTCCTTTTTTTATTTATGAGAAAAATGATATTAAATATTTTACCACTCACTGTTTTTTTCATAGTGGATGCATTTTTTTAAATCAGAAAGTGCTATAGTCCTAAAAATCATCAAGTGTAATTGTATTTAAGTTTGGACTAAGACGGTTAGCTCGCATCTTAATAACTTTTTTTCGAAATAATTTCTAACATCACGCCCATTTGCATAATCTTCTGAACGATTATCATATAGTTCTTGGAAATGATGTATTAGATATTCATCACAGTTTTCACCTAAAATCAAATTTTGATTCTTACAATATAGCAAGAAGATTTCCTTTAATTCATTAGGCGTATAATCTTCAAAATTAATGTACTGATTAAATCTTGATTTTAATCCAGGATTAGATGCAATAAATTCCTTCATTAATTCCGGATAACCGGCAACAATAACTATGAAATCATCACGATGATCTTCCATTGCTTTTAGGATTGTATCAACTGCTTCTTGTCCAAAATCATTCTCACCTTTTCCATGAGTCAATGCATATGCTTCATCAATGAATAAAATTCCGCCCATTGCTTTATCAATCATTTCCTGTGTCTTGATTGCAGTCTGTCCAACATATCCACCAACAAGTCCACCTCTATCAGTTTCAACAAGTTGTCCTTTGGATAATACTCCAAGAGATTTATAAATTTTTGCAATTAATCTTGATACCGTAGTTTTCCCTGTTCCAGGATTACCATAGAAAACCAAATGTAATGACAAAGGAATATTTTTTTCACCAAATTCCTCTGCCTTTTTTTGCAGTTGAATTAAATGAATCATTTGATCAACTTCTTCTTTTACCCCATTTAAACCAATTAGTGAATGTAGTTTATCTAAAAGTTCCTCTAATGTTTCTTCTGGTTCATCAACATTTTCTTCTTCCTGTTGTTCAATTTCTTCTGCATACTCTATATTTTCTTTGACATCTATTTTCTTTTTTTACTCTGCACCACAGATGTATCTGATTCAACTTTACTAAAACTATTTATTTGTAATAAAGCATCTCTACATTTCTTTTGGTCAATATCTTCCCTATCAAATTTACTAAATAAGTAATATTTCCCTAAAACGGTAAAGAATGATATTACATCAGCTGCTATAGTCGATGTAATATCAGCATACTTAAACATCATTGGTATAAAGAAATTTTTTTATCTAAATTTCTCCACTTATCAGCATTATATTTCTTCCGAATATAAATATTACAAAAACTCGGAAAAATCTCTCCTCAGCATTTTTCTTTTTGAAATACATTTTATAAATCTGTAGATATCATTTACAAATAGGTCTTGAAGGCTTGTATTACAAGACACAAGCACTTTTTGTATAAGCATTTTTTTCACATCAATATCCATGCAAAGTTATGCCTTTTCTATACCGCAAGCCCCATCTGCTTCATTGTCTCTTGATATGTCTCAACAAATTCTTCTTGTTCCGACGCTTCTGGGACTTCCTTTATTGTTTTTTCAATTTCATCTACCAAGCTTTGATTAATGCTTGCTTGGACTTCTGCAAGTACTTCCTGATTATCCAACAGTTGAATTAATTTTTGATTATCTGAAACATCTTCAACCATGCTCCTTGCTTGATCATATAGACTAATATAATATATATCGGTTTCTTCTGTTGATAAATTTAAGTCAAAGATACCATGATCTTGAATCTTCTTAATAAACTCTGGTGACGTTAATTTATCAAATACACTCATCCAGTTACTGTGAGATGAATGCCATACATCTCCATCCGCAATCGCTTCTTTATTATTAAAATAATAGAGCTCATCAAAAATATCTCAGTGATACAGATAACATTGAAGCTAGTGAATATATAGAAAAAATTAAACCTTCCGGCTCAGTAGATAGATCCTTAGTAAACACTTCTATCAACATACATAGAACATTGTACTCATCATCGACCAGCTTTCTCATTTGCTCTTCTGTATAATATTTTCTGGTTTTTTTCTACAATCTAACATGTTTGCATGTTCAGATAAAACTTTTTTTAAATTCATAGTCTGTTTGTATTTCATGTTCCTGTTTAACAACATTCATAAGCTGATTAATTTGACCACTTATCTTATCCAGTTTGGCATACATGATTGCAAATCCAATACAAGTAGCACAAAGATTAAGACTTCCAAGTATCAATGATAATTGTTGCATTTTTAGCCAAATTATTTATTAATTTAAAGCTTTTTCTTTGCTAAATTTGAATGTTTATTTAACTGTTCTATAACCTTCAGTGCAGTATTCTTTGACTCGTTCTCAGAAATATTTTTTTAAAATAAGTTTTTTTGAAAAAGCAACATACTTTTTTTGCTTATCACGCAAAACAACTTCTATTACACCACTACCATTATGATATTTTTGATAATTCTTCAATAGTTTTTTTACAACAATAGCATTTCCCATTTTAATATTCTCCTTGTATTCGGCTATTTTTCAACGCAGTAATACATAATCATCGTAATAATAAGAGTACTTGTATCAGAATTATATAAATCTTGAATATCAAAAAAACAACTTTTTTTCTTGAACATGATAGCATTTGATTTCTCAGCTTTCATTGAGGCAATCATTCTCTCCAAAGGCATAAAATTTACTGCATAATCGAAATCACTAATAATAGAATTGTTATTATCAATAACAGAAGTATACAAGCACATCATAATTCTAGAATAATCAACTAATTGCCTCATTGTTATACTTCTAGATCTTTTAATTTCCATTGCAAAAATTATAATATCTTCGAGACCCTAGGAAGTGGAATAGGTGCCTCATTCTTTTTTTGTAGGATGTTCTCTAGCAATATATTTTTCCAACCATTTCATCCCAATTATTAATATATTTTTTTGATTATTATTTCAAAAACTCTCCGTATTTTTTTAGGACTATTTTTTTCAAAAATAATCATATAATTTTTTTCTGATAAATTATTTATATTAATTTCATCTTCATCCAAGAAAGTGAAAGATATATATTCTCCGATTAACTGTCTTCCTAATTCTCGAAATGATTCAGAATTCAATTTTAGTATTGAATCTTTTATAAAATCTGTAGCATTCATCTTATTCACCTCAACATTATATTTTTCGAACAATTCAATTTATATTTTTCCTTTACAATAATAACAGTAAAATACAAATGATGCATTCTATTGGAACAAATTTTTAAATCATATTTTTTTAAACTACTCTAAATAAAAATTTTTTTAATAAAACAGGGATAAGGGAATTACATAATTTTTGTAATTCCCTTTATCGTTTCGGTTCCCTATAAAAGAGATTTAATAATATTATTTTTTTAAATCGTTAATATTATAGATATTATCCATTACATCAAATGTTTCTTGTAAATTTCTTTTTCGCGGAATGCCACCCTTCTCCATCTGTGAACCAAACAAATGAAAAACCATTAATACCTTTGGCTTCTAGAGCTATATTCTTATATGAGCGAGCAGTCTCATTTAGTTTTGATCCGCCTCCAGAGTAGAAATTTACCTCTATCCCATAGATTTGATCATTTGTTTTGATAACAAAATCAAATCTTTTTTTCAGTTTTTTTCCATTATTTGAAATTGCTGATAAATCAATACCCCATTTCTTTTTCAATATCTGTTTTTATACATTTCTTTAAAATAAGTACTATTTTTTTATGAACCCAGCTTGAATAATATATTGCTCAACTAGGTCTTCCATTGTATGGCCTGTTCTATTCTTCCGTGCATTGGAATCAAGTCCAACCTCAACTCCCGTTAAATAATCTACTAGGTTATTTACCAAATGATTTTTTTCAATAGACTAAATAACCCGTTTTTTTATCCATGAATTCAACATATTCATTAACAGAATAATTCATTTTTTTAAAAATTAAAATTGTATTCTTTTTTTCTGGCGTTCTAATGAGAATCTCTGATTCGCGTTTGGCGAGCAAAATAGGTATACACTTTAAGGTTTCAGGATATTTACTTACAATATTTCTAAAGTCCTGTTCGATGTTATTACTTCCAATTAAACTATTAAGGATGTTTAATTCTATCTTCAATTCATTTACATGCTTGTATACTTTTTTTCAAAATCTGTATAGTATCCCCATGTAGCAACCGAATCTGTAAATGTTGCAAGCCACTCTTCGAAAGTTTCTTTTATCCATAATTATATTTCTTCCTTTTCAATTCTTGATTTAGCTATTGAAATATATTCTTCACAATTATCAATTCCAATAAACTTTCTGCCTAGTTTCTTTGCTACTACACCAGTTGTACCTGAACCAACAAATGGATCTAATATGATTTGTCCTTCGTCTGTTGAAGCCTGAATAATTCTTTTCTAATAAATATTCCGGTTTTTTTGTGTAGGATGTTTTCCATATGTCTTTTCCTTTTGACTAGTAAGCGGACCTCTCCATACATCCTTCATCTGTTTTCCATCATTTAATTCTTTCATCAGTTCATAATTAAACATATGCTTCACATTTTTATCATTCTTTTTAGCCCAGATGACTGTCTCTGTGCTGTGTGTGAAACAACGGCAAGCAAGATTAGGTGGAGGATTGAGCTTCTCCCATGTTATATTGTTAATAATTTTAAAGCCTTCTTGTTCCAATGCATAACCAACAGAATAAATATTATGCATTGTTCCTGAAATCCAAATTGTCCCATTATTTGTCAGAAGTTTCTTGCATAGATGAATCCATTTCCTATTGAATGCATGTTTTTGTTGAAATGAGAAACCTTCATCCCACTTACCTTTATTAACTAAAACCTGCTTTCCTCCATGAACAGAAATTCCTCCATTTGATAAGAAATAAGGTGGATCTGCAAAAATGCAATCAATAGATTTAGGTTTAATCTTTTTTAATAGTTCAAAAGAGTCACCAAGCAGGAGCGCATTATTATCTTCTTCATAATATACATTTATATTTTTTTATTCAAATAATCTCGAATTCTTGGTTTCATTATCCTACCTCTTCTAAATTGAACTAATAATTCGTAACAATCACTTCTTCTCCAGTTCTTTTATTTGCATCTCTATTTATCAATCTCTTAACATTAACAACATCAATGTGAAAGTCTTTATATAAATCATTAATTAGATATGTATTGTGATTTGTCAACATACAATAAATACCTTTATCAGATAATTCTTTGTATAGCTTTGATAATCTAACATGTTCTTCTAATGAAAAGCCTTCTTTTGTATATGATTGGAATGAATCATCATTTAGTGGTACATATGGAGAATCAAAAAAACAAAAATCACCTTTGCATGCAGTTCTACAAGTTTCTTCAAAATCACGTACAGCAGCATCCACATGCTTCATATATTTAGATATATCCCTGATATTATCTGAATCATAGATCTTTACTTCTTTTTTTATTATTAAAAGGCACATTAAATAAACCCTTAGAATTCACTCTATACAAACCATTGAAGCATGTTTTATTTAAATAAATAAAAAAAGTGCACTTGTATATATGTCATAAATATTATTCTCTAATTTTTTTCATTAAATGAATCTCTCATCTCATAATAGAATACTTTTTTTATCATCAGAATTATTATGCTTAGTTTCGTACTCACTAAGTACTTTCATTAGATCATTTGGTGTCTCTTCAATTATCTTGTATGTTGTAATTAAGGTCTTATTAACATCACCAATAACAGCGTTCTTTGGTTGCAACTCTAGCAACAATGCACCCCCACCAATAAATGGCTCATAATAATTATTAAATTCTTTAGGCAATCTATCCATTATCTCTGGTAATAGCTGTCTTTTTACCACCCTGCCCACTTTATAAATGGTTGCATATATAACACCTCACATATCGTACATCTAGTTTTCTAGAATACCCTGAATTATTATACCAAATTTCATTCACTATCAGCTAACTTAAAGACCTTTAATAAATCGCAAATATATGGAGATTGTCTATTAGTTGCATATAGGTTTATAGAGGTGAAATTTATGAACTATTCATTACAAAACTAGTGTATGGAGTTTCCCAAATCGCGGAAGCTGGGCAACTCATAAAGGGGATTATAGAGGAAATTGGTCCCCACATATTCCGCGAAATTTAATATTGAAATACACCAATGAACATGACTTGGTATTAGATTGCTTTGTTGGTTCTGGCACAACAATGATAGAATGCAAAGAGCTCAATCGTAATGGGATTGGAATAGATATTAATCCAACTGCAATTTCTATCACAAAGCAACGAATTTCCTATCAAAGTAACAATAATTCAACTCAAGAAATTTATCTTGGGAATGCTAAAAAGATGGATTTTGTATCCGATAATTCAATCGACTTTATATGTACACACCCGCCATATGCAGATATTATTCGCTATAGCGATTCTATTCCAGATGATATTTCATTACACAATTACAATGATTTTTTATTAGAAATGCATAAGGTTGCCAAAGAATGTTATCGTGTTCTTAAGCCTAATCACTATTGTTCATTTATGATTGGTGATATTCGAAAAAAACGGAAATGTTATTCCGTTAGGTTTTTAAAACTTATGGAGGAGTTTTCTAAGTCAAAATTTAAATTGAAAGAAATTATTATTAAAGAACAGTACAATTGTAAATATACTTCATATTGGCTAAATAACGATTCAATGAAAAAGAATGTATCTTTTAGCACATGAGTATATCTTTGTTATGAAAAGATAAATATCAATACATCTAATAGCTAAAACGCCATCTCTCACATTAAGAAAGACGGCGTTTTAGTATGTACATATTAATTCCAACTACTATACTTCTAATCCTTGTTCTTTACTACTTGCCGGCGGAACTGGAAGACCCAATCTCTTTAATGGAAGATATTCAAAGTAGTAATCACATCCCATATCGATAATATAGTTCAATACATCTTTATATTTTTTTCGTTTCTGAACCAATCTGATAGAAGATAAATATATTCGACATCAATATTCAACGGTGCAACCAATTTCTTATATTGCTTACGCTTAAAAATCACATGTTTGTAGTTTTTTTCATCTACCGAACCTGCAACCTGCTGATATTTACACTCAATAATGAAAAAGTGTGTTATTGATAATTACATATATACTATCATCCGGTAGCAGCTGCTTTGAGATAATAGTTTTCCAATCAACATCATTCTCTTCTAAGAATTTATAAAAGCCATGTTTCTTAAAAACCCTTGCGACCTTCTTCTTATTGTAATAAACGATTCCATCTTCAACAGAGTAACCTTTTGTATTGTTTAAAAATGTTGCCAAATCTGTCTTTCCTTCAAATTTAATGCCTGTAATGGTGTTTCCTCCACCTTTTCCATTCTTTTTCATACACGAATCCTCATGAGCTTTCTTGTTTAAATAGTATATCTTTTTTCTTATCTTGATCAATATTTACCCACATCATACCTATACTTCTAATATCTATGTACAACTTAATTATCATGTTTCCCTAAACAAGCCATCTCTAATAGTTCACTAGCAACTTCTATATCTTCGATTCTCATAAGATTATCATCAACATCTTCTCTACCAAGGAAATTCATGCTGCCATACCAAACTATTGATTTATCAACGATCGCAAAATGTTCACTAACCGTATCAGAACACATTACATCAAATCCATAATTCATAAGTTGCTCAGATAGTGCAATTTGAATACTTCCATCATTAAACCTATCATAGTCCATTCCACGAGTAATAATTGTAATTCTTACACCTTTTTCCTGTACAGATTTCATAACACCAATAATCTGGTTTACTTTTGAAGCACGTATGTTAGGACTACAAATTACAACTTCTTTTCTAGCATTCAAAAGATCATTTTTGAATACTTCATAATAATTATCAATATCATAGATAAAACCATAAGAATTAGATTTATCTGTCTTTATATCTTGTAACAATTGATACCCTATCTTTTTATATGCTCTTAATCTTTTACTATACATGCGATCAAATACCGGTATATGCATATCGATATAGTCATAAATAATTACATTTTCTTTCTCATCATAATCTCTGTTTAGACGCCCTGCATATTGTTCTACAACGGTTTTACCAGCAATTGGTGATGCCATGATCAAAGTATCTAATCTTGGATAATCAAAACCTTCTCCGATTAACTGTCCTGTTGCGATTAACAGAATAGATTCTTCCTTTGGAATAGTATTTAATTTTTCTAATACACTTCTTTTTTCTTTAGTAGACATGCTTCCCAAGAAAAGAATTGTATTTTTTGCATAGCCATCTAGCTTCTTATATAACAACTCTGCATGCATGGTATATTTTGTTAAAATTACAGGACATCTGCCTTGGTCTATGCATTTCTTAGCATCTTCTATAATAAGATTATTTCTCGAATAATCATCACGAAGTAATTCATAAGCTTCGTTGATATCTAACTTCTTTGTTCTAGGTGAAACTACACGTGTAAATCTTGGATAAACTAAATGCTCTATCCCTTGTTCAGAAGCCCGTTCTTTCGAAGAGTAAACAAACCCGATTGGTCCAATTAACATATAGTTGATTTTATCAAGACCGTCCTCACGGATGGGTGTTGCTGTTACTCCATATACATATTTTGCTTTTACCTCTTGCAAAATACGTTGAATAGTATCCGAAGCCGCATGATGACACTCATCAATAATTACCATGCCATATTCTTGTAATCTTGGATGAAACTTTCCTTTGGAGTATAAAGTGCCCACCATCGCTACATCAATAATTCCAGTTGTCGTATCTTTTGCCCCATGTAGAACTCCTATATTACTTTTACGTACTTTTAATATACCTGTTTTAGTTTTTATAAGTTTGTAGTTCTTCATGTATCAATAGGAAGTTCTCTATTGCTTTTACCCATTGTTCTACCAAAGATGATGATTCTAATAATATTAATGTATTAACTTTCTTACACGCAATTAAATTACAACACACAACTGTTTTGCCAAATGCAGTTGCTGCACTTAAAATACCATTATCATATTTTATTAGATGTTCTACCGCAGAGCGCTGGTTATCACGTAGTGTCCCACGAAAATCAACATGGATTTCATGACCATTATGTCTTTTATCGTCAATCTCATAGGGAATTTCAGCTTCTTTTAATCTTTCAAGAAGAGTGCTTAAAATGCCGCGAGGAATTGCAATATATCCATCAATATCTTCACCTAAATAAATAAACCTTGAATTTGCAAAATTCGATATATTCATTGCTTGATTTTTATAAAATATTGGATTTCTAAATGCAGCCATTCTTCTAATTTGATTTTTGAATTCTCGGACTTAAATTAAGTGTATCTATAAACAATTGATTGCTTACCACTAACTTAAACACACCACTTACATCGTCTTTGTGGAATTCCAACTGATTTTTCCCATGGTTTTATTTCTAGTGTTTTTTTGTAATTTCATTATTTTTTTAAAAGGATTTATACCAGACCATTCCATTATCCTTTGGTCTATTTCATGCTCAGTTAATCGATGTTTATGCAATAAAATCTCATATTGATTAGGATATGCATTCCAATTATCATCCACAAACGCACTATTCCCATTTTTTAACGCTTCCGGTTGAAGTGGTAAAGCAATAAGATTCCCTAGGCCTCCATTTTTCAAATAATCTTGTGCCGGTATCATTCTGTCGTAATAATGAAAATTTTGTAAATTAACCGATTCTGCTCCCTTTTCTAAAAGTGCATTTCCAAATCTACGAGCTTTTTCTGCTTTAATAGGTTGTTCGAAAAATATCCATACATGAGCACCATTTCCGGATCTAGATCTTTCAACCAATGCATCAATATTGTTTATCTTACAAATTTCTCTAAAGGCTGAAACTTCTTCTTTCCACTTTTTCATCTTCATTAGAAAAAAATCTGTTTGTTCGGATTTTACTGAATGATTATCAAAATCAAACACAAGAAAACGACAAGTATCATTTAAAAGTAATGGGTAGATACCAATCGTTATCTTTCCAGTAAGATGGTTAATAATGGTATCAGGTGTGATTGTTTTCCACTCTTGCATCGCACAATCCAAACATGTTGTACTTTTCTTTTTCTCCGCATGATTGAATTCTGGTCTTCTCCTACATCCAGGTACCCAGAAATTTTTACATTGTGGATAATATCCAATTTTTCCAGCTTTATTGACTACTCGTTGACTATATACATCCATCCTACCCCAAAATCTCGCAAAATATTGACTTGCCATATTTTTGGTAATTGAAATCGGCAAGATACGTGCACCTTGATTATTATCATATTTATCTTCAATTAAATCAGACCCAAATTTAATATTATTATCCTTGAGTATCCTTTTTAGGGTCTCATTTTCTTTTTTTAGTTCAGAAATCAATTTTATCAATGCTTCAACCCGAGTATCATCCATGATTCCCCTCATTTCATACAATACAGTCTAAACATATCAATTATTTTTTTACCGTATTTTTATCTCTCCAATAATTTAATTAAGATAATTCCTAAAACTTTATTATTAAGAATATTGCAAGTATCCTTAATATAGTTGTCTATTGAATATATTGTAACATTTTGTTTTGTATTTTCCTCAGTTTTTATGATAGTCGTATTTTTGTTCTCTAAAATATCGAACACTTCTATATTATTCAAATATTTTTTTAACATAATTTACGATATTATAACTTTTTAGATGTTAATATACTATAAATATAAGTTAATATGGAGAAAATAAAATGAAAAATTTTTAGATATACTTGGTCTTAAAAATTAATTTCAAAAAAATGGAATAAAGAGAAAACAACTACCTTTATTCATTTTTAAATGATTTTCTTGTTCAGAAAGCAGTCATCAATGATATTGAGTGTTTATCTTTAACTCCTAAGGAAGACCTACCAACCCTACCGGCACTCAAGAAGCAAATAAGTATCATAAAGGAAATAGAAAATGCACCTATCTTTCTACAATTAGATGTTATCTCTTCATTCAGAAGACAAAAATCTTCTTGAAAAATAAAATTCCATTTATTCTAAAAAGATAAAATGGTTTATCTACCTTTCATAGCAACTTATTTAACCAATACATATCATGAAGAAACAACTGTCGAAAAAGCTAGCACTAGCATCTCAATTATTATTTACGAGGATTTTTGTATCAAAATACAAATAAGTATTATATAAGTGATGCGATTGAATCACTTGATTTTTTTCGAATATGACTCTTACAAGAGCATATCGTCAACTATGTGCAACACAACTATTTGAAGAACATAAGGATGGCAGGAAAATATTTCTCACAACAAGCCTATCTAAAGTAGAATTATTCAACAAAATGAAAACATACTTACAATCAACGTTTTTATACATATGGATATATTTTAAGAAAAGAAATCACTAAAGATATGATTCCAGCTGGTGAGTTTGCATTTAGCCAATACACTTACATCAATCCACCTAATCTTAAGACATATGCCATAGAAAAGAAGCATATCAAAAAAATATTAAATTGCAGAGGGAATATTACTCATATGATGAGCAAGTTGAGTTACAAATATGGAAATACAATCCACTAATCTTTAGCCAAAACAAAAACCATCGATACTATTTCTTTTAATCATATCTTTATCAGGAAATATAGATGAGCGATTAGAAAAAGAAATTGAGAAGCTATTAGCACAAATACTAAAAATAAAAAAATATTTAGTTTTGATAGCAAAAAAATATGGGAACTCAAAAATCGCTCGGGGTCTCAGCTAATAAAAAAAACTCCTATGTTAGAATTCAGTCTTGCAAGTGATTGAAATTAAACATAGGAGGCGCCATATGGCTATAAATGATTTTATCATATCCACACTTAATGTTAGTGACGATATGATTTTTTGATTGATACACATAAATCATCTGACAAATTACACATCTTAATAAAACTGAATGATACTCACCCTACCTGTCCCTGTTGTGGAGGTCATACAAAAATAAAGGATTATTCTTCATACAGCTATAACCACCTTGACGTTGCAGGGATTCCATCCATCATAGATTGGACAAGAAGACGCTATGTCTGTAAAGAATGTGGGAAGTCCTTCTCTGAGCCAAGTCCATTTGGCCCAGAGAACTTCCATCAGTCATACGCAGTACTCAATGCGATTGCCTTAGATCTACACAACGTTCGTATGACATACAAGGATATTGCACATAAATACCACGTATCCAATACAATTATACAAGTATATGCCGATAGTTTCATCCGTGCACCTAGATTAACACTTCCTGAGAATCTTGGCATCGATGAGATTTCTTCTTCTATGGCGAAATATGGTGGTTCATACTTGTGCGTATTCGTAGACAATAATAACAGGACATTAAATGAGATACTTCCAAACCGTTCGAAAGTAACACTATCGAAACACTTTGAAATGATTCCACAATTGGAGAGAGACAAGGTAAAGTACGTGACGATCGATATGTGGGAACCTTATAGGGATGTGTGTAAAAAGTACCTGAGACATTGCGAAATAGCGGTAGACCCTTTCCATGTCATCAAACACCTTACGGAGTGCTTTACGCGCATACGTGTAGGAATCATGAAACAGTGTGTCTATGATAGTCCCAGTTACTATCTGTTGAAGACCTGGCATAAGTTATTGGAATCTGATTCATTCAATCTCGATAACGAGCCAAGATACAACTCAAAATTTCGCCAGAAGATGAATTACAGGGACCTTTACAACATGTTGTTGGATATAAGTCCTGATTTAAAGCTTGCGTATGAATTAAAGGAACTATATAGAGACTTCAATAAACACTGCTCCTTTGAAGAAGCTAGTATGAAACTTGATTATCTGATTGAGCTATTTGAACACGCAGACTTAGACTGTTATAAGGAATTTATATCTTTACTGAAACACTGGAAACCAGAAATCATCAATAGTTTTAGAAGGCCTTATGATGATAGACGACAATCCAATGCATTAGCTGAAAACATCAATCAGAAACTTCGATTACTGATCGAGGTATCCAATGGATATACAAACCTAGAACGCTTTCGTGCACGTGCACTATATTGTCTTAACGACAAACTATTCTATTGCTTGACGACATGTTTATATTCCAGAAAACGAGAGCACAAAAAACGTGGCACATATACCAAACATCTCTCTGATACACTAACTAACGACTAATAAACTGTTACTATTAATCACTTGCACACACAAAAGGATGACTACATCAGAATGCCAGTATTCGCACTCCCTATAGTCATCCTTTTTTACTATCCAAAACCCATTACTGATTTTAGAGCGGAGTTTAATAAAACCCCGACTGATTTTACTTAAGCTTTAAGATTTTTTATCTTTTATACTAATCTCCCAGAAAAAAATATCCTTTAACGGTTTAATACCATCTAATTGCTTATTATTTTGTTGGTTATTCCTACCCTTGTAAAAGCTCAATATAATACTTATCATCGCTTTTGCATTTTATTCAATGTATAGAAAGTGCCTAATTCCCAGGAACACCAGCCACGTATATTTCCACTACCACGAATAGAAAACTCACTATTAACAGTTCTTAAAAAAATAATAATTGCCTTGACTCTGAAAGATGTTTTTGATAAATTGTTTTTTTATATCAACTCCGTTTTTTTGAAATTTGGAGAAAATATCCAGTCAACATATAAAAAAATATACCTTTTTTTAGCATAAAAAAATAAACAGCGACAGTGTGTATAGTTTATCGTCAAAAAGCATGAGATAAGAAAACTTTATTCCCAGCAAAATGATTCATGCTTAGTCTATTATTATGAATATATTTTTCCATTAGCCTGAGGTTGATTAATTATGGAATTGTTTATATCGCTTAATAACTTTATTAGTGAATTAAATGCGTAATATTCATCTTTTGATTTGCCGATAGTCTCCGTAAAACTTTCCAATTTACTGAGATTTTTTTCTCTTTAATAAAATCATTTTTCTAATTTGAATCTGTTTAAGTTTTTCAATATAGACTTCATTGAACTCAATTTTTATCAATTTCCATGTTATACGAATTAATTAAAAATTTTTCTTCAATTCCAGCAAGTATTGCTATATTTAGTTTTTAAAAGTTTAGATAAATCAACCCAAAAAGAGCCTTCAAATTGTTCAGAAAGAAAAATCATACAAATAATCTTTGTTTTTCATCTACTATACTTTGTACACTCTGATACAAACTAACTCTATCAATCCCATCCATAAAATATATCTCCTATACTTCCTATAGAAACGATTACCAAGTTGATGGTTTATGTTCTATTCCATACTCAATTAAATCTTCAATATTATCTTTTAATATCGCTATAAACATTTTTTTACTTGATAGGTATACAGAATCAAAAACATTTAACATACTTTGAAAGTTTTTTTCACCTTCTAATGTTAAATAATCAAAAGGATTATTTCCCTTATCATCTTGCTCTCCCAATGAATTCTCCAACTTGTGGATATAAATTCCAACAATACCTTTATTTAACTTGTATGCTTTTTTATTTCATAATTTATCCATTTCTATTTGCAGTCTTCTCTCCAATTAAGACCACTAAACATGACCGCTTGTTTAATTGTTCATCAATCCATGCTTCGATTTTTACTATCTGTTTTTCCTTTACTTCCTCCCAGTCATTGCCAGAAAAAAAGTAGAGCTGCTATCTACCTTTTCCCATATTTCGTACCTGCCCCTGCTCTCCAATTATCATTGTCATAATGAAAACTGAAAAAAATACTTGTCTTTTTGCCATTTAAAAATCCTCCATATTTAATATTTTTAACTGCTTGCACTATGTTTTTTTAATAGATATATCTATATCCCCATCACATTTATCATTTGCTTTTTTTCAATTGCGGTTTTTATATTTCTATCTGTAATTTCTCGAGTTGTTTGATTATATATTTCTTTAGCTGCCCCATCAGTATGTTCAATTGGTAAACATACTAACCCATACTTTTTACATAACTCAAATTCATCCATCACTCCATGTGCAATAGGTTCTGTTTCTTTATTTCCAAAAATGAATATAGCGATACCACAATTTTTCAATCATCTGCTCTCTATTTTTCTTTTATATAGCTTATCTAAATCAATACCTAATGAACTATTTTTGAGGAAAAAGGCATAAGCGTTAAAAAAATCATTTATTTTTGGACTTGTGAGTCAAACAATAATCTGCAACTCCATTTAATACAAATTCACCGACACCTTTACCATATCCATTCACAATATGATAACCATTTTTTTGATAGCTCAAAAGATAGTTTATGAATAAAAATTTGCGCCAGTTTCCTGAGAATAAGCCGAATAGGAGTACGCACTACCTGATATAAATATTGTTTTCCTTCTAAATCTATCAACAAGAGTACTCAATATTTCAGTGATTTCATCATATTCATTTACTAAATATGTAAAAATACCATATCTATTTAAATCTTCAATTTGTAGCTCCTGTCTTGCTTTTTTTGTACTCATAATCCTCATCGGTATCTTGTATTCTTTTTCATAATACAGTAATGTTTTTCTTGTATTCTTTTTCATCGAGCAATACCCTTAATCTTCCAATTACATAGTTAAAGTTTGGATCTTCAAAACTAAATCCTAAAAAAATAGAAATGTCTTGGTAAGCAAATCTCCCTCTAAAACTTCTCTGAATAACTTTCTTTTTGTTATATCCAAATTCTTCATAATCACTTCTTGTGAGTACTGCATCTTCAGGAGATTCTACATCTCCATGTAGTTTATATACGATTGCATCAAAAATCATGATTTGTACCTCTTAATTGCTCATCCGTTACATAAGGCTTTTTTCATATTATCTTCTAAAGCTTTTTTTCAATTAACTTATCATAATTAGTTGTCCAAAAAGTGGAAATCGGTAACTGTGATAATAGTTTATGATTATCGGTAGGTTTTGTTAATTGAGAAAATTTCCTTCTGATCAGGTCATCTATTGATGTTCTCTTCTTTGAATTAGCATAATACTGAGCCAAGTTAACCAAATCATTTTCTTTTTCAACATTTAACCCAATTTCTTCTGCCGGCTCTTTTAGAAGTTCTTTCCAACTACAAAATCCAGCAGGAATTGATAATCCCGCTCCAATGAATGCTCCCAATTCATCACTTTTTAATGGCTTTTTCAATTTCTCTAATCAAATCTTTTTTGGATACTTCGCCTTTAATAATAAACACCTCCCCTTATTTTCTTGGTCCTAAGAATTTATCACGATTTAAATGAATCATATGATCAGGCATATCCGCAGTCCATACTTCTGTCTCTCAAGCTAAAGTTTCTGAGAATTTTTTAAATGTTTTAAAATCTAAAAATGCTGTTACATATATTTTCCCGGCCGAGACATTTTCTATCATTTCTTCAATTTCTTATATTCATTTGGGCTCCATTGATCCTACAGAAGTTACAGACTCAATAAAATAAATCCAATTCTTATCTTCTGAATATAAAACAACATCCGGCATTTTATCATGAAGTGTTATTTCAAAGACGAGTCATTCTTAGTTTCTCCTCATTTTTTTACCAAATCCTTTTTGTATTGTATCACCAACATACAAACATTCAGAATTCTCAGCGAATCGGAGAGAAAATTCTTCAATAATCATTTTCTGTATTTGATTATGCTTACCAGGAGAAAATGTAAAATCGTCTCTGTTTATTTTTAACAGGCATTTTTTTCTTACTGCCTTTTTTTGAAACTATACAAATCAATTAAGTTCTGATGAGATTTCAAAAAAATTATTTTTTTGTTCTTCCCATAAATTTAATTGAAATGTTATTACTAATAAAAACATTTCATCAGTTAAACGATACCTATAATTAGGGCTATTTAAAAAGCTTTTAAAACCTATTTTTTTAATCATTCCCACTCAATTGTTCCCGGTGGCTTGGATGTGATATCCATGGCTACACGGTTAACATGTTTAACTTCGTTAACGATACGTGTGGAGATCTTATCTAGTACATCGTATGGGATTCTTGCCCAGTCTGCTGTCATACCATCGATAGATGTAACTGCACGGATAACGACTGTGTAGTCATATGTACGTTGGTCCCCCATAACACCTACAGAGCGGATGTTTGGTAAGCATGTAAAGTATTGCCAGATATCTCTCTCTAGTCCTGCATTACGGATTTCTTCACGTAGGATTAAGTCTGAATCACGAACAATTTCTAACTTTCTCTTCTGTGATTTCTCCAAGTACACGGATACCAAGTCCTGGTCCTGGGAATGGTTGACGCCATACCATTTCTTCTGGTAGTCCTAGTTCTGTACCTAACGCACGTACTTCATCTTTGAACAACTTGTTTAATGGTTCAATGAGCTTGAAGTTCATATCTTCAGGTAAGCCACCTACATTGTGGTGTGACTTAATTGTCTGTGCTGTCTTTGTACCTGATTCAATAATATCTGTATACAGTGTTCCTTGTGCTAACCACTTAATATCTGTTCCTTGTAAGAGTTTGGCTACTTCATCACGGAATGTATAGATGAATTCACCACCGATAATCTTACGCTTTTCTTCAGGGTCTGATACACCTGCAAGTTTATTCAAGAAACGTTCTCTTGCGTCAATCTTAATGAGGTTGAGTGACATGTTACGTGTGAATGTTTCCATAACACCTTCTGCTTCACCCTTACGTAAAAGACCGTGGTCAATAAACATGCAGTATAGATTCTTACCAATTGCCTTATCTAATAAAGCAGCTACTACAGAGGAGTCTACACCACCCGATAATGCTAGTAATACCTTATCATCACCAACTTGTGCTCTGATTTCTTCTACCTGTTGGTTTACGAAATCCTTCATTGTCCAGTTATTTTCAGCCTTGGCAATGTTGAATACGAAGTTTCTTAACATATCTAGTCCATACTCAGAGTTACGTACTTCTGGGTGGAATTGTAGTGTGTAGATCTTCTTTTCATCGTTTGCACTAGCCGCAAATGGGCATGTATCACTGCTTGCAATAGAATGGAATCCTTCTGCTAGTGTAGATACTTGGTCACCATGGCTCATCCAAACAATCTGCTTTTCAGGTAAACCCGCAAATAATGGGGATGATGTATCTACTGTGATTTCTGTACGACCATATTCCTTCTTATCGGATGGTGTAACATTTCCACCATTCATGAAGTGTGTCATCTGCATACCATAACAGATACCTAAAATAGGTAAGCCTGATGTGAAGATTGCTGGATCACACTTAGGTGCGTCCTTTTCATATACGCTATTTGGGCCACCAGAGAAAATAATTCCCTTAACATCTTGCATTGCGACGATTTCCGCAAGTGTCATATCTCCTGGATGAAGTTCACTATAAACTCCAAATTCACGAATACGTCGTGCAATTAACTGGTTGTATTGACTTCCAAAATCTAAGACGATAATTTTATCTGCCATTCTAATCTCCTACTCTCTTATTACATTACAAATATCATACATGAAAATCGCATTTAATGCGCTGTGTTTTTGTAATTGTTTCCCTTTTTCATTGATGTTGAAGGTCTATTTTGCACTTATGATAAAAAATTGGAGAACATCTTTCATTAGATATTCTCCAATCCATTCTTTTCTATTTAAAGACGCCACCATTTTTCAAGAATTTCTCAAGGAATTCTTTTTGGTGTTCCTGCATTGTGTATGTTCCACTCTTCATCTTTTTCATCTCTGTTTGTTCGTGAGCCAAGTTATTCCGTACAGCTTGTAATAATTCTTCCGCATCCTTTTGGGGAATTACAACAATTCCATCGTGATCACCCACGATGATATCTCCTGGCATTACAACTTGACCACCACAACATACAGGTACGTTCATTTCACCTGGACCACTGCGATATGGGCCTAACGGTGTTTGGGTAATGCCATAAACAGGAATTGGACTATTCTTGATGTCATCAACATCCCTAATTGCGCCATTTACTACAAAGCCACCTAATTGTTTTTCCTTTGCGTAAGTTACCATCATTCCTCCAACAAGAGCACGATTGGTAAACCCCGCACCATCAATCACAATGATATCCCCAGGTTTTGCATAGTCCAAGGAAAGTTGTGCTACAAGATTATCTCCTGCTGGAACCTTAACAGTAAAGGCAGGACCACAAAGTGGAATATCATTGAAGGAATGAATGCCATCAAACATACAGTTCATCTTATAACAACAATCGCCGATATTAGCAGATGGTAAGATACGATACGCTTCAATCAGTTCTTGTGATGGTCTTTCAAAGTCTGTAAAGGCACGAAAACCAATTGTCATATTAGTTTTTATCCTTTCTCTTTCGAACGACATCCATGATGGTGCCATCTCTTGATTCAATGATAGCCACAACCTTATCTTCATATTCTAGTGGTGCAGGTTCTTTTGCCATATGATATGCAATATCACGCAACTGCTCGATTGTCTTAATAGGAAGATGTGCGTTTTGTGCAACTTCTAATAGGTCCTGTCGTTTCGGATTAATCGCAATACCGTAATCTGTCACAATGACATCGACTGTTTCACTTGGTGTAGTAACCGTCGTAACCTGGTTACGTATTGTTGGAATTCTTCCTTGTAAAAGTGGTGTAATGACGATTGTACATTTCGCACCAGCTGCTGTATCAGGATGACCACCTTGTGCACCCATCAGTTCTCCTTCGGAGCTTACTACAACATTACAGTTGAAGTGAATATCTGCCTCTAAAGTTCCTAGAATGACAAAGTCCAGTTTATTTACAACAGCTCCTTTACAGAATGGATCTGCATATTCCTTCGTTGTGATGGAGTAATGTTTTGGATTAGAAATTAGATTCTCAATCGAAGGTACATCAAAATCCTGCGTATCTAAAAGACAGTTTACAAGACCTTCTTCTAATAAATCACACATTGGTTTTGACATTCCACCAGCGCCAAAACTCATGTGGATATTCTTCTCTCTCATCTTTTCCGCAAGACATTGTGCTGTAGCGATAGAAGCTCCACCAATCCCTGTCTGGAATGAAAAGCCATCCTGAAACGCTGGTGTACATGCAATAAAATCAGCACAGCTTTGTGCCATCATGAGTTTTCTCATATCTGTTACAGGACGTGCAGCACCTGTCGCAATCTTATCCGCATCACCAATCGTATCAACTTTGATGACATAATCAACATTTGTCATACTGATATCTGTCGGAAAGTTTGGAAATGGAACAATACAATCCGTTAAAACGACAACGTTTTCTGCATATTCCGCATCGATTGCGGCATAGGATAATACACCACAATTACTATTACCACCAACGCCTCGGCAATTTCCATACTCGTCACAACTTGGAGCACCGATAAAGGCAATATCAATCTTTGTTTCCCCTGTTTCAATCGCACGTACTCTTCCACCATGAGAACGCAAAATAGCGATACCCTTCAGTTTCCCTTCACTGATAGCCTCACCAATCTTGCCACGAACACCAGATGTTTCAATATGTGTTACAGTACCATCTTCAATCATTGGCACAAGGTCATCTTGTGCTTTACTTAAGGAACTAGCGCAAATTGTAATATCTTTATACCCTAATTCATGTATGACATTCATCACCTGCATTACCACTAGGTCACCTTCGCGGAAATGATGGTGGAAACTAATTGTCATACCATCATGGGCATTACACTTCTGTAATACTTCCTGAATACTACTTTCAAGTTTACTACCGATACCACCAATACGAGTTTTTGCCTTTACAGGTGCTTTGTATATTCGTGTTGGTCAAATTGATATGTTCCCTGAAAGACTGTTTTACCAGTTTCATCTAATACTTCTTGTGGGATTTCTCTTCCTACTGCATTAAGCATTGTCCACCTCCTGATATACGCCTGCAGCTTTCGCAAGCGCAATCGTTCTCTTTGCGCCATCATAGAATGCAACATCAATCATCTTGCCATCTACAGTAAATACACCGATACCCTGTGCACGTTTTTCATCAATTTCTTTTACAACTTTTTGTGCAAAGATAATGTCATCCTGACTTGGTGTATATACTTCATGAACAACCGGAATCTGTCTTGGATTAATAATCGATTTGCCATCAAATCCCATATCATGAATCAGCTTTGTTTCAGCCTTCAAGCCTTCCATATTATCAAGGCTTGTATAGACAGTATCGAAACATTGAACACCTGTCGCTCTTGCGGTAATTACCATTAACTGTCTAGCACCTGAAAGTTCCACACCTGTACCGGTGATAACTGTATGTAAGTCTTTTGTATAATCACCAGCAGATAGTGCTACCCCGAATAATCGTGAGGAAGCTGTACAGATCTCCTTTAAATTAATGACTCCCTTTGCGGATTCAATCGCAGCCATCAATAAAGTATGCCCTTCTTCAACACCCGCTTCTTTTTCAGTCTTTAATACTTCTGCTTCAACTGCTTGTACATCTTCAGCCGATTCCGTTTTTGGAATACGAATACTATCACAGCCTGCGTATACTGCACAACGGATATCTTCTTTCCAGAATGGTGTATCAATCCCATTGATACGGACTACCTTCTCACAGTTTTGATAATCAACACTCTTAAGCGCATGCGCAAGCACAAAACGAGCTGCGTCCTTTTCACCTAGTGCAACCGCATCCTCTAAATCAAATATCAAAGAATCCGGTTTGTAAATAAATGGATCTTTTAGTAAATTTGGCTTTTGTGCATTTAGAAACATCATTGTTCGACGTAATCGATTCATATTATTCATGTAGTAAATCTCCCCATGGAATCTGATCCATCTGTTTCTGGCTACGATAGATTGCGGCTTCTAGTCTAGCCACAATCACATACTCAAAAGCACCCATATCTTCAACATCAACCGTCACATTATTTACATCTAATTTCTTTAATGTTTGAAGAATTGCATTTCTGATATTATCACCATATTGATATAAAACTTTTGAAGAAAGGTTAATTTTGATATCCCCTTCTCCCTTTGAAACTGTTACAAGGCAATCACATTTTTTTCAATTGTCCCCGCACTGGCTGTTTCTTTAATTTCCATACTACATCCTTTCCATAGATGTTAAATCAAATCTATCTACATCTAGAGTATCACTCTTCTTCAAATTGTACACGTGAAGAGAAAGTGATATTTATCTGAATATTATTGATATAAAAAAGTCATGCACTATGCATGCATGACTAATCTTAATGCTTATTCAGCTGGGATAACAGAACCATCAGACCAGTTCTTCTTGATGAATTCACGAATTTCTTCTGACTGTAATACCTTAACTAAAGCTTGAATCTTTTCATCCTTTTCATGACCTTCTTGGCAAGCGATGATATTTACATATGGGTTTGATTCATTAGCTTTTTCAAGGATTAATGCGTCAGATCCTGGCTTTAGACCAGCGTTGATTGCGAAGTTACCGTTGATAGCTACTAAGTCACCTTCACCGTTTTCATAAGCTGTTGCGAGTAATTCTGGTTTTACTTCCTGGAACTTCAAGTGCTTTGGATTATTTGTATCGTTATCAATATCTGCAATTGTTAAGTTTAATACATCTGCGTTATCTGGTAACTTCACAAGGTTTTCCTGTGCAAGAATTGCTAAGATACGACCGTTATCTGCTACAGAGTTAGAAATAACAACTGTTGAACCATCCTTGATATCAGAAACATTCTTGATTGTCTTAGAGTAGATTCCAAATGGCTCGATATGAATACCACCTACATTTGAAATCTTGTAGTTCTTTTCTTTCTTTTCTTTGTCAAAGAATGGCACGTGTTGGAAGTAGTTTGCGTCTGCTTCTCCGTTGGATACTGCTTCATTTGGAATGAAGTAATCATCAGTAACTGTTACTTCTAGATCGATGTTGTACTTGTCCTTCAAGATGGACTTCGCTTCATCTAGAATCACTGCGTGTGGGTTAGCAGTTGCAATCACTGTTAACTTTGTGCTGTCTGAAGCTGTTGTGGATGCATTTTCTTTTTTGGATGTTCCGCAAGCTGTTAAGCCTAATGCGAATGTAGCTGCTGCAATAATCTTTGTAATCTTGTTCATGAGTTTTCTCCCTTTTCTTTTTATATATTTATCGTTTGTCGATTCGTTTTACGATTGCATCACCGAACCACTGTATAACAAATACAATGATAATAATGATGATGGTTGAAGTATAAAGTATCAATTCATTTCTTCTTGCAAAACCATATAAGTATGCTAGGTTTCCAAGTCCTCCAGCACCGATAGCACCTGCCATTGCTGTATAAGAGATTAAGGAAATTCCTGTTACTGTGATTCCTGAAATCAAGGATGGCAATGCTTCAGGAAGTAATACTTTTCGAATAATTTGCCAATTGCTGGCACCCATTGCTTTACTTGCTTCAATGGTACCTTTGTTTACATCTTGGAATGCGATGATGCACATTCGTGCGTAGAACGGCGCTGCCGCAAACACCAGTGAAGGTAAGGCTGCTGTAGCCCCTAACATCGTTCCTACAATCAGCTTTGTAAATGGAATCAAGATAATCAGTAAGATGATAAATGGGATCGCACGTAATACGTTGATAATCACATCAATCACTCGATTGATAATCTTGTTTTGGAATAGACCACCCGTTTGTGTACAGTACAACAGGATACCAATTAGTAATCCTAAGATTGTCGCAAGTACGAGTGATACAAGTGTCATGTAGATTGTTTCATTGATAGCTGTAAATAGCTGATCTAAGTTTAGTACGCCACCTATCATTAGAGCACCTCCACAATGACATTGTTGTCAGTTAAGTATGTCACAAACTTGTTGTAGTCACTATCTATTCCACCACTAATATGAATGTATGTTACACCCATCGGTCCAACAGAGGATTGTGAGATGTTTGACTCTACAATTGATATTTCAAATGGGACAAGTCTTGCTGCGTTAATAATCGTTGGTTGCTCTGCGTTATTTCCTGTAAAGGATAAACGAAGTAACTTACCACTTGGATATTTCTCTTTCAAACTTTCAGCTAGTTCTTCGATTGTTTGGTTGGCTTCAATATTCTGTACGAATCTTCTTGTGACTGCGTGTTTTGGATGTTCAAACAACTGCTTAACAGTTCCTTCTTCCACAATCTTTCCATCACTCATCACAGCCATTCGTGTACAGATTTTTGTACCACTTCCATCTGGTGGGTAATCATCACGATAGTGATTCCTAAACGCCGATTGATTTCTCTTAATAACTCAAGAATCTGTTCCGTTGTATCAGGGTCTAGTGCTGATGTCGCTTCATCACATAGCAGAATTCTTGGGGAATTTGCTAACGCTCTTGCAATACCAACTCTTTGTTTCTGACCGCCTGATAATTCACTTGGATATGCATCTTCTCTTCCCGTTAAGCCCACCATTTCGATTAGCTCCGCTGCCCTTTGTTGTCTTTCTGCTTTAGGTACATGCGCAAACTCTAGAGGAAGTTCAATATTTTCAGCAACTGTTCTACTCCATAGGAGGTTGAAATGTTGGAAGATCATGCCAATTTGTTGACGCTGTAAACGTAGTTCTCTAGGACTAAGTTCCTTGATGTTAATACCATCAATCACTACATCACCAGCTGTCTGTACTTCTAGTTGATTGATCAAACGAATCAGTGTACTCTTACCAGCACCAGAATATCCGATGATACCGTAGATTTCACCATCATTGATTGTTAATGAAACGTCGTTTACCGCATGGATGTTTTCCTTGTTTGCTTTGAATGTCTTAACTATGTTACTTAATTCAATCATCGCTACCTCCTATCTATATAAACAAAAATCCCGCACTTACACTTACATGTAAGGACGGGATATATAATCTCGTGTTACCACCTTAGTTCATATGCATTTCACAATACATACCTCATCGAGTACCAACATACTCTTTGTCTATAACGGGACATCCCGGTACTCCCTACATTTCGGAAGTACAACTCCAAGACCATCTTCACTAAACCTTCGTATACCCTCTTCTCAGCACCAGAGGATTCTCTGTGATACTATCTTTCAGCTACTCTTCTTATCATCGCCTATGGTTATAGTTTATTTTGAATTTAATAAATGTCAATATGTTTTTTTGAAATTTTCTTGAAAGTTCAACTTTCTTCTGTGAAAAATTTCATAAAATATTACATTTTCTGTAATACAACAAATGAACTAGAACCTATTGTAAGAGTTGTCTCTTCACAGAATGCTTTTCCAATCGTATAGATTGGCTTATAACCTTGTAACTCATCAAGAGAAATTGTCTTCTCTAATCTACTTGGATTGATTGCTAGTATCAACTTTCCGCGTTTATATACAAATGGCATCCTCTCTTTTTCTGCATAAATTACATTAAAGTCTGCGTCAGCCTGTAAGTCTGCATGCATGTGACGTAATGCCACAAGAGATTTTGTTGTAGCGTAGAGAGAATTTTCATCATTAAGTTGATCTGCTACGTTTGGCGCATCTTCAGATGAATCCACTGCGAGATAGAGTTGATGTGCTTCAGCAGTTGAAAAGCCCTTGTTTGCACTGGTATCCCACTGCATTGGTGTACGTGAGCCTGTACGATGGAAGCCACCCTCTTTGGAGCGGATATCCTTCATATAGCGCATACCGATTTCATCACCATAATAGATAAATGGAACACCTGGCATAGTTAAGATAAATGCATACGCAATCTTTAACTCTTCTGGAGTTAATGTATTTGCAGGACGCGGTGTGTCATGGTTGCATGTAAACATAGAGATATAACCATTATGCTTTGTTGCCTTATACTTAGCATATAGTCATTTAAGAAGCGGCAAATATCACCCTTACCACTCTTTAAGAAGAAACTATTATCTTCCCCACCTGTTTCATAATCACGTAATAAAGTGTTATAGCCATTGTGCCAATGGTCTAAGTAGAAATCCATGTGGAAGCCACCACCATTGATTGCTTGTTCTGGATTGGACCATTCACTAACAAGTGCAGCTTCTGGATATTCTTGATCTAGCATATTACGAATATCTCGCCAGATTTTTGCAGTCGCTGATTTCTTATTATCATCATTTTTTACAAGTGAGTCTGCCATGTCAACACGGAAGCCATCTGCACCATGATCTAACCAAAAACGCATGATATCTTTCATTGCTTCTTTGGTAGCGATAGCCTCTGGACTATCCACCGCAGACATCCAACTCTCTGTACGATCTAACCATCCGTAGTTGAGGGCCGGTTGAGACGCAAAGAAGTTTAACATATATGCTCCATTACGATCAGACATTCCTGCCATATATGGGTGATCTTTTACACCTACAAAGGCACCATTTGTCCATACATAACGACTGGAGTATTCATTTTCTTCAGGCTGTTTACTTGCGTTAAACCAAGCGTGCTCATCAGACGTATGACCAGGTACTAAATCTAGCAATACTTTGATACCACGCTTATGTGCTTCCTCAAATAAACGATACACATCTTCATTCGTACCGTAACGAGCCGCAACCTTCTTATAATCCCTCACGTCGTATCCTGCATCCATGAATGGTGAGTCATACATTGGATTAATCCATAATGCATTACAACCAAGTTCCTTGATGTAATCTAACTTTTGAATGATACCTTCTAAATCTCCAATACCATCTCCATTTGTATCATAGAATGACTGTGGATAAATCTCATAAAATACTGCATCTTTTAACCATGTTGGCATAACTTATTCTCCTAAAATTTCTAAAATATCCCCCGAAGTAATGATTTGATACTGAAAGTTTGGATATTCTTGTTGTAATGTTTCTAATTCTTTCTGAATTACTTTTTCTTTGCGATGTGCTGTATTTAATAGTATACCAGTTACACCACAAGACGCCGCAACTTGCATATCACTACCTACTTCATTACCAATCATTAGGCAATCACAAACATCTAGCTTGTGGTCATCTAATACTTTTTGCATAAATGCTTTCTCTGGCTTACGGATACCATAATCAGCAGAGATATACATATGGTCAAAGTATGGAATTAAATCACAGATACCCATCTCCGCAAGCGCAAAAGAGCGCTGCGCATTTGACAGTAAGATAATCTGATGACCTTGTTGCTTTAGTGTTTGTAATGTCTTGAGGGTATTGCGATATGGTTTACAACGTACTCTTGTCAAGCGTCTAAACTCTATTTCCACAAAGAGTAACCAGGTTTCTATATCTTGAATTGGTAATACTTCTTTGTGAATTGGAGCTTCATCAAATAGATGTTTGAATACATTTTTAAATTGAATATCTATATATGTATCAGGATGTAATTCTTCTACTCGCTTCCACTCTTCTTTATTAAACTTTAAATATGCTTGTTTAAACTGTTCTGGTGTATAGATTGCACCATAACATGCATACATGTCTGATAGTGCTTTCCACACCTTATGATTATGTAATTCTGTATGAATATCAATGAGTGTTCCATACAAGTCAAAGATATACGTTTTCATGTGAGTCCTCCTGATTCATATCTATCATACTACGATTTTATAAAGTAAACGGCAGGACCAAAAGGTTCTACCGTTTTTGTTTTGTTATCCTTTAACTGCGCCAGACATTCCTTCAACGTAGAATTTCTGCATGTATACGAATAAGATTGCGATTGGAAGAGAGATAATAACCGCACCAGCTGCGAAGCTTGTGTACCATTGGTTAATATATTCCTTCTGTAACATATTCCATAAACCAATTGCGACTGTAAATTGATCTGCATTTGCACGAACAATAACTTTCGCAAAGATAAAGTCTACCCATGGAGCGATGAATGAAGTCATGACTGTATAGATAATGATTGGCTTTGATAATGGCATCGTGATTCTTGTAAATACTTGCCACTGTGTCGCACCATCCATAATCGCTGCTTCATCGACAGAACGTGGAATCGTATCAAAGTAACCCTTGGCAATTTGGAAACTAAACCAGTACCAGCAGAATAAACAATAATTAATGCTAAACGTACTGCAGAACCTTCTGTTAAACCAAGTGCCTTTAAGATATAGTATTCCGCAATCATAGCCATGAATCCTGGGAATAAACCAAGAATCATCGCTAAGTTCATATATGGCTTACGTAGCTTGAAACGCATACGAGATAAGCTATAAGAAACAGATAATACGAAGAATGTTGAAATAATACATGTGAATACTGCGATGATGAGTGTATTTGCAAACATACGTGGGAAGTTTAAGACGTTACGGTCTGTAAATAACTTAATGTAGTTTGCAAGTGTATATCCCTTAGGGAAGAATGTACTTACATAGGATCCCTGTTCAGCTCTAAAGCTAGTTAGGATGATCCAGAAAATTGGTAATACCCATACCGCTGCTAGCATTGCTAGGAATACATGAACGAAGAAGTTACCAACACGGCTAGATACGCTCTTTTTATTACGTTTTAGTGTATTCGTACTCATTACATGAACGCCTCCTCATTCTGATAAGACTTCGATCTACGATATGTGATCAATGTGACTGTTGTTAAGATGATGAATGTCAAGATACCGATAACTGCACCTAAGTTGTAGTACTGTTGATCGATTGTTAACTTGTACAACCATGTTACGAGCAAGTCTGTCTGACCTGCAGTATCTCCAACGTATGTTGGTCCACCACCTGACAAGAGGTAGATAACGTTAAAGTTATTGATATTACCAACAAATGATGTAATCAAGTATGGTGTAGTAACAAATAACATGTATGGAAGTGTAATCTTAAAGAAGATCATCACTGGTCCTGCACCATCCATACGAGCTGCTTCATAGAGCTCACCTGGAATGTTCTGCAAGATACCTGTAACCTGTAACATTGTATACGGAATACCAATCCATAAGTTGATTACAATAATTGTGATTCTAGCCCACATCGCATCTGTTAAGAATGGTAGAGGTGCACTAATAACTCCACTATTCTGTAGTAATACGTTGATTGCACCTGATGGTTGTAACATGATGTTCATAATCATCAAGGAAATAAACTGTGGTACTGCAATAGATAATACAAAGCAGAAACGCCAGAATCCCTTTGCTTTTGTTTCCTTACGGTTGATAATCATTGCAAGGATCATACCTGTAATGTAGTTTAAGAATGTCGCAACAAGAGCCCAAACAACTGTCCAAGCAAGAACATGCCAGAACTGTTTACCCATGTTACCACTGAAGTTTAATACACGCTTAAACTGTGTTAGTCCATTCCAATCGAACAACTGTAAGTGTTCATCTTCTTTGGAATAAGATGTAAATGCCATACTGATCATATAAACCAATGGCACGATATTGAATACTAAGATACCAACACAAGGTAATGACATCAATGTGATATGTAAGTTTCCATCTAATAGAGACTTCAAATCTTCCTTAAAGGAATTGATATGTTCATTATTTGCTTTCTTTAATTGTAGTTTGTATGCATGTTTGATCTGTAATACCCATAAGAGGATAAAACCTGCGATAACAAATAATGCGACAACACCAAATAAGAGAATGAGCTGTGAGTTATCTCCGGCAGAATATTCGAAAATTTGCTTGCTTCATTCCATACTTTGCCTTGTGCCTGGTCACCTAGTGACGGTAGCAACGATAAAGCATGGATACCAGAAGTAGCCATGTATAAGAAGAACGCTACTTCCAGAAGGAATATGAGGCAACCTTTTATTTTCTGCCCTTTCAAAAATACACCGAGTCCCATAAATGGGATGGATAGTTTCGTTTGTAAATCACCGGATGTTATTGCTTTTAACACGGTGATTTTGTCCTGAATCTTTTTATTTTCCATACGATTACCTCAATTCTATAAACGAAGAAGAATGCGGTTAAAATAAGTATCTCAACCACATTCTTTTAATCAGTAATGCAATATTATTGAACGGAAGCAGTGTTCATTGCCTTGTTCATGCTCTCTGTCTTTTCAGCAGCATTTTCGTGTGTTACTGTACCGGCAACGATTTCCTTACCCATTGATTCTGCTGGTGTCCAATATTGACCCATGCCTGACTGTAGTGGCTGTACAATTGAAGCAAAGTCCATTGTATCCATCTGTGCCTTAGCCAATGCATCAGAAACATTCAATGATGTGTCTGTAGGAATGATATTACGTAAGTCGTAGTGAGCTTGTTGAGCCTTTGCACTACCTAAGAATGAAGCTAAAGCAACTGCAACTTCTGGATTCTTACTTGTTGGGTTAACACCAATAGCCTTAGAACCTGCGAATGCCTTTAACTGTAATTCCTTACCATTTAATGTGTACTTAGGAGGAGCTACAATACCAACGTTTTCTTTACCTAAAGCGTCAACAACTGCCTTGTAATCCCAAGTACCTGAGAATAATGCATTGACTGTACCATCAGCTAATGTGCTTGGTGTTAGACCAGCCGCATCCTTGAAGTTAGGATTCTGAACTAAGTCAACTAAGTAATTTGTAACTGCTGTACCCTTTTCACCACCGAAATCGATACCAGCTTTAGCATCTGCTCCATTTTCACCGAATAATGTGCATCCGTTAGCTGCGTAGAATGCTTGAATATACCAAGAGTTAGAGAGTGGGAAACCAACCTTACCCTTTGTAAGCATTGCGTCTAAGTTCTTAACATCATCTTCAGAGAAGACGCGCTTGTCATAGTACATGAACCATGTGTTTGCTGTAAATGGAACACCATATACAGAGTTTTCATAAGTTACTGTATCAACAGTAATGTCACTGTTGTTCTTCTTGATTGCTTCAACTGCAGATCCACCTAATTCAGCGATAGCGTTAGCCTTTAATAAATCTGGGATCTGGTCGTTTGCGAACATGTAAACGTCAGCTGCTGCTGATGGGTCAGCTGCTACTAATGTCTTCGCATCACCTTCAGGGCATACGCCTGTGTTGAATGTTAACTTCCATTCTGGGTGAGCTTCTTGGAAAGCATCTAATTGCTTCTTGAGCCAGTTGCCCTGTTCGTCTGATTGGTCTTCAGATGGTGTCCACACTGTAAGTGTTACTTCCTTAGAATCTGAAGCTGTTGTGTTTGATTCCTTCTTGCCGCCGCATCCTGCTAATGCAGAGATACCCATTAAAGCAGCCAAACCAAGTGATACTAACTTTGTACTTTTCATGTTTTCCTCCCGAAAAAGTGTATGATTTCGTAAACGTTACTGGAAACGTTTACAACTCTATAGTTTTATTTTATGCAAAGCGCTTTCAAATTTCAATATCTTTTTATGAAATTTTTAAAATTAATACTCTAAATTCTGATGAGATTCTCTTCCAAAGATGTGCATGACATTACCGCCAAATGTAAAGTCAATCTTATCGCCAATCTTGAATGTTCTACCATTTAAATCCAATGTTGGAACGATGATAATGCTGTCTTTACCACACGCATTTACATGTAGATGGATTGCGGAGCCCATCATTTCACTTACATCAACAATGCCTTCAATTGTCTTGCCGCTCTCTCCGCCAAGTGAGATGTGTTCAGGACGTACACCAACTGTAATTGGCTGTGGTTGTACGTTCTTTTCAGCCAAGAGGGCTTGTTTTTCTTCAGAAACTTCCATCACCGCATTGTCTAACTTCACGCAGTATTTACCAGCTTCATTCTTTAAGAGCTCACCGCTGTAGAAGTTCATCTGTGGCATGCCGATAAAGCCTGCTACGAACTCATTAATTGGATGATCAAATAATTGCTGTGGTGTTCCAACCTGCTGGATAACGCCATCCTTCATGATAACGATGCGGTCACCCAGTGTCATTGCTTCTGTCTGGTCATGTGTTACATAGACAAATGTTGCTTTAATCTTCTGTCTTAACTTGATGATTTCAGCACGCATCTGATTTCTTAACTTCGCATCCAAGTTAGAAAGTGGTTCATCCATCAATAATAGCTTTGGATTACGTACAATCGCACGTCCAATCGCAACACGCTGTCTTTGTCCACCGGATAAAGCCTTTGGCTTACGGTCTAGATATGGTGTTAAGTCTAGAATTTCAGCTGCTTCTTCAACCTTGGCCTTGATTTCATCAGCTGGAACCTTATGCATCTTGAGTGGGAATTCAAGATTTTGGCGAACACTCATATGTGGATATAACGCATAGTTCTGGAAAACCATCGCAATATCACGATCTTTAGGAGATACGTTGTTCATTAACTTACCATCAATGAATAATTCTCCACGTGTAATATCTTCCAATCCCGCAATCATACGTAATGTTGTGGACTTACCGCAACCAGAAGGACCTACTAATACGATGAACTCTTCATCGCCAATTTCTAGATTGAAATCATCAACCGCAACCACACCTTCATCTGTGATCTTTAGGTTTACTTTCTTTTCTTCGCCCTTCTTTTTCTTTTTTACCTCACCACTGTTTGGGTAAATTTTTTGGACATGCTTTAGACTTACTGTTGACATCTTACTTTTCCTCCACTGGTTTTTTGATACTAACACTTTCTCCCGCAAATACATGGAATGGAATAATTTCATGTATTACAGGTTTATTATAATTTAATCTTAATAACAAGTCATCTACACTGCGTTTGGCAAGTTGTGAAACATCCTGTTCGACAGTTGCTAGACGCGGTGTTACATACCTTGCAAAGTCAATTCCATCGTTGCCGATGATGGATATATCTTGTGGCACCTTTAGTTTACGATCATTGATTGCACGTAATGCACCAATTGCCACAACGTCACTGACCGCATAAATCGCAGTAACCTCTGGATAGCTCTCTAATAATTTTATCGTACCATTATATCCATCTTCAAGCGAGAACTTTCCTGGCACAAACTGCTTTACGTTTATTAAACGATATCTTGTTTTTCTTTAAACGCTGCGATTGCACTCTCCACACGTTTTGAACCAATCAATCCGGCTTCCGATACAGCCGACCCACATACAATGCCGATCTTTCTGTGTCCCGAGCGAATCAAGTATTCCGCTGCTGCGCGTGCCGCTTCTCTATCATCAGTTGTAAAGCTAGAAAGATTACTAAAGTTCATCCCTGCCGCACTCTCTGAACAAAGCACACACGGTACTTTAATGCTCGCAAATGACTCACGGAAATATTTCTGATTGCCACCCAAGAAGATTAAACCCTTTGGTTTCTTCTCACTACAGATGCGAATTGCTACTTCCACTTCATTTTTCAAGTTCATCCAAGTATACGACCGAGACATCTTCACCGCTTTCCTGCAGATAACTTTGCATCTTTTCGACAATGCTACTGAAGAAGGCATTATGCAATCCCTTAATCAAAATCGTAATTGCAGATGTCGCAGATTGTTTTAAAAGTTTCGCATTTGAGTTTGGCTCAAACTTTTCGTCCTTGATTACTTTTTCAATTTTTCTCTTTGCTACCGCACTAACATCAGGATGGTTATTAATCACTCTGGAAACTGTTCCAATGCTATACCCTGAAATACGTGCAATATCTTTAATTGTCGTCATTTAAAACCCCTTTTACTCGTAACCGTTTACGGAAACGTTTACAGGATACACCAAAATAATATGTGAGCGTTTTCAAAGTGTCAAGAGAAAAAAACCTTCTTTCGAAGGTTTTCAACGAATCAATTTTGTTTATTTTCACAAACATTGATTTCTACTATTCTTGTGCTGTCTTGATATAATTGCGCATTTGTTCTTCAGATACATAGCCTGGTACATATCCTAAGAAATCCCCGGATGGTCGAACGATATACGTTGTTGGATAACCGGAAATGTGATACGTATCTGTAGCTTCTAATGTTGTATCATACAGAATTGTAAAGTTATAGCCTCTTTTCTTCATGTATTCTTCAACATACTGAATACTACCTTCACCATTTAGACCTGGTGCCGCAATCATCAATACTTGAACATCATCTTTCATCTCATCATTAATCTTCTGTAAACTCTCAAACTCTTCGTTACAGTAGTGGCACCATGTGCCAAAGAAGTTCATGACTATCGTCTTTCCTTTGTAATCACTCAGATTATGAGTGTTACCTTCTCCATCTACAAGCGCAAAGTTATACTTTTCGATAGCTGTCTTTGCTGATGAATCTGTATTTTCCTTTGTGGATGAATCTTGCTTGTTAGAAGTATCTTCTTTACTAGTTGTATCCTGTTTTGAATCCTCTACTGTTGTTTCTGCAGGAGTTGTAGAAGAACGATTCTGTAGTGCATGCATTGTTGTAAAGCCTTGGAATAACATAAAACATCCCATCGCTAGTACAAGAACTCCACTAAGTACACCTGTATACTTCACAATACTCTTATGACGATTGATGATATTCAACACCTCTTCTGTAAAGAAACCAATCAGTAAGAAGATGACGATGAAACCAAGCGCATAAGACGTAATGTACAGCCAACCAAGTCCATTTGTAGCAGTGGATGCTAGTAAGATTGCTTGGGCCAATAATGGACCTACGCATGGAGACCATGCAAAACTAAACACAAAACCGAGTGCAAACGCCTTTAAGAAAGTCATTCCACCTTCTACACGCATTGTCTTTTGGTGTGTCTGATTCAAGAAAGGAATATTGATGATGTGCAGATTTGCTAGACCAAGGATGACTAACAATACACCACCCGCAATCTGTAACTGCAATGTGTATTGCTTGAATACAGCCGCAAGTGCGCTAGATCCAAGTCCCGCAATCACGAACACCGTCGAGATTCCTAAGACAAAGCCCGTTGTTAGAATGAGTGTCTTCATTCGATCGTAATGTACTTGTCCACTTTCGTCTGTCATCATGGAACCCTTTGTTAGTATCCAATGTATAACGGAACGAGTGGAAGAATACAAGGCGAAAAGAATGATAGTAACCCTTCTAAAAATAGACCGCCAAGAGTAACAATTTCTTTCATAATACCGCCGTTCTAAGCTATTAAGCGTGTAATGCAAAGAATCAGGACGATTATTCCAAGAATAATACGATATACGCCAAATGCCTTAAAGTCATTCTTACGAATGTAATTCATTAAGGTACGAATCGCAATAATAGAAACGATAAACGACACCACTGTACCAATGAGTAAAATCATGAGTGGCCAAAAGCCGAATGAGAAGTCTGCTTTGAGAATCTTTAGAAGACTTGCGCCAAACATCGCTGGAATTGCCATAAAGAATGAGAACTCCGCCGCTGTTGAACGATTAAAACCTAATAAAGTTGCACCAAAGATTGTGCTTCCAGAACGGCTTGTGCCAGGAACCAAAGCTAAGATTTGGAACATACCAACACCAAAGGCTTTCTTAGGTGTGATTTGACTAACATGTTCAATCGTATACTTCTTTTCTCGATTCTCCATCCAGATAAACAAGATACCGTAGAGAATCAAAGTAATACCGATTACATATGGTGCACTCATTACATTGTCAATCCAATCATTTAGTAACATTCCCGCTACTAGTGGGATAGATGCCACAACAACCATTAGCCATGTGTGATAGATATTCTTTTTCTTAGGCTCTGATACGTTTTGCCTAGTGGGCATAAACGCTTCCAATACAATAGCAGTACAGACAAAATACTACCAAACTGAATCACAACCTTGTATACATCCCAGAAGGCTTTATTTTTTGTAGGATCCGTAAAGACATTCAAAGGCATAAACGTCTGTAATAAAATTAAATGGCCTGTTGAACTGATTGGTAGAAACTCTGTTACACCTTGTACAATTCCAAAAATCACAGATTTAATAATATTTAAAATAATATCCATTTTGGTTAACCTTCTTAGTCGTGATTGATACGATTAGCTCGTAGTAAGTCTAACTTAATTTGTTTGATACGTTTCGCAAATGCGCGTAAATCTTTCATCCGCCACATCCAGTTTGGTGCACCTACGCTTCCAGGCATGTTTAAGCGTGCTTGGCTACCAGCATGGATCCAGTCTGACATCGGAATAATTACCATATCCGCATTACTGTCCAACGAATAGTCAATCACATCATCGACAAAGCTATGCTGCGATATCCGTGTTTCCATAGGTACTGACGCATCTTTCTTCTAAGTGAAGCAGACTGATGGCAATACCATGAATATGTCGTATCGTTGTCATGAGTCCCAGTATATACCAATAGATGTGTTTTATCTTCTTCCATGCCCTCAGGGTCAAATGTGAATTGAACAATACGCATACCCCTAAACTTGTAGTGATCTCTTAATTCCAATACTTCTGGACGTAAATCTCCTAAATCCTCCGCAACAATAGTGAGGTTTGGATATTGCTTGAATAATGTATCAAACAATTCATATCCAGGCGCTTCAATCCATTCACCTTCTATCGCAGTTGGACAATCTGCTGGAATCTTCCAGTATGTATCAAAGGCACGGAAGTGATCGACTCTAACAACGTCGAACATCTTTCCCATGTATGATAAACGTTCAATCCAGAATGTAAATTTATCTTTCTTCATAAACTTCCAGTCATAGATAGGATTGCCCCATCTTTGTCCTGTCGCTGAGAAATAATCTGGTGGAACCCCAGCGATAAACGTTGGTCTACCATCTTGATCTAATAAGAAGTTTTCACGATGTGCCCAAACATCCGCAGAATCTAGTCCTACATAGAATGGGATATCACCCACCATCTGAATGCCTAAACTATTTGCATACTTCTTAAGTGCATGCCACTGTTGATGTAATACAAACTGTAAGAACATCTGGTATGCAATTTCATCTTCATACTTTGATAGATCTAATTTCTGGTTGATTGGATAATCTTTCTGTTCCTTCTCCCACTCGTTCCAAGGTCGTAAATTGTTCGCAACTTTAAAAGTCTTAAAGATTGCATACTCTTTTACCCAAGACTGCTTAATGAAGGATTCGTATGCCTCATCCTTTTCAAACTTTTGATAGGCTAGACGTAAGTACTTATCGTGATACTGACGAACTTCCTCATATTGAATCTCATCATCATTACGATGATAAGAAGGTACTTTTTCTAATAAACCCTGTTGCGCTAAAACATCTAATGATATATACAACTCATCAACCGCATAAGACGAATATGGCTGATAAGGTGAATTTCCATATCCTAAAGGATTTAATGGCAACAGCTGCCAGATGCCAAACCCGACTGGTGCATCATCTTTACAAAATCATATGCTTCTTTTCCAAAAGTACCACATCCGTGGCGGCCAGGCAGAGATGCGACTGGCATTAAAATTCCTGCTTTTCTCATATTACTATTCATTTAACTCCGCTTTCAGTTTAAATATTAACCCATGAAGTAATATTTTTCCATGTCAAGTGAATAGAATTCACTTTTTTCTCATTTATGGTATAGTTGTCTATGGTCTTAATTATTTTGATAAAGGAGATACTCATGACATTAGAAAAAAAACTTGAGTCAAGCTTGAAAAAGCAGATTAAAAATGCCACTGACAGAGAACTTTATGATGCGATTGTTGCTATCGTAAAGGAAGAACAAGATCATGTTAAGAAGATTACAGGTGAAAAGAAGTTGTACTACATCAGTGCAGAATTCCTCATCGGTAAACAGTTAGGTAAGAACTTAATCAACCTAGGTCTATATGATGAATTAGCAAAATTATTATCTAAGAACGGCAAGTCCATCCGCACAGTTGAAAGTTTCGAAAAGGAACCTTCACTTGGTAACGGCGGTCTAGGTCGTTTAGCTGCCTGCTTCTTAGATTCCATCGCTACTTTAAACTTACAGGGTGATGGTGTTGGTCTAAATTATCACCTTGGTTTATTCCGTCAAGAATTTAAGGATAGAAAGCAACATGAAATTCCTGATGAATGGTTGAATGGTTCTACAGTATTACGTGATACTGATGTATCCTTCCCAGTTGAACTTGCTGGTAAGACATACTACTCACACATGTATGACTTAGACATCATCGGATATAAGACAAACAAGAATACATTACACTTATTCGACTTAGATACTGTTGATGAATCAATCGTTCACGATGGCACAAAGTTTGATAAGAAGAATATTGATAAGAACTTAACACTATTCCTATATCCAGATGATAGCGATAAGGATGGTCAGTTATTACGTATTTACCAACAGTACTTCATGGTAAGTAACGCTGCACAATTAATTATCAAGGAAGAAAAAGAAAGGGACATAGTCTCAATGATTTAGATAAGCATGTATCGATTCAAATCAATGATACTCACCCTTCTATGGTAATTCCTGAATTAATCCGTTTATTGATGAATGAAGGTATTACATTCCGTAGAGCAGCAGATATTGTCGCTAATACATGTGCATACACAAACCACACAATTCTTGCGGAAGCGCTAGAAAAGTGGCCTCTAGATTATCTACAGGAAGTTGTACCACAGCTCGTTCCAATTATCGGTGGTTTAGACTATGCCGTAAATATTGCCTTCAAGGGTGATAAAGAATTAACAATCATCGATGATGATCACCGCGTACACATGGCAAGAATGGACATGCATTTCAGTAATTCCATCAATGGTGTAGCAGCACTTCATACAGAAATTCTGAAGCACCAAGAATTAAAGCCATTCTATAACATTTACCACTCTAAGTTTAACAACAAGACAAACGGTATCACATTCCGTAGATGGATCATGCATTGCAACCCAGAACTTGCAAATTACATCGATACATTAATCGGTGATGCATGGCGTAAAGATGCTAGTAAGTTAGAAGACTTATTGAAGTATATCAACGATACAGCAGTACTACAGAAGTTAGATGATATCAAGTATACAAACAAGGTTCGCCTTGCGGATATGATTAAGAAAGAAGAAGGAATTGAAATCAATCCAAGTTCTATCTTCGATATCCAAGTAAAACGTCTACATGAGTACAAGCGTCAACAGATGAACGCATTGTGGGTAATCTACAAGTATCTACAGATCAAGGCAGGTCAAAAGCCAGCTCGTCCTATTACCGTAATCTTTGGTGCAAAAGCAGCACCTGCATACATCATGGCAAAGAACATCATTCACTTGATTATTTGCTTACAAGACTTAATTAAGAACGACCCAGAAGTAAGTCCATACCTCAAGGTTGTTATGTTACAAAACTACAACGTAACAAAGGCAGAAACAGTTATTCCTGCATGTGATATCTCAGAACAGATTTCTCTAGCTTCTAAGGAAGCTTCTGGTACTGGTAACATGAAGTTCATGTTAAATGGTGCTATCACATTAGGTACAAATGACGGTGCTAACGTTGAAATTGGTGAACTCGTTGGTAAGGATAACATCTATACATTCGGACGTTCATCCGATGATGTAATCAAGCTCTATGAAACAAGTGGTTACCACGCATCTAATTTCTACAATAACAGCCAACTCATTCATGCATGTGTAGACTTCATCACAAGCCCAGAACTAGTTAAGTTAGGCGACAAGCAGATGTTATCTGACTTACGTGATAACTTAATCAATAAAGACTGGTTCATGACATTACTTGACCTTGAAGAATACTGCAAAGTGAAAGACCGCGTATTAGCTGACTACGAAGATCGTCTAGCATGGAAGAAGAAGTCATTAGTAAATATTGCTAAGAGTGGTTTCTTCTCAAGTGATCGTACAATCTTAGACTACAACCGTGATATCTGGCATTTAAAATAGGAGGCTTACATGATCGTAATCGAAATGAATAACGGCAAAGTTATCAAGTTAGAACTTGATGAAACAGCCGCTCCAAAGACAGTTGCTAACTTCAACAAACTTGTTAGTGAAGGCTTCTACGATGGATTATCATTCCACCGTATCATCCCTGGATTTATGATCCAAGGTGGTGACCCAGTCGGAAATGGAACAGGTGGTTCCAAGGAAAACATTGTTGGTGAATTCGCTTCAAACGGATTTAACAATCCTATCAAGCATGTACGTGGTGTTATTTCCATGGCTCGTGCAATGGATCCTAACTCCGCAAGTTCACAGTTCTTCATCATGCATGCAGACGCTCCACATCTAGATGGAAACTACGCTGCATTTGGACATGTTGTAGAAGGTTTAGAAGTAGTTGATGAGATTGCAAATACACCAACAGACTTCCGTGATAAGCCAACAACCCCAGTAATTATCAAGCGTGTATATATTGCCTAATCATTAAAACCTGTGTCGTAACAACACAGGTTTTTTTATACCTTCATGCATAAAAAAAGAGCGGATATACCGCTCATAAAATTACTTAACTAAGTCCTTTAAAGTCTTACTAGCCTTGAACTTTGGAGCCTTAGTAGCCTTGATCTTAATCTTTTCACCTGTAGCTGGGTTTAAACCAGTACGAGCCTTCTTCTTAACTACTGTAAACTTACCAAAGCCATTTAATGAAACTTCGCCACCCTTTTTAATTGTTGTAGCGATTTCATCAAATACGTAATTAACTGCTTCTCCAGCAGCCTTCTTTGTTAAACCGTATTTTTCTGCTAAATCATCTGCTAATGTCTTTTTTGTAACGACTTTTACTGTTGCCATGTTTATGGCCTCCTTTTATTTTGATAACTTAATTTTAATTGATTTTTATGTATTTTCAACTAGTGAATCTTAAAAAAAGTGCTTATTTATGCATGTTTTTCGCATTTTTGATATGAATTTGTTTATTTTTACAAAAAAAGAAGGCAAAATGCCCTCTTTTCGCTTACTTAGCTGCCTTTTTTAAAGCGTCCTTAGTTGCTGTGATGATTGCATTAGAAGTAAGTGTAGCACCAGAAACAGTGTCTACATCAGCCTTATTCTGCTTAACGATAGCTGCTGGAACTTCTTCTAAAGCACCATCAGCGATACCCTTTGTTTCCTTGTGGTCCTTAACTTCTACCTTTTCAATCTTTGAATCTGAAACTGTAACTGCAACCGTAACGTCACCATTACGTCCTTTAGCTGTTGCTTCATATGTACCAGCTTTGTAAATAGCCTTTGATCCGCAACCTGCCAATGTTAGGATAGTAGCTGCTGCTAAAATACTCTTAACTAATTTCATGTTCTTTATCTCCTTTAGTCACATGTATTATACATAATTCTGAATCTTTTTGGTATCGATTTGTTATTTTCACACAAATTAGTCTTGTACAACTAGCTGATGGTCCCCTGTATGATAATCAATCTTGATATTAGGCTGAACGTTATAACAGAATACATTGAAGCAAATTCCCTCTCCATGATCTTCGATTGAACGTGCTTCCAATAGTACCCCTGTTGCCAAAAGATTATCTCCTTCAAAGATTGGCGTACAGCGATATAGCACATGGTTTCCTGTCCGTAAAATATACCACGCAGTCTTATCCTCAAACGGCTGCATCCCCACCACATTCATATAGCGCGTCCCCGTAATCAGATTCTGCACATTTGCGTTTTCCCCCACTTAATTCATACGCAATCAAGTGACAACGATTATACAAATATTTTCCATCAATAAAATCATACTTCGCTAAATGCCAACCAGTTGGCTTCACCATTGAGATAGATCCACGCTTCTGCGTCGGCATCATATCAATGCCTATCATCGCCATCGCTGGTCCACAACGGCCAAGATAATCTAATTCACTATACGATTCATATTCTTCACTTTGTAATTCTTCTTCTGTAAAGAATGGAATATTATGATTTACTTCAACGTATGGCGATGAAGTATATGCAGGAATATCCGACAACAAAAAAGACGCACCCCGATTCACCGGAATCGCAGAAAAGAATGCTTCCCATATCATCACTGCCGATAGTACTAATAAAAGCAGTGATGAAAAAACACGCTTACGATACCGACGAAAAGACCTATGATACATCATTTTTGTCATGCATATCACAAGATATGCAAACACAAAAAGGAATAATCCCACTGGTATATATTTTAAAAATGACTGTTGGTTATACATACTTGTATTATACACACAACTTCTCATCACTCTTTAAAAAAAAACGGGAATTTCCCGCTTATAAATTCTGTAATACTTGGAAGACTAGATTTGCACAATGTTCTGCTGCCTGTGCTTCAAAATCTTCGTAAGACACTGTACTTTCTTCATCAGCCTTATCAGAAATTGCACGTACAATCACAAATGGAACCGCAAAGTCAGTCGCAACATGTGCAATTGCACAGCCTTCCATCTCGCAACATTTTGCGCCAAAGTTTGAATAATCCAATCTTTCTTTTCTTTTTGTCCTACAAAGATATCACCACTGGCAACACGTCCTTCAAAGACCTGAATTTCAGGTGCGACCTTTTGAATACTATCCACAACCAATTTACGTAGTGCTTCATCCGCCTGAAAGGATATACTCTTTCTACCAGGTACCATTCCGGCAGGATAGCCAAACGGTTCAATTCGAAAATCATGATATACTGCATCTGTAGATACAACGATATCACCAATATTAATTTGATTATCTAAAGAACCCGCAATACCTGTATTCAAAATATGTGTCACTTCATATTTTACACACATGGTTGTAGCACAGATTGCGGCATTTACTTTACCAATCCCACATCTTGCGACAACAACTTCTGTATCACCAATTTTTCCCAAACAATATGTATTGTCTCCAACTTGTTCAATCTTTTCGATTGTCATGCGCTCTTTGATCGATGTCACTTCAACATCCATCGCCCCAATAATTCCTACTCTCATCATTCAGCGTACACGAGGTGTGCCTCGTCAATCTCCTTTACTGTATTTTCTAAGTAACGACTTGCAAGATATTTTGCCATCGGTAGATTTTGATCTAAATAATTACCACAATCACGTGCTTCTGCACCAGGGATATCTCCCTCAAAATCACGTATAAATTCAAAGAGTCCTTTCACTAATGGAACAATATCCCTAGAAGTCAAATCTCCTTCACAAAGTAAATAGAATCCTGTACGACAACCCATCGGGCCAAAATAAACAATGCGTTCTTTCCATATCATATGATTGCGTAAATACGTAGCTCCTAAATGTTCAATTGTATGCATTTCCGCAGTATTCATCACCGGTTCTTTATTTGGTGTTGTCATTCTTAAATCAAACGTCGTAATTGTCACATCATTGAAATGATCTTGACGAGATACATATATTCCTGGTTCTAAGACCAGATGATTCACTGTAAAGCTAGCGATTTTCTCCATAATAAACCTCTTCTTTTCTATATAGGTTATATCATACTTAAAAACTTAATGGGAAACTTTCCATACTCTAATATATAATAGACTCATGAAGAAATTACGAACAATATTATTCGCAATCACCTGTACATTCGTGATTGCGCTAACAACACTATTACCAGTTACCGCAATAGATGACGCTTTTGATTTAGGCAAAAATCTATATAGTACAAACTACATCTTTTTAGATGCAGATACAGGTCAAGTATTATCCGCAAAAAAACAGGATGAACAAATCAGTATCGCATCACTTACAAAGATGATGACAGTACTTCTAGCAATCGAAAATAGTTCTTCACTGAATCAAACTGTAACGATTACCGATGAAATGATTGATGGACTATATGAGGAACAAGCAAGTGTTGCAGGATATGTTACTGGTGATACAGCCACAGTACTAGACCTATGTTACGCTGCAGCCATACCATCTGCGGCCGATGCCGCAAACGCACTTGCAATACAAATCGGTGGTAGCTTTGAAAAGTTCTATCAGATGATGAACGATAAAGCTGCTCAACTAGGGATGGATCATACCGTTTCAAAAGTGCACATGGACTTGACCGTGAGGGACAATATTCAACGGTTGAAGATGTTTCAAAGTTATTGCGTTATGCATTGCAAAATCCAACGTTTAAAGAAATCTTCTCTACAAAGGAACACACAACACAAGCCACAACCTATTATCCATTTGGCATTCCACTTGCCAGTACAATTTGGGCATACGCAGATACATACGGCTATAACCTAGCAAACCTTTCCGGTGGTAAAACCGGATATACACTGCAGGCTGGCAGATGTATTGCGTATTGGGCAACTGTCAATGATATGAATATCATTGCGGTAACAGCCGGAGCTAGCACTAACGTTGAACAATATTCCAACCTTAGCGATGCACAAACTGCCTTAACTAGCTTAGCTTCATGGCATAAGAAAACAATTCTGAAAAAGAATGATGTTGTTAGTACGATTGAATATAAATCATTCATGCATACAGCAAATATTGATGTGAAGATGGATAAAGATATTACGCTTGATTTACCAGCAGATGTAGAATGTACATATGAAGTTGATCTTCCAAAGAAGTTCTCAGCAGAACTTTATGACCAAAATATCCAAGCTGCAATTACATTCACTGCTGATAATAAAACCATCTATACAAAAACCATCAGTATTACACTTCCACAAGAAAAGAATATATTCGGTAGAATCATTCTACATCTACAGAACTTTATAAAAGGTTGATTGTCATGCAATCAACCTTTTACATTACCACTTCCATCTTTTACTTGAATGATACGATCACAATATGTCAATGTAGATAATCGATGTGAAATCGTCAGAATCATCTTATCTTTAAATTCCTTCTCTAACGTGTATAGAAGTTCTTTTTCATGCAGTACATCGAGTGCACTTGTAGGTTCATCCAAAATAATCACATCTGGTTGTTTTAACATAATACGTGCTAAACCAATTCTTGTCTCTCACCACCTGATACACGTGAACTCATTTGACCCATATGCGTATTATATCCATCTGCTAAACTCATGATAAAGTCATCAATGCCTGCTCTTTTTGCGGCTAGACGAATCTCATCCATCGTAGCTTCTGGTTTAGCTATAGCTATATTTCCAGCAATTGTATCGTTAAAAAGATATGTATCTTGTTCTAGTACTGCGATATGACGGTGAAGTTCCTCAAATGAAAATTGATCTAGGGATATTCCGTTGATGCGTATCTTCCCCGTTTGTATTGGATAGTATCTTAACAACAATCTCAAAATTGTAGATTTACCAGAACCACTTTCACCAACGATACCGATATGTTCCTGATTTTGTATTGATAGATTGAAATGCTTTAAAATCTCACGATTTGTTTTCGGATATGTAAATGAAACATCTTCAAAATCAATGCATTCAACGTGGTCAATCCGAACAGATTCCTTAGGATCTGTAGTAAGTGGATTGGCATCTTCTATCAAGAAGATTCGTTCAGCCGCCGCAAATGCCTCAAGTAAGTGAATTACCACAAACGTCAGCGAGAACGTCGAAGAGAAAGATGCAGTTGCGATAAATGAATGACGATCGTACCAACCGGATCACCTATTCCATTAGAAAGTAAATACGCAGCCACAACCAATATCATGACTCTACCTAGATAGACAAAGAAGTTTGGTGCTGAAGATAATGCTTGTTTATGCATCGTCATTGCATGCATGTCTTTATTAACTTGGTCATTATACTGCATGACCTGTGTAATCTTCTCATCACTTGCATGATAGATTTGTATATCCTTGATTGCGTATATATTTTCAAGAATGACTGCCTTAAGCTTTCCTAAATCTTTGCGGTATTCTTTTCCAATTCCTCTTCCAAGATAAAGTCCAACAAGAGGAATGATAATACTGATAATTAAGTATACAGGAATCAATACATACGCATAGAAAGGGTTAAATTGTAATGCGATAACAACAGTCGTTGCTGGTAGTAATATTACTGTAAACATTGGGCCAATCGTATGCGCAAAAAAGTATTCCAACGTTTCAATATCACCTACCGCAATATTAATTACATCACCTATTTTTTGGTCAATCAAATATGCAGGTACTAATCGATTGATGGATGTAAATAGATCAACCCGCATCTTAGCAAGGATACCATACGCACCTAGATGCGAAAACACACCTTCTAGATATCTACATAATGCGATTAAAAGGCCACACAATAACATCATGCATGCATAAAACCACGCACTGCCGGTTGTCAAGATACCAGCAACTTTCATAATCCAAAGTGCTCCAAATCCCATTACGCCCATATGCGAAAGATTACCAACGATACTAGCTAATGTCGATATTGTTAGATATTTTGCGATTGGTTTTGCCTTCTTAACCAATCTCGATACGAGAACTGGAATTGAATATGCATATTTTTTCATCCTTGTACCTCTAGTTCATTCTGTTCTTCCACAAGGGTTCGATAGAGACCGTGATTCTTCATGAGTTGTTCATGATTGCCCACTTCTTCCACAATACCAGCTTGAAGAACGATAATTTGATCGGCGTTGCGAATCGCAGATAAGCGATGCGAAATAATAATGAGAGTACGTTTCTTTGATAACTTTTTAATGCACTGCCAAATAATCGTTTCACTTTCTGGATCAACTGCGGAAGTAGCTTCATCAAAGATGATATATTCCGCATCTGTTAAAAGAGCTCTAGCGATGCCCATCATCTGCTTTTGTCCACCTGATAGATTAGAACCAGATTCACTCACCATCGTATCTAAGCCATCTTTCATTCTTCGAATATGCTTATCCAGGCTTACTTCCTCTAATACTTTCCAAAGCTCTTCATCTGTTGCGGATGGATTAGCTAGTAAGAGGTTATTTCGAATCGTATCACTAAATAAGTTCACTGTCTGTGGAACCATTACAATTTGTTTACCAATCTCTTCACGATTCATGCATGCATAATCTATTCCATTTAGATATACAACACCACTTGCAGGATAGATAAACTTCATTAACATTGATGCAATCGTACTCTTACCACAACCTGATAATCCAACGAGTGCAGTTGTCTTTGATTTTTCAATCGTGATATTTACATGATGTAATACTTCTTTTCTACCTTCATAAGAGAAAGATACATCTTTTAGTACAATGCCATCTTGGTATTGTATCAGTTGTTTTTCTTGCTTGATCTCTGTTGTTTTTACCGCAAGAATTTCTTCTGCACGACTTGCGGCAGAAACAGCTGTAAGTGCATCATGCGTTGCGGACATTAGTTGGCGAATTGAACCAAAATAGCTATATCCCAACAACAAAATCATTAATACAGTGCTAAGTTCCATTGTTTGATTTGATAAGCCGCTAACTGCGATTAGTACACATACAAATAATGTGATATAGATGATTCCTTCCGTTACTAAAAATGATGTGAAGTTTACCTTCATAAATTCATTAATTTGGTGATTGAGGTAATCTGCTTTTTCTCCTAATACTTCCGCATGTTTATCCGATTGGTCAAACAACTTCAATGTGGAAAGACCCCGAATACTATCTAGGTAATAACCTGTCATATCTTCTAGCGAAACCCAATATGACTTCCTCAACTTTTCAATACGATAACGGAATACATTATGTAATGGAAGTAACACAAAGGATACTACTAATAGTATGCATGCAATCAAGAAAGAACTAGGATAGATTTTCGTAAACAAGTAGATTGGCGCAATCACGCTGAATATCAAACTTGGTAAATAGACGCTGTAATAAACTTGCATTTGTTCTACACCATCAACTGCTGAAGTGATTGCGGAATTAGGGCCTATCTTTTCGATGTATCCTGCATCTAACGACATTGTTTTTGTAAATAACTTCTGACGGATCGATGAACAGGCTGCTGCTTGAGCACGATACTCTAATTCTCCCTGTATGAATTGAAATACAAATATCAGTACAGATACGATAAGAATCTGAATCACCACATTTCTTATTTCATTATGCGTAAATGTTGGATTCATCATATTTCCCAAGAAATAGGAAATATGTGTCGCAAAGCTAGTTATCATCACAAGTGAACAAACACGTATACCAACAAGTGAAAGAATCCAACCCCAAAGACCTTTCGTCATCTTTAATAATGTTTTATCTAGTAATAACATTTAACCTCCTTGTCTACTTAAAAAAGGAATCTTTGATAGATTCCTCATAGAAAAACTATTTCGCAGCCTCAAATACTTTACGCACTTGTTCCTTGCATTCGTCATATTTCTCAAATAAATGCGCCTCATAGATTTTTCTGATCACCAATCCACATACATGGAACTGCGTGATAATCATACTTTTCAATGATTTCAGGATGCTCATTTTCCTCAATCATATCAATTTCAATATTTTTTTATATTCTGGATTCTCTGCTCTTAATTCTTCAATTGCTTTTGTTTGCGTTCTTGCAATAAGGGCAAGAATTTAGATGGAAATAAGTAATTTTCTTCATAGTATTCACCTCTATGCTTCTATTTTACTATTTTTCACTCATTTTTATACTGAAATGCTTTTAGTTTGTATTGCGTTCAATGCGAGTGCGACTCGTCTTAGAGAAGATAATCATCTGTGCTTTATATAAACCAGAATAACCAGAAACAATATAACTAATTGCGACCGCAATCAATAAAAATGAACTTGCTTGGAAGTTGAATAATTCAAACCCAATTAACAATGAAGTGATTGGACAGTTTGTAACTCCACAGAATAACGCAACCATACCAACCTCAGCCCATAGACCCGCAGGTAATCCAAATATTGTACCAAATGCGCTACCAAGAGTTGCCCCAATAATCAAAGAAGGAATGATTTCACCACCTTTGTATCCTGCAGATAATGTTATTGCAGTAAAGAGAATCTTTAGTAAGAATGCGTAGATTGGACATCTCCACTCAGCGAACGTTCAATCATTTGTGGACCAACACCATTGTAATCTTGATTACCAACCAACAGTGTCAATATGATGATGATACAAGCACCTACTATTGCACGAACATATGCATTTTCAATCATCGCAAAAATATGATGTGTCTTATGTAAACTAAAGACGAATAGACGACTGACAAGTCCAGCCAATAGTGATAAACCAATCACCGCAATCGTTGTGATTGCGTCCAAATTAGGAACTGTACCAATATGATGCATTGGCTCTACTAAGTTCATTGCGATAGCTACACTATGTCCAACTAGTGATGCAATAGCACATGGAAGTAATGCCGCATATTGCATATATCCTACGTGTACTACTTCTAATGGTAAGATAGCTGCTGTTAAAGGTGTACCAAATAGAGCCGAGAAACAGCCAGACATACCAGCCATAATCAATGTCTTTTTGTCTTCTTCCTTTAAACGTAGTGTCTTTGATATAAAACTACCAACGCTACCACCAATCTGTAGCGCTGCACCTTCACGTCCAGCAGATCCACCAAATAAATGTGTAATAACAGAAGAAATAAAGATCAATGGTCCAATACGCACTGGTAAATGTGGTTCAGAATGAATCGAATTAATTACCAAATCTGTTCCAGCATCCTTATATTTCGCTAGTTTATATAACAGCACAATAACAATACCACCGATAGGCAAGAAATATATGAGCCATGGATGATTAATTCTTAGTTGTGTTACGTAATTTACACTAAATGTAAATAATGTACCAAGAGCACCTGCACCTAGGCCTACGATTGCCGCATATATGAGAATGCGTATAAAGTCTATGCTATGTTTGAAATCCATCTTTTTTTCATTCGTATTTGTCATATCTTACTTCCCCTTGCGTACCATACTATAACAGATTTATTTTTGGATTGTAAAACCGTATTAATGATACAACCAATCCATCAAAAAAGTACGCATGAATTGAAGTTCATACATACTCTTTCATTTATTTTTCTTGTAAGGCACTTACAATTTCATCTGCGACATACTTTCCAGACACAAATGCCCATGCAAGTCCTGCACCGCCCGGCATCTTTTCACCGAATACATTTCCTGCAATACTACCTACCGCAAATACATTTAACGTTGAAGTACCACTACCATCTAGAATATTTAAGTGATCATCTACTTTTAAACCACCTGTAGTCTCATAACGATATTTATTTAGTGGAATAATGCATGTTGGTTTATCCGGGTCAATCTTGCCCATTGTATTCGTACTAGAAGCTTCAATTTCTAAGTTATGAAAGTTGATTGTTTGTACTAGCTTCTGTGCATCTAAGTCAGCTGAAAGTGCAGCCTCACTTAATGTTTCCCCACTAAATGGAACGATACCATACATAGACTGTAGATATTTCACATCTGCCTTAGAGAGAGTGGCTGTTGTAAGTAATTTCTTTTTCCATTCTTCATAGACATCTTCATTCATTACAAGATAGGAAGTCGCATTATTCTGGTTGTGAATCGATTCAGAGATTTGATTATACGGTTCTGTCTCATCGATGAAACGCTCTCCATTATTATTGATTAACGCAACACCTTTTTCAAGAACAGACTTTGTCGCAAGATATGTATCCAATGTAATATCACGTACACTATAGCCTAAATAGTTATATACCACCGAACCCTCTTCTATCTGATACGGATGTTCAGCATCTCTTGCAAGTGCTAACGCATCTCCTGTATTTGTCTTAAGACCTAGATAATTTGAATTACGATCACGCTCAGGAATCAAATTCAAATTTCCAGCAGAAGTTCCTGTTGCTAGAACAACATACTTTGATGTTGTCTCGATAATATCACCATTAGACTTCTTCGCTCTTACACCAATAACCTTACCACTTTCATCATAACGCAAGCCAATAATACCTGCATTGGTATAAACACTAGAACCAGAAACCTTCACTTCTTTCTGTAGTAAGTCGTCGATTTCACCACTGGATTCATCATACATCATGACAGATTTAAGGATAAACCATCTGTAGGTACATACCCTATTTTTTTGTCAAATGTGATTCCGAGAATCTTTGATTGCCAATCTACAGTTTCACCTATCTGATCTTCAAATAATTGACTTAATGTTGGACTATTTGTTTGATTACTATACGCTGTGATATCCTCTGCCAATGTACTAGCAGTATCGACACCCTCTAGATTTGCCTTTGTGGATCCTGCAACAATTTGTCCACTATTGGCATAGTAGCGTAATGAACCACCAATCTCGCTATCTTTCTCAATTAGGCTTGTCTTATATCCTTTCTCCTGCAGACGTAACACTGTAGCGATACCTGCTGCACCACCACCGACAACCGTCACATCCGATTCTTCTTCAATAACCTTCTCTTTGTTTTTTCCAGTACAGTCTTTCTGCCACTCCTCTACATTTCCATTGGCAGCTGTTATCGCATTGCCGATCGCTTCTAGTACTGCTTTTGAAGTCTGTGTTGCGCCTGTAGATACATCTACATTTAAAGATTGATCATCGATTACATATTCAGGAATCTTAGTTAACGCCGCATCAGATACTCCATCTGTCTCCTGTTCATCCGTCACAAATACATTTGTTAACATCCCATTACGGAAGGATGCAGATACTGTTACATAACCATTGTAACCAGTTCCAATTCCTGTATAGTTCCCATCATTTACTGTATGTGTAGATACCGAATCTTTTTTTACTGTACAGCCAAAGACTCCAACAGCTAGGAATAGAGCCATGCCTGTTTTTACAGATTTTATTTTTCTATATTCATAGAGTTATTATATCATCTATTGTTTTTTTAGTGAAATATGTGATTGAACACATCATTTGTTCAGATAAAGTTCACATAGCGTTCTTATTTTTCTTAACATATTCACTTTATAGTATTAACTGTAAACAGAAAGGAGGACATAGAACAAAGTTACTAAAGAGTAGCTAGAATGCAGTACAGTAATTAAATTATTTCTTAAATTCATAAATTCCCCCAATTTATAAATAATAATAAGATTTACTTAACCATCGGCTCCCCACCGATGGTTATTTTATGTATAATACGATTTAAGGAGACCAACTATGAAATATCCTAAATTTATAAAACAAGACGATACAATCGGCATTTGCGCACCAAGTTCAGGTGTCGGAAAATTTATACAGAAATATAAGCGTTCAATCGATAACCTGCATGCGTATGGTTATCAAACAAAAGAAACTGCATCTGTGCGCAATGAAAGTGAACCAAGTAATACTTCAATCATTCGTGCAAAAGAAGTTGAAGAACTCTTACTTGATAAAGATGTAGATATGATTATGACCGCAACTGGAGGAGACTTCTTATTTGATATCCTTCCTCATTTAAACCCATCTATCATTCAAGAAAATCCAAAGTGGATCATGGGTGCTTCCGATCCAACCGGGCTTGTATATCCGATTACTACAAAGTACGATATCGCAACACTCTATGGAGAAAATGCCGGTGATTACTACGCAAAACCTACTCCAGACTATTTAGAGGGAAATCTTGCGATACTAAAAGGCGATTTAGTTGTACAACACAACTATCCACGACGTATGGAACAGCCACCATTCTTCAGTGATGATATTATCTATGATAAAGATAGTGTCTGGAAATCCACTTCAAATACAATCGATGTAGAAGGTAGATGTATCGGTGGTTGTATTGATGTATTGAAAGATTTAATTGGCACACCATATGATGGCACATTAGAGTTTATTGAACGCTATCGTAATGATGGTATCATTTGGTACTTTGATAACTTCGCAATGAATAGTGAGACACTATACCGCACCCTTTTACAGATGAAGTATATAGGCTGGTTCCAAACAACCAAAGTAGTCATTATTGGTAGAACCTGTTTTGAATCAAATAGTACCGGTTTAAGTTATGAAGACGCAATCAAACATGCATTACAAGATATACCAGTTATCTATGATGCGGATATTGGTCATACTGTACCACGCATCACAATGATCAATGGTGCATTGTTACATTTGCATTACAAAGATGGTCAAGCATCACTACAATTTGAACTAAAATAATAGGGCATTCACCCTATTATTTTTTATGCATAAATATTTAAGATATTTGGTAAGTCAGCTGTTGTGATAATTCCGATAGGTTTTTCACTAGGCTTTCCTGATTCGGTAATTAAGATTGCCAGTAGCGTAATGCCTTCGTCTCTTGCCTTATCGAAATAACGCAATACAACATCCACATTATTACTCTTCGAAGTAAATACAACTCTAGAGTTTTTAGTAGAAGAGATAATATCTGATACGACTGTATTATCTGTTCTTCCTTGCATCGCAACTTTCGCAATTTCATCTAACGTAATCATTCCTACAAAATTCTGTCCCTTATATACCGGAATCTTAGAGGTGTCCATTTCTTGCATGAGTTGAAAAGCATCGCGAATACTTGTGTCGATATGTACCGTTTTAACAGGCATGCTTGCATACTTTAGGATATCATGTGGTTCCGTTAATAACTTTGCAATACGTTCAATATCCTCCGTTACACTATCACATGGTTCTGCGATAATCTCTTTTTCGCTACCGCGAATATGAACGATTGCGTTACGTAATTCATTATACTCACGTAGGGATTGTTGGTTGATTGCGACAACTCTACTTCGATTTGCACAACGCGCAACAAGTTGTGAAAATGGAATATATTTTGGCTGTTCTGCTAGTTCTGCTAATTTCTTCTCACATTGTGCATAAGCATTTAAAAATCTCTCTGCGTTTGTCATAAATCTATCCCTCTTTATTTGATTTTGCCTTCCAAAGCTTCTAAGGCACTATCTGCACTCATGTGATTGAGTATCATCTTCATTAATGTTTCCATTTCTGAGCCTTCACTGTAATCTGCTTTCACCATGTAGTTTGCACGTTCTTCACGAATAAGTTTTTCCGCAATCTTTTTTGCCTTTGCGGATTTTTCATTATAGACCGCAATCGAACGACCACCATACTCTTTTACAAGACGCATACACGGTACATCCGTTAAACCATCCGCAACATAAACCATTTTTGTTAATGGGATTGGACGCAGTTTTGGATCAATATAAGTATTTAGGTCTTCCGAATCATTTTCATCTAAGACTTGTTTATTGATACGGAATATATACTGTGTCTTTGTCGTATAGTTTACGATTTGTGCTGGCCATCTCGCAAATCCATTTTCATCGTAGAAATAACTACATGCATAAATATGTTTAAATTCATCCGCAACCGTTACATTCTCAATGATTTCCTTCATACCGCTTGAGATAATGTAATGTTCCACTTCAAGACCTAATTTCTTCCCATATTTATTAATACGCTTAAACCAAGTATCTACGCCATTATACAAAACAATGCCCTTTCCTACGCCTTCAAATTGTTGTTTTGTAAGTGGTTGACCCATCTCTTCAAACTTCTTCTGTAATAGATATAGATATGCACTAATCGCATCCATATTATGTTCATGAGCTAAAGAAGTTACTTCCTTCCAGAAATCTTTTGGGTTTTTCATAGCCTAGAGAAGGAATTAAGCTATATTCCTGCATGTCTTTTCCACACAGTGTTTTTATCAAAATCATATAAAATCGCTATTTTTTTGTCATGTGACTATTATACCACGCACCATTCTTCAAAGAATATTAGATAAATGAAAAAGACAGGCTGCTTTTACCAGTTCCTGTCTATTGTATTTAGATTGCTAAGAGCTTTAGAATTGCGGCTACATAGATTTCTGCTTGTAGAAGTAATTCATTAATCTCAACATATTCATTTGCGTCATGAATATGATAATCCTTGCCTTGGAATGCGCATCCAAATGCAATTGTATTATCAATTCCCTTTGCGTATGTTCCACCACCTAATGTGATTGGTTGTGCATCCTTATCTCCTGTTACCTCACGGTATGCAGAACATAATGCACTTACAAGTGGAGAATCAATTGGGAAGAATAATGGTTCATGTGTATGAAGTACTTCAATCACACCATTTTCATCTTCCAGATGTCCCTCCATTAACTTAAGCACCTTACGTGATGTTAAAGTAACTGGGAAACGGATATCAATAGAACCTTCAATGACACCATCCTGCATAGAGATGACACCATTGTTTTGTGTTAACGCTCCATATTCATCAGAACAGTTTGCACCAAAGCCACTACCATCAGTCGCTAGACCAAAGTGCTTGCAATAGAAGTCAACGAATCCATCCTGGAAACCAGACTGCTTTAAACCATCCATCAGATAGGATAATGCATTCTTTCCAAGTTCAGGTAAACTTGCATGTGCTGCGATTCCCTGTACAGAAATCTTAACGTCATTTTCACCAACGTTCTCGATGTTAAATTCAAGATTTTCATTATTGAAATAATCCTCTAGCGTCTTACGAGAGAAACTATTTTTATCAATAATTACATAACAGTTTCGACAAACGATATTCTTTGCACTACCGCCTTGGATATCCTTGATGGTTGTATGTTTGGATAGGTAACGCATGGAAATCATGCCCTTTTCACCATGTACACCAGGGAAGTCACCATCAGGTGTAAATCCATAATCTACAGAACCTTCTTTTTCAACATAGTGTTTTAGGCACTTGGATCCAGTTTCTTCATTTGTACCGAAGATTAAACGAATTCTCTTTGTAAGTGGAACATTCATGTCCTTGATTACCTTTAATGCAATCATGCTAGCAACCATCGCACCTTTATCATCACTTACACCACGTCCATACAGAACGCCATCTTTTTCTACCATTTCAAATGGATCTGTGTTCCATCCATCTTTTACATTGGCAGGAACAACGTCTAAATGTCCGATAATACCAATCAGTTTTTCCCCTGAACCGATTTCCGCATAACCAATATAGTTATCTAAATTTACTGTATGAAAACCATCTGCCTTCATCATCTCTAATGCTGTTTCTAAGCAACCTTAGGTCCTTTACCAAACGGTGCATCTGGTTCTGGTATTCCTTCCACGCTATTAATTGATACAAGCTTTCCTAATCTTTTTAAAAGTTCTTCCTTATATCCATATACCATAGATTTTACATCCATGATTCCACCTCCGTAATTCTAATATGTACTATTTTATTACAGATTGATATTTAATCCAACTGGACAGTGGTCCGAACCTTCTGTCTCGTCAAATATCAATGCGTCTTGTACATTCGCTAGTAGACGCTGACTCACCAAGAAGTAGTCAATCCGCCAACCAACATTTCTTTCACGTGCTTTCATACGATAACTCCACCAAGAAAACTTCTGTGTATCTGGATAGAGTTCTCTAAATGTATCACTAAACCCTGATCCTAATAGTTTGGTCATCGCTGCACGTTCTTCGTCTGAGAAACCAGGATTCTTATGGTTTGTTGCTGGATTCTTCAAGTCAATTTCTTCATGCGCTACATTTAAGTCACCCGTATAAATAACTGGTTTCTTTTTATCCAATTCCATTAGATGCTTGCGTAGCATCTCTTCCCATTCAATGCGATATGGTAGACGTAATAATCCATCTTTGGAGTTTGGTACATATGCACATACAAAATAGAAATCTGGGTATTCAAGGGTAATGACTCTACCTTCTTTGGTATCATCACCTTCGATTTCATAAGTTACACTGAGTGGTTCATGTTTTGTATAGATTAGTGTTCCAGAATATCCTTTTCTTTCTGCACTGTTCATATACATATGGTAACCTTCGAACTTCATCGCATCTTCAAGTTGATCCGGCTGCATCTTCGTTTCCTGTAATGCAAAGAAATCTGCGTCCTGTTCACGGAAGAAGTCCGCAAAGCCCTTCTTCATTGCGGCTCTTAAGCCGTTTACATTCCAAGAGATAAATTTCATGCGCGCGTAATCTTTCCAGTTGCCTTCTTTAAGAAGCTCTTTTCTTTACCACTGAGAAGTGGTCCAATCTTTTCCCAAATCATCTTGTGATATGCATTGATCCAATCGATTTCTTCATCGCTGAGATACTGTGTATCAATCGCATCACGATCGTATGGTACATATGTAATATCTTCAAAGGATAAGAATTGCCCATAGAAATTCTTTTCTTCCTTTTGAACGATCATTTCATTTTCAATACGGATACCTAACTTATGTGGTAGATATACACCTGGTTCATCTGTAACAACCATACCTTCTTGGAGAACAACTGCCTTACCATTTACTGGCATACCCCAACGGATACCATGTGGACCTTCATGTACTGCTAATACATGACCTACACCATGACCTGTACCACATTGATAATCAATACAATCATTCCATAAAGGATTTCTTGCAAGAATATCTAGGTTATTACCTGTTGTACCATACAAGAACTTCGCATGCAGTAAATCAAGATGTCCCTTTAATACCTTTGTATATAACTTCTTTTCTTCTGCAGTTAAACCACCTAATGCAATGGTTCTTGTGATATCTGTTGTACCATCCTTGTATGTTCCACCAGAGTCAACAAGTAAGAAACCTCTTGCCTTTACTGCAGCATGTTTTTCTTCTGTTGCAGTGTAGTGCATCATTGCGGCATTCTCTTGATATGCACAGATTGTTTCAAAAGATGGTTCGATGTAATCCTTCTGTTCTGCACGTAATGCATATAAATGATCTTGTGCAGTCACTTCAGTCATCTTACCTTTTCCAACAGTATTCTTTACCCAATAAATGAACTTCACCATCGCAACTGCATCCTTTACGTGTGCGTTACGAGTGTTCTTAATTTCTGTCTTATTCTTGATTGCACGGAAGTAAGCAACTGGTGAAATCGCATCATAGATTTCATTGCCTACTAATGCTTTATACAGATTGGAATTGAGATGTCCCAAATCAGCCCAAATCTTCTTTCCTTCTAATTTCTGTAAGTCCTTCATTAACGCATTGTAAGGACGTACTGTTACCTTATTATCCTTGAAGTACTTCGCAACTTTCGCATTGATCTTCTTTGCGTCTACATAATAGTAAAGTTTCTTATTTGTGATTGCAGCGAATGCATAGCTAACTGGTGTACATGCAATATCATTACCACGAATATTTAATAACCAGCATGGATCTTCTAATGCTGTTAATAAGATTGCATCACATTTGCTTGCCTTCATTGCTTCTCTAGTACGTGCAATTCTTTCTGATGCTTCTTCCCCCTGTATACTTCTTAGGAAGTACATATAATTCTTCGGTTGGCATTGTAGGTCTTTCCTTACCCCAAACCATGCCAACAAGATCTTCTGTTGTATATAACTTCGCATTCTTTTCTTTTAGAGCTTCTGTTAGATGTAAGTAATTTCTAGCAGAAACCACTGCGCCATCAAAACCTAATACACCGTTCTTTGGTGTATTCGCAATCAAGAAGTCAATTGGATTTGGTACACCTTCTTGACGTAGTCTCATTAGTGTAACACCAGTTCCCTGAAGTTCATTTTCAGCCTGTGTAAAGAATCTACCATCCGTCCAAAGACCTGCGAAATCCTTTGTGATAATTGTGCATCCAGCTTCACCACTGAAACCAGACATGTATGATTTACACTTAAAATAATCAGCTGTGTATTCGTCAGAAAGATGGTCATCCTCATTTGGAATATAATATACATCAATCTTACGCTCAGCCATCAAAGCTCTTAACTTTTTGATTCTATCCTGTATCATAATTTAATCACCTCGTTATAATTATACTCAATATTTGTCAAACAAAAACAAATCCGCATCAATTCCATGCTTTTTTGTTAGATAATACTAACCAAAACTGTAAAATAACCCTTTCATCTAAAAATATGAAATGACATTTGTATTGTTAATATATACAAAAAAACTAGTTTTTTTATAAGCGATAAGAATGGTATAATTCTTTTACGGAGGAACAAAAAAATTATGGAGAAGAAAAAAAGATTGGGCTGGTATCATCTTCGGTACAATTTGGTTTCTATACGCAGCTGTGCTTCTAGCTCTATATCTAACTGGAAATCTAAATGGCAGTTTCAAAGTGCCACGTCTTCTACTTGTCATTTACGATACGCTTGGTGTATTGCCAGGATCGATTGTGCAACTAGTAGTCAGCGCCATCATCGTAGTCTTCAGTTTCCGCGGAAGATAATTTGTATCACGAACACATGGATTCCATGTGTTTTCTTTTATCTATCACAGAATTTACATTCCTATTCTGATGATAATTTTGTAAAATATAACAGAGGATATCCATGGAAACAAAGAAACAAACATTTTCAGTCGCAAATCTGTATTTAAACGCAAGTGCTGATACAATCTATCAACACTTAATCAACACAAAAGGAATCGTTACTGTAACGGTTGCTTTAAGCGACCGCAATGTAACTGTAGAATATGACCCAAATATCATTTCCGCAGATAATATCATTGAAAAAATTAAAGCATGTGGATATCATGCATATACACGTGAAATCCCAACTACAGATTTTCTCATCCAACAAGATGCAAAAAATTTAATCAAGCCAAATTATCGTATCTTATTTGTCTTTGTGTTCGAAGTCATTCTACTAACAATACTATGGATATTACATATAACGCCTTGGATTGGATTACTATTCTCTTTTTACTCCTTGTATGTAGGACGCATCATATTCATGCATGCAAAAGAGGAGATTCAAAAGAAGAATCCATCATCCGCAACCATCGGTAGTATTGCCATTGGTATTTCTTTCTTATACGGTATCTTACTCACAATTCAAAATACCGTAAATGCGTACCCATTTATGATTTCAGTAATTACAATTCTTGGTACAGATCTCTATAAAACAAAGTATCTAAAATACATGCAACAAACATCCACAACATCATTGAACATCAAACAATATATCCCAGAAAATACAGCAGTCTTTAATAAAACCGGCGAAGTAATCGAAGAAACCAGTCAACTAAAAAAGAATCAGATTCTAATTATTCGCCCAAATGAAAATATCCCTTGTGATGGAATTGTTGTAGAAGGTTACGCATCTGTTGACGAATCTACGTTAACTGGAGTCCAATCCAATATCACAAAGTCTGAAGGCTCCTATGTATATGCCGGCACACGTTGCTTGCAAGGTTCTCTACAAATCAAAGTAGAAAAGATTGGTGAAAAGACTACCCTATTACAATTCGCAAAACTTGCGAAAGAAACAGCGAACGATAAATCATTTGATTCACCATTTAAAAACTTCTCTAAATACTTATTCTTATATTCGATTATCGCAGCTATTATTTTATTCTTCGGCTGGATTTTAGTTGGCAAATCTTTCTCTATCGCAATCAGTGTTTCGATTGCAATACTAGCATCTGTCGCAATGAATGCGTTAACAATCGCCTCTGAAAAGGAAGTATTAGAGAAAGCAATCTACGCTGCCAAAAACCATGTGCTATTCCGTAATGTAGATGCACTTGAAACAGCCGGTAAAGCTGAAACATTGTTCCTCGAACAAGACGATATCTTGATTGCTGCAAAACCTGAAGTAACTGATTTTATCCCACTTGATGAAACAGACTTAAATATCATGCGTTATATTGCATATACGCTATCCAACAAACGTCATGATAGTTACTCTAGAGCAATTACACGTTACTTAAAATCACAGAAGATTTCTTCTGTAAACTTAAGTGTTCTAACAAATTTCCAAAAGACACATCAAAGCGATACGATTCAAAATACCTATCAGTTATGTAATGGTCATGATTTATCTTTCACAGATATAATCAGTCCTTCCACAAGCCAAGAGATTGATAAACTTGCACAGCAAGGAAAGAAAGTATTTATCCTAATTGGCGAAGACCAAGTACTAGGTCTAATCGCTATGCAAAAGCCAATTGTCCCAAATAGTATACAAGCAATTCATTCACTCAAAGAACTAACAGATATACATTTATTTGCACGTGGAAATGATGAAGAAATTCAATATATTCAAAAAAATTGTGAGATTAAAAACATTCATGCAAACGTAGACATGAATGAAAAAGAAAATCTGATAAAATCATGCTCGCATGACTCTATCAGTATGTACGCAAATGTCGATGGGTCTATCTCTTCATCTACCGCTGATGTAAATGTTCAATTTGGTATTAGCCAGAATTTAGATTCTGAAGATAACGATATTATATTAACGCGTAAACGTTTAAGTGATTTAGTTTTTACAATCCAGACATCTGCAAAACTAAATCAACAGATCCAATTTAAACAGATTGCAATCATTGCATACCATATACTAGCTGTCGTAGTATTTGGCTTTATTACCCCAATCTTCTTCGCCATTCCACTTCCAGTAGTCCTGCCATGTATCACTTCCATCTATGTCATTCGATTCTTATTCCAATCACATAAATAAAAAAGACAAACTCGCACAGAATCAATGATATAAGTTTCTATACAGTCATAGTTCTTTAAAAGCAGCACATTCAACCATTCTGGTTTTATATGCTGCTTTTAATACATATTTAAACAAATAAATACGCATATCAGTTATCATTCATGCATGTATTCCATACATTTTTTAATACAGCCTCTTCTGATAGTTTATTTATATAAATCTATTTAACTATCTATTGACTCCATCAGTTCTTCAACACTATCGAAAGGACCATTTAAATTTTTTTCTCTTTGTGGCATCTTCCATCGCCGCATACGTCTCTATATTTGGCTCTTCGATTCTCACATCAAATGGTAGTCCATGATGTTGTAATGCTTGTCGATAGAAAATTCCAGTAGCAGTACTCATATCAAGCCCTAAAGATTTGAATAACTTCGTTGCCTGTACTTTAATATCATGATCGATTCGCAGTGTCATATTTTCTTTATTTGCCATTAATTTCACTCCTTTCATTTATATTTTTATTATATAATTCATATTACAATGCAATGCAAATAAATATTATAAACCTTAAACGTACATTGCCACATAGACATAACAAAAGGTCTCGATTAAACCCTGCTGTTTCAATCCAACGGTTTGTTTTTGCGAGACCTTTCTTGATGCTATAGATTTACTGCATTATCTTTTTGCGATACTTCGCTACTGAAATACGAATTTCAGAATAATTTGTTTTTTCACAAATGATTATTTATATTCTATTTTTTTATTTTAAATTGTCCATTGGTCTGTCCTCAACTTTTTCTTGAGAAACATTTCATTTAACGATCTTTGTTAAATGTTGGAGCGTAAACTGTAATTGAGTAACACTTCCTTCATGAGCTTGTACCTCCTTATCCTTTCTTCTAGGGTACTTCTCTTCGCACCTTTACTATAGCATCCGCTTTTTAAATTTAATAGTCTTACAATTAAAAATTTTTTTGTTCTATAATATTATTGTTGGTCCGATAAGGACCATTTCTTATTTCAGGAGGTCATAAGATGATACAAGATATCTACCCACACGTTTATAAGAATGCGTTTCAAACAGATGTTACGCCTGCCGAGAATGATATTATCTTCTCTTTTGAAGAAGACCAAGTCTTAATGAAAGACGAACATCACTTTTTATCGCTATCATGAAATTTCCCAGGAAAGTAGTTGTTATTATCTATTTTCTATCGACGATATAAAATTCTTTCTCACTGACTTAACAAGTCTTGATCATATTAAAGTATCCTTCCGCGCGATGCGTACCTTTGAAAATCAAATGTTAGGTTTTGCGGCGATTACAGCTTGGCAACTGTATCGTTGGATTCAAGATAATAAATACTGTGGTAAGTGTGGCCATCCAATGAACTTTGATCAAAAAGAAAGAGCGATGCGTTGTCCACATTGCTCAAATATAGTATATCCTAAGATTTCACCTGCTGTTATCGTTGGTATTACCAATGAAAAAGGTCAGATTCTCGTAACGAAGTATGCGCATGGTCACTACCAAAGTTATGCACTGGTTGCCGGTTTCTGTGAAATTGGTGAAACAATCGAAGAAACCGTAAAGCGTGAAGTAAAAGAAGAAACTGGTCTAGATGTAACCGATATTCAATACTATAAATCACAACCATGGTCCTTCTCATCCACATTACTTTTTGGATTCTGGTGTAAAGCACATGGTGATTCTCCTATCCAGATGGATGAAAATGAGTTACGTGTTGCACGGTGGGCAGACCGTGAGGAAGAGATTAACAGTCTAGATAATGCTTCACTTACAACTGAGATGATTCAATATTACAAACAAGGGAAAGTAGTCTAACTACTTTCTTTTCATATCTTCTGGTAATGGTGATTCTAGAACAATCTTCTCTTTGCTAAAGGGTTGTAATAATTCAATTCTTGCACAATGCAATGCTGGTCGTTTGATCCATTGTGTACTGCCACCATACAACGTATCCCCACAAAGTGGATAACCAATCCCCGCAAAACCAGCACGTATCTGGTGTGTTCTTCCCGTTTGTAAATGTACTTCTATCAGACACTCTGTTTGATACCTTTTCATTACTTCATATTCTGTAATACATTGTTTTCCACCTTGATTGAAGGATTGTGTCAGTTGTCCATCTTCCTTCAACAAGGAAAATATTAGTGTAGCTTTATCTTCTAGTTGTCCTTCAACGATCGCGTAGTAGTGCTTTTGAAGGATTCCATCTTTCCTTTGTGCTGTTAATCTTGCGGCAGAGAGTTGATTTCGCATAAATCATAATACCTGATACATCTTTATCTAATCGACCAATTGGACGAATCACAAAGTGCTCATCTTGGTAATAATCTCTTAGAATTGTTCCCATATCATCCGTTAAATGAAGATGACTCGGATGAGATGGTATGCCTGCAGGTTTATCCACAATCACAATATCTTCATCTTCATACAAGATGTCTGGTCGCATGACACTTGGATGAAGTGGATATGTTTCTAGATTCAATTCTTCAATCACTAGAACATCTGTTGTATGTACAACTTGGTTGACCATCACAGGTTCTCCATTTAAATACATCTGATATGCCGAGAATTTAAAGCGTGAAATTTCATGACGACTAAAACCCAAAGACGATAAAACGGCCTTTACTGTAAGACCGTTTTGTTTATCTGTGATTTGATAGTGCAGTTCTTTATTCATCTGCCTTAATCATACTACGTAAATAACTATCAATGAAGCCATCAATTTCGCCATCCATGACAGCTTGTACATTGCCTGCTTCATGACCGGTACGTAAGTCTTTTACCATTGTATATGGTGCAAAGACATAAGAACGAATTTGAGAACCCCATTCATTTGCCTTCACTTCACCTCTTACCGCAGCTGCACGCTCTTCATTCTCACGAATTTGAGTTGTAGTAACTTTGACTTCAACATATTCAAGCATGCTTCACGATTTTGAATCTGTGAACGCTGCGATTGGCAGAACACTGTAATTCCACTAGGAACATGTGTCATACGTACAGCAGAGTCTGTCTTATTGATGTGCTGGCCACCAGCACCTGAAGCTCGCATTGTGATAATATCTAAATCTTTATCATCAATTTCAATTTCAAGATCATCCTCAAACTCTGGCATGATTTCTACCGACGCAAAGGACGTATGTCTTCTTGCGTTAGAGTCAAATGGTGAAATGCGAACCAAGCGATGCACACCACTTTCTGCTTTCAGATAACCATACGCCATTGGACCTTGGATAAGAACAGAACAGGATTTCATACCTGCTTCTTCACCTTCTTGGTAATCCATTAGTTCAATCTTGAAGCCTTTTCTTTCAGCCCAACGCATATACATGCGATATAACATTGCGGCCCAATCCATTGCTTCTGTTCCACCAGCACCTGGGTGAATTTCTAAAATGGCATTATGATCATCGTACGGCCCAGACAATAGAACTCGAATTTCAAACTCTTCAAACTTCTTCATTGTCTCAACATATTCTTCACTAATGAGTTCATTCATATCTTCATCAAAGGAAGATGATAACTCACTGATTCCTTCGCTTAATTCCGCAAAGGAATCAGTTAAGGAATGGTGTGTTTCAATTAAAGCTTTTAATTGATTACTTTCACGAATAATTTTTTGTGCTTTCTTCTGGTCATTCCAGAAGTCAGCTTCTGCCATTAAGGCATTATTTTCTGCTAAGCGTTTCTCTTTTCCTTCCAAGTCAAAGAGAGTGGCCAAGCGACTCCAATTTTGCTTGGCACTGTGAAACGCTTTGTCTCATCTCATACAATTCCATGATTACGCCTCCTGTTCAGGTCCGTCTACGACACGGATATTCATACAGAACGCTACGATTTCACGAGAAATTGTACGCATCATATCTTCAAATAAGTTGAATCCTTCTGTGACATATGCCTGTAGAGGATTGCTTTGCGCATAAGAACGTAAACCAATACCATCACGTAACTTCGACATTGTATCGATGTGGTTAGACCAAGCACGGTCAATCATACGTAAGGATACTTCCTTTTCAATTGGTAGTACCTTATCTTTTACTTTTTCAATCTTCTGTTCATAGTCAGACCAAGCCTGATTCAAACAAATATCAACAACATCATTTTCAGTACGTCCCTCGATATCATCTACACGAACAACACCCTTAAATCCAATACCATCTAAAGCCGCAATAAGTTCATTTAAATCTTGGTCTCTAGCTTCACTGTTGAAGTGTGCTGCGACAATATCGGAGATGACACGCTTAAACATATCGTGAATAACCGCATGAACATCATCATTTTCAAGAATGAAATTTCTTGTATCATACATTGTTTCACGCTGTTGACGCATAACATCATCATATTGTAATAACTGCTTACGAGCATCGTAGTTTACACCTTCTACACGGCGTTGTGCACCAGAGATAGAACGTGTAACTGTCTTAGACTCAATAACTGTATCACCCAGTTTCGCAAATAACGCTTCCATGTGTTCGGCACCGAAACGTACCATCAGATCATCTTGTACAGATACATAGAAACGTGACATACCTGGGTCTCCTTGACGACCAGAACGTCCACGTAACTGGTTATCAATACGTCTAGATTCATGTCGTTCAGAACCTAATACACAAAGACCACCTAACTCACGAACACCTTCGCCAAGCTTAATATCAGTACCACGACCAGCCATGTTTGTCGCAATGGTAACCGCACCCTTCTGTCCAGCTTTAGCGATAATATCTGCTTCACGAGCATTGTTTTTAGCATTCAATACTTCGTGTGGGATATGACGTTCTTTTAAGTATTTAGAAATCAATTCAGAAGTTTCCACCGCGATTGTACCTACAAGTACTGGTTGACCTGCCGCATGACGTTCTACAACCTCATCCACAAGTGCATTGAACTTCGCCTTCTTTGTGCCATATACCGCATCCGGATAGTCAATACGTGCAACTGGACGGTTTGTTGGAATCTCAAATACGTACATGTTGTAAATCTCTAAGAATTCTTCTTCCTCTGTCTTCGCTGTACCAGTCATACCGCAAAGTTTGTTATAGAGACGGAAGAAGTTCTGATATGTAATCGTCGCAAGCGTTGTTGTTTCTTGTTTGATAGAAATACCTTCCTTAGCTTCCACTGCCTGGTGTAAACCATCAGACCACTGTCTACCCTTCATCAAACGACCAGTATTTGGATCGACGATAACAATTTCATCATTTTCTTCATCTACGACATACTCAATATCTCTTAACATCACATAGTTAGCTTTTAAAGCCTGATTAATGTGATGCAATAACTGCGTATGCGCTAGATTGAATAAGTTTTCAATACGGAAAGTAGCTTCTGCTTTTGCGGTACCTTTTTCCGTTAACTGAACTGTACGTGACTTAACATCCAATTCATAATCTTCATCTTTTACCAAACGCTTTACGAAACGGTCAGCCTGTAGATAAAGATTCGCTGTATCTTTCTTACCACCGGAAATAATCAATGGAGTACGAGATTCATCAATCAAAATGGAGTCAACTTCATCGACCATCGCAACATTCAAGCCACGAAGTACACGGTCTTCAACGCGAGTCACCATGTTGTCACGTAGATAATCAAATCCAAGTTCTGAGTTTGTTGTATATGTAATATCACATGCATACGCTGCACGCTTTTGAGCCTTTGTTAATTGGCGAAGGTTTAAGCCAACTGTTAGGCCTAAGAAGCGGTGAATTTCTCCCATCCATGCGGAGTCACGTTCTGATAGGTATTCGTTTACAGTTACAACGTGAACACCTTTACCCTCTAAGGCATTTAGATATACCGCCATAACAGATGTCAAAGTCTTACCTTCACCTGTCTTCATTTCGGCGATATCGCCACCTTGCATAACAGCAGCACCCATGAGCTGAACAGGATATGGGAATTCGCCGATTACTCTTCGGCAGGCTTCACGTGCTGTCGCAAACGCCTCCACAAAGATATCGTCTAATGTAGCACCTGCAGCGAGTTGTTCTCTCAAATAAGGTGTCATCGCTTTGAGTTCATCATCACTCTTTACTTTATATTCTTCTTCCAAATCCAAAACTGGCTTGATCTTCTTTTGAATCTGTTTTAACTTACGGGCGTCTTCGTTGAATAATCGACTTAAAAAATTTGCCATAATGCCTCCATATTTTTTTATACTAAATAACTATTTTTATTATATATTTTCGGCATATAAAAGGCAATGAGACAAGCACCACCAACGCTCTAGAAAGCACCTTATTTTCCGAATCCTCAATTATTTTTGAAAGTTCCTCTTTTGATTTTATTGTTGGTGAAGGTTCCCTTTTTTAATATGATGTCTTTAGAGATGGTGCTGGCAGTTTCTAGAAAGGAGGCAATCATATGGTTGCCAGCGGTTATAAACATCTATCTTTAGAAGAACGTAAATCTATAGAAGTTCTATTGAATCATTCCGACATCAAACTAAAAACAGATAGCACTTTCTATCAATCATTCACCGAAATGCGTACGTGAAGAAATCAAAGCACACAGGGTTGTACGTATCCACTCGAATAAGACAAACAAATGTGGTAGGCAAGATTCTTGTAAGAAACATCGCCTATGCACATATTGCATAAGCGGTGATTGTAAGTCTTGTAAACACAAGGACTGCAACAAGCTATGTGATGAATTCGTCTCATATCCCGTTTGCGAGAGAATAGAGCGATTCCCTTATGTCTGTTCAGGTTGTCCAGACATACATAAATGCCATCTTCCCAAGTACTTCTATATAGCACGAATAGCACAGGACAAATATACGCAAGACAAATTAGAATGGAGGTCTGGCCCTCGCAAAGAGCGAAGCAGAAATGAAATCTATCGTGGAGGCATTTCAAAATAATATTCTAAAAAAACAATCCATCGATACAATCATCCATACTAACGACCTGAATATATCTACCTCTACTGCATACAGATACATTCGTGATCACCAGATTCCAGGAATCGCAAACATCGACCTAAAACGTCAGGTACGATATACACAGCGAAGTTCTTCAAGACATCATCCTATATCGATTGACTACGATTTCCTCGAAGGTCGCAAATATGAGGACTTCCTAGTAGCCCTGAAACAGTAGGACCAGATGTAAACGTATGGGAAATGGATACGATCATCGGGAAGAAAGAGAGTGATGAGAAGTGTGTACTGAGCCTGTTACACAGACGTTCCAATCTTCAATTATATTTTTCTCTTACGACACAAGAACATGTTTGAGGTAATGTATCTATTCGATACTATAAAAACTTTCTTGGGTATCGAACTATTCAGAGAAACATTTACTATCATACTCACCGATAATGGCACTGAGTTCCATGACCCACTATCGCTTGAGACAGACCCAGAAACGGGAGAGAAACTCATTAGTATCTATTTCGCAAGACCTAGGCGCTCTGATGACAAAGGTAAATGTGAAAAGAACCATGAGCACTTCAGAGAGAAGATTCCAAAAAGGATACAGTATGAACGGACTTACAAAACACGACATCAATTTCGTATCAAATCAGGTAAACAATTATGTACGTAGGAAGTTAAATTACCAATCACCCTACATCATTGCCAAGCTAGTACTAAATGAAAAGGTGTTAGAACTAAACCGCCTACATTCCATTCCACCCAAGGCAGTTGATCTAACACCTATCCTCCATTAGCATCAGGCACTGACAGCACCATCTCTTTATATTCAAAGGGAGCTTTCAAGAGAAATTCAAAAAATTTTTAGTTGAAAGTATACTTTTCGTGCGGTCAAAATGCCCAATATCTATTTAGATTATAGCTTAAAATGTATCAATTCAAAACCCACAAAAGGAAAAGCACCCCAATTAGAGGGCGCTTTCGTTAGAAGGGAGTTTTCACTAAAAATTGAGCTTATTTTCCGAATATTTTCGGCTTTTTTAGCCATAAATGATTCACACTGACAACATAGATTACAATCTTACAGTCATAATCTTGTAAACAATGAAGTGCCCCCAACAAAGAAGCACCTGTTGTAATCGTATCATCCACCAATAAAACTTTCCTAGGCACATCGCAATGTTTCTTTAATGCAATATTATCAACCATCTTCATTCGCTCTTCAACACTACGATTTTTCTGATCAAAATCATTCACTTTTTCAAAGAGATCTGCCTGTTGTAAAGGAATAGATGAAAACATCTTTTCTAGATGGTGAAACCCACGTTTTGCGATTTTCTCTTTTGAACTTGGCAAATAACAGACAGTATATCCAAAAAATCGAATCATAAACCACCAACGAAATGGATAGAGAAATACTGTTTTCAAAGCTTCATCAAAACATTCCTTGTATTGAACTAATATCTTCGCAAAAGCATCATCATAAACATAACTTGCATATAGCTTGTATCCATGAAACTTCATACGAAATTTGACACGATTTAAATTACTGCGACATCTATGACATAGGGGATCATCATTCTCTAGGATATCAATGAAATCTCCATCCCCTTTTTCCATTCCACACATTAAACAATACATACGTGATTTGCCTGCTCAATCTTTTCTTTGCAAAATTGTACAAGTTCTGTCTTTTCACTGCATAAAAACAGGACATCTCCTTCTGGTGATGTAAAGCTTCTTCCTGCTCTACCAGCCATTTGAATTAAACCAGCCTCATCAAATACAGAGTGATTCGCATGCCATACACAGATATCTGCTTTTGGAATTGTGACACCTCTTTCAAGTACTGTCGTCGCAATCATGATGCCATTTGTTTCTTGTTTAAACTCATGGATGATAGTATCTCGATTTTCACTTTCGCTTGTGCATACATAACACTTCATTAATGTACTAAGAATATATCCGAATCTCTTTGCTGTTTTTATCGTTGGTACAAAGATAATTCTAGGATTGCATGCATGTTCGTTTATCCATCGTAACAATACATAAAACAATATTATCGATGGATAAATAAAAAGTCTTGGTACTGGTAAATCGTGCCCATGTGGTCTTTTATTTAACACGATATGACGCATTGTTCCTTCTTTCACCTTACTTAACAAGTAACTATCTGGTGTCGCTGTTAAGTAGATGACATGACCTATGCACGCATGTTGTGCAATACCATGTAATACCTCATCTCCACGATACGGGAAAGCATCCGGTTCATCTAATATCAGTAATGAAAATTGGCCTTGGTAGCGATATAACTGGTGGGTAGTGCACACACGATTAAATCTCCATCAAGTACATCTGTGTGGCCACCACATACCGCAACAATCTTTGCTTTTTTGAAATAGATTTGCAGTCTTTCTGATAGTTCTAATACCACTTGTCTTCTCGCAATCGCAAAGCAAACTTTTCGATTCTCGTTTAGCGCATCCGCAATACTAGCAAGTACCATTTCTGTTTTACCTGCACCACAAACACATTCTAGTAATACATCCTGTGTACGTATGTGCATCTGACACTCTTTCGACACTACTTCTTGAAATTTTGTTAAGGGATACTGCATGGTGTATTCACTACAATCAGCGTGTATATCTTCAAGCTTTTCAGCCATCTCTTCCTCTTCTAATAGCAGTCTTCCAAACCCAATACATTTTCTACAATAATATCCATGACCCCCTTTGTAAAAGTACGATTTACGAGCATTCCCACACCGTGGACATTTCATCATCTCACCTCTACTCTAATATTCACATAAGTTTATTTATTCCCACAAAAAAGGTTGATAGTTTTGCCTATCAACCGAATACAATTTATGATTGCTTATTTGATCGGATTCTCTTTATAAACGCAAAGCCAAATCCTACAAGTGCGATAATAATCGCACCAATATAAATTGGTAAATGAGAATTATCACTTGTCTTTGGCGTTGCTACTGGTGTTTTATAAATATTTGTAAATACAGCTTCATTTGCGACTGTACCGTCCGCCTTCTCAACATGAGTATCAGCCACAAGTTGTCCAGCAACATCTCTTACATCAAATGTGATTGTATAGAGAGTTGTATCATAGGTATAATTTGCGATACCATCATCGATTTCACGAATCACATACTGATACGTACCTGCCTGTGTAATTTCAAAAGTACCGAATTCAACTTCACCACTTCCAATTACCGTAGCTAATTTTACACCATTTACACTGCCATTTGGCATTGGATCTGTTGGATTGATTGCCTTCATCTCAAATTGGAATGTGGATGCGTTCGTTGGATTTCCTTCTACAATCTTCTTGACTGGAGGATCAACCAATACAGGTTTTGGTACATAAGTATTGACAATCTTTGTACCATCATAGTGGACTATAAAGTCTCTGCTATCAATTGTGATTGAATTTCCCTCTTCTACCGCATTACCATCACCATCAAGTTCTTTTACCGTGTAAACATTTGCGGTAGATGTAATTGTATCAGTTACTGGTAAGTTAGAGAATGTTGCTGTAAAGTGATTGTTTTTATCAACAGTTACTTCTTGGACTTTATTTCCATTCTTATATAGGGCAATTGTTGTAGATAATGTATCAATTTCTGCCTGTGTAAGATTAACCCATTCCTTTGTTATCGTCTTTGTGATTATTGATGGAACCAGCGGTGTAGCATTTAAAGACTTTTTATTTGTGACTGTAAATCCTTGGTCTACATCACCTGTTACAGTTGCACTATACCAAGCATTATCGATCTGAATCTTATTAGAACTATCTACTCCAACTTCTTTGACTGTATATTGATAGTTAGCACCCGTAGCTGGGTTTACTATATCGATGTTATCGAAGGATACTTTCCAGTGGTTGGCAGCTGTAATCTTCTTCTTTTCTACAAATGTTCCATCACGATATAACTCTACTTCTACTTCACTTACTGGGGCAGTTAATAATGTTCCATCATAATTCTTCCATTCTTTTGTGACTTTTGATTGAAGAACCATGATAGGTCATCGCAGCAGGTTCAAGTGTTAATGTCGCACGGTTACCATTAATGTCATAATCTAACACTGGCGTAATAACATCTACCTTATTGTTATAAGATATCGATAGGTCATTTTCAGCCTTATATGTAACTTCAATTCTACCGCCATCCCCATCACTTACAGTTGTTCTCGCTACGAGCATTACCATATTGGCATCTGCTGGATTTGTAACGATATCGTAATCACTTGGCTGTGGAGCATGATTGAGTGCATAAGTTTTCCCTGGTCTTAACTTGATGTATTTCACTTCAAAGTTAGGTGTCGCCTCCACACGTTCTAGTTTTAGCGGTAACTGTGTTGCGCCTTCTGGCATAAATGAAGGACCAAAGTCTAAATTCTCATTCAGTAACGGAATAAATACATTTGCATAGTTAATTGGCTGTCCACTATTATTTCTCAGTTTGATACGCATCGTTGTCGTATCACCTTTCCCTAGTACAACTGTGGTGTTTTCTTTTGTTGTCGCAGAAGTATTATCATAGATAAGCTCAGCACCTGTATCCTTATCGATTAAGGAAGAATGTGCGTTTACCTCTGCAGCTTGATTTACTTTTACACCAGTACTTTCAGATAGGGAAACCATCGTTTTACCAGAGTTAACCGACGTGCCAAATACAGTTGTATATTTGTCAGTATTCCAGTTACTGCGGTCCCATTTTTCAGGTTTGATGACTGCACCAATCGCGTCGAAGTCCTTCGTCGTAATACCTAAGAAATCATTGATATGGTAAGTCGCAACCTTGACGGTCTTATCCGCATGAACATCAAACTTCACCGTCATATTCTTACTAGTAAAGTTAGGTTGGTATTGACCTCTTGTCTCTTGACCAATGTCGATGGAATATTTCCAAACCTTGATCTTATCACCATCTTTTTCAAACTCACCTACATAAGTTGGTGCACTTAACGTTCCTTCAGTAACTTGTAGATTTGAATATGTAAAACCTTCCGGCATAATCACATAAATCTCAGGCTCTTGAAGTGGATTCCAGTCCCAGTTGGCATCATCGATACGTCCTGATACCGTAAAGGAATTTCCACCTAGAATTTGTGTCTTATTGATCGTGCCAACACCATTTTTTACTTCCGGTGCCTTAGACTTACCCGTTAAGTGGTAAGTATCACCTGCGGTTGGTGTTATGCCTGTTGTATAAAATTTAACAGTTGTCTTAACGTCTGCGTTTGTACCTACTTTCCAGCTACCGTACACGCCGTTTGGAATATAAGACCAACCATAGTATTCACCATCACTAATAAATTTATTATTTGGATTCCATGTATCTAATAGGTCACGTTGTGGACGAACACCATCATATTGTGCCGGAATTGGTCCCAAATCAACCTTAATAGACTTGATAGAATCATTGATATCTAAGCCTAGTGCAGTATTTGTAATTAGCGCAGAAACATTAGACTTCTGTAAGATACTTGAACTAGCTACACCGCTAGCACCACTAGCAGATGTCCAATAGATATTTCCATACACCATATCAGTATGATACGGAATTGTTACCCCACGGATGATAGCAGTATCTGTCTCATCAATTGTCATTTCAATTGTCTTTGGTTTGTTGGAGTTGTCAGTTCATTTTTAATCAACATAGAACCTAAACGTACGTTATAAGTATCATATTTTTGATAAGCCCAGTTAACTGCTGTATCTGTTAAGGCATGCGATGTTACCTGTTCTGGATCAACTCCATCAATCATCTTAACGATCATTGTAGAAACATTACTAGATGTACGATCAACATTTGGCGTATCATCCCAAATAGTCTTCTTAAAATTCCTTAAAACAATATTAAAGGTAGATCCACTTGCACGAGTAGAACTTGCAGGAACCTTAACATGTGGCTTAAATACAGGAGTCCCAGAATAAGAACCTGGCTCATCCCATTCTAGTTTTGTAGTCTTAATACCACCACTCTCTGTTGTAGATACAACAGTTCCATTTCTATGATAGAGTTGTGTCTCTTCAAGAGAAACCAATTCAATATCACTTGGATACTCAATTTCAACAGTTGTCTTACTACCTGCCTCTGTCAATGATTTACCACCCGTAATTGAGGCCATCAATGAAATTGTAGTATCACCTTTATTAATCGTCTCCGTTGATTGATCCGTCCAGAAATTATATCTAAATTCTTCTGTAGACTTTGCATTAAAAGAACGTGCATCCACCGTTGGAGTCGCATCCGTACTTAAACTCACCTGAATTAAATTCGTAAGAATTTGGTTTGGATCTTGGTTTAGATATGCACTATCAATACTAAAACTAATTTCACCAGCAGAAGCTACATTGGTCAAGGAAGTCTTTGTCTTATAGATTAATTCACCATTTCTTGCCTGTGCAGACCCTACCGTTGGATATCCATATGGAGAAGTGCCTGTACCGGTTGGTGTTTTAACAAGCTCCTCGAATCCAGTCGCAGTAATTGGTCCTTCTGTAAATGTAGAACCAGGAAGTGTTGTAATATAAGATCCATTACCAAGATTTAAATGGAAATAAGTATTTGAAACTGCAAGGACGATGGAACTGCATATTCAACATCTAGCGAGTAAATGACGCCTGTTTTTAGTTCTGGAATATCTCCATTTAATAAATCTGCGACCTGTGCACCAGTAGATGAATCTTTCACAATCACTTTATTAAATTGAAAACCGGTTGTATTCTCAGCCCAAACAACAGCTTTTCCAGGAATAAAACCGGCGATTACAATCACAAATGATAACAAAAACGTAAACAGCCTCTGCATTCCTTTTATAAGACGATGATTACTATTCATAGTTTTTCCCCTTTCAATGATTTCTGCAGCGTTTAACTTTATACGAAATCATTGCTAGAAATTTTGATATCCACCATCAACGCTACTTGGCAACGTGGATTTACTTACTGTTTTAACTGATTTCATCTAACACTATTCCGTATTCAAAGGATGTATTCAAAAGCAAAAAATGTTTTGTTGTACATATCAATTTTAAGTGACAATGTGTAAGATTCATACACAGACTTCTTTTAAGATTTTATTAACTTCCATTATCTACCTATCACCATTTAAGTTGTTTTTAATCAATTTAAAATAGCAAGTCAAAATCAAATAGAATTAAGTAAAAAAATTACGGCTCACTTCTAAAGAATAAAAAAATTAAAGTGGAAGTAAGTCTTTTCAAAAAAATAGTACTATCAAGGGAAATAATCCAAGATAGTACTATTTTTAAAGTTGAAAAATGATTTTTATTTTATTTAGAATGAAGGTAAGATTACAGAAAAATGAGCGCATGAAAGGTAGGCGGAATCTACTGTCAAAAAAATTTATAAGAGTTGATTCTACTTCGTTGTCTGATGAAAGTTAAATGCCGACCCTTCGTGTGTGATTGATTTTGAAACTTCTTGGTTATCTTCTTACTTTAGAAGATATGGTTTTAGAATTACTTCGTCTGGTGGAATTTCGGTAATTCCAAAATCATAAAGTTTCTTAGCCATTTCTTCGTTGTAGAAATGGAGCAGCTGTATGGATGATTTCCCGTGCAGCTTTTCTTTTGGATATGAATTGATCTGGATACTGATAAGATTTGCCTTTTAAAGTATCCTGTCCAAAATAAAAGGTGGTCCCAAAATGAAGCATACCTTCTTAGGACCTACCTTTTATGATTCTATCCCTTTCGATTATTCATCAGTCGATCACTGCACGAGCAGCTGCGTCTTTATAATACTTAAATTCTGTAAATACTTCTCCCTTGTATGGATTCTTCTTTGTCTTCATACAAGTACGAATAATGTAGATGATTGCGATAAGGTTTACCACAAGTGCTAATCCACTCACAATTGTCATCATTGTTGGATTTGCGTTCGCACTTCCACCTGCTACGATACCATTTAAAGTTCCATCTGCGTATAACGCTGGTAACGTAACCCATGGGAACGCCTTTGTGCCATCAGCTAATATTTCTTGGAATAATGGGAACACCTGTGCAAACATACACCAGATACATAATGTGTTCGCTCTATTTTGAATCCATCCACCTTTATTCCATAACAACGCTGGAATTGTAGGTGAAAGTAATAGTGCAACACCACAGAACCAAGTGTGTGTTGGTAAGCAGTTATATGTATATGCGAAATTCCATACATCATAAATTAAGATGTATACCCAAATCATATCTGGCCATACCATATCCTTCTCATCCTTAGAAGAATATACAGCCCACCAACCCGTCATACAGAAGATATTGATTAAACCAGCTAAACCGTTAAATACATTGTGCCAACCACCATATAACCAAACACCTTCAGAAGATAGCCACCACTTATACCATCCGTTAATCGCTGATTCAAAGTCACTTGCTACTGCAATTAAGATATTTATTGCAACAATCGCAAATGGAAATGCACGGAACCAATGCTGTTTTCCAATCCCCCATTTGTATTTGATCATCATAAATCCAATACATCCAGTTAGTGATGCATATAACTTTGCGTAATGGAACCAACCATTCATATATAGATATGTTTGATTGTGTAATGCCCACTCTGCACCCATTCTAGCTGATACATAAATTGCGATAAAATACACTGTTAAAATTAATGGTAAAACAAAAAACATCAAGATACCACCAAACTTTGTACGACGAGAAAACTCGTTCAACAAGATTAAACTGGCAAGTACCCCTAACATTGCGACCCATTGATATATGGCCGTATCCCCGCTAATGTGAAATAACATATTGTCCTCCCCTTTTTATGTTCTCACTCAATCAATTATGCATGTATATAACATGTGATTAATTTCACTTTCTATTTTTATATAACATTGTTTTTGTTATACAATGCATAACTAAAACATTTCTTTTTATTATTTTTGACAAATATAAAAAAATTGGATAAATTTTATCCAATTTTCATCTTATATCTTCTGGTGTTGTAATTTTATAGTTAGAGTACTTTCCTTCGACTACTGCTACTTTTACATCTGAATACCTCTCTACTAAGGAAGTATCATCTGTACCAATAAAGTGTTCCTTCTTTGCTTTATGCATGCATGTGAGTAATAAATCCGTTTCAAATGCCTGGGGTGTTTGTGCACACTGTAGAGTACTTCGCTCATATGTTTCAACAACATAACCATCCTGAACATGCTTTACAGTATCTTTGCATGGAACACATAGCAGTGCCGCTTTCTCCGTTTCCATTGTCTTTTTAATCTTTTCTAGTGATTCTTGATCCAAGAAAGGTCTAGCACCATCATGAACCAAAACAACATCTGCTAGCACTGCACGCAGTCCATTATAAACACTATCCTGTCGTGTCTTTCCACCACTAGCAAATACAATCCTACCATCTTTTCTTCCCTGCGCTTTTTCAAAGTGTTCTACACAATCTGTTACTAGAACAATCTGCACACAATCACTATCATTTAAACACAGAAAGCGTCTTGTCCAAAATAGTTGTACCATCCGATAGTTTTGCATAAACCTTATTATATCCAAGCTTCATTCTTGTTCCACTACCTGCCGCAACGATTAGAGCACTGTATTGCATAACTATCTCCCTCTTTTTTCATATATTAAAACATAATCAAGTGTCATGTGCATCAATAAAATGTATAATAATCAAAAAAGGAGATACCATGCGCTATAACGGAATTATATTTGACTTTAATGGCACCCTATTCTTTGACACAGATATTCATATTCAGGCTTGGGATACAATCGCAATGAACGTCATAGGGAAACACATGACAAGAGAAACACTTGTACAAAAATACTGGGGTCTTGCCAATGTCGATTTAATTCAACGTATGACAAATAACATACTTTCCATAGAAGAATGCAAGCGTTTATCTGCCGAAAAAGAATCACTGTACCGTAAGTATGTAAAAAATAATCCTAACGCAACATTAGCTCCTGGTGTCATTGAATTCTTCCACTACCTCAAACACCATAATATTCCATTTACAATTGCCTCAGCATCCATTAAAGAGAACATAGACTTCTATGTATCTCAGTTTCACTTAGATCAATGGATTGATCCAGATACAATTGTCTATGATGATGGTACATATAAGAATAAATATGAAATGTATTTAGAGGCAATGAGGCGCCTACGTATCGACAATCCCGTCCTAATCTTTGAAGATTCAATCAACGGCGTCCTAGCCGCAAAGAAAGCTAACGCAAACGTCATAGCTATCGCTAGTGATTCTTTAGAAGCACATGAACTTCCATTCTTATCTGCCACAATCAAAGACTTCCAAGGTATCATCGAACTACTTGAAACTTTACCCGAATAATTTCATCAGTACAAAAAAAGACCTCAAATGAGATCTTATCCAAACACTGCACCTAATAATCCATAGGATACTAATGTCATAATAATTGCAGCCATTGCAACTCCCAATTAGAATTGATAGGGTTGCTTTTTTTAAGTCCATTTCAAACAAAGCCGCAATCAAACATCCAGTCCAAGCACCCGTTCCAGGTAATGGAATACCTACAAATAGTGCTAATCCCCAGAATCCATATTTATCAATTTTTGGTTTATTCTTAATTGCTTTTTGTTCTAGCCACTCTGCAATCTTTGATAGATGATGAGTAGATAACCAATGAATTAATTTTTTAATGCCAAATAGAATAAATGGGATTGGTAAGATATTTCCAATCACACACCAGAATACCGCCTCCCACATAGGGACTTGTAGCATCTTAGCAAGTAATAATCCACCACGTTCTTCAATGAGTGGTAATAAACTAACTAAAAAGATTGATAATTTAGGTGATAAGAACTTTCCAACAGTCCCTGCCCACCAGATAATAAAACCTTCCATGCAAAACCTCCGCATATCCTTGCTAACTTTACCATAGACCACTATTCATCGCAATTCTATGAAGGGAAAATCAGCTAAAATCGGCAAAAATCTATCTAACCTCTGTATTTCTCAGGATTCCAAATTATTTTCCAAAAAATTACAAAAATGTGTTGACACTAGGTGCTGTGGTTGATATTATATTAAAGCATTCGATGAAGTTGGGCCTGTAGCTCAGGTGGCTAGAGCGCACCCCTGATAAGGGTGAGGTCGCTGGTTCAAGTCCATTCAGGCCCACCATTTTCGGTAAACTCATCGAATTGATATACATGGGGTTATAGCTCAGCTGGGAGAGCACCTGCTTTGCAAGCAGGGGGTCAGGAGTTCGATCCTCCTTAGCTCCACTTATCTAAAAATACCATAGTGATATGGTATTTTTTTATGTTCTGAGAAGAAAATGAGAATCATAAACTAAAAGCAGACTTCACGTGTGTGTATGAAATCTGCTTGTTTTATTATTCAGGCTTTGCTAACACAAATAATGCATTGCGTTCGTAGTCTTCTTTACCTTCTTCTGCGAAGAAATCATACATAGACCAGTTATAGTAGAAACGTTCTGCACCATACACAAAGTAGCCATCTTGATTATGATCAGTTGTATCATAAGGATCTGCCATAATCATAACGTCATCTTGTGTTGTCTCTGTTCCCATATCATCATAACCAATGACTACTTGCCAGTGTCCACCCCACTCAATCCAGCAAACCATCACAGCATTTCCTGCTTGAATTTCTTCCTTAAAACGTGACAGAGGGAAAACCTCATGTGGATCCTCTCCAACATGATCATAATTGGATTCAACAGAGAATCCACCGACACCCTTAAACATTTCTACGGCTTGTTTTACCGATGTAGGGCCTGGAGTCAAACCATTAGAACGTAGCTTCGCAAGATCTTCTTCACCTAGATTTCCTCTTTTACCATAGAAATCCATTACCATTAAGGCTGATGCTACACCACAGCTCCACTCACTTGATTGTTGAATTGTTTTAAACTTCGGTAAAATTGAAAGTGAGCCATTACTTGTCATATTGTAATAATCTAAAGATGTAAAATAAGGACTTCCTTTGTGGTCTCCTGCACGTTCCACAGAATCTGAACCAGCTTCTGGATCTAGGTCTTCATTGTCCTCAATTTTCATTTCATCAGTGTAATTACCAGTTGTGTTTGCTGCAGTCTCTTTTACAGATGTAGCTTTGGTTGTGCATGCTGTCATAAGCAGCGCAAGTAAAACTAAATAAAACTTTTTCATTTTTCCCCTTCCCGGTCCCCAACAAAAAAGGCAGTATCAACCAATACCACCTGTATGTATTCAATTCGTCACACACTTATCTATAGAAGATTACTACAGGCACAGAGTTGATTGCTCAATATGCGGGAAATCCCGATTAATCAGGCAGTCTTTCTGCCCTGCTGCATCCACGATGCAGTCCCTGCTTCTTCAACAGGTCTTCGGCATTTGACCCGGCCGTCCGTGTAGCCTCAGCTTATAATAAGCGGTCAAGCGTGACATATTTATCACAGTGATAGTTTACAAAAGCAACATACAAAAAAACAAGTACATTTTTTGAAATTTTGTATCATGCATTAAAAAAGATCCACTTCAAACAGTAGTGAATCTTTTTCATAACTTTTATAAAGCTGCTTTTACTTGTTCGTAAACGCCTTCACCATCTAACTTATATTTAGCCATTAACTTATTGGCATCTCCAGATTCAGCATATGTATCTTGAATGCCAATACGATGAATCTTCTTAGGGCACTTATCTGCAGCAATTTCACAGATGAGTCCGCCTAAACCACCAATGACATTGTGCTCTTCAGCAGTGAATACTACATCATACTTCGCTAGCAATTCAGCAATCTGTTCTTCATTGCATGGCTTGATAGCACATACATCTACAACAGCAACCTCCTTACCTTCTGCGCTTAATTTCAGCTGCCTTTAATGCAGATTGAACCATCAAGCCACATGCAAAGATAACAGCATCCTTACCTTCACGAACAACATGAGGCTTACTGAAATCGAATACTGTATCTTCTGTGTATACATCTTCAACAGAAGAACGGCCTAGTCTTACATAACATGGTGTATTTGTAGAAGCGACATGTCGAATAACTGCCTTTGTCTGAGCTGCATCACATGGCACATATACTTCCATGCCTGGCACAACACGCATTAATGCGATATCTTCGATTGCTTGGTGAGAAACACCATCTTCACCTACAGTAATACCTGCATGTGTTCCACACACCTTAACATTTAGGTGAGGATATGCAACACTGTTGCGAATCTGTTCCCAAGCTCTACCTGTACAGAACATAGAGAATGAAGATGCGAATGGAATAAATCCACTTGTCGCAAAACCAGCCGCATGACCAATCATATCAGATTCCGCAATACCCATATTGAAGAATCTTTCAGGTGCTACTTTTTTTGCATTTGCTGTCTTAGTACTTCCTGATAAGTCCGCATCTAATACTACAATCTTTTTATTTTCAGCGACTAATTCAGCTAACGCTTCACCATACGCTTCTCTTGTTGCCTTACCCATGACTACTCTGCCTCCAATTCTGCCATTGCTGCTTCAAATTGCTCTTGGTTAGGAGCCTTTCCATGCCATCCAGCATTGTTCTCCATAAAGGAAAAACACCCTTACCCTTAACAGTACGAGCAATGATTGCTGTAGGCTTTCCCTTTACTGTCTTTGCTTCCGCAAAAGCAGCTTTTAATTCTTCCATATTATGTCCATCTACACAAATTACATGGAATCCAAATGCCGCAAACTTCTGATCTAATGGTTCAGGTCCAATAACATCAGATGTCTTACCATCGATCTGTAATCCATTTACGTCAACGATGGCACAAAGATTGTCATTCTTATAATGAGCAGCAGCCATAGCAGCTTCCCAAATTTCGCCCTCTTCTGTTTCACCATCACCGATTAAGCAATAAATACGGTGATTATTCCCTGATAATTTATTTGCTAATGCCATTCCATCAGCCACCGCAAAACCTTGACCTAATGAACCAGTAGACATATCTACACCTGTTACATAGTTCATATTTGGATGTCCTTGTAACTTAGAATCAATTAAACGGAATGTCTTTAATTCTTCTTCTGCTAAAATACCCTTTTCAGCTAATACAGCATATAAGAGTGGTGATACGTGTCCCTTCGATAATACGAAACGATCACGATCGATTCCACCAGCATTTTCCTTATTGATATCCATTACATCAAAATAAAGTACTGTAAGAATATCTGTTGCGCCTAATGATCCTCCTGGATGTCCAGATTGCGCTCCATACACTTGTCTTAAAATATTCTTGCGAATATTCTTTGCGTGTAATTTTAAATCTTCAATTACCATTATATGGCCTCCTGTTTTTTATTCTGTTTTTTATATTAACATGTTCATAATAGATACAAAAAGTTCTTTTTCCCTAACATTTATCAAAAAGGAAAAAGAAAGTATTCATTTATATGGAATATCGTTCATAAAATATTCCATTTCTTATTATTTTTTTCTATACTATTTCTATGAAGGTACTTATATGAAAAAAAGTTTATTACAAGAAATATCTATCCATGCATTCACAGAATTCAAATTAGGTAGTGCTGAATATCCAGAGTCTAATACTGGATGTACAGTTATCTTAAGTGAAGCAGGTTATCCGACTGGAATCGATATCCGTGGAGGTGCACCTGCATCTAGAGAAAGTGGACTATTAAATCCACTTGCGGCCAATGATGGAGTGCATGCAATTGTACTATCTGGGGGTAGTGCATTTGGTCTTGATACAGCTAGTGGCGTTATGAAATTCTTAGCAGAAAAAAACATTGGATTTCCTACCGCTGCAGGTGTTGTACCAATTGTATGTGCTTCATGTTTGTTTGATTTAAACGGAAACCCAACCCAGATATACCCTGATGCAGGCCTTGGCTATCAAGCTTGTGAAAATGCATATCAAGGAATCTTTAAAGAAGGAAAACATGGTGCTGGAACTGGTGCTACTATCGGAAAGATATATGGCCCTAAACAAGCATCCCCTTCCGCTCTAGCAACCTATGCTGTACAACTAGGAGACTTGAAAGTAGGTGCTATCGTTGCAGTCAATGCAGTCGGCAATATCTACGATCCTACAAGTGGTAATACTCTCTCGGGTATTCGCAATCTGAAAGATGGAGGTTTTATCGATGCGGAAGAAGCACTATACATGGCAATCTTAGGCCGTGACCTATTTCATCAAAATACAACTATTGGCGCTATCATCACCAATGCAAAACTAGATAAAACTGCACTTACAAAAGTTGCAGGCATGGCACATGATGGATACGCACGTGTTATCAAACCAGTACACACTACATTTGATGGGGATTCTATCTATGCAATGAGTTCTAGCACTATACCAGCAGACATCAATGTCGTAGGCACAATCGCTGCATATGTCATGGAAAAAGCAATTTTAAAAACAGTTGATTTCAATGAATCGTCAGGAGTATAGAAATTATGAACGAACGTTTACAGAAACAAATGAATTTTATCTTAGAAATCGATAAAGAAAAGAATATCTTCCGTCAGACTCATTTAACCAATCATGGGCGAAATGAGAATGACGCAGAACATGCATGGCACATGGCTATCATGACCTATCTTTTAAAGGAACATGCAAATAAAAAGATTGATGTCGCTAAAACAATGATGATGTGTCTTATCCATGACATTGTTGAAATTGATGCAGGTGATACCTACGCATACGATGCAGAAGGTCTAAAGACACAAAAGGCAAGAGAAGACCTTGCCAAAGAAAGAATTTATTCAATTCTACCAGACGACCAAAAGACTGAGCTCATCGCACTATTTGACGAATTTGAAGCCAATGAAACTCCAGAAGCACGTTTTGCACATGCAATGGATAACTTCCAACCACTCCTATTAAACAACTCAAATGACGGTGGTGACTGGAAGGAACATCAAGTCACTGCAGAAAAGGTATACGGGCGTCAATCAAAAACCAAACTAGGCTCAGAAGCTATCTACGAAGTAACAGACCAAATCCTTCAAAATCATATCAAAAAAGGTAATCTAAAATAACTTGCAAGCATGTAAAAAAGTCTCTCTAGGCCTGGCAAATCCTAGCAGAGACTTTTTAGTTGTTAATTAATGTTTCTTTCTTGCCATGTAGATTCCAACACCAGCAAGAACTGCAAATGATAGTGCGGAGAAATCAATTGGTGTAACAGGATGATTTGTACTCTCCTGAATCTCAGCCATCTCTAAACTATGTTCAGCCGTTGACTCTGTAAAATGAACTGGGAATACTTCCTCTTCAATTTTTTCTTCATGCGTTTCTTCAACTACTGGTTCCACTTCAGGCTCTGTAGTTTCTACTGTTTCGGTAGTCGTCTCATTCTTTTTCCTATAGAATTTTTCATAGATTTCTTCTGACATTGTACCGGTTCTACCGTCAATCCCTTGTAAAGCAAGTATCTTCAAAGCAATATCACATAGAACTTGATCACATTGATCCACTTCTTTTTTATGCTCTTCACAAGAAGCTAATGCTGCTGCATAATTCAATTGTTCATTGGCGTAACATTCCTCTGCGGCCTTAAGTTCAGCCTCTGTACGTTTAGGATCATATTTCTCAATCATTTCCTTTGTATTTTGCACAAGATTTTGTTTTCCCAATATAATGCTATAATCTAAATTATCTGCAATAGCTTTCGCTAAATCTTCTTCGCTTTCCTTAAGTATTGTAGTTTTAAGTGGAACCAAAAATTCTTCATTATGCGCAAGTTCATCAGCTGCTTTCGCATCCTTTAATATCATCTCAGAAATATTTAACCATTGTGCAGCTTGTTCTAATTCTTCTTTAGCAACACGATATGCTTCATAGACAGGTGCATATGATTCTGTATATTCATGTTCTTGTCTGACTAGCTCATCAATTTCTACTTGGACTTCGCTGGATAATATTGGTCCTTGGAATTTATTACCTTCAAATTCTTCTCCATGTACTTTGATTGTATTGATAGCTACTGTAGAAAAATACCACGGTTGTCATTAAAAAAATCTTATTAGTTTATTCATACATTTCCCTCCCCTATTTTTCGAAAAGATAAATAAACATCGTCACTAATGTGAATCTTGAAATGTATACGTAAAAACAACCAAAAACAGTATTTTATGAATGAGAAAAAAACTGCCAGAATTTTTTTAACTCTAAAAACTATTTTAGCAACTTATACGTACAATGATTTGTGTGTAACTTGAAGGGTCTTACAAATATGTCTTACTTCACCCAAATCGTATCACAAAAAAATATTTTTTTAAAAGATATTTTTACAAAAAAATACAAAAACTTTAGTATTAAAAAAACGAATGATATTTCTCTAACTTTTGTCATTCGTTTTAGTTAACTATTCCTTTGATTTTTTTACCTATTTATATTCCTTTTCAAGTTTACGCTCCATTTCAAAATCATCATCATTATCAACTTGGGAAAATACTGTATTATAATCTAAATTCACATAATGATTATATAAACTATCCATATAATTCTTATAATTACTTTCATCTAAGCGTCCGTTTCCTTGACTCATTTGATACAGCATCCACGAATTCACCCATTCACCATAATGTGTCAAATCCTTATAATTATTTAGGTCATCAAAAATATCAAATCTATCCCATCCAAACATATGAATATTCTTATATGGAACAATTAAAGATAACGCATACTTCTCTATCTCAATTTGTTTCTTTAATGTTCCATTCTGCTTATGGAACCCTCCCAATAAATTGGACTATACGGTGGAAGAAAATAATAGAAATTTGTATCTGGATGCTCAGTCGCAATTTTCACAATATTCTGCTCTACCGTTTCACGTATAATTTCTTTTTCATTATCTGTAAGTGTCTCAATATGATCCGGTTCAGAAAATTTTTCTTTCTTTATTTCCAAATGATGATTTAATTACAGCTTCTGGTCCAAATTTATATCTATGTGACCAATTTGAATAGTCATCAAATGAAGTTATACCCACCTTTTTCGCCATCTGTTTTTATCTAAGGTCATATGATAGATTCGATTATATAACACATCTCTATTTAATAGATATTCGATATCATTAAATGGATTCTTGTCATATAAGTATTCTGGATATTCTCCCAGATCATCTCGCATTGCATTTTTATCAGCAACCAAACTATTTGGGTATAAGCAACGGAGAATATACTTAATATTTGGATGAGTTTTCAAAAAGCAAGTTGTAAATTATCATTTAACTCTTTAAACGAAGCACCAGAAAAATGGGACCTTGATTGCATTGCAGTTAAAGAGTCTATCCATTTCCGAAGTCTTAAAGTTCTCCGTCATAGATGTACCTGTAATTATTGCATCATAATCAAAATTTTCAATAATACCATTATTCTGACTACGTTGATTATCAAGCACATAATAGAATTTATCTGTGTGTGGTTTATGATAATGCATATACGGATCAACGTATATCGTCAGGGAACTAATCGCAACAACACAAACAAGTACTACAACAGAAAAATATCAGTAACCATGCTTTTATTCTTCATTGCATCTTACCTCCATTAAAAATTAAAATAAACAAATACAGATTCACTTCCAATACAAGTTAAAGTGAAAACAAATAGGATTGCAAAGAATATCGCAGTCAGAATATTCTTCTTATATTTTCTTCTATATGCATTTTCAAAGCCTAGACATAGTACAAAGCCAACTAGATAGAAAACCAGCATCCAAAAACCTCTGATATTCCCATCAAAGAAATCTAAATGAAATACTTTTGTTAGTAGCTTTGATTCTGGCTGTATAAATGTTGCAATGAGCCCATCACTAATTCTGGTATCCTGTAAGCGGAGCATTTGTGATAATGCATGTTTCCATTCTCCGATACTATTTGCACGGAAGAGTAGCCAAAGGACATTGATAGTTAAGAAAGTTGTCATCCATTGTAATGCCGGATGGATATTTTTCTAAACTTCTCAACTAGGCGATCAAAAATACTGAATACTCCATGTAGAATACCCCATAGAATAAACGTCCAATTCGCGCCATGCCAAATACCAGAAATCAAAAATACTATCATTGTATTGAAATATGTTCTAGCTTCACCTTTTTTACTTCCACCTAATGGGAAATAGATATATTCTGTCAAGAACTTTGTTAGTGAGATATGCCAGCGTTTCCAAAAATCACGAATAGAGTATGCTTTATATGGAGAATCAAAGTTCATTGGTAATTCAAAATTTAACATCTTCGCTGATGCTATTGCCATATCACTATATCCGCTAAAGTCAAAATAGATTTGGAACGTATATGCAAGCATTACAAGGAAAATATCCATTGCAGTAATTTTAGTGAAATCGCCAAAGTTCCATGCCCATGCCACTGCTTTTGCAAATGTATCTGCTAAGATTACTTTTTTAAATAAACCAATGATGAACATCTGGATTCCATCAACCATATTTTGAGATGAAATCTTACGCTTACTTTCATCATGAAATTGTGCAAGCAAAACATTCGGGGATACAAGTGGTCCCATTAAAATCTTCGGAAAAAACGTCACATAATTTATGTAATCCAATAAAGAATGTTTCTCTAATTTTCCGCGATAGGAATCAACAATATATGCAATTTGTTGGAATGTAAAGAAACTAATACCAATCGGTAATACCATCTTTGTGAGAGGAATACTTTTTATGTAATAAATCATTTATGGTTAAAATCGTAAAATTTGTATATTTAAAATAAAACAACAGTACAACATTAAAAATAATTCCTATCCAAAGTATTACTTTGTTATGCATACGCTTCATAAGTAATACTACTAGATAGTTAAATATGATACTGATTACAAGCCATTGAAATCCAGGTAATCCAGCGTATGCATAAAAGAACATTGATACAGCCGCTAGGTATATCTTTTGCAAAGAAATAACTAAATTTGTTTATCACAAAAATAACCTAATATTGTAACAGGCAAAAACAATAACATGTATATATAAGTGTTAAACTGCATAATCTTCCTCTCATCATTCAAAACAAAAAGTGATAACTATAAAATTGAGATAATAATAGCTCCTATTAATATTAAGCAAACTCCAACAATCTTCTTTACTGTTATTTTTTTCTTTTAGAATAAAATAGGATAAAGATCATTGTCCAAATATACGTTAGGGATGTTAGTGGCAAGATAACGGAATAATCCAAAATCTTCAATAACCATATATTTAATACCGCTGAAGATACATAAAGAAAACCACCTATATACAGATTAATATTCTTTAACATATCTATAAGACTATTTGAACCCGAAGCCTTTTTTAAGAATAATGATGCTACAGACCCAAACATCGTCATAACTAATAATACGATATAATAAATCACCATTATTCATCACCCCCTGCTATCATAATGACACCACAGGTGATGACAATAACACCGATCACTTTATACAGAGTTACTGCTTCATGAAGTACAAAGGCAGCCAATACTATACTAAGAACATAATTCAAACTAAGCATCGGTTGTAATACAGAAAGTTTTCCAAACTTATATGCAACAATCATAATTAGTGCACCAGCACCATAAAATGCAAAACCTGCTAGCATGAAAATAAGTCCTTGCGTAGCAGATAATTTCCATAATAATTGCCCAACACATACACAGATAGAGGATACTAACATCAGTAGTATCCCTTTCTTATTTTTTTGTATCGATTCGATCATACTATCACCTTATAGCGGATTATACGCACCTTGCATATTTTTAAATAAAATACGTAACAACTCTGAATTCCCTTTAAAGAAACTAATCTTGGTTGGCGTCTTTCCTGTCTTTGGATATGCACGTGTAACAGGAATCTCACATGCCTTCATTCCAATCTGTGTTGCACGCACAGAAAGATATGCAAGTAATTCATATGTCATAAAGATATCACGCAATGGTTGGACGCGAATATCTGTTAAATATTTTCTTGAGTATGCGCGATATGCGTTCGTTGTATCTGTAAATTTTTGATGTGCTGTTAAAGAAATAACCGGTGCATGAATCAGACGTACAGATACTGTACGGATAAATGGTGTATTGATTGCTTTACCACCTTCAATAAAGCGAGAACCCTGTACTAAGTCATATCCTTCTTTTAATTTTTGGATAAAATTCGGAACATCTTCAATACTATCTTTGTTATTTCCATCAATAGTAATGATACCTTCATAACCTCTTTCAAGAGCCCATGAAATTCCCATGCGCAATTGAGCACCCTGTTTCCCTTCGTCACGCTTGATCAATAATGTATTTACATCTAGACTACGCAATGAGTCTTCATCTGTGCATCCATCCGTAGAACCACCATCACAAATCACAATATCTGCGTAATCAGAAATATGATGTTCCTTTGCTCTGGTAAGTTCCTTTGTAATGCGGTCTCCTTCATTAATAATTGGAATTAGAACTACATAATCTTTTGTTTTTTCAGCGTACTCAAAACATTCATATTTTGGTACTCCTGGTCTTTTTCACATATCATTTCTACTACCTTCAATCTTTCATTATTAACAATGTAATATTAGCACATAATTTTATCATCATTTACATAGTCAAAAGATACTATAAATAAACAGATATTATTTTACTTTCAAAAATATTTGGCTGGTTCTGTAATTCAATAATTTTTTTATCTACAGCTATGCGAATTTCATCACCATTACTTTCTATATTCTCAACAGTATATTCAATATCGCCATATTTAACAAAAGAGATATCATTAATTGCATCCCTGCTATTTAATGTCGATTTTTAAGATGAATGTATTTGTTTCTTGATCAACAGACTCAATCGATAGATACTGATATCCCACTGTATAAATACCATCACATTTTGCATCGTTAATTGTCAAATATGTATTATTTGATGGATTTGATGTTATTGTCACTTCTCCATACCCATTACTTACTCGAATTGGTATGCATTCTGCCGATGTTCCACGAAGATAATTTGATTCTTTTTTTCTTTTTCTTTAGCCGTCAGATTCGCATCTGTATTTGAAATTTTGACATCACAGCGGAATATTAGTTTGGAGAATAAGTTGTTCTTTTTATTTGTAGCATAATCAACGAAAACATCTGCTATACCACTAATATTACGATTACAACTTACAATTAATTTTTTCGTTGTTTCATTTATATTAACAACGTTTACTGTATATCCATCTAGAATTACATTGTCAGTATCGTTTTCATTTCTTTCCCAATACATCTCGTATCTATTTGCATAAATTGGATGCCAATTTCTATATAGTTCTCTATAAAAGAACCAATTTGCTCTTAGTACCCACAATTCCCAACTTGTATAGTCTTCACGAATAGTCGCAGTATACTTAAAATTTCCATTCTTAAATGAACTCAGATAATCCTCTCGTTCCTTATCTCCTAACACATGTATGATGTAATCTGTTCCGCTTGGTTGGAAAATATTACTTAAAACTTCTTGCCCTGACGAATACGTTGCAAAAAACTGATCATCTTGCAAAAAAATACGTGTATTTAATAAGTCATTCCCTAGAACTCTAGAATTTCCACCTAATTCTTTTATATATACACCCTCTTTACTTCCAATAGCAAATCGATACTCATATTTTGCAGCGTTGATACTCCATAGCATTGCAAGTACTATCGAGGCTATTACCAATTTCTTCTGTAATTCCTTCTTTTGAACTAATATATACAAAAGGTTTATTATTTCAGCAATAATACTTAATGTTAGAACCGAGAAAAGCAACTTCATACAGCATCCCACTACTCAATAATTTATATTCATTTACAACGCAAAAAGCATGTCATATTTAATAACGCTAATATTCCATATCGCAAAAACCATATTTTGTTCCCCTAAGTACATATAATTTCCCTAAATAATACAATGCTAGCGCTGCTTGGATTAACACCGGAAGATACACGTTAATATCTGTTATATAATAGCTTTTTACTCCAATCGTATTAAAATACCAATTTTGATAACTTCCACCGCCAAAATTTATAGAGAACCAGGAAGATAGATTCCTAGCGTAAATATGCTAATAAAAAAATAGAAATGGAAAAGTATTGATGTAACCATCATTAGAATCGTGCTTTTGAAAATAAAGGAAATGCTGTTTTTTCTACAAATAGTTAACCAGAAACCCAAAATCAATAAAAGATAGCCAAGTTCCAATACCATAGTCGTTACTCCAACCAAAAGAAAAACCAGAAATTACCCCCAAAAGTTAGGGGAATAAGAAATTCTTTATACTTGAAATTAATATTGCCTATCCATCTCTCATTTATAAAATATGCTCCATATAACCATCCGCAAGATATTGGCAAGATCAATCCTCTTATCAAACGCGCAGAGTTGCCAGTGCCTAATGCATATATCAGTGCAGATAGAATCTGGTTTCCAGTTGTATAACTATTTTTATAAATAATAGGTAATATAAGTAGAAATAGCATTGCAAAAATTGTTAAAGAACCTGCAAAGATCTTTTTCTACATACTGAATAAAAGATCAAAAATGCAAAACTACTAAATCCACCAAATGTTAGAAATGAAAATGCACGTAAGGATGCAACATAATTTCCACCAAACAATAGCGTAAATAGACTCCCTATATAAAGATGACCTATACCTAAGTAATCATAAAAATCACGATAAGGTATTTGTCCCGCCAAAAAGCGTCTAACAGGATTGTAATTCTGAAACGTTCCATTAATCGGAAAGAAATCCGCATAATTACCAGCGGATAATGAATGAACATAGCACAAAAGGACGATTGCGAGAACAATAAAAATCAATGGCAAATAATTTGATAACGACCATTTCATTTTGTATGCATGTTTTTTATTTATTTCTCTCTCCTGAATGCTCATTCTGCAAAATACCTCCGAACATACTCCAATGCATATTCTATGGTATCAAGATTATCTACCCTCCCCATTTCTATCGAAACATATCCAAGGTAACTTTCCGAAAGTAGTACATTCTTTAATTCCCTATGTAATTTTCTCTCTTCAATTGGTTTCAAATTTGGCTCACTGATATGTACATGATTTATATACTTTACATTTCCAATCAATTCACTGAGAGATTCATTATTATAAATCATAGTTCCTACATCAAGATTTAGTCTGAATCCTCTGAATCAACCTGTCGAATCAATTCCAATGCAGATTTTTGTATCATTAATATAATTCGTATTATATATTGTTGGATTTGCTTCCATACCAATTACAGTTTTTCTTGATATGGCATAATTGCCAAGTTCTCTAAAAGAAATCAACCGCAATATTTTTTTCTCCATTTTCTGGTAAAAACTCGATTACGTGGGCAGCCAAATACGAGATTTTTTTACATCCAATTGCATGGGCGAAATCAATAGCCTTTTTTTGTGTAATCTAACAACTCCTGTCGTTCTTCAACTGTTCCAAAAATTTTTTCTTGACGACCATACCAAATAGATTGCATTGAAGGTACTTCGAATTCATATTTATCATAGAGATTATTACTCCAAATAGTTGCTTCCTCTAAATTATCGTATGGTAAAAGCGGAAAAAAATTCTGGTTGGCGCTATCTCCAAACCAGAATATCCATATTTATTCATTAATTTATATACTGATAAATCATTTTCTTCGCTCCATGCAATATTTGAAATTGCTAATTTCATTTTGATTTCTCCATTCTTAACTTTCCAATTACCTCTATAAACTTATTTAAAATGATAGAAACAGACTTGTACAAAACCAAAAATACCATAACACATAACTAATATGCGTATGAATATATGAATGCGATTTTGCAAGTACAAGCCAAGAAATTGACGTAATAAATGTGATTATATATAATGCTACATTCTCTATACTTATAGATTTAACACTATAGTCATGTACAAATACCATAATAGGAATAATAACCATGACTATAAATAGGCTTCCTGGAATACCAGTAATTATCTCTGTAGAAAAATGGAAATATTTACATACAACTTCCCACACAGATGCATTCATAGAAGGCCATAGATTATCATAAAAATCATTTAGATTTGCCCCACTCGTTCTTCTTAATACATCATTTTTAAAAATGATCTCTATACCCTTCAAAATCTCACCATTACCTCTTAGTTGTGCATGCATGCACATTGCGACAATAAAGCCAAGCAACGCACATGTTCCTATCGTTAATATTGTAATCGATAATTGCTTAACCTTCTGTTTATCTTTTGCGGCTATAGCGGATACGAAATCTACAAGTAAGAAAGTTATTAAACCCATCATAATTGTTGAAATATACTCGTAGCCACATAAACATTTTATCAAAATGGATATAAAAGCAAGAATATAAGAAATTATTCTATTTCGGCGCTTTTCGAGTTTCCACGCACAGAAAAGTCCAACTGCCATAGGGATAAACCAAGTAAATTCAACCCAATAAAGGTTACGAGCAAAATTTACAACCCATGACGAAAGCCAAAATGTAGCAAAGAAACAAGTCGCCAATAATAGGTTATATTTTTTCCAAATCATAAAGCAAATACAAATAACTGTTATCGACAGTAACATTGTACATGCCAATTGTGATAAACGAATCACACCTTCACTATTATGAAGTAGACCATATGCCATTCGGAAAACCTTACCTTGTAGTCCGTACTGACTCACATATGGTGATAAATATCCTTTAGGTAGTTCATTTCCTTCGCCATCCAAAAATATAGCACTATTTAATGATCCATTTTTTTCTTCGCTCAAAATGCCGCCATTTAACTGAATAGCAATATTTTTCCCATCATTAGTAACATTTGTTATTTCAAAAAAATTTCACCGTTACTGAATTTCAATTTATTACCTATCACCGCAACTTTTTGAACTATATGCATTATTACTAATTATCACTGACGATTCATTTTTGAGAATCCATTTATCCAATCGTCATCTGATAAATACGGATTTGCAAAAACCATAGTAATCACCATTTATATTTATATATCTACCCAATCCATACTCTAATACATTGTCAGGTGAATAGTAACTTCCTGCTTTTATTTGCATAGACCACTCCTGTATTTAAAAGTTTCACTATCAATTTGGAAAAGGGCGTAATCATCATTTTTGTTATCTATAGAATTATAGAAGTAGTTCCAGCTTAGAATCACAACTAAAATTCCACAAAATCCTATGGTTTTAACAGACTTCTTTTTGGTCTTTTCCTAAAAATTATAGACAAAACTATTAACCATAACGATATTGCAAAAACCAATTAAAATTTTATTTCCAACAGTAAATGTTGGTTTTTTTATATGCAATAGAGACTAGTGCATTTCCAGAAATTATCTCATTCGAAATATGAACAGAAGTAACCAATTGGAGATGCGGACATACACCGCAATTTTCAGCGGAGATAGTTAGTGTATATTGATTGCCAGTTTTAAATTTTGCATGGGTATATATTTTATACCACGAATCTGATTTAACTTTGGATAGCTCTACCGTTTCACTGTCGATTACTGTTCCATTGTTATCCGTTATTATGAATTGCAATTCTCCATGTTCGTTTTCTTGCACATTTTTTAAGTATACTTCAAACCCTGTCATATACTTACTGTTAGGTGTAAATACAGTTTCATAATCACCAGCTGCCAAATCATATTCACCGGTTAAATCATTTTTTTAGCAAGGGATTTAACTTCAATCTCGTTTGCATAATATCCATGTCGAAAAAAACCTACTGGTCCTAATAAAATCAGGAAGCTAAAAATCAGTATTGTTAAAAGAGAAAACACAATATATTTTTTATTTGTATGAACCATTTTACTACCCCACAAATTCTTTAATTTCTTTCATTACAGTTTCTTTATTGCATATATATCCATTATGCCCACCATATAGAGTGTCATAGATTGTCTTATAGTCATAGTTTGCAGGGGTACCCTTTAGTTCATTTACAAATTGTTCTCCAGTCAAATATTCATATACTTCTCCTGCAGATACAGGTTCTGTTGCAGGATGCCACATATGAAGATTATTTTCTAACGCTATTTTTAATATCACTCCATAATCTTCCAAGATTATAGAACTGATATACACTTCTACTATCTGTAAAGTTTAAGGCTGAGAATTGCAATGCCTTAAATTTACTCTTTAATAGTTCTCGATCTTCCTCAGGACAATTCACCTTGTAGAAACCATTGTCCTGTAATACATAATACTTTTCTAAAGAAGAATCCTTTGAACTAACTCATCAAATTTTTCTTTTTTTAACATGAATGGAATGATGTTGATAAAATCAAAGATAAAATTCTTCTTAATATTCTTCCCAAATAATCCAGGCAAGCGAATAATCAACGCATCTGGATAATGTTCTCTCACCCAAAGTTCTAGTTGATAACGATTGTATCCATATGCATGCAGGTTATTTGTATCGATTGTAGAGTTTTCATCGACATTAACAGGCACCTTGAAAACATCAATTGTTGAAATTAGTACAAGTTTCTTAGGGTTGATCTTTGTAATATTTTCTTCAGCTTGTACAATTAACACCATATCTTGTTCTGGCGCATTATTTGCCAAGTATTTTTCAGCACGCAATCCAGCGTACACCAATAGATCTGGATTTGTACCAAACGCTTCTTCAATATTTTTAGAATTGTATACTGCATCAAAATCAGTAGCAGCGTAAATATTACTTCCTACAAAACCTGTATATCCAACGAGTGCCTTCTTCATAAAAATCTCCTACTTCGTTAACTTCTCAATATTTTCAAAACTATATTGTTTTCTCTTAAACACTAAATCAACCAATAACTGTAGATATTTGATGATAATTGTTAAAATTCCAAATAATCCAAAGAATGCAACGGATAAGAATAAGATGGTTGTTGTCCATCCAACAACTGGATTAGCTGTAAGATACACAACGACAGAATAAAGTACCATAAATACAGAAACAATCATCATAAATACTGTCATAAACTTTGCAAAGCGATAGCCAATATCTGTAAATAACAGTAATGAATTAGCAGCGAGGTTAGAACGATACTTCTTTTCACGTACATCCTCATCAAATGCAATATTATTTATAACATCATACTTAATATTATCCGTCTTAAGACCACAGTTCGCATATACGACCTTGCGATATGGAATTGTCTTATTCATTGAACTAACACGGTTAATGACACGTCTACTCAAAATTCTGAAGCTTTCTGTTGTCATCTTATATGAATAATCCGTAAATCGATCAAACACTTTATAGAATAAGCTTGATGTAAATTTTTCCTTACGATCTGGAGATGCACTAACAATATCGTATCCCTTCAAAGAACGATAATAAATTGTCATAATCATTTCAGGATCAAAGTCTAATGTTGTATTATCAAATTCAAACACAAAGTCTCCAATAGACATATCAATACCTGCATCCATGGATAACTCTAAACCATGGAAGTAACTCATATTAATCACAGATACACTCGTAGATTTTGCTATCTCACTTGTTTTCTTGATGATCTCTAACGACTTATCATCAGAAGCATCATTGACACAAATTACTTCAGAGTGTGCAAAGTTATCTTCCATTGTTGAAATAATAGTCTTCAAAAACTTTTCTAATCGATTTTCAGCGTTTCTAACGTAAACTACTGCTGACGCAAAATTCTTTTCCTTATTCTCCATCACTTAACACCTCATCCAAGTCATATACTGTATTAATCTTTCCAGAAAGAACCCCAACAAATGTTGGATTCTCGGAATACTTTCGAATTACTGTAGGTCTAGAATCATCAATCTCCGAACTCATTAAAATTGGTTTCATGGAGAACAGTGATCCTTTATATTCAAATCCATACTCATCCAGCATATATTTTCTCGCAAGATTTGCCATATATGGGAAAGCTGTCTTTGGCTTTGCTGGACAGTCATTGCAGTTACCTAAATGTGTTGGAGAACAATAACCGCCACTATCCTTTTGACATTCAAATGTAGGTAAACCATCATAACTTGTTGTATGTGGTGTAAATGTTACTGATGTCAGAGAATGTAAACCAGTTTTGCCAAACGGCATAATGGAGAAGAAAGGACCGTCCATAACAGTGAATCCAATATCCTTCAATTTCTCATTTACATCGCATAAGATAATTTCACATAACTCATACTTAATGCCAAACTTTTCAAATCCAACCTTCTCTAGAATTTGATTTGTACTAGCGTAAGTCGCATTCAATACAAAGCCAGATTCATAATCAATTCCTTCTGCAGTATGAATGATATAGGAATCACTTGTCTTATCAATCGTTGTAATATCAACTCCATACTTGATTGTAGCCTCATTAGGATATTTCTTTAGTTCTTCCAAGAAGTAATCTAATAGGATTTTTGCATCATATGTATATTCTCTTGTTCTAAATACACCATCACACATCCCTGGTTTGAAATAATTTTCTGGCACCAATTGTTCACAAGGAATATCGGCTGCCTTACAGAAATCTTTGAATTGTTTTCCATCAGACCAAGAATACTGGCTAGACGTTGCATAAATCTGATCAAACTCTCGATTGATACAGAAATCATAATCTTTATTAAAACGTTCAAAGTAGCCAGCCGACTTTAATGCAGTAGAAATAGAGCGTGGATAATGATAACCTTGGTGGACTCTAGCTTGGTTAATATAGGTAGCCCTTCTGAATGGTGTTGGGTCACATTCTAATACAATAATCCTCTGTCCTCTTTTCGCACAGAACAGTGCTGAATACAGCCCATACAACCCAGCGCCAATGATAATTTTGTCATATCTTTCCATAAGCTTTATCCTCATTTTTTCACTCTTATATTTTGAATTTTCCATACAAAAATAGTCGAAAAATCATATATAAATTACATAAAATCACACTATACATAATATACCAATATTATCATTTCCTCAACCTTCAGCACTTAAGTAATCACTTCCCAAATACATAGAAAATCCCTTTAGTAAGCGCACTTTGAATGTTATACTATTACTTGAATTAATATGATTTATATACAATTAAGGAGATTTTTCACGTGAATCAAACACAAACTATCAAAAAAAAATACTCGCGTAGAATTATATGATTGGATACGAGTTATAGCTACAATATTTGTAGTGATTGGGCATGCAGCCTACTTAAAAATTGTTACTGCAAATGGCGGAATCAACTATATATTACCATCCCAACTATCACCTACATATAATGGTTTTCTACTTTTCTTCATTTAGGTTTTTAGCTATATGGGTATACACATTTCACATGCCATTATTTTTTTCTTTTTTTATCTGGTGCTGTTTTAGGTCTTAAGCCTATAGGGTCAATTATTCTCATTTATCAAATCAAAAACCCATAGACTAATTATCCCGTATTTATTGGTTGCCTTATTTTTCATGTTTCCAATTAAATATCTAGGAAATTTCTATACTTATAGTGGATTGTCAAAAGCAATCATTTCCTTTTTTACAGGTTTTGGTGGTTCAGACGAAGGCCATTTATGGTTTCTAATCGCACTATTTTTGGTGTCTAATCATATTTGTCTGTATTACAAAAAAATACTGGATAAACTACATTCCAACCATCCTATTATCATTCTATTTATTTGCATTATCGTCTCACAATTTTCAATTAGGTACATAACCTTTAGTTTCTTGCAAATTAGTACAAGTCTATATTATATCCAATGGCTTGCACTAGGTTATCTATTTGAATCCTGTCGACGTAGATATACGATACCCTACTCATATAGTATCCTTATTAGTATCTTTATAATATTAATTTATTTGATAGCATATAGAATTATTTCACCACATTACAATATCTCAATTATTGCAGGGATTATCTTTTTCAATTGCTTTTATCAGTTGTTTTTATCTCCACTTTTTTTCAATTATTAAAGAAGAAGTATTCCATGCATTACAACAATTTTATCAAACGACTTTTTGATATTTATTTATTTCATGATCCACTTGAATATATTATTATACGTATATTCTTAAATAAAAAAATCTTTTTATCCACAAGTATTGGCTGTTATGCCTATTTGTTTATGAGAACCATTGGAATAATATTATTAAGTATTATGATTGGTAATATAATTGAGTATGTTTTTAAAAAGAATCTCAAGTCATTTCAGCAAAAACCAAAAAAATTGATCACTGATATTAACTAGTAATTTAACGCTAAATAATCAAAAAGGATATCAAGCCATTGATAGAAAAGCTTAGATATCCTTTATATGTGCTTTAATGTTCTTTATTCAAATTCAATTTCATTACGATCTCTTAACATATACTTACGTAATGGTGTCATGGCCGCAATCCAATAAAGTAGACCACCCATAATTGCAGTGAATCCACTGCCTGTTGTTATCATAAAGATATCACTCTTGATTACACCACTAGCTGGGTTATATACAAATAGTATTGCAGTTATAAATGTTATGAGAATACATCCAAGTCCAACTAGATTAAATCCATTCGTAAATTTGTATGCATGGTGTTCACCAATATCATATAAATTGCGGAATGAAATTTTTCTCTTTTTTACAATCAAGTAGTCAACTACGATAATTCCTATAATTGGGCCCTGAATATATGCAGCACAGGAAATAAACTTACCGAAATTATCCATTACCCATCCCCAAAGAGTCAAGAAACTAACGTAGAACATCGAAATAATAACTAATGTTTTGTACTTAATTTGAGGTAATCCACTCTTTACAATCATGCAGTTTACGTAGGAACCTGTACCTTGTGTACCAATATTTGCAAAGGCCACCATCAATAAACTTAAGAAAGAGAAAGCAGGACCGGCGAGCATTGCCAACATCGTTGTTGGATCGCTTTCGTAGTAGCCAAACTTTGCGAACATTGTGAGAGCCATAATACCACCTGCCGCAACAAAGAAAGGTGCTACAAAACCATAAGATAAAGTAGTTGCCCAATAACCGCTACGCTCCGTCTTAGCAAGTCTTGGCATAACCAATGCTTGTGTTGACCAAGAAAATGCAAAAGCAACATTACCTTCTGCAGAAAGCATAAATCTTCCTAATGCTGTATCATACAAACTAGTATCTGGTTTGATTGCATTGATTGCAGAGATAGGAACACTTGTCAAACTAATAATTACAACAATAACACCAACGATTAGCAATGAAGTTACAAGAACACGATTTGTCCATTTGATAACTTCTGGTCCGCCTAGTGCAATCAGTGTTCCAAGCACAACACAGCCAACACCAAGTATTGGTTTCCAAATATTTGCATCGAGTGCTAATCCCAATCCATTTGCAAGATTAATCATAGAACTAGCGAATAAATTTGCATCAACTGCATACCAACCAAAGTTTGCCAAACTGATTACAACTGCTAGAATTGCAACACCCTTAATGCCTAGAACGGAACGTAACCAAATCCATAGGTCTATTCCATATCGAACGGCGAATAATACTGGCAAGCATGAAATTAATACCCATACAATATTAAAGCAGAAGATATTAATTAACATTTGCTTGAATCCAAGATACTGTGCAACATATGCACCTTGTGTATAGCACCAAGTTGCAATTGCAAAACCACTGGTAGTTAAAAACAAATCTATAAAAGAGTACTGTCTCTCTTTGTTTAACATCGGAACAGCACCAGTAACTGTTTCCTGTTTAATGTAATCTAACTCTGCCATTATTGAATTACTCCTATCATACATAGAGCGATAAGTACTATACAAATTACAATCAGTAAAATAATTGCAATATAATCCTTCTGATTAATTCTTTCAGGGAAGGCATAATCCTTATCTGACATAATTTTTATACGATTTTCTGTTTCTTCTTTGATTAATTCTTCAATTGACTTTTCACTCATTGTAATTACTCCTTATATAATTGAATTGCTCTTTCGGCATAAGCTTTTGAAGATTTATACCATAAATATTGCCACTCTCCTACAGGTTTACCGACACAATCCTGGTATAACGACCATACAAACCAGTAATACGAAGCAATAGCCACATAACCCAAGAAATGTCTTAGCTCTTCTTTCGAAGGAATATGCGCTAAATACCATTCAATAACTTTATCTGCTTGGTCCATTGTATATGGGGAGCAAGCGATGAATGTACCAATATCTCCAGCCGGATCACACATTCCTGAATACTCCCAGTCAATCAAATACATGTTGTCATTATCATCAAGTAGGAAATTAGGATTATAGCAATCACAGTGGCATAGACAGTTTTCTGTCTTATCCTTTTCTACACAATTCTTCACCTCTGCCATAAGACTTTTTAGCTCATCGATTCCCTCAAAGTTATCTCTTTGCGCTTCCTTGATTGAAGTATAGAATCCCTTGATTTCTTTCCAGAAATCAAATGTGCAATTTGTCTTCATATTCGATGTATGCAATTTGCGTATCATCTTCAGAGCTTGCTTTACTTGATTTTCGTTTTCATAATCCAATAATCTAGCGTTATCGATATATCTAGAAATCTTCCAACCTTCTTTTGCATCGATATAAACGAATGTATCATCTAGATGTAATTCTTTTGCAACTTGCATCGATTCGGCTTCACTAGCACGATTGATATACTTTTCTGTTCCTTGACCTGGATGACGATAAACATATGATTTACCATCTACTTCAAATTTGAATGAAACATTTGTTAATCCTGACTTAATTGGAACGATACCAATAATATCCGCATCTTTGCAATGCAAAATTTTAGATATGTTTTTTAAGATTTGGGAATCTCCATTTCGTAAATAATCTTTATCAAAAACCCGAAGTTCTTCAAGTGAATCAAATTCCTTGATAGCATCTTCTGGATACTTACGAATGTATAAATCTAGTTCCTTTAAGTGTTTCATATATAGGTTTTTCCCATAATTGTGTTCGTGTATCCATTTCGTTGTATGATTCAACCAAAATTATCTTAAACTTATCACTAAATTCTTGATTCCAATATACATGTCCACACATGTACCATGCATCTCTACCGCCGATTGTAACTTCTTTAATACGGCCATTCTTTTCTGTTTTTTTAAACAATACTCTTCCGTTTTTTTCCTTCAGCATACACAGCTGCGTAATATGAAGAAAATACATATTTTTCAAAAACATTTTCTTTGAAATAATTGTCTGAAGAACAAATATAAGTATTCTTTAAACTATCTAACACACATTAATGTAGAAGTGTTATTAAAACGATAATAGTCTTCATTAACAACAATTTTTACATTAAATTTATCCGCAAGATAATACAGTTTCTCTTTCATGTATCCAACGACGACTGTTATATCGTGAATGCCAGCTTCCTGGAGTTGTCTGATTTCTCTTTCAATTAAAATCTCTCCCTTAACATTTAGTAGAGCCTTTGGTTTCTCATATGATAGCGGTGCAAAACGACTACTCATTCCCGCAGCCATGATGATTGCATTATCAACCTTAAATGGCTTTAAAACTTCTAATCCAGCAGAAGTCATAATGCCTGTATCGTCGATAAGCCCTTCTTTCTTCATATCAGCAACAATAGAATTAACTAGTCCTAACGATAGGTCTGTCTTAGTAGCAACTTCTCTTTGCGTATGCTTATTTTGATCCGCATATGCAACCAGTACTTTAAAGTACGATTTATTTATATCCATAAGCACCTCATTTTGTTCATTTTTATAAGTCCCTGTCTATTATTGAACATATAATAAGATATTTCAATATTAATTACTACACTTAAATGAAGAATACTAATAACAAAACAAAAAGAAAAAGGCGCATAACCATTTTTTTGCTTGGTAAATACACCTTCTTATCACAATACTTCAATGCTTCTGTCAATAAATCATCACTCAATAATCATATCTAGTCAAATTATACTGATAAACAACATTGAGGACATTTTGAATATACGTAGAACTCGTTGCGTAACCAGCATTTTTTATATATGTTACATATTCTTCAGGTGTTGTTGCAGTTTTAATTGCCGCATAATTAGGGAATTTTGTAAACTCGAAATATCCAATAACACCTTCTTCTAAACTATCAAACACTCTAAAATTATCACGAATGTCTGTAGTTATTCCAGGAGTATATTCCTCCTTAGTAGCCATATTTACAGATTTTCCAGTCCAGTATGGCCCAGCTTTTAAGCCAAAATAGTTGTGATATTTTGCTGAAAGTAATGACCTTCCCCAGTTACTTTCCAAAATTGCTTGTGCAATAATTCCGCTATATACTTTTATTCCATAATTAGGAGCATACTTACGAACATAATAAGCAATTTCATCTATAAACTCTTCATTGGTGTAGTTTTCAGATAGACCTGGTCGTTGTGCAATTCTTCCGTTTACAACATATACTTGTTCTCCACTTTCGGTTTCCACAAATCCAGTGACTGGTTTACCATTTAGATAATAAACATTAAATAGCCAACCGTTTGCAAGATTTCCATCTTTATATACATAACTTTCACCATCAATAACTTGTACGCCTTGAGCAAGGGCGCCATTTGAAAAGTAATGTTCTCCCCTCACTATCATATCCAATTCCATTATGTCTCTTACCGTTCACATAGAATAAATAATTATAGCCATCCACCGGAGGTACATGTTTTACCCAACCATTTGCCCCATATCCATTATAGTAATAGCCGTTTTCATATACTCCATTCACTAGATTTCCATCTTTATACATACGGATTTCCCCGTTAACTTCACATTCACCTTGAGCAAGTGCACCATTCACAAAATAGTGTTCACCTAAGGCATCCTCACCCGTACCTGTTAGACGCTTTCCATTTACATAAAATAAGTAATTATAGCCATCTACTGGTGGAACATGTCTTATCCAACCATCTGCACCGTAACCATCGAAGTAGTAACCATCACCATATACTCCATTCACTGGATTTCCATCTTTATATAAGCGAACTCCTCCCATAATTTCATATTCACCTTGAGCAAGTACACCATTTACAAAATAATGTTCGCCCAATCCATCTGTTCCCATACCCGTAAGACGTTTTCCATCTTTATAGAACAAATAATTATAGCCATCTACTGGTGGAACATGCTTTATCCAACCGTTTGCTAAAGTTCCACCAAAGTAAACTAATGATTGACTGGTCTGAGAATACTGTCCATTTACAAAATAATGTTCACCATCATTATCTGTACCCATACCAGTTAACGGTTTTCCATTCTTGTAGAAAATATAGTTATACCCATTTACTGGTGGGATATGATGTACCCATCCATTTGCACCAACACCATCAAAATAATAACCACCTTGGAAAACACCATTCACCAAGTCACCATTTTGATACATACGTCTTATTCCATCTTCAATATGTTCACCTTGAGCTAATTGTCCATTCACAAATAAATGTTCGCCATTAACATCTGTACCTCGGCCAGTCAATGGTGTGCCATCTTGATAGAAAATATAGTTATATCCATTCTTTGGTGGAACATGGTGCATCCAACCATCTAGGGGCGCTCCATTGTAAAACATACGCTTTTCACCTTCAAAAGTATATTCACCTTGAGCAAGAACGCCATTCACAAAATAATGTGGTCCTTCACTATCAACACCTAATCCTGTTAATCGTTTACCCTCTTTATAGAATAAATAATTATAGCCATCTACAGGCGGTACATGATGCATCCAACCATCATGTCCAACACCATTTATATAGTAGCCTTGTTGATATATACCATTTACAGGGTCACCATCCTTATAAACAATCGTTACACCATCAATATATTGAGCGCCTTGAGCTAGCTGCCCATTAACATAAAGATGCTCTACGCCTAAGCCATCTACTCCTTTTCCAGTTAATGGTTTCCCATCTCTATAGAAAATATAATTATAACCATTTAATGCTGGAACATGGTGAACCCAACCATTCGCACCATAACCATCGATATAATAACCTTGGTGATATGTCCCATTAAGTGGATTTCCATCTTTAAATACGCGCTTTCTTCCATCTACTTCATATTCACCTTGAGCAAGTAATCCATTGGTAAAGTAATGTTCACCTAGACCATCGCTACCTATACCGGTTAGGCGTTTTCCATCTTTGTAGAACAAATAATTACATCCACTCACTGGTGGAACATGATGTATCCATCCATTCGCACCATAGCCATCGTAATAATAACCACCCTCATATACACCATTTACAGGATTACCATCCTTGTACATACGAGTTGTTCCATTAAATTCCTGTTCTCCTTGAGCTAGAGACCCATTTATAAAATAATGTTCGCCCAACCCATCACTACCTATACCAGTCAGACGTATTCCATCTTTATAGTAGAGATAATTGTATCCATCCTTTGGTGGAACATGATGTACCCAACCATTGGCTAAAACACCATTTACCATAAATGGTGCAGATTCCTGATATATTACAACTCCAAATTTTTGTTCTTTTTAAATTTGCAAGATCTTTATTGATAGATTCATTTGAAAGATAATGTCTATATTTCTGAATAGATTGATCCGCGTGTACCGAATATGAATTAGAAGTTGCCGAATACATCATCGATGCAAGTACAATTCCAGTCAGCTTATTAATTGGGCTATTTTTTTCATTCTTAGTCCTCACTTTTTTTATTACTAAAAACATATCATAGCATGGCAATTATACATTATTTCAAATAAAAATACCACTTCATTTCATAAATTAGCCTAGCCAGGTTAACCCATACTACCAAAATAAACTATTAAATTGTATAATTAACACGTTCAAAGTAACGAGGATAGAAATGATTAATTTGTTCTTACTAATATATCTACTATTGTTTCCATTAAATATAAAATTAAGTGGTGTTGCAAGTTTATCTTCTTATGTAACCCTTGTATTCATTTTTTTCCACTTTTTTTATATGATTATCACAAAAAAATAAACTAACAAGGAAAAATACAAAACGACCTTCCTTTATATATAGCAATGATTCTTGCTTGCTTAATAAACCTGTATTACTTCCTAACATATAAGCGTGATTTTAGCTTCATACAATCATCAATGTATCTTGTATTCGCATGTCTAATTACGTACTCATACTCAAGTCGAATTTCAAATCGTTTCATTCATAGAATTAAACCTGTTCTATATTTAGGTGTAATTTGGCAGATGTTACTCACTGTATCAAAGAGGAATAACGTACTAATTGAAAGTTTTAATGCAAATGCAATCCGTAATATGGGTAGTTTCAATGACCCGAATCAATTAGCTTTCTATATTTTTGTCATAATTGTATTTCTTTATGCGACAATGCGTACAAAGAAGGATATATATTGCTTCCTATTCATTTTGATTCCTGCTTTTTATTTAATATACACATCAAAATCAGTAAATGCACTTCTTGGTGTTTCTATAATATTATATGGTGCACTGCTGAAATGGATAAAAGATAAGATGAAAATTTCCTATGGTGTAACGATATTGAGTACAATCCTTATAGGTGTGATTATTCTTATACTCTTTACCCCAAATAAAGATTTCGACTACATCAATGCACCCTACACTTTAACAAATCAATTATTAGAAAACTATATGAGATTAACTATGGAGATGGTCTATACTCAATTGTAAAAGATCGTGCATGGGTAAAAAGCCTTTGCATTTCCAAAATATCTACTTTATGGAGCTGGCGAGGGCATGAATATTCGATTTGCAGAAGTGCAAATTCTTGAAATACATAACAGTATTCTTAATTATCTATTCTGCTATGGTATTATTCCTACATCAATACTAATGGTTTGGATTTATCAAAAATTTACAAATCTAACTGATCGTGGAAAAATATGTGCTTCCGCACTCTTCATTGAGTCAATGTTCTTGGTAAATTATAAGATGATTATTTTTCTGGATATTGTTAGTAACCATCTATATGACAAATAAGAAAATTAAATGTGAAACAATACAAATTAAGGAGAAAAAAATAAAATGGAAAATACACAAAAAAATATCTACAAGAAAATGATTATCTAGAAAAAGAATCAGATGACTTAATTAAAAAAATTGTGCATTTTGTTTATCTGAAAAAAACTTATCGTTATCGTTTCTTTATTAGTTGGTTTTGGTATTCGGTGTTGTATATGGAAAAGTAACAAATAGAATAACATATCAAAATGGTTTTTCAGTACTCGTTGATGTTAGTAATATTAAAAACATTAAAAATCTTAACTCTACAGCTGAAATCATTAATACATACTCTAGTTTAATTCAATCTAGTACTGTAGTTAATAATGCGTTAAAAAGGATCTGAGTACGAAAAATAAACATGTTTCTGTTACAGCAGTACCAAGATCCGCACATTCATCATTGATGTGACAGTCAATGATGCCGATGATAAAACTACAAATGAAGTAACGAAATTGCTTGCACAAAATATTAATCATGAAAATTTCCTCAATAACACCTGATATATCATCTGTTGTAATTAATGAGCCTTCATCAACAAACAGTCAACTTACAAGTTCTCTAAAAAAGGCAGCAGTAATGGGATTTGGTGTCGGAACGATCTTATCAATCATTTTATTATTAATTTCATACAACCGTGCAAAAGAAAAAAAGATTAATTATTTATTACATGCCGGTATGGTGCAATACAAATTCATTTACAAATTAATCAATTATAAAAAGGATATCTTGGTCATCTCTTCTGACAAAGATATCCTTATTCTATTTGTACTATCACATTCAGCAAAAGTACAATGCTTTATTCCTGAACAAATATATGATTCACTCGTTTTCCACGTGCAACTGAGCTAAATTTAAGCTTTGTTGTCTCTAGCGTCTTTTTCCATGTATTTATTACTTCTGGATTGTCTAATACATGCTTTAAGGCGTCATATAAGCTTGCATCATCTAATTGGCATACCATTCCACATTGACTATCATCAATAATTTCTTGGGCACCACTTACTGCAGTTGAAATAACAGGCACTCCTAGTAATATAGCTTCTGCACAAGCAGTACTATATCCCTCACTAAAAGAAGAACATATAAATACATCAGCTTTTGACGTAAATTTGTGGGGATTTGACTGAATGCCTAACAGCTTAACCGTATCTTCTAATTTTTCATCATTTACCTTATCTACTAGTTGTTGGTGCTCTGCACCATCTCCAATAAGCCAAAGTGTAAAGTGATAGCCATCTTTCTTTAGACGACTAACTATATCTACAAGACGTAAGAAACCCTTTTCTGGTGTCTGTCTTCCCACCGCTACAAATATAGGCTTCTGTGAAGTATCCTCAGATATTTCATCTTTTGATGCTTCCAAAATTTTACTTTCATCAATAATATTGTAACAACAGTCAACATTGACAGTTCCGTTAGATTCCCTACGCAAGCGTTCCTCATTAAACTTTGAAACACAGAACACTTTATCAAACTTAGGATATTCTTTCCCTAATGTTAATCCCTCATCATAACCATGCATCCATGCATAGTGCTTTGCATTGTGATTTGTAGAATTTGCAATCATTCTTGTCGCAAGTCCATATTGAAATGCAACTTCAATATCATAGCTTCCACCTACTATTTTTTGATATAAGAGGCGGATTGGCAATGCATTCACTATCTTATCTAATCCTCTGAAATAAAATCCCAGTGTTTTCTGAATATGGATATGAGGCTTTAGCAATTTTATAAAGTTTGAATCACACCGATAAATCGGAATAATCGTAATATCAAATAACTTTTCATCTAAGAAATTACAAAGTTCTACTAATACCTTTGCTACACCATCCGCGTATTGAAGATTATTTAATACAAAAACAATTCGTTTTTTCATTCTTTACTCCGCATAGTTATATAAATATTCTGGTAGCTTTTCAGCAATTTCTTCTGCTTCTTTTTGATATTCCGGATGACTAATCCATAATTTTGTATTCTTGATTGATTTTGCTGGATCAAAACCAGATTTTTGGAGAAACATGTTGTTCCTTTGTTAAACCTAGCCAATCCATAATTCTTGTTGTTGTTTCATCATACTTATAAATCAAATCTTCAAATTGAACTAAAATTGCATACTTTGGATCATAAGTTTCTGTTTTTCTATGTTCACGAATATATGCAAACCATTTGCAGAATAAATCTACACTCTCACAAGGGACTACTGGATCTTTCCAAACATACTTTGCAAGAATATATAAATCTCGCGGATCACGATCTACAACAATTACCTTAATGTCTTTAAAGTATCTAACAAATCTTTGAATATTTGATGGTGGTACAATTTGGTCTACCATCAAATAAGGCTTATGTTCCTTATTTGCTATTGTTAATAGCTCATCAATATACTCTTTTGTATATGTTAAAAATTGCTCTTCCGTTGGATGTGAACAATAGGTAATTTCATTTGGCAATGGATTTGTAAACACAACATCCTCAGGGCTTCCGTGCAACTTACTCATAATTTTTTCTGGAAGACGTGTCAGATAATAATAGAATGTTCCTTTGTCATATGAGATCATAGAACCAATATCCTTTAAATGTAAAATCCGTTAAACGATCAATATACTTATATGAAATCTTTTTGTACTGATTATCAAAAAAATGGTTCATATCTCTTATTAAACTTTGTACCTGCATTAAAATCTGTTAGTCTCTTAAATCTTTTTAATGCATGTCCAGAATTATGACGATTATGATTCTCTACCAGATTATATTCCAAGTCTGAAATTCCATCCGGATCCTGTACAAAGCGAAATTCATAATTTGTCATTGAGCAGATATTATCAAACTCACCCAAAAAATCTGTGATAGCACTTGACCCTGTTCCGTGGTAAGAAGCACAGCTAATAACCTTCATATTTCATCCTCCTCTTTATACTATTTACGCAAAATTTTTGCTTTTGCAATATTTAGTATATTTGTAATCATATCTCTACTATCTTTTTGTATCCATAACATTCCAAAATAAATCAAAATACATACAACAATAGATAGATACAACAATATACCACCATGAATAAAGCTTCTCATAACTAGTGCCATAATAACCATCACGGCTGTCGCAATAATATAACTCTTAATTTCACCGAAAATATCTAGAACCTTAATACCTGATACCATTTGTGCAAAGAATGTTTGTACAATCGGAAGTTGAATACGTACAATACAACTTGTAATTACAAGTGCGGTAAAACCATATCTTGCACTGAAATATAGTGCAGGTACCATCAATATCGCTTGTATCATATTATTTGCAAATAACAGTTTTGGCTCTCCTTTAGAGAGTGTAATCGTTCCACTCATATCATGGAATATTACACTTTCAGAGAGAATGAATCCCCAAAAACCAATAAGTAGATATGCTTCTTTCCATTGACTTCCTAACAGAATATTTGTAACAACATCGCGATATACGAAGATTCCAGCTCCTAACGGGACTACAAACAATCCAATATATCGCAAAAATTTATAATAGATTTGCTTGTATTGTTCTCTATCGTCTTGTAAACGTGATAATGCTGAGAATAATACGCTAATTGTTGCTGCTGATATAATGGATGTAATTTGAGAAACCATTGTTGTAGAAGTTTTATATACACCTAGATAATAGTCATTAAAGGTTTCCGATAATAAAGATACCAATATTAGATACCATCCATGCAGATATTGTTTCTAGTAGTGTCCAACCGCAGAACACAATCATATCTTTCAATTTATCAAAACTATACACGAATCTAGGTTTCCAACTTGATAGACATGTTAACAACACCGCATTACATAACTCACCTACAATGTTGCCAACAATAAGTGCCCAATATGAAAAGCCCATGAGTGCAAGTGGAATTGTGACTACTAGCGGTACAATTTTAACAGCAATACGTGCATATGATATTCCCCTGAAGTCTAGATGCTTGCGGAATAAAGCCGTTTGAATACTACTAAATGAAGTAAGTGGTAAAATTGCGGCGCCAATATAAATAACTGATCCTAATCCTGGATTTCCAACCATCTCTGCTAATTGGTTTGAAAAAATAAATATGAAGAACCAGAGCAGAAGCGATGCGGAAATATTTGTCCAAAAGGCAACACACGTTGATACATCTTCGTCTTCTTTTGTTTTAAATTGATGTTGAACAACATATTTCTGGAAGCCTGCATCTGTAAAAATATCCGCAAATGAAACGATCATCGTTACAGTCGCAACAACACCAAACTCTTCTGGCACTAAAATACGTGCCAGAATCATATTTGTGATTGGAGATATAATTTTTACAATAATTTCTGTGAAGATAGACCATTTTGCGGCACTACCGACGCGTTCATTGATGTTACTCATAACCCTCCTGCTGCATCAGAATCTGATATGTCATAAATTCTTACCAAACTTTCTCTTATGATAATAACGGATGAGTGCCTGCGGTACGAGTCCGTGAAGAATATGCTTAAACGCATAATAATTTTCACTGACAGGTAATCCTAATTTTTTTCTCCAATGAAGAGCTAATTTACATGCATCAACGCGGAATTGGAATTTACGCTTCTTCATTGAAGTACGATTCTCACGATAATTTAAAACAATCTCATCCAAATTATATGCCTTCTTATTGGCATACATCAGCTTACACCAAAGGTCATAATCCTCTGTACGACTTGTTAATGGTGAAACAGTATATCCACCTACCTCTACAAGATCTTTCTTGCGAATCATTACTGTTGGGTGAACAATAGGATGATAACGATAGATATTACGAGCATTTAGTTCAACAGAACACTTTCTAATACCCCAGATACCATCTTCATCAAATAACTGGATGTTGGCTGATACAAATGAAACATCTGGATGTTCATCCAAATACTTAACTTCGTTTTCAAAACGCTCTGGTAATGAAATATCATCATCGTCCATGCGTGCAATATATTCACCACGTGTATATTCAATGCACCGGTTTAAAGACGCAGCTAAACGCAAGTTCTTCTCGTTATGAAGAACTTGAAATCTATCTGGATACTTTTCTGCATAGCCCTTTAAAATCTGATATGTGCTATCCGTTGAACAATCATCACAAACAACCAACTCCCAGTCTTGGAACGTTTGGTTTAAAAGAGATTGAATCGCATCATTAATATATTTTTCACCATTATAGCTGGCCATAATTACAGATACTTTATATTGACTCATTCAATCCTCCTTTACTTAATCTTTTTCGATTAATAAATAAATCTTCTTCATCTTCGCCATAACTGCTTCTAGCGAGAAGTTCTGAATAAATGTTTGATTGGACGCTTTATAACTCCCCCAATCACCCTCAAGTACTTTTTGAATTGCGTGTAAGCAACTCTCTGTAGAGAATGGGTCAAACAGTTCTCCACGACTTTCATCAATTAAATCTGAATTTCCACGAATCTTGCTAACTACGCATGGAAGCCCTGTTGCCATCGCCTCCATCAAACTCACCGATAGTCCCTCGCGATAGGATGGGAATACAAAGATATCTGACATAGCGTAGATTTCCGATATATCCTTCCGATAGCCTAGTATATGTACTCTATCTGCTATCCTTAGCTCTTCCGCAAGTTTTTGATTATAACCATCTAGATGATCAATACCAACAATTGCATAATGCACATTCTCCGGTAACTGTGTTAATGCATGGATTACTCGTTGGTGATTCTTATTTCGTTGAGTTCTCCAACGCTAAGCAATAACGTACAATCTGCAGGAATATGTAATTCTCTACGTTTCTTTTGTACATCGATTTGCGCTTTACCAAATTTATTTAAATCGATGCCTACACCAGGTATATACATCGTATGTTTTGCATGCATGTGTTTTTTTGCACGCATGTAATCTTCTTGATTAATTGTAATTAATATATCCGTCATAAATGACGCATACCACTCTGCTGGATATAATAGTATCCAGTTTTTCTTCGGAGCACCTTTGAAGAAATGGAAACCATGTGCTGTATACATCACTTTTGTATGTGTACTACGACCTACAAGTCTTGCGATTAAGCTTGCAATTGGTGTATGGCAATGGATAAAAGAGAACTTTTCTTGTTTTACAATTTCCTTTAACTGTTTGTAACACTGATAATTTTTAGGATCCGTGATTTTACGTGAAAAAGGAATTTGGTAATATACCACATTCTTTTCAGTTAATTCCTTTTTAAAATCAGCAATCTCATCATCAGAGATGTTATTGCCATCCACAAAATTACACGCAACCTGTACTTCATAGCCCATCTTTTGTAGTAAATCAATTAATGGCATACAAAAGTACTTAATCATCGATGCAATTGTAGTTACAATCAATACTTTTCTTTCCATTTGAGCCTCAATTTATTTCGACTTATCTTTGATACTACCTGTACCGCCTTCAACAACTCCATCATGTCTTGCAACACTGAAGATTGTCATAATAAAGCATTTACAGTCCATCATAAATCCCATCTTTTCAACATACTCACCATCAAGTTTTGCTTTTACAGGGATTTCTAATTCATCTCTACCGTTTACCTGTGCCCAACCAGTTAAACCAGGAGTAATATCATTTGCACCATATTTATCGCGCTCCTCAATCAAATCATACTGATTCCATAACGCTGGGCGTGGGCCAATGATTGCCATCTTACCAACCACAATCTGAAGAATCTGTGGTAATTCATCTAAGCTTGTTTGGCGTAAGAACTTACCAATCTTTGTGATGTACGCATCTGGTGAAGATAGTAAATGTGTTGGCATGTCTTTAGGTGCATCTGTACGCATTGTTCTAAACTTCCAGATATTAAAGTATGTCTTGTTCTTGCCAACACGCTTTTGCTTAAAGATAACTGGTCCTTTAGAATCCAGTTTGATTGCTATGACAATTGCGATTAATAATGGAGACAATACGATTAATCCGCATACAGACAGAACTAAATCTATCAATCTCTTTATTGGTAAATAACATTTCTGTTTGAATGTAAGTGTATGTTTTTGATTCATATTCCCTCCACTATTACTAATTTACTAATCTTTTGGTACATATGTAGGCACAATATCTGAAACAATTTGCTTAATATTTGGTGATTCAGAATTTGCTGCCTTTTCTAATTCTTCTAATTGTATCATGAACTCATCATCGTCCATGGAGATTGGATGACCGATACTGATCATCTTATTTTCAGTAGTTTGCATACCTTCTTCATCCATTAAGCGCTCTTCATAGAGCTTTTCTCCTGGACGTAAGCCTGTATACTTCACTTCAATATCAACGTCTGGGATATAGCCAGATAAACGAATGAGCTTTCGTGCCATATCGTCAATCTTCACCGGGTCACCCATATCTAATACAAATACATCTCCATCATATTCCTGCGCATAGTAAGCTGCTTGTAATACCAAGGCAACTGCTTCAGGAATTGTCATGAGTAACGAATAATATTCTTATCTGTAACTGTAACTGGTCCACCTGCTTCAATCTGTTTCTTAAATAACGGAATAACAGAACCACTAGATCCTAATACGTTACCAAAACGTACCGCAGAGAACTTCGTATACTCTGTTAAGCCCTTTTCTTCAGCTAAACGATGCGAACGACGGTTCATCATCTGGATAATCATTTCACACAGACGCTTTGAAGCACCCATAATATTTGTTGGATTAACAGCCTTGTCTGTACTAATTAATACAAACCACTTTACGTTATGGCGAATTGCAGCATCCGCAACATTGTATGTACCCATAACGTTGTTTTTGATTGCTTCATTAGGGCTATCTTCCATTAATGGAACATGCTTATGTGCAGCCGCATGGAAGATAATATCAGGCTTGTATTCATCCATGATGCTATCAAGACGAGACATGTTACGAACACTACCAATTAATGTAATTAGGTTTAACGAATTACCGTACTTCTTCTTTAACTCAAGTTGAATCCAATAGGCATTTCCTTCAAAAATATCGAAGATAATCAAAGCCTTTGGCTGTTTCTCAGCAACCTGGCGGCATAACTCAGAGCCAATACTTCCTCCACCGCCAGTAACCATTACTACCTTACCTTTGATAAAATTACCAATCTTAGATAAATCTGTTTCTACAGTATCACGGCCTAATAAGTCTTCCACATCAACATCTCTTAAGTTCTTGATAGATACAGTACCATTCAATAACTGATATACACCTGGAATGGTCTGTACACGACATGAAGTTGAGGAACAAATATCTAGGATTTCCTTCTGTACTCTCTTTGGAGCAGATGGAATCGCCAAAATAATCTTATTAATATCATATTTATTTGCTAAATTTGGGATATCTTTACGAGTTCCCTCAATCGGAACACCATTGATATATTTCTTTACCAAGCGAGCATCATCATCAACAACGCAGAATACCTTTGCCTTAAGAGAAGTACTGTGCATGTATTCTTGAATGATTTCACGTCCAGCCGCACCAGCACCAATAACCATAACTCTTTCTACAATTGCATCATCGGATACACCATAATCTTTGAACACGCTTAATGCACGGTACATAAAACGTACCATTGTTGTAAAGCCGAAAGACAATAAACCACCGATAATATAGAAAGAAACCGGCATTTTAATATTGGTAATTAGATAAACAACAAATACACCTATTTGTGCAAATACCCATGCATAAACGGAACGCAACAATTCATATGCACCAGCAAATTTCCATACAGACTGGTATAGATGAAATGCATATAGCATTATAACGTCAATTAGGATATACCAAATAATAATGCTGGCATACCCCGTTGTGTAATACCGATCAATCCATGAATAATGGAAATCAAAACGAATCATCAATGCGAAGAAATAACTAGCTGCGATAATGATTGCATCTAGTAAGGCCATTGCAATAGAAGTATTCTTTATTTGTTTTTTTCATTAATGATAGAAAACTATCTCTTTTCATTTTTTTCTTATGACCTCCTTTAGATTATTTACAAGAATCTTTTTACACTTTTTATAACGAATTATAGAGGCAATTATAACAATTAAGAGTGATATTCCAAATCCTAGAATCAACCCCTTTAATGCATAGCTACGAGTCGATACTCTAACTTCTTGCACCCTACTTGGAGAGGTCACTACCTTAACTTCCGCATTGCTAGACATCAAATTAGAAACTATTTTAGGTCCAATCTTTGCAAGTGTCTCTGCAATCAGCTGAGTCATCTCCTCATCTTCCGTATTTACTACAACATCAACTATCTGAGTTTGTGATTTAACTATTGTTTTAATATATGTCCCATGTACAAATTGATCTGCATCTAACTTCATTCCAGATTGCTTCACAACTTTTTCTAACACTTCTCCGCTCTTTAATAGTTCTGCAGCTGTATTCACTTTTATTGTAACATCATCATCTGATGATAAATTATTTCCCGAATCATCTCTTTCTGTCGCTATATAAACCGAAAAGTTCGATTGATATGTAGGAATTTTTTGAAACTTTGCATAAATTATGCCTATTACCAAACCGATTATAGATATTCCAATAATCCAGATTTTTGCAGCATATTAATCATTAAATTACGCAAATTAAAAATCAATATTAGCATCTACATTTTTTTCAATTTTATATCATCTTCATGCATTGTAAATCCCTCCGTTGCTATCATTCTTCTTCCGAGTATTGCATTGACTCTTGAAAGCTATAGCAATCAACTAAATCAACTTTTTTTCATAAGTTAAATCACCAAAGACTTTTTGATACAATACCTTTTTGTATATGCTTAATCACAAAATTAAACACTTTCGTATAACAAATCTTTTTTTACCATGTATTTTTCGCAATTGCTTCAACCATTTCCTTTGTGTTTACATACTCTTTATTTTGAGGAAAAAAGATTCCTTCCATTTGATTGGTGATAACCAGATGAACAAATTCTGATAAGTTATCTACAAATAACATACTTCTCTTATTTGCGTAGTCTGGGAAAATAGGTGACTTTAGTGCGAACTTGCGTAAACTTTGGTAATTCCCTTTGCAGCCTTTCCCATAAATCATTGGCGGTCTCAAGATTGCAACCTTGAAATTTTCATCTGCTAATTTAGAAACCAACTGATCTGCTTCTAACTTAGACTTTCCATATGCATTCTGCGGATCTTCTTTTGTCTGCTTTGTAATATGACCAATTGACTTACCATAGACTGACATTGTACTAAGCATAATAAATTTCTTAACGCCTGCTGCTTTTGCGCATTCTGCGATTTTAACTACTAAATCTCTATTAACTACATAATATAGTTGACGATTTTCATCATTCTCTTTAATATGCACAATTCCAGCGACATTATACACAACATCATATCCGATAAAATCGTTAATTTTAGGGGTATAGTCCTTTGTTGGGATGGTATCAATCTGATATCCATATTTCTTAGTAAGGTAAGTCTGTGTTTTTTCACCAATATAGGATCCAGCACCTGTTATTAAAATCCTAGTACTCATATGAACCTCCATATACTTAACTCTTTGTAAATGTTAATAATGTACCATTTTGATCAGCTACCCACTGATTATCCCTGATACAATACCAAGTATATCCATCAGCTTGTTTAATGTCTTGAACATAGAACTTTTGGCCAACTGTTGCGACACCAACAATAGCCCCATTCGTAGATGGTGTACTTCTGATATTCAGAGCATCTGTTTTAATCGTAACTGTTCCTGTCGTAGTTGAGCCAGTGTTATTCGAACCGGTATTTTCTGTTGAAGAAGCAGTAGAATTTTCAGTAGGAATTACTTGATTATTCATTATGAGATTATATTGATACTCGTACGCATTCTTTTCAGCCTGATCTGGATATACAACTGACAATAAATCATTTGGGGCTGAAGCAGTATACTCCATACCATCCACGCCACCAACATGGGCAGTAACAATCTCCCACTTAATACCCTCATCTAGTGTCTGAGCAGCCAATTGATTAATTAAAGAAATATTTACATTTGTTAAGAATGATCCGCTTAGGGACTCTAAAATATTTGCAAAATTAGGAATGACAGATGGGCTTGTTAATTTCTGTATAATTGCTTTTAAAACAATCTGTTGGTGTGTATTACGGCCCAAATCTCCATCAGGCAGGTTATACCGCTCACGCACATATTCTAGTGCACTCGATGAATCTAAGGTGATTTCACCAGCTGGGAAATAGTTTCCTGTCCAATATCCCGTAAATTCTTGTGGATTGTAAACTGTCACTCCACCAAGTTTATCTATGATATTCAAGAATGTAGAAAAGTTTACAATGAGATAGTCATCTGCTGTTGTTCCATAATAATTGTTAATTGTATCAACAGCATTTTGCACGCCCATAACACCCGCATGAGTCAACTTATCATAACCACCTAATGCAACATTTGGTACATAAGAATCTCGTGCAAAGGATCCAATTAAAATCTGTCGGGTCTTAGGATTAACGGTAACCATCATATTTACATCGAAGCGCCCTTCCGCCATTAATGCACCATACTCATCGTTACCGCCTACAAATACAGTAAATGGATCAGTATCTGCAGCTTTTTGGTTTTTTATTATTTCTTCATCAATATCAATTGTAGCTAAAACAATAACATCATCTTCAAAATTACTATATTTTTTGATAATTCTTGAGTGCTGATTTATAAGTTGTATTTATAAGCAACGCAGAACCTTCATTATTATAAAATGCTTCAACTGCATCTATTATTGTTTTTCTTTTTTTCAAATTTAAACTCATTTTCGTATTTCTCGTTAACCCATGCAATTGCTTTATCCTGATTTTTTTGGTCAGATGCAGTTTGAATTAAGATTGTTTTTATCAAAATAATCTTTAATATCTTCCGATGTTTCTGTATCTTTGAAAACATCAGTATGTTTCTTTTTATATTCTGATTTTTAATGCAACAATTTCGTAATGTTTTTGTATTAGATGCATTATTAGCATTTAATACCTTCATTAAACTACGGTTTGTATTATATATAAATATAGAAGATACTACAAAAAGCAACTGTCAAGAGAGAGTTAAGTGCAAGTGAAATATAGTACTTTTTTAGCTCTTTTTGATGATTTTTCCCATCATTTTTTCTTAATTTTTAATAGGTTTGAAACATATTAAAGAGAGCAATAACGCTAAAAATAGTAATTAGCGAAATACCCACAATAACCATCGCCTTCCAACGACGAGGTAAAAATTCAATTTTAAATATTACTACATCAAAGAGAATGCTTCCCAAAAAAGCAATTATCCAAATTATTAGGGGAAAATTCGGTTTTGTTTTTCTTCTTTTTTTCTGGCATATATGTCCCACCTTAAAAATTAACCATAGTGATTATACAACACATTGCTGTATAACAAAAATCTTCTATTCCGTTCACATTCTATCACATAAATATTTTATGTTTGTGAAGTCTCAGAATATATAGAATTAGCGTGCTTCTCATTCAAATAGAATATTGTGATCCACGCTAACCAAAATAGCGCTTGTCGATAGTTCACCAAAAATGTACTCTCTACCATAATTGTAATCAAGCATATCCGACTTGTTCCATCTAGTCTTTCTAGTCTCTTTTTAAACCATAACAATAATATCGAGAATGGAATTAACCCATATGAAAAGAATAGATTGATAAATGACGAATGGATTTCATTAATTGGTTCTGGATAATATCTCTCATAAAATCCCTCTCCTGCTCCGTATATAAAATACTCTGGATAATTAATTACTTTCTCTGCAGCACGCTCACGGAGTATATCTCTTAATCCATCCGCATATATTATGTTATATATCTTATACCTTGCACGATTAACAATAGTATATTCAACTTGTGATAAATCAAAATCTTTTGAAGGAATCAAATAATGGCTAGCAGTAAGACCAATAATTAATAAACTTCCTACAACCAATAGTTTATTAACTTTACACTTAGAAACAATAAACCGAATAGCAATCAATAAATATAACGTTAATAGCCCTAAAATTGCGGATAGAGATTTACTTTGTATTGTCAAATAGATGCCAGCAAAACTAGCAACAGGGAATAATATTTGATCTATCTTTTGATTTTTTGTTAGATATGCATACACCAAGGTAATGAATATGCAAAACCCAAATTGGTTCGGGTCCGTAAAAGTTCCCATATACCTTGTTGCACCGACTTCCCATGACTCATAATAAATCTTGCCGTACCCTGTAAAATAGATAACAAATTGTATTAGTATATTAATATATAAAACATATCGCACCTTATCTATTAACGGACGGCCAATTCCACTATCAAACGAATATACTACTACTCCAATATAAACCAAATATAAAGATGACACTATAAAGCGTTTATCAGGTATATAGTATAGATAGATACAGTTTATTGAAATTGCTAAGATTATAAATATAAAAAAAGCATATTTTTTTCTTTAAATTTAATAAAAAGTTTTCTGCTACAAATATCTTTATAAACCACACTAAAAAAATAAACCATCAACAATCCATCTGATGGTTGTATTTGACCTGATGTTCGTAAAGTAAAAACGGTCTTAATAAAATAAATAAAAAGTGCAAAAATATCCATAGTTTATTTAATTCCTGTCTTATAAATTTTAAAACAATATACGGAATTGAGCAACTAACAAATCTATGATGTTGAACCAACAAAAAGCAACCCTCAAATAATTTATTTTTAGATTTCTGAAATTATATACCCACTCTATACGTAAATTTGAATAGGATATATTAGAACGTAAAAAAAGCCTTCCAAATGTTCCTTACGTTATATAGAAACATCAAAAAGGCTTTTTACATGCATATTACTAATGGAATACAACACTCCTAGAATAACGTTCTTTCTCTAATAAACTTTATTAAGGTTAAACCGCTTCCCCATTCTTGTCTTTTTAAGAGAGCTGTTTGTTTCTTATCATAGAACTTTTCAGTAATATCTGTAATAGCTTCTGATACTTTACTTTCAATATATGAACCATTTCTTTGTTTGACAATTGATCGGACAAATGAAACAAGCTCATATCGAATTCCTTCACCATCTAATTGATAGAAGTATCTCTTATTATTTTCAGAATTTTCATATCGGATTTCAAAATAATCCGTTTTCCACCAAGGTGCTGGAACATATGCATATCCTTTTGTTCCAGAAATAATCAGTTCACCTTCAGATTTTACACTCGCGCCCACCTTAACGGATGCGACCGCATCGCTATATTGAAGATTAATTTTTGTAAAGGCATCAAATAGATTATCTTGTGGAAACCAAGAATAAATTTGACAATCATTATACTCAGTACCTAGGATTTGAAAAATAGGAAGCAGTGCTGTAGGTGCCCACATATTAAAATTACTCCAGCCAGCCTCAATATACTGTGGATCATTAATATTCTTTAAACTTGTACATGTAGCATCAACTGATACCACATCCCCAATCTTTCCGCTTTTTACTAAAAGTAATAATCGATTATATGCTGGTGCATATGCCGTTTTGATAGCATCCATCAAGATAAGATTCTTTTCTTTGGCAATTTCTAGTAGCTGTGTATATTCCAACTTTTTTAAAGCGACTGGAGATTCACACAAAACATGCTTTCCATACATAAGTGCAGTATGAATTTGTTCATAATGATGTTCCGGCTTTGATACGATGTATATTGCATCACTTCGATCTAATAACTCTTCATATGTATTTACATATTCAAGGACTCTATCAGATGTATCATTTTGTCCATAAACACCTGACACCTCGATACCATTCACAAATTTACTTTCATTAAAATATTTTGTTAAAACGGTAGGGTTTCCGCCAACAAATCCCAATCGTATTTTCCTATCACCAGTTCGGATCTCTGTGCTAGATATTCCCTGTGTTCGCTCGAGATATACAACTTTGCAGTACTCATTTAAATAATCGAATTTACCACGCCAGTCAGAACCTACAGTAAAAATATCTACATCGTAACGACGTATATCATCAATTTTCTGTCCTTCGTACTCTTCGATGATAATTTCATCCGCAATATTAAGCGCCTTTACCGCTTCAACACGCTCAATTAATGATTGCTGAACATTGATTTTGCCACGAGCCATATCAAAATCATCACCCGTCACACCGACAATCAGATAATCACCAAGTTCTTTCGCACGCTGTAATAAGCGGACATGCCCGTGATGTAAGCAGTCATATGTCCCATATGTAATTACTTTATCATGAATTTGTCCTTTCAGATTATAAGATTCCTTTTTGATTTAGTTCTTTGAAGGCTGAGATAAGTTGGTCATAATCCGCAATAGTAAGATTTCCTAAATGACCAACACGGAATACGCTATCTGCCATATCACCACCATTTGGGCATACCCAAATATGATATTCATCTTTTAAGATACGGAATATCTCCTTTGCATTATTTTTAATTGGATGAAGCGGTGTAACACCATTCGGTAAAGACTCCGAAATAATTTCAAGTGGAAGATCTTTGATACTATTTCTAAAATAATCAGCAAGTGCCTTTACACGTTCAACTTCGCTACTAACTCCACCAGCATTTTTGATTTCATGCAAGCGCGTATTAATCTGTAAGAGAATACCTACCGCTGGTGTAAATGGAGTTTGACCTCTTTCAGCATTCTTCAAAGCATCAGCCAAGTTTAAATACATCGTACGAACTTTGCTATTCTCCACCCTCTCAATTGCTTTTGGAGACAAAATAATAACAGAAATGCCTGGAGGACACGCTAATGCCTTCTGCGAACCTGTAATCATAATATCTGCACCACAACTTTGCATATCAAACTTATCTGCTAAAAATGCAGATACGCAGTCGCAAATATATAACATATGATTCTTTTTACAGAAATTTCCTAGCATTTCAGAATCATACAAAACTCCTGTTGATGTCTCATCGATATTAACTAACAAACCTGTGTATCCACAAGAATCATATTTCTCTAACATTTCTGCTGTTAACTTCTGTCCATGGTTTAGGGTTAAAGCAGTATATGAAATACGATGAATCTCACAAATCTTTGCAAAACGATCACCAAATGTTCCACCCACAATAACAAGTACCTTATCATTCTCATCGAGGCAGTTCATTACTACCGCTTCCATTGACCCTGTACTCGAACAGGTCATAAATACACATTTACTATCCTTTGGTGCATTCGCAAATTCCATCATTAAACTTGCATTATCCTTCATAACTTCAGAAAATTCAGCTGTTCTAAAATACGGAACTTGTTGTGCTCCTTGTCTACACACCTCATCACTAGACTGAACTGGTCCAACTGTAAAATTAATCATTTAATATCCTCCGTAAGATTAGTTCTTACTTGTGTTCATTGTTAATAAACACATAACTATTATTGAACATCATATTTGAAAATGCAATTATTGATACCTCTTATTTTTCAAGCAATGCAACACCAAAAATTATTTATTTCAAACAAAAATACCTAGATAGTTCACTATTCATTATTTCTGTCTCTGCAAATATATCTTTTCTGTCGCCGATATTATGAGTGTTAACTTATCACCATCAAGTTCATAACTAATGGTTTGATCGCCACCTGTAATCTTTCCATCTTTCCAGGTGAAAGGTAATCTATCATTTAACATCATAAATGTACCTGTGCCATCTTCATTGAAGATAATAAAACCCGTCACATCACCAACCTTAATTTCATCGGCTAGAATTGCTTGTCCATCCTTTTCAATTTCAACTAATGAATACTGCCCAATAAGGTTCTTATCGCTAGAACCTTTATGGCAACTCGTCAATGTAATCAGGAATAGTATAGATACCATCAATAGCTTTGTTATTTTTCTTATCATAAAACTATGGTAACGCATCTACAGTTTGAATACAAATGCATATACCACAAAAATGAGAACCTATCTAGGTTCTCATCATACTTTATGAAACTGTATCTACTACCATCTCTTCATATTGACGTGTATAGAGTTCATAATAGTAACCCTTTTGTTTCATGAGCTCTGAATGTGTACCACGTTCAATGATCTTACCATCACGAACAACCAAGATAACATCCGCATTTACAATCGTAGATAAACGATGTGCAATCACAAAGGATGTTCTTCCCTTGATAACTGTTTCAATCGCATCTTGAATTGCCTTTTCTGTAAGAGTATCGATTGAAGCTGTCGCTTCATCTAACACTAAGATGCGCGGATCAGCTAAGATTGCACGAGCGAAGGACAAGAGTTGTTTTTCGCCAGTGGATAACATTCCTCCACCTTCACCAACATCGCTATCCAAGCCCTTCTCCATCTTTTCAATTACAAACTTTGCAGAGACTAGATCTAGCGCATGCATAATTTCTTCATCCGTCGCATCAGGCTTACCATAGCGTAGATTATCCCTAACAGTTCCAGAGAATAGATGTGGTGTTTGTAAAACATAACCGATATTGGAATGTAACCAAAGCTGCGAACGTTCTCTAGCATCTCTTCCATCAATGAGCACTTGCCCCTTTGTTGGTTCAAAGAAACGACAAACTAGATTTACAAGTGTTGATTTACCAGCACCGGTTTCCCCAACGATTGCGACATTTGTTCCATGTGGGACATCAAGATTAAAGTTTTCTAAGACCATCTCATCGCCATCAGGATACTTGAAGTCCACATTCTTGAACGCTACATCGCCAATCAGTGGTTCCCAGTTATCCTTCTTTGGATTGAAGGTATCTCCATACTTTTCAATAACTTCTGGTGAATCCGCAACATCTGACTCTGTATTCACTAATCGATCAAAACGTTCGATATTTACTTGAATTGAGACAAGTGATGATATTGTAGTAATCACGCTGTGTAGCGGGTCCATAATACCTAATGCATAACTCATAAATACAGATAATGTACCAATTAACATCATGTTGTTAACGGTTAGATTGCCACCCTGCCACATGACAATTGCTAGTGCAATCGAACTCATCATCGTTACTGTGGAATAGAAGAACGCCTGATAGCGTGCAGCTTGTACAGACACATGACGCATCGTTTCTGTATCTTTTTGAAATCCATCTCCAATGATACTTTCAATTACCATTGTCTTGATTGATCGTGCACCTGTAATACCTTCATTAAAATCACTTGTGATTTGGGAATTTAATTCGCGAATATGACGATTTAGTTTTACGAGTCGTTTCTGGAAGAATGCGATAATGAATACCGCAAATGGGACGAGCACAAATACCATGCATGCAAGTCTCCAACTGATTCTCACCATATTGATCATAACGAACAGGATATACGATCCATTCCAAACAACATCCATCATTCGCCAAGACATGAGTTCACCAATCTTACCACTATCACTCATAACTCTTGCATGAATATAACCAACATTGTTTGGTTAAAGTACGCAAAGGACAATTCCTGTAAATGATTAAATGAAGTATTTCTAAGATCACGATTTAAATCTAACTCTGTCTTTGATACCCAGAATACACTAATAAAGTTTAGTGAAACCTGAACAATCAATATTCCAATGTACAGTGCGATAAATAGTCCAAGTGTATCAAGAGTATTCTCTCCAACATAGTGATTTAATGCATACTGGTTGAATAGTGGATAACATGAATCTACTAAACTAGAAAATAATCCCATCAGAATCATCGCAATGATTCTGTATTTATATTTCTTTGCAAATGGTAGAATCTTCGGAATGCCAAAGTATGGAAGTGATATATTTTTATTTTCTTCTTGCATACGTACCTCCCTACTCACTCTGTTGTGATTGCATTTCAAAGATACGACGATAAATTCCCTGTTTCTCTAACAGTTGTTCATGTGTACCTTCTTCTACAACCCTACCTTTATCTAAAACAATAATATGATCGGCTGCCATTAACGTTGTAATACGGTGTGAAATCAAGATAACAGTCGATTCAGAAATATTATCTTTAAGACCTGCTCGAATCTTCGCATCCGTTTCTGCATCGACTGCAGAAAGAGAGTCATCAAAGATCATAATTGGTGGCTTCCGTATCAACATCTGTGCAATCGCGGCACGCTGCTTTTGACCACCAGAGAGTGTAACACCACGTTCACCAACGTATGTATTATAACCTTCCTTGAAATGTGAGATAGCTTCATCCAATGAGGCAATCTTCGCAGCTGTACGAATTTCCTTCATATCTGCGGACTGTTTCGCAATCTTGATATTCTCCGATAAGGAGCGAGAGAAGAGATATGGTTCCTGTAATACCATACCGATATTCTGACGAATCCACTCAGCTTTCATATCTCTAATATCAACACCACCGATCGTAATTTGACCATGATTATCCGGTAACTGATATAAACGGTCTAACAGATACATTAGTGTAGATTTTCCTGAACCGGTTCCACCTAAAATACCAAATGTCGTTCCCGCTTTAATTTTGAAGGAAACATTTTCTAATACTTCAGTTGAACCATTTTCATATTGATAGGATACATTCTTAAATTCGATATCCTGTAGTAAATCAGGAGTAACCGCATTTGGCTTATCCTCTTCCATCTCAGAATTCATAATGTAACGCAGACGGTCGATGGAAATACCAGCCTTTGACATATTCGCAATTGTTCTTCCCAAAGAACGTACAGGCCATAACAATAATGAATTATATGCAATAAACGCAATGTAGTTACCTGCAGACATACCATTATTTACCGTGATGATAGCACCATATGAAATAACCACTAACATCTGTAAATTAGAAATCATGTCAGATGACATCCAAAACGCAGATAACAGTCGCATCAAATGCGTCCACATATTTGTATAGTGTTCGTTCTGTTTTTCAAAACGTTCACGTTCGTAAGCTTCACGGCCAAATGCACGCACAACACGTACACCTGTCAAGTTCTCCTGGGCAATCGATGATAGCTTACCTTCTTCTTCATCCGCAACCTCAAATGCATTACCAATCTTTGCATGGAAGAAGAAACTATAACCTACAATAATTGGAATAAATGTAGATGTCGCAAGGGCTAACTTTACATTGATTGAGAACATAAAGAACAACACCAATACAATCAAGATAATGATACGCACAAGATAAATTAACTGTTCCGATAAGAAACCCTTGATTGTGTCTACATCTGATGTACATCTTTGAATAATATCACCAGTGTGATTTTCACTATGCCACTTAAATGGTAAATGCATGATATGCGTAAATAAATCATCACGCATGGTCTTTACCAATCTCTCAGAACCCATCGCTGTAAATGATTGAAAGAAGTAACGACACGATACCGCAAGTAACGCAACAATCACTACAACGATTGCGATTACCCAAAGGTTATGACGTAAAAACGCAATTCCACCAACCGTATCAACGCAGTTTTGAATTAGTTCTGGTAATACAACATCTTTATGATCGATTACTGAGTCTACAGTAAATGCAATAATTCTTGGATTAATTAATTCTAATAACGAAACAAGACAGGCAAAGAGGATAGACAAACCAAAATATACTTTGGAACCCCTTAAAAAATGCCATATCATGCTTAATTTCGTCGGGAATTTCTCCTTCGACATATTCTTTCCCCTCCTTCTGATAAATTCATATTTTATCAAACATAACTTCAAATTGAAAGAAGGCTCGAGCATCCTTTTTTAAGAAACTAAAATAGAACCACCAATAAATTCACGAATAATAGAATTATTCGCAATCATACTGTCATCATCAATCGATGCAAAGCAAGAAAGGAATTGTAACATCCTCTGTGCTTCAGCATACTCAGCCTGATCAGGCTGTACTTTTTCTAATAGTGGTGTTGCGTATTTCTTTAATACCGCAAGTTCATAAACACATTGACTATTAAAGAATACATCAGCTTCCTTATTGAATGGAAAGATGTACTTCTCTTCTCCATGGCGTACGGATGGCCATGATGAAATCGTAACCGCACCATCGCGCCCGCGTGTGCGATTATCTCGAACCATTCTTCTTAACATGCGTGCATCTGTCGTTGGTATACGATGATGCGCATCAAGATTAATCTGTGTTAAAGGACTGATATAGATTTAAACTTCTCACTATCATCAATCCCTTCCGTCAGTTGTGGATTCAGACCATGAATACCTTCAATCACAATTGGTTGTGAAGCATCAATGGAAGTAATTCTCTTACCAAATATCTTCTTGCCAGTAATAAAATCAAATTCTGGTAAATCCACTTTCTCTCCATGCAGTAATGCATTCATCTGTGTTTCAAACAGATGAAGGTCTACTGCTTCCAATTCCTCAAAATCATATTTTCCATTCTCATCTGGAATCATCTCATCACGATTAACAAAGTAATCATCTGTTCCAAGATACAATGGATTTAAACCTATCACTTTCAACTGGATACATAGACGTTTCGCAAATGTTGTCTTGCCAGATGAAGATGGACCTGCAATCAAAATAATTCTCTTCTTCGCACTTTGAATTTGTTCCGCAATCATCGCAATCTTCTTTTCATGTAACGCTTCACTTAACATGATTAAATCTTTAGATTCTTGCTTTTCAATCATGCGATTCAAGTCAGACGCAAAACTAACCTTTAATAACTTCTCCCATTGTGTTTCCTCCGAGAATGCATCATATAGTAATTTCTGTTCCTCATATGGGGGAATCTCGTCAGGATAGTTTGGATGTGGAAAACGCAATAATAATCCATTCCGATAGCGACGTACCTCAAAGAATGGAATATAACTTGTAGATGGTAATGCATGTACAAAAGACATCATCTTTTCATCCGCAAGTGTAATCACATAGACATTTTTTAAATCACTTGCGGTATTTAATAGGTCTACACTCTTCTTATCTTTGACATCCTGTAAAAGTTGGATAGCCCTATCACTATCAACGTACTCTTCTGAAATCTCTAGATTATCCTCAACTAGTTCATGCATACGTGTTTCAATTTCCTTCGCAAGATTATCTGTCACATTCCCAGCATGAATGACAGTAAATAATCCCTTGGATAATGAATTGGCTATCGTTACCGTCACGTTCTTACCCATTACATCATGAATCGCCTTCAAATATAAAAGTGTTAATGACGTTTGATAACAGGTATTGCCATACGATGCACGAATATCCTGTAGTTCTACAACATCACCTTCACTAATACGTTCATTAAAGTGTACATTCTTATGATTGATGAGTGCAGCGTAAATCCGATGTTCGGTATGTACTTCTTGAATTAGTTCCACAATCGTTGTATTTTTCTTTACTTCTAATTTCATCTCTTTTTCTGATGGAAGAATGACTGTTATTTGACATGGTAGTTGATTTAACTTCTTTACTTCTTCCATCTCAAACGCAGTGATATGACAATACCCATTAGGATGCTTATCCAGATAATCCTGATGATATTCTTCCGCAGTATAAAAGTTTTTAAGTGGTTCTAGCTCCACAAAGAAACGATCATACTTCATACGCTCACGTGCATAAATTGGCTTAATCACGTCAAGATCATTTTCATCTAGATAGTAAATACCTGTTTGGTATTGTGTACCAATGTCGTTACCTTGGCGATTACGTTGACGTGGGTCGATGCATAAGAAGAATGCACGAATGATGATAGATAACGAAACTACATCCGGTTGATAAACCACCTTCACCGCTTCCTTATACCCTGTTTCATTGCGGCATACTTCCTCATATGTTGGATTCTCCGTGATTCCATTTGCGTATCCGGTGGTCGTTTCCACAACACCATCTAACGCTTTAAATACCTTTTCAACACCCCAGAAACATCCACCGGCAAGCACGATTGTCTTCTCATTTTGATCAAATGCATCCTGTACTAATTGTTTTGGTTTATATTCATAAACATACTCATCCTCATCTTGTCCAAGTCTTTCATATCCATTGTGTTCTAATACACGGATAGAATAAATATTATCCACATGACAATTTGCATGTATGCATGTAATACCATAATCTTCAATTAGTTTCTTCGTTAGAAGATAAACACTATTTTTCGCATATGATTGATGACGGTACTTCTCAACAACCATATAACCGATAGAAAGTTCCGTCTCATGAATATCGTAAATCTCAATAATACCCTTTAATTGTTTATCCTCTTTTCCAAAGATGCCAAGAATCACTTCATCCTTATCCTGGTAGGACTTTTTCATAGTTTTCTATTGTTTTTCTCGGCTTGGCGTTTTTGTCAATCTTACTTCATATACATCCGAAAGGTATTTTTGCGTCTTCCTGTACAAACCGACGTAATACTATAAACCCATCTTCATACTGTGGGAATTGTTCAAATAATTTCATTTCAAACACCTCAATTCTTTATGCTTATTATACCGCCTAACAGACAAAACAAAAATGGATATAACGTTTTCTGTTATATCCATAAATTCTACTGAAATAATTGTTTTGTAACATATGTGATTCCTTTTTCTGTTAAGGAATATAGTTGTTTTGAATCATCACGTGCAACGTATGCACGTTTGATTAATCTTTCGATACGATCGTCTGTAATTTTATTTGACCAGTTGAGGTGTTGATGAATTGTTTGATACCCTAACTCAATTGCATTTCCCTTGTGACGATAAAGATGGACTAGTAGTAAATCTTCACAGAACTTCTCATGATTGACAAATGACTTTGCCCATTGTCTCAACATGCCATTTCGATGAAAGATAATACCCAATATTACTGTAATCATACCCACCAAACTACACATGCCAGAAACCGATACATTCCACAACATTGCGAAATGATATCCTAACCATGAATTAATAATCGCAAAGAGTATCGATACAAATATTGTAATCTTTAAGTCTTTAGTAATCATACATGCGGCAGCTGCAGGTGCCACAAAGTATGAAATTACCAACATACCACCAACACTATTGAACGCCACAACACAGGTAATCGATACTAGTACCATGAATACACGATATAAATATGTAACAGGTATTCCAATTAATTGTGCATACTCTGGATCAAATATTGATATCTTCAACTTCTGATAATTCACCAGTAAATATTCCATTCATTGCTGTAATCACCAACATCTCAAATAACGACTTCGGTATGCCAAATTGTCGAATAAACGGTGTAAAGAGCGGATTACCCATTAATACAATTTCAACATCTAGATGGGTATTCCGAAAAAACTTTGTAATTAGTAGTACAGCTAAGGCAAAAAATACAGGAAAGACAATCGCTAAAGCATCATCGCGTTCTACCAAATGATGCCGAGACAATTCTTCCACTAGCCAGATTGTAAATACGCCAAAGATAGATGCACTAACGACCAGCCATATGGAACGTAAATCTGGCACAAAGAAGAATGCAACTACAATTCCTAGCAATACAGAATGTGATAGCGCATCGGCTGTCATCGCTAATTTCCGAAGGATGAGAACAGGTCCTAGGATTGCACATCCAATGGCCGTTACCATTAGTGTTAACAATACTTCTGACATGATTTCGCATCCTTTCCAAGTTTTCTTTGTGCAATTAAACCATACTTACCAAATATCATAGATAGGATTGTAAATATACCCATACAAAGTATTACCATTGGCCCTGTCGCAATACCACTATATGCTGTAGAAAGAAAGGTTCCTATAAATGCGGAGATTCCAGCTACACAAGCTGCGATACACAATACCCATTTAAGATCTCTAGAATGTTGATTTGCACAGATACACGGCATGGTTAAAAATGAGGAAATCAAAATTGCACCAATACACTTTAATCCAACAACGATAAACATCACCATCATCAGTAATAAGACACCACTTACGATAGGCATCGATATGCCAATTGAACTTGCAAACTGTGGATCAAAGATACTAGCCACTAATTCTTTATAGAATAAAGCCAATAATACTGCTGCGATAATTGCACATATTGCAATCATGATGATATCTTCCTTCATGATAAACGCTGCAGATCCAAAGATATAATTCTTTAGTCCCGCTTGTGATGCACGCATGTAGGAAGAGTTTCCTTGTAAGTAACTCTTTAATACCATTCCAAGTCCAAAGAAACCTGTAAGGGTAATCGCGAGTGCCGCATCAAAATCAATCACACTATGCTTTCGAATCATTTGTATTGTTAGATACGCAAGAATACCAACTACCGCAGCACCAAGTGTTAATATCACAGAACTACGTACAGAAAATAACATGAACGCAATGACAACGCCAGGATAAGACGCATGTCCTACTGCATCTGCCATTAAACTTTGTCCCTTATAAACACTAAAACATCCTACAATCGCACTTGGAATTGCCAGTAATACTGTTCCAATCGCCACAACTAAGAAATCATAAGAGAATAGTATCTGTGTTAAATTTGTCATTTTGATACGTCTTTCTAATATTTTCTTCTGTTAATACATCATCGATTTTGCCATTGGCTATCACATACTTATTGATAAATATAACATGGTCAAAGTACTTCTTTAGCGTATGTAAATCATGGTGTACACAGACAATTGTCTTTCCTGCTTTGTAGTTGCTTGATTTTATCCATGATAATTTGTTCACTGGTTTGATCAACTCCCGCAAGTGGTTCATCCATCACAATCAAATCCGCGTCATGACAAAGTGCTCGAGCAATAAAGACACGTTGTTTCTGTCCTCCGGATAATTGTGATATCTGCCGATTTTCAAATTCTTCAAGTCCCATTTCATAGAGGGCACGACGAGCTAGTTCCTTATCTTTTTTACGCGGCCATTTTAACCATCCCAGACTCGCATAACGTCCCATCAATACTACATCTTTTACACGAATCGGGAAATTCCAATTCACTGCAGATACCTGTGGGATATAAGCAATTTGTTTCCGTACTTCCGCAAGACTTTTACCATCGATTGTTATCACACCTGAAATGGACTTGATAAATCCGAGAATACATTTCAATAATGTTGATTTCCCTGCACCATTTGGGCCTACAATCGCTGTGATTGCATTTCTTTCGATATCAACATCCACATCCCAAAGGACTGGACTTTCTCCATATGAGACTGTTAAATCTTCAACATGTATATAACTCATATAGATGACTCCTTTACTTGAGATTTGATACGATGAGGTCAACATTGAAACGATACATATCTATATACGTATCCCCAACTTGTCCCTTAGGTGCTAAAGAGTCACTGAATAATTCTTTTCCATCTCCACCTACTACTGTCACATCAAACCCCTTTGCCTTACATGATTCCTTCAACTTCTCCATGCGTGCAGGGTCAGTTGTTGTTTCTGCAAAGATAGCCTTTACCTGATGCTCAACAATATAATTTGCAGTTTCTGCCATATCACTATTGGATAATTCCGCATCAGTACTAACACCCTGTGGTGCCTTTACGGTAATGTCATAGCGACGGGAGAAATAATTAAACGCATCATGTGGTGTAATTAGAATTCTATGATCAGATGGAATCTGATTGAGTTGTTCACGATTATACGCATCTAGTTCATCTAACTTCTTAAGGTATGCCTGCAAGTTTTCTTCAATTTCATCTTTTAAATCTGGCAATTTATCCTCAAGTGCTTTAGCAGCTTCTTGTGTTGCTTGTTTATATAAGTCAATATCAAACCAAAAGTGTGGATCGATAATCGTTTCTCCATTTTCTTCCATTCGACCTACTTTTGATTCATCAAAGTTCTGCGATACAGATACCGCACCAATCGATTCAAGTAGTTCAACCATCTTTCCTTCAAAATGCAATCCATGATATAAAACTAAATCTGCATTTTGTAGTTTTTGTATTATCTTCAGGCTTAGCCTCATAGGTATGCGGATCTTCTCCTGCCGGGATAATCAGTTGTGTATCAACCTTATCTCCTACAAGAACATTCACCATGTCTTCTAAAAAAATGAGGTTGTCACTACAACATTTAATTTATCTGATTTCTTTGTAGAACCTGTTGTCATACTTGATTTATTTCCTGCACGCAGTCATCATAGCAATCGCTATGACTAACAATATTTTTCTTAATCATAATTCCTCCATAAGTTAGTTTATACTAACTACAGTTAAAGAATACTGCGTTTTATAGTTAGTGTCAACTAACTTGTTTATAAACTTTTAGAAATTAATAAAAGATGGATGTTCACCCATCTTTTATTGCTTATTTACCAAATCTTTCCTTAAGACGTGCTAACGCATCGTCCATGGATACTTCTTTCTTTATTGGCTTATTTTGTTTTGGTCTTTGATTGTTATGCTTTCCAACAGCTGCTTTACGATGACGATATGCCGCATCACGTTGTTCTAATTGATCAAGCGGCAGTAAGGATAACTGTACACGATTTCTTGCTTCATCGATTTGATATACCCAAACCTTAATAATATCATTGACTGCCACACACTCAGATGGATGAGAAATTCTCTTCATCGACATATGAGATAAGTGAACTAAGCCATCTTCATGTAGGCCAATATCCACAAAGGCACCAAAATCTACTACGTTTCGAACTGTGCCAGATAACTGATCCCCTACATGTAGATCTGAGATATTCAGTACATCACTCTTAAGAAGTGCACCATCAAATTGTTCACGGTAGTCTCGTAATGGTTGACGAATCGCATCTTCGATGTCCTTAAGTGTATATTCATCAATACCAAGTTCTGCTGTCTTTTCCTTAGGGAAAGAGATATCTGCTTCACCAAGTTTGTAATACCACATGCTTGCATGAGTTTACGTGCGGCTTCGTAACTTTCTGGGTGAATGGATGTTTGATCAAGCGGTTCATCACCATCTGTGATACGCAAGAAACCTGCACACTGTGTAAATGCCTTTGGACCTAACTTCTTAACCTTCAGCAATTGTTTACGGTTCGTAAAGCGTCCATTTTCATTACGATAGTTTACGATTTCTTGTGCTGTACCACTATTTAAACCAGAAATATGTGTGAGTAACTCTAGGGAAGCTGTATTTAAATCTGCACCAGTGCGGTTTACTGACTTCAATACAACCTCATCAAGTCTTTCTGCTAATGCCTTCTGTGGAAGGTCGTGTTGGTATTGACCTACACCGATAGATTGTGGATCAATCTTAATTAGCTCTGCAAGTGGATCAAGTAAGCGTCTTCCAATCGATACTGCAGAACGCTCTTCAACTTCAATATCTGGGAACTCTTTACGTGCTGCTTCTTGTGCTGACCATACAGAAGCACCTGCCTCTGATACGATTGCATAGGAAACATCTAACTTCTGTTCATGGATCAGTTCAGCGACTAACTTCTCACTTTCACGAGATGCAGTACCATTACCAATTGCGATAATCTGAACATGATACTTTTGGATGAGTGCTAGTAACTTCTTCTTAGAAGTTTCAATATCTTCACCCTTCTTTGAGAATGGGAAAATCTTACTAACAGTTAACATCTTACCAGTCTCATCAATGACCGCTAACTTACAACCATTGAAGAAACCAGGGTCAAATCCTAATACAATTCTTCCCTTTAATGGAGCTTGTAAGAGTAACTTCTCTAAGTTCATAGAGAAGATTTCAATGGACTTATTCTGTGCTCTTTCACTTAACTCAGAACGAATTTCACGTTCGATAGATGGGAATAATAGACGATCACAACCATCTATAACCGCTTCATTTAAAGTCTCTTCAACAATTGTTGTTTGACCTTTAAGAAGTGTCTTTAATGCATTCTTCTTTAACTGTTCATCATCGAAGACAAAGGAAACTGTAATAACCTTTTCTTTCTCAGCACGATCAATTGCCATAATACGGTGATCTGCAAGTTGAGAAATCTTTTCACTACGATCGTAGTACATTTCATAGACTTTATTTTCATCAACTGCATCCTTCTTTAACTTTGTCTGAAGAACACCTGCCTGCATGATAGTATCTTTAAATGCCCAACGCTGTTTTGCGTTATCACTGACAACTTCAGCGATAATATCCTTCGCACCCTGAATCGCATCCGCAACGGAAGTCACTGTCTCTGATAAGTACTTCTCTGCCTCAGCTTCTAAGGAACCTTCGGTAGGTAGCGCAAGCATCCAATCCGCAAGAGGTTGTAAACCATTCTTGATCGCTGTTGTGGCACGCGTCTTCTTCTTTTGTGCATATGGGCGGTAGATATCTTCTACCTGGGATAGTTTTGTGCATTCGATAACAGACTGCTTAATTTCCTCTGTTAACTTACCCTGCTCTTCAATTAGCTTCAGAACATTCTCTTTTCTTTCCGCTAATTTCTGTTGATATTCATATTGTTTCTGGATATAGAAAATCTGTTCTTCATCCAAACCCTTTGTGGCTTCCTTACGGTAGCGGGCAATAAATGGAACTGTATTTCCTTCCGCTAATAAAGATAGTGTATTTCGACCTGACTGAGTTGAACTTTTAACTCCGTCGCAATCGCCTGAATGATATTTTCGTTCATGATGTGACTCCCTTCATCCCTACTATCTTATCACTGATTCACTTTATTTTAAAACTCACGCAAAGAAACCAATTCAGGCTTTCTTTCAATTGCTCAATTTTTAGTGAAAACTCCCTTCTAACGAAAGCGCCCTCTAATTGGGGTGCTTTTCCTTTTGTGGGTTTTGAATTGATACATTTTAAGCTATAATCTAAATAGATATTGGGCATTTTGACCGCACGAAAAGTATACTTTCAACTAAAAATTTTTTGAATTTCTCTTGAAAGCTCCCTTTGAATATAAAGAGATGGTGCTGTCAGTGCCTGATGCTAATGGAGGATAGGTGTTAGATCAACTGCCTTGGGTGGAATGGAATGTAGGCGGTTTAGTTCTAACACCTTTTCATTTAGTACTAGCTTGGCAATGATGTAGGGTGATTGGTAATTTAACTTCCTACGTACATAATTGTTTACCTGATTTGATACGAAATTGATGTCGTGTTTTGTAAGTCCGTTCATACTGTATCCTTTTGGAATCTTCTCTCTGAAGTGCTCATGGTTCTTTTCACATTTACCTTTGTCATCAGAGCGCCTAGGTCTTGCGAAATAGATACTAATGAGTTTCTCTCCCGTTTCTGGGTCTGTCTCAAGCGATAGTGGGTCATGGAACTCAGTGCCATTATCGGTGAGTATGATAGTAAATGTTTCTCTGAATAGTTCGATACCCAAGAAAGTTTTTATAGTATCGAATAGATACATTACCTCAAACATGTTCTTGTGTCGTAAGAGAAAATATAATTGAAGATTGGAACGTCTGTGTAACAGGCTCAGTACACACTTCTCATCACTCTCTTTCTTCCCGATGATCGTATCCATTTCCCATACGTTTACATCTGGTCCTACTGTTTCCAGGGCTACTAGGAAGTCCTCATATTTGCGACCTTCGAGGAAATCGTAGTCAATCGATATAGGATGATGTCTTGAAGAACTTCGCTGTGTATATCGTACCTGACGTTTTAGGTCGATGTTTGCGATTCCTGGAATCTGGTGATCACGAATGTATCTGTATGCAGTAGAGGTAGATATATTCAGGTCGTTAGTATGGATGATTGTATCGATGGATTGTTTTTTAGGAATATTATTTTGAAATGCCTCCACGATAGATTTCATTTCTGCTTCGCTCTTGCGAGGGCCAGACCTCCATTCTAATTTGTCTTGCGTATATTTGTCCTGTGCTATTCGTGCTATATAGAAGTACTTGGGAAGATGGCATTTATGTATGTCTGGACAACCTGAACAGACATAAGGGAATCGCTCTATTCTCTCGCAAACGGGATATGAGACGAATTCATCACATAGCTTGTTGCAGTCCTTGTGTTTACAAGACTTACAATCACCGCTTATGCAATATGTGCATAGGCGATGTTTCTTACAAGAATCTTGCCTACCACATTTGTTTGTCTTATTCGAGTGGATACGTACAACCCTGTGTGCTTTGATTTCTTCACGTACGCATTTCGGTGAATGATTGATAGAAAGTGCTATCTGTTTTAGTTTGATGTCGGAATGATTCAATAGAACTTCTATAGATTTACGTTCTTCTAAAGATAGATGTTTATAACCGCTGGCAACCATATGATTGCCTCCTTTCTAGAAACTGCCAGCACCATCTCTAAAGACATCATATTAAAAAAGGGAACCTTCACCAACAATAAAATCAAAAGAGGAACTTTCAAAAATAATTGAGGCTTTCTTTCAATTTAGATAAAAGTGAATAAATGTCTGAATAATATATTGACTTGTGGTCAAATTTTGAGTACGATTATGTCATGGATAAGACTATTATCCGTCACCCATAAGGAGGGGATATTAAAATGGAAATCATTATTATTCCAGCTATTTTCTTTATCTTAGCTATCGCACTTGCAGTATCATGTGCAAACATCGTTCCACAGGAAAACGCATATGTTATCGAACGTTTCGGTAGATATCGTACAACTTGGGATGCAGGGATTCACTTCAAATTCCCATTTGTAGATCATGTTCGCCGTAGAGTTCTTCTAAAGGAACAGGTAGCCGACTTCGCACCACAGCCTGTTATCACAAAGGATAACGTAACAATGCAGATTGACTCCGTTGTGTACTTCAAGGTTATGAATCCACATGATTATGCTTACGGTGTAGAAAATCCAATCATGGCGATGGAAAATCTAACTGCTACTACATTACGTAATATCATTGGTGACATGGAGTTAGACCAAACATTAACATCCCGTGAAGCAATCAACTCTCAGATGTTACAAACAATTGACCTGGCAACAGACCCATGGGGAATCAAAGTTACTCGTGTTGAGTTAAAGAACATCCAACCACCAACAGCGATTCGTGAATCCATGGAGAAGCAGATGAAGGCTGAACGTGAAAAGCGTGCTGCTATCTTAACTGCTGAAGGTCAAAAACAAGCAATGATTCTTGAGGCAGAAGGTAAGAAAGAATCTGCTGTGTTAAATGCCGAAGCTGAAAAACAAGCTACAATCTTGGCTGCTGAAGCTGCTCGTGAAAAGGAAATTAAAGAAGCTGAAGGTCGTGCTGAAGCGATTCGTGCTATCCAAGAAGCTACTGCCGATGGTATCCGTGCTATCAAAGAAGCAGGCGCTGATGAGACAGTCATTCGCTTAAAGAGCTTAGAAGCTTTCGCTGCTGCTGCAGATGGTAAAGCAACTAAGATTATCATCCCTTCAGAGATTCAAAGTCTTGCTGGTCTTGCAAAAGGAATTACAGAAAGTATTAAAGAGTAACTATTATGTCAGATAGTTTCTTCCCTTTAATTCTTCTGACGGTTGTCACATCTGCTCTCTTAATTGGGCTTTCCAATAAGTTACAACAGGCAAATAACCAACAGAGAAAAACTTTCAACAATGACTATATTCCACCAAAGTCACCACTAGATATACCAGTACGTACAGTACCACGCCATATTCCAAGTATCATGGAGCCAAATCATACAGATGATATCAATGGTAAAAACATTGTTCATCGTGAGGCGCCAGAAAAAGGATATGTTGTTTTGAATGGTGTAAAGCGTAGAATTCACGAGTGCAAAGATTTATAAAAACATGAAAGCTAGTATGCATGCATACTAGCTTCTTTTATTGTAAAGATGGGATATATTTTAACAGTGCTTTTGCGATACCATCGTGATTATTATCATCTGTAATTTCATCAGCGATTGCTTTTACTTCCTCTTGTGCATTTGCCATCGCAACACCAACGCCTGCAAACCGCAACATTGTAATATCATTACCTGCATCCCCAAACGCAATACAGTCTTTGGCTTCAATTCCAAGCTTTGATAATGCACTCTGTAGTGCTGCACCTTTATCAATTCCTTGAGATGTCATCTCATAGAAGAAGTTTGAACTAAACATCATAGAAAGCTTTCCTTCAAACGGTGCAGAGATAGCCTTATAATTTTCACGTAAATACTCAGGCTCTCCAACCACCAGAATCTTATTGAGTGGAAAGTCTACATAACTTGCAAGATCTTTAACCTCTTTGAGTAAATAATTATTTATACGTGCTTCATATTGAAATCCGTTAAATTTACGTCCTTTATCAGTAATCATGCAGTTATATACATCCTCAACCACCATATACTCATTTTCTACAATAATTGGATGCACATCAAATTGTTTCAAATGTTTCAGTGTCTTCGTTACTAACTCCTGCTCCATCGTTGTATTTACTAGTACTTCCCCAGTTTGGCAATCAATTACCTTTGCGCCATTAAAACAAAGAAATAATCCATGGTGCTTATCCATTTCCAGTATCTTTCCATACTTTTCAATTCCCTTTGCAGGACGACCACTCGCAATGACTAAGCGAATTCCCTGCTCTTGCGCTTTCATTAATACTCTTTTTGTTTCAGGAGTTATTTCCTTCTGATCATTTGTTAATGTACCATCAATATCTAATAAAATTGCCTTCATCATAACCCCCTTAACGTATTTCAGGAAATCCTTTTGTCACAAAATAAATCCATACCAACATCATAATCGGAACCCCAATCTGAAACTTTAAATGCTTTGTTTTATGATGAAAAATACGCATGCCTAAATATGCTCCATAGGCTCCCCCAATTGCGGCAACCCCTAGTAGTGTCTTCTCAGGAATTCTCCACATATTGTTCATCGCACGATATTTATCTAAACCATATAAACCAAACGCGATGACATTGATCACTGCTAAATATACTAAAACTGCTAATGACATCTATATACCTCTTACTTTTCGTATGGTTATCATATAGTATCCATCCGTAAATTAGAAGTAATTTTTTTATGAATACCACACTGAAGTGTTATGATTAACACAACAATAGATTGGAGATTAACAATATGCCATGTACAACATTACTCGTCGGTAAGAAAGCTAGTTATGACGGTTCTACTTTAGTAGCACGTAACGAAGATTCCGGCGCTGGCGATTTTACCGCCAAGAAGTTTATCGTAGTTCATCCAAGTGACCAACCAAAAGTGTATAAATCTGTTTTATCACACGTAGAAATTCCACTTCCAAATAACCCAATGCGTTATACCTGTATGCCAGACGCATTAAATGATAAAGGAATTTGGGGAGCTGCTGGTGTCAATGCATTAAACGTTTCTATGACAGCGACTGAGACAATTACTTCAAACGAAAGAGTTCTCGGTGCAGATCCTCTTGTAAAAATATATTCCTGCTAAAGGCAAAAGAAGGCGATGTAGATTATACCCCAGAAGTCGTTGGTGGTATTGGGGAAGAAGACATTGTTACACTTGTACTCCCTTATATCAAGAGTGCTCGCGAAGGTGTTCTTCGTCTTGGTGAAATCTTAGAGAAGTACGGTACCTACGAAATGAATGGTATTGCCTTCCAAGACATCGATGAAATCTGGTGGTTAGAAACAATCGGTGGACACCACTGGATTGCAAAGCGTGTCAAAGATGATGAATACGTTGTAATGCCAAACCAGTTAGGTATCGATAGTTTCGATTTAAAGGATGCCTTCGGCAAACAAAAAGAACACCTATGTTCAAGTGACCTTGTAGAATTTATTGAAAAGAATCATCTCAATCTAAATCAAGATAAGCATTTTAATCCAAGATATGCTTTTGGTTCACACTCGGATGCAGACCATGTATACAACACACCACGTGCTTGGATTATTGGTAGATACTTTAATCCAACAACTTATCGTTGGGATGGACCTAAGGCTGACTATCTCCCTAATTCCGACAATATTCCTTGGAGTTTTGTGCCAGAACAAAAGATTACGGTAGAAGATGTGAAGTATGTCCTATCTCATCACTATCAAGGCACACCATATGACCCATACGGAAAGCATGGTGATTCCTCACTTCGTGGCTCCTTTAGACCAATCGGTATTAACCGCAACAACTTCCTATCCTGCGTACAGATTCGTCCATATGCGCCAGAAGAAATTCGCTCTATTGAATGGATTGCCTTCGGTTCAAATACATTTAATGCGTTTGTACCGTTCTACGTAAATATCGATGAAACACCTATCTATACAGCAAATACAGAGAAAACTGTATCAACAGATAACTTCTATTGGGCTAATCGTATTATCGGTGCTCTTGCGGATGCACATTTCAGTAATACAACTTCCGCAATCGACCGTTACCAAAATGCAGTACAAACAAAAGGCCATCAACTCATCAACAAGTATGACTCTTTATTTACAAAAGATGTAGACCCTGTCACATTCTGCCAAACAGCGAATCAAGAAATCGCAGATATGGCAAAACAACATACAGATGACCTATTAGATAAAGTTCTCTTTACCGCAAGCATGGGTATGAAGAATAGCTTCTCGAGATCAGATGCTTAACCATCAAAGAGGCTGTAACGCATAACAGCCTAGAAAATAAAATGTCCAACCTCTAAATTAAGAGGAAGGACATTTTATTTTTGGTTATAATTTATATGTATGGAAAACACGATAAATTATAACCATGTAGATTATACCCCATATCAATTGCGTTTACCAATAGATTTATCATTGGTCATTGATAAACTTGATCCAATGTGGTCTTTCCTAGAGATCGTAAATAGTATCAACTTGAGGAGGTTTATCCGATCTCATAAAGGTAACCAAGGGTATGATCCTATCATGATGATGAGAGTCATCTTATTTGCGTATATGAATCATGTCTATAGTCTACGATCTATAGAAGAAAAATGTAAGACGGATATCCGCTTTATGTATCTTTGCCAAGATGAAAGACCATCTTTCATGGCCTTTCAAAGATTCATATCGAATCAAATCAAAGGAAACGCTTCCGATATATTTACAGAGATCATGTTGGTCATCTGTAAGAAGATGAAGGTAAATACACGTATCTTATACATCGACGGAACTTCCATGGAAGCTAATGCCAATAAGTTCAGCTTCGTATGGAAGAAGACAGCTATAAAGACAAAAGACAAGACCCTATCGAGAATAGCGGATACGATTGGACAACTTACAAAACTAACAGACATCTCCTATACAGAAAGCTATGAAGATACACAGGCCATTGGAGGATACATCGTTTCAATATACCTATGGTGTTCAAAGAATAAAGTCCAATTCGCATTCGGAAAAGGACACCGCAAGACACCAGTACAAAAGGCATATGAGGAATTAAAGAAACTCAACGAAAAGTTAAAGGAATGCCAAGAACGCATCGAAACCTGTGGGAATGATAGAAACAGTTATAGTAAGACAGACCATGATGCGACGTTTATGCATATGAAGTATGACTACTACAACAATACAGGAGTATTCAAGCCTGGGTATAACGTACAACTAGCCGAATCAGATGAATTCATCATGCATGTCATGGTAAGCAATGCCAGAAGTGATACGAAGACATTCATTCCGTTCATGGACGGTTATGAGAAAAGATATCAAGAATATCCAGGTATCGTCGTAGCAGATGCGGGATACGGAAGTTATGACAACTATATGTACTGTTTGGAAAAAGATATCGAAGGCTATCTCAAATATCAAAACTATCGATATGAAAGACAGCCAAGTTCAAGAAAGACATCTATCGAAAAGAGAACCTGTTGAGAGAAGAAAACGGGAAATTGATATGTCCACAAGGTAGAGAGTTTGTATACAAACAGGATTATCAAAATACAAAGACTGACTATCCATGCATTACACAAGTTTGGGAATGCAAGACATGTAATAGATGCCCACTCAAAAAGGAATGTACAAAAGCTAAGACACGAGCAGTACGCATCAATCCGATCCTCGATGAACTGAAGGCACATGCGAAGGAACTATTGGATAGCGAAGCCGGAATACAGCTAAGACAACAGAGATGTATACAAGCTGAAGGAACATTTGGAATCATCAAGAGTGATTGGCAATATAACAGAATCCATAGAAGAGGAATGGAGAATGTGGAAAACGAGCTCTATTTGATCTGTATGGGATTCAATCTGATGAAATATCACCAAAAGAAACTGAGAATGATACTATCCTAAAATAGCTTTATATGGGACAGGTTGTTTTTAGTGCACCCAAAATAGATATAAAACATCTACTTTTATACTGTTTTACATAAACATATGAAAAAGGTACAAGAAAAGAGGCTGTACGCCTCAAGTAAATCTATAAAAATTACTTAATCGTTACAGCCCCTTTTATCATTTTTACACACATATATTCTATGTATGCATATTGAGATTATTGTTTCGAGAACAATACTTCCTTACAAACCTTAAAGAAGTTTGGCTTATTGCCATAGTTCAATGTTCCCCAACGATAAATACGGATAGATAATCTTGCGAATAAGTAAATAAATATAATTGTCAGTACCGTTGATCCAATGACTTCATACGCCGCAACTGTTGTAATCGCATTTCTAATCGGCATTACCATGACAGAGAAGAATGGAATCCATGAGGCAATTTTTACTACAATCGACTCTCCCCCCTGTAAAGCAGACATCGCAATCATATAACTTGCAATAAACAAGAACATTACTGGACTTATCGCATTGTTTACATCTTCCATTCTTGATACGACAGAACCTAAGCCGCAAAGATAAACATATACAATAATAGACCGAGAACGAAATAGAAGATATACATACCTAACATCGATAGATCAAACATCGATTTTGCAATCAAGAGAGCCATCTTCGGATACATTCCCTTGAAGATAAAATAGGAAACAAGCCCAGAAGTAAAGATGATGCCACATTGAATTACCGATGCGCATGTTACTGCTAGAACTTTACCAATAATAAGGTTCTTTGGATCAGTTGTTGTAATGAGCAGTTCCATTGTTCTACTGTCTTTTTCTCTTGCGACAGCTGTAGCGACAATAGAACCAAACATTAAGATTACAGAATATAATGTAATGATATATACAAACGCAAGTAGGTACTGTGTTGATGTATCACGGCCTAACACCTCTTCTTCCGTATTAATCTTCACATTAGTTAATGCCTGATACTCAGCGGTACTAATACCCTTCTCATTGAACTTTTGGTGTGATGATGTGATCTTTTAAAACTTCATTTAAAGGATCACCCATTCCACCTAAGAAGCCTTTATCGTGGAAATATATCTTATAGTGATCGTAATCATAGATTGCATATCCCTTTGATTCCTTACCACTCTTTACCGCTTCTTTTAAAGCTTCTTCCGAAGGATAAAGACTGGATTCATCAATGTTTAATGTCTTTGCGATATCTTCATTCGATACAAAGTATCCACCAGGAATGCTGTCATTGAGATAGGAAGCACCCTCAGAACTATCAAACTCAGTTGGCTTGTTAAAATAGTTGATGATTGCTGGAGCAGCACCACCACCGAAAGCGACAATTGCGAGTATTATCGTCGAGACGATAACTGCCTTCTTCTTTATTTGTTGGAAGAATTCAAATTCAAATACAGTTCTAAAGTTACGCATTTGTCTCACCTCCTACCTTATTTACAAAGATATCTTGTAGACTAGGACGATATTGTCCAAAGGACACGACTTCATGTACGTGATTTAATAATTCCTGTAAAATTTCATTCGAAGTATAGTCGGTATTCTTTGTAATCAGATATTCCCCATCCACAAACTGAAACTCTAAACCAAATTTATTTTGTAAAATATCCTCTACAACCGTAGAATCCTCAGGATTTACACGAAGTACCAACTTATCTTGTCCCTCTTTTTTCTTAATTTCTTCCAAGTCACCAGTGATAATAATATTACCATGGTCAATTAATGTAATCTCATCACACATCTCTTCAACATATGCCATCTGGTGTGAGGAGAAGATAACGAGTTTACCCTTCGCAACAGCTTCTTTAATCGCATCCTTAAAGATTTGAGCATTGACTGGATCTAAGCCCGAGAATGGTTCATCAAGGATAATAATTGCTGGATCGTTAATAAATGCTTGCGCAATCTGAATCTTTTGTTGATTACCTTTGGATAATGTTTCTAACTTTTTATTTGTATATTCTTTTAATCCAAAGTAATCAATCCAGTACTCTGCTTCTTCAGCAGCCTTTTTATTATCTGCCCCTTTTAACTTTGCAAAGTACGCCAATTGATCTTTTAGAGATACCTTTGCGTACATACCACGTTCTTCTGGCAGATAACCAATATGGTTTTGATTCACATCAAATGGTTTGCCATCTAACAAGAATTCGCCTTCTGTTTGTTTGAACACATTCATCAAACAGCGGAATGTTGTTGTCTTACCAGCACCATTTCGTCCAAGGAATCCCATTGCCTTACCACTTTGTACAGTAAAACTGATTCCATGGAGAATTTCCGTCTTGTCAAAGGTCTTCTTAATTCCCTTTACTTCTAATATCATAATTACCCCTTTCATTTCCAAGGAAATACAATTGCTAAAACAGGAACACCCGTACAAAATTTCTATACGAGTGTCTCTTTATGATTTGATTATATTATCTATTTGACCAAAGGTCAATAAATATTATACAAAACTCAAATTTTTGTCGCTACTTTAGAATTCCACAACCTAAATGAATACAATTTCCATCTAATAAATACTCTTTTATAACACGTTGTAGAGATGTTTCTTCTGCTAATTCACGATAATCGCATTCCTTTGTTCGATACACGAAATCAAAGATATCCCTAATACAGTCATACCCTTTAGAAACATTAAATAATTCATAGAATTGATAAATATTTGAATCTTTTGAAACAAGTTGATGAATCTCAGGACTTAAGAGCCAAGAATCACAAACATATTGCGGTTTTTCAACCTTAAAATACCGCTTGATAACATTTTTAGAAGATGTGATTGAATCGATTACCTTTAAAACCTCAAGTTTCTCATCGGATGGAATATGAATTCGTATGGTATGCATATCTACATATTCATACTGTAATCGTCCAACTTCCACAAGACGCACATTGATAAAGTAAGTTCCCCAAATCATCTGTGATATACGTATCGATTTTAATTTTCTTTGAACGATATCCTTTGTAAGTACTTCCTTCATCCTCGTCTTGTGGATAGATTGTTGTACCTCATCAAACTGGTGCTTTTCCATATTCTTTTGGTGTAGTTGACATCCACATAGCAGCGCAACACTTGTCACAAAATGATGGACTGGCTGATGAAATAATTCTTCAGTGCTTTCAATTGACCAAAGGCGATTGATCTTCTGCGTTTTATCAACATATAAAACATCTAGAAGTTCTTCAAACTTTTGCATTAAACTATTGTTAGTTTTAATAGTTTTCATGCATACATAACATTGGTTACGATACCAATCATCGTTGATAGCGTAATACGATAAGGCATTATCTATGATTTCTTTATTCATATAGTTCCGCAATCTTCAATAAATCATCTACGACAAGTGTATCTTCATAGCGTGGTGTTACCGGAGTATCTTCATCCAAGAATAGGATACATTTAATTCCAGTTCTCTTTCCCGCTTCTTCATCTAAACGCCGATCACCAACATATGTGCAATACTCTGGATTCAACTTAAATTTATCTAGTAGATAACGAAGTCCTTCTGGATCTGGTTTTTTCGCAAAGCAATCATCACCGGTAATGGTATAACATATATATTCTGCAATCCCTAAATCTTCCAAAACTTGTTTTGCGGTGTGATCTTTATGTGTGTATACATAATTTCTAACACCCTTACGTTTTAATAACTGTAATGTTTGTTTAGCGTTCTTGATTAACTTTACTTTATCATTATCTGCATCCTGTAAGGTTGTGTAATACTGATACACCATTTCAAACTGCAATCCTTCTTTCTCTGCAAATTCACGAATAAATTGATGTACAGAATGAAGTATGACATATTTACGAAGGTATTCACGGTCATATGTATGACCGTAATGCGCCATTGTTTCTTGTAAACTATCTAAAATTACATCATAGGAATCTAGCAACGTCCCATCTAAATCCCATATACATGCATGGATTGGTTTGATTGGTATCCTTGTGTATACCTCTTCTTCATCATCATGGTGGATATATGCCCCATTTGCGAGTTGGACATGTAGAGATGCTGGATTATCTTTGTGAGAAGCCATATAAATTTCATCCTCACGAATCACATCTTTTGCGATTTCCAATAATAGTGCTAATCCTTTCTTTGCATAACCTTGATTTCGATACGCCGGTAAAATACCATAGCCGATATGACCTGATCCATTTCGTAAATGTTCATTTAGATAATGTCTTAACTTATATACACCAACGATATGATTCTCTTCCCACAGAAAATAATATGTTTGTGGCACATGGCCAGGTTTTAAATTGATGCCGTTTGCGATATTAATTAGCTCCGCCATTGTTTCATGCATGAATGTTTCTTTATCAATTCCATGATATTGATTCATAAAGCCATTTTCATCTTCTGGTAAATCTTTGAACACCTGGTATATAGCATCCGCATCTTGCCAGTTTAATTCTCTTATTTCTAACATACTTACTCCTCATTGATTACTTTCGCAACTGACCCATGGCTTCCATGTAAATCTTTCGTTACGATAATTCCTTTGTGAATACGCTCCTTTAACTCTTTGACGTGTGAAATAATACCTACTAGTCGATTTTCCCCAGACAAGTTCATTAGAGTCTGTATTGCGTTATTGAGTGAATCTTGGTCTAATGTACCAAAGCCTTCATCAATAAACATTGTATCAATTTGAATACCACCTGCTTGAGATTGTATTTCATCCGACATTCCTAACGCCAAGGCAAGCGATGCGATAAAGGACTCCCCTCCAGATAAAGAACTTACTGGGCGAATTGAGCCATTGCTGAAGTCGATCACGTCTAAATCTAATGCTTCATGACTTCTCTTATCTTTCGCACCTGCACTACGTACAAGTTGGTATTGTTGATTAGACATCGATAAATAACGCTCATTTGCCTTATGAATCATACGATCGAGGTAGGCAATCTGAACATATTCTTGTAATGTAATCTTCTCTTTACTAGAGCGACCATTTCCCATCGCAACATCAGCCAGTTCTTTTAAACTACTATAACGAGAAAGCTTTATTTGATATGCATCACTTTCAGACACAATTTTCTTCTTTGTATCTTGAGCATCACTCTCATACATTTCTGTATTATGAATACACTTCAGTATCTCTTCTTGTTGTACTTGCAGGTTTTCAATTTCAGTTTGAAGAATCTTAAGTTGATTCTGCTGATTTGGAATCTCATCAATGGTTGATGATACCTTCCCCTTTAACATATCAATCTGTGCACTTACATAAACTAACTCATCCGTTGCTAGTTTACTTTCATTCTCAAGTCGATTGATTTGTTGTTGATATTCTAAGATTTGTTTTGTAATCATTGATATACGATTCTTCGCTTCTGTTTCAGAAACATACTTTAACTTTGCAGTAATTTCCTGTATTTGTTTTTGTAACTGCTCATATTCTACAGATAGTTTTGCCTGTGCTATTTCATTTTGATTCACTTCTTCAGATATCGCAGTAAATTTCTGTTGCAGTTGTGGAATCTGCTTCTGCAATTCTTGATAGTGTTTTGACTGCTGTTGAAGTTGCTTGATACGAGTTGAAATTTCTTTTTGCTCTTTCTTTAGCTGTACTGTATGTTCATCAATAAACACTTGTACATCTTCAAATGAAACTGTTTCTTCTGTAACAGACTTTAATACTAGTTCCAGCTCATTCTGTAAAGCATTCATCTTTAGGTTTGCATCCACACATGCTTTACTAGTCATCTGATATTCTTTTTCTGCTTGATCTACTTTCTTTTTATATTGGTTAATTTCTTCTTCCGTAACAAGCTTATCACTATGACTAGCAGGACGAGGATGTTCTAAAGATCCACATACAGGACATGGTTCACCCTTCATTAATCTTGAAGCTAATAACCCTGCCTGATTTGCAAAATAGGATATTTGTGCATCATCATATTGCTTTTGAAGTATTACTTTCCTATTTGCACTTCCCTCGAGTAACTGTGTTTTCTCCTTCAAAGTATTAATTGCATTTTGATAATCACTTTGAATCATGCTTGCATGATGAAAAGCAGATATTTTCTTTTCTATCTCTTCTTCCTTTAAAACAACTTTATTCAAAGATAACTCACTATCTGTCAATAGCTGAGCTTCCTTCTGTTTTAAAGCGATATCTTCATTCAACTGCTTTTTGAAGTTTGGTTTTTGTTTCTAAATCTTTCAAAATAGTAGAAACCTGTTTTCTAATATCCGCAAGTTTTTTACTGAGCTTTGTTAAACTCGCATATTCAGGTAACTCATGTTCAATTTGTACTTGTTCCTTCTTTAACGCATCAATTTGAATATGATATTTGTCACCATCCGTCTTTACCCTTTCTGCGTAAAGATTTGCCTTCTCTTCTTTTACCGGCTTTTCTTTTAATAGTTTTTCAAGCGAGAGAAGATCTTGTAATAGTTTTGTTTTCTCTGTTTCTTCTTTGCGTGATTTCTGAAGTTGGTTTTGAACTTCTTCTTTTTGTTTCTGTAGTTTTTCTATACTCTCTTTAGAGTTAGCGATAATTTCATCCAATAAATCATATACTGGCTGAATATCATCCATCGCAAATGTTTCTAGCATTTGTGTATATTGTTCTTGTAAAGTCTCTGGCACACGCACATCACTGATAATCTGCTGTAAACGTAGTTTTGCATCATTCAGTGCGAGGTAACTTTCCTTTGCCATTTGATTCAAACGGTCCATCAAAACAGAGTACTTACTTGTCATAAATACTTTTTCAAACAACTTCCCACGTTCTTTTGTGTCCGCATTTAAAATTTCAAGGAAACTTCCTTGTGCTATCATCGCAATCTGGCGAAATTGATCTCTCTTCATGCCGAGTAATTGTTCAACTTGTTTGGTAACTTCTGTTGGTTTTACAATACGGTCCCCGTTTGGCATGATGAGATATGCATCTGTTGCTTTACTACGCTGTTTTACTTCACCATTTTTTTGTACATGCGTATAAGTATATTCAGGACGTCGATAGATATGATATTCTTCGTCATGATAGACAAAATCTAATTCGACGTAGGTTTCAATCTCTTCTTTTGCGTATTCACTGCGTAAGGTCTTTACATCGCGAATATCTCCACTTGGCTTTCCAAATAAAGCGAATGTAATCGCATCAAAAATGGTTGTCTTACCTGCACCAGTATCCCCAGTAATCAAATAAACCCCATTTTCACCTAACTTTGAAAGATCAAGCTCAATCTTGGAGGCGTATGGCCCAAAGGCGGAGAGTACTAATTTAATTGGTCTCATTCTTCATCCCCCTCTTTCCAAATTTTCGTCACAAGTTCATCTAATATCTTCTCTTGTGTATCATCAAGCCCATGACCTGTATATTGTGCAAAGAAATCTCCAAAGATTTCTTGTGGTGTTTGGCTTTTTTGTTTTGTATAACTTATACCTTGTTCACTTTGTTCATAAGCGGAATTTGGATATGAAATTCCCAGGATATTCGGATAACGTAAACGCAGTGTATTCATCGCATCAAATACCATGCGTTCATCTTGCAGTTGGAAGTATACGTAATCATCATTCTTCGTATTCTTTCTTTGCAGAATATTCGCAAAGGTATCTTTCATGACAACCACATCATGTAGAGGTTTTAAATCAACTGTGTAAACTGTTGTATTCCCCTTCTCTTTCATATCGATGATAGTAACTGACTTTGTTGTATTCGCTTCACCAATTGAATATTTCAGAGGTGTCCCACAATAGCGCATCGTTTCGCGCAAGATCATCTGTGGACGATGGATATGGCCTAATGCGACATAATCAAAATCATGAAATACATTTCCATCCACATTATCTGTACCACCAACACTTACCTCTGAACCTTGTTCATCGGTTACAGTACCTGTAATAAATTGGTGCGATAAGATTACATTACGTTCCTGTTGATTTAACTCAACTGTTTGTAATGCATGTTTTACCGCTGCTGTATATCCTTCTACAGCCTCAGTCTCATCTAAATATTGATTAACGTAGATTGGACGTATATATGGAAGGCTAAAGAAATGAATCGGTCCATATTCATCTTCGATGGTAGTGCATGCAAGTTTACCTGTATATTTTCCAGTAATATGAATATCAGAATCCGCAAATATCTCAGCCCCATATGAAAGTCTTGTGCCATTATCATGGTTTCCAGCAATCATGATGACATGGATATCTAAGTTCTTTAACTCCAACAAAAACATGCTTAAAAGAGCGGCTGCTTCTGAACTAGGGTTACCAGTATCATAGATATCACCAGCCAGTAATACTGTAGTCACTTTTTCTTGTTTTAGAATGTCAATGATTTGTCGCAAAATGTACTTCTGATCTTCGATTAGCGAATATTCCTTGAGTCTTTTCCCTAAATGAAGGTCTGATAAATGTGCAATTTTCATATCAATCACTTCTTTCTTAGACGTGTAACGTTTGATTCTGTGCAATTCTAAATAGAATCGCAATAATCCAAGTGTAATTCGTAATTGAATTTGGTGCGTAGTACTCTAACAGCAGAATACATGCATGTAGCTCTTTGGCATTTTCAGAGAAGATACCATATCCCTTTTGGTATTTTAAAAACGTCATAACTTCTTTATAGTCTTCCTGAATACGATCAAGTGAAACGCCTAGATTCGCTAAAATCGCATGCAAAACAAAATAGTAATAGTTTACTGCGCGATCAAAGCTACTACTAGACGATTGAATAAATTCCATTGTTCGTCTTACTTTTGTGGTCGCTGTCCCTTCACACAAAGCTAGGATATAAGATAATAATCTTGCGTAGTCATTATCAAGGCGATATTCATGAATTAATAAGTCATCCATGATAACTAGCTCATCAACCACATCATCCTTTAAATTTGGTGATAGTGCTAGAAGTCCTGCATAAACCACATCTGTATCATTCGTCAAAAAGCGATGTAAATCTTTCATCTGATTATAAATGGAAAGAGCTTTATAATAAATGCTCTTATAATCAAGCCCTGGTAAACTCGCCGCAGTAAATGCTAATAAACCAAGACCACTATTATCAGAAACTGCGGTTAAATTGTTCCTCAAATGCCTTGGCATGAGAAATAAATTCATCCGGCTCGATATCAGTTGCCGCAATCATCGCAGCATATATTTTTGGCATGTAAACACGATAAGGCGATGTAAATGAGAATGACTTACTAATAACTCGTTCGCAAATTTTGATAGCCTCATAGTTGATATCCTTTTCAAAGTGAGAATAAATATAGGCTATCGCTACATTTTCCTGCTCTAACGAGAAGATATTATTACGACTTAGTTCATTTTTATCATCTACGAATTTTGTACATTTTTCCAATAATAGTTCATTCATTTCATTTACCTCTTCTAACCAATATTATAAGCAGAATATAGCTTTCCCTCAATCAAAGTCATAAAAACAAGTCCTCTAACGGACTTGTTTATCGTGAACTACGTTGGGCAAGTGCTCTCATTAATGCAATCGTGTACAGAATTGCATTTGTCAGTGTATAAATAGATGTATTATTCCCAACGTAGTAACTTAATAAAATCATACATGCATGTAAAGATCTTTCTGGTTTAGAAAACCAACCATACTGTCTACTCTTTTTAAATACTCCATTACATCATCATAATCTTTCTGAATTGTATCAAGCGGAATGGAAATGTTTGCGACTACCGCATGAAGGATATAGTAAATATACCCTATACGGCGATTCCATTTACTTGTACAAGGTTCAATGAATTCCATCGCATTCTGAACTTTCTGCGTTGCGGTACCATCACAGAAGGCAAGTGCATAGGAAAGTCTTCTTGAAAAATCCTTAGGTAGTCTATATTCATTCACAAGCAGATCATCCATAATAACCAGTTCATCCACAACATCTTCCTTAACATTTGAAGACATCGCTAAAATCCCTGCATATACCACATCTAGATCATTTGTTAAGGAGCGTTGTAAATCCTTCATCTGGTTATAGATTGCAAGTGCCCTATAGTAGATTGTTTGATATTCTACCTGCGGTCTTTCCGCAGCACTAAAACATAGTACCGCAAGTCCTATCGTATCCTTAAATGTTCGATTGAAGAGTTCTTCAAAACTCATCACACGATTGACTACGATATCCGGTTCAATATTAGACACATCCATCATCGCCGCATATACCTTCGTTAAAAAACGGTATTGAAATGAGCTAAATGGAAATGAATGCTGGATGACATCTTCACAGTGTTCCAACATTTCAAAGTTGATTTCTTTTTCGTTAGACATGTAGATAAATGCAATATCCGCAATCCCTTCAGGGCTATACAGGAAATATTTACGGCGTAACGCCTTTCGATTATCAAGGAATGTATTACATTTTTCTAATAAAAAATCATCCATCAAATCCACCTCTCATTTAAATATTGTATGTATAAATAACTTTTCATGCAATCCATAACAAAAAAACAAGCCCCCACTACCGAAGACTTGTTCATCGAAGTTCTAATTAACGAAGTGAGAATACACCTTCTCCTTCATCTTCTAAAGTGAGAGAGAAGAAATGTGACATCGCCTCTACAAGATACTCTGTATCTTTTGCACCTGCTGTTTCATAAGATGAATGCATCGCAAGTTGTGCAAGTCCAATATCTACTGTATTCAATGACACATGGGCATTCGAAATATTACCTAATGTTGAACCGCCTGCCATATCCGAGCGATTTGTGAATGTCTGTACAGGAACTTTTACTGCTGCACATACTTCTTTAAATACTGCCGCAGATACCGCATCTGTTGTGTACTTCTGATTTGCATTGTACTTGATGACAATACCCTTATTCATCTGAGGACGATTGATTGGGTCTGCCTTATCCACATGGTTTGGATGTACCGCATGTGCATTATCTGCAGATACCATAAAGCTAGATGCGATTGCACGTTTAGCCTCTTCTGGATTCTTACCGCAGGATAACGCAATTCTTTCCAATGTATCTTCTAAGAACGTGGAATCCGCACCTTGTTTTGTGCCTGAACCAACTTCTTCATTGTCAAAGATTGCCACAACAGGAATACTTTCACTATCGTTTGCGCCCAAGAAACCATAAAGGCATCCAAATGCACACTGTAAATCATCTAGATGACCTGCAGATACAAATTCATTCTGATAACCCCAAACAGTTCCCTTTTCACGTGTATAGAGATATAGGTCATGACTAAGGATGTCTTCCACCTTTACACCGACTGATTCAGCTACGACTTCCATAAACTTACCCTTGGCATCTTCAGTACCAAATACTGGCAACATATCTACCTGTGCGTTATAAGTCGCATTTGTATTCGCTTCACGATTCATATGAATCGCAAGATTAGGAATTACTAATAAATCCTTGTCAACACGTACAAGCTTTGTAACAAGTTTTCCATTCTCCTTTACGATGACTCTACCCGCTACAGATAATGGACGATCAAACCATGGCGCACACAACATACCACCATATTTTTCAACGTTTAACTTCACTACCCCATTACCAACGATTTCCGGATTCTCTTTTACTTTAAATGTTGGAGAATCACTGTGTGCTGCCCCAATCATATATCCTTTATAATCTGTTGTAGGAATACGGAAGGCAATAATACTAGATTGGTTTCTCACCGTAAAGTATCTTCCATCTATCTCAAGATTCCAGGAATCCGCTTCTGATAATTCACGATATCCTTGTTTTACTAATACCTTCTTTATCTCATCGATTGCGTGAAAACAAGTTGGACTCTTGTGTAGAAAATCTAATAATTTTTCATTGATATCTACCATAAACTCTCCTTATATAAAATTACTTATTTATTATAGACGAAAACCACCGTAATTGGTGGCTTCTCTATTTAGATTACAAAATTTCCATTTCTAAATACTGGTACAACCGTACCATCTTGTTGGATACCATCAATATTCATTTCTTTCGTACCAAACATAAAATCTTCATGTTGAGATGATTCATTTGCGCCTGCAGCCTTAAGTTCTTCTTCACTCATATGCGCACCACCCTTTACGTTTTCAGGATATGGCATACCTAATGCTAAATGACACGCAGCGTTTTCATCAAACAATGTATTGAAGAATAGAATATTTGAATTTGAGATTGGGGAATCATATGGCACTAAGGCAACCTCGCCTAAGTATCTAGAACCTTCATCAAAGTCTAATAAACTCTTGAGTGTTTCCTCTTCTTGTTTTGCGCCAAAGTCAACAACCTTACCATTTTCAAAACGGAACCAGAAACCATCAATCACCTTACCACTGTAACTTAAAGGCTTTGATGCGTATACGATACCATTTACACCTGTCTTCTTAGGCATCGTGAAACATTCTTCGGTTGGAATATTTGGATCGAAATAAACACCCTTCGGTGTCTTATCTCCACCACCAATCCATACATGGTTATCCACAAGTTCTACTGTTAAATCCGTCCCTAATTCACTTGTAAAATGCAACTGCTTGAAATTTAATTCTGTTAACTTGCGTGCATGTTCTACAAGTTCCGCATCATGAATACGCCAGTTTTCAAGTGGATCACTATCCTCTGTTACACGGCTTGTCATAAAGATTGCATCTTCTAACTTCTCAAAAGCTTCTTCCTCGGAAAGATGAGGGAATACGACCTTTGCCCATTCTACAGAAGGGATGCCTATTACACACCATTGTCCTTCGTTATTCATTGTATACTTACGTAAGTCTTTCATCTTCTTACTATAAGCCATCTGGTATGTACGCACCTTAGACTGGTCTACATCCTTTAAAGCACCTGGCATATCAGAATGAATGCGTAAATAACACGCACCCAAATCATGTTCACGCTTTACCATGTCATATTTCCAATCTGGAATATCGGTTAATGTCTCTTCACTTTGATATGTGTAAGTTAGTTTTGCTAATTCCGTATCCGTCCAACTCATAATGACTTCTCTAGCACCTACGGCATATGCTTCTTTCGCAACCATGCGTACAAACTCATAGTCACGAACGGATGCGGTAATTACTAGTGGTTGATTTGGCTGTACATTAACACCACGTACAACTGCTAATTTCGCTAACTTTTGATACATTGATTTACTTGCACTCATAAGATCCTCCTACTTTTAAATAATTCGTCATAACCCAGAACTTCTTGAATATGACGCATAAAATCTTTGGTAATAATGAATGACTTTGGCCCAAATGGATTGATTACAATAGAGTCATATTTCGCTGGTATTAAGTGAAAACACTCCTTGATGTTACGCACTTCCATTTGGATTTCATCTTCTTCATATATGTTACTATAACGCAATAGCGCATTCCAATCTGTAAACAATACCAATACCGCTTTATCGGGATCAACATTTAGACGAACTGACATGAATCGTTCATCATCGATGTTTTCATTTGTATATTTTATGAGATAGTACTTGCTCATACAGATTTCATATACAAGTGTGCCAATATACTCCTGATTCATAAAGAACTTTGCATAGTCACGTAAAATTCCACTCAAACCCGGATTTTCTATAATGCTTGGATCTGTACTAGCTTGAACACTGCTGATAACACTATACTTCAGTAAGAAATCTTTGCAGGAATGATTCAGTCTGATTGTTACTATACGATTCTTTGCGGAAGATACTTGCTTATTATCACAGAGTATCTCCACAATTGTTGCGTCGACATCTCCCTTATCACTGCAGTGAAGACATATCTCATCATTTACTTTCATCTCACCATAGACAAAACCAGTACAGATTGTATCTTGATCACTTTCTACAACCATCATCGTATAGCGTCTTTCACCATTCAGGATTGCTTTCTTCTCAAATTGTTTCAATTCCTTTTGGTGTTTCATTTTTTTGTACTGCTGTTGTGTAAAGATAACCACCGCAATTCCTAAAGCAATGGTGGTTAAATAGATCTGTGTTAATTCTCTATTGGCATTTGTTTGCGATTGACTTACAACAACATATGTCATCCCTATTAGACGTGCAATTAATACACCAACAATTCCAAAAAAGAATAGATTTTTTGTCCATGACGAGACTTTGAATCGGAAATAAACCTCATTTCGACAAGCTTTTCGATACATATATTCTGCCATTGCAAACGTTAGGATTGCAAGGATACCCCAAAGAAGCGGAAATAAACCCTGGATAATTATCCATGGAGATATTGTAATCTTCTGAAATATAAAATTCAGATTATGAAAGAAGCCATATAGTCCTACTACATAACCAATCATCGATATTAACATCACGAAAATCAATAGATACTTTTTCATCGACTTCCTCCAATAGAACAAGTTTATCACAATCCCCAACCGAGGCTATCAAAATAACCACAAAAAACCAATAAAAAAGATATCGAAAGAAATGGTCCAAACGCAATACACTTCTTCTTACAAATAGCCATCCACAAAATTGCAAATATACACGCAATAGATAACAACATCCATATCTTTTGGAATGAAAGAAATAAACTCATACAAGATACAAGTTTTAAATCTCCACCACCAATGCATTCCTTATGGAACAACTTCTGACAGAAAATGGAAATGATACACCCACCAACAAATATAACTGACATACGTATCCATGGATGTAAACTTATATTATTTATCATACATGCATGTATGATAAATAGAATGATGATACCGATATGTATCTCATCAGGAATCTCCATGATGAGATAGTCGATATAACATACATACCAAAACAGTGCGAACAAAAGAATCCTTATGATTACATCCCACTTGAAAATATCAATGTCCCAAACAAGGAACATTGATAAAAACCCTGTTAAAATCTCCGCAAGGATATATTCTTTTGAAAGCTTTTTACCACAATAACGACAGCGTCCTTTTAACCATACATAGCTTAGTATAGGTATTAAATCATACCAATACAGTACATGATGACATGCATCACAATGACTTCGTAAGGTGTACCTTTTTCGAAGATACCCATGACACATGCATAATAAAAAGCTTCCTAAATGGAAGCCGAATATTCCAATCCATATCCGATACATTTTATCACCCCATAAAATATACAGATATCATTTCTATATTCCTTATAACTTCTCTAAAATCTTATCTTTGTTAAATAAGATAACCACAACAGAAATTACTTGAATCGCCACTGCAAGTGCAGATACGACATAGTTTCCTTCTGCTAAGAAGTGACCCGAGATACAACTTAATAAAATCTGTATCCAACTAGAACACAATATCGCTAGAGAGAAATCTTTCAAACTTATTTTAGCATGTGCAGCTACATAAGGAATGATACCATTTGGTATCCCCGGTAACATACATGATACCGCCACAACAAAGATTGGTTTTCCCTCATTGATTTTCTTCATCAACCAGTTTTCTTTTGGTGTTGTATTATTCATCGCAATGCGGATAGATTTACCCACACCACGTAGTATCGCAAACACCAAGACATTACCAGCAGTAAAACCAAGCCAGCATAGTAGAAAAGCTCTCCACCAACTAAATAGGAAGGCACCCGCAAACTGGATAATGACACCCGGTAAAATAACACTGACTACCTGAAGCACACTAATCATAAATAGTGCAATATAGGCACCATAATGACCCTGTCCTTGGATATATTCTGCTAGATCTGACTGATTTCCAGACTGTAATATCTGCCATACCTCTTGAACCACCGGCCCAAAAGCACGGTATACTAACCACCCAATGATTGCAATAATCACCAAGATCAATAGTATAATCGCAGGCTTTCTTAGTCGCTTGATTTTTCTAACCATGTTCCCCCTGTAATGAAATACAATTTAAAACAATAACATATTTTAAAAAACACGCAACTATATTTTCTTTAAATAATCCGACTTGACACTATGTTCCTTCAAGAAGTTTCTTACTTCATCAAACTGGTATTCCTCAAAGAAAAGTGCAGTTTGAATCTTATTTCTCACAAAATAAATACTATTATCCGAACGTGAAAGCATTACCTGCCCTGCCTTATGGAATTTAATCAGTGAGCCCATCATTACAATCCCTTCATCTGATAGTCCAGATTTCATAAAGTAGTACATCACTCCCAAAATAATTGGAACAATGAATTGTACGATACGGAATACACCTTCATAACGTACAAAGCCAATCATCGCAATCGCAAGAAATAAGACAGGAATCATCCACTTCATCTTATTGCCAACCTTCGTCTCTATCTTTACGGTATTTGAAACCACTAGCATTCTCGCAAACGCAACTAACATTACCACATCAAATACATATAAAATCAAATTCTGAATATCCATACGGCCCTCCGTGTTCTTTATTCTATCATAAAAGGTTCTGCACTTGCAGAACCCCATTCATCTACTTCAACCAAACAACAGTCTTACCTTCAGCAGTTGTTTGGACAACATTGGTAATATTAAATCCAGCTTCCTGTAGAATCTTTGTCATCTTATCTACCGCAACTTCACCCGTTGCCTTAACAACAACCTCAGATCCACGGTCCGTATGATATACAGCGATATTTTCTACATTTGCATTTTCTTGTGCAAATAACTTCGTCACCTGTGCAAATACACCAGGCTTATCATCAATCAACATGACAAATCTTGTACCTTGACGTTTTAAGCCCATTAAGTCAACGAATGTTAAGAAAATATCCTTTTCTGTAATAATACCAACCACGTGATTTTCTTCATCCACAACCGGCAATACATTGACCGTATTTTCTAGCATCACTTGCGCAGCTTCTTCCAAGAAAACCATTGGAGAAACCGTATGCACATCACGAATCATAATATCCTTTGCCTGTGTACGAGATAACAAGTAATTCAATTCATAAATGGATAAGGAAGTTGCGTTCTTTCCAGATGTATCGTTTACTAGTCCCTCTGTGATCAAACCAATTAGTTTATGATTCGCATCCACAACTGGTAAGCGGTGGAAGTGATTCTTACCCATAATTTCTAGTGCTTTGGATAACGGTGTATCCGCTGTAATTGTAATAGGATTCGCCGTCATATGATCTTTAACGTACATTGTTTTATCCTCCTAGATAAACTTTCTGAACTTGCTCGCTAGCAGCTAACTCTTGGCCACTACCCTCTAATGTTATTTTACCCGTTTCTAGTACATATGCACGATCAGCTATCGCAAGTGCCATCTTTGCATTCTGTTCTACTAGTAATATTGTAGTACCTTGTTTGTTAATTTCTTCAATAATTCTAAAGATCTCTTTTACAAGTAATGGAGATAAACCCATGGATGGCTCATCCAATAATAGAATCTTTGGTTTAGCCATTAACGCTCTGCCCATCGCAAGCATCTGCTGTTCACCACCAGATAAGGTGCCGGCTAATTGTTTTTTACGTTCTTTTAAACGTGGGAATAATGTATAAACACGCTCTAAGTCTTGTGCAATTCCTTCTTTATCTTTTCTTGTAAAAGCACCAAGATCAAGATTTTCTTCAACCGTCTGGGAAGCGAATACTCTTCTGCGTTCAGGAATTTGTGCAAGTCCCATTGTTACAATTTTATGAGCAGGAATCTTTGTAATATCAACCCCATCCAACAAAATAGAACCCTCTGCAGGTTTTAATAAACCTGAAATCGTATGCATGGTCGTTGTCTTACCAGCACCGTTGGCACCGATTAGCGTAACAATTTCACCATCATTGACTTCAAAGGAGATACCTTTGATAGCTTCAATCATTCCGTAACGTACAACTAAATTTTTTCTACTTTCAGCATATCATCACTCTCCTAAGTATGCCTTTTACAACATCTGGGTTTGTACGAATTTCCTCTGGTGTCCCTCTGCCAGCAACATACCATAATTCAATACCGAAATCTTTTCACAGATACCCATGACAAGCTTCATATCATGTTCAATTAATAAGATAGCGATATTGAAACGATCACGTACCAGACGAATTGTTTCCATGAGGTTCTTTTGTTTCCTGAGGATTCATACCTGCTGCAGGTTCATCCAACAATAATAGTTTTGGATGTGCACCTAAGGCACGGATGATTTCTAACTCACGCTGCTTACCATATGGTAAATTCTTTGCAAGTTTATCCGCATCCTTTTCTAGATGGAATACTTCTAATAAAGACATAGCCTCTTGATCCATATCTTTTTCCTGTTTCAAAGAATTTGGTAATTTAAACATCCCAGAGAATAATCCATAGTTAGCTTGTGTATCCAAAGCTGCTAAGACATTCTCTTTCACAGTCATATCTTTAAACAGACGGATATTTTGGAATGTACGTGCAATTCCTAAACGAGTAATCGCATATGGCTTCATCCCATTAATCTTCTTACCTTCAAGCTTTACCGTACCATCCGTTGGTGTATACACACCCGTTAACATATTAAATACAGTTGTTTTACCAGCACCATTTGGGCCAATTAAACCATAGAGCTGACCTTCTTCAATCTTCATAGAGAAGTCATTTACAGCACGTAAACCACCAAAGTTAATACCGAGTTCATCAACTTCTAGAATATATTTCTTCTCACTCATGAATGAACCTCCTTATTCCTTTTGAAACGATGGAAAAACGCCTGCATTTGTGGTGCATGTTTCACTAACATCATCAGAATTAACACAATCGAATATACAAGCATACGATAGTCACTTACACTACGTAGTACTTCTGGTAATAATGTTAGAACACTTGCGGAAACAATCGAACCAAAGATATTACCCATACCGCCTAATACAACCATTACCAAAATCTCAATCGACTTATCTAATGTAAATACACTCGGTTGTAAGAAGCCCATATAATGAGCGTATAAAGCACCACCTACACCCGCAAAGAATGCAGAGTATAGAAACGTAATAATTTTATACTTCTGGGTATTGATACCAGAAGATTCAGCCGCAATCTCATCCTCACGAATCGCAATAATCGAACGACCATGTCGAGAATGAATTAGCGATAACGACAAGAACACCGTAATCGCAGCTAAAGCGAATGCCCATGTAAATGTAGTATTCTTTGCGATTGCGGAATAACCACCAGCACCACCCAACACTTTTTAAGTTGATTAGTACATTACGTACAATTTCACCAAAGGCTAATGTAATGATTGCGAGATAGTCTCCACGTAAACGTAGGGTTGGCAAACAAACAAGAAGACCTAAAACCATCGCAACGATACCACCGATGAGAATCGCAATTGGAAATTCAATAATAGGTAATAAACGCATCGACTTTGTGAATACCGCAGAAGCATACGCTCCCAGCAGCCATAAAAGCCCGCATGGCCCTAACGCAAGTTCACCAAGGAAACCTGCTGTCATATTTAAAGATACCGTCAAGATTACATTGATACAGATTGTAATCAAGATACCTTGCCAATAACTCTTTAATACACCAATACGCATTAACACAACGAGCAAGATATATCCTAGTGCAGTAATGCCAAATTCGAGTAGGAGTCTGTTTTTTTAAATTGAGTTTTTTTCATCACTTACACCTTCTCCTTTACATTCTTACCTAGAATACCAGCCGGTTTAAATACCAACATCAAAAATCAAAATCGCAAATACAATCGTATCTGTTAACTGAGAGGAAATATATGCCTTAGTCATCGCTTCCACCATACCAAGGATAAACGCACCAAGTACCGCACCTGGGATTGAACCAATTCCACCCAGTACCGCCGCAATAAACGCCTTAATACCAGGTAAAGAACCTAGGGTTGGATTAATCATTGGATAACAATTTGCATAAAGAATACCCGCAATTGCCGCAAGAGCACAGCCAATCGCAAACGTTAAGCTAATTGTAGTATCAACGTTAATTCCCATTAACTTGGCAGCGCCTTCATCCTCTGATACAGCACGCATCGCCTTACCCATCGTTGTCTTATTTACAAATAACGTCAATAAGATCATCAGCAGTACAGATACACTAAATGTAATATAATAGTTTGCCTGAATTGAAATACCACCAAGATTTAACGCTGGTAAGGTGATAAACGCATGATATGGTTGTGGATTTGCGCCAAAGATCAATTGGAACAAATTCTGTAGGAGGTAACTAATACCAATCGCAGTAATCAATAATGAAATACGACTTGCGTTACGTAAAGGTTTATACGCAACCTTCTCCATTACAACGCCTAAAACAGCACATACGACGATAGAGATAATGACCGCAAGCCACCACGGTAACCCAAACTTCATACTGATAAAACTAATATACGCACCGACCATGATGACGTCACCATGCGCAAAGTTAATTAACTTTGCAATACCATATACCATCGTATAGCCTAGCGCAATCAGTGCATAAATTGAGCCGATGTTTAATCCATTGATAAATTGCATAAAAAACTGATTCATGCATGTCCCTCCTTACCACAAATAACGAAATAGGGAGTATTGCCTCCCTATCTCAAAGTACTACTTCTTATAAGTTGTATATTGACCGTTCTTAATTTGAACGAATACTGGTTCCTTGATTGGGTCACCATTACTATCAAAGGAGATACTTCCCAAGATTCCCTTGTAGTCTGTAGATGCAATGCCCTTTACAATATCGCTAGCCTTAAGAGAACCAGCCTTTCGATTGTCTGTAACAACAACATTGTTGAGTCATATGCATTGATACCAAATGAGTTAATATCTGTACCGAACTTCTCCTTGTACTTCTTCATGATATCCTGAACACTCTCCATATCTGGTGAGTATTGGTTGATGAAGATAACACCTTCAATTGCGGAAGCATCGTTACCAGCTACACTAGTAGCTCCATCCCAACCATCAGCACCAACAATCTGTGCCTTAATGCCAAGATTTCTTGCCTGCTTTGCAATCTGTACATCCTTTTCATAATAGTTTGGAACAAATAATACATCAACATCTTCAGCCGCAATCTTTGTTAACTGAGAACTGAAGTCCTGATCAGAAGTAGAGAACGCTTCAGAAAGAACAACCTTTCCACCCTTACTTTCGAATTCAGCCTTAAAAGCTTCTGCTACACCAGTTGAGTAATCATCATCACTGTTATAAATCATAGCAGCCTTCTTTAAACCTAATGTCTCATATGTAAAGTCAGCTACCTGCTTTGCTTGCTGTGGATCTGTATAACATGCACGGAATACATTTGGTCCACCTTCATCCGTAATATTCGCAGCAGTACCACTAGGTGTAATGATAGGAACACCAGTATCCTTACTCTGTACTGCAATCGCATAAGATTCACCTGAAACAGTACCACCAATAATACCTGCAACCTTTGTATCAGAAACAAACTTGTTATAGATATTTAATGCCTGTGTCTGATCACCTTGAGAATCCTGTACATCCACCTTAATGTTTGTACCTTTCGCAGCGTTGTAATCTTCAACCGCAAGTTTAACCGCATTTGTTACTGCTAGACCATATACTGCATAGTCACCTGTTGTTGGTCCTAATGTACCAATCGTATATGACTTCAAATCTCCAGCCGCAACATAATCAGAAGTTGTTTCTGTTGATGTAGATTTACCAGAAGATCCTTCGGATGCTTCGCAAGCTGCTAGTGATAGAGCCATGAGTGCCGCAAGGCCACCTTTTACTAATTTCTTGAAACTCATCATTTCCACCCTCGTTTTCTAATCTCTTATTTAAGATGTTCTTATTATATTGATGTAAAAATCTAAAATCAACTATATTCAGAATATTTTTTTACACATTTCTTTTCACATTTGATGTAAATTTCTTTCAAAATTACAGATTATTTTTTTCAATGTATAAAAATTTATTCAAATTCACAAATCAATTATTTGCGTATATTTTCCGCAAAACATACACTACATGTAGGAGGATAACGCGATGCACGACACATGGAATCCATGGCATGGATGTAAGAAGATTAGTGAAGGATGCGCAAACTGCTATATGTATTTTCTCGATCAAATGCGTGATCAAGATGGCGCACTCATCCGATTAACCAACAATATGAAAAAACCCTTGGTGAAAAATCGCAAGGGTGAATATAAAATCAAGAGCTGTGAACTCATACGTGTATGTATGACATCAGATTTCTTCCTAGAAGAAGCAGACACTTGGCGTACACAAGCTTGGGATATCATGCGTATTCGCAGCGATGTAAAGTTCTTCCTACTAACCAAACGTCCAGAACGTATACTTTCCTGTTTACCATCTGATTGGAAAGATGGATGGGAAAACATCATGATCAATGTCACAGCCGAAAATCAAAAACGCGCTGATGAACGCATCCCTGTCTTATTAGATTTACCCTTCAAACACAAAGGAATCATGTGTGCTCCACTCTTATCAGAAATACATATTGAACAATACTTATCCGACAAAATCGAACAAATCATCGTCGGTGGAGAAAACTATAACGGCAGTAGGCCTTGCCATTATGAGTGGGTTAAAAGCCTCTATCAACAAGCCACAAAACACGATATTACATTTGCATTTATCGAAACAGGCACAACCTTTGTAAAAGATGGTAAACATATCGCATCCCATCGAAAACCGTTCAATCAAAACAAGCCTTCCGATCCGGTTTGCAACACCAAGGAAGGAAACACAAATACATACTCACCGACCAATTTAACAACTACATTCCAGAGAAACAGAGATACCAACGTCAATTTGATATTGACTGTACAGAATGTGGCTCTAAACTCATTTGTAATGGAATTGAGTTAGGATAATGTACGAATTCTACTCAAAAGCACAAATAGAATCACACTTACAACGAATAGAATACTAGCTACCAAATACATTGCAAAATAAAGATTCATGAATAAGATTGTCGAAAGTAGTATAGGTAAGCCAACCATAAACAAACTAACCAACATCGTTAAACCGACTTGCAAATTTTGCTTAATTGGAACAACTTCATTGTCCCAACTATAATTAGCAAATCGATAGTCTAGCGCAAATCCCAAAATTGCAGTAAAGATAGAATATGCTAATGGAATAAGTAACACCGCAATCACCTGTTCAACTGATAGCGAAAATCGCAAGAATACAGCAATGATTGCGCAAACATATCCTATTAAATGTAAAGACAATGTCACCGATATCTTGCTGAATATAATATCTAACATCTTGACAGGAGCAGTCTGAATAATCCATAGATTCTTCCCCTCTAATGATAAGGAAGAAGCCGAAGGGAATGTGAACGCCAGCATCCCTGCAATCACAAGTGGAATATAGTCCACCACATTTACAGGAATCCGCGAAACTTTCAACATGGAAAACAGCATTGTTGGTGGTACAAGCACCAACAAAACACTCCCTATCACTAGCATAATAATACCAAACCCCTGATTAATTACCGCTAAATATGAGCCAAAGAAACGTTTCATTTCTTTTTGGTATAACGCATGTAATACTGAATGATGCTTGAAAGTTGCATCATGGTATATAACTCTACGTTTTGTGGAAAGCTTATGCAGAACTTCATATTTCCATGTAAGCATATAGAAGATTAATACAGAAACGATAATTGATATGCATGCATATAATAGGTTAGACTTCAAAACGATCAAAGATAGTGGGTATATCTGTAACATTTGTAATCCCATTACAGTAGATAAACTGCCTATATCTTGAAGAAAAATAACTTCCTATCAATAAACCAATAAACAATAAAAACAGATAATAGTATTTTTAATACTGTTGTATGTTTAGCAAAAGATGCTATACAAAGAATACCAACACCAAAGATGATTGCAATTCCTATCGGTATTATCGGAACAAACACAAGAGAGAGAATACCGAATGCAAGCTGTAAGTATGCATGTGTAATAAGTACATGCACCACCATACCCGGTAACATCATTCCACAGGTGAAACAAAATGCAAAGGTATAAACGATCAATAGTTTACTTGCAATAATATCTCTTAGAGAAACTGGCAGCGACTGCAACATGTCATAATCATTACCCTCAAATAATAATGAATTCAACGTAAACAGTAATAATGTTATTAAAACGATACTCGTTAGCGACAACAAGCTTACATACACATATTCCACAAGTCCTGTATGTATCAAGTTCATTGTTGTCGTGACAGAGAATGCCCCAACATTTATTGCCATATAGACAATAACAACAACGAATAATACGGCTATATTACGCTTTTGTTTATTGTTTCCACAAAGATCATTTATGGGTAGTGTATTTAAGAGTTTTGCTTTTGATAGATGAATGATTTGATTCATTATACATCCACCTCCATAAAGAACTCTTCTAATGACTTTGTTCCCTTTACGGTATCCGTATTACCACATGTAACAAGTTTTCCTTTAAGGATAATAGCAATTTTATTACAGAGTTTCTCTGCTACATCTAAAACATGAGTCGAGAAGAAAATTGTACATCCTTTCTGTGTCATTTCTTTCATAATATTCTTGAGTTCAAATGTAGCTTTTGGATCCAACCCTACAAATGGTTCATCTAAAATCAATATCTTCGGTTCATGTATAAGAGCCGCAATAATTGCAGTACGCTGTTTCATACCATGTGAATATGACGAAATCATATTTCCCAGGGAATCTGTCATTTCGAAAAGATTTGCATATGTTTGTATGCGATTTTTTCTATCTTCAGAAGACACATGATATAAATCAGCGATAAAGTTAATGAATTGATATCCAGTTAAATGCTCATATAAATCAGGATTATCCGGTATATATGCCAATTGTTGTTTACATAATATTGGCTCACTTTGAATAGAATGACCATTGATTAAAATATCACCTTCATCAAAGCCATGAATACCAACGATTGCTTTTAAGGTAGAAGTTTTCCCTGCACCATTAGCCCCAATAAAACCATAGATATCTCCATCCGAAATAGATAAAGATAAGTGTTCTACAGCAACTTTCCCGTCATACTTCTTCGTTAAATTTTTAATTTCAATCATAAGTCTTCCTCCCGTAAGGTTTCTACACAGAACCCTTTTTTATTACAACATGGGCAAGTCAACCTTCTAGTATGATACGTGTGTCTCGCCCAAAAAACCTCTTTTCCATTTGACCTAAAAACGGTATGACATTCAGGACAGATATAGGCAACAATATTCATATATTTTTTGAATAAAATCGACCCAAAGATAATTATCAATACCTCAACAACAAGATATATCCACCACTTTCCGCTAAATAGCGAATACACAAAAGATGCCCCTTGTATGATTCCAACTATGATTCCAATAATGAAAAGCTGTATCCGGTAATGTTTCAATCGTTCTTTCCGTTTCAAAATATAGGCAATATTTGGCATTGATGCCGGTGTTATCACTGGTATTGCATTTAATTGTTCACGAAATGATTTCGCATCTCGAAGTTTTATTTTTTGTTCCTCAACTTCTTTCTCTATCGCAAATATACGTTCATCAATTAAAGCCTTAATTATATTCTCACCATTATCTTGCTTATAAATCCTGACAATATCATCAATGGATAATCCTAGAGAGCGCAAATAAATTAATAATCTTAATTTTTCTACATCTTCGGAAGTATACATACGTCTACCACCTTCACTTAGTTCAGTAGGAATTAGCAATCCACGTTGATCATAATACTGAACAGTACGAACTGTGATACCGCATAATTTCGCAATCTCACCTGTCGAATACATTTTTTGCTTAGTTCTTTCGATAGTATCACTCATATCACTCACCTCATAGTTATAATAGTTTATCACGCAACGTAACAAGCAAGTTGTTTTTGAATTTTTCTGTAAAATTACAAAAAATTTCGAACAAAAGACAGAAATTTATCTTAAAAACCTCTTGCAAAGATAAAATTTAAATTATATAATCATAAAGCATTAAGCGAGATGGTTTCTTAGCTCAGTTGGTAGAGCAACTGACTCTTAATCAGTGGGTCGAGGGTTCGAGCCCCTCAGAGACCACCATAAACAAAAGGGAAGTTCCGAAAGGTTCTTCCCTTTTATTTATGAGCAAGCTATATTTCAATTATATATGCATGAGTATTGAATAGTATTATTGCCCATAAATCCAGCATTCACCTCGCTTCATTAACTTATGGATTCTATCATTGAAATATGATGTATAATAATTGCAACAAATATAAATGTTTATCTGTATTGAAAGATGATTGCCTACGTATTTTTAAAAATCAACATTCCCATAATCAACTCACAACATTTTCATTATCTATATCTATCACCAAATATGTTCAAGCACATGGAGGTACTATACTACAATGCAAGAGTTAACAAAGAGTATTATATGCAATAATATTTGCAAAAAATACAATCATTCTAGGATTTTTAGTGATTGCAGATCTACTATCGCTCTTGCAAATATCACTTTTTCTGTTTCCCATGGTGAAATATTAGGAATTATAGGGAAAAACGGTGCAGGTAAAACGACACTTATTAAAATATTGTCAGGCATTATGGTTCCTGACAGTGGTGAGGTAGAAGTAACGGGAACCAACCCTTTTAAGAGAATTAAATCATACAGAAATTCCGTTGCAATTATCATGGGACAAAAAAGTCAAATGGACGAAGATATTTCCATATATGATAATGCGCTGTTTATGGCTTCTGTATACGGGATCAATAGAGAAACTGCGGACATTCGCATTTCCTCACTCTCATCTAAGCTTGGACTTACTACCCAATTAAAACAACAAGTAAGAACGTTATCTCTAGGCGAAAGGATGAAGGGCGATTTACTTATTGCTTTTTTACATACTCCAACAATCATCTTTTTAGACGAACCAACGATAGGCTTAGATTATTCGACTCAATGCTCCGTTCGTTCATTTCTGAAAGAATATGTTAAACAAAATAATGCATCTTTGATTCTAACCAGTCATAATATTGATGATATCAAAGAACTCAGTGACAATATATTGATTCTCAACGAGGGCAAGCAATTATTCCTAGGTACAATTAGTGAATTATATATGATTGTTAAGCCAAAAAAATTTTTTTAGAATTTAAGATGGATGATGAAACTATAAAACAAGTAGAAATACAACAAGATAACCAAAAATTCATAGAAACCATAGGAAAAAAATACCTTCTGATAGATTAAAAAGAAATTAACTTAGTTGATATGGACTTGAATGAGGTAATAGAGGAATTATATAGAAGGAGTAAATAGTGATTACAAGTTTGCTGAAGAATTCATTCAAACAATATGTCTCGTATCCTCTCTATTTCATTGGAGAAGTACTGGGATCTGTACTTTTTCCAATTGCGATTAATTGCTTTTTTATCATCAGTATTATGTCAACTACTGATATTAAAGCATATACCAATAGCGGGATAATCCTATATGTTATTATCTCTAATTTAACCTACGTGGTAATTACCATGGATGTATCTAGAGAAATTGCAAAAGATATCAAAGGGAATGGTTTAGGTCAAAAGCTGCTCTTACCAAAATGTTACTTTATACTAGTTATTTTCAAAGCTCTAGCAAAAATGGCTGTCCGCATTATTTGCGTATATATCCCGATTTTTACAGTAAGTATATTTGCATTGGGAACTTCTAATATACTTGCATGCATGCTAAAAGCTATTCCATTCTTACTATATGCATGTTCGATTAGTATTTTGATTTCTATCCTAATTGGATTATCCGCTTTCTATTTCACAGAAATATGGGGGTTAAAAGCATTTATTTCATTCATATCTTACGTTTTATCCGGATCATTATTCCCTTTTGACTTAACTCTCAAATCAATTCAAAAAATACTTTTATTGACGCCATTCCCATATATTAGTTATATACCAACAAAAATTATTACCGATTCCAATTTCTTAATTGAGCCATTTATGTTCATAATTCCACTTATTTATATCATAATTTTTTTAATCATCTCCATATTTATTTGGGGAGATGGAATAAAAAAATATCAAAGTTGCGGAGTGTAATATGTTTCAATATATAGTATCGTGCTTACGATTCTCATGGAAAAAAGCCACCGTTTATATAGGCTAACTTAGCAAGCTGGATGCTTGCCGATTTAGGCATGTATCTTTCTACTATCTTTGTATACCTTTTTATTAGGAGGAACTGTTTTTCCTTTTTGCTGGCTACAGCAACTCCCAGATGCTCTTGTATATTAGCAATAGTTTTCTCATTAATAATATCTATTCAATTTTATTTTTCGGAGGCCATTGATACTATATCTATTGATATTCGCAATGGCAAAAATGTATTATTCGCTTTTTAAAACCTTTACCTCTAACAGTATTTTTATATTGCAAAAAAATCTGAATTTGAAGTCTCTTGTTATTACTCCGTTTTTTTAATAGTTTTTTTAATGTATATTGTCTTTACCTAAATCACCTTTTCGCTTCATATAATGAATTTCTTATTTCTTCTGGTAGCAGTATACTCAATGGGTGTAATATTTCTATTAATTATTTGTCTTGATTTTTATAGGACTTCGATCGGAAGCTATTAATCCAATTATGGTAGAATTACTAGAATTACGAGATCGACCTGATAAAAATTTTTTTAATACTTTTTATTCGTAGTATTTTTCATCTATATCATACCTATTTATTTAACAAGTGCTATTCCTACTAAAATGATGATTAAAAACTGTAATCTGATTGAAAACATATACTTTTTTTCCTTTTTTTCCTGTGATTGGAACTGTTTTTATCAACAGTTTGTATTAAAAAAATCAATTAAATACTATACCTTCGGGACGGAAGAGGTATAATTCTTCACAAGAAATTAAACCAGCAATTCACTAAAAAGATCATCTATGAAAAAAAAACGATACTTCAACAATCTGTTAATTTAAAGAATAAAATACTATGCTTATTTCATTTTTTTAAATTTAATGTTTATTGTTTCCGCACTATTTTTCATGTGATCTTTTTACTTCATTAAAAATATCTGCGTTAGCTTCATTGTGAATCTGTTCTGAAATATCACGCATCGTGATAATCGTTACTGGTATTAGATAGAGTACCGCGCCAAGCCATGCACTTTGATCAGCCCACGTAATCGCATTAAATCCAAAGTCTGCTACCAAAAATACACAGACGGCTGTTCGACAAATCATTTCAACAACACCACAATAGATTGCACGCATCGCATATCCTAATCCTTGAATACTCATACGCACAACATTCAAGATACCTAATAACCACCAAGCATATCCCGCTCTTCTTAGATATAAATCTGCCGCAGATAGTACTGTTTCATCACCTGTAATAAATAAAGTACTGAGTACTTTTCCAAATAGAATCATGAAGATTCCTGCTAGCACACCATACGCAACACCAACATAAGTACCCTTACGCAAACCTTCTTTGATACGGTCTTCTTTCTTTGCACCGTAGTTTTGTGAGACAAAGGTAGAAACAGCAGTAGCTAGGGCATCAAATGGACACAACAAGAACTGCTTAATCTTGACACCCGCAGTAAAGGCAGAAACATACACTGTTCCTAGAGAGTTATTTGCTGATTGCATAATCATTGAACCGATGGCTGTAATTGAATACTGTAGGCCCATCGGAATTCCCATTATCAATAATCGCTTTGATAGTTCTGAATCAAACTTTCTTTCTTCTGAATGAATATGCAAGATTGGAAATTTTCATCATAATTAAAATCAAGCATAAAATAGCTGATACCGCCTGTGAGAAGACAGTCGCAATCGCTGCACCAGCAACACCCCACTTCAAGTTAATGATACAGAATATATCCAAAAAGATGTTCAGTACAGCCGAAATCGCTAAGAAGATAAATGGTGTTTTAGAGTCACCGATTGCACGTAGGATACTCGATAAGTAGTTATATAAAAGTGTAAAAGGTATGCCAATAAAAATCACAATAATATAGTTATATGTATCCTGATAGATTTCAGCTGGAACACGTAATAAATCCAAGATTAACGGACAGAAGAAACAGGTTGCGGCAGTTAGGATAACCGCAATAATGAAAGTCCAAACACAACCTTGAAATTCAAATTTATGCATCCCCTTTGAATCATTTGCGCCAAAGCGTTGGGCAATCGGTACCCCAAAACCTGCCATTGTACCAATACAAAATCCCAATACCAAAAACTGGACACTGCTGGTCGCACCAACAGCTGCTAGCGCTGCAGGACCTAGTGTTTGTCCTACAATTGCGGCATCTGCCACATTATATGTCTGTTGGAAAAGATTTCCTAATAAGAGCGGAATCGCAAATTGTAATATCAGTTTTAAAGAGTTTCCCTCAACCATGCTTTTTCTCATCACGTTTTCCTCCCTTCAAAGAATAATGTTCATTATATATCAATTCATTCAAAAAAGAAGAGTAGATTTTGAATTTCTACTCCTCTGTTTCTGCTTCAACTTCTTTGATAACGCATTCATCACCTTTTACAAGGTATGTCTCTTCACTACCGCAATATGGACATATTCTTCCATGTTTTACTGTCTCATATTCCTGTTTACACGATTCACAAAATGTCACGGCAGGAATTGTCTCTAGTTTTAATTCACACTCTAGTAATAGAGGATACTTTACTTTGAAATAATCCCAACAATCTACGAAGTAATCTGTCATGATACCAGACACTTCACCAACCTCTAGGGTTACTGAGCCATATTTTGTGACCTTGTTTTCTTCTGCCATTTCGGTAAGAGATTTCGCAAGGTGTGTAACGATTCCCATCTCATGCATGGTTATTTACTCTTCTTCTTGAATAAAATCTTAAGCTTACGTTTTGCGGCGTAAGGAAGAACAGCCTTAATCTTATCTTCACAGCGATACATTCTAGACGCATCTGGTAAATCTCTTTGCAAGTGAATCGCATCAAATTCACAACGTGTTGTACATAGACCACAACCAATACACTTATTGAGATCAACGAATGTCGCACCACAACCCAAACAACGTTTTGCTTCTGTACGAACTTGTTCATCTGTAAATGCCAAACGCATATCGTTGAATGTAGCCTTTGGATTTCCTTGTTTATGTCCAGGAATTTGACGCTTGGCTGTATCAAACTCTTCTAATACAACATTATCCTTATTTAATTCAATGAAATGACGTAGGTCACGGTTGATTGTCATAGATTGTCCTGGATGAACGAAACGATTAATGGAATCCTCTACAATTCTACCAGCCGCAATCGCATCAATCGCAAATCTTGGACCTGTATATACATCACCACCAACAAAGATATCTGGGTCAGCAGTTTGTAATGTGACTGGGTCAGCCTTAGCAGTATTGTTGCGATTGAGTTCAACCTTTGTTCCTTCTAAGAGTTTGCCCCATTCAATCGATTGACCAATCGATAGTAATACATTCTTGCATGGAACTGTGATAGTTTCATTTTCATCGTATTGAGGATTAAACTTACCATCCGCATCCTTTACAGATAAGCACTTCTTAAATACAACACCCGTAACATTTCCATTTTCAGTTAGGATTTCCTTTGGACCCCAGCCATTCATTACAGAAATATCTTCTTCCTTGGCTTCTAGTACTTCATCTCTAGCTGCAGGCATTTCCTTTTCACCTTCAAGGCACAACATTGTGACTTTGCCTTCTGTTAAGCGAACAGCAGTACGTGCTACGTCAACTGCAACATTACCACCACCGATAACAACTACATCACCTTCTAATGTATGTCTTAAAGCTTCGTTATTTGCCTTACGTAAGAACTCTACACCTGTTTGAACACCATTTGCGTCTTCACCAGGAACACCTGTCTTACGTCCACCTTGGGCACCAATCGCAATATAGAATGCTTTATAGCCCTCGCTACGTAATGATGGGATTGTTGTGTCCTTACCAATTTCAATGTTGTATTTAAACTCAACACCTATTTGACGTAGAACATCGATTTCAGCTTCGATAATATCTTTTTCTAAGCGGAACGATGGAATACCATTCAGCAACATACCACCTGCACGGCTTTCCTTTTCAAATACTGTTACAGGATATCCATGCATACGGAGGTAATAGGCAGCTGAAAGACCAGCAGGACCAGCACCGATAATCGCAATCTTATATTCATCAGACCACATTCCACCATCATCCTTTTCACATAAAGGGACGAAACGTGTCTCTGCGTTTAATTCTTGTGCAGCGATATATTTCTTGATTTCATCAATTGCGATAGGTTGGTCAACCTTACCGCGTGTACATGCGTCTTCACAACGACGATTACAGATTGCACCACATACCGCAGGGAATGGATTATCTTGCTTGATTAGTTTAAGGGCATCCATAAATCTTCCTTCAGAAGCCATCTTTACATATCCTTGTACTGCTAAGTGCGCAGGACAAGCCGTCTTACATGGCGCAGTACCCGTGTCATAGCAGTTAATCTTAGAAGTTTCACGATAATCTGGATTCCAATGATCCTCGCCCCATTCTGTCTCATCTGGCAGTAATGTTGTTGGATATTTGATTGCGCCTAAACTTGTACATAACTTCTGGCCAAGCTTCGCAGCTCCAACTGGGCAAACTTCTACACACTTACCGCAGGCAACACACTTTTCTTTCTCGATATGTGCACGATATGCGGAACGTGATAAGTTTGGTGTATTGTACAACTGTGATGTACGTAACGCATTACATACACCAGGTGCACAGTTACAGATACCTACAATCTTACCTTCACCATCAATATTTGTAATTTGATGTACAAAGCCATGACGTTCACCACGCTTTAAGATTTCTAAGACTTCATCATAGGAAACATAATGTGCTCTACCACGGTCAACCTGATATTCAGCCATGTCTCCAACACCAATACAGAATTCACCATTGATTTCACCAGATCCTTCACCACGCATCTCTTGTTGGCGACGGCATGTACATTGACTGATTGCGTACTTATCATACTTATCTAACCAGTGACTCAAGTGTTCTACAGATACGGATTGATTTACATGTTCAATTGCTTTTTCTACAGGAATAACATGCATACCAATTCCACCACCACCAAGTGGAACCATTGGTGTTACAGGTTCTAGCGGCATCTGTGTCATTAAGTTAAAGAATGTCGCAGGTTTGGATGAGCTTCTGTTAGTTCATCATTCATCATCATAAACTCAGCAGAACCTGGAACGAAAATAGGTACATTATACTGCTTCTCGTTCTCTGGATTTTCACGGTTCATCTCAATCAAACCAATCCAACAGAGATGGTCAATCATCTTTTGTGTTTCTTCTAGCGTCATGTTATTTTTCTTCGCTAGAACTTCTGGTTTATATCCAACACGAGTCTTCTTGAATGATAACATGAACTTTACTTCATCTTTTGTAAGCAGTTCATCTAGCATCCAATATTCTGGATCTTCTGTTTTAACAGAATGCGTTAACTTTGCCTTGATACGGTTTGTAATCATGCATGCAAGGTCAAGTAATAGTTTCTCCTTCTCTGGATCTGCAGCTACATAGTTTGGATCTGGAATGAAGTCACGTTCATTTGTCATTCTCTTCTTTGGGGCAGTTGTCATAATTATCTTCTCACTTTCCACTCACCTGTTTCTTCTCGTAACCAGTTGAGCCACTCTTTCATACCCTCTTTGGTTTTAGCACTTAGAGGGAAAATTTTAATATTTGGGTTTAAACGCTTTACGCGTTTGATACACGTTTCTAAATCAAAATCAAAATATGGTAGTGCATCAATCTTACTGATGACTAGGGCATCACTCTTTTCAAACATCAATGGATATTTGAGAGGTTTATCATCACCTTCTGTCACACTTAGAATCATGACATTCTTTCCAGCACCCGTATCATATTCCGCAGGACAAATTAGGTTTCCTACATTCTCTAAGAATGCTAGGTCAATGTCGTGTCCCTTCATCGCATCAATACCTGTCTTTGTCATCCCTGCATCCATATGACACATACCATCTGTATGTACCTGTACTGCAACAGCACCTAACTGTTCAATTCTTTCCGCATCAACTGCAGATTCAATATCTGCTTCAAGAACCGCTATCTTAAATTTTTCTAACATTTGGATTGTTGAACTTAATAAAGTGGTCTTACCAGAGCCAGGAGAACTCATTAGGTTGATGAGAAGCGTTCCCTGAAATTTCATTTGCATGCGTAATGCGTTGGCATCCTTTTCATTTGATGCGGTTATACTCTTATGGAGTTCTATGATTTTCATTCCACATTCCTCCACGCTTCGATACGCTTGCATATCGCATTCATCATGTCAGAAAACCCTTCCCCAGTCTTTGCACTAATCGGATAAAATTCCATATCTGGGTTTAGTTTACGAACATGTGCCTTACAGCGCTCTTCATCGAAATCAAAGATTGCCTTAGTATCAATCTTATTAAAGAGTAAGATATCACCTACCTGAAACATCAGTGGATATTTCAGTGGCTTATCATCACCCTCAGGAATACTTAGAATAACTAGCTTTAGATTTGCGCCAGTATCAAACTCAGCCGGACATACCAAGTTACCAATATTCTCTAAAATCACAACGTCTAAATCTTCAATGTTCAGCCTTTCCATTCCACGGGCAGTCATGTCCGCTGTCATATGACAGCTACCACCTGTATGGAGCTGGATTACTTTTACTCCTAGATTAGAAATTGTCTTTGCGTCCACATCAGAATCGACGTCTGCTTCCATCACACCTACGCGGTAATCCTTCTTCAACTCCTCTATCATTCTGACAAGTGTTGTTGTCTTACCTGCACCTGGCGAAGCCATCAAATTGATTAGATATACACGATGTTCTTTCAATGTATTACGTACTTTTTTTGGGCTTCCAAGGTATTATCTGCACTCAATCGTTCTTTTTGTCTCAAAAAAATCTCGTACATGTTTACTCCTTGTTGTTTGTTTCATTTATTTTAATATTTAATTAGTTTTTTTCACAATATAACAAAACACTACAAAAATCCCATGAAAGTCTAAAAAGAATGCCATTTATTGACATTCTTTTTCTTGTATGCATGGTTTGATAAAACTAACCGAAAAAGATATCGATGAATATCACCGATATCTAGTTGTTACTCAATTCCTGTAACTGTATAATCTTCTGCTTCAACAGCTTTACGTAACTCTTCATTAGATACTTCTTTATTTAATGTTACGATAGCCTGCTTACTAACATGTGATACTTCAGCAGATGATACACCATCAATCTTTTTCTAGTGCATTCTTTACAGCCTTTTCACAATGACCACACACCATACCTTCAATCATAATCTTCTTTTCCATTTGTTTTTCCTCTTTTCTTTCTATATGTTTTTTCTCTTTGAATATGTTTTTTTCTTCAATATCTTTATCAATCTTAAATAAATTCAATCTTAAAGCATTCATGCATACTGTAACACTTGATAGAGCCATCGCTGCTGCACCAAACATTGGATTCATCGATAAGCCAAATAAACCAGCTGCTAATGGAATACAAATCAAGTTATAGAAGAATGCCCAGAATAGATTCTCTTTGACATTACGTAGTGTTGCACGACTAAGTCTTACTGCTCTAACAACATCGGTTAATGTTGAGTTAGACAATACGATATCTGCGGAATCAATTGCAACATCAGTACCTGCACCGATTGCGATACCAATATCTGCTTTTGTCAGTGCTGGTGCATCGTTGATACCATCACCAACCATCGCAACTTTTCCTTGTTTTTTGAAGTTCTGAGATAACTGCTTCTTTTTCCATCTGGTTTTACACCAGCCACAACGCGGTCAACACCTGCAACCTTCGCAATCGCACTAGCAGTACGCTCATTATCACCCGTTAACATAACTACCTGCATACCCAGCTTCTTTAGCTTTGTAATTGCGTCGAATGAATCTTCCTTGATTGTATCTGCAGCGGTGATCATACCTATGAGTTTTCCATCTTGCGCAAAGAATAATGGTGTCTTACCTTCACTTGCATATCCATCTGCTTTTGCTTGAACATCAGATGAGATATCTGCGATTGTTCGAATATAACTCATCGAACCTGCTTGTATCAAATGATTGTTGAGTGTCGCTTCAATACCGCTACCAACTACGTTCTTAAACTGTTCTGTTGGCAATACTTGAATGTTTTCTTGTTGGGCTTTTTCAACAATTGCTTTGGCAAATGGATGTTCCGATTTCTGCTCTACAGAATATGCGATTTGCAGTAAATCATTTTTACTCATATCTCCAATTGGATAGATATCTTTTACTGTTGGTTGTCCTGTTGTAATCGTTCCTGTCTTATCTAAGGCGATGATATTCATCTTTCCCATTTCTTCTAGAGCTTCAGAAGTCTTAAATAAGATACCATGTTGGAAGCCTAAACCGTTTCCAACCATGATAGCTACCGGCGTCGCAAGTCCTAATGCACATGGACAAGAGATAACTAGTACAGAAATTGCACGTTCTAGCGCATATACAAAGCTGGCTCCTGCAAGTAACCAACCAATCATCACGATGACGGAAATGACAATGACTGCAGGCACGAATACTGCTGAAATTTGATCAGCTATCTTTGCGATTGGAGCCTTTGTGGCAGCCGCATCACTTACCATTTGAATAATCTTAGAAAGTGTCGTATCTTTTCCAACGTGAGTAGCCTTAGCCTGTAAATACCCAGAGATATTTAAGGTACCTGCACTAATCGTATCATTGACACTCTTATCCACTGGTACTGACTCACCTGTTAGAGCAGATTCGTTGATAGAACTATCTCCAGAGATAATCACACCATCTACCGGAATACTTTCACCAGGTTTTACAACGAAGATATCGTCTAACTTCACTTCATCGATATTGATGATTGTCTCAACACCATCCCGAATAATGGTAGCCTTCTTTGGTGCTAGCTTCATTAAGCTCTTTAATGCGTCTGTTGTCTTACCCTTGGATTTTGCTTCTAACATCTTACCAATGGTAATGAATACCAGTATCATTGCGGCAGATTCAAAATACAACTGACTATGATAGAGTGGCATCAGTTCCATATTCGCTACACCATCTGTAATCTGTACTGTCATCACATACAATACATAGACGGACCATGCAAAGGATACAGAAGAACCTAATGCGACTAATGTATCCATGTTTGGAGAACCATGCATGAATGACTTAAATCCACTGATAAAGAACTTCTTATTAATAACCATCACAATTAATGTTAGAAACATCTGTGTTAAACCTAAACCAATATGATTGTGATTTAGGAATGCTGGTAATGGCAAGCCTAACATGCCATGACCCATCGTGATATACATTAGGATCACTAAGTAGCCTAGTGAATACCATAGACGCTTCTTTAATTTTGGTGTCTCATGATCCTGTAAAGCTTTCTCTTCTGCAGAAACACTAGCTGTATCTGCTTTTTCAGTATTTGTTTCTGACTGTAACTTTGCACTGTAACCCGCATTCTCGACAGCTTTTATAACCGCATTTGGGTCTGCGTTACCTTCAACTCCCATGGAATTTGTTAGTAGACTGACTGCACAGGATTGTACACCATCTACCTTGGATACAGCTTTTTCAACTCTGGCTTGGCAAGATGCACAAGTCATACCTTCTACAATATATTTTTCCATAAAACCTCATTTCTAATTACTTCATTAACTTTTGAAGTACTGTTACCAGTTCGTCTATCGACTCATCTTTTCCTTGTCGTATATCGGTTGCGACACAACCACGAATGTGACATGCCAATAACTCTTTATTAAAACTATTTAGTGCACTTGTAATAGCGGATACCTGAACTAAGATATCTGGACAGTATAAATCATCCTCTACCATCTTCTGTATTCCACGTACCTGGCCCTCAATACGCTTTAATCTAGTAACAAGCTTCTTCTGCTCATCTGCAGTTCTTTTTTTATGTTTCACTTCACATTGATGCATCTCACACCTCCGTTTTACATATCTGTTATATACCCCCATAGGGTATAAGTCAAGCAAAATTATCTCAAGAAAAAACGTAGATTTCTCTACGCTTTAAAATTTTGCATTAAATCTTCCCATGTATGCATGGTAATCATTAATCACTTGATCGCACCATAAGTCAAACTCAGGATCTTCAATTCTTGATTCACTATGTTCCCAAATATATTGTGTATAAAGTTCAATTCCCTTATCTAAATTGATAAGACATTTAAAATCAGGAATTAGTGTATCTCTTACGATATCCGTATATAGATTAGAGAATTGCTTATCCCCAGCAATCTGTTCGGAAAGAGGATACTTTGTACTCATCGCAAGCGTTTCAGATGCGATATGTACTTTCTGTACTTTACGATTCAACGCCTTTCCTAATGAATCATAAATCATATCCCAGGTTACAATCTCTGGATTAACAAGGTTAATCGAACGATTGATTGCATTCATATTTCCAATTAATTGGATAAAGTTATACGCAAAGTCAAAGCTATGCATCATATGCCAGATGGATTGGCCATCTCCATGGATAATGACTGGTTTATCACTCAGAATTCTTGATACAACACTCCAGCAATTCTTACCCTTTACACTCAATGGGAAATGGTCAAAGCCATACGTCTGTGAAGGTCTAACGATAGTGATTGGAAAGCCCTTCTTCGCTGCTTGGTTGAATACATCCTCACAAGCCGACTTATCTCTTCCATACTGTGATAAACGGTTCTTCTGTACAGAGTCTTCATTGAGAATGAAGTTATTCTCATGATTGAATACCACGACAGTGGAGATAAAGATATATTGTCTTGTATGGTTTTGGAATAAATATACACGATCTTTTGCTTGATCTGGTGTATAGACCACAAAGTCAATAACCGCATCAAATACAGTACTTCCAATAATCGTCTGCATTTCAACAGTATCATTGGCATCACAGATAATATGATTGGCCATTACAGGTAATGGACGATGTCCACGATTGATAACATATAACTCCGTATCACTGTTCTTCGCCAGCATTCCTAGTACAGCCGAAGAAATGACACCAGTACCTCCGATAATTAAAATCTTGCGCACGCTCATCCTTACCTCCCCACTATCTAAAACTAGATACAATTATTATATAAGAAAACCCCATAAAGTTGTTATCAAACATTACAGGGTTTTCTTTTAATGTATCGTAGATAGCCAAGGGTTATTTGGGTCTGGATCTGTTGGGTCCCAACCACGATTTGGACTTGTCACATCAATTTTCGTCTGTTCAGGAGTACCTAACGGTCCTGAGTTTTGCGCATCATCATAAATTTCAACCGTCACACCTAGTGGACAGTAATCATAAATCCACTTTACATCTTTCACCGAAAGACGTACACAACCAAGTGAAGCTGATGTACCTAGCTTATTAAACTCTTCATACTCCAAATCACTTGGATTCTGCGTAAAATACGGGACCGAGTGAAATAGAATATCATTTACGATATCTGTTACATACTGGCCATATACATCTCCATACAAAGGACGCCAACGACTGCGATTAAAGGTTTGGAATACACCTGCAGGTGTTTCTGGTCCCACTGAACACAACATCGCTTTGACTGGCAATGTACAACTTCCTGTTGTTTGGTCATACGCGTAAATCGTAACCGTATTAAATACACGATTAACACCAATCTTATATGGCGTACTGATTGTAGGATCTACAACCGTCACATAAGTTGTATTACTCGCTTCAAGACCATTTTTATCTTTGGCAGTTACAGTGACAGGATAAGTACCCATTGTGTTTGTGTCCACAGTTCCACTCATCGTATATGTGCCATTTGTTAGTTCCATACTATACGATAAGTTACCATCAACAGGATCCTTTACAGAAGATACTAGTGACGTTGCTTGAAACGCGTCCCCTTTATTTACCGTAATGGCAGAATCCACCATCGTAATGATTGGTGCTGTATGGTCTTCAACTTTTACAGTATATTGATACTCCTTGCGAACATCCTTATCTTTTAAAATATATGTAATTAGATATGTACCTACTTTGCGAGTATCTACAGTACCATCCACTTCTACCGTACCATGAACATCTGTAATGATATCCTTAGGGTCAAAGTTAGTACCGTACTCAACGTTGAGTTTCGATTCATCAATAGATAATGAAACACCTGTAAAATAATTACGTACGCCATCAATTAACGAGGACAGCCCCAGTAATAACACACTACCAATTGTAACGAATAACATCGCCACAGCGATAAGCACCAACAGTAACCTTTTTGTATTCACTTTTCTTTTTGGTTTATTCATTTTCATCCAATGTATTGTAGCACCACTTTTCAATTTATGCATTTTTTTGCGCCACATAAAAATGTATATGACAAAATGTATTTTTGTTTTAACAACTTATGCATTTATTTGTTCATTTTTCTTGCTGTAGACTACTTATTTTAATATAATTGTTCTGTTTTTGATTATTGAACTAGAAGGAGGACAAATTCAATGAAAAAGACTGTTTCTTGGCTATTAAGTATTATGCTTGGCACTTTATTAATCTTTACAACAACTCCATCTACAACTGTTCACGCAAGTAACGATACACTACAGCCATTTTACAACAATCCATTAAATCCAAATCCAAATGCGATTTACACAGGCGGAGGTGTCGAATATTTCTTCCGTTATGCCGCAATCGATAACATTACGGGAAACAGAGCGTATTCCTCTACAAACTGGAATACAAATTCCACTATTAACTGGTATACAACTGTTCCTAACAATTCCGATATTTATAACAGAGACTACGCACATGATTTAGCTCTTTGTGGACAACTAAACAACGTCACAACAACAGACGCCAATGTAAATATCAAATTACAACTTCCTTATTATCCAAGTAGAACATTAGTACCAGATCCAGATCGTCTCACTTCAAATCCAACAACAGGTACTTATAGTTCTACACTTAGAGTGTCATACGATTCTCCAGCAGGAAACTATACGTATGATGAAATTCAGGCTCTTCCAAGTTTCGATTGGTCAACAGTTACTTCTATTAATTTCTATGGCTCTATCCGTGCTGGCGAAACATTAACTTTGGATATTCCAATGAAACTAACAACAGATGAACAAGTACAGATGAGTACAATCGTTTACTCTTATTCACCTGCACGTGAAGGAACAGCTGTACAAGCCGTTTCTTCTGCATACAGATATAAGGTAGCTGATAAACTACACGGTGTATTTATCGGTACAATTCGTGAGAGCGGCTCTACATACCGTCAAGTTCCAGCAAACATTCAGGCCCTTATGCCTGCTGTTAATTCATCAAATATTCGCTTTAACATGTTTAGTATGATGTTATCACCGGTTGACTTTACACAACCAAGCGATGGTCTTGCATTCTCCAATACTAGCTACTCTATCAATAACGAACCAATCTTCGCTGCTGTTAAGGACGAAGGTTATAGTGTACAGCGTACACCTGCTGGAGATTTGATGACATCTTACCGTTACCTTCTAGGCTCAACTGGTCTTAACCTAATCGATACAGATGGAAATCCATTAACGACAGATACATATGACGCAGCCGCAAATGTTCAACTCTCTCCATTCTATGTTGAATTAGTTAAAGTCTTAGATACACAAGATATCACACTTCATGTTGGTGATTCTTGGGATCCATTTGATAACCTAACATATCATCAGTTTGGTAATACAGTTATTAATACAAGTGATATTAGTATTACACATAACGATGTTGATACAACAACTCCTGGCAATTATACAATTACATATTCTACAGAAGTAGCTCCAGGTAGATTTGTCACAAAAACTGCAAGCGTAAGAGTTTTAGGAAATTCCAATGTAAATTACTCCTTCGTTAGTCAAAATGGAGAAGTATTACCTTCTGCGGTTACAGATTTACTTCCTTCTGCCGTAAACGGAATCACACCTGGAACAGTTATCACAGCACAAGCACCTGCACAAACAGAAATCACAGTTTCTAATGGCAAATGGGTATTTGTTGGCTATGACCATGATACTTTTACAGCAGATGGTACTGACACCACATTTATAGGTACATGGAAATTTATCCTAAGCCAAAATACTGCTGTTTCTCCACAAACAAGTGACCATACAAATATTACTGGTTATATTTTCCTACTTGCTGGAGCAGTGATTATTCTATGCTTCGCAGGATATCGTAAATTTGCTTCAAAAAAATAAAATCTAACAAAAAGAGCTAGGACATCATGTCTTAGCTCTTTCTTTCTACACTTTATTTATCGATAAATTTTTGAATCGCCTCAAAACCAATGAGTTGTTCAATCCTATCCTCGTGATGAACCAACATCGTAGGCGCAATCATAATTCCTAGATTTCTACAGAGTTTCATATTCTTCTCTGCTTCTATAACTTCATACGCGAAGTCCTTTTGCGCCATATATTCTTTGATGAGTTTGCACTTTGGACAGTTTTTTTGTCGTGATTAATTGTGGAAGTTTACTCATCTTTCGTTAACAGCCTCTTGGTATAAATAACCTTCAATTGGATAATCACGATTGCATGTATTCAACGTGATATATGGAATTGTATAGTTTTCCATAATACGCTCTAAGAGTATCGCAATACCTTTTGCGTCATACTCATTCTTCGCAAGACGTACATTGAAAGATGGTTCCACCAGTATAGATTTCTTGCATGCGATTCTGTATATCTAAACGAGTAAATAAATCTACATTCCCATCGATTGGTAACTCAGTACTACCTGTGTAGTATGGTGTATCACCTTGCATCGCAATCACCATATCAGGATATTCATTTTTATCCTTTAACGCAAAGCGATGTGAGATATCTCCTGCCGCTACTGCTTCAATACTAAAGAGTTCATGGTGGTCTGCTTGATATTCCTTTAGACGCTTACGTACATGCATGAGTACATTCTCCGCAAAGTCCTGCGCCTCTTCTGTTTCTAAACCCTTTTGGATCCACTTTGCATTCATGCATGCTTCATTCATACCTACGATTCCAATCGAAGAAAAATGATTATCGAAGGTACCAAGATAATGCTTGGTATAAGGATATAGCCCCGCTTCTAAAAGGCTTGCAAGAACTTGACGCTTTGTACTCAAAGAGCGAGCAGAGATATCTAATACCTTATCTAGATGTTTCAGGAAATCTTCTTCATCTTTGGCAAGATAAGCAAGTCTAGCCATATTGATCGATACAGTCCCAATCGTTCCGGTATTTTCTCCATACGCAAATAAACCACCAGTCTTCTTAAATAGTTTCTTTGCGTTAAAATGAGTACCGCTAAAGATACTACGTGCATTCTTCTGCTTTAAATCTCCATTAATAAAATTCGCAAAGTATGGAAGACCTGTCTTTACAGTAACATCTAATAACAATTTTGCATTCTCACTATTCCAATCAAATTTCTTAGTGATTGCATATGTTGGAATCGGGAATGAGAATATATTTCCTTCCGCATCACCTTCTAAGATAACTTCAAGGAAGGCACGATTGATGATTACCATTTCATCCTGACAATCACCATACGTAAAATCCTGTTCCTCACCACCAACAATCGCTGGACGCTTTCGCAAGATCTTCAGGAACTGTCCAATCAAAGCAGATATTCGCAAACGGAGAAATCGTTCCCCAACGAGATGGTGTATTTAACCCATAGATGAGTGTCTGCATGCTCTGCTTTACTTCATCAAATGATAGATGATCCATACGCACAAACGGAGCTAGGTACGTATCAAAGGATGAGAAGGATTGCGCTCCTGCCCATTCATTCTGCATAATCCCAAAGAAGTTTACAATCTGATTACAGATGGTTATCAGATGCTTTTGCAGGAGCGGAAGAAGTTTGCTTAGCCACACCACCTAAACCTTGTTGGATTAACTCTTTTAAAGACCACCCTGCATTACATCCTGTTAACATATTCAAATCATGAATATGAATATCACCATCACGATGCGCATTAGCAACCTCTTCATCATATACTTCACTCAACCAATAATTGGTGGTGATGGAGGCTGAGTTTGATAAAATCAAACCACCAACAGAGTATGTTGTATTCCCTTTACTGTGTTGATTTCCAGTATTGATATAATTATCCACAACAGAATGATAATCAAATGTTGTATTTGTAATATTACGTACATTTTTCACGCTGTTTACGATAGAGAATATATGCCTTTGATACATCCGCATATCCAGATTCACTTAATACTTTTTTTCTGCACTATCCTGAATCTTTTCTACGTCGATTAAACTATTCTGAATCTTAGGTTCAAAATCACTGGTAATACGCAATGCAATCAAATCAATTACGCTATCGGTGTATTCACGATCACATGCATCAAACGCTTTACGAATCGCACTTGCGACCTTTCTTGATGTTAAACGCTGCAGTACTGCCATCTCTTTTTCTTTACACGATACATCAGCTACACCTCCTTTCGCTAATCTTAATTCCACAATCTTCACATACGGTTCAACCGCTTTCTTCATCTCTACCATCTCTTCAGCAGTATATGCATGCAGGTCAGGTTGAATCACTGAATCCGAAGATACAAATTGTTGTAATACATAATGCGCATCACTACCAATAAACTTGGCAATCTTTATCAAATCATCAACCGTATGAAATTCCTTTACAACAGTTGTTTTTAAATTCATGTTCCACTTTATATTCTTGTAGTAAAGCGTACGCTTTCTGAAATTGGATGTTTGTATTCTACATCCGATTTTCAGACCCACTGGTTAATGGATACTTCTCGCACTATTCTTCATATCTAGTGATACAAAATCTACCAAGCCTTCTTCCAATAATACTCCTAGCTTCTCATTGTTTGTGCCATTGGTATCCAGTTTCACTGCGTAGCCTAGTTCTTTAATCTGGCGAATAAAATGGGATGAGTTCTTCTTGTAATAATGGCTCTCCACCACTGATGACAACACCATCCAATAAGCCACTACGCTGATTGAGGTAGGAAAGAATTTCCTCTGGCGCAATATAGCGATATTTCTCAGGGATAAACACGAGGTCTTTCTGATTACAGAATGGACACTTCATATTACATCCAGCTGTATAGATTGTCGCCGCAACTTTTCCAGGGTAATCCGTAATTGTTGTCTTTTGTAAGGCGCCAATTTTTAATGTATGGAACGCATCTGGTTCACTAGATAAAATATTACGAGAGTTTTCACAGGCAACATTTAGCATCTCCTCAAACTGGTCGAAATCGACACCACTAGCTAACGCTGCACGACATTGATTACGGAAATCATATACTGCCGTCATCATTGCGGATGCTTTATCAGTAGTATGTAAATGCTTCATACGATGGTCTTTTTCATCCTGTACTGCACTTACATATCCCTGCTCAATCAGACGCTGAATACTCTTTCGTTGTTGTACCTTTATCCACTTCACTGATACGTGTAACATCTTGCATTGTAATACCCTTCATTCTCATTGATAATCAATAAAAAAATGTTAATTGGCCGGAGCCAATATCATATGGTGCCAGCATCTTATCAAAAATATTTTTTTGTGTATTGCGAAACAATACTGATAGATTCAAAATAAAATTACTCGTATCACTCATTTCCTGATTGAGTGCTCCTTATAGTTAGTATTTTATCATATTATTCTCTATTCAAGCCCTTGTTCAAATGAAAAGTTCCGAAACATTTACTGTTCTTCGGAACTTGATTTACCATCTGGCAAAAAGTGTTCAAAAATAAAGTAATCAAAATACTTACGGTTTTCTTCTAACTCCTGTTTAGAGCGAATTGTCCAAGCTACTGCAGGATTTTTAAATAGACAATGACACAACATGCGTGAAAGGTTATAACGGTTATGGTGGTTATACGCAATAAAGTTTGGTCGTGTAATAAAGTTTGTAAGAAGATACTGCATAATCCTCGTTGCGACAAACATCTTTCCTTTTGCTTGTGCGTTAGGACGTTCAGCGAGTTGACCACGAATAATCTCAGGACGATTCTTGCGATACCAGTTTACACAAGCAGGATGAAACGACTCCACACAATATACACCGTGATATTTTCGCAACAACAAATCTGCCTTACTACACAATGCATTTGTATCAGTTGATGAATTGGCTACCTTTAATTCCACAATCAAAGGAACTTTTTCCATCTACCAATTTTTAATACATCTTCAAACAGAGGAACCTTCTCTTTACTGGTTAGTAAAGTGGCATCTCTGTAATTCTTCAACGTGGTAATTCTGTAAGTACTGTATTAACGACTGCATCATTTTTTTCATCACGTAATAATCTACCTGTCTTTCCATCGTGAAAAAAATAACAGGTACACCATCTTTGGTTAGTTGTACATCTAGTTCAATACCATAACCATTCTCTACTGCTTTTCAAAAAAAGCAGCCATTGAATTCTCTGGAATATTCCTTTGTACATCATGTAAACCACGGTGAGCATAATAGTGATGACGAAATCCTTCCCACTTTTCATCATTAAGATTCTGGGGATGAATCATCCATAGATAGAGTAAACAAATACTGATTACGATAATCATACCAATCATTGTATCTTACTCCTGTGTAATAAATACAAAGTGTGTATCATCAGAAAGTTCAGCATCATAGTAATAATGTTCATTAAATTTCTTAATGTCTTCAGGATCAGTGATGTGATTTTGTGCCATATACCAAATCATATCTCCACGTGCCATCTTTGCCTTGGTCGCCTTTGTGATTAGCTTTCCATTCTTGAATTCGCCAAAGATAATATTGATCATGCGATCATTTTCTTGAAGGTACTCTTTGATACAACGTGAATACTCTTCAGACGCAAGATTGATAATCACATTGTCATTGAGCTCACGATAAAGCGCATCATTCCAATAGTCATATAGGTTACTACCATCTGGAAATACCGATAACATTTCCAAACGATATGGTGTAATACCATCCATTGGCTTTAATACACCATAAAAACCAGAAAGAATACGGAAGTGCTCTTGGAGATAGTCTAGTTCATCCTGACATAGAGAAGTCGCAGATAAATGCTGAAACGCAAGACCACGATAGCTAAATAGTGCAGGTGAAAGATTCTCATGTAAGTTCATCGTTTCAATCCGTTTCATATTTTTCAGCTAAGATTTTTATCGTTACAACGGTACATACGTTGTAGTTGTTCAGACACTCATTCCACGCAGTTTTTTTCTAGTAATGTTTCTGTCTTCGAAAGAAAAAAACTGGTGTTGTTTTTTGGGGCTAAATCTTCATCTTGAATCATCTTTTTTTAGTTGGAGAGAATATTATTTTCATGTTCCTATTATATAATAAATGCAGAAATGGTGAGGATTACATGCAAAAATTTAATTCATTAACTGATACAACGATAGACACAAAACTAGAAAGCCTACTCTTTAGAGCGTAAAGCACCTCTTAGTGAAGAAGGCATGCAAAAAGATACTAGAAGAGTTAACACTCTATATGGCAGGTGACCGTCGATTCTATGTTGCCTTCTATCCAAAAAGAAGACGCAATCACAAAATGACAGTATTCAAGCATCTGATATTGACCGTGTTGATTTAATGCAGGCGACTGATGGTGAAAAAGTATCTTCCTGTATTTTTCTACATTAGAAGGACTACAAAAAGTTTAAACCAACACTACAAAAAGATGAACATATCTACATCGTCACAAAACAAGATATATTAGATTTCCTAAATCTAAACACAAAGGTTGCGGCAGCTGTATTAAATCCTCTTGAGGATGACCTATTATTGTATCGCATGCAACTGCAGAATCTCATTCAAGTACAAGCAGAACAACTATAAAAAAATAAGCCTGGGATAAACATCTCAGGCTTTACTTTAATATTTACTTTTCCTATCCATGTATGCATGGAAATTACGGAATATATCCTCTTGAAAAGATTTATCTTCTTGACTGATTTCATCTTGTCTTGCAAAGAAGTTTTGTTGCGCATATTGAAATACCTTCTGCTCAAGATGTATGAGTTCTTTGGATATCTTTGCATCTGGACAGCGTGTATCAAACATGTGGAAACAACCCTCATACTCTTTTAGCATGATAGTCACACCAGCTTTATACAAGTGTTTCATATAGGTTACCGTTTCTTCATGGAACGGTCCTAATGTTCCTACGACCGTAAAAGTCGGTGGTAGATTTCGAAAATCCTTTAATCTTGCAGGTGCACAGTACACTGGTACATCCTGTAGATTCCGTTTATATAACTGCCAATGGAAGTACTTCTGTGAAGTCGTCCAGGCTAATGTTTCTTGTTTATTTTCGCTAGATGGTCGATCATCAATCATCGGATATAGCGGCATTTGAAATGCAATCTTCACTTCATTCATATCACGTGCATATGCAGATAACGCAGCCACCAAGCCACCACCTGCACTTTCACCACCCACAAATAGTTGGTGAGGGTTAATATATAACTTGCATGCATGTTCCCTCATCCACTTGAGTGTTAGATAAGCATCTTCTAAGGCCGCCGGGTATGGAGCCTCATAGCTCTTGCGATAATCTGGCAATACCATAACTACGTTTCCATTTGTTAGGAAACGTTCCGCATATGGATAGCACTCTTCAGGTAGTGCTGTTCCATATCCACCACCATGAAGCCATAAAAGACCTGTACATTTCTCTTTGCTAAAATGATTTGGATAAACAATACAGATACGCAAAGAAGAACCATCATTTCTTAGAATCTCTTGTTCTTCCATATGGGTTTTCTTACCAAACCATTTCCCATAAAACTTACGTTTTAGATTTCTATCACGCTCTCGAATTGCAGTAATCGAATTGAGTAATGGTTGATTATTTCAAAACCACGTTTGCGTATTTTCCGTAAATCACGATGAATCATATCCGTTGTTAGTTTTCATCATTCCCCCGATAGTGTATTTATTTTTATCATAAAATCACTAGTTTCAAATGATGTCATTCACCCTGTCTTAAAAACATCTTTAATTCTGCTAATCTTTTTCATCGCTGTTTTTACGACCTTCTTCATAGACTGCACGAATTCTTGTACGATCATGTTCAATTCTTCCAATGTTTAATGCTCTTTCTGGTTGAATTACAAATACGTTATTCTTCGCAACCTCTTCTTTGATATATGCAATCGTTTCATTATACGTTTCATGACGTCACTCTAAATCACGTACCATATTTGGATACTTACGATACTTTGCACGAATTGCCCGCATCATCGGTTGTGGCTTTTTTACATAATTCTCTGGTTGTGTTAAGACAATTACATTCTTTTCATATCCCATCTCTTGAAACTTCTTAATAGGGATAGAATCAGAGATACCACCATCTAGATAGATATGTCCATTGATATGTACTGGACTTGCAAATACTGGCATTGACGCAGAAGCACGTACAAAATCTAACGATTCATTATTAATATCCTTAACATCGTAATAATATGGTTTACCACTTTCGATATCCGTTGCGACTAAATAAAACTTCATTGGATTTTTAGAGAATGTTACGGCATCCATTGGGTCTAACTTTTCAGGCAATGTATGATAGCAGAACTCCGCATTGAAAAAGTCTCCTGTTTTAATCCAAGATTGAACACTTGCGTATCTTGGATCTTTTGCGTATTTCATGTTATAGCGGAATGTACGACCAATCTGTTTACTCTTTAGATTCACCCCAAAGCAAGCGCCAGCAGATACACCAATCGCACCATCAAATGTAATATGGTTTTCCATTAGTACATCAATGACACCTGCTGTAAAGATTCCGCGCATCGCACCACCTTCAAGAACTAGTCCTTTTTTCATACTTCATCACCTCAATGCGGTAAGTTTATCATAATTTCTATTGATATCTTTTTGTTAAGCTCAATATTCACCAAAATAACATAATTCATTACTTTTCTGAATATATCACTGGCATGCATATAATCTAGAACAATATCATCTTGATCCATTTTAATTAAACATAAACTCAAGCTAATTAAACGAATTAATTTCTCACTCTCATGTGCTTCATCAATATGAAACATTTCTTTGATTTTTCTTAGACGATACACAATCGTGTTCCGATGCGTAAATAGCTCTTGTGCAGTTTCAATCACAGAATGATTTTTTTAATTCATAATAATATAATGTTTTACAATATACTGTATGATTTTTCTTTATCATACTCGTACATTCTTTTTATATACATCAGGTACTAAATCAAAGCGACTTTTTATCTGGTCCAACATCATACGTAAACGATATCCTTCCGTATAGAATACTTTGGCAGAAAAGGCCTTATTTTGTAATAATGAGGAAACCTCTAATATCTGTTTATATATCTTAGGTAACTCATAGATATCTTTTATAACACTAGAGATAACGATACATACCTGAAATTCCTTTGCAATGGTCTCAAGTATTTCAACTTGTCTTTTTTCATGTATAAAAAGCAGAATATTCTTCTGATATAAGAAAGGACATGTTCCTGCTAATGCAGATTCTAACTTTGCGTCTAATGAACGGTATGACATCTGTAGATTTGTTCTATTTGATACGTCAATGAGCGCAAGGTGTCCTTGATCCATCTGTTCTAGCCATGTATTCGCTATCTGTAGTTTAAATAAAGCAGGGTTCTGATAATCCCCATCTAATAAGTGTGTAAGAATCTCTTCTTCTGTATTCTTCGAAAGAAATTGATTTTCAATCTGAGCTAAATATTGTTTTGCTAGAATCATTTCAATTTTATACATATCATTATCATTTACTTGTTCTAGATGACCTTCTATATCTACACAAAACAAGTAACCGATATTTTTATGTTCTGCTCTTAGCGTTGAGACTCTACGTCTCCATGGGCTTTCTTCGATTGTTAAAAATACTGGCTTCTTTAAATTTGGTTGCCAGTTTAAATTACGTACTACTTCATAGGTAATATGTTTACTCTCGATTGTCGTGAATCAAAAGGGATATCCTGAAAGTCTTCTGACTTATAATAAGAAATCTACATGAAATGCATCATCTAATATTAAATATTGGGCATTTTAATAATATTGATGATATTTTTACCAGTCCATCTAAGTTAACGCCAGTTAAAAACGCATCCACTAATTTTGAAATATCCATCCACACCTCCGATTATGCTGATAGCACAAAAAGAATACTCACTATTATATGTTCAGAACGGTTCATTATCAAATAAAAAGTTATATATTGATTACGTTGTTTAAAGGAGATAGTTATGTCAGAAGAAAAAAAGAATATTAACATCTGGAAATCCTTACAGAAGGTTCCAGCAGGAACAATGTTTGTTCCATTAATTATTGGTGCAATCATCACCACAATTGGTCAAGGAATCTTCAATGTAGATATCTGGGCTGTATTAGGAAATCCTATGAAGGATATGTTCTCATCCTCCGGTCAGATGTTGATTATTGGTTTGATGTTATTCTTTACAGGTACTGGTGTTAAGGTTTCAGATTTGAAGTCAGCACTTGGTAGAAGTGTTCCACTTATTATTGTTCGTCTTGTAGTCGCATATGCATTATGTGCACTATACTATGTATTATTTGGATTTGAAGGTGTATTCGGAATTCCATTCCTAGCTGTTGCATGTGCAATCACAAGTGCTAACGCTGCACTATATATGGGTATTATTTCTCCATTCGGTGATGAAGCTGATAAGGCTGGATTTGGTATCATGTTGATTTGTTCAATGCCTTTATTACCAATCTTATTCCTAGGTTTCTATGGAACATCCGGATTTGGTATCGCTCAGGTTATGCAGATTGTCGCATTATTGATTCCATTCATCTTAGGTATGATTCTCGGTAGTCTTGATGCAGATATTCGTAAAGTATTCGCTGGTGGTAACGCAACAATCTTACCATTCTTAGGATTTGAATTTGGTTCTACAATCAACTTATTCAAAGCACTTGGTATGATTCCACAAGGTATCTTGTTAAGTATTGCTTTACTTCATTATTGTTATTGGTCCATCTTATTTCGTAGAACGTAACATTCTACATCGTCCAGGTTATATCAGTGTTGCTTCTGCATCTCTTGCAGGTGTTGCACTTGCTATTCCTGCAATGGCTGCTTCAAGTAACGCAGCATTTGAACCATTTGTTTCATCAACAATCGCAATCTTAGCATTCGTACTAGCAATTACAAATGTTGCAGCACCATTCCTTGTTAAAGCTGAATTACAAAGACATCCAGCAGACAACATGGCGAAATAAAGAAAAGAAAGAAGGAAAAAGTTATTATGCAAAAGGTTTTACAGGTTTCTACATTAAACGCATTAATGTTAGGTGATTTTAACGGCGCAATGACAGTTAAGGATTTACTAAGTGATTGCGATACAGGTATCGGTACATATGAAGGACTTGATGGCGAAGCATTAATTGTTGATGGTGTCGCTTATAAAGGAACAGCTGATGGAACAGTTGTTAAGATGGCTGATACAGATAAGTTAGCATTCTCTACAGTTACTAAGTTTGATCACTCTGTAAAGGAACAGACAATCACAAATGTTGAAGATATTAAGACATTAAAGGAAAAGTTACAACCAATCGTTGATCAAAACAAGAATATCTTCTACATGTTCTTAGCACATGCTAAGTTCTCCAAGATGCATGTACGTAGTTGCTACAAGTGCGCAAAACCATATCCTACACTTGCTGAAGCAGCTTGCGAACAAAGAGAATATCACTATGAAAATGAAGAAGGACAGATTATCGCAATCTACTGCCCTGATTATGTAGAAGGTATCAACCTCCCAGGTTGGCACTTCCACTTCTTATCAGATGATAAGACACATGGTGGACATATCTTAGGACTAAGCGCTGATGAATTCACATTCAAGATGAACGCTATTCCTGAATTTGATTTAGTTCTTCCAACAGATTCTGACTTTGGTAAGTTAAATCTAACAGAAGATCTATCCGAAAGCACAAACGCTGTTGAAGGAAACTAACCCCCTTATCTTTCGACATGTATGTTTGGCCCTGTATAAAAAAAGGTAATTTAAAATAGCGTGGGGTTTTCAAAAAACACGCAATAAAATCCCATGGGGATAGATTTTATAAAAGACAATTCCAAAGAGTGATTTTCTACGGGATTGTCTTTTTGTCTGGAGAGTAACAATGTATTTATTATTTTTTTCTGTTTACGATTGTATGCTTGAATATTTGATGTCAATGAAAAGCCAATCCTATAGTTTAGTGCATAAATGGTACGTGCTCTAAACCTTTCAAAATTACTGAGACCATTTGATATCATCATAAATTCTCGCATCTTTTTGATTAAGGCTCTCAGCGAGGGCATTAGACTGTTTTCTATCTTCTGTTGGTCTTTGAAATGAATTGCATATTTCTTCAAACCAATTTTTCCAATAAATGAATAAACTCACTATAACATTCCAGCCTAGATTCTTTAAAAATACCTAATTAAATCTGTGAGTTCTTCAATACATTCTGGATAAGTAGAATTTCTATTAAAATATCTATAATCTTCTTTTAATTCATACGCTCGTTTAAGTATAGGATTAAGATTAAGAAGTGCGTCATATAGATCTCGATAGTTCATCTTCTGACGAAAGAAATGATTATATTTAGGTTCATTATCCAGAAAGCAATCTGTTTCCAAGAGGTGGTGAAAGTGCTTGAGCAGATAGTAAGCAGGACTTTCTTTAGGAACCTGGTTCATTAAAGATACACGTAATTTGGTAAAACCATCAGAAAGATGTTTGACTACATGGAAAGGATCGACGGATATCTTACAGTTTGGAAAGTATTTGAGAGAGACTTGTTTATAGGGTTCCCACATATCTATGGTTACATATAAGACACGCTTTCGCTCTTCTAAAGGTATCTTCTCAAGATGAGTTGATAATGTTCGTTTTGAACGATCGGGTAATAATTCATTAAGAACGCGAGCATCATTATCTACAAAGAACATAGATATGAACCACCATATTTGGCCATATTAGAATGAAGCTCATCAATTCCTAGATTGATCGGTAGAGTTAACCTTGGGACTTGAATGAAACTGTCGGCATATAATTGGACGGTAGTAACCGAGGTATTATACCTTTCGGCAATATCTTTATAGGATAGATGCAGGTTTTGAAAGTCAGCAGCAATCTTATACAGTACAGCATAGGTTTGATGAAAATGTTCAGGTCCAAAAGGATTATCCTCGGAAAATGTTTTAAAACAATCCTTACAGGTATAGCGTCTACGCTTCCAATGAATAGAAGAGGGTGTATCACCTAAAGGAAGGTGATTGTAAGTTCTATGAATATAACCCTTAGAGACTACAGGGCCACCACAGTAAGGACAGGTGGGATGTTGGTTTACCAGCGTTATATAAACAAAAAGATGGTCTTCCTTACGCTTCGCATCGATTTCTTGGATTGAATCCGATGTTAGATTTAAGGTTGACGTGATAAAATCATGAATAGCCATATTGGGCTACCTCCATTTCTATTTGATTCTCCAGACAAGAAGATAATAGCATGGAGGTTTTATTATATTTGGGTCTCCCCACAAAAAATGAGCACGATAATTTTTCGTGCCCACAAAAGTTTATAGCTTATCCCCAACCCCATGAGATTTTAAAGTGCCTATAAAAACAGGGCTTTTTTTATGCATGTATGAAAAGAACTTTATGGCTATTGTTTCTCCATAAAGTTCTTAATTAATAAACGATATTCTTCGATAATTTCCTTCATCTCATGAAGAGAAGAGATAGAAGATAAACGATTCTTATACTCTGAGGCATGTGGTAAGCCTGTAATATACCAACCAGCCATGCCACGCATCATACAGATGCCATTCCTTTCACCTTCATACTCACAGAGCTTCTCAGCATAGTGATATGCAAGATCCAACTTCTCATTGTAATCAGGTTCTACATAACTACCACCATTCAGATAGGCATCTACTTCCTTTAAAAAGAATGGTCTTCCTAGAAGTCCACGCCCAATCATGATTGCATCACAACCCGTTTCTTCTAACATACGTTTAGCATCTTCTGGTGTCCGAATATCACCATTGCCAATCACAGGGATATTCACTGCATCCTTTACTGCTTTGATATATGCATTATTAGAATGTCCGGTATATTGTTGCCCACGTGTACGGCCATGTACTGCTACAGCACTAACACCAGCCTTCTCTGCAAGCTTTGCGATTTCTACACAGTTAATGTGGTCAATATCCCAACCTGCACGCATCTTTACCGTTACAGGACGATCTGTATGAGTCACCACTGCACGCATGACTTCATACGCAAGCTCCGGTATCCGCATCAAATGGCTTCCAGAATGAGCTTTTACCACCTTCTGTACAGGACAGCCCATATTAATATCAATCATATCGCAACTTGTATTTTTGGTTAGATACTCAGCTGCTTCAGCCATCGTAACAGGATCACTACCAAATAACTGTAAAGCAACTGGATGTTCACCCTCACTAATGCGGCACATATCCTGTGTCTTTGCGTTTTGATAATGCAATGCTTTATCACTAATCATCTCACTGACCACAAGACCAGCTCCATAATCATGCATGATTTCACGATAGACCGGATTAGAAATTCCAGCTAAAGGTGCAGCGACAATTTGATTCCGTAATTCTATATTTCCAATCTTAACCACGTTTCTTTAACTCCAATACTTCTTTTAATTCTTCTGGTGTAAATTTATATTCTTTATTACAGTATTGGCAATGAATATCTGCACCCTTACCATCATCAATCATTTCTTGTAAGTCATGGTCAGAAAGCGTTGCGAGCGCATCCTTATAGTGTTCATGTGAACAACCACAATACCAACGAACATCCTTATATTCCAAGAAATTCGCATCTTCGAAATACATATGAATAATGTCTTCAATTGACTTTCCTTCACTAATCAATGTGGATACTGGTTTCATCTTTGCTACAACCGCTTCGCATGCACTGATGACTTCTTCCGTTGCGTTTGGAAGTAACTGTAAGATAAATCCACCTGCAGCCAAAATACTACCATCAGGATTTACTAGTACACCTACATTTACAACCGAAGGCGTCTGTTCAGAGACTGCATAGTAATACGCAAAGTCATCACCAACCTCACCTGTCTGAATATTCACCATACCAGAGAAAGGATCTTTCAAACCCATATCACGAGTTACGGTTAACGTACCCTTCTTACCAATTGCTTTACCAACATCTAAATGCCCATCCTCACGTACAAGATAGATTGCAGGATCTCCAATAAAGCCCTTCACATTTCCACTACCATCAGCTTGTGCAAGTACAGTACCAGCTGGACCATGTCCATTAAAGATACAAGTTACCTTTTCATAGGAATTCTTCAAATCACTACCCATGATAGCTGTAACCGTTAAGGTTCTACCTAACGCTGCAGCAGAAGTAGGCATACAGTGATGTAACTTTCTAGCTTCTTCTACGATATCTGTTGTATCAACTGCGTGGATTCTAACACTACCACCTAACGCTTCTGCGATAACAATTTGATTTCTCATTTCTTTAACCTCCTCATGCATCGTTGATTAAGATTACGAATTCTCTTCTCATCCAACTTCACGATTTCTCTATCCGCCGTCATAATACCATTACACTCATCTTCCACATCCGTTAACTGTGTAAATACACAAGCAGTTAGTCCCTTTGGAATATTACGGATAATACTATCTTCATACAATTTACGAATCGCTGTATTTAACTTTAACTTATCTGTGAATTTTTTGTAACTATAAAGCTTTTGAGCAAGGCTATGCCCTGGAATTAAATAAGAATAACCTCCAAACTCAGATAAAATTGACATTCTCTTTTCATGATTCTGTGGATTTGTATAAGTATGGAAATACACATGGCGACTATAGAAATCCCCAGCACCTTGATCATGCCAACCACTCGCACTATCCACAAAACGTGTTAAGTCCATCAATTGAATGTGCTTGGTTACTTTAGCACTATCAAACTGTCCCCAACCTTCATTGAAAGGAACCCACGCGAAGATAGATACAACATTATACAAGTTATGAATCATTGCATTTAATTCATCATAGTATGCTTTCTTACCCCAGTCATCACCTCTACCTAGGTGTTTGCTTCTGGTCATTCATACGCGTGATATTTAAATGTGGTAAGTATAAAGTTGTCAATTTACTTGGTTGGCCACCATTCGGCATATCCTGCATGACAAGCATACCCAATCTATCCGCATGATAATACCAACGACGAGATTCCACTTTGACATGCTTGCGTATCATGTTAAAACCTAACTCTTTTACTTTTTGAATATCATAAATCATCATCTCATCATCAGGATACGTTAAGCTTCCCTCTGGCGTATAGCCTTGATCTAATACACCACTTAAGAATACTGGTTCATGATTTAAACAGAAACGAGGATAACCTTTTTCATCCTTCTCACAAGTGAAACAACGCATACCAAAATAACTCTTCACGATATCATCTTCTGTTTCAATATATAAGTCATATAAGAAAGGATCTTCCTGTGACCATGGATGCATGTCCTCGATAAAGATTTCATTACGCATCTCCGCCGTCATCTCATGATAAATCATCTTCCCAGCTGCACTAATCGTAATTGTCGCATGATTAAAGTCACCTTCCATCTCGAGATAAACTGTCTGTCTATCATAGTTTGGTGTAATCTTTAATGCATGGACCCCATGTAGCGGAACATCTTCTAACCATACCGTCTGCCAAATACCCGACATTGGTGTATACCACATACCACCATGTTGGATTTTCTGTTTCCCGTATGCATACTCACCTGTATCGCTTGGGTCAGTACACTTTACAAGTAATGCATTCTGATACTTGATATAACTAGATACATCAAAACTAAATGGCTCATAGCCACCTATATGTCTACCAACTTCGATACCATTAAGGTAGACAATACATTGTTGATCGACTGCTTCAAAGTTTAAATGTGTATGGTATTCTCCTGGTTTATAAGAGAATTGTTTTTTATACCACAATACTTTCCCAGGTAATAAAATTTCATCACTACCAGAAAGCTCTGAACCTAAAGGGAAAGGAACGTTGATTGGCTTCCAGCTATGTTCTTGCGGTATTTGATTCGTATCTGTAATCTGATATTCCCAACTACCGTTTAAGTTCGTATAACTACCACGCTGCAACTGCATGCGAGGATATTCCTGTAGAGGGCTATTTAGATTTACATTCTTACCCCAACGACTCATCACTTTCATGCTAGCCTTCCTTTCCTACTGGTTATTGTTTCCGTGTTCGATAACCGATAAATACAGTTGCTAAAGCTGCTAAACCATGTACCTTTAAAATATATGTCAAGATTGTTTCAAACATCTTCATTGGTTCTGTATACTGTGCAACACTATTTGCGACGGTCCATCCATAGATTAGCGATAGCACAAGCGAAACTGCAATCATCCCTAAAGATATCGCTGTCGTAGGAATTTTATAATTTCTTAAAACAGACCATAACTGCGGTAATGTCACTAATAAAATCATGCCTATTATTCCATTCACAGACATTATCTTAAAGTTACATAAAATCATCAAAAATGATGTCACAACCATCATCAAGATTCCAGATACAAGTGTAATTAATACTTTTTAAAATAATACTTTTTACGTAGTTCTTCCATATTTTCTCCTGCCACTCATTATAGCATAGTCACCACTATCCCTCACTTTCCTTCTACGCATAGAAAAAAAGAATATCTCCGGTTTCCCAAAGATATTCTGATTGTTCTAATATATTTGAATTAGTTAAGTTTTGAAGCTGCAGCGATAGCTGTTGCTGTTACCTTCTGTAGAGAATCAACACCCATTGTACATCCTGTCATAAGGTCTTTATCAGCTGTTACAGTCTTACCACCTTCGTTCGTAGTAACTTTCATATCAGCGATTTCCTTAGCAGTCTTACCAACTGTCCATTCATCATATGCCTGATTCTGTTCGAACCATTCCTTACCGATAGAAGAAACCTTCTTCATGCCATATTCATCCTTCTTCTCGCCCTTTGTAGCGACAGCAACTGCTTCACCATCTAAAGCCCCAGCCGTTGTAAACTTCACAGCATTTTGAGCTACGTCAGTCTGTGTGAATACAACCTTACCGTCCTTATCTAACGCAACTACGCCATATGTAGAGCTAGCCTTCGCTTCACCACTCTTTTCAGCAGTAGCGTCCTTACCAGAAACTTCCGTCAAGATTGCAGAGCCTACAGAAGCTACATCCTTCACTTCAACAGCGTTCTTAGCCGCCTTATCTAAAGCCTGTTGGAAACCAGTAACACTGATTGTGCATCCTGTCATAAGGTCCTTATCAGCAGTAACCGTATGCTTTTCATCCTTTTGTGTTGTAGGCATAGTTAATACTTCTTCAACTGTCTTACCAACAGCCCACTTCTCTAAAGCTTCAACCTGCTCATACCATTCCTTCTTAATAGAAGACTTGTCCTTCATTCCATACTTATCACCTAATGCCTTCTTAGATGTAGAAGCAGTATTGTCAGAAGTAACGTGACCAGTCGCATCATAAGTAACTTTATCCTGTGCTACGTCAAAGTATACATACTTGATTACATTACCTTCTAATACAACTGACGCAAATGTTGTATCGAATTGTGCTGCTGTATCAGAACCTTCCTTTACTTTATTAGATACACTCGTAACAGAACCTGTACCAATCATTACAGTAGCAGCTGTTTCTTCCTTAGTAGAAGTATTTGTGGAAGACTTCTTGGATCCTCCAGCTGTGCAACCTGCCAGCATTGCAACAGCACATAAAGTTGTTAGAATCTTTTTCATTTTTAAATTTCCCTCCATCTAACTTAAGTCTGCTTATTGATAATAACTATCACTATCCAGTTAGTCAATATGAAAATGATAATTTTTTTCACAAAAAAATATGAAATTGTATAGTATCTATATTTATTTAACCAATTTCATAAGAAAAACCGGTAGACTCTTCTACCGGCATGCATGTGAAATACCATCATTTATCACAAATAAATTTAGTTGTTTTAATCAATTTATAATAGCGCTGTCGCAATAGGATAACCAATTAACGTAGAAATTACTACAGCTATAAACATAACAATAAATCCATATACCATCATCTGCTTTGTGTTTGTCCAACCACTCGACACCGCAATTGCTACACAAGGCATCGCTGGAGGTGTCGCAAAGCAAATGCAGACATCATTCCAATGTTTACAATTAGCGCTGCTACATTCACCGTAGTGATATTTGCAGTAACCGCAAGAGCAGCGGCAGAAACAACTGTAGCAGTTACCATATTGCTTGATAAATTTGTTTGAATAGCAGCCCAAAGAATAAAAATCAACACCATGATCATCACAGGTAAATGCGATGTAATCGGAGATAATCCTGCAGATATCCATGCAGTAACACCAATATCACCATTGGTAATAGCTACACCAAGCGCAGTAGTACCAGCACACATAATCAGTGAAGGCCAAGATACGCCCTTGCTCATTGCTTCACCAAAGTTCAATAAAGGCTTTCCTTCATCCGTCATAATCGATAGTAGAACAACCCCTACTAAAGGTGGAAAAGCCGTACCTAACTTATCTAAATACTTGAGACAAACGTAGATACTTCCATCCTTAATGATATGCATGCATAGGTTCGGTAAAACCCACATGCATACAACAAGAATGAATACCGCAAGCACAAGATTTTCAGCACGTGTTGTTTTTTCCTGTTCCACATGAATCTTCTTTTTCTCATAATTTACAAACGCTGAAGTATCTGGATTAATCACATATCGGAAAACTAATAGTGTAACTAGTGCCGTTAAGATACCAACTGGGATTGCCGCAAGCATATAACTGCCATAATGAATCACATTTCCATATAACTCCGTATATGCATTCATGGCTATCACAGGAAATACATGCGCAATCGGTGTCATACCAGATGAGATTCCGCACATAATGACTGTTCCCATCATTAATACAGACGCAAACTTATCACCTTTCTTTAGTTTTAGTAAAACATAGATTTCTTCCAAGATTGGAAGGTATACAAAGAATAACACCGTAGGTGAAATAAAACTGCCTATCACAAGAATACTTGCAAAATATAATGCAATAAACATCCAGGGACCTTTCATCGCAAGATTTGAATTAATAAATAATAACGCAATTCTTTTGATATATGACGTCTTCGAGAGTGCATATGTTACCACAAAGGTAAACATCAAGAATACAACAATCGTTCCACCATACGCACCAGATAAGATTGTACCAATCTTTAATTCAGGCACAAATGCAAGCGCACCAATTAATAGAATTGATGGCCAATCAATCGCAATCGTTAACCACAATAATAAAGTACCTACAAAGATTCCCAATACCTGCATTCCAGATGCGGATAAACCAGCTAATGCAGGCACAAAACGCATACCAAACATCAATAACAAAGATATGATAATAATTATGTTTCTTTTGTTACTACTCTTATTCATAGAGTTAAATTCTCCCCTGTAATTTACTACAACAACTAGTATAACGCAAATTACGAATTTTGATTCATAGAAATCGCACAGAAAAAGGCACTCATTGAGTGCCTTATGCAAGTAAATAAATTACTTAACGATTTCTGTGATAGAACCAGAACCTACTGTACGTCCACCTTCACGGATAGAGAACTTAGTTCCTTGTTCTACAGCGATAGGAGCTAATAGAGTTACATCCATAACTACGTTATCGCCAGGCATGCACAATTCTGTGCCTTCTGGTAACTGGATAACACCAGTAACGTCTGTTGTACGGAAGTAGAACTGTGGACGGTAGTTAGATACGAATGGTGTATGACGTCCGCCTTCTTCCTTAGTTAATACGTAAACCTGAGCCTTGAACTGTGTGTGTGGAGTAACTGAACTGGCTTAGCTAATACCTGTCCACGTTCGATTTCTTCACGGTTAACACCACGGAGCAATGCACCGATGTTGTCACCAGCCTGAGCGAAGTCAAGAGTCTTACGGAACATTTCAATTCCTGTAACAACTGTCTTACGAGTAGGCTTGATACCAACTACTTCTACTTCGTCGTTTAAGTTTAACTTACCACGTTCAACACGTCCAGTAGCTACTGTACCACGACCTGTGATTGTGAATACGTCTTCAACTGCCATTAAGAATGGCTTGTCGAATTCATGAACTGGAGCTGGGATATAAGCATCTACAGCATCTAATAGTTCCTTGATTGCTGGTTCCCACTTTGGATCGCCTTCCAAAGCCTTTAATGCAGAACCACGGATTACTGGAGCGTTGTCTCCATCAAATCCATACTCAGTAAGAAGTTCACGAACTTCCATCTCTACTAAGTCGATTAATTCAGGGTCGTCAACCATGTCGCACTTGTTTAAGAATACAACAATCTTAGGTACGCCTACCTGACGAGATAATAAGATGTGTTCACGTGTCTGTGGCATTGGTCCATCAGTAGCAGCTACTACTAAGATAGCACCATCCATCTGAGCAGCACCAGTGATCATGTTCTTAACATAGTCAGCGTGGCCTGGGCAGTCTACGTGAGCGTAGTGACGTGTATTTGTTTGGTATTCAACGTGTGCTGTGTTGATTGTAATACCACGCTCCTTCTCTTCTGGAGCTCCGTCAATCTGATCGTAAGCTTCGAATTTAGCCTTACCATATTCTGGGTGTGTTGATAAATACTTTGTGATTGCCGCTGTTAATGTTGTCTTACCGTGGTCAACGTGACCGATAGTACCAATGTTAACGTGTTCGAGCGACCGGTCGAAATGTTCCTTAGCCATAATATTTTTTCCTCCTGGTTTTTTTTCTACCTTTATAAGCTGTTTCCATTTTATTAGAAACAGTACTTATTTACAATCATTTTTTTACTACTTAGTTGTGTTTTTTTCTCAATAATTTCTTTAGCAATGTTCTTAGGTACTTCTTCATAGTGGTCCATTTGCATTGTATAGATACCACGACCCTGTGTAAATGAACGTAAGTCTGTAACGTATCCAAACATTTCTGCTAATGGAACGAATGCACGTACCTTAATTGCATTACCTGTTTCTTCTTGCTCACGAATTTGTCCACGACGCTTTGTGATATCACCCATTACAGAGCCTAAGTAATCAGCTGGAGCTGTTACGTCAACTGCCATGATAGGTTCAAGAATTGCAGGATCGCACTTCTTAGCTGCTTCCTTTAATGCAAGTGAAGCCGCAATCTTATAAGCCTGTTCAGATGAGTCGACATCATGGTAACTACCGTCGAATAAGACAGCCTTGATGTCTACGATTGGATAACCAGCAACTAAACCGTTGTTTAAGGATTCTTCCAAACCTTGTTGTGTAGGCTTGATGAATTCCTTTAGGTACTGAACCGCCGACTGTTTCATCAACGAATTCAAATCCCTTACCCTGAGTTAGGGGCTAAATCTAATCCAAACGTCACCATACTGACCGTGACCACCAGACTGACGAACAAACTTACCTTGTACTTCAGCTTCCTTACGGATTGTTTCACGGTATGCTACCTGTGGTGCACCTGATGTAGCTTCAACCTTAAATTCACGTCTCATACGGTCCATGATGATATCCAACTGCAATTCACCTACACCGGCGATAATTGTTTGTCCAGTTTCTTCATCTGTATAAGTTCTGAATGTTGGGTCTTCTTCAGCAAGCTTAGCTAATGCTTCATCCATCTTCTGTGAGTCGCCCTTTGTCTTAGGTTCTACAGACATCTGGATAACTGGTTCTGGGAATACCATGGATTCAAGAACGATTGGATGTTCTTCATCACATAATGTATCACCTGTAGTTGTGTTCTTAAGACCAACTGCACCAGCGATGTCACCAGCGTAAACTTCTTCGATATCCGCACGGTGGTTAGCATGCATGCGAACCAAACGTCCGAAACGTTCACGCTTTTCCTTAGAAGCATTTAATACATAACTACCAGCCTTCGCAATACCGGAGTATACACGGAAGTATGTTAAACGACCTACGAATGGGTCAGTAGCTACCTTAAATGCTAAGGCACTAAATGGTTCATCATCAGAAGGATGACGTTCACTTGGTGTGCCATCTTCTAATGTACCCTTGATAGCTTCAATATCTGTAGGTGCAGGTAGGTAGTCTACAACTGCATCTAGTAATAACTGAACACCCTTGTTCTTATATGCGGAACCGCACATAACAGGGAAGAATTCAGAAGTCATAACACCCTTACGGATAGCAGCCTTCACTTCTTCAACTGTTGGTTCTTCACCATCAAGAACCTTCATCATCAATTCATCATCATAGTCTGCAACTGCTTCTAGCATTGTTAAATGCATCTCTTCAGCCTTTGCCTTGAATTGTTCATCAATTTCACTAACTTGAATATCTGTACCGTTATCGTTAGTGTACATGTGCTGCTTCATAGTTACTAAGTCAATGATTCCACGGAATGATGATTCAGCACCGATAGGCATCTGGATTGCAGCTGCCTTAGCACCTAAACGATTTCCAATAGAAGCAACGCTCATTTCAAAGTCAGCACCAGTCGCATCCATCTTGTTTGAGAATACGATACGTGGTACGCGGTATTCTGTAGCCTGGCGCCAAACTGTTTCAGTCTGTGGTTCTACACCAGCCTTAGAGTCTAATACTGTAACTGCTCCATCCAATACACGTAAGGAACGTTCAACTTCAGCTGTGAAGTCTACGTGGCCCGGTGTATCGATAATGTTGATCTGACAATCCTGCCAGTGGCAAGTTGTAGCAGCGGAAGTGATTGTAATACCACGTTCCTGTTCCTGAGCCATCCAGTCCATCTGAGACGCACCTTCGTGTGTTTCACCGATCTTATGAATCTTACCTGTGTAGAAAAGGATACGTTCAGTTGTTGTAGTTTTACCAGCATCGATGTGAGCCATGATACCGATATTACGAATCTTATTAAGCGGGAATTCTCTAGCCATTGATTGCTCCTTCCCCGATTAGAAACGGTAGTGAGCGAATGCTTTGTTCGCTTCTGCCATCTTATGTGTATCTTCTTTCTTCTTTACAGATGCACCTGTTCCATTTGCAGCATCCATAATTTCATTGGCAAGACGCATTTCCATTGTATTTTCATGGCGAAGTCTTGCGTAGTTAACGATCCAACGTAAAGATAATGTCAACTTACGTTCAGCAGATACTTCTACTGGTACCTGTAAGTTTGCACCACCTACACGACGAACCTTCAATTCTAATTGAGGCATTACATTGCCGAGAGCCTTTTTCGAATACTTCCATTGGGTTCTCGCCTGTCTTCTTCTCAATCTGAGCGAATGCATCGTATAAAATTGTTTGAGCTGTACCACGCTTACCATCAATCATAATTTTGTTGATCAACTTAGTGATTAACTTTGAATTATAAATTGGATCAGGAAGTACATCACGCTTTGCTATATAACCTTTTCTTGGCATGTTCTATTCTCCCTTCTCTTATTTAGCAGCCTTTGGCTTCTTTGCACCGTATAATGAACGGCTTTGATTACGGTTTGCTACACCGGCACAGTCTAATGTACCGCGGATGATGTGGTAACGTACACCAGGTAAGTCCTTAACACGTCCACCACGGATCATAACAACGCTATGCTCCTGTAGGTTGTGTCCAATTCCTGGAATGTATGCTGTTACTTCTAATCCATTGGATAGACGAACACGGGCATACTTACGTAAAGCTGAGTTAGGCTTCTTAGGTGTCATTGTACCAACACGAGTACATACACCTCTCTTCTGTGGACTGCTGAGTTTTGTTACACGCTTCTTAAGTGAGTTTACGCCTCTGTTTAATGCAGGGGACTTTGACTTGTAAACTTTATCAGTACGACCTTTGCGTACCAACTGGTTTATTGTAGGCATTTCAGTTTCTCCTTTCATTTTATGCACACATTTCCAAGTGTGCCAAACCTTAGTCTAAATATAAGCCTTACTTCCGTAAAGCCAGTTTTTTCGCTAAGCGTAATAATGATACCTTTTAATACCTTTAAAGTCAATATACTTTTCATCATATTTTTGACGGTTCTATGGACTTTTGCCTCCGTATAATCTCTACACGAAAAGTTCATTCTTATATCATGGAATATCATTGCCATATGTATTATAGTAATAGAAAGTCCAATATGTATTTTTCATATTGTTTTTGTTCAAGGAGGTTCCAATGGCAAACAAAGTATGTGATTTCTGCCTAAGTGAAGGAAAAGGTCTTTTTAACCAACCTAAGAAAATAGAAGATGGCCATTACATCTGTAAAGACTGTCGTTCCATATTAACTTCTTATAATCTTCCTATCAAGCACGATATCTTCCAGATACTCGTTACCGCACAAGAGAATATGCGCGATATGATTATGGAATCCTACATCAAGAATCATAATATCGATGAAATGATGGCGAAGTTCTACCCTGTCGATGATATGCCGCTACATCCTGGGGAACATTGTATTTCTAAGGTAAAGGCATACCAAACAGTCACGAAGGATTCCATCCCTTATACACGTGCTGTTTCAAAGATTGCTGAGATTTCAAAAGCTACTATTCAAAATATCGTTGATTCTACAACACGTACCAACTCCCATAAAGTTGAGGGTATTCTCTATGAAACTGATGTAGCGTTCTACTTCTTATCTCCAAACTATGTCAACTGTCACCGTTTGGGATATGCATTACGCAATCGTAGCGATACAGATCGTATTAATGTCGTTACACCAACAGCACGTTATACATACATGCTAGATAACTCTGATTTAATTTTCATGCGTGAACGTTTCTATCAGAAATTAAACGCTGCTAGAAACAATAAAGATACACACTTAATCTATATGTCAGATGATAATCACATACGTATTACCCCTGGTGTATACGATATTCCAAAGAGCTTACGCCCTGGCAAGTATGTCGTTACTGCAATTCGTGATGCAGGTCTTCATATGAAAGATTCATTAGGTAGAGTAAAAGACTACTATGAAAATGAAGAAGTCATTGACCTCAGTGATGGTGGTGTATTAGAGTGCACAGGTGAATATGAACTAAAATGGATTAGTCACAAATAAAGGATGTACACTGTACATCCTTTTCATATTGCTGATTCATACATGCATGTTGTATGCATGTATGAATAGAAATTTTATTAACGTAATTGTCTCTTATATCCAGCAGCCAACAACATCAATACCGCAGAAGCTGCTAGCATACCAAACATGAACATCATATTTGCTGTACTATCACCAGTCTTAGGAGTTACAGGTGCTTTTGGAGTCTCGTATTTATTTGTGAATTCGAGATTTCCAACTACTTCTGTACCTCTCTTGATTTCGTAAGTAGATACCAATTTGTTATCTGTATCTGTTGTTACATCTACTGTAACTGTGTACTCTGTTTGATCGTATGTGTAATTTGCTAAGTTTGTATTTAATTCTACAACTTTATAAACATACTTACCGACTGCTTCAAATTCAATCTGGCCAAATTCAACTTCACCTGCACCATTTACAGATACAACCTTCTTTGAAAGATTTGAACCAATTGGCATTGGTACTTCAGTTACGTTTGCTGTAGTGCTAACGGCTGTTAATTCAAACTTGAATTCACCAGCTGTAGTTTGTGTATCACCAGTTAGCATCTTCTTTACCTTGAAGTTTTGATATGTAAAGTTAAATATATTCTTGAAACTTGGCTCACTATCAACACTAGCCGTCAAAGTTCCATTGTTCTGTGTAATTGTAATCGTAACTATCTTTTCAGAAGTATCATACGTTACACCATCTAATGGATTTGTTAAATCTTCCTTCACACTGAACTTATATACCCCTGGTTTTGTGAACTTAATTTCATCAAATTCAAAGGAACCATTTCCTAATGGAGAAGCCTGAATATCAGCTGTCAACGAAGTTGGTAATGTCACACCATCATAGTTTCACCAAGAATCTGTGCAAGAACTGCCTTAAATGTATTTCCAGGAATTGTAATTTCAACATTATTTTGATCAACATATTCCTTTGAACCTGCAATCTTTACAGACACTGATAAATAGTTTGGAACGATTGTCGCAAAACCAGGCTGTGTTGCACTTGTAATACTAAACTCACCTGTCGTTGCAGCTAATGTACCTGCAGTAGCGTAAGCAGGATTAGGCTTGAATTCATCGTTATTAAATATGTAATCACCCAAACTACTTTCTTGTACTAAGCGATAATTACCAACAGATAAGCCAGAGAATGTAGCGATACCGCTTGCATTTGTTGTAGCAGTCGCTTTACGTCCTCTAATAACAAACCGCACGTATAACGTGCGGTTTTTAGGCTACCCTATAAGGGCCCTTTACCACACTTCGACCCTTAAGGGTCTTGTGTAAAAGACCGACAACCGTGTTTGCACACTATGGCTTACCCTTTAAAAGGGTCTACATATTCTTTTACTTAGGTTATCCTGTATCATATCTTCTTTTTCTTGATCTCGGATATATTCTTCTACTACCTTTGTATTCAGTCCTACCGTACTTACATAGTAACCCTTCGCCCAAAAGTTTCGATTGCCATATTTATATTTTAAATTTGCATGTTTCTCAAATATCATCAACGATGATTTACCTTTCAAGTATCCCATGAAACTTGATACAGCTATCTTCGGTGGTATCTTTACCAACATATGTATATGATCTCTCATTGCATGTGCTTCTATGATTTCTACATCTTTATATGCACACAACTGTCTCAATATCCCTCCTATATCTGCTCTTAATTTTCCGTAAATTGCCTTTCTTCTATACTTTGGTATGAACACAATATGATACTTACAGTTCCATCTCGTATGTGATAAACTTGAATCGTCATTTGGCTTTGTTGCCATTGATATCTCCTCCTTATATTTTGAATTTCGGTTGTCAGCCTTATTCAATTATATACGGAGGCTTTTTTCATCGCTTAAGCTTTTCCCTTCTCATACGCATAGCGTATGGTTTTTATAGGAAACTTCGTTTTCCTATAATAAAGTAATCAACCCATGTATTGTTGATCTTTCGTTGAATCTTAAATGTTGCACCAGGAATGACTTCCGTATTGTCATTTGCATCTACAGCCTTCACGATAACTGTGCCAGCAGCCACAGAGGCTGTACCACTTGATTTATCGATTGTATAAGAAACAGATGCTGTATCAGTTGCTTGATCAGACTTCACTTCCCCTGTATTTGTCACATTCTCTAAACCTGTAATGCTTGGATAATGTGTATCAAACTCCGCAAAGAATGTAACCACATTTCCATTTGATGGCCCATTTACACCATAGATATCTTTAATCTTAGCGATACCAGCTAAGTTTGGTTCTAAATCTGTATATTTCAATGAATCGTTAGACATATTTGCGATGAATGTATCGCCACCAGTTGCTGGGTCTCTAAAGATACCATAGCTTAGCTTTGCGCCTTCACTTTTGCATAGAAAGAATCATATGTATCAGATCCCGACTGGTAAATCTGTGTGAAGTACTGTTTTACAGGGATCCAGTTACTTTGATATTCAATTGGCATGACTGTACCTGGAGTTGCTTGAGCATAGTACGCATTACCAGCAGCAGGGACTTCCATCCAGTTATAACGAACCGCAGTGAATGAAATTGTATTTTCATCGATAACACCATCATAAGGAATCTTATCCACAACCATTAAATTTGTTTGTTCAACATATGTTCCAAAGGAACTATCAATATTGTTATATGTATTAAATAAACGCAGCGATCCAATTTGATTCGCAATTAACTTGATATGCGCAGTATCATAGCTAGAAGTCCAACCCTGCTTTTCAAGCAAACGGTTATTAATAGTTCTCGTGTTTGGATCTGGAGTCCCTCCACCAGTTGACGTACCTAGAACTGTAGGTGGAACGTTAAATGTTACTTTTGTACTAGCATCTTCAATTGTTAATTGCTTTGTGGATGGATTGCCTGCAGTAGCACCATTCTCTAAAGCCTTTAGTCTTCCACCAGTATATACACTTCCAGAGAAGAAGTTTTTATCTGTTGGAAACTCAGAAATAACAGTTAACTTAATTTCAGTTTCCGTAATTGTTGCAGTCGCAATCTGCTCTCCATTTTGTGCAAGTAATGGTAAATCTGTAATTGGTAAATTCCCAAACATTGTTCCAATATTTGTAGAAAGTGTTACTGTATCCCCTACATTCATTGCATTCTGTGCCAGAGTATAGATATTAAAATCAAACTTCAGAGATGCAAGTGCACCGACAGTCACCGGATTTGGTGAAACTGATACGTTTGAGATTGAAATGTTATAGCCATCATTTTGTGTATCGGCATATACATTACAATTTGTTGAGAATAACCCTAGCATAAATGTAAGGGCTACTAGTAATGCAAAAAATCTTTTAATAATTTTCATTCGCTTCCTCCCAGTTTGCGCAAATTCGGTTAACCACATAAAAAAACCGATACGTTGGCATCCTGTCCATAAAGTATCGGATTTATCATTTTTACTCAACTAACATGCTCAAATCTTAATCATTTCTTAATCAAACTTTAAGAATCTGATGTTGTTATATGCATTATGTGATTTACAACAAGTAGATATTCTTATCTATTTATTGTAAATCTAAGAATTACTGCTCTAGCATTAGAACCATCAAATTTTGTCCAATCTTCATTTACTTCTGATTGCGAAGATTTCATGTCTGCAGCATCCAAATATAATAGAACATCTCCCGAAATCAAACCCTTATCTTGTTTTTAAAGTATATGAAATATTTTTGAGTATCATTATTTAAAGCTGAGACAAATTGTAGATGCTTGTTATCTTTGTTATCTGCATAATATGAAATATCAATGTCTGTTTTTTTGAAACAGAGAGCTTTTATTTTATCGTTATTGTGTACTTCTAAAATTTGACTTTCTTTCTCAATAAGCTTTTCCGCTTTCACATTCTGCATATACTATTTCTACACCTTTTTATCTTTGATCCGTCAATAAGATTAAAAAAATATATGTATCTATAGAATCCGCAGAAGAATACACTATTTGATTTGATTCCCCTGCCGATGAAATCTTCTTATTTTCTATATAACATGCAGATAACAGTACGCAAGAAATCATAAGAAATAATTTAAACATTATTCTAATTCTATTCACAATTTTACATATGAAAATGCCGAATATTATTAGCTTCCATAGTTGCCTCTCTCATTTATACCTTTTTAGATCTGCCTTGCTAGATAAATTATCCCAAGTATCAATATGATAATAAGCAAAAATACGTATAATTATATCCATGTACATTATTGACAATTCTAGTGAAAAATATCTGTCAGGCGTTCCTAGCATATTTCTTTTTATAATTTCATCATATGAGTAATATACAAAAATACAAGACTATTATCGAACTAAAAAGTACTATAATAGTTGAGTTAAGAAAATGTCGGGATAGTTCCGGCATTTTTTTCTTTGAATTTGAAATATTTATCCGAAGTAACCACTTCATTAATCAAAAACAAAAATAAAAAGCTTGGATTAACACCGATCGAACCAGACGAAGTTAATCTAAGCCTAGACCTAATTCAATAGGTCCCCAAAGTCCAACGGATACTCGACTTACACAAACTGAACTGTTGCGTTTAGTTGACACCTAAACCCTTCAGTTGTTTTCATTGCGCCAAAAAACCCGTCTTTAGAAGTTAGCACCATTAATCTTTAGGAGCACATTTTTGATAAAGTAATTCAAGTCCAGTATTGATGGGCTTTTTTTGTTGTTCGAAAACTTGACAAATTTGTTTTTATCTCTTCCTTTTAATGGTGTAATGGTGTATTATATAGGAGAGGTGTTTTATGGCTTATTTCCTTAAGATCGCTAAACAACAAAACAATACGTATCTCGCTATTTACGAGTCATTTTATTCTCCTGCTACCAAAGGTACCAAGCATCGTTGTATCAGGTCCCTTGGTTCTGTTTCCAAACTAAAAGCTGCTGGTATTGATGATCCTGTTGCTTTCTACAGGGATGAAGTCGATAAAATGAATCTGGATAACAAGCAAGATAAAATCAAGAAAATTACTTCTGTTTCTCCAAGAAGGTATCTTGGCTATTTCCCTTTGAAATCTATTCTCGAAAAGCTTGATATCAAGAAGTTTATTGATTTCTATAAATTTACTACTGGTTTCGAATTCGATCTTTATGAAGTCCTTTCTCTTCTTGTATATGCTCGATGTGTTTCTCCATGTAGTAAATACAAGACATATTATGAAATCCTTCCCCAGCTTCATATCCCTTATTCATTCAACTACGATCAACTGTTGCGTGCCCTGGCATTTTATGGAAATGACTACGAGAAGATCGTTGAACTGTTCACTTCGAGAGTCAAAGAAAAATATTTCATCGATACTGATGTCACCTATTTTGACTGCACGAACTTCTATTTCGAAATCGACAGAGAAGATGACTTCAGAAGAAAAGGTCCAAGCAAAGAAAACAGGAAAGATCCTATCATTGGACTGGGATTACTGCTGGATGCGAATCAGATTCCTGTCGGCATGAAGATGTATCCTGGAAACGAATCGGAAAAGCCTGTACTGAGAGATGTGCTGAAAGACCTGAAGGAAAGACATGAAGTACATGGAAAAACCATACGCGTAGCTGATAAGGGACTGAACTGTTCAGAGAATATACTTTCAGCTTTGACAAACGGTGATGGATACCTCTTTTCCAAGTCCGTCAAGCAGTTACCTGAAACAGAAAAGATATGGGTCCTACTACCTAATGACTACACAGCAATCAAAGACAGCAATGGTGAAATCATTTATTACTGTAAAGAATGTATTGATGAATTCCCATACACATATACAGATGAAAATGGGAAAAAAAGAAAAAAAGTAAACATCAAAGAAAAAAAGAGTCGTCACATACAATCCAACACTGGCAAGAAAGCACAAATATGAAATAAACAAGCTGGTAGAAAAAAAGCCAAAGGTCTATCCGTATCACTAGCAAAGAAGAGTGAATATGGAGAAAGTGCAAAATACGTCACTTTCAGATCTACTTCAAACGGAAAAGAAACAGAAGATAAAGTAAAGGCCATCATCAATCAGGAAACGATAGATAATGACTTGAAGTTGGCCGGATACAATATGCTTGTCACATCTGAAATAAAGGCAGATGCCAGACAACTATATGAAACATACCACAATCTGTGGAGGATAGAAGAATCATTCAGGATCATGAAATCAGATCTAGATGCAAGACCTGTTTATCTACAACTCGAGAATACAATAAAGGGACATTTCTTAATATGTTATCTTACCGTACTGCTGCAGAGAATATTTCAATTCAAAGTTTTGGAAAACAAATATCCCTCTTCAGAACTGAATGAATTCTACAAAGGATTCCAGTTAGTTGAAGGAGAAGACAGTTACACAAACATATCCATAGGAACCAACTTCATTACTGAATTATCCGACATGACAGGATTACCTTTAGACAATTATTTCTTATCTCCAACAAAACTAAAAAAGGTGTTGAACTATAGATTCTAATCTGTAGTTTTACACCATTTTTTAATGTTCAACTCTAAAGTCAGGTATGAGTAATATACAAAAATACAAGACTATTATCGAACTAAAAAAAGTACTATAATAGTTGAGTTAAGAAAATGTCGGGATAGTTCCGGCATTTTTTCTTTGAATTTGAAATATTTATCCGAAGTAACCACTTCATTAATCAAAAACAAAAATAAAAAAAGCTTGGATTAACACCGATCGAACCAGACGAAGTTAATCTAAGCCTAGACCTAATTCAATAGGTCCCCAAAGTCCAACGGATACTCGACTTACACAAACTGAACTGTTGCGTTTAGTTGACACCTAAACCCTTCAGTTGTTTTCATTGCGCCAAAAAAGCGAGTATTCCTACATAAAAGATACCATATTAACATTAAAAAGAGTCATTATAGATCAAAAATCATCTGATAATGACTACATTAGTTCGTTATCTATTGCCTTTACTTATCGTGTTGCGTTTACTTTGAAACTTAAGCCAAGTTAAGTTTCCCTCAAGTGAACGATTAAATTCAACTTTCATACCCAGGAAGTGGGATTTAACTTTTTTACTTGAGGACAAAAATAACATTGAAAAAAACGATAGTTTTTTTCCTTTTAATTACATTATTGTAATGTAGTTGAAATTATCATCAAATTCTTACCACACAGAGACAAAAGGTAAACGCTAAGCAATAACAATCCGCACGTATAACGTGCGGTTTTTAGGCTACCCTATAAGGGCCTTTACCACACTTCGACCCTTAAGGGTCTTGTGTAAAAGACTGACAACCGTGTTTGCACACTATGGCCTACCCTTTAAAAGGGTCTACGTATTCTTTTTTACTTAGATTATCCTGTATCATATCTTCTTTTTCTTGATTTCGGATATATTCTTCTACTACCTTCGTATTCAGTCCTACCGTACTTACATAGTAACCTTTCGCCCAAAAGTTTCGATTGCCATATTTATATTTTAAATTTGCATGTTTCTCAAATATCATCAACGATGATTTGCCTTTCAAGTATCCCATGAAACTTGATACAGCTATCTTCGGTGGTATCTTTACCAACATATGTATATGATCCCTCATCGCATGTGCTTCTATAATTTCTACATCTTTATATGCACATAACTGTCTCAATATTCCTCCTATATCTGCTCTTAATTTTCCGTAAATTGCCTTTCTTCTATACTTTGGTATGAACACAATATGATACTTACAGTTCCATCTCGTATGTGATAGACTTGAATCGTCATTTGGCTTTGTTGCCATTGATATCTCCTCCTTATATTTTGAATTTCGGTTGTCAGCCTTATTCAATTATATACGGAGGCTTTTTTCATCGCTTAAGCTTTTCCCTTCTCATACGCATAGCGTATGGTTTTTATAGGAAACTTCGTTTCCCTATAATAAAAGGTCTTATCAGCCATATGGTTGAAAAGACCAGGATAGTTTTTATGAAATTGATGAACTTAATAAAATACTGAACATTAAGGATGAGTATAACTCTAATAATTTGTTAAGAGAATCAAGATATTTTCAAAAGCATTTGCTATTTACCTTATGTGTGAAAATAAGAATACTTAGTATTTCTATAGAAGTATAATCAATTCGAATTAGGAAAGATTATTATTCTTTAGTCGATATATTATTAACATATATTAATAATATTAGCGATACAAACATAGTAAATACAATAAAGCAAACAATGATGAGTGGTGGTATCTTATGCACGAACCATAAAATAGTCGCCAGAGATAAACCAAAGAAAATCACCCAAATGCCTAAGATAATCTCAATTTTTCTAATGTTATATTTGTTTTTTTCAGATTCAGAAAGTATGTTATAACCTGCAATCAAAAAAATCTTCCTTTGCCTATCAATATTAGAATTCCGCATATCAATATCGGAATAGTTGCAAGTATAACAATTAATTTATCATTCATGTTTATTAAAAGGCACTGACCTTAGTGTACACGGCCGCACCTAGTGCTATTGCACCTCCAGCGGCAACAAATACAGCAATTGTTCCTACAACAACAATATGTACAGTCGCTGCTACCCAAGCAATAGCTGAAACAACAAACACTGCTTGTGGTGTAGCTCCTGAACTTGGATCATTTTCAAAAGTTGGAGCCATATCTTTATATTGTGGATTCATTGAATCTAACATTCCACCCACTTCAACTTTTTGCGCAAGTCTATAAGCTGTTTCTTCTGAAACTCCAGTAGCACAAATCCTTTCAATTAATTCAATATCAGGTTGTTCAGATGTAGTTTCTGCATATACTTTTGCAATTCCTGTTGAGGTAATAGTTATTGTTGTTGAAATAATTATACTTAATGCAATTGCTAATATCTTTCTCCTTTTCGACCCTCCTATTTTCTGCTACTTCTTAAAAATTAACTTTACTAGATGAATAATTCCAAGTATTAAGATAATGATAAGTAATACGCGAATAATAATGTCCATATATATGGTTGATGCACCTAATGATAAGATATCTGTCATTTCTTCCTCCTTTCTAAAAAGCAGAGAAAGTGAATGCCTGTCTTATGCCTTGAAACACATAGATGATGAATATTATATTCTTTCATACAATGTATCCCCCTTCGCATTTCTTTTTACAATTTCATCATATGAATTTCATTCTAAAAATACAAGTCTGTTATTTGATTCAATAAAAAGTTATAATAAGTATATTGAAAGCAAGAATTCCATTTATGCCGAGACAGATTATTGTTTTGGCACTTTTTATTCTTAGATGTTCTTAGCGCAAAACTCTAGCAGTTTCTAGTTCTTCTTTTGATCGGTACTTATATGAAGAACACTTTCCTTTTATCTAGGTGTAGTGCTCTATTAAACAATAGTCTTATTACTATTCACCAGCATCTTTAATAATATTTAGCTGTATACCAACCCTTCATCTTTATGAGCCCAAGGTTTGTGTAGAATTGTCTGTCTATCCTCTATCGAAGCACTCTAACATAGCTGATTATCTTTTTCATACTCACTTATCTCCTTATAATTTATTGTGTACTGGCATCAGCACACATTCAATTAAGTAAAGAAAAATACCAATATTCAGTCTTTTTGTATTGATACCTTAGTAATATATTTATAAATTATTTAATTCATACTTCTTAATTTCTTTAAATAGTGTGAGATCGACTTATTCCTAATCTCTTACACATATATTTCTGAGTAATATTTCTTTTCTTATACTCTTTATACAGTTCAGCAAACAAAAATTTATCTATGCTTGCATGTGCTCTTCCTTTATACTTACCATTTTGTTTAGCGACAGCTATTCCTTCAGCCTGACGTTCTAACAACACTTCACGTTCAAACTCATTTAATGCTGCAATGATTGTTAGAAATAGTTTCCCTGAAGGCGTACTTGTATCAATCTTTTCCTTCTGTGATTCAAATGCAATTCCTTTTGCATGCATGCTTTCTACCAAATACAACAAATCCTTTGTTGATCTACTTAACCTAGAGAAGGACTCAACTACAATCGTATCTCCTTCTCTAGCAAAGTCCAGCATAGCTTTAAGTTGTGGTCTATCCATATGCTTCCCTGTTGCCTTATCAGCAAAGACTTTTTCAATATTTAATTTTTTAAGTAATTCATCTTGTCGTGCAAGTGATTGATGTTCCGTAGAAACTCGCTCATAAAATATTCTCATTTCTTTTCCTCATAACCTTAACTAAAACATGTAAAGTCACACATATTTGTTATAATATTTTGGGAGCTATTTTATAGCCCCATGGAGGTGGTTTTTATAGCCTCAAATTTACGTATGCTATCCCTAGGTCAAATATTTCCTAAAAATGGAAATGGTGCAAATAGTAGTTGTTACATTACAACTACTTGTTGCTATCATCCAAATTTGTAGAGAGGTATTGAAGACTAAATAGTCTTCGCCTAGGATAAGCGTGCAAATTGAAAAGAGGAGTTGGTAGCTCCTCTTTTCCTTTCCTCTGCCCTAAGACAAAATATTTCCTACATCATTATTATAATCTTTGCCAAAATATTTTCAACCACAAAGATTTTGTGGAAAATAAGCCCGTTCAAATAGGCTATAGGCTATTTGAACATTTTCCTTTTACATATTATATGTGTATTTAAGATATATTGAATACCCTAAATACACATGTTTGTTTTTTCTATAAAATAAAACCCTAAAAATTCAAAAACGAGAAGATAGATAGGGCATCACAAAACATAAAAAGCTTCTGCAGAAGCTTTTAAAACGTTCCAATGAGAAGCTAAACAAGATAGACCTAGATAGCCTAGAATACATCACCAATACACTAAAAAGAGTTGGATAGCAGAACGGATTAGACCTATACTGCTTAACTTAATGACATTGGTTTTCTATCATTCTCTTTTTTTATTTTTACTAAATATAATTATAACGCTTTTTCCAACACAAATTTCAGACTGTTTTTTTATAATTATGAATACTAAAATTTATATAGATGATACAGAAAGAAAGGATATTAATAATGAAAAAAAATAATTACACTGCTTCTTTTGTTGCACATTGCTAGCTGGTTGTAAAGCATCTTCTGTAAATGGCATAGGTACTGATAACGTCAAATATTATACAGAATCAGTTACTAATATGAATGGTAGAAGTGTTGTACTAGTATTTTATGAAAAAAAGATGATGTTTTTGTATTACAAAGCACTTGTCTCGCCTGAGAATGAGCAGTTTGATTATGTAGAACATTATCCGACAAAGTGGACAAAAATTTCTATAAATGATAATTGATTGGAAGTAGCGATCATTATATTAGAAATGTATCGGAAACAGAAATATATTATTCAGTTGGGATGAAACCATAATTAAGAAGAAATTTATTGTAACAACATGTATTATCTTATTTCCGTTTATATTTTATGCGTTATTTTTACATTCTGTTTTACACCGAATATGGAATAGTAGACTATGTTGCAAAATACATTTTTTTGTCATGTATCCATGTTTAACAATTCAATTTATTTCTATCAGGGATAGTTTATTTATATTTGAATAAACAGAATTAGATTTATTAAGAAAATGCTATGAAAAATTTTTTTATTTCAATATATTTATTGCTGGATTTGCAATCTGCACAGTGATTTTTCGTAATAACTTTTTTTGATTTTTTTCAGAATTTATTGTTTTTCTGGCATGTGTATAATATCCTCAGCTATTTTATACTCATCGTGTTTATCGTCATTACAGTAAGAATAACGGTTATAAATATAGATATAGTTCTCGATAAACAGGTGTACCCTATAATACATATACACAAACATCAACTTCAAATACTTCATTTGGTGTTGCTTTCCCAGTTCTGGCTGGAAAAACAGGAGCAGTTTATTTTACTCCATTCTTATATTCTGAATATTGCACATATGTTGATACAAACCATCAAGGAACTGGAGCATATGTTTCATTTCCAAAAAAATGAATGGAGGTTTTTGCTGCTGGAGTTTATGAATTGATTACTTGGTAATTAGCATCTAGTTTAATTGTTTTTTTGATAATTAATCATATATTTCTTTTGAATATGTTAGCAATCTTTTTAAGAACATAGCATTCTAGAGATAGGAGGTAAATAATGAAAAAAGTATATCAGTTATATTATTGATGGCAGCTATATTAAATTTGTTGACAGGGTGTACTGTTCAAAAACCAAAGTGAACAAAAACATAAATCTTCTGAACATAATCAATCTAAGAAAGAAGAAACTGCTATTGATATTAATAAATTGTCATCACTACATGAAATTTCAATCTCTGAAGTATCCTTATCAGATAAGTCTAAATTTTTTTGATTTGGAAGGCAATCCGATTGACATGAGAGAAATATCATTAAAAAAATAGGTGAATATTATATAATTGATGATTGTTCTATAACCATTAGTGAAGTGATTTTTATCTCCTATTCAGATTAGTGCAAAATTATAAAGTTTTTAAAAGATCAATACGTTGAATTTGCAAATATTGCAAGTTATTCAAGTGTTGAAAATGACAACATTCAGATGAAAAAAATATTGCAACGTATTATTGGTTTTTAATACGATACTTCCAATATCACATAACTTAAGCCAAATACAATTTATTCCATCTTCAGATATTGTTATTACAATCTATTTCTATCCAATTTGTTATAAAGTGGATGCAATTAATTACTCATTTTATACATTAAAAAGGAGCTCATCAATTTGACGGATTATATTGTGATGGCATTTATGAAATTCGAATAGTTGAATAGTTAAAAAAATTTTTTTAATCAATGGTATATAACCATAATGGTGTAACAGCGTAATTATTTGGGTAATTTAAAATAGCGTGGGGTTTTCAAAAAACACGCAATAAAATCCCATGGGGATAGATTTTATAAAAGACAATTCCAAAGAGTGATTCTCTACGGGATTGTCTTTTTGTCTGGAGAGTAACAATGTATTTATTATTTTTTCTGTTTACGATTGTATGCTTGAATGTTTGATGTCAATGAGAAGCCAATCCTGTAGTTGAGTGCGTAAATAACACGTGCTCTGAATCTTTCAAAATTACTGAGACCATTTGATATCATAATAAATTCTCGCATCTTTTGATTAAGACTCTCAGCGAGTGCATTAGACTGTTTTCTATCTTCTGTTGGTCTTTGAAATGAATTGCATATTTCTTCAAACCAATTTTCCAATAAATGAATAAACTCACTATAACATTCCAGCCTAGATTCTTTAAAATACCTAATTAAATCTGTGAGTTCTTCAATACATTCTGGATAAGTAGAATTTCTATTAAAATATCTATAATCTTCTTTTTAATTCATACGCTCGTTTAAGTATAGGATTAAGATTAAGAAGCGTTATATAGATCTCGATAGTTCATCTTCTGACGAAAAGAAATGATTATATTTAGGTTCATTATCCAGAAAGCAATCTGTTTCCAAGAGGTGGTGAAAGTGCTTGAGTAGATAGTAAGCAGGACTTTCTTTAGGAACCTGGTTCATTAAAAGATACACGTAATTTGGTAAAAACCATCAGAAAGATGTTTGACTACATGGAAAGGATCGACGGATATCTTACAGTTTGGAAAGTATTTGAGAGAGACTTGTTTATAGGGTTCCCACATATCTATGGTTACATATAAGACACGTTTTCGCTCTTCTAAAGGTATCTTCTCAAGATGAGTTGATAATGTTCGTTTTGAACGATCGGGTAATAATTCATTAAGAACGCGAGCATCATTATCTACAAAAGAACATAGATATGAACCGCCATATTTGGCCATATTAGAATGAAGCTCATCAATTCCTAGATTAGTTGGTAGAGTTAACCTTGGGACTTGAATGAAACTATCGGCATATAGTTGGATAGTAGTAACCGAGGTATTATATCTTTCGGCAATATCTTTGTAGGATAGATGTAGATTTTGAAAGTCAGCGGCAATCTTATACAGTACGGCATAAGTTTGATGAAAATATTCAGGCCCAAAAGGATTATCTTCACAAAATGTTTTAAAACAATCCTTACAAGTATAACGTCTACGCTTCCAATGAATAGAAGAAGGTGTATCACCTAAAGGAAGGTGATTATAAGTTCTATGAATATAACCCTTAGAGACTGCAGGGCCACCACAGTAAGGGCAGGTTGGGTGTTGGTTTGCCAGTGTGATATATACAAAAAGATGGTCTTCCTTACGTATCGTATCGATTTCTTGAATTGAATCTGATGTTAGATTTAAGGTTGACGTGATAAAATCATGAATAGCCATATAGGGCTACCTCCATTTCTATTTAATTCTCCAGACAAGAAGATAATAGCATGGAGGTTTTATTATATTTTGGTCTCCCCACAAAAAATGAGCACGATGATTTTTCGCGCCCACAAAAGTTTATAGCCTATCCCCAACCCCATGAGATTTTAAAGTGCCATTATTTGAAATTACGCTGTTACTTTATATTACTTCTATAAAGTTAAATTGATAATTTTTCCACACGGTTTTTTTATTTTTATTTTTTTATATTCAACTTTCATCTCCTGTATATTAGCTTAGATTTCTTTTCTCTGTAGCTTCCGAAGTATATTCCACTCCATTCTCATCAGTTCAAGATCGTGTAACAATTCCTCTTTCCTTCTTTTCTTATGCAAAAAAACGGATGCAGTTTCCTCTTCCTTTTCTTACGCATATTTTTCTAATAAAAATGCGGTACTTATAATGAAGAAAAAGTGAAAAAAATAGTTAGTAATAAAAAAACTTATTTAATTTAAAATTTTTTTAATAAAGTTACTAATATGTTCCCATCCAACAAAAAGAGACAATCCATCCACTCGAACCAAAAAAACAAATGTTATTATTGGATAATCGTATTTTTTTCCTTTAATTCACTTATCAATAAATCTATATTATTTTTCATTAATACCCTTATTTCTCAGAAAACATTCAAACCATTCAGGTAATTCATGTGGACTGTAGTCTATGGTGTTTTCTTTACCTTCATCTATTTTTACTAAATTTTTTTGATTATTTCTTCTATTTTGTTTTTTTCTTAAAAAAATAATTTTAACCATGGAAACGTACCATATAATGACACTTTTTTTCATCTTTTTTTATAATGAACTCTTAAAAGTGCACAATAACAATATTAGACAAATCACACCACAGATGATTAAGAATTGTATTATATTCAATATAACACTAAGAATTCCATTAATAATAAAAAAATTAAACATAATTCTAACAGTAAACAAAAATGGCCTATGGAAATGCGATGAAATCAAGTGTTTCTCTTATATGTTCCGTTGAATAATATCAAATGTCGTAAAATTCTATCCATCTTTGGCCATTGTTCTACTGCACCTTTTACTCTGAACAGATATACAAACCAATTCAAATAGGACTGTAGATTCGTCATTCTCATCCCAATAAATCGATAGATATACCTTTTTAGCCACGAACACATATTGTTTATCAATGCCATGTTCTCTAGATATTCTTTGTCATGTGTATTGGCTTTATAGAACTCTTCTTTCAAGTCTAATTCTTTTATTAACTTGTCATGTGCTTTTCTCCATCATGCACTAGTGTTGAACCAGAAATGATATGATTCTTTAGTGCTTCAAAGATACGTGAAGCAGACGGTTTTCCATGACCACAAATGACAGCGTACGTATTTTTATGACAGTCAATTGCCACAACAATACAGAGTTGGTTCTTTGATAGCCCTCTCTTCTTCTTATAACTATCGTCATGAAGTAGAGAACTATCATAGAGATATGTCTCATCTATCCATACACGATCTTTCAAATATAGATGTTCTTGGTATCCATCGACAGTAGAAAATACCTTTTCTCTCCATAACATAGCAGTAGGGTGCGATATATTACATATTTCTTCTGTCATTTCGAGTGGTACGTTGAATGTCATTAAAGTAAGATAGATTACCCATGTATTGAAGTCTTTCTTTGATGAAGAGAAGATACTATTACTTATCAAAGTATATCTACAACCACACTCATTACACTGATATCTATGTAACCCTTGTGGAGTGTAGCTGCTCGGTTTATGGTCTGTGCTACCACACCTAGGACACGATGGGATACGATTATACTTAATAGCTAGTTCTACAAAGTTAGATACACCGTATCTTTCCTTATTGTTTCGTGCAGAAATCACCTCTTGAAGTAGTTCAAAGTCCTTGTTATCCATATTGAAAACAAGGTCAGTTAAAAATTTAGTTTTTGGCATACGACATCTCCGTACACTTAAGTAACCATCCAACCGGAGATGTCGCCAAACATTAAGTTGAATGGTTACTTAAGTATTTTAATATTTGGCTATGTCATTATACTACATTCTTATTTAGGCCATTTTTGTTTACTGTTAGAAACATAATAAATATATCTTCCAACAACTTTTAAACATTTCAATGTTCTCTAAATCTTTATATCTTCCATAGTCAATAAGTATATACTCCCCAATCGTCCATATAATTTCACCTTTCAACCTATCTCACTAAATTTGTAAGCTCTATGTCAGATAGTACATACACATCATCTAAATCATTTACATCTTGATAATTATTTAAGTTATATCTAAGTCATCACCTTTTTCAATTACCTTTAATTATGGTTGTTTTTCAATAAACTCAACACACTTTCTTTCCAATAGTGTAAAGTTGCAACACCATCTCACATAATAAGGATCACCATCAATCTGTTTTCTATATACCACCTCTGATTTGTTTTCTATCCCACTTAAGATACTTCGCATATAAGTTTGCTGTAGCTTCATCATCCTATTCTTTGGAATGCTTTGATCTGATAAATCAATTAGTTGCAATTCTATCTTTGGAACAGGAATCATATTATTAGATAACATATACCCTAGTTTGTTATCTCTGTTTCCAAACTCATGTAAACTTGAAACCAATTGCTTTCTTTGTTTCATTTTCGCTTCTTTTTCTTTGAGTAACTTGTCAAAGGTACAAAGTATGAAACATCATTGCTTATTTCTAAAACAGCCCCTACATAAACACTACCTTGCGTTGAATTATGCAATGATATTTTTATGTCAAATTGCTGCAGATAGTTTATATATAACTATTAGATATTGTGTATAGATATATTTTTCTTTCCATTATTTCTCCACAAAAAGGCGTCTACATTACTACTGTAAACACCTTTTTCGAACTATAGGCGCCTTAAACAGGGCTCGAACCTGTGACCTAGCGGTTAACAGCCGCTCGCTCTGCCGACTGAGCTATTAAGGCACGTGACTATATTACCATTTCTGCATAATCATCGCAACACCTTTTTTCATTATTTGCTGAAAAGTTGATCTAAATTATTTGAAATTATTTATTGACTGACGGTCAAATGGATGCTAGTATATGGTTGTACAGTCAGAAGACTATAAGGAGGAACTTATATGGGTCTCGTTTCTACTGCTTTATTATCCGCTAGTACAACACTTAGCGATTCTTGGAAAGAGTATTTCTATTGTGATGCTATTCCATCTGATGTATTTGTTGTAAAAGGTATTAAAAGAAACTCTGGAGGATTCTTCGGTGGCAATAACGGAAGCGACAACATCATCACTGACGGTTCAGTAATTGCTGTTGCTGATGGCCAAGCAATGATCATCGTTGAACAGGGACAAATCGTTGATATTTGTGCTGAACCTGGCGAATTCAAATATGACTCTTCTACACAACCATCTGTATTCACAGGTAGCCTTGGTGAAGGCGTTAAGAGAATGTTTGAAGAATTTGGTCGCCGCTTCACATTCGGTGGACAACCTGCCACAGACCAACGTATCTATTATGTAAACACAAAGGAATTAGTTGGTGTAAAGTATGGAACTCCAGCTCCAATCCCATTTAGAGTTGTTGATGCTCGTGCAGGTATTGATATCGATGTATCGATGAAGTGCTTTGGTGAATACAGCTTGCATGTATGCGATCCAGTATTATTCTATACAAACGTTTGTGGTAACGTATCAGACAGCTACAAGTTAAGTGATATCAACGATCAGTTACGCGCTGAATTACTCACTGCATTACAACCAGCATTCGGTAAGTTAAGCGAACAAGGTATCCGTTACTCTCAGATTCCAGCACACACAACTGAATTAGCTGCAGCTCTGAACGAAGAACTCAGCAGTAAGTGGAGAGAAAAGCGTGGTATCGAAATCGTATCCTTCGGTGTATCTTCTATCAAGGCTGATGAAGCTGATGAGGAAATGCTCAAGCAAATGCAACGTAACGCTGCATACACAGATACAAACTTAGCTGCTGCAACACTTGTTGGTGCACAAGCACAAGCTATGCAAGATGCTGCCAAGAATGCTAATGGTGCTGCGATGGGATTCATGGGAATGAACGCTGCACAAAGTGCTGGTGGTATCAATGCTAACGCACTATACCAAGCAGGTCAGGCTCAAAAGGCTGCTAATAGCGGTGATAAGTGGTTCTGCCCAGAATGTGGTAATGAGAATCATTCAAACTTCTGCTCTAATTGCGGAACAAAGAAACCTGAATAACATTTAAAACGATAAGAACCCGTTCTATCGGGTTCTTTTCTCAATTGAAAGGGGAATATTATGGCAAATAACGCTTTAACAAATTTCCAATGTCCAAATTGTAATGGTCCTCTTACCTTTGATCCAGCATCACAGAAGTTAAAATGTGGTAACTGCGGCAGTACTTTTGCTCCTGCTGAAATCGAAGAACACTATGACAAACAAGTAGCACTATCCATTGAAGAAGGACAAAAAGAATACAGTGCAGATGATACGCTACAGTGGAGTGAAGAGGATGAACAAAACCTGCGTGCATACAACTGTCCATCTTGTGGCGCACAGTTAATTACAGATAAGAATACTGCTGCGACAAGTTGCCCATATTGTGGTAACCCTACGATTGTTCCTGCACAGTTCAGTGGTGCATTAAAACCAGACTATGTGATTCCGTTCAAAATGAATAAAGATGAAGCCATCAAGAAATTGTCTGACTTCTACGGTGGAAAACCACTATTGCCAGATGCCTTCAAGGAACGTAACCATATAGAAGATATCAAAGGTGTCTATGTACCCTTCTGGCTCTATGATGGTACAGCAGATGTAGACATGGCCTTCCGCGGTACAATTTCACATTCTCATCGTGAGGGTGACTACACAGTTACTGTTACCGAAAACTACTCTATCCTACGTCAAGGAACCGTACAGTTCAATCGTGTTCCTGCTGATGGATCAAGTAAGATGCCAGATGAGTTCATGGACGCAATCGAACCATATAACTATAACGAAATGATTCCATTTGAAATGGGATATATGACTGGATACCTTGCAGATCGATACGATGTAACTGCAGAACAAGATCGTAATCGTGTCAATACACGTATGCGTACATCTTCAGCAGATAAATTCGTGAAACTGTTAGAGGTTATCACACCCTACTCCCACGTCGTTCAAATATCTATATTCGAGAAGATAAAGTACACTATGCATTCTTGCCAGTATGGATGCTTACCACAAAATGGCAAGGTAAGACATACATGTTCGCAATGAATGGTCAAACAGGAAAGATGATTGGCGATGACTTACCAATCGACACCGGAAAATCTGTTCTTTACTTCTTTGGCATTCTACTCATCGGTATGATATTGACTGGCATACTGCTGTTTGTGGCATTTTAGGAGGTACGCATTATGAAGAAAAAATTACTAGCACTCGTTGCGGCATTTACTTTCTTGTTATGCATGGTACCAAATTTCTTGCTACCAACAAGAGCAGATGCGAATGATTACATCGTTGATGAATATGGTTTATTAACAAACGCAGAAATACAAGCACTCAATAACATCGCAAAAGACTACAGTGATAAATATAAGATTGGTTTCTACATCCGTATTATGAATTCTCATGGTTCGCAGACTATCGAGCAATATTCCGAAAGCATCTTCAATTCAGAAGGTCTTGGAATCGGTGATGAAAAAGAAGGCATTATGCTAACTCTAACGATGGAAGACAGTAAGTTTGATATTACAGTACACGGTAAAAAGGCGAATAAAATTTTCGACGCAAGAGCGAGAGAAAATATCGCAAGTGCTGTCGTATATGATCACTTAAAATATAACGAATATGGAGAAGGCGCAAAAGTATTCCTTGATGAATGCTCAAGCACAATCGTTACACCTTATATTATCAAGGGTAGTATCACTGCAATTGTTCCACTCATTATTTCTATTGTCACAATCTTATTCTTTAGAAGTAAACATAAGACAAAAGGTATTTCGCATGAAGCGTATGCATACATACCACAAGGCGGACTAAAACTGCAAAGAGCACAAGATATGTATCTATATCGTTCTGAAACACGCACGTATAATCCTCCAGCTAAGAGTAGCGGTGGAAGTGGTGGTTTCCACTCTAGTAGTGGTGGTGGATTTGGTCATACAAGCGGACACTTCTAATACACCAAAAGGCTTACCCATTTCGGATAAGCTTTTTACTTTACCACCGCAATTGCGATACCATCCCCCACATCAAGATGAAATATTGTTTCAAAACGAGAATCTGTTTTGAGATATTCACGGAACTTTAAAATCTTACGAGTCAATTGTACGGTAGAACGATTTTTGTGAAAGTTCAGGACATTCTACAATGCCATGAAACTGCAAATTATCAAAGAAGAAAACCGTACCCCTTTCTTGTATTTTTTAAGAAGTGCTCCATATACTTGCGATACTGAGACTTCGCAGCATCTATAAAAATTAAGTCATAGATCTTCTTTGTTTCAAATTGATATGCATCTTGTAAGTATGCATGTACTCTATCGCATAAACCTGCATGCATGATATTATTAACAGCCTGTTCATACATAACCGGATTGATTTCCACCGTATCGATGGTCATATCCCAACGCAAACTTGCCATCTGAATTGCTGAGTAGCCTACCGCAGTGCCAATCTCTAAGATATCACGTATCCCTTCATGACTACGTATATATTCCAACAAGAATTCCATCCCATCATCTAACATAATCGGGACATGTTCTTTGCGTGCTTTATCGTGTATTTCCTGTAATCTAACTTCATCCATATAGACAGTATAATATATTATTTGCGTACGGTACATGTTAGAATGAAAGGATAAAGAAATGAAGGGAGGTTCTATGTTAACACTTGAGTTTGTACGTGCTTTTATTGGTGAGAAGATGTTTGCCAGAGGTATGCAGGAGTATACCGAAGCCAATGTCTTCAACATGGAAATTACCGAAAATGACGAACATTACAAACTGATTACAGCTAATGTTCAAGGCGAAGAGTATTACAGTGTTCATGTTGTTAACATAGAGTTAAGTCCCCAGAACGAATGGATTACAAAGATGTCCTGTGATTGCGAGTATTTTGATTATCGCCATACCCCTTGTAAACATATCGCCGCTGTACTCATTGCCTATGTAAAACGCGACGAAGCACAGCCTGAACCTTCCTTGCGAAAGAAACATACTGATAAATCATTCAAAGAGTTCTTATCTAGTTATCAGGTACACACAAGTAACTTTTTAGAAAGACCACTAAATATTATTTTAGAACCAGAAATATCCCCAAAGTTTCGTAATGATATGCTTGAAGTGGGTTTTAAGATTGGTTTATTAAATGAGCATCTCTATTCAATTCAAAATATTACGGAGTTTGTTGAGAATCTGGATGGTGAAAAGAGTAAGAAATATGGAAAATCTTTAGAGTTTACCCATACACTCCAAGCCTTTCACCCACGCTATCGCGCTCTTGTACAATATTTGGTTGATTACGTACATGATGAAACTTCCTATTCCCTTTACCAAAGTATCCCTGGGTATCGCATGATGTATGCGGGCTGATTTACCACGTCGTACAATTACCGTGAAAATCCTATGCAATCGATATCTTTCTGGGATACCATACAAAATCTTCCATTCAATATCAAAGAAAATTACGGTATCTTGCAACCATATACTTTTGGTGGATGGACAGCCATCCATGAGTGCATCCATTGAGAAAGTAGATGATGGATATCAATTTAACACAACCGTATTGCCATATATCACAGGCAAGAAACACAGCTACTTCTTTGATGAAAGTCGTCAGATGATTTACCGCGACGCAAGAACTTCACAATCCTTCCGTAAATTAATCGATTACTTCCACAGTTCAAAATCAGAGAATATCTTTATTGGCGAGGACGATATCGCAGTCTTTGCAAAAAATGTATTCCCAATCTTGCAGAAGAATTTGACCGTTCAAACAGAAGGATTTAATCCTACTCAGTATCTTCCAGAAGTCCCTAGCTTTGAGATATATCTAGATATGCCACAGGATAACTTGATTACAGGTGAACTCTTCGCAATCTACTCTCACGGCAAATACAATGTACTATTGCCTAAAGAAAATGCAGTGAACCGTGATTTATCCACCGAAAAGAATATGGATCAGTTCTTTTCTCCTTGGTTTAGTGCCTATGACCCAACAAACTCTCGTATGGTACTGACCGATGATGATGACAAGGTATATCGTTTTGTAAAATTCGGTATCCCAGAAATGCAGTCTAAAGCTGATGTATTTATCTCAGAATCTCTCAAAAAGTTAAAGATTCATAGCCAAACTCGTATATCGATTGGAGTATCTGTCAATCACGATTTATTACAACTCAATCTAGTCAGCGACCAAATTAATCTCAAGCAACTCAATGAGATTCTTAATAAATATGATCCAAAGAAGAAATACTATCGTCTGAAGAGTGGTGAGTTTGTAGATATCGATGATAACATTCAAGCTCTTGCAAGCTTTAAAGACGCAATGAATCTTAGTACTGCACAATTTACACGCGGATCGATTGATGTACCGGCTTACCGTGCATCCTATCTTGATCAATTATCGAAGACTTCTATCTTAGATATTCAAGCAGAAGAAAACTTTAGAAAACTAATTCGCAATATGAGGGATATCGAAGAAATTGTATACACTATTCCCCAGGAAATTGAACCTATCTTGCGTCCTTATCAGAAGAAAGGCTTCCGTTGGCTTTACGCACTAAAAGAGAATCATCTAGGTGGATTACTGGCAGATGAAATGGGCTTAGGTAAATCTATCCAAATCATATCTTTACTTGCGGCTTGGAAAGACCGTAAACGTACGCTAATTGTTTGTCCATCCTCTCTTGTATATAACTGGGCTAATGAAATCAATAAATTCATGCCAAATATGCATTACACAATGATTTCAGGATTCGCAAACATTCGCAAAGAACTCATTCGTACTTCATTAGAGAATGATATTCTAATCACCTCTTACGATGCGCTCAAGCGTGATATTGATGTCTACCGTACAATGGAATTCTCTTGTCAGGTTATTGATGAAGCACAGTACATAAAAAATGCGTCTACATTAGCCGCACAATCAGTAAAAGCAATCAACAGCCATTTCCGCATTGCCTTAACAGGCACGCCTATTGAAAATAGATTAAGCGAGCTCTGGTCTATCTTTGACTTTTATCCTTCCGGGATTCTTTGGATCCTATCAAAAGTTCCGTACAAACTATGAACTCCCTATCGTTCGTGACCAGGATGAGTTCTTAGAAGCAGAACTACAAAAGATGGTAACGCCGTTTATCCTACGTAGACGAAAGAAAGATGTATTGCACGACTTACCGGACAAGATTGAAGATGTCTATTATGGAAAACTTGAAGATGAACAAAAGAATCTCTATGAAGCACGCGTTCAGCGTCTTAAGTTAATGTTGCAAAAACAAAGTGATGAAGAATTCAAAGAAAATAAAATTGCAGTATTGGCAGAGTTAACACGACTACGCCAACTGTGTTGTGACCCTCACTTAATTTATGACCACTATAAAGGTAACTCTGCCAAGAAAGAACTCTGTTTAGATATCATAGAAAACGCAATCGAAGAAGGACATAAGATATTACTCTTCTCTCAATTTACTTCTATGTTAGATACCTTAACTGAGGAGTTTGATAAGAAGGGTATTCGTTACCATAAGCTTGTCGGCTCTACTCCACAACGTGAACGTGCACAGATGGTAGAATCCTTCCAAGAGGATGATGTGCCTATCTTCTGTATCTCTTTAAAAGCAGGAGGTACCGGTCTAAACCTTACCGCAGCAGATATCGTTATCCATTATGATCCTTGGTGGAATACTGCTGTTGAAAACCAGGCAAGTGACCGTGCACATCGTATTGGTCAAACCAATGTAGTAAATGTCTTCCGTTTGATCATCAAAGATACAATCGAAGAGCGAATCATCCAGCTACAAAAGGAGAAATCAAGCCTAGCTGACCGTATTCTATCTGGTGAAGGTGTATCCAGCGCTACACTATCTAGACAGGATTTATTAGAACTACTCTAAAACAAAAGAGACCGCAAGGTCTCTTTCATCATTTACGATATGTTAAGAACTGATTGTTCTTATCCGCAAGCCACTTGTTTTCACCAATTTGGTACCAAGTGTAATCACTTGTTTTTTCAATAGAAAGTACTGTAAACTTCTCTCCATGTTTTGCGCTTCCTACTACATCAAAGTTTGTGCCTGCACCTGCACGAATATTCAAGGAGTCAATTACAACTTCAACTTCACCTAATGTCTCCGGAGTAGGTTCTGGTGTTGCAGAGGTTTCTGGTGTCGCTGTAGGTTCTGGTGTCGCATCAGAGTTTGCAACTACGCTAGTTGTCTCATTCTTTGAGCCAAAGAGTGATTTGAAATCAAACTTTCCACCCATTGAATCATATACAATCCAAAATAGGCCAGCCAATAACATTAATGTTAAAAGCACGATTAATAATTTCACAAAGAAACCTCCACCCTTGGATTCCTCTTCCTCAATATCATCTACAGCTTCATCATTATCATCAAATAATTCCTTTTTAATAACCTGGGTTGCAGAGGAACGTACCTCTTGTTCATGAGAAGTTGGTGCTGACTCTTCCTTCACTGTCGGAAGCGATAATGTATCCTCAATTTCATCAGATACTGTTGGTATCTGCATCGTGTTTTCTTCAGAACCTGATGTAGATGGTAAATCTGGAAATTGTACTTCCTTACTCTCTTCTTGTGGAAGAGCTGGTGTTTCTACAGGTTTTGCAGTTTCTTCTGGTTGTGTAAATACACCACTGAGAATATCATCCTCTGCTGACTGTAGCGCAAGGTCATCTTGCATCTTTAAAACGAGTGCACGCTGTGATACTGGATTTAACTTATCCATTAACACGATGAGTGTACCTAAGTTATAACCTCCACTCATCAGTGTGTCTTTAGCCTCTGTTAACCAACTCATTACAGACTGTGGTGTACTCATCAATAGTTTTGCACTTTTCTCAATGGATAAACCATCATATAAGTGAAGTGCTAAAGTTGCTCTAGCTCCCGTGCTAAGCTTATCCATCATCTCTAACACTTGGTACTTCTTGCCTTCAACTGTTTCAGGTAAAACCGCCATATAGTTAGGGATTTCATCCGCTTCTGTGTACATGTTACTGTTAGTTGTAGATTCTTCTAAAGGTAATACGTGGGCAATAGCCTCCTTACGAACAATCTCTGCTGCCCAGCACTCAAACCATTCTGGATTCGTTACTTCCTTTAGACTTGAGAATACCTTCTTTAGACCAGCCTGTTCTACTTTTCTAGCTTGTTCATGATCGGCCACATATAATCTTGTAATAAAATACATCTTATCTGAAATACGTCTTAGTATTTCCTTTGCGGCTTCAATGTCACGTTGTTTTGCTTTTGTTAGTAATTCCTGTATTGTCTGATTTCTGACATAATTCCCTCCGGTATTAATTCTTCAAACTATGTATCGGGGCCGGGATCCTTCCACCACGATTAATTAGTTTATCTGCTTTTGTCATCTTCACTGGCATGATTGGTCCTTCACCTAAAAGACCACCAAATACTAGTTTATCTCCTGCATCCATGCCAATTGCTGGTATCAATCTACATGCCGTTGTTTTATTGTTTATCATACCGATAGCAGCTTCATCTGCAATTATAGCAGATAGTGTCTCCGCTGTCGTATCACCAGGCACAATAATCATATCTAACCCAACGGAACACACCGCTGTCATTGCTTCTAATTTCTCAATTGTAAGGATTCCTTGCTCCGCTGCTGAAATCATTCCAGCATCTTCTGATACAGGAATAAATGCACCAGATAGACCACCTACATTCGAGGATGCCATGACACCACCCTTCTTCACCGCATCATTTAACATTGCAAGTGCTGCAGTTGTCCCTGGACCACCACACACTTCTAGACCAATCTCTTCTAGAATTTGCGCAACAGAATCACCTACTGCAGGTGTTGGGGCTAATGATAAGTCAACAATTCCAAACGGAACATTCAAACGCTGTGATGCTTCACGACCAACAAGTTGTCCCATACGTGTAATCTTAAATGCGGTTTGTTTGATGCAAGCCGCAACTTCATCCATGCTCGCATGTTCTCCTAGTTTTTGTAGCGCTGCACGAACAACACCAGGTCCTGATACACCAACATTAATAACACAGTCTGGTTCAGACACACCATGGAAAGCCCCTGCCATAAATGGGTTATCTTCAACCGCATTGCAGAATACAACAAGTTTTGCTGCACCAAAGCAGTTATTATCCTTTGTAATCTCTGCACATTCACGAACAATCTGTCCCATCAACTTAACCGCATCCATATTAATTCCAGCTTTCGTAGAACCAATATTAACACTCGAACAAACTATATCTGTTTCCTTTAAAGCTTGTGGAATCGACATGATTAGCTCACGGTCACCCTCTGTCATACCCTTTTTGCACCAGAGCAGAATATCCACCAATGAAGTTAATGCCAATTTCTTTACCAGCTTTATCTAGCGTCTTTGCGTATTTCACACAATCACCACCCGAAACACTTTGCAATAATGCTATTGATGTTACGGATACACGTTGATTGATAATTGGAATACCATATTCACGTGAGATATCCTTTTGCAACCTTTACAAGGTCTTTTGCTTTTGTTGTAATTTTTTTATAAATCTTCTCGCATGATCGATCAATGTCTTCATCTGCACAATCTAACAGGGAAATCCCCATCGTAACTGTACGAATATCTAGGCAATCCTCCTCAATCATATGAATCGTTTCTAGAATATTATCACTTTCAATACGCATAGATTCACCTATATTGTATGCATGCTATTGAAGATATCTTCATGCATGACATGCACTTTGAGATTTTGTTCATTCCCAGCACTTTCTAAATCATCAGCGACTTTACGGAAATTTCCAGATTACTTGGAACTTCCACAATCATGATCATTGTAAATAAATCCTGCAATACCTTCTGGGTTACATCGACGATATTGATTTCTCTTTCAGCACACTTTGTGGCGATATATGCTAGAATGCCTGGCTTATCTTTACCAACAACTGTAATAACTGCTCTCATACATTCTCCTTTATTCAGCTTGTAATTTCTCTAGTGACAAACCACAATAATACAATTCCATCTGTAAAAACAGTTTTGTCTTTTTGATAAAATCAACAGTACTATCTTCACAAGTAGATGTTTGACTATTATTCACAAAATCATACTGACATGCGCCTAAACTACCATTGTCACCCTTCCAACTATATACGTAAGTGATAGAACGATTACTATAGGTAAATGTCTTATTCGCAAAGTCAATGTGATAACTTTCATTCTCATTGAATTTATTACTATAAACATTCTCTGATTCTTTCGTGTAATTTAGTCGTGATACAAGTCTCTTCTTAAAGGTTGCTGTAACAGTATCCTCTGGAGAATCATCGTCTGTTGTCACAGTCTGAATCGAATTCGTATCAATGTCCTTGTAATATACGTATGCACTCTCAGCCTGTTGGTTTGATCACTGATAGATACCGTTGTTTCACCAAACTTTAGATAGTTTATTTCACTTTCATATTTAACATCTACGGACTGTCCATTTGTCGTAATTGTAGTATCAAACACTGCAGTTTCTTTTACGTAGTGCTGGTCTTCATCGAATGTCACATGAATTTCATTACTCGTAATATCAAATGAATCAAAGTTCTTTAATCCATATGAATCATATCGACTTAAGAAGATTTCTTTTGCTCGATCTGCTTGAAGTTGAATCGTATATTCGTTTTTATCTTTCGTTATGGACGCAATATCTCCAGCTTCAAATACATATGGATCTAGCGGAACTAGCATCGTCTTCTTTAGATTACTAAAGTCCATATCTTCATAGTAACTTACAGAGTTATATGTGTTATACAATCTACCACCATAATAATCTCCATTAAGCTCTGATACCATTCCATCCGCATTGATGTGCTGCTCATAGTGAGCAGTATCACCATCTGTTTCTAACACCCCATCCATGAGATATGTATCTAGTGTTTTATCACTATATGTCATCGTGTATTTTGACTGAACACTTACTGTCCAAGAAGATTCAATCTTTCGATTTTTTAATGTTGTGGTATATTCTCCTAATGTAGAATCATCTGTTTGAATCGTCTGTTCTACACTAGATTGTTGTTGTGCTGTGTGCTTTCCACATCCTACTAATAGTAATGCGGTGATACATAATATTTTTATCATTTTCATATGCTTTTATTATATCAATCTTTAAACTCTTATACGATAGAAAGCCTTAAAATCTTCATGTAGAAGTTATAAAAAACCAGAGGATCAATCCTCTGGCTAACATGGTTTAGTCTAATCCAAGAATATCTTTTATAGCTGTTGTTATCGCATTGACATGCACACCATAAATAATTTGATAACTCTTACCATTATGTACACATCCAATGGCTTCTAAGTGTTTTTGCCATTCCTCATCAGCAATGACTTTTGTTTCGTCTTTAACCGATACTCGTAAACGTGTTGCACAGCATGTAACACTATCAATATTATCTGCACCACCAAACGCTTCAACAATTCTAGCCTCTAAGCTATCGTTATTTATTATGCCGTTTTTAATCTGTTGATATTCCTTCTTGCTCATCAACTTAATATCGTCATCTCCTCTTCCTGGAGTCTTAATATTAAATTTTTCAATCATAAATTTAAATGCTGCATAGTATGTGACAAATGTTAGTGGCAATAGATAGAGTAATGAGAAGATATGTACCTTATTTGGTTGGAATAAATTTGGAATCATAAAGAATAACGCATTACCATTGATTGACACCTTTGTTAATTCAGTTAATACATAGCACAATCCGCAAAGTGGTGCATACACTAACCAATATAATACTGGCGATGCAAACAAGAATGTATATTCAATCGGTTCAGAAATACCAACTAATGCAAGTGTAAGTACGGCAGGAATTAATAATGATGCAACTTTCTTTCTATTCTCGACCTTTGCACACTTATACATTGCAAATGCTGCACCAGGTAGACCGGCAAGTTGGAATAAGATTCTTCCTGTCGTAAAGTTACGGACAATATATCCAGTTGCGCTAGCAGACCCTGCTTGACCAACAATAATATTTCTTACCCCTTCATAAACAGTTCCATCAATTGTCATAGTTCCACCAACAGCCGAATATTCAATTGGGAATGCAATTAAATGGTGAATTCCAAATGGTAATAATGCTTTATCAATGAAGCCAAATAACCATGTTCCAAAATATCCCGATGTTGTAATCAAATGAGTAATAGATTGTAATACCCCGGCAATAATTGGCCATACGTAGTAAGTTAAAATTCCTAATGGGATAGCAATAATTGTAATCATAATAATTACAAATTTTGTTCCTTGGAAGAATGCAAACATTGAGTTAAATTTTATTTCGCAGAATTTATTATGAATGAGACCTGCAGAAACACCGGCAATAATACCACTGAATATACCCATGTTAAAAGTAAATACACCAGCGACAGTATCCCATAATGAGTTAAAGTTTAACGCAGCTTCTTGTGTATAACCAATCTCCATTAAATGATCAACTGTAACTGTATCTGCTGTCCATCCCTGTGCCTTTGCAAATGCACCAATACATGTGATGTAGCAGAAGAACATAATAATACCACCAAATGCAGCCCATCCTTTTTCCTTCTTTGCCAAAGTAAATGAGATACCAACTGCAAACCATACAGGCAAGTAATTCATAAACATAAATCCCATTCTTGTAAACATTGAGAATATTGTGTTTATGATATTATCTCCTGGCATGATGTAATTTGTTACGGCAGCACCAATACCTACATAAAAACCAACTAGTACCAATAAAATAATTGGAACCATCATTGCTCCCGCAAATGATTGTAATTTTTCCTGAATATGTTTCATTGTATCCTCCTATTATGAATTTAGTTTAGCAAGGAAAACGCTTACATATTTTATTTTGAGATAACACTTCATTGTGGTAATTATATACAAACATAAGTATTCATGTATATAATGATAAAAAAACGGAGAATATTATCTACATGTCAATTAATATTGCTAATATTGCTATCACAATGCTAACTGAAAAAGACTTATTTACTTACGAGTCCATTTCTCAAAAAGTCAATTTATCAAATAAGACTATTCGAAATAATATGCCAGAAATTATCTCACTATTCCAAAAATATAACATCAATATTCAAAAAGAGCCCAGGTATTGGTATTCGTCTCTTTGGAAGAAAGGAAGATATTCTAAAGTGCTATAAATACTGTGAAAGTATGATTCACAAAAGTACTCATATCTCTTCAGAGATTCGTCAGAATATTATTACATTTCTTTTTACTAACAAGTTTCCGTAAGGTAACCATTTCTTCTTTAGAAAGAAGATTATACATTACTCGGCCAAGTATTTATAATGATCTAAAAAAATATAATAACTTTCTTATCAAAAATATAATATTATACTTACCAAAAAGCAGAAAAAAATGGCTTTGTGCATTTCCTCTGGAGAAAAAAACGCATACGTCATTGTCTATTAGATTTAACATTCCACATGTTAGAATCTAATCTATCTTCATATTCCTTAATTCCAGAGTTATATCAATATTTATCTACTGTATCAAAATCTACTGCTATTCAGAGGATTCGTAATTTTATACTTACAACCGCAAAAGAAACATCTTCCGAAATTACAGAAAGTGATTTATTTTCGAGCCATCTTATTTGTTTATATTGCATTCTATAGAATGCAGAATCAATATTTTACTTCTCTAAATACAAGTATCGAAAATAAAATTAAGAATAGTTTTGTGCGAGAATATCTTATCAATAATTTAAAGGATCTTTCACGTTATTTTTGGAGTGCAATTATCCGAAGAAGAAGCAATTTATATTACTGCACAACTTTCTGTATATTTAAGTTCGAAAGATGAGTTTATTTGCCATGATTACCCTAATCAGATATCTACACTTGATTTCACAAAGCAATTTACTGCACATTTAAATACAATTATAAAAATAAAAAAAATATTAGTGCCTTTGAAAAGCAACTATATCCTTTTTTGGAAAAAAACAATTCAAAAATTTAATTTTGATTATGATTGTTATAACCCAAATACTAACCTAATTATGCAGCAGTATCCTAAACTATTCAAAATAGCAAGTTCTATTAATACATTTACCGAACATTCTGTGTATGTCACCTTACCAAACGATGCTATTGCTACTATTACCTTATTACTTGCTTCTGTACAAGAAAAAAACAAGCCGCTACCATTGTATGTGGTTTTTGGTCACAAGTTCATTCATTCAAGAAAGAATTATTTCTAAATATTTTTGCATACATCAATACTTCACATGAAATTAGTAGACTTGAAAAATGAAGCAGAACTAAAAATCTTTTTAAAGGAGATTTGATTTTTGAGCACTACTGAGTCATTACACACTACGGTTGAAGTAATTCCAATCCCAGAACTAATTAATCAAGAATTTATTCATTTACTAAATGAAAAAGATACAGGATATCAGACAAAAAAAGAGAGCTTTTATTCTTTAGATAAAGATTAAACTCTCCATTCTCCATTTTCCATTAATAGTGTTACTTCATTATTGTTTGAAATAGCTGTAATTGTTATTCTTGAATCTCCGAACATTACATCCACATGATAATTAGAATAATTTATACCCAACCTTTCAAACTCTTTTCTTTCGTACTCTATCTTGTGGTTAATACTGCATGGGTAAGCACAACCAATCGCTAGATGACATGCCGCATTCTCATCGAGTAATGTAGTCCGAAAAAAATAATATTCGATTTAGATATTTCTGTTATCCCTGGTAAAATAGCAATTTCTCCAGGATACCTATTGCTTTCATCCAAATTGATAATTTCATCAAGTATAAGTTTGTTATCTGTTGCACAATAATCTATTATTTTACCCTTCTCAAATTGTAAACTAAAATCATTAACGAGTCTCCCGCCATAACTTAGTGGCTTTGTATTATGCATTAGACCAGTTATCCCAGTTTTCTTTGGTGCGGTAAATATCTCTTGAGTCGGAAAATTTGGCATATAGCGAATTCCTTTTTCTGTAATTTCGCACCCTCCTGTCCATTTATGATTTTCTGCTAACTCCACATCTAATTGAGTTTTATCTGTTTTAAAGTATAGTGATTTAAATTGTTGTCGATCAAGGTACTTTACCCTTTCTTGAATTTCATCTATACGTCCATTCCAGATTTCGACGGCATCATTATAATTTGCTAATGTGATTTGAAAGTATACATCCCATAACTTATCTAATGGTCGTACTTCTTCAGGAAAGATACATTCTGCCCAATACTGTGTTGGTATGACCGTTTTACACGATACAATATTACCAACTTTTTCTTTTTTATTTCTAAACTCCAAGTTATATTTCTTTTCAATTCGTTTTAGTTTCTGTAATTCCTGCATTTTCTCTTCTTCAAAGAAATCTATTCTCTCTTAGCCTCAAAAAAATACGCAGTTTTGTTCCAAAAGATTTACTTTCTTTGATGTAATCTCAGATAAGTAGCTATCATAACTTTCATAATCATTTTTTTATATTTTTTTCTAATAATTGGTCATAGTCATCAGTAAATTGATATATAACCCCCATGCCTTTCAATTGCTTAATCTTCTTATCAAATATATCTTTTTAATGATATATATTCAGATGGAATTGTTACATACAGCAATTGATTCTGCTGAATATTAACACCAACTCTTAGCCAAATATCAACTAAATTTTCAAGATACTTATACATTTTTTTCTTTCTCCTGATATAAATATTATACATTTTGAGTATGTTGCGATAATTAATAAATACCACATATTATGGAAAAGAGATTACAAATCTATTCATACCTTAGCAAATAAGGTCATTTTTCAATATTCATCTTTGTATAAAATTGCCACATCCAATGGGTATAAACTAGCAAAAAAAATTTATATTTTTTTCTTTTTATAATTCTTTTTGTCAGGAGGAACTATGGAATTCATTAATTATCAACCCACCAAAATTATCTTTTGGAGAAAATAAAATTGATTTACTAGAAACCTTGATTCTCCAATATGGGAAAAAAAGCATTTATTATTGGACCTATTTTTATGTGATGCGATTATTCCCTTATTTAGTCGAATTGAAAATAATCTTTCTAATACTGTCCAATTTAAGACTTTTTTTATAAAGTTGAATCAAACCCATCCATTGACACTGTTGATTCTGCCCTTACAGAAATTCGTAAATTTCAACCTGATGTTATTATTGGTATTGGAGGAGGTTCTGTACTTGATGTTTCTAAAATCTGCTCTGTTCTTTATAATAACCCACATTATACATGGGAATATATGTTTAATACATTCTCAAATTTTTGCCACGATTATGAAGAAATCAATAATAAATTACCAATGATTGCTATTCCCACAACATCTGGGACCGGATCGCAATGCACACAAGCATGCGTATTAACAGATATTGATAATCTAAAGAAAACAATTTTTCACCAAAACTTGTATGCAACCTTAACCATTTTAGATCCAACACTGACTTTATCACTTCCAAAAAACATTACTAGAGCCACGGCATTTGATGCTTTTTCACATTGTTTAGAATCATTTTTACGAAGTGATAATCCTATATGTAACCTTCTCGCAAAGGAAGGTATCAAAAAAATTATCTACAATCTGCCTCTTGTGTTAACATCAAATAACATCTTATATCGCAAGGAACTAATGCTGGCTGATACATTTGGTGGTATATCCCTAAGCAACTGTGGTGCAATGCTGCCACATCCACTATCAGAAATAATTGGAAGTTATACAAATATATGTCATGGAGAATCCTTAGCCCTTGTATATCCATCCTTCTTACAAAATACAAGTCAAAAATATTCTGACAAATATGCCGAATTGGCAGAGTATATATTTCCGTTAAAAAGAATTTAAAGATGAAACTGATGCTACAAATTATTTTTATCAAAACTATAATCACATTCATGCATGAATGTGATTTGAAAAAAAGGAAAATCTCTGATTACAATGTGGATAAAAAAACTATCGATCAAATATATAACTTTATTACTACCATACATCTACCAATGGAATCTACAGATACTATCAACATTATTTTTAAATGAAATATTACATAAAAAGGAGAATAAAATATGAAACACATTAAAATTGCAGCAGGTCTAGCTCACATCAATTATGGAAAACTAACACAACTTGTAAAAGAAGCAGAAGCAGCAGGAGTTGATTATATTCACTCAGATGCGGCTGACATGCATGATTTACAAAACATGAAATTAATGGGGGGCTGGCAAATAATTCAAGCCATTCGTCCTGAAGTGAAAATACCTGTTGAATGTCATATCTACACAATTTCAATGGACAAAATGTTTATTGAACAAATTCATTCTGCAGGTGCAAATATGCTTATTATTCCAGCCGAGCATTTTATCGGTGCACAGCTCACATATATTATCAATTGGTGTAGAGAAAGAAATATTAAAGTGGGTTTAACTATAGGATGTTATACTCCTCTGTGTTTCGTTGAAGAATCTATTTATGATATTGATCGCCTTCAAATTGTCACACATGGTGTTGATGAAACTGATGGTGCCGATAACTGGGGTTGGAGAAGAAGTGTTACGGATCTTGTTAGACGTGCGCGTAAATTAATTGATGAGAAGAATCCAAAATGTGAGCTTGCATTGGATGGTGGACTGCGTGTAGATAACATGGAGCCGCTAATTGAATGTAATCCTGATGTTATAGTTATGTCTTCTGCCTTATTTAAAGATCCAGATGGAATTACAGCTGCTGTAAAGAAATGTCGTAAAGTTATTGATGATGCAGCAATAAAGTATAACTTAAAGTAATGTTAAAAATATCTTATAAAGAAATTATATATTTGGCAGTTTCTTCATTCTTAACCGCTCTCGCGGTAAGACTATTCTTCATAGAATATTCTCTGACACCTGGGGGGATAACTGGCTTATCCATTACCTTAAGCGCAATACTTCACTTGCCAATTGATCTAATTTCACTCTGTATTTCTGTTCCATTACTAATTGTAAGTTACTTTTTTTCTTGGTAATAGATTTGCATTTAAAACTATTTTTTTGTAACAATTACAATCCCTCTATTTCTACGTATAGTTCCACAAATACATCTTGTAAATAACATTTTACTTGCTGCGGTGATAGGAGGTATCCTCGTTGGAATATCCATTACCATTGCGATTTGGAATGAATGTGCAACCGGAGGAACGGATACCATTGCATACCCTAATTAGACATTTTTTAAAAAAATTGGGAGTTGTCAAAAATTATCTTTGTAATTGATATGATTATCGTTCTATCATCATTCACTATCTCGAATAAACTTTACACATCTATTTACTCAGCATTTTTCTTTAATTGTTATAGTAATTACTATACATTTATTGACAAAAATCTAAAACATAAAAACCGTCCGCATATCAAACAAGATGATATGTGGACGGTTTGATCTATCTTCTACTTTTTTTAACTTATCTTCAAAGAAATCGACTGTATTTTTCTACAACAATTCTTTTTTTACATATGCTTTATCACTATAAAACCCATAACTATGTCCATCTTCTGGAGTCAAGATTATTTCTGAACCTAATTCTTCAGCTACAGACTTACTTACAGAAGGTGATACCGCCGTGTCATCTACAGCATAAATCACCATTGAAGGACCATTGTATGATTTCTTAACTTCCTGCATTAATGTTGCGAAATCTTTTTCTTCTAAATCCGCAAACCATTTTGTACTTAATTCTTGTTTCTGACCATAAATCGTCGTGAAGTCTGCATAACCATCTTTTGATTCTTGTGCCGTTTTCTTTAACAATTCCCAGTTTTCTGTTCCGACAAATAATTTCTTTAAATCTTCCGTATCTGCGGCAGGTGCTAATAAGCATACTGCCTTAAAGCTATCTTTCTGACTTGCCAGCATTTCCAGGGAAATTCTACCTCCCATTGAATAACCGAATATACCGACAGAATCTTTATTTACTGCGTAATGATCAGCCATGTATTTCATTGCGTCTTCATTATATTGAATCATATTTGTTAAATTATTATTTCTAAACTGTTCCTTTGAATCACCACATCCTGGATAATCCATGCGGATACTCGCAATTCCTCTTTCAGCTAAGCCTTGTGCAATCGCATCAAGTCCACCATTTTCACTTCTTGACCCACCATGTCCATGACAAATTACAACATATGGCACATTTTCTTTGTTCAAAGGCATGGTGACAGTCGCATATACATCTACATTTCCGGATTGATATGTAACATCTTCTTCAGAATATTTTTCATTCGATGTTATCTCAGTTGATACTTGCGAGGTTTGCTTATTCTCCTCTTTTTTACATCCTGTTAAACCAATTAGTAGAAAAACTGTCGAAAGAACACAATAAAACTTTTTCATGTATTATTATCCTCCTATTCATGATTAATGAACCGCTTTGAAGTTCATTATTGTTACTCTTATTGTATTGATATTTCACATATAAATACAATATAAAAGAGGCAATTCCCATTTGAATTACCTCATTGATATTTATTTAGATGTATTACTTCTTAGCGTATTCAGCGGCTGCTTGCCCTGCCAATCTACCAGAAGTTAAGGAGAATCCTAGACCTACACCTTCAACATTTTGATAAGCTGCCACACTTACACCAGAAACGTTGTTTCCTGTTGCGTATAGACCTTTGATTATCTTGTAATCATCTGTTAACACTTCAAGTTTATCTGTAGTATTTACTCCACCTAAAGCACCAAGTACACCAGAGTGACCACAAGTTACATAGAATGGACCATTTTCAACAGTATATGTTAAATCTTGTGGATCCTTAAAGAACTCTGTATCACTACCATTCTTAACAAAAGTATTATATTTAGCGATTGTTTCCTTCAATGTCTCTTTATCACAGCCGATAAATTCAGCTACTTCATCTAATGTCTGACAAATCTTTCCGGCATTCGCATCTTCAAGTGCTTTCCAATCCGCATTCCATGTATCTTTATCGATTGGTGCGTGATAAATTGTTGGTTTGCCATTTTCATCTTTGATACCGAAACGATCCCAGTAATGTACCCATGAACCTGTATTAGGTTGTGTAGTATCTGTCCAACGATCTGCAGTTGTCTGATCAAAGATTGTATATGCAAGACCACCTTGTGCTACCACTGCTGATGAGAACTCTACTGTGTCTTTTAATAAATCTTCATTCATGAAACGTTGACCTTGGCTATTTACCCAAAGGATTGGTGTATTTAAGCTCAATTGAGATACTGTTTCTTCTCCTGCGCCCTTAGTCACTACACCATGATTCATTGTAAGCAGTTCACCCTTTGCAGCACCTTTATCCCACATCATTTCAATGCCAGGTAATTGATTTCCTTTAATAACCATAGCGTTATTATATACAGTATCACCTAATGTTTCTTTCATTAGTTCTTGGTTCGCTGCGAATGAGCCTGTTGCGACAATAACAGATTTTGCATTGACTGTTAACTTGCCACCATCTTGCTTTTCACAGATAGCTCCTACAACATTACCATCTTTATCTGTGATAAGTTCTTTAGCTGTTGTATTGTATTTTACTTCTACACCATCTTTTTCAAGTTGTTCTGCAAAATGCTTAAATGGTTCTGCACCACCCCAACGATGATAGATAACATCTGTATTAAAGTGTGCAATCTGTTGAGGCATTTCAGATAGATAGAACTTAACACCTTTATCCATACAGTATGCAACTGTATTCTTAGCTTCTGATACAAAACGACGAATCAAACTACCATTTCCTAATTGACTGTTATGATCCTGCATAAATTCATACCAGTATTCTTCATTTGTCTGCATATGATCGCCATAGCGTTCTTTTTGTAGGTCTGTACCAATCGCAAACATACCCTGTGCTGCATTGCCAAAACCACCAAGAACATCAGTTGCTTCAACACCAATTACCTTCGCACCTGCTTCGCTAGCTGTTAATGCCGCAAGCGTTCCAGAAGCACCCATACCAACAACTAATACGTCTGTGTCTACAGTTTCATCTTCACCTTTTTTAGCTGCTGTTTCTTCAACTTTTAATCCAGCTTGTTCAAATGCAGATTTAGCTGCTTTGATGATAGCTTCACTGGAAATTGTTGAACCAGAAACTGCATCTACATTAGGACTCTGTTTTTCTTTAATTTCTTTTGCTAATTGTTCTGCTGCTGCACCACCCTTATCAGGTGTTTCTTTAGAAGCATCAATCGTAACATCTTCTACTTTTCCGCCGCTAACTTTTAGTGTGACCTTGATATCTCCACCAAAGCCTTTCTCACTTGCTGAGAATTCACCGTCTTTTGCTCCACCAGTTTTTTGCGTACATCCAAATAAACTACATGCGAGCATGGCAGATAACATTAACTTACCAAACTTCTTCATTATTATTTCCTCCCCTGAGACTTATACATAGATAATAGTATTTTTGATATTTTTTTATCACAATGTGTATTTCTTATTTAAAAAAAGTGTTTTTAATCTTAGGTATATAGGAATGAACATTATGGTTAAAAAAAGACATAAAAACTATTTAAATCATCAAATGGGAAGACATCTACAATATCACTACTATATTGTGATGAAGATACTGATATTCGGCTTAAAAAAATCGTAGTTATCAAATGTATCCAGGATATATTGTACTCTGCCATCCAGATATCACATGGTCATCGACAAATAAGATTACTATTATTTCTTTTCCATGAGTCTTTTTTTGATTCTTTATTCTATAGTCAAATTGCAGACTGTAAAATTATTTACGATTTTTATCACTACTAGAAATTCATGCGAGCATGATCATCTATTTTTTAAGGCGGATACATCCAATGACTTTAAAAATCTGTTCGAGTTCTTAAAACGTGAGATTTATCATACAGATGTTTACTCCGTGAAACTGCAACATCTACTTGTAGTTGGATTATTTACTCTACTAGATCGAAAACGTCCCTACAAATCTTGTTGTACAAAAACTCAACTATGATTGCTAAAAATCGTTTTGGAAAGATTCTAAAGTATATGGGAGATCATTTTGATGAATGTACTCTACAAGATGTTGCGTCAAAATTTTCTTATAATCCTGATTATCTTTCTTCTATGTTTAAGCGTATTACAGGTATCTCTTTCTCAGAGAAATTACTTTATATCCGTTTAGAAGAATCTTGTCGTCTTCTAAGAACATCCGATTATTCAATTGAGGAGATTTCTTCCTTAATTGGATTTAAAGACAAAGTTATTTCAACCGTAAATTTAAAGAACAGTATCAACTCACACCAGCAAAATGGAGAAAGTCCCAAACGAAAAAATGACCGTATATCATCGATATACGGTCTATCTTTTTGATTAAACTAATTCGATATAAGCCATTGGAGCAGCATCGCCACGACGAACACCTGTCTTAACAACACGTGTATATCCGCCCTTACGATCAGCATACTTAGGAGCTACTTCATCAAATAACTTCTTTAATACTGTCTGTCCTGTCTTTTCATCAGCTACAACATTTCTTACGAAAGCAGCAGCCTGACGACGAGCAGCTAAATCACCCTTTTTACCTAAAGTGATTAACTCGTCAACTACAGATCTCATATCTTTAGCTTTAGCTTCTGTTGTTTCTACCTTGCCATACATGATGACAGAAGTAGCTAAGTTTCTCAACATAGCTTTGCGGTGATCAGCATTTCTGCCGAATTTACGATTCCACATAAACGTTCCTCCTGTTAATCAAAGGATTTGAAGCCCAAACCAAGTTCAATGAGCTTATCCTTAACCTCTTTTAATGATTTCTTACCGAGGTTACGGACTCTCATCATTTCATCCTCGGTCTTTTGTGTCAGTTCATCAACTGTCTGAATTCCGGCACGTTTTAAGCAGTTGTAAGAACGTACAGATAAGTCAAGATCTTCAATCATCATCTGTTGTCCCTTGCTTGGCTGCTCTGTATTACCTTCCTTAAGTACTTCATCCATTTGTAGTACTTCATCGTTAATACCAGCTACGATATCTAAGTGATCAATTAAAATCTTAGCTGCCATTGCAATCGCCTTTTGTGGATTGATAGAACCATCAGTCCAAACTTCGAGTGTAACAGCATCATATTTAACATCTTCACCTACACGTGTTGGTTCAACGTTGTAAGCAACTTTTTCAACTGGTGTGTAAATAGAGTCAGTAAATACTGTACCAATTCCTTGAGAGGAACCTTGGTTTAGTTGCTTGTTTAAATCAGCACTAATATAACCACGGCCATTCTTAGCCTTTAATTCCATCTCTAATGTTACGTCTTTTTCTAGGTGCGCAATCTCCAAGTCTTTGTTAATAACTTCAACTTGAGCTGGGCAAATAATATCACCAGCAGTGATTGTGCATGGTCCCTTCGCAGAGATCTGTAATGTATAGACCTCATCGTCCTCAATCTTCATGACTAACTGCTTTAATTGCAAGATAATCATGGAAACGTCTTCTCTCACACCTGGGATAGATGTAAATTCGTGGTATACGCCATCAACCTTGATGGAGAATACTGCGGCTCCCGGTAGGGATGAAAGCAGGACCCTGCGAAGCGCATTCCCGATTGTTGTACCAAATCCTCTCTCTAATGGAGAAAGAACAAACTTACCATAATTTTCAGATTCTACATATTCCTGTACTTCGAAATCGGCGCGTTCAAATTTTTGCATGCTTCAATCCTCCTGTTCTAATGATTATCCACGCGGTCTCTTTGGCGGACGGCATCCGTTATGAGGGATCGGAGTTACATCATTAATAACGGTAATCTCTAAACCTGCTGTCTGTAAAGAACGAACTGCTGATTCACGACCAGCACCTGGTCCCTTAACATTTACTTCTACGCTCTTCATACCCTGTTGAACAGCTGCTTTACCAGCTGCTTCAGCGCATAACTGTGCAACATAAGGAGTAGACTTACGTGAACCCTTATAACTAATGCACCAGCTGAGCTCCAAGAAATAACGTTACCTGCTTCATCAGAAATAGTAACGATTGTGTTGTTGAATGTTGAATGAATATGAGCAATACCTTTTGCTACATTGCGGCGGGCCTTCTTCTTACGAATCACAGCGCCTTTTTTCTTTGTGTTAGCTGCCATTATACCCTCCTATTACTTCTTCTTATTAGCGACAGTACGACGTGGACCTTTTCTTGTACGAGCATTTGTACGTGTACGTTGTCCACGAACTGGTAATCCTCTTCTATGACGGATTCCACGGTATGAACCGATTTCCATTAGTCGCTTGATATCTAATGCTCTATCACGGCGGAGGTCACCCTCAGTCTTAATAGCATCAATTTTTTCACGGATTGCAGTTTCCTGTGCATCCGTTAAGTCGTTTGTACGTGTGTTTTCGTCGATTCCACAAGCAGCAAGGATATTCTTAGCTGTTGTAGGGCCGATTCCATAAATGTATGTCAATGATACGCCGATAACTTTGTTACGCGGAATATCGACACCAGCAAAACGTGGCATATTTAGTTATCCTCCCTTTAATTAACCCTGTCTCTGCTTATGCTTAGGGTTTTCACAGATGACCATAACAACGCCCTTGCGCTTGATCACTCTGCACTTATCACAAATTGGTTTTACAGATGGTCTTACTTTCATTTTTATTTGCCTCCTGGACAATTCTACCAAAAACTTTTACTTATGTCTGTAGGTAATTCGCCCACGTGTTAAATCATATGGTGAAATTTCAACGGTGACCCGGTCTCCCGGTAAAATGCGAATGTAGTTCATACGGATTTTACCAGCAACGTGGGCACGGATCTCGTGACCATTTTGAAGCTTCACCAGGAAATTTGCATTTGGAAGTGTTTCTTCCACAATGCCATCAATTTCAATAACGTCCTGTTTGCTCATCTTACTCACTTTCTTTATATGAGTTCTGGAAAGGGAAATCAATCCCTTTCCAACTCAATATTTTTAAGCATTCTTCTCAAGAGCTTTTTTAATATCTTCAAATACTTTCTCTGGTTTTTGTGCAGCATCAATATGAGTAACTACACCCTTTTGATCATAATAATCAATAACCGGTTTTGTACTTGATTCATAAGCTTCCATACGAACTTTTAACTGTTCAACTGTATCGTCTTTACGCTGTTGAAGTTCACTACCGCAAACATCACATACGCCTTCAACTTTACTTGGATGATTATGAATATGATAAATTGCCCCGCACTTTGGACAGATGCGACGTCCTGTAATTCTTTCTTCAAGAATTTCGAACTTCACCTGTAAGTCGATGACAGCATCAACTTCTTTACCAATCTTCTTAGCAATCTTGTCGAAGACTTCAGCCTGTACTAATGTACGTGGGAAGCCATCTAAGAGATAACCATTTGCACAGTCTGGTTGTTGAATACGATCTTCAACCATTGCATTGATTAAATCATCTGGTACAAGTTTACCTTGATTCATATAGCTTTGAGCCTCAAGGCCTAAAGCTGTGCTGTTACGCACATTCTCTCTTAGCATATCACCAGTAGAGATGTGTGCAATATTGTATTCCTTTAGGATTAGGTCAGACATTGTGCCTTTTCCTGCTCCTGCAGGACCCATGATCAGAATATTCATATCTTATTACCTCTTTCCAAACTTATCTCAAGAATCCCTTGTACTGTTTCTGTGTTAACTGTCCCTTCAATTGTTTAACAGTTTCCATTGCGACACCGACAACAATGATGATACCAGTTCCACCTACAGCAGTTGCTTGGGATAATGGAGTAAACATGGTTAGTAAATAAGGAACTACAGCAATTAGTGTCAATCCAATTGCGCCAAGTACTGTAATTCGGTTCAATACCTTATGCAGATATGTCTTTGTCTCATTTACCTGGACGAATACCAGGGATATAAGCACCAGACTTACCAAGGTTTTCAGCAACCTTTTCTGGATCTACCTGCAAGTCAGTATAGAAGAATGTGAACAGGATTGTTAATAATGCATAGAGTCCAAGACCGGTTGGTGTACTCAATGAGAGCCACTGGCTTAGTTTATTATACAGGTCAGTATTAATAAAACTAATTACAATCTGTGGAGCCATCATAATACTCTGTGCAAAAATGACAGGAATTACAGATGCACTATTAATTTTGAGTGGTAAGAATGTAATATCACTACCACTACGTGCTGCGGAACTGTTTGTATACTGGATAGGAATCTTACGTACTGCTGTTTCCATAATAATTACGAATACAACAACCGCTAGATATAGGATGCAATACAATGCAAACTGTAGAATACCATTGAACAATTCACCTTGTGTTGTTCCACCAGCTAGAATCTGATATACCTGCATGAACGCTGCTGGCATATTAGAAACAATACCCGCGAAGATAATAATGGATAAACCATTACCAATACCCTTCATTGAGATACGGTCACCAATCCAGATGAGGAACATGGATCCCGCAGTCATGACGGTTGCAGTATATAAGTAACCTGAAAGATTTGCATTTGTCAGGACTCTATACTGCTTATCGAATCCATATACCAAGGAATATGCTTGAACAAATGCCAATACAACTCCTAAGTATCTAGTAATTCGTTCAATCTTCATTCGACCTGTCTGTCCAGACTTTGTCATTTCCGTTAGTGACGGAATAACATCCATGGATAACAGCTGAATGATAATACTTGCTGTGATATATGGTGTGACACCCATCGCAAAGATGGATAATCTTTCAAGTGCACCACCACCCAGCATATTCATTATGCTGAGTAGTGAGTTATTTGCAAGTGATTGAGCTAGCGTTTCCGTGTTTACACCCGGAACAGGTAGAGCAGCTCCGACGCGATAGATCAGCAGCATTGCTAAAGTAAAGAATATTCTATTGCGAGTTTCCTTATTCTTAAACAAGCTGACGAACGTATGCATCATATTAGAGAACCTCTACTTTCCGCCTGCTGCTTCAATAGCACTCTGTGCTGTCTTTGAGAACTTCTCAGCCTTAACAGTGAGTTTCTTCTCAAGCTTACCGCAACCAAGTACCTTAACACCATCGAGGTGCTTCTTAACTAGGCCTGCAGCCTTAAGAGCTTCGTAATCAACTGTTACACCGTCTTCGAACTTGTTTAAGTCCTCAACGTTAACAATTGCATACTCCTTGCGAGTATAGTTTGTGAAACCTCTCTTAGGCATTCTCTTGAAGAATGGTGTCTGTCCACCTTCAAATCCAATCGCAACACCACCGCCGCTACGAGCGTTCTGACCTTTGTTACCCTTTCCGGAAGTCTTACCTGTACCGGAACCTTGGCCACGACCAATTCTCTTTCTGTTAGAGCGGGAACCTTCTGTATATGTTAATTCATTTAGTTTCATCAGGACCCTCCTTATCGAATCTCAGCGACTTTCTTATCGCGAGTCTTAGCAATTTCATCTACTGTACGCATACCCTTTAATGCTTCTAATGTTGCATAAACAACATTGACAGGTGTACGTGAACCGATAACCTTAGAAAGGACATCAGATACACCAGCAAGCTCTAATACGGAACGTACTTCACCACCGGCGATAACACCAGTACCAGGTGCAGCTGGAGCTAAGAATACAGTTGTTGAACTGTGCTTGCTCTTAATTGCATGTGGAACTGTACGGTAGTTATCAACGAGGTTAACGCTGAATACATTCTTTGTAGCTGCTTCTGTAGCCTTCTTGATAGCATCTGGAACTTCAGCTGCTTTACCCATACCGAATCCAATTCTACCCTTCTTATCACCAACAACAACTAGTGCTGCAAAGCGCATTCTACGTCCACCCTTTACAGTCTTGCTGACACGGTTAATGGAGACTACTACTTCTTCGAACTCTTTTGGTTCGCGTTTCTTGAAACTCTTCTTATCGTTCTGCATTTCGTACTCTCCTTCCTTAGAACTTCAAGCCAGCTTCTCTAGCTGCATCAGCTAAAGCCTGGACTCTTCCGTGATATACATAACCGCCACGGTCGAAACGTACTGCTTCGATCTTAGCTTCTTTGCACTTGTTAGCGATTGCTGCGCCAACCTTCTTGGCTGCTTCAATGTTACCGCCATTCTCAAGCTTTAATTCAAGAGAACTTACAGCACATAAAGTTGTACCTGTTGTATCATCGATTACCTGTGCATAGATGTTTGCATTGGAACGGAATACATTTAGTCTTGGGCACTCAGGAGTACCGTTTACGACCTTACGTACACGCTTATGACGACGAATACGTTCTGCATTTTTATTTGCTAATTTAATCATTACTTAGTCTCTCCTTTCCCTTACTTCTTGGCAGCTGCAGTCTTACCTTCCTTACGGCGAACAACTTCGTCAACATAACGAATACCCTTTCCACCGTATGGTTCTGGCTTCTTAGTAGCTCTAACTACTGCTGCGAACTGACCAACAATCTGCTTGTCAATACCACTTACGTTAATGGATGCAGGATCTGGTACTTCAACCTTAACATCTGATGGTACTTCAAATTCTACTGGGTGTGAGAAACCAACGTTAAGAGTTAGTTTATTACCTGATAAAGCTGCACGGTAACCAATACCTACAATCTTCATCTTCTTAACAAAGCCTGTGTGAACACCTTCAACCATGGAAGCTAACAAGGCACGAGTTGTACCATGTAACTGCTTTGTATGTTTCTCTTCATTTGGACGCTTAACTGTAGCGATACCTTCGTCCACACTGATCTCCATTAATGGAGAGAACTTCTTAGTCAGTGTTCCCTTAGGGCCTTTTACAGTCACCTCATTACCTGCACCGATAGTAATTTCTACGCCAGCAGGAACGGTAATCGCTTTATTTCCGATACGTGACATTTTTTATTTCCTTTCTCTAATTACCACACGTAGGCGATAACTTCACCGCCGATGTGTAATTTACGTGCTTGTTTATCTGTCATCATTCCATTTGATGTGGAAATGATAGCAATGCCTAATCCGTTTAATACCTTAGGAATTTCATCACCCTTAGCATAAACGCGAAGACCTGGCTTAGATATTCTCTTGATGCCACTGATTACGCGACCATCTTTGAGAGTAACAACGATCTTCTTTTCAATTCCTTCGCCTGTTACAGCGTAGTTGTCAATGTAACCTTCGCTCTTTAAGATCTTAGCAATTTCAACCTTAACCTTTGAAGCTGGAGCTACGTCAACTGTTGTCATGCGTGCTTGAACTCCATTACGGATTCTTGTAAGCATGTCAGCAATAGGATCTGTCATATTCATCTCGTGCTACCTCCTTACCAGCTTGCCTTCTTAACTCCAGGAATCTGGCCCTTGTAAGCCAATTCACGGAAGCAGATACGGCATAATTTGTACTTTCTTAATACTGAATGTGGACGTCCACATCTCTCGCAACGTGTGTACTCGCGTGTGGAGAACTTAGCAGGACGTGACTGCTTAACTTTTAAACTTGTTTTTGCCATTCTCAGCTCTCCTCTTTCTACTTAGCAAATGGCATGCCCATTCCCTTGAGCAATGCGTATGCTTCTTGATTAGATTGCGCAGTTGTTACGATAACGATATCCATACCACGAACCTTGTTAACCTTATCGAAGTTGATTTCAGGGAAGATTAACTGTTCCTTAACGCCTAATGTATAGTTACCACGGCCGTCAAATGCTGTAGCACTTACACCACGGAAGTCACGTACACGTGGAAGAGAAATGTTGAATAACTTATCTAAGAATTCATACATTCTTTCGCCACGTAATGTAACCTTACATCCGATAGGCATATCTTCACGAAGCTTGAAGTTCGCAATGGACTTCTTAGCCTTTGTGATTACTGGCTTTTGACCAGCGATTAATGTTAATTCTTCAACAGCTTCGTCGAGAAGTTTTGAATTAGCAATTGCATCACCAACACCCATGTTGATAACAACCTTAACGATCTTTGGTGCCTGCATTGTACTTGTATAGTTGAATTCCTTCATTAAGGAAGGCTTAACTGTTTCCGTGTACTTTTCTAATAAACGGTTCATTATTTCTTGCCTCCTTTAACTTCTGCCCCAGACTTCTTGTAAACGCGAACCTTCTTACCCTTGTCATCTACCTTGATAGATACACGGCTAGCTGCCTTTGCCTTCTTGTCATAGAGCATTACATTAGAAGCATCAATAGCTGCTTCCTTTTCAACAACGCCACCCTCTGGGTTCTGCTGTGTTGGCTTCAAAGTCTTCTTAACAACGTTAACGCCTTCAACGATAACCTTGTTTGTCTTTGGATTAACTGCCTTAACTTCAGCAACTGTTCCCTTGTAGTGACCGCTGATTACCTTGACTGTATCGCCTGTCTTGATTTTCATCGATTCGGCCTCCCTTATAACACTTCCGGTGCAAGGGAAACAATCTTCATGAATCCCTTATCACGGAGTTCCTTAGCAACCGGACCGAAGATACGTGTTCCGACCGGTGTGTTGTCATCCTTGATGATGACAGCCGCATTGTCGTCAAACTTAATGTAACTGCCGTTTTCGCGACTGATACCGTAAACTGTACGAGCGATTACGCACTTAACAACCTGACCTTCCTTAACGGATCCGTTAGGTGAAGCTTTCTTAACTGCACATACAACGATATCGCCGATGTTAGCGCGCTTGCGCTTACTGCCGCCTAAACATCTGATAACCAATACTTCTTTGGCACCGGTGTTGTCAGCAACGTTTAATCTGCTTTCATTCTGAATCATATTTTTCTCCTCCTGTGCCTTAAAGAATTACTGCTTTTTCAACAATCTTCACTAAGCGGAAATGCTTGTCCTTACTTAATGGTCTTGTTTCCATAACTTCTACAACGTCACCAATATGAGCTTCATTGTTTTCGTCATGAGCCTTGAAAGTATTGGAATACTTAACACGTCTGCCATATAAAGGATGGCTCTTTGTAGTAGCGATTTCAACGACAATTGTCTTGTCCATCTTATCGGAAACAACTGTTCCGCGAAGGACTTTACGTCTATTTCTTTCTTCCATTTTTAGCCCCTCCTTTATTTAGCCTGCGCACTAGCGCGTTCTGTTAATACTGTCTTAATACGAGCGATAGTCTTCTTGATATCTCTCATTCGAGCAGGATTCTCGAGGTTACCTGTAGCCTGTGCAAAGCGCAGAGTATACAGTTCTTCCTTCAAAGATGTGACTTCCTTCTCGAGTTCTTCATTACTTAGATCTCTGATTTCCTTCACATTCATGATGTTTATTTAGCCTCCTCTGCTGTCTTCTTAGTAAAGCGTGTCTTTACACAGAGCTTGTTTGCTGCAAGACGTAATGCCTCACGAGCAACTTCTTCGCTTACACCAGCAATTTCAAATAGGATTCTTCCCTTTTGAACTACTGCTACCCAATGGTCTGGGGAACCTTTACCGGAACCCATACGTACTTCCAAAGGCTTCTTTGTCTTTGCAAGTTGTGGGAATACCTTGATCCAAACCTGACCACCACGGTTCATATAACGTGTCATAGCGATACGTGCAGCTTCCAACTGGTTACTGCTTACATAAGCACCTTCATCAGCTACCAATCCGTATTCACCAAATGCTAACTTTGTACCAGCCTTTGACTTTCCTTCATAGCTTAAACGGTGAGGTCTTCTGTATTTTGTTCTATTTGGCATTAACATATTTATTCTTGACCTCCTTTAGCTTCTTCTGCTACAGGAGCAGCTTCTACTTGAGCAGGACGTGCAGCGCGATTGCCTGCTGGCTTTCTGTCATTACGGCCACCACGTCTGTTGTTGTTTCTGCGGTCATTTCTTGCTGGACGGCTAGGAGCTTCTGGTTCCTTAACCATTTGTCCTGGAAGAACTTCACCACGGCAGATCCAAACCTTAACGCCTAACTTACCATAAGTTGTAGTTGCTTCTTCAGCAGCGTAGTCAATATCACTTCTGAGTGTATGAAGAGGAACAACACCTCTTGCATAACCTTCCTGACGAGCGATTTCTGCACCGCCTAAACGACCCTTAGCCAATGTCTTGATACCCTTAGCACCAGAGCGCATTGTCTGTTGGATTGCCTTCTTCTGTGCAATACGGAAGGACTGACGTGCTTCCAACTGTTCACAGATACGACGTGCAACAAGACGAGCATCTAAGTCAGGATTTGCTACAGCAATTACGTCAACCTTGACATTCTTGCCACCTGTTAACTTAGATAACTTCTTCTTAAGAACTTCCATCTTATCCTTGTCGCCATCTTTTCCAAGCATAGCACCTGGACGAGCACAACGAACGATAACCTTAACGTCCTTCTTGCTTGTACGTTCAATCTCTACGCGAGAGATATATGCGTCCTTTAATTCCTTTTCTAAGAAATTACGAACCTTGACATCTTCGTTCAGAAGATCTCCGAAATCAGCTTTATTTGCGTACCATCTAGAATCCCAGTCACGGATTACGCCGACGCGCATGCCGATTGGGCTAACTTTCTGTCCCATATTCTGACCTTCCTCCCTTACTTCTCATCTGAAACCACAACTGTGATGTGGCTTGTTCTCTTTAAAATCTGTGCTGCATTACCCTTAGCTCTAGGCATGAAACGCTTGAGGACTACGCCTTCATTTGCATAGCAAGCCTTGATATATAGGTTTTCTGCATTTAATTGATTGTTATTTGTTGCGTTGGCAGCTGCACTCTTTACAACCTTAGCTACTGCTGTAGCTGCGTGGTTAGGAGTGAACTTTAAGATTGCCAATGCTTCTTCAACGCTTCTTCCACGTACCATGTCTAAGACAAGACGAACTTTACGAGGAGTGAAACGAACTGTCTTTGCTGTTGCTCTTACATCCATGTTATTTTCCTCCTTACGCCTTCTTGTCGTCGCCATGACCGCCGAACTTACGTGTTGGCACGAATTCACCAAGCTTGTGTCCAACCATGTCTTCTGTTACATAAACTGGAACGTGTTCCTTACCGTTATGAACAGCGAATGTGTGCTCAACGAAGCTAGGGAAAATCGTTGAACGGCGAGACCATGTCTTAATTACTTCATTTTTATGTGCTTCATTCTGTGCTTCAACCTTCTTTAATAAGCTAGCGTCACAGAATGGGCCTTTTTTCAAACTTCTTGACATCTTTTATGTTCTCCTTTCAACTATTTTCCATTACGTCTTCTGACGATGTACTGGTTACTCTTGTTCTTTGGCTTACGAGTCTTAACACCCATAGCCTTCTTGCCCCATGGTGTCATAGGTGACTTACGTCCAACTGGCGCTCTACCTTCACCACCACCGTGTGGGTGATCAACTGGGTTCATTGCAGAACCGCGTACTGTAGGACGGATACCCATCCATCTAGAACGGCCAGCTTTACCTAAGTTGATTAAGTTATAATCACCGTTACCAACTGAGCCGACTGTTGCACGGCAGTTGCTATGAACACGGCGAACTTCACCAGATGATAAACGGAGAGTTACGAAGTTTCCTTCAGAACCAAGGATCTGAGCAGAACATCCAGCAGCACGTGCCATCTGTCCACCCTTACCGGCTGTAAGTTCAATGTTGTGAACTACTGTTCCATCAGGAATATTCTTCAATTCCATCGCGTTACCAATCTTGATATCCACTGCTTCACCAGAGATGACTGTGTCACCAACGTGTAAGTCAGCTGGGCAGATGATATAACGCTTTTCACCATCTAAATAGTGTAATAATGCGATGTTTGCATTTCTGTTTGGATCATATTCGATTCCAGCAACTTTAGCAGGAACATTGTCCTTGTTTCTTCTGAAGTCGATAATTCTGTACTTTTGCTTAACGCCTCCACCCTGATGACGAGTAGTAATGCGTCCTGTGTTGTTGCGTCCACCCTTTTTGTTTAGTGGAGCAAGCAAGCTCTTCTCTGGAGTTGACTTTGTAATACGGTCATTACTCAGAGTGGACATATTTCTACGTCCGGCACTGGTAGGCTTGTATTTTACGATTGCCATTTTCTTTTACTTTCCTTTCGCAATTTTCCGGAGATAGCGAATTCCTCCGATAGTTAATTCTCTTATTTCTCGCTATTGAAGATATCGATTGAAGCACCCTCAGGTAATGTAACAATTGCCTTCTTATAAGCAGATGTTGTACCTTCGTAGCGGCCCATTCTCTTCTTCTTAGGATGAACGTTAACGATGTTAACGCCTTCTACTTTAATGTTGTAGATTTCCTTGATTGCCTGAGCAACAGAAACTTTGTTTGCATTCTTAGCAACTTCAAACGTTACTTTGTTGAAGCTATCTTGAAGCTTCATAGTTTTTTCTGTTACGAGTGGTCTAACGATAATGTCACGTGCGCTCATTATGCAAATACCTCCCCAGCCTTTTCAGCAGCCTTTTCTGTGAAGACTACCTTTATCAGCATTTACAATGTCATAAACATTTAAGCTTGACACTGTTACAACTAATGCATTTGGAATATTTCTCATTGAAACGTATGCATTGTCGAAGTCCTCATCAGCTTCAGCCACAAATAATGTCTTGCGGTCGAAACCAAAAGCATTCATTAAAGCTACAGCCTTCTTTGTCTTGATCTCATCGAATGATAAGTTTTCAAGAACAGTTAATGAACTTTCCTGAAGCTTTTCACTCAATGCAGAACGTAAAGCCAACTGACGAACCTTACGGTTTAGCTTGAAATCATACTTACGAGGTTGTGGTCCAAATGCGATACCACCGTGTCTCCACTGTGTAGCGCGTGTAGAACCCTGACGAGCACGACCAGTACCCTTTTGACGGAATGGCTTCTTACCTGTTCCGGATACTTCAGCTCTAGTTAATGTAGCGTGTGTTCCCTGTCTTAAACCAGCCTGGTAGACGAGGATCGCATCATACATTGCTTGCTGATTTGGTTCGATGCCAAATACAGCATCAGATAGCTCGATGGACTTAACAGCCTTAGCTTCCTGATTGAATACATCAATTTTAGCCATTGATCAAATCCTCTACTTTCCTTCAGCTTCTGTAGCTACAGGTTCTGCAGCTAATTCAGCTTCGATTGTTTCAGAAACTTTTTCTAGTTCCTCTGCAACAGAAACGCCTTCATAAGAAATTAATTCAGGAACTGCAACTTCCTTAACTGGCTTAACTGTTGTCTTGATAACAACCAATCCCTTACGTGGTCCTGGAACATTACCCTTAACAAGGATGTATCCTTCTTCAGCGTCAACCTTAACGATTGCTAAGTTCTGATTAGTTGTTGTGTAAACACCTTCTTGGCCAGGCATTACTGTGCCCTTGTTAACTACGCCGTTGTTACGACCGTTAGTTGCAAGAGAACCGATATGTCTGTGGTGGCCTGAACCATGTGACATTGGTCCACGGGAAGCATTGTTACGAACGATAGTTCCGCTGTAACCCTTACCCTTACTTGTTCCCTGTACGTCTACGACGTCACCAGCCTTGAACAAGTCAGCCTTAACTTCAGCACCTACTTCAAGGTTCATCATTTCATCAGCTCTGAGTTCCTTGATGTAATGCTTAGGAGCTGTATTAGCTTTCTTAGCATGTCCGATAGCAGGCTTGTTGGAACGCTGTTCCTTAACATCCTCATAGCCTAGCTGAACTGCTTCATAGCCATCAACTTCCTTTGTTTTCTTTTGTAGTACAACGTTCGGTTTTACATCGATCACTGTTACAGGAATCAGAGTTCCTTCGATCGTGAATACCTGGGTCATACCAAGCTTACGTCCTAAAATACCCTTCATTTGTATTTACCTCTGTTCCTTTCTACAACTTGATTTCGATATCAACTCCAGAAGGCAAATCCAATCTGCTTAATGCATCGATTGTCTCTGCGGATGGGCCGATAATTTCGATCAATCTCTTGTGTGTACGGATTTCGAATTGCTCACGAGCATCCTTGTACTTGTGGACAGCGCGAAGTACTGTAATCACTTCACGCTCAGTAGGCAGCGGAACAGGTCCGACGATCTTCTTTGCGCCGTGGCTTGTAGCTGTCTTAACGATCTTTTCGCTAGCAGCGTCTAAGCTTCTGTTCTCGTAAGCCTTCAGACGAATTCTTACTGAGTTCTTTGCCATGAATTTTTCCTCCTTATATTCACTCCGCCATCTTGTAGCGGATCGCTCCGTGGAAGTTCCCTGGTTATCACACCATGCTGTGACAACGCACATCGGCGTGCCAGCAATCTTCCACATCTACACGAGTGCTTCAATATAGTAACACTACTAAAACCCTTTTGCAATCACTTTTTTTGATATTTTTTTATACATTTTGTTTTGTGATAATTTTTGAAGGTTTTTTGAATGAAAAATATGTTTGTTTTTTTATATGAAAGCAGTTGCATTTCGCTTTTTTATTTTCATACGTAAACCTAAGTTATTTTTTTGTTTTTATATATATATATTGTTAGAAAAAAAGACCTATTATCCGGTCTTTCTGGTATATATTTTCAATGATTTATTGGTTCCATTCCGTATTTATAAGAAACATATCACGGATTTCATCATAGTTGTTTACTTGTTTTACCTCATATAGGGAGATACCACGATGCTCATAACAATACCAAATCGGCATCATTCCAGCACGTACTGCACCTACGATATCCGTCGCAAAAGGTATCTCCAATAAACGCAATCTCTTCGCACTTCAATCCTAGATCTCTAGCTGCTTTTTTTCATAAATGGACGCGTCTGGCTTATGAACTCCAAAAGGCACCACTGATAATTACAGTATCAAAATATTTTTCGCATATCAAGATAATCAATTTTTCACAGCTTGCGATTTTTTTCATCACCGTTTGTGATGATACCAATTTTATATTTCTTTTTTTAGTTCAGCCAAAAACTTCATAAGAGTGTGGCATTTCAACTTGAAATTCATGGAATGTCGCATACCATTTCTCCTTCCAAGCCTCCACATCCAAATCAGGTACATAATGCTTTTTTAACATCTCTAGAACATGCGCCTTATTTATAGTTCCATATTCATCCCACAACATACAGCGCTGTACAATCCCTTCAAACTCTATACCATGCTCATCCACGTCTGGTAGCATCCCATGAACCATCCAACGATACATAAAGTACGCTGACTCAACACGGTTGCTAAGTGTACCATCAAAATCAAATAAAATTCCCTTAATCATCTTATTCCCCTTTCAAGCGTAACTGAAGAATTGTAATATCATCGGTTGTTAAAGAACGGTTCTTTTGTATGTATTCTTCAAAGATAGAACTATCGATATCATAATCATTCTTCATCACAACTTTATCCTGTAATACAGTAGACATTCCATCACTATAGAGATAAATACTCTTGATATCTTTACCGGTAACACTACCATATTTCCCATGCATACATCCAACACCATCTAACGACCCAATCCAGTATCCCTCTGGATGGTTTTCATTATTTAATAACATCCTTGTTTCACGATGCAATGCCAACTTATTTTTTACTTTCTTTTGATTTCGCTTGTTGATTCTATCAAAAGACTCATCACGATAAACTGTATCATGCATGTATATTTCACAATCGCCTAATCCATACCATTCAACAGTCTTTTTATTTGTTCTAACAATGACCACCGCAAAAGAAGGAAGTTTATATTTTCTCAATCAAATCATATCCGGAAATTGCCTTACGATATTCTTTTTCAACAGATTTGCATGCATGAAATAAAATATCCGCTAAAGAATCTTCGTCATTTGCATATCTCTTTAGCGCATCCGATATCTTTCTTACGGTTTTCTGTACATCATTTCCACCAAGAAAATCATCACCGAAAAGAGGTGTAGCTCCATCGATTACCCACACCATATTTCCTTGCCAGCCAAAAACATCTTGGTTGACATGATTTGTACCTTCTTGCGTATATGCTTTTATCATAACGTCTCCAATATCAGAAATAATTTGCATTTTTATTCTGATATATCTATTATATCCTCTAAAAATACAAATTCATTAACAATTAATTCATCTACGCTGCTGTATAATTTCAGTAGGAGGATTTTATCATGAGAGAACATCCATTGAAACATATTGTTCGTTTGCAGAAACAAGGTAAAGCTGTTGGTATCTACTCTGCTTGTACTGCAAATGAATTGGTATTACGTGCATGTATGCAACGTGCAAAAGAGACTAATTCCGTATTACTTATTGAAGCAACAGCGAACCAAGTTGACCAATATGGTGGCTATACCGGTATGAAGCCTAAAGATTTATGCAGTTTGTGGAGAAACTTGCAAAACTTGAAGACTTGCCTATGGACCGTATCATTTTAGGCGGTGACCACTTAGGTCCACTAACATTTGTACAATACGATGAAGGAAAGGCAATGCAAGAAGCTTCTGAATTAATCCGCCAGTTCGTGCTTGCTGGCTTTACAAAGATTCATATCGATACATCAATGAAAGTCGCAAGCGATGATCCAAATATTCGCTTAAGCGATGAAATTATTGCTAGACGTGGCGCAGAACTTGCTGTTGTAGCAGAGGAAGCTTACCAACAACTTTTGAAAGATAATCCTAACGCATTACATCCTGTTTACATTGTTGGCTCCGAAGTGCCTATTCCAGGTGGCTCTCAAGAAGCAGTAGAAACAGGTTTACAAGTCACAAAGGTTTCTGACTTTAAACAAACAGTTGCGACATTTGAAAAAGCATTCCACGACCATCAATTAGATGAAGCTTGGAAACATGTTATCGGTGTTGTTGTACAGCCTGGTGTCGAAGAAAAAGATGCTGGTTGTACACCTTACGATCGTTCTAAAGCGGTCGACTTAATGGCTTCCATTAAAGAATATAATAACCTTGTATTTGAAGGGCATTCTACCGACTATCAAACAAGAATCAGTCTTCGCGAACTCGTTGAAGATGGCGTTGGTATCTTAAAGGTTGGCCCTGGTCTAACTTACATGATGCGTGAGGCTTTATTTGCATTAGCATATGCTGAAAAAGAGTTATTAAAAGACCACCCTGAAAAGCAGAGTCACTTTATCGAAGTACTTGATGAGGCAATGCTCAAAAATCCAAAATACTACATCAAGCATTATCACGGTACTCCTGAAGAAATTGCGTATAAGCGTAAATTTTCCTTTAGCGATCGCTCTCGCTACTACATGCCAGTCGATGAAGTTGTTGCTGCACAAAAGGTCTTATTTGAGAACTTTAAGGATGGTGTACCTCTTGGACTATTGAGTCAATTTATGCCAATCGCATACACAAAGGTACGTGAAGGTACTTTACATAATGATCCAGTATCTCTTGTCAAAGACCGCGTTATCTATACTGTTGATGAGTATATGTATGGCTCTCACCAAGAGGAGATTACATTTTAATTGGGCTTAGGATAATTCCTAAGTCTTTTCTATAAAAAAATACTGTGTAACCTTAAGACAATTTGTCGAAAGATTACACAGTTTATTTTTATGAAACGATTTGTACAGTGATGACACCAACATCGTCTTTCGTAATTGCATTATACCAATATCTTCCCGGGAAATATTCGCTAAAGATATTCGTAATATAACGATAGTTCTGTGACAATAATTGCTCAACTGCTACCTGGAAAGATGCTTGGTCACCAATCTGGAACGAGATTTTTTGGTACGGATCTTCATACAGCTTCTGTAACACATAGTCTCTAATCGCATAGTAGTCGTATGTTTGGAAATACGCACCATTTTGAACATAGTATGAAAGAGAGTTATCTGTACACTTTGGGAATTTGAATGCTTCAAATGAAGAATCACCAATTACAACAGTTCCATTTAAGGAATAATGTGTACGGAATAGCACTTCATCCGGTACCATGAAGTAATAGTAAACAAGTGACTGACTACCATCATCATTGACTGGATCGCCCCAAGTTACATCAACCCAGTAATACTTACCATTTAGCTCTACAAAGTTCCAAGCGTGTGCTTCATCCGTTTGACCACGAACAGTAGCACACTTGATTCCTGCCTTCTTACAGAGATATTGGAAGGCTCTTGAATAACCGGCACAAATACTCTTTCTGTATAGGAATACGCTTGTATAATACTGGTCACATTCATTGTCTTCATAAATTGTCCAGTTGATAATCCAATCATAGAAATACTTAATCTTCTCGTAATCACTTGCGTTTGCGACAGCCCCAACTACATTATCTACAATTTGATCAACCTGGGCTTGTGTTTCAGCGTAGTTCTCTGGTACTTGGAATTTAACTTTCGTTACTTTTCCGTGATCATCTAGCCAGTAACGATAGTCCCACATCCAATAAGCTTCAGGAAAGTCATAGTTAAACGCTAGAAGTGCCGTCGCAAAATCTTCCTTCTTTACAAGCTTCTTGAACGAATATTCGGAAACCGGCTTTTGAAGTACATCGTAAAGTTCCCCATATATTGCTTTCTGTGTACTTGATAACTGATCGTAATAATACAAATAAAGTGATTTCGTATTCAATTTATTTTTATCTACAGTTTGGAAACCATTTTTTAACTGGTTGTTACTAGTTTGATTCTTATCTTCTTTATTTTTTTACAGTGAAGCCATTTTTGTTTTGTGTCTGATTTTCTGTTGTAGTATTCGTGTCTTTATAATCATTCTTATAAGAATTAATTGTTTGATTTTGATTATCATCTGTCACAAAGTCTAATACAGTACAGCCAGATAGGCATAACACTAATAGTATTGATATAATCTTTTTCAAAATTCCACCTACTTTCATGACCGAAGCCAAAACTGACCACCGTTCAGTCACACATATATAATAACATATATTAAATTTTATTTTTTAAGAAATCATTAAATTTCATAGAATTTACATGAAACAAGCATCTTCAGAAAATATTGTTTTAATACATATTTCAACCTAAGCACTACTGTCCATAATAACAATCCGCACGTATAACGTGCGGTTTTTAGGCTACCCTATAAGGGCCTTTACCACACTTCGACCCTTAAGGGTCTTGTGTAAAAGACTGACAACCGTGTTTGCACACTATGGCCTACCCTTTAAAAGGGTCTACGTATTCTTTTTTTACTTAGATTATCCTGTATCATATCTTCTTTTTTTCTTGATTTCGGATATATTCTTCTACTACCTTCGTATTCAGTCCTACCGTACTTACATAGTAACCTTTCGCCCAAAAGTTTCGATTGCCATATTTATATTTTAAATTTGCATGTTTCTCAAATATCATCAACGATGATTTGCCTTTCAAGTATCCCATGAAACTTGATACAGCTATCTTCGGTGGTATCTTTACCAACATATGTATATGATCCCTCATCGCATGTGCTTCTATAATTTCTACATCTTTATATGCACATAACTGTCTCAATATTCCTCCTATATCTGCTCTTAATTTTCCGTAAATTGCCTTTCTTCTATACTTTGGTATGAACACAATATGATACTTACAGTTCCATCTCGTATGTGATAGACTTGAATCGTCATTTGGCTTTGTTGCCATTGATATCTCCTCCTTATATTTTTGAATTTCGGTTGTCAGCCTTATTCAATTATATACGGAGGCTTTTTTCATCGCTTAAGCTTTTCCCTTCTCATACGCATAGCGTATGGTTTTTATAGGAAACTTCGTTTTCCTATAATAAAAGAGAAGAGAGACAGATATTTCTGTGCTTCTTCTCTATTGAATCCTGCATGTTCATACCATGCATTAAATCTTATATTTTAAGACATCATTAAAATTACGTGTTTGTATCATTTTTTGAATTTCCGGATAATATGTTGTATCCTTCAACTTTTTAGCCGCGTGATTTAAAGCACGTTCTGCACGATCTTTATCTTCCTTTAAACAATACGATTGTGCAGCTCTTAAATAACATACCCCAGCAGGCACGACATCCGTAATTGTATCACCACGTTCCATTAATTCTGATGCATACTTACCATCATGCATGACATGGATTGTATACGGATACTCAACTTCTCTTAGGATTTCAGAATACTTCTCTTTCTGCTTATCCGTTAACTTATCATATGCTTTATGAATTGCTGCATAGGACTTTGTTGCCTTCTCGTCTTCTTCTTGTGCAATACGGAATAACAACTCCTTCTGTAATACTAGTACACGATCAGAAGAACTCAATCTATAAGCTGCTGCTCTTCGAATAATTTATTAAGTTGTTCTTTATCACCCTTGATAAGATTTGCGTCAATTGCCATTAGTATACGTAATTTCTTATTAAAGAATAAACGACTGGATAACGAATTTAATTCTTCTAGATAACGGTCCGCATCACCTTGACGATATAGTAGTAATGACATATACATCACCTGTCTTTGTGCAAAGAACATCCATGCAACATATAGGACAATCCCAATGATTAACAGAACACCAAATACCAATAAACGATTCCCCATAAACAACCTCCGTATTTCAAGAATATCATGAAAAACACTGTTATAATAGACGCAGAAGGAGTTATCACTTACCTATGTCTATTTCCGCAACAGTAATCGCCTTATTCATATTTATCGCAGTCATCGTTGGATATGTTATCCATATCAAAAAACGTAATCCAGAGGAGAAACTCCCACTGAGTGATGACGTACAAAAAATGTATTACGATAAATATGAACAAGAACTAAAGAATCAAAACAAACAATAATCTATATTTAGAACAAAAGGGACAACCGATAAGGTGTCCCTTTCGTTATGCATGATTACTTATGCCAGTTAATGAATGAACTTAGAAGTTGTGGAACCTTATAGTCTCCAGCCCAAATTCCAAATACGCATCCAACGATACCGATAACGAGTAAGAGCATAATACACTTTGTTGGTGACCAACTCTTCTTCTTAATCAAGAAATAGCACATTAATGTCAATCCTAAAGGGATAAGTGCAGGTAGGATACCGTCTAACATCGCTTGAATATCAATATTAACATCTTTTAATTTTTCAACTTCTTTTTCTACAATATTACCATTCTCGATAACAAGCTGTTTAACTTTTTCAGCTGTTTGTCCATTAGGAATTACAATACCGAGTTTTGTAGCGCCGTAGTTGCATGTTAATGCACCAACTACGAATACACCAAGCATAGAAGCAGCGTGTGTAAATTCACGAGCGTTAGCAGTCAATACTTCGATAGCCTTTGTACCCATATCATATGACCAGTACATTAGCCAATAACGAAGAGCCATCTGTACGACAAATGTAATCAAGAAATAAATAATCGGTCCTGCTAAATTGCCAGAAATCGCCATATTCGCTGTAATACCAGCTGTAATTGGAACTAATGTGAACCAGAATAATGCGTCACCAATACCACCTAAAGGACCCATAGCTGCTACACGAACAGCACGGATTGAGTTGATATCAGCCTTCTGTTGTTCCATTGATAATACGATACCCATAACGAATGTTACTAAGAATGGGTGAGTATTAAAGAACTCAAGATTATGAGTCATAGCTGTGGATAAGTCATCCTTATTTGTATGGATTGCCTCTAATCCTGGTAAAATGCTCCATAACCAACCAGCAGCCTGCATTCTTTCATAGTTGAAGGAAGCCTGTAAGTTTAGAGAACGCCAAACCATTTTATTTAAAACTGCTTTTGTAAGTGGTTTAGCAGGAGCAGTGTCCTTATATGCTAAATTGAAATTAGATTCCATCTCCAGCACCTCCGTTATTTGATGTTAGTTGTTTGATCTTAACATTTGTATTGTAATCGTACATTGCGATTGCAAAGCCTATAAATGCTACAAGAATTAATGTTGCACCCTTTGTAGCTTCAATATTTCCAAGAATAGCAGCAGCTGTAAAACCTGCGAAGTAGATACCCCACATGTCGTTTGCAAGCATAATCTTTAGTAATACTGCGAAACCTACATAACGCATCATTCCACCAGCAGCGCCTAAGCCACCCATGAACCATGAAGCATTTTCAGAGAAGCTCTTCAACGCTTCGCTAGCAGCATCTCCACCGAAGAACGCAACAAGTGCTAGAACTGCGAAGAGACCACCTAAGATGCACATAGATAGAATGTTTACACCAGTGATTCCAGCTGGATCTGCATTTTCAGCAGCCTGATCAGCCTTAGCCATGATGTATGACATAAATGTAAATGTAAATGTAACGACATACTGTCCAAATACAGAGAATACAACTGCTAGACCTAAAGCCTGGTCAACAGGTAATCCTGACTTAACAGCGAAGATCATTGCTACAATAGAACCTAATACAGCGTTTGGTGGCTGTGCTCCACCGACTGGCATGTTACCAACCATCATCAGTTCATATGTACCACCGATGACAAGGCCAGTTTTTACATCACCTAAGATCAAGCCAATAATTGGACAAGCGATAATAGGACGATATAAAAGCTCAGTCAGTGAGAATTGGTCAATTGCAAAGATGAATGTTGCTACAGCAAGTAATAATGCTTGTAAAACCATTTGATTCAATCCTCCTTAAAATAGTTTTTGTAGTGAAACGGCTGTAATGATTTTTACCCAAAGAGCTTGCTGATGTCTTCAGCGTGTTCCTGCGGCACTCTGCGGATTTCTAACTCAACACCGAGTTCCTGTAACTTCTTGAATGCTGCTACATCTACATCATCAACAGCAACGCTAGTAGCGACCTGACGTTTTCCTTCAGCCATGTGCATATTACCAATGTTTACCTTCTTAATTGGAACACCGCCTTCAACCAAACGTAATACGTCAGTAGGTGTCTCACAGACGATAAAGATGTGCTGTGATGGAGAAGCCTTGTGGATAGTTGTAATTGTTTTTTCAATTGTCCAGTAACGTGTCTGTGCATATGAAGGTGCAGCCATATCCATCAATCCTTGACGGAATGTGTTTGCAGCTACGTCATCATTTGCTACCAAGATTAAGTTAGCGCCAATTGAACCGGACCATTGTGTTGCCACCTGTCCATGAATTAGACGATTGTCAATTCTAGTTAGTACAATATCTGGCATTTCCTTACTCCTTTCTCTTCGAGTATATGCGCTATAGCCCTAAAAATGGAAAGCGCTCTCATGTGTATATCTTAACATTAAGTGTCACATAATATTTACATTTTTTTGCTCAAAACTAGTGTATTTTTTTCGGTAACAAAAATTATTCTTTTTGTTGATTTGTTACTATATTATTGTTTTATTAATATTGATTTTTGGCTTTACTGATACATTTTTCTTAATAAAATTCATAAGTTCATCAATATTACTATTTAATAGGATTTTTTAAATTTACTTCTTCATTTGTCCAATAAGATATATCTTTCAATATTTGCAGATGAGATCTAGGATTTGGACTAGATAATATAAATAAATAATGAATTCCTATATTTTTCATCAAAGCATATTTTTCTTTCGATTTATTAAAAGTGAAACATTTAATCGATTTGCACCTTCCTCAGGTTTGGCATGAGCTATAGCTATTTTTATTTTTTTAAGAACAATATACGCACCGTGTTCTTCTACCAAGTCGATCATCGCTTGAACATATTCAGGTGTAATTGATTTTGTTATTAACAATGGCTCACTTGCAATATTAATTGCTTCTTGCCATGAGATATTTTTTTATTAATTTGAACAATGTTTTTCTTCTGTTAAAATATCTCCCAGTCGCAATTGATCATTTTCCTTTGTTTCAACTACAAAGTGACCATTTCTAAAATACTCATATATATCTCTTCGCAAATTTTCCATCTGTTCTTCATCGACATACTTCCTCAAAACAGAGAATAATCCATTTAAATTTTCTCCATTAAGCTGATATGTCTCAACATTCATTGAAATCATTGATGCAATCTTTGATTTATCTTCTTTTTCTAGAATTGCATTCACTTTTATCCAAGGAATGTTTGTATCCAAATCTATTGTAGAAACAATGAAATCCACTTTCCCATCATATTGATAGATATTATTTGCTGTAGTTGCAGCCACTACAGACACATTTGCATATAAGTCCTCAACTTCTTTCCTTAGCAAAGTTGATGTAGATATTCCACTCGGGCAAACAATCAGTACCCGTATAGGAGCGTAATACTTACTACGCATTTTTCTCTGATGCCCACCAAAATGCATAGTAATATATGATACTTCACTATCTGTTAAGATAAATGGAAATTCATCCTGTATACTTTCGCATATACTTTTTATCAGTTGATACAAGCTCTCATAGTTTACTTTTACAGCTTCTAGTAAAATATTTGATATCTGAATTGAAAGTTGGTAGTAATACATTGATAACTTAAAATGCATATATAAAGAGTTAACCAATTCATTTTTTTCACTTAATTCTACTAACGTCTGTCTTTCAAATAATTCTACCAAATGCTGAGCCAGTTCAAATAGTTGGATATCTTTTTGCCCACTTTCAATATGAATCACGCTACTTGCTTTAGACCCAAGTAAATGAATTGTAAGGTATAGCCTTTCATGAACATTTAAGTCCTCAAAATATTGATCAATCATCCTTAACTCATCTGTTTTTTCCAAATCCCTCAATTCCAGTATTGAGAAATCAAATCTCTCATCGACAAAATGTACAATATTCAATACACATGCAATAGCAAGTAAATTAAAGTCATCGTACTCATTTCTCATATTTACCGAGATGCGCTGCAAGCGAGCATAAAAGTCTTCCACTTCCGTTGCATTTAAGAAGTCTATACTTTTGTAACTTATCTTTTTTAACAGTATTTTTAGATAATATAGTAATAGTGCCCTTTTCCCAAAAATCTGTCCTTGTATAGAATAACCATTCTTTAAATCAAATTCTAAAGTCAAATCATACTTTTCAATAGCAGATTTCATGACTTTTAAATCGTTAAATACTGAATTGCGCGAAATATCAAAAAGTAAAAATTATATCTTCTATAAATACACTTTCTTTAGGATACATTAACCAGCAAACAAGATATTGAACTCTTTCGTCTGGCGTTAAATTATATGCTGATTGCTCAATTTGAATAATCTCTCTAATTTCTTTTCTTCTGGTCTTCAGTCAGATAGTAACCTTCCCCACGTCTATTATTTACAGGGCTAATACCAAATCCAAAAAAAGAAACTCGTTCAATTTATTTACATTATAATAAACCGTCCGTCTACTAATATGTAATTCTGATTGAATTGTAGTTAGCGGTGTCTCTTCTACTTGCTTTTAGTAGTAGATACAATAAATCTTTTTGTGACTTTTTCAAGTTTCATATTTTTCCACCAATTATCTTACCCAAAATATATCATCTAAACACAAAAGTTAAAAAGTCTTCATGCATGTATAATTTTTTTCCTCATTTATATTATTAAAGGGATGCATTTTCACATCCCTATAAACAAATCTAATTTATTTGACTTCTATAGTGTATGTATATGTTTTTATAACTTCCTGGTTTCAAAAAGAAACTTCATCTCGATCTTTAAACTCACCTGAATAGTCCTTGAAGTCTGAGTGTCCAATCCATGGTTCTATACAAATCAAGCGCAATTCTTTATCTTTATTATAAGGTGTCCATAAAGCCAAATTATCAAATTTCGAAAATCCAATCTTTACTTCATGGCAGTTTTTTTATATTTTTTTCAAAAAAATATTGATTTCGATTTTGGATTGATAAATACAATAGCCTCTTTTTTTAAATAATTCTTTCCTAATAAAGAACCGTCTCTCATTTTTCAAAGTACAATTCTTTATTCGGTAAAAGTTGCCCCTGTATTTGACATAGAATATATGAATGCATGTTCATTTCTTTCAAACTCTAAATAATAGTCATTAGTACTTTCATCCGCGAATAATGGAATCCGAAAACCTGGATGTCCAGCATAGTTATAATACATATTTTTTTATATCATCATTGAAAAATTGTTGCTTTAACCGATAACATATTATGTTCTACTCGAAAGCATAACTTCACTCTACATTCATATGGAAAGTTATTTTTTTAACTCAGGCGTGTTTGTAAATAAAAATTCAACATAATCTTTTTTTCTCTACTAACTACTGGTATTTGCTCATATCGAATAATTCCATTTGATCGCATTGAATATTCTTTTCCATCAAATAGTGTTTTGTTTTCATTCAATCTTCCTATTATCGGAAATGGTACTGGAGCACTACTTGACCAATACTGTGGGTCTTTCTGCCACAAAAACTCTAAGTCATTGGACTTTAATTTCAGCGAATTAATCTGTGCACCTAACTCATCAATATCAACTTGTATTTGTTCTGATTCAATTCTTATCATGTCTATAACCTATAAGAAGAGTGTGTGAACACTCTTCTACAAATATATAACCTTTCCTGTTTCAGCAGATTCATGCACTGCAGCTGCAATTTTAGTTGCTTGCAACCCATCAAATGCTGTTGTTCTAAATTCTTTTCCACTGACAATGTCTTCCACAAATTCTTGCATTGGTTCCAAACCAAATCCTGATGCACTATTCTCGTCAAAATTCATGAATATATAATTTGGAATTCCTTGTTTCTTATCAGAATATGATTTTACCCCTCGATATGATTCATTTTTAAAGTACTTATTTTCGGTAACAATAACTAGCTGACCATCATTAGATTTCGGGAATGTATTTGGTAATATCCAACTAGTTTCAACTGTCCAATTACTTCCATCTTTCATAGTCAATATAGCTTGAATATTATCCCAAGTAGCATATCCTTTTTTTCTTTAATACTTCTTTATTACCTACAGCATATACCTTTTCAACTTCGCTCTCGGTTATATATCGAATTAGATCATAGCAATGTACACCAAGGAACCATACTGGTGATGATTTATCAGTCCAAGTGAACCAATTCTCCGGAACTGCAATTACATCATCTAAAGACATATAACCACGAATAATTTTTTTATCTTCTGACTTAATATCTTTCTTAATACAGTTGTATGCTGGATCCCAACGCTTATGGAAATCAACTGAAATCTTTACACCCTTTTTTTCTGCAAGTTCTATTATCTCCTCGCATTCCTTTACTGTTAGCGCCATTGGTTTTTCAATGAGAAGATATTTAATTCCACTTTCAATTGCATCTTTACATGGTTCAAAATGATATGGATCAGAAGTTGCGATACTAACAGCATCTAACTTTTCTGTCTCAATCATCTCCTTTATAGATGTATAGCCTTTAACACCAAATTGTTCTTCTGCGATTCTCTTTCGTTCTTCATTTAAATCACAGAATACTACTTTCTCTACATTTGGATTACATTTATATGTACGAATATGATATGTCCCATAAATTCCCGCACCAACAACACCAATTTTTACTTTATCCATTATATTTTACCTCTTAATGTCTACATGGATTCTGTTCCGATTGTTTCCTCAAAATGTTTATCCTCTTTAGCGTAGTAATTCTCTAAGACTTTACCACCAAAGATTACGGCAACATCCATTGCAATTAAGAGGATAAATCCTAAGTTAGGAATTGAGCCAATTAATGTTGGAATGAGGATGAATAAGTTTCCTAATGCAGTTGTTGTTGCAAACTGCCCACTAGCTACCAAGTCCATTCCTGCATTTTGTGCAAGTTGTGTAAATAGCGGTGCTGCCCAACTTGAAATATAAAGTACGATTGGCAAGAAAATTAAACTAGACATAATTGTACGACGTTTATTTGCACGATGAACGATAGTGGCAAAGCAAACATAGAATGCTGCAAATGGTACTTCGCCTAATGGCAATGTAATATTTCCAGGTAAAATTGCCGCAAAAATCATAAAGAATGGAATCATTAAGAATCCTACAGAAATTGTCACTGGATGACCGATTGTTACAGCAGAGTCTAAACCAATATTCAATGTACGATCTGGGAAATGCTTAATAAAGAATTCCTTAGCCTGATTGGAAATTGGAATTAAACCATTTACTAACATCTTTACAACCATAGGGAATAATTCCATCAAAGCAGCAGTCTTAATAGTTACATCTGCAATTCCTTTAAAATCATATCCAGCAACGATACCAAAGAACATACCCATGATAAGGCCTAAGAAAATTCTTTCTCCAAAGATAGCACCGAAAATATGTCCAATTCCTTTTTCTTCTTCAACATAATTCTCATCCATTGGTTTATTTGCAAAGAATGGAATATGATCATAAATCTTATCTAATAGTAAGAAGATTGGTGCGCTTGCTGCCGCAAAACCATGAGGAATTGAAATAGCTTCAATACCAATAATTTGTTGTGTGCGGCGAGCCATAATATCGGCAACCTTCAGTCCTAAAATCGCATGACTAATACCTGCTAAAATTCCCAACCAGAAATTACCTGTAATTACATATACAAATCCAGCTGTAATTGAGTAATACCAGAAATTATAAATATCTACATTAATCGTATTTGTAAACTTTAATGCAACCAAGATGACATTAACAACAATTACTAAAACGATAAGAGTTGCCCCAACTAAGCCGCCAAAACCTACAGCTGCCGCTGGCGATCCACCAACATCAATAGCCGTTAAATTAAGATGTAAAACCTGTACAGCCTCATTAATTACTGGACCTAATGTATTTGCTGTTAGTGTACCCACAATACCAACACCTACTAATCCAATGCCAACCGTTGCACCTGCTTTAATTGCCTTAGGAATCTTTAAACCAAATAATAAACCAATTATGCACATCAACATAGGAACAAAAATGTAACTACCTAATCCGACGATGTACGATATAATATCCATTATGACTTGCATTATTTTTTTCTCCCTTATTTTTATTTCTTTAAAATATCTATAATTTGTTCTGTAACAGCATCTTCACCTACACCAGAAAGATATGAACTACCCGAGATTACTGGTGACTGATATTTTTTACGGACTTTCATTGTTGTGATGATCAAATCCACATCTCCATCATAATTATCAACTTCTGACAAAGTGCATTGAATAGTTTTAAATTGAATACCATTCTTTTTAAGTATCCCTTCCACTTTATCTTTAACCATGCTTGAAGTTGCTAAACCTGCACCGCAAGCAATCACAATTGTTTTCATACTAATTATTCTCCAGTTCTTCTATATATTGATTTAAATAATTACAGATTGCCTCACTTGAATCTGTATTTGCTATATTGTTTAGCAATTTCTCGTATTGAAATACTTTTATCAAAAACTGCAGCATTTCTAGTTGATCATGTGAGCTACTTATCGCCAACATAAATACCAGTTTTACCTCAACTTCTTCATCAAGATCTTCCATATTATGAAATTTAACTGGTTCTTTTAAAATGCCGATTGCAACATGATTTCCGTTAATCCCATCATCACATGCATGTGGGATTGCTATTGCAGGTCCCCTCGTTTGTAACCCTGTAGGATACTCTATTTCACGTTCAATTACTTTATCTGCATATCCACCAGATACAAATCCGTGTTTTGATAATAATTCTCCTAGTTGATAGATTACATCCGAGCTATCCTTTGCCATCATATCCGCTTTGATTAATTCTCGAATAAACTTAAATTTCATTTATGTTACTTCCTTCCAGTCTACCCATTATGCAAATTTTTCCCCAAGAGCTTCAGCGCTAGTTGATTCCAGTATGCTAGTAATATTCCCTGTCTTATTTAAAATCTCTGCCACTTTTCTTAGTACTTTGAGATGTGATACAGAATCCTTCATAGCAAGGATTACAATTAGTTTTATAGGTTCTCTTGATTTATCAAAATAGACAGAATGCCTTAAAAGCAACACTGAAATTGCATTTTCATTTACGCCTTGCTCAGGTCTTGCATGTGGAAGAATTATATAAGGTGAAATGATGAATTTACTTCCTGATCTCTTTAAATTGGCAAAGATAGCATGTTTATATTCTATTTTTACGCAATTGTTATGGATCAGTGGTTCTACCGCTTTTTCAACAGCTTCATGCCACATTTGCTCAACAGGAATAATCTGAAAATAACTTTTCAGATTCATGTTATCCATATAACCACCTCACTAATTCTGAGCCCTTAATCAAGTTGGCTAAAAAAGAATATCTACTATAAATTTTTAAAGATGTGCACTTCTTTTATACTTGCATTATAAATTGCACTTTATGCGAAAAAGAAGTCCAAGTATTTTTGAAATTATAAGTGCAATCTATTGTACTCATACACCTAAGGAATAAAAAAATAATTATATTCTTGCATGTTTTTATACGTATGTAAATAAATTATTATTGCCGTACGCTTTTATATGACTCAGCTGTTTCATATCAACTTTTCGAAAGTATACTTTTTCGGTACCGAAAAATATATTCTTTTGCTAATTTGTGATATAAAAATATATACAGTAATATTTTCCACATAAGGAGATGGTGAAATATGATTAGTAAGACTACTAGTTCCAATTTCGTTAAGTTTGGTACGATTGTCCCAAATATTCCAGATGAAGATTTCATTGTTGAAGAGTTTACAATTTCAACAAAGGAAATTCATGCGCTTCATTCCTATAATCAATCTGTCTATTTAGAAGCGTCTGAAGGAATGGCCATGGTTGGTGTTGCTCGCGTTCCTGAGGTTGATTCCATTGAAAGTTTTGCCCTGCACCGTCGTGTACGTATTGAACCTGATGTTTATTTCAATCTCACCTCTATGAGTGAACATATCGTTTATCGCTTGTATATTCCAAAACATGCGATAAACAACCTACACATTCCCAAGCCCATTTGTGTATGAAAGTATTTCACCTAAGATTCGTATCTCTGAAATCATTGCCTATTATTACGTTGTAAAACGTCCTGCGTACTCTTTTTTAGGAGAGACACATAATTACTATGAATTAACTTTTGTTGATCAAGGTTCTTTGGATACAACTGTTGATGGTAAGTCTTATACGATTGGCATGAATGAATGCATGTTATATGTACCTGGTCAATTCCATGACCAAAAGGTCTCTTCAGATAATCCTTGTTCCTACTTAACAGTTATCTTTGCGGCAGATGGTGTTCATACCGATTTAGTTTCCAATCGTGTCATTAGTTGTACACGAGAGATGCAGGATGATATCAACCGTTTTGTATCAACTTCCGAACAAGCCAATCCATTTAAATATGATGGAATGATTTCCTGCTTAGAACAAATCTTGATTTCCTTCCACATGTACGCAAACGCAAAGAAGATGCCTAAGCCTATCACACCAGTGAATCAACACTTTGAAGATCGTCTTGTGGAGGAAATTCTTGAGTATATCCACAAACATATCCTAGAACCACTACCAATCGAGCAAATCTGTGACCGCTTCGCTATCTCACGTAGTACACTACAGAACTTATTCAAATAATCTTCAAGTTCCACCAAAACAATATATCAATACCGCAAAGTTGAATCAGAGTCGATTACTCATTCGTAAAGGAGATTACACAATTACAGAGATTGCGTCCATGTTGAGTTTCAATTCTATTCACTACTTCTCTCGTAAATTTACACAGAGTTACGGCATCACTCCTAGTGAGTATGCCCGTAAGATTTACGACCAAATTGATTAGTTTATTTAAGTCATATCTTGATACACTGGATATGACTTTTCTTATAGATTATCTATCACATTTCATCCAATCTTTTTACTTCAATTACCACAATGGGTATATACTAATACCGCATAGGAGATAACTTTATGAATGCACATGATATTTTAAATAACCCGTTTCTAAATAAAGGTACTGCCTTTACGATGGAAGAACGTAGTAAGCTTGGACTGATTGGTCTTTTACCACCATATGTTCAAACAATTGAAGAACAGGCAAAACAGACTTATGCACAGTTGCAGACAAAGGAAAATAATCTTGAAAAACGTTTGTTTTTGATGCAGATTTTTAATACAAATCGTACGCTTTTCTACTATATGTTCTCTCAACATCTAGCTGAATTTAATCCTATCGTTTATGATCCAACGATTGCGGATACAATCGAAAACTACAGTGATCTCTTTATCGATCCACAATACGCTGCGTATTTGGATATTAACCATCCAGAAAATATTGAAGCCACATTAAAGAATGCGGCTGGCGAGCGTGAGATTCGATTGATTGTTGTTACGGATGCGGAAGGTATCTTAGGCATTGGGGACTGGGGTACAAATGGTGTGGATATCTCGGTTGGTAAGTTGATGGTTTATACAGCTGCAGCTGGTATCGACCCATCTATGGTATTGCCACTTGTTATCGATGCGGGTACTAACCGTAAAGAACTTCTTGAAAATCCTAATTATCTAGGCAACCGTCATGAACGTGTTCGTGGTGATCGTTATTATGACTTTGTAGATCAATTTGTACAGACTGCTGAACGTCTATTTCCTAAACTATATCTACACTGGGAAGACTTTGGACGTTCCAACGCCGCAAATATTCTTGAAAAGTATCGTAAACAAATTCCAACATTCAACGATGATATTCAAGGAACAGGTATTGTAACACTTGGAGCTATCTTTGGCTCCCTCGCTATCACTGGTGAAAAGCTATCTGATCAGACGTACCTTTGTTTTGGTGGTGGTACTGCTGGTGCAGGTATCGCTTCTCGTGTACTACGCGAGATGGTATCTGAAGGTATTTCTGAAGAAGAAGCGTACAAGCATTTCTTTATGGTCGATAAACAAGGTCTTCTCTTTGATGACATGGATGATTTAACACCTCAACAAAGACCATTTGCTAAGAAGCGCTCAGACTATCCTAACGCAGATAAGTTAACTGACTTATTAGAAGTTGTTAAGACTGTCAAACCAACAATCTTAGTTGGTACTTCGACACAACCAAATACATTCACAAAGGAAATCGTGGAAGAAATGTGTAAGATTACAGAACGCCCAATGATTTTCCCATTATCAAATCCAACTGTATTAGCTGAAGCTAGCGCTGAAGATCTCATTACTTGGTCAGATGGAAAAGCATTTGTAGCGACCGGTATTCCTGCAGATACAGTGTCTTATAAGGGTGTTGACTACATAATTGGTCAGGCAAATAATGCTTTAATTTATCCAGGACTTGGACTTGGCATGCTTGCATCAGAAGCTAGTCTTTTAACAGATGAAATGATTGGTGCTGCCGCACACTCCTTAAGTGGTATCATTGATCAAACTCAACCAGGTGCTCCTGTATTACCACCTTTCAAATATGTCGCAGATGTTTCTATCAAGGTTGCGGAGGCTGTTGCTAAAACCGCACAACAACAAGGTCTTGCACGTGCGAAAGAAACAGATATGGCTAAGGCTGTACGCGATTTAAAGTGGTATCCAGAGTATCGTTAAGCAAAAAATAAACCTCCTCTCAATGCATGAATCATGCTTTGAGGAAGGTTTTTATTTTATTCAATATTTCTAATATATCTCTTTAACATCGTTAACATCTTTTCATCAAGCGAAAGTAGGAATACTTCCCCTTTGTTTAGATATAATGCGACTTTATGACTTCCATCTGAGTAATCTCTGCCCTTTTCGTTATTTGCATTCAACTTGATAGATTGAACATCTTTTACATTGCATCTAGCAAGTGCCTTTCGTGCTTCTTTGTGGAAGATTGCATCGATGGTTAATTCATCGTTGACTAAGATATATTCGTATTCTTCATATAGACGTAATCGCAAATATACATAGAAGAATAGCAGTGTGATAGCAGATCCAATCCAATAGAGTGGTTTTGTAAATCCAGCAATCAAAAATGCTAAACATGCAAGCAGGTCTGCCACTACATATAAAACATATTTTAGTTCTGGTCTATTTCTTTTTACCGCTAATTCATAGTATGCATCATTCATACGCTATATTACCTAATTACCTGTTCTGTTTCTTTATCAAAGAGATGTGCCTTATTCATATCTAATGCAAATTTCGCAACATCGCCTTTTGTTAATGCTGTATTTGGATTTACTCTTGCAATCATCTGTTTTCCTTCAACATCGAAATACAAGAAGATTTCTGCACCTAGTAGTTCATATACTTTAATTTCTGCTTCAATCGTATTATCGTAATCATCCAACTGATATAATTTGGAATCATATACATTTTCTGGACGAATACCTAACACGATTGTCTTACCAACATAACCTTTTTGACGCAGTAGTTCTCCTCTTTGTGCAGGTAAGCGAAGATTCTTCTTTCCAACCCGTAATTGAATCGTATCTCCTTCTTCAACTACAACTGCATCTAAAAAAAGTTCATCTGTGGAGAACCGATAAAACTTGCGACAAATAGATTATTTGGTTTTTTTCATATAGATTCTTTTGGCGAATCAACTTGTTGCACAACTCCATCCTTCATAACGACGATACGTGTTCCTAATGTCATCGCTTCGGTCTGGTCATGTGTAACATAGATAATTGTAGCACCTAATCTTTCGTGTAGTTTTGCGATTTCAATACGCATTTGTACACGTAGCTTCGCATCCAAGTTGGAAAGGGGTTCATCCATCAGGAATACTTTTGGATTTCTGACGATGGCTCTACCCATCGCTACACGCTGTCTTTGTCCACCAGATAAAGCCTTTGGCTTACGATCTAATAGTTTCTCTAGGTCGAGAATCTTTGCGGCTTCCATTACAAGACGCTTGATTTCATCTTTTGGAACCTTATGTAATTTTAGACCAAATGCCATGTTTTCATAAACTGTCATATGTGGATATAATGCGTAGCTCTGGAAGACCATCGCAATATCTCTATCCTTAGGTTCAACATCATTGACAACTTTCCCATCGATTTCGAGTGTTCCTGATGTGATTTCTTCTAGGCCCGCAACCATACGTAATGTTGTAGACTTACCACAACCAGATGGCCCAACAAAGATAACAAACTCTTTATCCTGAATTTCTAGATTAAAGTCTTTGACCGCATGGACCCCATTGTCATATACCTTATTAATATTTTTCAATGATAGACTTGCCATTCTTATTTCTCACTTTCTTGCCAACGTGCATCTAAATCCACTTCAAACATACGTTTCCACGGCATTTGTACATTCATAATTTTAATTTCTGATACGATTGAGGATAGGTATTGTTTCGCAAATGCTTGCAGTTGGTCATTTACCATCTGACTTACAATACCGTCTTTTTCTTTCACATCAAAGTAATTCATGCCTGCAGGTAAGTTATTCTTTACCTGTGTTCTCACCTTTTGCACAATATCCAGCATCTTCAAGATATCTTTGTACAATAAAATCCATTTGATTTTGTGACTGTCCATAGTACAGGAACTTTACTGCTTCCGCAATCGCGGTTCCGATGGTATTTGCGGAAGTATTCCATCCTGCGTAGCCACTCACTTTTAGAAGTAACCCATTATTATTGAGTAATTGAATCAGTGATAAATCTGCACCATTTGCGTATGCGTTATCTGCGATAGAAACAACTTTGCCTTCCGCAAGTCTCATCTTAATGAAACGTAAGAATTCAGCTAGATTTCGATCAATCGAATAACTTGTATGAATGGAAGGTTGGTACTCTGCTTCTTCCATATTCTCAGATGGTGCGCTAATTGCCAAAATAATATCTGCTTGTTCAAAGCTGAATGTCTGTTGACAACCAGCCGATAGAATATGATAGGAAACTGTAGAATCTAATGGAAAGCCTTCATATAAAGGAATAATCTGCTTAGACTTTTCGCATGCGTATTTGACATATACTTTTGGACATTCCCCTTTGATTGTATTTAACATGCGTGCAAATAATGTAAGTTCTACTTCATCTGCACCAGGGTAAATTAACACCCTATCGATAAGACCTAATTCCTGTATCTTTTCACGTATTACTTTTTGATCCATCGCAGGATAGCCATATGTAGTGGAATCATCTTGTGGAATTACCAAACTATCTAAATAGCCTTCACGCAATAGATCAATAACATACATATTCATCTGACGATTAATTTCTCTACGTGAGATAAAATCTTCGATATATTCTTCTGGAATTTCTTTTGTCAGTTCACTGATACGTTGCCCTTGTGAAATTCCAACCTGATGCATGTTTACTGCTTCGCCTAAATCGTGAATCTGTTTTCCATAGTATTCATAATAATCAGGTTCTTCATCTGAACTAGAATAACTAGGGCAACGCATAATGCATTGGAACGCAAGATTTTTAAACTTGGATTTTCTTTCTTCAGTTCCTTGATTGTATCCAGTTTTTTTCGTAGCCTTTCTTCATCTTGATGATGAATACGTGAAGGAATTAGTCCTCCATACAACAACATATCCATGGAGATAATCAAACCATAGGCATCCTTGCATTCTTTACACAGGAAATCTTTAATGATGTTGTAATCTGCACCATCTTTTTTAAAACCTAATGTTTGAGGTTCAATAATTTGTATTTCTTCATTTTCAAATAAGCGCTTTGGGAACTTATAGTTACATGGTCTTTCATCCATGGGTAATAAAACAATCTTCTTCATAACATCATCCCTTTACAGCGCCACTTACTGCTTCAATATAGTTCTTTTGGCATACGATAAATACGATGAGTACTGGAATGATGGAGATGATTGTACCTGCTGCGACATATCCAAATTTGTAACTAAATGAACCATTTAGATATTGTAATGCGGTTGCGAGTGGGTATTTATTTGGGTCTTGTAAGACGATAATAGGCCATAAGAATGCATTCCAGTAGCCAATAAAGTCAAAGATTACAATTGTGGAGATACTTGGCATAATACCTGGTAACATAATCTTCCACCAAATTCTAAATTCACTTGCACCATCAATTCTAGCAGCCTCGATTAGTTCTCTTGGAACACCAAGATATGCTTGGCGCATCAAGATAATACTAAATGTCTTCACTGAGCTTGGTAAGATTACACCTAGTAATGTATTTAATAGTTTTAGTTTTGTGATAGTTAAGTAGTTGATGATCATGCCTGCAGCTGCCGGAATAATCATTGTAGAAACTAAGATACCGAAGATAATCTTTTTTCCTTTAAAATTCATCGTTGCGAGTGGATAAGCACACATGGATGAAAGTAAAACATCCAAGAAGATACCACCCAATGTAATAATTAAAGTATTATGTACATACTTTCCAAGATTCATATATTGGATAACACCAATATAGTTTGAGAAAGTAAAATCTTCTAACTTGAAATGTAAATCATAAATATTTGCGCCTGTACGTAAAGAAGATAGTAGTAGCCAAATAAATGGGCCAGCACATAAGATAGCGATTGCGATTAAACAGATATAAGAAAATATCAAATTCACGATATCTTTCTGACGTAATTTCTTTTTATTCATTATTTGACATACCTCCTTTCTTACCATATACAAATACAGCGATACTTAATGTACTTGTGATAATTGCCTGTAAAGCACCGATTGCGGCTGCGTATCCAAATTGGAAGTCACCAAAGGCCTTTACGTAGGAATAGTAGTTAATTACCATTGTTGCGTTATTTGGTCCACCTTTGGTTAATACGAATACAACATCGAATACACCAATTGCGGAAATAACAGAATTTAAAGTACATAACCAGATATATGGTTTCAATAATGGAATTTGACTTTTACAATTGTTTCTAAGTTTGTAGCACCATCAATCTTGGCAGCCTCAATCAGTTCCTGAGGAATACCTTGTAGACCTGCTAGATACATCATCATGTAGTATCCTAACCCTTGCCATAATGTAATAAACATCAAGCACGGCATCGCCGCATACTTGTCACTTAAAAAGCCAAATGGTTGTGTAATCCAGCCTAAATCCATCAATAAGGTATTGATAATTCCATGTGAATCGAAGATAAATCCCCAGATGATAGATACAGCTACCATGGAAGTGATGACTGGAATGTAGAAGAGTGTACGGAATAAACTAATTCCTGGTATTTTTCGATTTACAAATAATGCGATTAGAATCGATAAAATCTGGATGATTGGTACAATGACAACAAATACAATTGAATTCTTTACCGCAATCAAAAACTCTCTATCTTGGAAGGCACTAATAAAGTTTTGGAAACCCACAAACTTTGTTTCTCCTAAAACGGAGTAGTTATAAAACATCAAAATCAAACTTCCAATGATAGGTATGATTGTAAAGACTGTAATGATAATCAAAGCCGGTGTCATGAAGGCATACGCCGTTCTTGTTTCTCTTCTTTTTCTTCGAGATACCATTTTATTTGTGAGACTCATGCATATCCTCCTTGTGTATAAATATGTTTCCCCGAGCTAGATTGTGCTCGGGGAAACATCAATCGTTACTTTGCTTCGCTGAGAATCTTGTTTACATCTTCTTCTGCTTGTTTGAGTGATGCACGGATATCTTCACCATTAATAATGCTTGCTTCGTAAGCCTTGTTGATGGCTGTAGCGATAGCATCTTGGCTAGCGATACCTAATGAAAAATCTTGAGAAGTTAAGCTTGCCTTAGCGGACATTGCGCTTGCTTCGCCTTCTAAAGTAGATGTATTAGATGTGAAGAATGGATCTTCAGAAGCCTTTGTTGTAGATGGGAAAATAGATACAAGTTTGCAGAAAGCTAGCTGATTATCATCATTTGTAACATAGTTAGCGAACTTGATAGCTGCTTCATGATTCTTGCTTGCTGTAGGAACAACTAAATTCATTAATGGGTTTCTGCTTAAACCATTAGAACCTGTTAATGGTGTAGATACATTGATAAGCTTGTATACATCTGGTGCTTCATCCTTGATTCTACCTAAAGAAGAACCTGATGAACTTACAATTGCCAACTTACTGGATTCAAATAACTTCAAAGCTTCATCCCATGAACCCCAGTTTGTCTTAGGAAGAACACCCTTGTCTGTTAATGCTTTATATTGTTCAAGTAAAGCCACTGTCTGGTCTGTATTGAAAGCTGCCTTCTTACCATCCTTAGATAAGATGTCGATATTTTCAGATACTAACATGTTGAAGAATCCATCTGGTAAGAATAGGTATGCGCCTGTCTTATTGTAGAAGTCTTCTGCTTCTTTCAATGCTTCTGCGTATGTGTGTGGTTCTGTAATACCAGCCTTTGCCATTAGTTCCTTATTGCTGAACATAATATCTGGTGAAGCATACCATGGGAATGCATATACAGAATCACCAATCTTAGCTGAATTCCATAAGCCTTCATTATAAATTGCTTTTTGTTCTGCTGTAGCTTCCTTATTTAAATCCACAAGTGCGCCCTTACCAGCTAATGTTAATGCGAATTGTGTATTAAGGTTTACTACATCTGGTGCTGTTCCACCTGCAACTGCAGCTACTAATTTAGATTGCATATCCGCGTAAGGAATATCTGTCCAGTTAACCTCTACATCTGGGTTTTCCTTCTTATAGTTTGCAATCATTGTTTCAAAATAATCTTGGAAATTTGCCTTTAGATCGATTGTCCAGAATTCGATCTTTGTCTTGTCTGTGCCTGCCTCTGATGCTTTCTTGCCACATCCTGCTAAGCTACCTACGGCTAGCATAGCCGCAAATACTGCACTTAATAATTTTTTCTTCATGTCTTTCCTCCTGTGAATTATTTAAGTGGTTGTGATGCCTCACAGTTTTGATGTTGAAACGATATGTGACCATAGATTATAATTCAGTCTTTCTATCGAGCTATCATCAAAATAGTGAAAATCTAAATGCTCTTCTTCTAGTTCGTCTATTTTTGTAACCTCTCCTTTCTGATATGCCAGTAATTGCTCACGTACATCGATTACTCTCTGCTTTAACCCACCCAAACGCACAGCTTGTACTTCAAATCCTTGATTGTGATTTTCTAGATACCACTGTTTCTTGAATGCGTTGTAGAAAGTTTCGATACGTTTGATTAACTCTGGAAGTATTTGATTAACAATCTTATACAAAGCTTGTAAATCGTTTTGTTTGTATGCATGATAGATTTCATTACCTAAGTTTAGTTTTAGTTCCAATAATTCTATCAGTGCCTTTACCGTATCGAAGTAGTAAGATAAATCACTTGTTGTAGTCGATACGGAAGAAATCTTTGAGCGTACGGCTTGAATTTCATTAATCATTTCTGATTTTGCGATGGAGTCGAATGTACCCTGCAACAAATCGTTATATAAGAAATATTTACTTGCATTGTTATGTGTAAAGCCATCCTTTGTGCATGGATTCACTTCATCAATTGATAGGAATGTATCAAGAGATATTCCTGTTAACACTTCAAAGCACTTCTCACTCATGTGATTGCCATAAATTTCATTTGCATTTACAAATAGTGCTGGTAAGATTGCGAAGAGTGATGTTTCTGCACCATCATCTCCCCATGCCGCAAAGGTAATTTCATCAATATGATTTTCAACACATGCTTGAATTGCAGCTTTACATGCATGAATGCTGTAGTGATTGTGCGGAATAAATCCAGTCCACTTCCAAGCTCCACCTACAAATGAGATGTTCTGTGATAGTTTTTTATGTTGCTTCAGATTATCCGCATAATGCTGTACATCAGTTGAGTAGTAATCCCAATAGGCTAAATTTACATCTTCTGGTGCTTTGATTTTCTGAATTTGTTCCTGGCTAAGATTGTAGTAACTACCATTTGCCGCAAGGCGGAAGAACATATCACTCCACATCTGTAGTTTAAAATTGTATTTACTTGCAATCTCTCTTACCGTTTGTAAATGTTGATTCATGATTTCCAAACGGTTTTGATAACCATGTTCACTTAGGTATTTGCCTAGGCCTAACATGAACGCTTCATCCATTCCAATATTCACTTTTCGTGAATGAAATGCCTTGTCTAATGTTCTAAATAGATTTTCTAGGTATGTATATGTACGAGTTGATCCAACAAGCAAGATATCATCGACATCAATCATCTTTTGATATTCTTCGTAGCGAACAATTTGATTTAGATGTGCTAATGTCTGCACGTATGGTCGCAACTCGATTCCGTACTGTTGTGCATATGCATCTAACTCTTGAATGTCTTCTACTGTATACGCTCCTCTTTGATAGCCAATATACGGTTCACCATCAATCTTTAATGTGTCCTCCATGTACAGTCCTAGAAATGTATATCCCATAAAGGATAGATATCGAACAAACTTCTTCAACGTCGATATTTTCGGTACCGCATTTCTAGAACAGTCCACCATCACGCCGAGATCATTTTCAACACAGGTTTCTGCTATATCATGCTGTGTAGTTGTTAAAGTGAGTAATGCACGATTTCTTTGCGAGATGGATGAATAAACGATTTCTGTTTCATCATGATAAAAATGAATCTGATAACCGTTTATCTTATTCTGTTTAAAAATGATCTTTTTTTGATTGAGATATGGTTGTAACCAATGATTTTCCTCTATGAGGGATTGTAGATTTGTTTTATCTAGCATGTCTTCCATAATTTCATTATAATTATGATATGTTGAAAGCGCTTTCTATTATTCCGAGTTTTATGAAAGTACTTTCTAAATAGACTCTCATAAAAAAATTTTTCGTGTAATATAGTGTTATGAATTTATTGTCTAAACTTACATTTTTACCACCATGTAATCAGGTAAATCATCATTATCAATTTGATTGGTCTGCTTCAGGTTTTCAGTTTGCGTTTTCCGGCAAAACGATTGAACTTCAAATTACCAGTCATCATACGTTATACGGACCTGTTATATTGGCAGTATTTGTGGATGATGAGGTATATCAAAAGATTGACTTAAGCGAAGGTAGCCATGCATATACAATTTCATTTTCAAAGAAAGAAATCATGCATGTGAAAATCATCCAGATTACTGAACTGCAGTATGGGTCCTTCCAATTAGAAGATATACGAGTAGATGGAGAAATCTTCAAGTGGGATAAACCTCAAGAATCTATTTTATGGATTGGTGATTCTTTATCTGCAGGTTATGGTTTAGAATCAGATACTACACCACTGGTATTCAATACACACTTTGAAGATTGTACGCATGCATATCCTTATATGGTTTCGCACGCATTAAACACAACTCCAATTATTATTGCATATAGCGGTAACGGTATTCTTTCTCGTTGGATCCCCGAAACAGAAGAAAAGGTTAATGATGAAGATATTCTGCCAAGTATCTTCCCTTATGACATAGATGAAGATCCTTCTTGGGTGATTATCAATCTTGGGACCAACGATGCCTCCTACACAAGAGGCATACCTGAACGTGAACAGCGTTTCCAAAAGTTATATATCGACTTTATCCAAACGTTAAAGGCAAAGTTTCCTAACGCAAAGTTTCTACTGTGTTATGGTCTCATGGAAGAGACACTACTTTCTTCGGTTAAAAATGTATCCAAGGAAACTTCTAGTTTGTTTTTAAGATTTGATACCGCAACAGAAAAAGATGGCTTCTGTTTTGCAAGCCATCCAAATAAAACATCTCAGTTAAACGCAGCAAATACTCTCATCCATTTCATTCGTACACATAACGAGGAAACCCTATGATTCGAAACATCCGATTAAATACAAAAACAAAACAAATCATTCAAAGTGTTTATCCTACAATGTCCTCTTTACAGCAGAGTATTGCGGATTATTTCCTGGAAAATACCGAGCTTTTAGATTTCTCTTCAAAGCGTATTAGTAAGATCCTTTACGTCTCTGAACCTACTCTATCCAGATTTGCACAGAAGTGTAATTTTAAAGGCTATCGTGAATTCATTTATGAATACAGCAATGACCTTCAAAACTGTGAATTTGATTCATCAGATGAAAACCAGCATATTAAAGAGAATATCCAGAGCCAGTACTTTGATTCTCTTAAAAACAAATGTATTGAGATTTCCGAGCAAGATTTTGACCACTTACAGGAAATTTTTGATCAATCCGAGAAGATATATGTCTATGGAGAAGGATTTGCGTCAACGATTGCCAATACATTCCAATATCGTTTAATCAATCTTGGCTATGATATTTCTATCATCCCAAACGTAGATTTCCTACAATTACGCTCGCAACTCATTCAACATAATGACTTGTTTATTTATATCTCCATGCAGGATGAACCCACAATCGATTCGGTATCCTTCACGCATCTACTCACGCACGAACCCTACGCGATTTACATTGGACAGGCAAATACCAAGTTAGATAAGAAGCCTACTTTCACGGAGTTCTACCAAATTCCCAATACGAAGGATACCGTATGTAGTCCACTAATTCCATTTATTGTCTTTATCGATTTACTGGCAAATTATATACAATTTAAATCCAAAAAATAAAAATCGGCACTATACCGATTTTTACTTTTTAGATACCGTCTTCTGTTTCAACTTCTTTGTGTTGAACAAGTTCAAAACGCATAACTTGTGTCTTACCTGTCTCAATTGTCTGGGCAGCTAAGGAATCAATATCATTTGCGAAGCTTCTTGTTAGGTTAGCTTCAACAATCATGCCTAAGTTTGAACCAGATAATACGACAATCTTGTATTGTTCCTGAAGCTTCATCGCAAGTTCAACAGAAACCTTAAAAGGTGAACCACCAACTAAGTCTGTAAATACGAGGATTCCATCTGTGCAATCCTTCAAGGAAGCGAAAGCTGCTTCCAATTTCTTTCGAGATCATCCGTAGAATCTTCTTGAACGAAGTCTACCGCATGATAATGTTCTGGTTTACCACCAATGAGTTCTACTGAACTTGTTAGGCCACTAGCAAAATGTCCGTGTCCTGTAACAACAATACCAATCATAACATTCCTCCTTATTTAGAATATGGATATAAGATTACACCCTTTACAACGCGGTTAACCTCGCCTGTTGGACATGGATTATCCGGTGTGAAGTGATTGCGAATTGACGCAAATAATGCCATCAATTGTGCAACGATAATAAAGTCTAAACCTACAAAGACATTATCCTTCGCTGGTGTATCAAAACAATAATAATAGTTCGCAAGAGATTTGGCTAGTTCACATGGCGTATTACATACAACCATAATGCGATTTTCTTTGCGTTGACCTGACATTTCTTTCAATAAGTCAAGTTCATATTGTCTTTGGTATTCACCATCAGAGAGATATAGAACTGTTAATGTTGTGTTATCGATGATGGACTTAGGACCATGGCGGAAACCTAATGGTGTATCATACATCGTTACAATCTTACCAGCGTTTAATTCCAACATCTTTAGTGCGGATTCCTGGGCAATACCCTTCAATGTATTTGTGCCTAAGTATACGATTCTACCGTAGTCAAACGCACCATCGAATTCCTTGATAGTAGGCCAATCTTCTTCAACAAGTTGTTTTGCGGCCCCAATCACATCATTTACAGCAGCGACTGTTTCATCAAAGTTATCTAAACTAAAGCAGAGTACTGTTGCAAGATACATATTTGTAAAGCTTGATGTCATCGCAAAACTCTTATCCAATGTTTCAGGTGTTAAATTAATTGCGAGACAACGATCACCTTCTGTATTTGCACGTTTGCTTAAAGCACCGTCTTTATTACATGTAATGAATAAGTGATATAGATTATCATTCACTGCTTCTACAGATTGAATTGCGCCAATTGATTCAGGGGAGTCGCCTGATCGACCATAGCTGATTAATAAAGTAGGCTTATGTGCAGATACATAATTCTCTGGTGTAGCTGTTAAGTCTGTTGTAGCGTAACTCTTCACCTTGTAGTTTAACTTGCGATTTAAATAGGAATATAATGCATTCCCCACAAACTCACTTGTGCCAGCACCTGTTAAAATTACATCATAGTCTTCCTGATGAATAACTTTATTGATAAATGACTGAATCTCTTCTGCACGTGAGCGTACTTGTTCGATTGTCTTCTCCCAAGTTGAAGGTTGTTGATGGATTTCTGTGGCTGTAAATGTTGCCTTTAATGATTCTAATTCTTCATTTGTATAATTAAATATGGACATTGTTTTCCTCCTTTTGTGCCTGTCTTATCTAATTTGTATTATAACAATCAGAATTTACGATTAGAATAAATTAACTGAAAGATGTCAAATCATTATCGAAAAGTATAAGTGTCAAAAGAGATAAATAAAATCAATAGTGCTATGATAAACATAGAAAGTAATTCATGAGGGAATAAAATATGTTTATTAAAAGTAATCGTGTATGGATAGCCGGTGACTTTATCCCAGCTGTCATTGAAATTTCTGAAGGTAAGATCAAGGGGATTTACCCTGCTGAAGATCATACTGCAGATGTTGATTATGGTAATCGTCGTATTGTGCCAGGATTTATTGATATCCACTGTCATGGTGCGTATGGCTACGATACAAACTACGCAGAACCTGAGGGACTAAAGAAATGGGCAAAAGGAATTCCAAGTGAAGGTGTTACTGGTTTCCTTTCCACAACAATCACTGAATTAAACCCAGTACTAACAAAAGCCGTTAAGAATGTTGCGGCTGTTAAGCGTGAACACGTAGCTGGTAGAGATGGTGCTGATATCATCGGTATTCATTTTGAAGGTCCATACCTTGATATGAAATACAAAGGAGCACAACCACCAGAAGCTATCGTTCCACCGCACGTAGATGAATTTATCCAATACCAAAAGAACGCAGAAGGACTCATCAAAGTAATTACATTAGCTCCTGAACACGATCCAGAACTTGCACTTACAAAATACTGCAGTGCACATAACGTTGCGGTATCAATCGGCCACTCAGGTGCAACCTTCCAAGAAGGTATTATCGCTGTCGCAAATGGTGCAAAATCTATCACACATACATACAATGGACAATCTCCATTCAACCACCGTGCAAATGGTGTAACTGGTCTAGCACTACGTCTTCGCGATTTGTATAGCGAAGTCATCTGTGACTGTAACCACTCAACACCTGAAGCACTCAATATCTTCTTTAATGCGAAAGGCAAAGACCATGCAATCATGATCTCTGACGCGCTAATGGCAAAGGGATTCGAACCAGGCTCTAAGTTTATGTTCGGTGGACACGAAATCGAAATCTATCCAGATGGAAGTGCTCACCTAACTGAGAGTGGAAGTCTAGCAGGTTCTACAATGCGTATGAATGAAGGACTAAGAAACTTAGTTGAAAGAGCTGGTGTTCCATTTGATGCGGCTCTTAACGCTGCCACAATTAACCCTGCTACATTATTAAACATGCATGATCATATCGGCAAGTTATGTACAGGATATGATGCGGATATCGTTGTATTAAACGATGACTATAGTGTTGAAGAAACCTACTGTAAAGGTATTGCGCAACTTCAAAAATAGGTACTTCTATGACAAAAAGCCCAGATAAAAAAAGAACATCCATCTTTGATGATGGTAGTGCGCAAAAGCGTGGCGCGATTGCCGGAAGAAATATTTACATCGATGATAAAGGACAAACCATCATGTATATTTCCCGCACACAAACAGGATATATTCTAAAAGAGAAAGATGCGAAGAACTTCAATCTCTATCACAATCGTATCGCACTTGGTATCGCCGTAGCGATGTTACTGATGAGCCTAACAAGTGATTGGAGAATCTCTATTATCGCTGGCCTTGTGCTATTTGGAGTACTACAATATCGCTTTGTAAAATCTTGGTTACCAACATTACCACAGATTCCTAACTTTAAACCGAAACAGAAAAAGTCATTCATCGAAGGACTTGTAGAAACAAACAATAAAGGGCGTTGTATTCTACTCGCAGTATTATATGCTTTATTAGGTATCTTACTAGTAGTAAACGGAATTCTCATTAAGAGTGATATCGTTGTCATTATCTTTGAAGTAGCTACTATGCTTGCATGTTTATACATGAGTGCACAGTACGTTATCGCAATCTCAAAAATGAAATAAACAAAATGAGTTACGGATATTTCCCTAACTCATTTTTCATTCATCTATTTACGAATTATTTCAATCTGAAAACTTATTGGAGTGCTTGATATAGGGCCGTCATTGCCTGTATATCTTCTTTCGTACTACCCGCAAAAATACTACTTTCAAATATATTCTTTTTAACTCTTGCGATGAAAATTAACTTCTGATGATTGAGATAAATTTCTAATACTGTTTTCATATTGTTTTGATTGATTGTGGCAGATCGTACTTCCTCTTGATATTTTCTACCACCAACTGCTTCAATCAAAATGGTATTTCCACTAACCTGTACTGTATATTTGCGGATACAATATCGTTTGACTAAACTCATGATTAAAAAGCCGATGATTACACCCAATATCGCAACCCAACCAAATCCTGTTAATGATTTTGATAAGGGGTGATAGTCAGGTAAGAAATACCACATAACAGCTCCCAAAATAGATGTTGGTAACATGAGTGCAGCAGGAAAACAAATCCCCATTAACATTTCATCGCGTGGTTCACTTGCAAAAAATTGATATTCTCTCATACATTCAGAATACTCTTATCATCATTTTTTTCAATATCATTATCACGATATGGTACAAATATCAATAGCTTATGTACGATTCTTGCCCAAACGATAAAGAACCGAACTTAATCGGTTCTCTTTCTATACTCACTTTGTAAAGTATTCAACTGCTGCCTTAAATAACAACTGTTGATTTTCGATATCTGGTACGTTCTTATAAAGGTTATCTCCATTACGTTCAGAGTGTCCCATCTTACCAAGGATACGTCCATCTGGTGAGGTGATTCCTTCAATCGCATAGACAGAATCATTTGGATTGAAATGAATATCTGAAGTTGGCTGTCCGTCAAAGTCAACATACTGTGTCGCAATCTGACCATTCGCAATCAAGGTTTGAATCACAGTATCTTTTGCGACGAATCTTCCTTCACCATGGCTTATCGCAACTGTATGAATATCTCCAACATTCATATATTTCATCCATGGAGATTGATTACATGCGACTCTTGTTTTAACGAGTCTGGATTGGTGTCTTCCAATTGTATTGAATGTCAGTGTTGGACGGAATTCATCTGGTTCCATAATCTTGCCATATGGCACAAGCCCAAGTTTAACAAGCGCTTGGAATCCGTTACAGATACCAATCATTAAACCTTCTCTATGATTGAGTAAGTCTTCTACTGCTAGTTTCACCTTTGGATTACGGAAGAAGGAAACGATAAACTTCGCAGATCCATCTGGTTCATCACCACCTGAGAAACCTCCTGGAAGTGCGATAATTTGACTACGACCAATCGCATCCACAAATCTTTCAACGCTATCTTCGATATCTTTTGCAGTTAGGTTCTTAATCACAAAGATTTCTGTTTCTGCGCCCTCACGCTTAAATGCACGTGCAGTATCATATTCACAGTTTGTGCCTGGGAATACAGGAATTAATACATGCGGAGTTTCAACTGTGTAACTTGCATGCATGTCAAATTTACGTTCTACAGATACCGGATTAATTTCCTTTTCGCTCTGTTTGATATTGCAAGGATATACAGATTCTAGTTTTTCCTCATAGCGAGTTTGTAATTCATCTAATGAGATTGTTTCATCCTTTGTACGTAATTCAAACTCTCCAATAGTCTTTCCTAATAATTCTAGATCTTCAATCTCATCATCCGTCTCTAACAAGAACCCACCATAGCACTTCTTAAAGAGTTGATTGATATTTACATCTTCTTCTAGTGCAAATCCAATACGGTTACCTAGACTACACTTGAGGAGTGCTTCTGCTGTACCACCATGTTCAAGCGCACAAGCAGACTTGACACAACCTGAACTGATTAATGAATAAACCTTATCAAATATATCGCGTACACTATTGAAGTCCGCAATACCATTCTCATCATATTCTGGCATTACTGCATAGATATAATGATCTTTAGCCTTCCATTCATTTGTAATAATGCGAGAGGCTTCGCAGTGGATACCGCAAAGGCAATGAGTGTCGGTGGAACATCGATATCTTCGAATGTTCCTGACATGGAGTCTTTCCCTCCGATTGCCGCAACCTCTAATTCTGCTTGAGCTTTGAGTGCACCAAGTAATGCCGCAAATGGCTTACCCCACTTCTCTGGGTTATCGCCTGTACGTCCAAAGTATTCTTGGAATGATAGCCATGCATGTTTAGGGTCAATACCAGCCGCAACCAATTTAGACATCGCTTCAATGACTGCAGCCATAGCACCCTTATATGGTGATAGAGAAGATAATTCTGGGTCATAACCATAGGCCATGAGTGATGCAGTATCCGTTTCACCATCTAGCACTGGAATCTTAGCAGCCATCACTTGGCTTGGTGTCATTTGGTATTTTCCACCAAATGGCATACATACTGTTCCACTACCAATTGTTGCGTCAAAGCGTTCTGCTAATCCTTTTTGACTACAGATATTTAAATCTTCTACAAGCTTCTCCATACCTGCACGAAGACTTTCTACTTGAACCTCTTCTTCTGGTTGGTCTTCCCCAACCACAACAGATGTATGTCGACTTGCACCGTTTGTATTCAAGAACTCACGAGAGATATTTACAATTTCTTCTCCCTGTAGGGTCATAATCATACGTGGTTCTTCTGTCACTTCTGCGACGATTGTTGTCTCAAGATTTTCCATGCTTGCAAGTTGTTGGAACTTTTCAGCATCTTCTTTTCTTACTACAACAGCCATACGTTCTTGTGATTCACTGATTGCTAATTCTGTTCCATTTAAGCCTTCATACTTCTTTGGAACTTTATTTAAATCAATCACCAAACCATCAGCGAGTTCACCAATGGCTACTGCCACACCACCTGCACCAAAGTCATTACAACGTTTGATGAGTTTTGCGGCTTCTGGATTACGGAATAATCTTTGTAGCTTACGCTCTTCTGGCGCATTACCCTTTTGAACTTCAGCTCCACAGCTTTCTAATGATTCAATATTGTGTGACTTTGAAGAACCTGTTGCGCCACCACAACCATCACGTCCTGTACGTCCACCCAACAAGATGACAACATCACCTGGTTCAGGTCTTAAACGAACAACATTTTCCTCTGGCGCTGCCGCAATAACAGCACCAACTTCCATACGTTTCGCAACGTATCCTGGATGATAGATTTCACGTACTAGTCCAGTTGCTAGACCAATCTGGTTACCATAGGAACTATATCCAGCTGCTGCTGTTGTTACGAGCTTGCGCTGCGGTAACTTACCCTTCATTGTTTCACCAATTGGTTTTAATGGGTCGGCAGCACCTGTTACACGCATTGCTTGATATACATAACTACGTCCTGAAAGTGGATCACGAATTGCACCACCAAGACAGGTTGCAGCACCACCAAATGGCTCAATTTCTGTAGGATGGTTATGTGTTTCATTCTTAAACATGAGTAACCAATCCCTGATCTTCGCCATCTACATCAACTTTAATCTTAACAGAACATGCATTAATTTCTTCCGACTCATCTAAGTCTGTTAACTTACCATATTTCTTTAATGCCTTAGCTCCAATCGTACCCAAATCCATTAAGCATACTGGCTTTGGTGTACGACCAGCATAGATATGACTACGTAAGTCTAAATAATTTAAATACGTATCTTTTACATATTCAGGTTGAATCTCTACATCATCGATAACAGTATGGAATGTTGTATGACGACAATGATCTGACCAATAGGTATCGATGACACGGACTTCTGTAATTGTTGGGTTTCTACACTCTATTTTTTGGAAGTATTCCTGCATGAACTTGAGGTCTTCTAAATCCATCGCAAGTCCATGTTCCTGAAGGAATTTCTTTAAACCTTCTTCATCCAGCTTGATAAAACCATCAATCACTGGTGGAAGTTCTGGAGTTTCAAAAGACATGATGATTGTCTCTGGCTTCTCTAAGCTTGCGATACGAGCTTCCACTGGATTGATAAGAGTCTCTTCAATTAACTTCTTTTCATCATCTGTAAGCTTGCCTTTAATGTAATAAAGACGAGCTGTTTTTACAGTAGGTTTTTGTTTCATGGAACTGAGTTGAATACACTGTGCACAAGAATCTGCACGTTGATCAAACTGTCCAGGTAAATATTCTGTCGCAAGAATATATTCATCATAATCCGGTGTAGGTGCTTCTTCTTCATAGAAGAAATCTACTTGAGGTTCTGAAAGAATCGTGTACTTTGCGGCAATGTAATCTTCTTCATCTACATTTTCTAAATCATATCGATTTAAAACACGTACAGCTTCAACCTTCTGATTACGTAAGGCAACGTGTAAATCATTTAATATGGATTTGGCTTCTACTGCATATGCAGGTTTCTTCTCCACAAAACAACGGAATACTGTCATTGTTTTACCACCTTTCTGCCGATATCTGTACGATAGTGCATATCTGTAAAATGAATTTCTTTAATCTTATCGTAAGAGAGTTGAAGTGCTTGTTCTAGCGTATCACCAACTGCACTAACTCCGAGTACACGTCCACCGTTTGTATAGTACTTTCCATCTTTCCATGCTGTACCTGCATGATAAATGGTCACACCTTCAACCTGTCCATAATCATCTAAACCATCGATTTCATAGCCTTTATGATATTTCTGTGGATATCCTCCACTTGCTAGAATGACACATGCACATGCTTTATCTTCCCATTCAATTGTAACTTCTTGATAATTTCTCATCGTGTACTGCACGCATGATTGTTAATAGATCTGTCTTTAATAAAGGTAATACGACTTGTGTCTCTGGGTCTCCAAAGCGACAATTGTATTCCACAACTCTTGGCCCTTCTGGTGTTAACATCAAGCCAAAGTATAGACAACCCTTGAATGGTCTTCCTTCTTGATTCATTGCTTCAATAGTTGGTAAGAAGATTGTCTTCATGCATGTTTCCGCAATCTCTTTGTATAGAATGGAGATGGCGCAATCGTACCCATACCACCCGTATTTAAACCTTCATCATTATCTAATGCACGTTTATGATCCATCGAAGATATCATCGGTACCACAACATGTCCATCTGTAAAAGCTAGCACAGACACTTCTGGTCCTGTCATAAACTCTTCAATAACGATTTGTTTACCAGCTTGTCCAAATGCTTGATCTATCATCAATTCATTGACTGCTTGAACAGCTTCCTCTTCTGTTTGGGCAATCAAGACACCCTTACCAAGTGCCAAACCATCAGCCTTTAATACCGTTGGATAACGGTTCTCTGTGCGAATATAATTGATAGCTTCTTGCGCATCAGAGAATACTGCATAACCAGCAGTTGGTATCTGATACTTTTTCATTAAGTTTTTCGCAAATACTTTTGAGGATTCAATGATTGCCGCATTTGCGTTTGGCCCAAAACAAGGAATTCCTTCCATTTCAAGAATATCAACCATGCCCATCGCAAGAGGATCATCTGGAGTTACTACACAGAAATCAACCTTCTCATTTTTAGCAAGTTCAACCATATTGGCTAAATCAATCGCACTGACACTTACGCACTTGGCATCTGCCGCAATACCACCATTGCCAGGGGCGCAAATAATTTCTTCAATTGTAGGATTCTCTTTTAGTTTACGTATGATTGCATGTTCACGACCACCGGAACCAATTACCAAAACCTTCATAGACTACCTCCTCTTAATGATGGAATAAACGTACTCCATTACATACCATGACAATATCGTACTTATCACAAGTATCAATCACATGGTCATCACGAATAGAACCACCTGGTTGTACTACATATTTCACGCCACTCTTATACGCTCTTTCAATATTATCTCCAAATGGGAAGAACGCATCTGAGCCAAGTGCTACGTCGTGTTGCTGCTGGATCCAAGCTTTCTTCTCTTCTCTTGTAAATACTGATGGTTGTTCTGTAAAGAACTGCTGCCAAGCACCATCCTGTAATACATCTTCATAATCTTCTGAAAGATAAATATCGATTGTATTATCTCTATCTGCTCTTCGAATATCTTCTTTAAATGGTAGATTCAACACTTTCTCATGTTGACGCAACCACCAATTATCTGCTTTACTACCTGCAAGTCTTGTGCAGTGAATACGGGATTGTTGTCCAGCACCTACACCGATGACCTGTCCATTCTTTGCATATACAACAGAGTTGGATTGTGTGTATTTCAGTGTAATCATCGCAATTAATAAGTCTAGCTTTGCTTGTTCTGTGAGTTCTGTATTCTTTGTCACAAATTTGTAAGTAATGATTCATCGATATGTACATTATTTCTACCTTGTTCAAAGTAGATTCCATATACTTGTTTTCTTTCGATCTCTTCTGGAACGTATGTTGGATCGATTTGAATCACAGCGTAGTTACCTTTTTTCTTGGCTTTTAGAATTTCTAGTGCTTCTTCTGTATAACCTGGTGCGATAACTCCATCAGATACTTCTTTCTTTAATAGTAACGCTGTATCTTTATCACAAATATCAGATAATGCCGCAAAATCACCATAAGAACTCATACGATCTGCACCACGTGCTCTAACATAAGCACATGCAAGCATAGATAATTCTTCGTCACCTGTAAAATATATCTTTCTTTCTACTTCACTAAGCGGTGTTCCAATTGCGGCGCCGGCAGGACTAACATGCTTGAAACTTGCGGCACTTGGATAACCTGTCGCTTCTTTGAGTTCCTTAACAAGTTGCCAACTATTTAAGGCATCTAGAAAATTGATATATCCTGGCTTACCATTCAATACAGTCACTGGTAATTCTTGATCATTTATGTAAATACGCGCTGGCTTTTGATTTGGATTACAGCCGTACTTTAATGCGATTTCTTTTGTCATAAACGCCTCTCCTATTGGTTCTTGTTAAAGATCATTGTTTTTACTTCATCACTGCCTGGTTCAATCTGTGTTACATACAGTGAAATCTTATTATCTTCATTCAAACTTTCCCACACATGTTGAGCAAAAGCTTCAAATGGTTCTTTAACTAGCTTGAACAGTACTGGTTCTCCTTCGAATGAAGGAAGTGGATTGTTGTCACTTTGATATGTATGAATGATATGACCATACCCTGCTAATTCTTCTGTATAATCAAAGAAGTAACGACGCGTACTATTTGGATTTCCTTCTGCGCTTTTTAAAATAGACATCTGATAGTCAAATCCATTTATCACTGCAGAAATGCGTGGTGTATAGTTTGGCTCATCTGGTTCAAATGTACGTAGACGTAACGCTTCTTCAAACGTTTTACCTGCCTGCATGTTTTCATAGATTGTATCTGTTTGATCGCCATTTGTGACAATCAATTTGTTTCCCAGTTTTCTAACTGGGGAATAGATAATGAGAGAAGGGTCAACTAATTTAGAAATATCATACGCTTCTGTACGAATACCATCCTCTGTCTCCGTAAAGATTCGATTTCTACTATTTTCGCTACGCCCCATGATAAAGTATGCGATACGCATCTTTCTTCCACATGGTGTACGTGCAATTACGATTCCTCTTCCAGGATAGCTTTTACTACCTAGGTATTCATATAAGTCTTTTGCCTGCATGTTATTTCCCTTCTATTTCTTTTGCAATCATTTCCGTTGCTTGTGGCAGTAATATCCACTCTGCTTCTTCCATGACTCTTTGTTGTAAAGTTTCTGGTGTATCTGTTGGTAAGATATCTACTGCTTTTTGTAATAAGATTTTTCCACCATCCGGTATTTCATTAACGATGTGTACAGTAGCACCTGTAACCTTTACACCATAGTGAAGCGCTGCTTCATGAACTTTTAATCCATAATATCCTTTCCCACAGAAGGAAGGAATCAAGGATGGATGAATATTGATAATACGATTTGGATATGCACGAATGATTGTCTCATCCAAAATCGAAAGATATCCTGCTAATACAATCATATCAATTTGATATGATTGCAATTGTTGTAATAATGCATTAGAAAATTCTTCTTGTGTTTTATAATCACGTTTTGCGATAACACAATGATCAATACTCGCTTGTTTGGCACGTTGTAATGCATAGACATCTGGTTTTGATGATATTACGAGTTTGATTTTACCGTGCTGTAATACTTTCCCTTGTGCATCGATCAGTGCTTGTAGGTTAGTACCTCCACCTGAGACAAGTACTGCGATATTACTCATTCGTGGATAACGACCGAATGGTCGCCCTCTTCCATCACACCAATCTGGTATGCGTCTACACCATTCTCTTTTAGAATAGACATTGTCTTTTCAACATCTTCTGGCGATACGATCATTGCCATACCAATTCCCATGTTGAAGGTGTTAAACATATCATGTTCAGGAATATTTCCTTTTTCTTGTAATAAGTTAAAGATTGGTAAGATTGGCCAACTACCCTTTGTGATACTCGCGTTTAATGTTTCACCATACGCACGTGGTAAGTTTTCATAGAAACCTCCACCTGTAATATGTGCAATTGATTTAACGTTAACTTCTTTTAATACATGCAGTACAGGTTTTACATACAGTCTTGTTGGTGTTAATAATGTTTCACCAAGTGGTTTTCCCAATACATCTGCGTAGTCCTTTAGTGTTGTACCTGCATCAATGTCAAATACTTTACGTACAAGTGAGAAGCCATTTGAATGTACACCACTAGAAGCTAAACCAATAATGATATCTCCAACTTTAACGTTGTTTTTATCAATAATCTTTTCTTCATCTACAATACCAACGGTAAATCCAGCTAAATCATATTCATCTTCTGGATAGAAACCTGGCATTTCTGCAGTCTCTCCACCGATCAGTGCGCATCCACTTTCTACACAGCCATCCGCAACACCCTTTACAATATCCGCAATCTTTTCTGGATTATTTTTCCCACACGCAATATAGTCCAAGAAGAAGAGTGGTTGTGCACCTGCACAAACAACATCATTTACACACATCGCAACACAATCGATACCAACTGTATCATGCTTATCTAATAACATCGCAAGCTTTAGCTTTGTGCCAACACCATCTGTACCAGATACAAGTACTGGCTTCTTCATGCCTGTCATATCTGGCGCAAATAAACCACCAAAACCACCGATGGAATCTAATACACCTGATGTAGTAGTACGAGATACGTGCTTCTTCATCAGTTCTACTGCTTTATATCCAGCAGTCACATCAACACCTGCAGCCTTATAAGCATCACTATAACTCTTCGTCATGTTTGCTCTCCTTCTTTTCTATTTTCATTTCAAATTTTGATTTTGCAGAATGCTTAGGGATTGGAGCAGGATACTTCTCTGTGAAACATCCTGTACAGAAATCACAATCCGCATCCGATGCCATCTTCTTTACACCATCGACGCTTAAATACCCTAACGAATCTGCACCGATTGATTCGCATATTTCTTCTAAATTCATTTTACATGCAATCAGGTTCTGTTTGGAATCAATATCCGTTCCAAATAACATGGTGAAATAAATGGTGGTGCAGATACACGTACATGAACTTCTGTCGCGCCTCCATCACGTAATAATTTCACAATACGAGCACTAGTCGTTCCACGTACGATGGAATCGTCCACCATGATAACTCGCTTACCTTTTACAACAGAAGAAACCACATGAAGTTTCATATTAACTGCATTTTCACGTTGTCCCTGTGTTGGTTGGATAAATGTACGTGCAATATAACGATTCTTGATAAAGCCCATACCATAAGGAATCCCAGATTCTTCCGCATAACCTTGTGCCGCATCTAGTCCTGAGTCAGGTACACCAATGACAACATCTGCTTCTACTGGATGTTCCTTTGCTAGAATACGACCTGCATTACGTCTAGCCTCATGTACTGGCTGATGTTGGAGAATTGAATCACTACGGGCAAAATACACATATTCAAATACACACATATGTGGCTTTTCTTTACAATGTGTACGAATAGAATGTTCAACGCCATCACGATCGATTACAACAATCTCTCCCGCATCAATATCACGAACATAGTCCACACCTACAGCCGCAAATGCACATGTCTCAGATGCAAATACAATTCTTCCATCTTTATCTTTTCCCATCACCAATGGGCGGAATCCCTTTTTATCTCTTACTGCAATTAGCTTTTCAGGTGACATCACAACAAGGCTATATGCGCCTTCAATGCGATTCATTGTATTCTCAATTGCCTTTTCAATCGAAGAGGTCTTTAATCTTTCTTGAATGATGATATAACAAATGATTTCTGAGTCATTAGTTGTATGGAAGATTGCGCCCTTGCGCTCCAACTCTTCACGTAGTTCAGCAGCGTTGGTTAAGTTTCCATTGTGTGCAATCGCTAATTGTCCTTTAATATGGCGAACTAGTAAAGGCTGTGCATTCGTATGATTAACCGTACCAAATGTTGAATATCTGGTATGACCAATCGCCATCTGACCTTTACCTAGTTTATCTAATTCATGTTGATCAAATACATCTCGCACTAAACCAACATCTTTATGTGATGTAATAACACCACGGTCATTGACCGCAATACCACAACTTTCTTGTCCACGATGTTGTAAGGCAAATAAACCATAGTAAGTATCGGATACAACATCACTCACCATGTTTTTGTCGTAAATGCCGAAAACACCACACTCCTCATGAATCATATCCTGCATGTTCTCTCTCCTATATTTATAATGCCTGTACTTTTTCTTGAATTTCTTGGTCTTTCACTAATACTGCTGCACTTTGTTTCTGACGATTATCTAACACTTTCTTTGCAAGTTCCTCATCGCTGATGGCTAAGATTTGTGCTGCTAAATACGCCGCATTTTTTGAACCATCAATCGCAACTGTCGCAACCGGAATACCACTAGGCATCATAACGGTAGATAATAGTGCATCTACTCCCTCTAATACATTAGACTTCAGAGGAACACCAATGACTGGTAGCGTTGTATGTCCTGCTACTACACCTGCTAGAGCAGCTGCCATACCAGCTCCTGCAATAATGACGCCAAAGCCATTATCTTTGCATTCGTGGCAAACTCTGCAACCTTCTCTGGTGTACGATGTGCAGAATATACATGTACTTCTACTGGAATCCCAAATTCCTTCAATACTGAAACCGCCTTTGACATCACACCGAAGTCACTGTCACTGCCCATTAAAATCGCTACTTTTTTCATCTTATCTTCCTCCATTTTCTAATAAAACAAAAAATCCGTGGAGATTTCTCCACAGATCGTATTCAAAAAACATTCTTTCCACATTTTTGGGCGCAGAAAACCGCCATCAGAGATGTGTTTGTCGAAGCATCGACAATATATTCTATTGTTCGGAGAGTCACAACACCTAAAGCCATAGCTCCATCCTTCCTGTCTCTAAGACATCCGTTACCAAACCATAAAACACGTAAATATCATAACAAATAGGAACTAGAAGTAAAGACGAAAAATAGAATAAAACAAGAATTGTTGTAAAACTCCTAAATGACTCTATGCTTTTTGTAAAAAGTTACGGTAAGTAAATGAAATAAAGATAGCTCCAAGCGGTGCAGTAAATAGGATTGCGGTAACTGCGGCTGTTAAAATTAACTCTCCACTAGCAAGACCTGCTTCTAACGCAAGTCCTCCAATCGCTGCTTGTACCGTTGCCTTTGGAATATAGGCAATCATCGTGAATATCTTTTCCTTCCTATTAAACTTTGTTTTCATAACACTCAGATATACACCAAGCATACGGAATAGTAGCGCTAAGATAATCACAATCAAAACAACTGGTCCAAAAGATAATGCATAATCAATTCTTACACTCGCACCTACTAACGCAAATAAGAAGATTTCGGCAGGTTGCCATAGTTTCGCAAGAACAGCAGAATATGTATCTGCCATCTCTGGCTTGATATGTCGTATCGCTGCCGTCATTGCCATAATTGCAAGTAATCCTGAGAATCCCACAACACCCGTCATCATTCTTTCGATTGTAATGAGTACCATTCCTATCGCAAACATGCTTGCAAGTTCAATCCCTGTAGATAACTTCAACAATCGATATAACTTGCAAAGCATATAGCCCAATACAATTCCAGAAATAATTCCAAATAAGATTGATGTTGGAATACGTAATAAGGATAATGCATTAAATTCTCCACTCTTAGCAAGTGTTAATAATGAAGTAAATAACACAATCACATACACATCATCCATCGAAGCACCAGCCATAATAAGTTGCGGAATTCCTTCTCTTGTGCCATAACCTTCGTCCATTAGTTTTAACATCAGCGGCACAACAACTGCTGGTGATACTGCTGCTAAAACAGTTCCAAGTATTGCGGCATTCAACAGATCTAAATGTAGAAAGATCGGGGCTAAAATCATTAGTCCAATTATTTCAAAACTTGCCGGCACAAAACACATCAATATCGCAGATGGGCCAACCTTCTTTAAATCCGATATCTTTAAGTTCAACCCTGCACGCATCAAGATAATCATTAGCGCAATCTGTCGAATGTCAGATGAAATCTGAAAGGTTGTCGTATCAATCACATTGAACACAAATGGTCCTAATATGATTCCTGCTAGTAAATATCCCAATAGATTTGGCAAGCCTAGCTTACGCATAATCATCGCAAATACTACGCCAACCAAAATAATCATCGCAAAACTAAATAACATAACTCTATCTCCTTACATAGAAAAAAATGCTGATGCCCGTAACAAAAAGAAGTTACAGGAGTTATCAGCACTAATCGCGGTTTAGATTTATAATCTTGGAAAACCCCATTTCCGTCAGAAATTATAGTTCCGATTTATTCCTTTGTCAAAAAGAAATCCCTGCTAGTTGTAGGGGGACTCTAGCAGGGATAACATATTACTTATTGATTATAGTAATGCCTGGTTTAACATCCAGATTGTCTTAGCATAAGATGCGATAAATTCATCCATCTTCGCAGATACAAGGTAGTTATTCTCAGCATCAGCAACTTCCTTGATTTCTGTAACACTCTTCAATAAGTACTGATAGTCTGGTAATAATTCAGAGTATAATGTCTTCACACTTGTTACGTATTCGTCTGTACCTTCTGAAAGCTTTGCATTCGCAAGGAATTCCTTTAATGTTGAAACTGGCTTACCACCATTCATTAAGATTAATTCACCAACTGTATCTACCTGTGGTAATACAGCATCATATAAATTCTCAAGTTCTGGGTGAATCTGGAAGAATGACTGTCCACTTACATACCAGTGCTTATTTTGTAATTTGTGATAGAAAACGACTAAGTCGGATAATAATACATTTAATTTGTTGTTCATAATTTATAATCTCCTTTTCAATAGTTTCTACAGCTTCCTCAGCTGACATTGATAGTATATAATCAATTATGTGTATTCAATAGTATTATTTAGTCATAAAGTAGTATAATATTGTCAAACAAAGGAGGACTATATGAATCAAGAACTTCCACTCGTAATTGAAAAAGAAAATTTTGATACCCATAAACAAGATGAATTAGCACATTGGCACAATTCATTTGAATTGATTGAAGTTGTAGAAGGAAAGTTCTTCTGCAATGTGGATGGATCAGAATTCCTAATTAATAAAGGTAACATTTGTATTATCAACCGTGGTAGGTTACATCATATCTACACAGAAGACCGTAATGCATTCAAGTGTAGAAAGAAAACCATCATTTTCAATCCGGATTATTTTATTAAAGATCAAAATATTTACGAGAAATATATACTTCCATTACTTGAAAAGGATGCTTTTGCGCATATCCAATTTAATATCAAGAAAGGAATAGGCTTGGATATTAATACTCTCATGAAAGAAATTGAAGCACTAGAAGATGAAAAGCCAATTGGTTATGAACTCGAAGAGTATTCCTTAATTTATAAAGTGATTCGCTATTTATATCTGGCATATCAATCAAGTAAACAAAGTATTCACACAGCGTATGATGCAAATGTTCAAATTCAAAGAAATATGACTAGTTTTATCCACGAACATTTTGGTTCAAAGATTGGTTTAGAAGATATTGCGGAAGCTGGACAGGTTAGCAAGAGTACCTGTATTCGTTTGTTTCACAAGTATACAGGTAAATCCCCAATCGACTTCTTAAATAGTTATCGTCTTCAGATGAGTGCTGAAAAGTTAGTCGCAACTTCCGAACAAATCACAGAGATTGCCTATGCTTGTGGGTTTGGTCAGCCTAGTTACTTCAATCGTCTATTCTTAAAAGAATATAATATGACACCAAACCAATACCGTAAACAACATGCACGCATGAAAAGTTAAATAGCATATCTGGTTATATGATTTTCTATCAATCTGGTAATTTTCTCTTTTCTAGTATCTTCTATAATGAGATTTATAGACGAGGAGATTTCTCATGAAGAAAATTGTGACAATGCAGGATATATCCTGTGTAGGAAAATGCTCATTAACAGTTGCTTTACCTGTACTATCCGCGATGGGTATTGAAACTGCCGTAATTCCAACTGCTGTACTTTCAACACATACAATGTTCAAAGGTTTTACCTTCCATGATTTAACCAGTGAAGTAAATCCAATACTCGCTCACTGGCAAAAAGAAGGTTTTACATTCGATGGAATCTATACAGGATATCTTGGTTCCTTCGAACAAATCGATCTTGCAAAAAAGATATTCGAAGAATTTGGAACACACGCTCTTCGTATCGTAGATCCATGTATGGCCGATAATGGAAAACTATACACAGGTTTCGACATTCCATTTACCAAAAAAATGCGTGATTTATGCGCTATCGCAGACATCATCGTCCCAAACCTCACAGAAGCTTCCTTCTTATTAGATATTCCATATCAGGAAAACTACGACGAAGACTATATCAAACATGTATTACGTCAATTAACAGACCTCGGTTGTCATACTGCAATTATCACAGGTGTAACATTTGAACCAGGCCGTATCGGTGCGTATGCATATGAAAAGGATACAGATACATACACAACATACTTTAACGAAGAAGAACCACAGCACTTCCATGGTACAGGTGATATTTGGGCAAGCACCTTCAGCGGCGGTCTTTTACAAGGCTTATCCCTCCTACAAGCAATGACACTTGCCTGCGATTACGTGAAAGAATCCATCCATAAAACATTGGAAGAAGAGAATCATAATATCTATGGTGTCAACTTCGAACAAGCAATGCCATTCTTAATTACTTCATTGGAGAAATATAAAAATCACTGTGTTAAACCTACGGCTAAATAGCCAAAGGTTTAACACAGTTTTTATTAGTGGCTTCCCTTTTCAAAATGAAACGTTTTTTTATAATTATTGAATCTAGTAAAAAAATCTAAATCATAAATAATTTCTAAACTTTACGTAGTATCTTGTTATCCAAATCATAAATATAATCGACTTTAGATAATATTTGTGAATCATGCGAAGAAATAATAACAGTTCCAGACAAATTTAGTATATTCTTAGTGATATAATCTTTCGTAATATTATCTAAGTTATTTTTCGTATTCATCTATCAAATAAACTTTCGCATTTTTTTAAAAACATTCTATTTAGGCAAAATTCTCTGTCGTTGTCCTCCAGATAAGTTTTTTGACCACCATTAATGACTATTGTATCTAGCCCCTTATCGAGATCATCATAAGAATAAAGTTCACCAGAATTTTTTTCTCCCATAAAGTTATATTATTACGAACTGTATCATTAAAGATGTATGAATCTTGGAAAGATATAGAGTATATGCTGCTAAGATTTACATCTTTAATATCTTTCCCTCCAATTTTTTTATGTTTCCTGAATAATTTTTTTATATACCACATAGTAGTTTTTAATAATGTGGATTTCCCAGATCCATTTTTTTACCAATAATCGCAACTTTACTACCAAAAGGTATTGAAAATGAAACATCATTAAATATTCGCGTATCCTTATACGAAAAAAAGTTAAATTTTTCTATTGTAATATCATAGTTATTAATTACTTCTTTCGATAAGAAATTATTATTTGTTTCTTTTTAATAGTGTATTTATTCTGTCAATTGCTGTATTCATATTTGAAAAATACAGAAATATTTTTCAAATACATCTGAAATAACCATAAACATGCTTCCGGTATATAGAATCAAACTAAGAATATTTCCTGTATTAATAGTTGATGAAAATAGTATCGAAAAAAATAAGGATAGCTGTAATCACTAGCGCACCAAAAAGATTAATCAAAAGTGTTGATTCTTGAGAGATAAAATCAAACTTAAATTGTTTATTTTTTTCCATTCATTAGATGAATCTTTATATTTTTTTAAAAAGTGTTCCTGTAATTCAAATAGTTGAATTGCATATAGTTGCTTAATAATTTCATAAAATAAATCTACTATATAGCTTTTTTTGACTGCAAGCATTCCTTGGCATTATTGGACTGAATGTGTTGTAACTTTTTTCGAAATAAAATACAGCAAGAAAATCAACGGAATAATAAACGTGCTAATCTTAATATCAATTTTGCAAATAAAATATACAGTTAATACTAATGTTGGGACTGATTTTTCCTGTCCAGATAATTATGTTCAATATGGATTTATTTAAACTTTCAGAAGCATCTAAGATACGTGTAATAATTTGAGAATTTTCACTAGAAGTAAGGATCAGTAAATTCTCATTCTTTAAAAATTAAAGAGAAGTAATATTCTTTTTATATCCGAAATAATGTTTAATGATAGTTTAGTTTGAAAATAGTTAATTAATGTTTTAACACCAATAGACAACAACCTAATCAAGAGATAAAAGCATTATCATTTGAAAAGGTTTATTTATATTATCTACTATCTTTCCAACCAAATAATTTGGAAATACATTAAAAAAATAGAAAATAATAAATAGAGGCATAAAACGAGCAAAAACGATCTGTATATTTATAAATTATATTTTTTTATTTGAACTGACAATTTATTCACTTTTTAGCCCCCATAGTAATTAGTTACTATATTTTTTTATTATTCAGAACTCTCATTTCACCATGTAACTTTATTAATAACTTTAGTATATAAAGATAAATTTGTAATCAAAAAAATAATATGACAGATTCCTATTTTCCTCGATAACACTGTACGTTTATTATATCAGTTAATAGTTCAACTAATCTGATTGAAATACAATTATATCTCACTAATTATTTCCTATTCTTTTTTTATGAATTTACTCGCCAATTTATAGACTTGATAGATTTCTTTATTATCTAAGTCCCAACTATCAACTTCAATTTCCACTAGTTGAGGATATTTCTTACTAATATCTCTTAACGCATTCCCTACTGACTTTCTTACGTATTCACTTGTATCACCCTTCAAAGCTGCAATTCTTTTAATTGCTTCTTCAGGATGTTCTCTAAAATACGGCCTATTTGTCCATATTCTCAATCCCTCCGTAACTGCCCTTCGAGTATTAGGATTCTTATTATGCATCCATTGATCAATTACTTGTAGTGCTTCTTTAAATCCTTTTTTCTTGCAATATTCATCGAATGCTTTTGCTAGAATTTCTTGAACTCTCCAATTTTCGTCTTTAGAAACTTCATCTCTCATAAAATTTAATACATCTTCATACTCTGATAAATATCCAAAGAGAAATACAGCGTACATCCTTACTTGGTAGATATTAGATGAGTATGCAGAAAACGCCAACTTCTTGATATAGTCCATACCTTTCGATTGATAGTCAGCAAGTGCTCTTTTTTCCTGTTCCTTAAAACCATTTTCTATTAAAGCTAATTCTTTTTCTAAATTTGCAATATACTCTTTCATACACATGCACCATCTTCCATTTTTAATACATCTCTCATTTGCCAATACGATAATGCCCGACAATATCATTACGCTTCTCTAAGATATCTTGTTCATATGCCAACTGCCATGGACTATCATGGTGAATTACATATGGTACTCCTCTCTCATTTCTTCTGTCTGATACGATTCCAATATGATTGCGAAATACAATAATATCTCCACCCTGCCAGTCTTCAAAATCTTTTACATCAGTCGTAAGTATCTGCGCAGTATGATCAAAATATACTTTTAAATTTCTAACTCTCCTAAAATCAATATTGATATCTGGCTGATCAATTGCATAATCACTAGGATGATTTTGAATATCTTCTTGAATTAATGTCATTAAATCATACCCAGCATTCTTTAATGCATGTGCTACAACATCTGTACAAACTCCGTATTCATCGTCCGAATACCCTGTACTATAGTACTTACTTTGATACTTTGGCTTTGTGGAAATGTATTCTAGCGCATTTTCTAATATATCTACTTGGTCATCGATACCATCATTATCTTGATCGTTATTGCTATGATACTGTTTGACTTGATATTTACCTGTAGGTCGTTTGATAGATGGATTTTGATAATGCCTATAGGCAAATGCAGAAATAATAATAACAATAACGACTACATATATAGCAATCTTCTTTATCATATATCCCACCATACATGCATAGCATTACTTACGCATCTTCTTTCGTACACGATTGATATGTCTTTCAAAACTTCCATTCTGTATTAACTCCGCAACAATATACTGCATTAATGTTGAAACCGTATTGGAGCGGAAAGAAATTCTGTCTTGAAACTCCTTAAGGTTCTTCTTTGGTAATATCATATATCCAATACGAACAGATGGTGCGATGGTATTGGAGAAAGTATTTAGATAGATTACTTGTTCATCATCTAAAGCATATAGTGTTTCTCTACCATTCATCCCTAAGGTATATTCAGAATCATAATCATCTTCTACTATCCATGCATGATTTTCCTTTGCCCAGTGGATATATTGTTTTCTCTTGTTGATATCTGTTGTACTGCCTGATGGATAACTATGATATGGCGTCACATGTAATACATCCGCATGATTCTTTTGTAGTTCTGAATTTAAAATACCATTCTTACCAAGTTTCATGTGTATTAGTTTTACATTCTCTGTCTCATACATGAGTGAGATTTTTTCGTATGATGGATTTTCAATCGCATATACCTTATCACGTCCAATCATACTCACCAGAATTCCATAAAAGTATTCTGAACCAGAACCAATGATAATCTGTTCTGGATCCACATAGATTCCACGAACACGTGCTAAGTATGACGCAATTGTTTTACGAAGATACAACAAACCATTCCATGGTGACTTTGTTAGTAATACATCTTGCCGCATACTTAATACTTTGCGTGCAGCCATCGCAAATACATTGGAAGAAAATAACTTTTTATTGGTAATCTGTATCTCTGGTAAAATCTCGATATTACTATCTTCTTTGGCACTAAAAAAATCTTTTTCAAGATAGCTTACGTAGTATCCACTTCTCATACGAGAAGTGATATATCCTTCTGATGCTAGTAGTTCATATGCATGTGCAACTGTAATCACACTGACATTTTCTTTATCTGCCAGGATACGTTTTGAAGGCAGCTTATCCCCTGTTTGATATATTCCATGAATAATATCATTACGAATCTTTAAATAGAGATCCATGTATGCTTTAGTTTTATTGTTCATATTTCATTCCAATCTGGTCATATAAATTATAACATTTCTGGGTATATGCAGATAACCAGAAAGTATTTAAAATATACACATATTTGGAGGTTTTATGAATATTTCAGTTAAAAGATTTACTGTAATCGCAATGTTACTAGCGATGACGATAGTTTTATCTTCATTCAGTATCCCAGTACCAGGTGGACATCTATACTTTAATGACTTAGTTATTGTGACTGCCGCACTCATGTTAAACCCTGTTGAGGCTTTCCTCGTTGGTGGTCTTGGGGCATTCTTTGGTGATTTGTTCTTCTATCCAACACCAATGTTTGTATCACTTGTTACTCATGGTCTACAGGCAGTTGTAATTTCTCTATTAATATCTAAGAAGGAACATCCTACTTTAAAGGACTATATTCTTGCGGTAACTGTAGGTGCGATCATCATGGTTGTTGGATATACAATAGGACGCTCATTTATCTACGCAACTCCAAAGGCCGCAATGCTCAAGCTACCATTCCAGATTATTCAAGCTAGCTTGGCGCAATCATGGCAGTCATCCTACATACACGTTTACCACTCAAAAGATTTCTAAAGTAAAAGAATTGCACAAAATGCAATTCTTTTTATTTCATATTTAACATGTATCCTACATTCTTTATGTAGAACTTTTCCAAATCAATATCATGTGGTGCAGTAGCCCAGATTTGTAAACAACCTGTTAATACAATTGCGGATAACTTCATCAGTTCTACTGGCTGTAAGTCTGTACGAATCACCTTTTCATCAATTGCACGCTTGAAGATGTTTATTAGTACTTGTGCAATTGCTGGCATCTCGCTTGGCTTAGGCATTTCATTTTTCGCAAAATCATAATTTAGATTTGCTTGAATCACAACCTTTACAATTGGCTTCCCTAATCGGACAAAATACTGGATTGCGGATTGATAGATCGCCCTAATTTGATCTTCCACTTTCGTAAGAGAAGATAATTTAATCATAACTGCATCATCAAATAAAAGTTCTGGCTTAAACACTTCCATAATTAGTTCTTCTTTACTAGAAAAATAATAATAGAAGGTATTCTTTGAGATACCTGCTTCTTTTGCAATGCTATTTACACTAACACTATCGTATGTATGATTGCGGAATAGATTTAACGCAATCTCTCTAATTTCATTCTTCTTGTTATCTTTCATATTATCTCCATGTACTACTTTATCATTATTCTATTACTTAGGGCAAGTGTTATTATAACTTAGTTGTAGTATTTATATTACCGTGGTAATATAAATATATTCTAAAATGGAGAAAACAATATGTTAAAAGCATTTCGTTATTTAAAACCCTATTGGATTTCAGTAATAGCCGTCATTGTATTGGTATTTGCCCAAGTACAAGCACAACTTGCTTTACCAGACCATATGTCAAAGATTATTACCTACGGAATTCAGTATGGTGGTATTACAGAATCTATTCCCTCTGCAATGTCGGAAGAGACTTACAAGCATTTACAAATCTTTATGGATGAAGAAAGTAAAATCTATCCTAGAAAATAACTATGTTCAAGTTTCTCAGGGTGATACTTCTTATACGAAGAAATATCCTCTAGCAGAAAAAGAAGATATCTATGTTTTAAAGGATCATCCGGATAGCTCTCTTGAAGATGCGATTAAAAAGCCGTTACTAATGACATCGTTATTAGAAAATGAAGAGATACTAAAAAATTTCAAACTAGATAGCTCTTCACAGTTGTATCAAGCACTATCACTACAACCACAACTGAAGGAACAAATTATAAATCAGTTTGATGCGATGTTATCGAAGTATACTGACGCAAATCTAACAGCTGCACAGACATTAGCTGTCAAGAAAGTTTATCAAGAACTAGAGATAGATACAGCAGCTATACAGAATCGCTATATCATGCAAGAAGGTTTATGGATGCTTGCGATATCATTACTCGCTACAGTTTGTGCGATTGGTTCAGCCTATCTTTCTTCACGTACTGCTACTGCAGCCAGCCGTGATTTACGTCGTGATGTATTTGCGAAAGTTGAAACATTCTCTTCTGCAGAATTCTCACGCTTTTCAACCGCATCTCTCATTACACGTACAACAAATGATATACAGCAGGTTCAAACAGTTCTAACAATGTTCTTACGAATTGTATTGTTTGCACCATTTATGGGATTCACTTCCCTATTTAAAGTCATTCATTACTCTTCCCTTGTTTCCTTGCTCGCATGGAGTGTTGCAGGTTTGATTACACTTATGATTGTTATCTTCTCCTTCACGATTCCGAAGTTTAAGAAATCACAAGAGCTTGTAGACCAATTAAATCGTGTATCTCGTGAACAACTTGAAGGTATGTTAGTCATCCGTGCATTTGATAATGAAAAGTATGAAGAACAACGTTTCAAAAAGTAAATGATGATATTACAAAACTGAATCTATTCTTAAATCGGGTAATGGGATTACCAATGCCAGTCATGACCTTTGCGTTAAGTGCATTATCTGTCGCAATTATATGGATTGGCACAAACCAAGTTGATGCAGGTACGATGCAGATTGGTGATATGATGGCCTTCCTGCAATACGCAACTGAAATTCTAATGTCATTTATGATCATTGCGATGATCTTTATCATGATTCCTCGTTCCTCTGTTTCCGCAAAGCGTATCTTTGAAGTTCTTGAAACAGAGCCTACGATCCATGATCCAGTTGAACCGAAACACTTACCAAAAGAAAATGCACCAATTACCTTTGACCATGTCTCATTTAAATATGCTAATGCGGAAGAAAATGTATTGGAAGATATTCACTTTACAGCTAACCCTGAAGAGACTGTTGCCTTTATTGGATCAACTGGTTCTGGTAAAACTACATTAGTTAACTTACTACCTCGTTTCTTTGATGTTACTGAAGGCGCAATACGTTTTGGGGATATTGATATTCGTGATGTATCCCAAAAAGAATTACGTAATCGCATTGGTTATGTTCCTCAAAAAGGAATTCTCTTTAGTGGCACAATCGCATCAAATCTTCGCTACGCAGATGAAAATCTAAGTGATGAAAAGATGGAAGAAGCACTCACCATATCACAAGCGAAGGAATTCGTGGACCGTATGCCAAATGGAGTAAATGAGCCAATTGCCCAAGGTGGCACAAATGTATCTGGCGGTCAGAAACAACGTCTCTCCATCGCAAGAGCACTTGCGAAAGATGCACAGGTATATATCTTTGATGATACCTTTAGTGCATTAGACTATGCGACTGACGCAAAACTACGTACTGCACTTGCAGGACTCATCGCCAAGAAACACGCAACGGTATTTATTGTTGCACAACGTATTAGTTCCATCATGCATGCAGATAAGATTATTGTTCTAGATCAAGGTAAGATGGCTGGCATTGGAACACATGAAGAATTATTAAAAAACTGTGAAGTATACCAAGAAATCGCACACTCACAGTTAAGTAGAGAGGAGTTGGGAGAATGAGTCAAAGACGTATGATGATGAATGCTTCTAACGAGAAAGCAAAAAACTTATCCAAAACTTTATCTACTTTATTGAAGTATCTAAAACCATTTCGCATTGCAATCTTCTTCGTCATTCTCTTTGCGGTTGGCTCAACCATCTTCACAATCATTGGTCCTAAAATTTTAGGCAATGCGACCACAACACTAGTTCAAGGATTAATTGCCAAATACAGCGGAACAGGTTCCATCGATATCGATGGAATTAAACACACACTACTTATTTTACTTGGAATATATGTACTCTCTCTTATTCTCTCCTACATTCAAGCATGGATTATGTCAGGTGTTACCCAGAAGGTAACATATCGCTTAAGAGAAGAAATCTCTTTGAAGATCAATCGTTTACCACTAAACTATTACGATAAACAAACCCATGGTGAAGTATTGTCACGTATCACAAACGATGTTGATACGATGTCACAATCATTAACCCAATCGATACAGATGATCTTCACTTCCTTGATTACCATTATTGGCATCCTATACATGATGATTACCATTTCATGGCAGATGACGTTAATGGCAGTGGTTATTGTGCCACTTTCCGCTATTGTGGCAATGTCAGTTGTAAAAAACGGGCAGAAGTACTTCATCCAACAACAAAAAACACTCGGTGAAGTCAATGGTCATATTGAAGAGATGTATGGTGGCCACATCGTCATGAAAGCCTTCAATGGTGAAGAGCGTTCCATCAGTACATTTAACAAGATGAACGAAGAACTATATACATCCGCTTGGAAGTCACAGTTTATCAGCGGATTAATGCAGCCAATTACAAGTTTGATTGGAAATATTGGTTATGTTGGATGTTGTGTACTTGGTGGATACTTATCCCTTCATAATGGACTTGCAATCGGTGATATTCAAGCCTTTATACAATACGTACGTAGCTTTAATCAACCAATCACACAGACAGCACAGATTATGAATGTACTACAATCGACTGCAGCTGCCGCTGAACGTGTATTTGAATTCCTAGAAGAGCCAGAACAAACTCCTGATAAAGCTGACTCTATCAATATCATGGATAAAAATGGCAATAGTACTCTTAAGGGTCAAGTCACATTTGAGAATGTGGTCTTTGGTTACACCCCAGAAAAGACAATCATCCATAACTTTAATGCATATATTAAACCAGGTGCACAGGTAGCGATTGTTGGACCAACAGGTGCTGGTAAGACAACAATCGTAAAGTTACTGATGCGTTTCTACGAAACAAATAGCGGTAATATCTTTATCGATGGCATGAACACAAAGGATATTGCACGTGGTCAGTTACGCAATAGTTTTGGTATGGTATTACAGGATGCTTGGTTATTCTCTGGCACAATTATGGATAATATCCGCTACGGAAAATTAAACGCAACCGATGAAGAAGTCATGCATGCGGCAGACCAAGCCTACGTCGACCACTTCATTCGTACACTCGAAAATGGATACGAAACAGTTATCAACGAAGAATCCACAAACATCTCACAAGGCCAGAAGCAGTTACTCACAATTGCACGTGCCTTCTTGAGCGACCCTAAGATTCTTATTCTAGATGAGGCAACCTCATCCGTAGATACACGTACAGAAATTTTAATTCAAAAAGGTATGGAAAACCTGATGAAAGGTAAAACATCCTTCATCATCGCACACCGCTTATCCACCATTAAAAACGCAGATATGATCTTAGTTATGGATCATGGTGATATTGTGGAAATCGGTACTCATAATGAACTACTTGCCAAAAATGGGTTCTACGCAAATCTCTATAATTCACAATTCAGTGAAGAAGCAGAGTAAAGGGCGTTGAGCCCTTTTTTCATATCTGCTAAGATAAACATACGAGGTTATTATGATGACACTATTAGATGAGAAACGATTAGAAATTAACGACATTGATACGCAACTTGTTCATTTATTCGAACAACGTATGCACGCTGTAGAAAGTATCATCCAATACAAACTAGATCACCAACTTCCAATCCTAGACACAGGTCGTGAAGCACAAAATATCCTACGCACAAAAGCACTGTTACAGGATGCTTGTCTTTCTGATTATTTTGAATCATGGTATCGCTATACCATGCAAGTTTCAAAAGACTATCAGAAAGAAATCAAAGAAAAACACAATCAGAAATAATTCGTATTACATGCATGCATATAAAAAGCTACGTCATTTGACACAGCTTATTTTTTCTCTTCAAGAATCTTATAAAGTGCTTTATATAAGTCCAGTGATTCATCCTGGTTAAGACATACACAAGAACGAACCTTTGCAGGAACATCTGCACATTGTTTCTTCATGTTCTTGCCTTCTTTTGTTAACTTAATCATTACGACACGTTCATCTAATTTAGAACGCGTTCTTGTTAACCAATTCTTATCTTCCATCTTCTTTAATAATGGAGTGATCGTTCCACTATCTAGATACAATCGTTCGCACAACTCACCCACAGAAATATCATCCTTCTCCCATAACACTAAGAAGACTATATATTGTGTATATGTCATTTCAAGCGGTTTAAGATAGGAGTATACGCTGCTGTAATCTTTCTAGCAGCCGCATAGAGCGGAAAACATAATTGATTTTCTAATTTAAGTGCGTCTATTTTCTGTCCTGCCATGTTTATCACCTATTGTTTCTTTCTCTTTAATTCATCAACATACGCTACTGCAGATAATGCCGCAACGTTTCCTTGACCAGCCGCCTTGATATATTGATATGGCTGTCCTGTAATATCACCTGCCGCAAATAATCCTGCCAGGTTTGTCTTCATCTGTAAATCAACCTTGACTGCATTTCCTGCAATTTCAAGTCCAGGCACGAGCGAGCCCGGAAATTGTGTTGGTCGTAAGATAAATACACAATCTACTGCATATTCACCCTGATCTGTCTTCAGCTTGTTTGCCTTCATCATACCTGTAATTTCAACAGGTTTTTCATGATGAATTTCAATGTTTTTACCATTTAACTGTGGGTCATCTTTATATTGTGGGAAGTAATATACCTTTTCACATACTTCGCCAAGGAAGTCAACTTCCGCTTCCTCTTCCTGACTACCTGCCACAACCGCAACAACCTTTCCTTTATATAAAGGCGCATCACAAGTTGCACAATAGCTCACACCACGACCCAAGAAGTTCTCCTCACCAGTATATGGTTTACCAGCCACAACACCACTCGCTAGAATGACGGAAGTTGCCTCAACCATTTCACTGTTATTTAACTGTAACGCGAAGTACTCACCCATCGCATACACATTTGAGACCTTCTCTTCTGTAATCGAGATTCCAAGTTCATCCAACTGCTGTTGGAATACATTAGCCATCTCTACACCTGTTTTAGATGGTAAACCCAAGTAGTTTAAAATTGGGTGTTTTACCACCTGCATTTTTTGGCTCAAGCCCTTTGAACCAAATAAGATAATATTTTTATTACGTACCTTCGCGGTAATGGCTGCCTCTAATCCTGCTGGACCAGTACCGATAATTGCTATATCATAACGTGTCATCATTACACTCCTTAACCGTGATATATTGTATGAAAGATAATTAAATTTTTCAAGGAATATACACACCTCTGTCATCGTTAAATAAAAATGACACCTCTTCGTTAAATGATTTTGACACCTTGGATATGTGCATAATTTATTACCTTCTATGATAAGCATAGGAGGTGTTTTACTTTGAAAGAAAAGAAAAATAAAGAACTCGCAATCCGTCTGTTACGTGAAAAACTATCTAACGAAATGTTGTGGACATATGAAGAAATCTCTAATTTGACCCATCTGTCCAAGTCTTCTCTCATTCGTATCATGAAGGCCATTCTAGAGAAAAAGGATACCGTATCCATTCTCCTGCACGGTAATGCAGGTAAGAAATCTCATAAGGCTGCTTCCGACCAAGAAATCAACTTTATACGTAATCTTAAGCTACAGTATCCCGTCATCACGATAGCACAATTTAGAGATATCTTTATCGAAGATTTTTACATTAACCCAATTAAACAAGATATCGTCTCTTCATTTGGACTACATCTGCGTAGCCTTTCTTGGTTTCGCAATCTCTTTATCACTGAGGGCTGGTCATCTCCACATATGCGTCCTGCATTAAAAAAACAAATCATTCGATTCATCTGATGCGTGTACCTTCCGCAAAGTCTGGTTTTCTTGTGCAGATCGATGGCACTCCTTTTGACTGGTTTGGTAACGGTGAAATGTGGACATTACATTTAGCAGTCGATGACGCTACTTCTGATGTTCTATCAGGGTATTTCATGCCTACAGAGAGACAGCTCGGATATTGTCATATGATGAAATATCTGTTTGAAGAATACGGTGTTCCCTCAACGCTTTATTCAGATCGTCATACGATATTTCACAACAAGACTGGAGAACTGACTCAATTTGGTCAAATGATGAATGACCTAGGTATCAGAATGATATTTGCAGGGTCTCCACAAGCCAAAGGAAGAATCGAACGGTACAACGGGACCTGTCAGAGCAGATTACCAAATGATATTAAGCGTTTTGGAATCAAGGACTATGACGAATTGAATGTATGGTTTAATACTACATATCGCAAGTATCTCAATCAAAAATTCGCTAGAAACCCAATTGATCCACATTCTGCTTTCATGCCTATCGAAGTCAATCTTAGTGAGATATTTACTCTACGATATATACGTAAAATCAATAACGGAATATTTTCATTCCAGAAGAATTATTACGCACCTGTCGACGATGATGGAAAGCCATATTTCATAAAGTCAAATACAGAAGTAAATGTTCGTATTGATGTATTTACAGAAGATGTATTTATCATCAGATATGGGAAAGTCATTCATTGTAAGATCGTATCTTCTCGTACCTACAGACAAACCTCAACTGCTGAGAATCAAAAAGAATTATCGCTACTACTTCATGAAGAAGATGAAGACTAGTTTAATTTTGGCTTTTTTCACTTAAGGTGTCAAAATCATTTAACGTTAACAGGAATATACACACCTCCGTATGTATGCATGGTATCTAGCCTATTTTACACACAAAGACATAAAATACGCGACTTCTCTCTATCTCAAGTTCTTCATTCTGTGTTAAAATTAAACGCACTATGAGGTGATGTTATGCAATTAGTAATACCTAAAGACTATGATCCTATTCTTGATGTGAGACAAACACAAGAAGCCATCAAATATATTCGCGATACTTTCCAAAAGGAGTTTGGAAGAGAAATGCACCTATCTAGAATCTCTGCTCCATTATTCGTTCCAAAGAGTACTGGTTTGAACGATAACCTAAATGGTATAGAGCGTCCTGTATCATTCGATATTGCAGAGATGCCAAACGAAACAATTGAAGTTGTACAATCTCTTGCCAAGTGGAAACGTTTCGCACTTAAGAAATATAACTTTGCTGTTCATGATGGATTATATACAAATATGAATGCAATTCGTCGTGATGAAGAACTAGATAACTTACACTCTGTTTACGTAGACCAATGGGACTGGGAAAAAGTCATCACGAAAGAAGAACGTACAGAAGCGATGCTAGAGGAAACAGTACGTACAATCTTCAAAGTCATCAAACACATGGAACATGAAATCTGGTATAAATACCCACACGCAGTATGTCATCTCGCAAATGATGTATTCTTCATCGATTCTCAAGAATTAGAAGACATGTACCCAGATCTTTCGCCAAAAGAACGTGAAGACGCAATCACAAAAGAAAAGAAATGTGTCTTCATCAAACGAATTGGACACGCTTTGAAGCATAGCGGAAAACCACATGATGGACGTGCACCTGACTATGATGACTGGAACCTCAATGGAGATTTATTCTTCTGGTTACCATCCCTAGAACGTGCATTAGAAATCTCTAGCATGGGTATTCGTGTCGATGAAAACTCCATCGTAGAACAATGCCGTATCCGCAATGCGGAAGAACGTCTACAGTATCCATATCACCAAATGATTCAAAAATGCGAACTTCCATATACTATTGGTGGCGGTATTGGTCAATCCAGATTGTGCATGTTACTGCTGAATAAAGCTCATGTCGGTGAAGTACAAGCATCCATCTGGCCACAAGATATGGTCGATGAATGCGAAGCACACCAAATTCATTTACTCTAATATACTCCAAACGGAGTATATTTTTTCGCATACTATATTGCATTACATAATAGTATGTGTTATATTCTACTTGCAAGGAGGAAAAATAATGGATGCACAATTTAAAAAAGGTGTTTTAGAATTATGCGTTCTTTCGAAGTTAGTAAAAGATGACAAGTATGGATACGAACTAACTGAAGATATTTCCCAAGAAATGTCCGTCACTGCCGGAACATTATATTTAATACTAAAAAGACTAAAAAGATAATGGTTATCTTGAAACCTATCTTGTGGAATCATCCGGTGGCCCAGCTCGAAAATACTATCATTTAACAGAAGAAGGAAAACTTTATCAACAACAACAGAAAGAAGAATGGATTACATTCGTTCAAAAGGTGGAAAAACTGATATGACAAAAAATGAATACTTAGCAGCTTTGAATCAAGCTCTCGCAAACTACTCTCCAAGTTTTAAGAAAGATATTCTCGATGCCTTCGAAGCACACTTCCAAGAAGGAATTAGCGAAGGAAGAAGCGAAGAAGAAATCATGAATGATCTCGGTACGATTGACGACGTATTAGAAAATATCCATATGATGGGTGGAGAAAAAGAAACTGTTCATAAAGAACAGAAGAGTAAAGACTATCAAGATTTAAAAGAAGGATTATCTACAGCCTTCCATGCGTTTACACGTATCGCAGACGAAGCACTTGGTCATGCAAAAAACTTCACAGTCAATATGGATCGCAAGAAGAATACTGCACACTACTATTCTGAGCCACAGACCCAAACACTTCCAAATTCAATCGTTAACTTAGTAATCCATAGTGAGACATTAATGTCATCCTTAGATATAACTCTAGAAAAAGGAAATGAACTCCGCTATGAATTTACCCAGTCACAAAGCATCTTTAGAAATCCTACAACTGATGGAATTCGTTGTGAAATAAATGATACAACTGCTACGATTCTTGTGCCTGGCAGTGGTGACTTGACCGTTCAAATCCCATCTAATGTTTCAACAATCACAATGGAAGCACCTGCTGGTGATGTAGATATCAACGATATCAAACTTGATAAATTCAACTGTCACAATAAATCTGGAGATGTTTCTATTAGCCGCGTTGAAATGAAACGTGCTGACTTTACGATGTTAGCAGGTGACTTAGATGTCTCTGATTCGAACTTCGATGAAATTAGCATGAAGCTATCTGCTGGTGATGTGGACTTAACAAATACAACAGGTAATCTATACGCCAATATCGCAGCTGGAGATATTGATATTCAAAAACACGCCGCCAATGTCATTCAACTCTCCGCAGCTGCAGGCGATATCGATATGGAAGTATCATCTCCTATCATCGAAGTAAAAACAACTGCAGGTGACATCGATTTAGATGTTCATGGAGAAATCCAAAACATACAAGTCACATCTACCGCCGGTGATATCGACATGGCAACAGAAACAAAAGACTACCGCGCAAGTCTCTCCACAAACTTCGGAGATATTGACTTTGACGATGATTTACCATACCAAAAGCTCCGTCATAAAAAATACATTGTCGGTGATGGAAAAGGTGAAATTGTCATCAAAACAAATGCTGGCGATATCGACTTTCACTAACAGCCTACTCTAGGCTGTTTTTTATTTGTTGATATATACATAAACAAAAAAGAAATCTTAAGGAATACTTTAAAATTGTCACAATTTGTTCGGTATATAATTCACTCGTACATGGCAAATCTAAACACTGTAGAAATCATGGGCGGAAGGAAATATATATGAAAAAGAGGAATTATTTCGCTGTAATTTTATCATTTTTAATGACATTAACAGCTCTTATCAGTTGGACTAAAACAAACGTTATCGCTGATAATGGTCCAAAACAAGTTGATGCGGCAATCACAAACTTTAGATTTATGAATCTATCTAGAACAAATGTTGGAGATATCTACTATACTGATAACTTCTACTTTAACTTAGATTGGGCAACTAATAATACAGGCGCAACATTAAAGCAGGTGACTACTTCACAATCGATCTACCTGATACAGTTATGTTCTCAGCAGACTCAAGTCCTGTCGACTTTGACCTCTATGACCAGGATGGATCAGGAGCAGTAATCGCAAGAGCGCATATCACTCCAGGTACGACTGGTGCAACCGCAAAAGTAGTATTCACTGACTGGGTTGATAATCGCTACAACGTTAACGGTAATATTCAACTATCTGCTAGATTTGATTTAACAAGAGTTCCTATTAATCAATCTAGTTCATTCACTATTACTGTTAATGCAGGACAACCTAATACATCAACTTCAACAGGTTCCGTCAATGTTGATGGGCCACAGATTTTAAATAATGAAACGCTACACAAATTTGCTTGGTACGATACAACCAACCCAAATATCGCAAATTGGGAAATTCGCATCAACCATAGACAAGCAATACTACCAAATGCAATTATCCACGATACCATCGTTGGTTCTAACGAAAGAATTTTACCAAATACAATTCGCTTATTTACAGTTCAGATGGATCAATATGGTAATGATATTGCCGGAACATCAACACCTGTCAATTTAACAGGAAAACTAACAATGTCCGATAACGACCAGACATTTACAATCAATGTTGGAAATATCAACGGGGAACAATTTCGTCTCACTTATCAATCTACATACACAGAAGGTACTGATTTAAATAACACCCTCACACTAACATCTAATGGTCAAACTTATGATTTTGATGCACACTTCACAAGAGCTTACTCCGGAGGCTCTGGTTCAGGTGACCTCGCACACCAAAATCAAATTAACAAAGGTTGATGAGGACGATAACTCAGTCACTTTAGCTAATGCGGTATTTACAGTTACACAACCAGATGGCACAACATTTAATCTAACAACAGGTGCCGATGGTACTGTTACTTCTGAAGCTTTAGTACAAGGTACTTATAAAGTAAAAGAGACAGCAGCTCCTGCTGGTTATGAATTAAATAACACAGAATATACATTACAAGTAACAGCTACAGATGGTGCGTTACAAACAATCACCGACAAACCAATCAAGACAAATATCTCTGTCACAAAGACATGGGTAGGTCCAAAAGCAGGTCCTATCACAGTTCACTTATTCGCTAATGGAACAGATACAGGTACAACTCTAACATTAGATGATACAAATAACTGGACAGCTAGTTTCACTAATGTACGTAAGTACGATCAAAGCGGTACAGAGATCCAATACACGATTAGTGAAGATACTGTTAATGGTTATGACGCCACAATCACCGGCAATCAAACAACAGGCTTCACCATCACAAACACAGAGCGACCACAGAATCCCACTACACCAAAGACAAGCGATTCTACAAATATCTATCTCTACATTGGAATGATGTTCGTTGGCATTATCGCTAGCGGTTACCTCTTCTCAAAGAGAAAATCATATAGATAGTTTAAAAGCCATTGCAATACACGATGGCTTTTCTTTTGCACAAAAAAACTGGAATTTCTTCCAGTTATAGAATTTCGATAAATTTCTTTGTTTCTTCTTCTTTCTTCTGTTCTGTTGGTAATTCAATCTTTAAGATACCATTATCAAATGAAGCGTGGATATCTGTATCCTTAATTGCATCACCTACATAGAATGTACGAGATGTACTACCGCTGAATCTTTCCTGACGTAAGATTCTACCCTTATCATCAGTTTCTTCATTAGAAGATGAACGAGCAGCGCTGATTGTTAGATTACCATTGAATAAACTAATAGATACTTCATCTTTCTTATATCCAGGAACTTCTACTTCCAAGATGTACTTTCCGTCTTTCTCACGAACATCTGTCTTTAAAATATTATTTCCTGTGAATACTGGAGCTCTAAACACATCATCAAACATATCATTGAATAAATCATTCTTTCTTGTTGTCATATATTTCATATCATATACCTCCTAAGGTCTTTCACCTTACACATATTACTATACTCATATTTTTAGCACTGTCAATAGTTAAGTGCTAATTTTTTTAGATATTTTTTTATAAAATTATATTCGTAATATATAAAAAGACTTTATTTAAAAGGCTTTTTTTATTATTATCTAATAATTAAATGATTGCTAATTAATTTCCGTATTTATATAGAATAAAGGATTCATCATCCGATTGTAGGTGGATATCTTTCCCTTCTATCGTATATCGATAGACTTTCGTTTCATCATTCATTGTCATCTCGAGTTGATTGCCATGGTTCTTCCAGTAAAAGGCAATCTTTGTAAGATCATCATAATAAACGCCTGAATAATCTGGATTAAATTGGATAGTAATATCATCTTCATAATCAGGAAACCAAACCCCTACAAAATCATATTTTCTTGTCTCTTGATAAAAGAAGTTCAGAATAAACAACAATACTAGTATTGGTATTCCATTCTTTAATATCTTCGCTATCAAGTTTTTCTGTTTCTTTGATAATTCCATTGTATTTCTCCATATGTAATCATATACCTTTCGCAAAATAATACAAAACAACATATAGAAAACGACAGATATTTCTGCCGCTTATTCTGTGTATAAGTCTCTTAGTCTTTGTAATGCGTCTTTATCAAGATTGTATTCTTTTTCAAAGTATTCATCATAGTTTTCATACTTCTCTTTAATACGTTTGAGCGAATAATCAGCGTTGGTATATGTCACTCCCTCGTACGCCAGTAACATACCCGCAAGTTCCCCATCTAATTTTGTCAGTGGGAAATCCTTCTTGAAACGTTCGATATATTCCTTACGGTATTCATTTGTTAACATGTAGTCATACATCGCTGTCTCTTCGTCTACACCAAGTGCTAGTAGAATTAAGATTGCCGCAATTCCTGTACGATCTTTTCCGGCGGAACAATGGAATAGGATTGGTACATTGCCTGCCACAATATCCTCAAACATTCTCTTATATGCATAAGAGAATGGCAAGTTACCATACACCTTATGTGTAAATTCATCATTGCTTTCTTTGGAATAGACATTTTCTGCGATGAGTGCAGCTGGCGAAAAGTTTACTTCCGTTCCATCAGCACGTGCTGCAGCAGATGAATGAATGTATTCGGCACCTTTCAACGTTGGATCTGGTGCATCCTTCACTTCTTCCTTTGAACGTAAATCATAAATCTTCTTAATATTTAAAGAATTCAAAATTTCAAGTTCTGCTTGATCAAAGTCCATTAAGCGACTGCTACGAAAGAAATACCCTTTCTTAACATGTTTGCCATTTTGAGTCTTGTAACCACCTAGATCGCGTAAGTTTCTTTTCTTTTCAATGCCGAGAATATCACTCATTTCTTTGCCCCCAAAATCCTTTCTGCAGTTTCAATCTGTTCTTTTGTAGGTTGTGGCGTATCCATTAGAGGATAACTGATACCCATCTTCTCGTATTTCGAAATACCTAACACATGATATGGTAACACTTCTACTCTTTCAACAGAATCTAACGTATCGATAAATTCTCTGAGTTTCTTTAAATCCTCTTCGTTTGCGGTAATGCCTGGAACCAGAACATGTCGAATCCACATTGGAATATGATGATCTGAAAGATATTTCGCACACTCTAGAATATTTTCGTTGGATGCACCTGTTAGATACCGATGCACTTTATCATCAATCTCTTTTAAATCAAAGAGTACCAAGTCTGTTACTTTCATTAATCGTTCAAACTTTGAGAAAAATGGCTCTTCATATGTAAATGGATTGCCCGCTGTATCTAAAGTACAGTGGATACCATGCTTATGTGCTAGTTCAAATAATTCAATCATGAAATCCATTTGTAATAACGCTTCTCCACCAGATACTGTGATTCCACCACCGTTGACCCAGTAGTTTTTATAGCGTAATGCCTTTTGTAATACTTCTTCTGCGGTATAGAGTTCTCCTCCAGCCATCTCCCAAGTATCTGGATTATGGCAATATTTACAACGCATATTACAACCTTTTAAAAATATAATAAATCGTACTCCAGGTCCATCAACTGCCCCGAAGGTTTCAAATGAATGTATGCGTCCCTTCATATTCTCACTCCTTTATATCTTTTTGATAAAAATGACTCTGTAGATAACAGAGTCATTTTACCAAACTATAGTCCTGTTTTACACAAGAACAATTACATATGATCGTGGAATGTTCTTGCGATAACGTCCAACTGTTGTTCTCTTGTTAGAGAGATAAACTTAACTGCATATCCGGAAACACGGATTGTGAAGTTAGCGTATTCTGGCTTCTCTGGATGTTCCATCGCATCAACGAGCTTCTCCTTACCGAAGACGTTAACGTTGAGGTGGTGAGCACCTTGGTCAAAGTAACCATCTAATACGTTTACAAGGTTGTTAGATCTTTCGACATCGCTATGACCTAATGCATTAGGATCCATTGTCTGTGTATTAGAGATACCATCTAATGCCCAGTGATATGGAAGTTTTGTTAATGAGTTTAGTGACGCAAGTAATCCATTCTGCTCTGCACCATAAGATGGGTTAGCACCTGGAGCTAATGGTGTCCATGCACGACGGCCATCTGGCATATTACCTGTGTACTTACCATAAACAACATTTGATGTGATTGTCAAAATTGAAGTTGTAGCTTCTGAGTTACGGTATGTGTGGTGCTTCTTGATCATTGTGATGAATGTCTTCAATAACCATACACCGATTTCATCTGCACGGTCATCATCATTACCATACTTAGGGAAGTCTCCCTCGATCTCATAGTCAACAACCAATCCATTTTCATCACGAACTGTCTTAACCTTTGCATACTTGATTGCGGATAGTGAGTCAATAACATGGCTGAATCCGGCAATACCTGTTGCGAATGTTCTTCTTACATCTGTATCAATTAAGCCATTTCAGCTGCTTCATAGTAATACTTATCATGCATGTATTGGATGAGGTTCAAGATGTTTACATATAAACCTGCTAACCAATCTAGCATCTGTAGATACTTCGCTTCTACTTCTGCGTAGTCTAAGTATTCAGAAGTAATTGGACGATATGCTGGTCCAACTTGCTTAAAGCTCTTTTCATCTACACCACCATTGATGGCGTATAGAAGTGCCTTCGCAAGGTTTGCACGTGCACCGAAGAACTGCATTTCCTTACCTGTCTGTGTAGCAGATACGCAGCAGCAGATGCTGTAATCATCTCCCCATTCAGGGCGCATTACATCGTCATTTTCATACTGAATAGAACTTGTTGTGACAGAAATCTTAGCCGCATACTTACGGAAGTTTTCTGGTAAACGGGATGAGTACAATACTGTTAGGTTAGGTTCTGGTGAAGGACCCATATTTTCTAATGTATGTAAGAAACGGAAGTCGTTCTTTGTAACCATAGAGCGACCATCCATACCCATACCTGCAACTTCTAGTGTTGCCCAAACTGGGTCGCCAGAGAATAATTCATTATATGCAGGAATACGAGCAAACTTAACCATACGGAACTTCATAACGATATGGTCAATTAATTCCTGTGCTTCGCTTTCTGTTAATGTACCTGCTTCTAAGTCTCTTTCGATATAAATATCTAAGAATGTAGAAATACGTCCTACAGACATCGCAGCACCATTCTGTGTCTTGATAGCTGCTAAGTAACCGAAGTATAACCACTGAACTGCTTCCTTCGCGTTAGATGCTGGAGCGGAAATATCATATCCATATACAGCAGCCATCTTCTTCATGCCTTCTAATGCACGAATCTGTTCAGATAGTTCTTCTCTTTGACGGATGACATCATCAACCATTGTGCCATCGCCGCAATTTAACTTATCTTCTTCTTTCCACGCAATCAATTGGTCAACACCATATAAAGCTACACGACGATAGTCACCAACGATACGTCCACGACCGTATGTATCTGGTAAACCAGTAATAACATGGCTACTTCTAGCAGCCTTCATCTCTGGTGTATACGCATCAAATACTGCCTGGTTATGTGTCTTGTGATACTCTGTAAAGATCTTATGTAATTCTGGATTTGGTGTATAGCCATATGTAGATAAAGCTTCTTCTGCCATACGGATACCACCATAAGGCATAAACGCTCTCTTTAAAGGCTTGTCTGTTTGAAGACCTACAACCTTTTCCAAATCCTTTAAGGATTCATCAATATAGCCTGGGCCATAAGCAGTTAAGCCTGATACTACATCAGCCTCTTCATCTAGAACGCCACCCTTTGCACGTTCAGCCTTCTGCAATTCCTGTAACTTGCCCCAAAGCTTGTTAGTCGCATCTGTTGCGTCAGCCAAGAAACTCTCATCACCATCATATGGTTTGTAGTTTGCTTGGATGAAGTCGCGAACATTGCATTCTTCCTTCCAGTTTCTGCCCTGGAAGCCTTGCCATTTTTCATTATTTAGCATTGTTTTCTCCTCCGTCTACCTAACGTTTTTCATTTTAAATGAAAGCGGTTTGTACGTCAATGATATTATCAGATTATTTTTTATTTGTGAATTTCACCCTGTTTTTGTTTGAAATTCCAACAATGTTAGTCAATAATCTGAATGACATGCAAGCACGTACAGACCATCATTTTCGTGGTTAGTTTTAGTAAACTAACTGAATTATACGCCCATGTATTTATCCTTGCAAGAACTAAGTTAACAAATAGAGTAGAGTGAGAATATCTTATTCAGATATTCTTCGACTCTCTCATTGCACCGTACGTACGGGTCTCGTATACGGCGCTACATTTGTATTGTTTCTACCTTTACTTAGATTGATAATATTCTAGTGGATTGATTAATCCTGGTCTGTTTTTGCTTTTCATCGATAGTACCTTTGGACTCAATAAGAAGTTTATTGTGTCCCCCTTTGCCTGTCGATACAGACCTAGTCTAGTATTGGCTGTACTGTAGATTCTTTCATCAGGGATATTTAATTTGAGTATCCGATTTAGACTTTGTAGGTTGGTATAGATACGTTTTGGTTTCTTCCATTGTTTTAGGATTATCACGCGTATCTTGTGTCGCAACCATTCTCCAAATTCTTTTAAGAAGGTCTTCATCGAACCAATCCTGAAGTAGTTTATCCATCCTCTCACGATTTGGTTTACTTTGGTCAATACAGTTGATAAAGGAAGTGTGCTTGCCTTTTTTTACGGCATAGCACTTCTTTTTATTTTTCTTACATAGTTTTTGTTTCCTGTCATATGTAGGCTTACTTTTCCATCCATCTTTGTTTCTCCAGAACGTGAAGCCAAGAAACGAACTATTGCTAGGTCTTACTACTTTTGTTTTTGTCATGTTGACCTTTAGAAATAGTTTTCTTTCTAGCCAACTTGATACAGACTTCATGACTCTGTTGGCTGACATCTCACTCTTGACGAAGATATTACAGTCATCTGCGTATCTTACGAATCTTAGCCCTCTGCTCTCCAGTTCCTTATCGAACCTATCTAGGTAGATATTGGATAATATTGGACTAAGCGGACCTCCTTGTGGAACACCTTCTTCATTTCTGTGGATGATTCCATCTTCCATGATTCCAGCCCTCAAAAAGGACCTTACGAGATGTAGCGTTACATCATCTTTTACTTTCTCTCTAAGTATGGATATCAACTTATCATGATTCACTGTGTCAAAGTACTTTTCAATATCTAGGTCTATTACCCATTCACACCCTTCGTTTAGGTAGAAGAGCACTTCCTCCATCGCTTGGTGGGCACTTCTGTTTGGTCTGAATCCATAACTATGCTCGCTAAAGCACTCGTCATAGAGTTCACTAAACACTTGTGCCACAGCTTGTTGGACTACTCTATCCACTACAACGGGTATTCCCAATGGTCTTTTCTTTCCATTTGGTTTTGGGATATAAACTCTTTTCACTGCCCGAGGTCTATATTTCTTTTCCCATATCGAAGTTTTGATTTCTTCTATATGTTTACTGAAGTATTCGTCAATTTCTTCCACAGACATCTTGTCAATGCCCGATGCCCCTTTATTACTCTTGACTCTTTTCATCGCCTCTTGCAAGTTCTTTTGACTTAGAATCTTGTCCATTAATTCCATGGCTGCTCCTCCTTCTATTGCACAAATAATGAAATCCTCTTCTTGCCTTTCACCATCCATAGTTACGTTCTATGGTTCTAGGTGATATCTCAATTCCAGAGTATTCATTCTCTTACATATAGTGATTTGCACTATACAAACATTAACCCCTTCGGTATTGGTGTATACCTACTATGGGCTCAGCTGACTTCTTGTGATAAACCTTTTTTTCCGACCGATGGTACTATAGTTGTTTGAAAACGTCTAGGATTCATCGTCCACAAGACCTCACGGGGTAAGTCACATACCTTTCTCTCTTCTTTCACAAGTTCCTGATTTACTGTTTTGGTTTTACGTTTACCTTTTTGGGTTTCGATTTGTACGGCAATCTCACCCACCATTTAGCCTTATATCAGGTTTCTGTTCGTAACCTCGAAAGAATCGCTACACCACTTCCTTCACCCAAAGCCTCACGACTTACGGCTTGTGGTTCGCTACGCTTGGCGGTAACTACCTACGACTGGACTTTCACCAGTTAGGGTTTGTGACATGCCCGTCACACATTAACAAAGGGTCAGACATGATAGTCTAACCCCAAAATAGATTATGACAGAAGTTCTTATCGATATATAATTTCCATCATTATTTGAATCCTATCGACGCTCAACCATTCATGCATAGTTTAATTCTCGATTCTCCAGCCTTTTGCGTCTCTACGAGATTTGATAAAGCCAGCATAGATTCCACCATTCTGAATCAGTTCCTCATGTTTCCCTTCTTCTTGTAGAGAACCATCATTAATGACAAGTATATGATCTACACTTTCTACTGTGCTAATGCGATGTGCAATGGATATAACTGTCTTTCCTTTACATAGTTCATCAATCGCAGCTAGAATTTCTGCCTCATTTTCTGGGTCTACACTTGATGTAGCTTCGTCCAACAGAATGATTGGCGCATCCTTTAACAACGCACGAGCAATACTGATGCGTTGTTTTTCACCACCGCTGAGGTTAGCACCGCCTTCTCCGATGATGGTTTCGTATCCCTGTGGAAGTTTTGATATAAACTCAGCACAGCGTGCTTTCTTACACACATCATAAATTTCTTGGTCACTCGCTTCTGGTTTTGCGAAGCGGATATTATTCATAATCGTATCGTTGAATAAATATACATCTTGGAATACGACAGACATCTGTTTAAATAATGTCTCTACTGTATACTCACGAATATCCTTTCCTGCTAGATATATCGCTCCCTTATCTACATCCCAGAAACGCGAGAGAAGATTGACAATTGTCGTCTTACCACATCCACTTGGTCCTACAATTGCGACTTTTTCATTTTGTTTAATTTCAAAACTGAGGTCTTTGATTACAGGTGTATCTTTCCGATAACCAAACCACACATGGTCAAAGCGAATATCTAAAGGTCCATTAATTGTAGTTTGTGCACCTTCCTCTAATTGAGGAATTTGGAATACATCATCCAAGTACTTTTGTTGACCAGGGATCTTTGCGTATAGGAAAGCTGTATCACTTAATGGAGCTAAGCCTAAGAAGATTAAATAAGATCCCACCAACATGGTCATACAATTCGCAAAAGTTAATCTCTTCATGCATGTATAGATGAACTGTAAGAATGATTAAGATAACACTCGCGGCATTTACGATAAAACTATAAATTTTTAGCACGCCATGAAAAACTCTACCTCACAACGAATATCAACTTCCTTCTTCTTTTCATAAAGGTCTTTTTGCCTTTTTCCTGAATCATATTTTTTTAACAGGATTATCTTCGTTAATTGGATATGTTCTTAAAACAGACATTCCTCGAATCATATCGATTACCGCAAAATTCATCTCTTGTTCAACTTTATGTTGTAATGGAACATTTCTCATTGCGATTTTTATAAAGTTTGCCTAAGGTGAATGATAGTATCACCAACACAGGAATCATGAACAATCCCAATGATACATTCATCTTTAACATTGCAATGGTTAATAAGATTGAAATTCCAAATCCTGCAATCACGCCAGTGACTAACATCATTGTAAAGTTTTTCAAGTGCGTTTATCGATGTCGTCATAGCGCCTTGAATATTTCCTAGTTTTTGCGTCATCAAAGTATCCTAACGGAGCTTTCTTTAACTCATCTCCCTACCTGCAAGCGGAAATTTCTAAACATGACATAGCCTTCCGCTGAAACAAGAATATCTTCAAGATAGCGGAATACAAAGTGGAACAAGATTCCGCCAATCATAATTATCAGGCAATTCCATATCACCGTAGCTGTTAATGCATGTATGTTCAAGAACGCAATATACAACGCACCAAAGATAAACATAAAACTAAAAATTTTTTTGAAGAACGCAAAGAATAAGCCAAAGATAAACTTCACTTTATCTTTTTCCAACTAATTCAAATAATCTACGAAAGTAGTTCATTCAACCACCTCCTTACCACTGTAGCTTTGCCATAGTTTTTGATACGCAGAAGAATTCTGTATTAATTCTTTGTGGGTACCGATGCTTTCAATCTTGCCATGACCTAACACCATAATTTGATCAGCACCTACAATTGTATTCAGTCGATGAGCCACAACAATCAGTGTCTTATCCTTCATTAATCTGCTTAGCGCTTCTTGAATCTTCGCTTCATTTTCAACATCTGCATATGCAGTAGCTTCATCTAGTATGATGCACTGTGCATCCGCTAGCATCGCTCTAGCAAGCGTAATACGTTGTCTTTCACCACCCGAGAGAAACTTTCCACAATCACCCGCATTTGAATTTAAGCCTTCTGGCAACCGTTCAATTAGTTCTAAGCAGTTCGCTGCTTTCAAAGCCGCTTGGATCTCTTCATCCGTTGCGTCTGCTTTAGCGATCTTTAGATTCTCACGGATACTTGTGTCAAATAAGAAGTTGTCTTGTGCAACATACGCTACATGTTTCATAAGTTGTGATGTTGGTATACTTTTGACATCTTGGTCACCAAAGTAAATTCTTCCATCATCCGCATCAAAGAACCCAGCCATTAACTTAGCAATTGTAGACTTTCCACTTCCACTTTCTCCAACAATCGCAAATACAGAATTTGGTTTTACTTCAAAGTTGATATCATGTAATACTTCAATACCCTTTTCATATGAGAATGATACATTTTCAAATCGATAACATTGATCTGATAGTGTTACTTCCTGATTAGGTCTTACAAGCTCAGGCATCGTAAGCACTTTACGAATCATGCGGAATCCCGTTTCAATTGAAGAGTAGATTTCCATACTCATCATAATTTGGAATGCATTTGGAATAATCGATAACGGTAGGATTAAGCCCAACATAAGTTGCCACATATTGATGATTTGTTGTGAGTACAAATATAAACCAACTGGTAACGTTCCAAGAATTGGTGAATTTACAAACGCAAATAATATAGCCATCGCAATCCAACTTTGTTTCCACCAATCTAATGTAGAGGAGAAGTAGTAATTAACAGAATCTGTAAACTTTTGATAACTACGTCTACTCTGGCCAAACGTCTTAATGACATGAATTCCATTTACATATTCAACGATTCGAGCATTTAAATCTTGATTCGAATTAAGCCAAGTATACATACGCTCATCGCTGTTATGATACATGATAATAAATCCCAAAATAATAAATGGAACACTCACAAAACATGCTAGACCTAGGCGATAATCCACCACGAATAATAAGATGGTAGCTAGAATTGGGTGTAACAAACGAGAAGGTAACTCTGGCATAACATGTGCAATCCAATCCTCCAAAGAACCAACTCGATCAACAATTAACGCTTTATAATATCCTATTGGTGTTGATGTAACATAGCCAAGTGGAACACGTTCTAACTTTTCACTTAATTTTTCACGAATGCTTCTAAGAATCTCAAATGAAATTCTATGACTCTTCACGCTAGATAAACACGTTAATGTACATTGTAGTGCAAGAGCCAGCAGTGTTAATCCACCATATAAGTAGATTTTTTGTAAATCTATATGATTTGAAATCACTGCTGTTGCGACATATGCCGCAAAGAAATAGGATGTAAACTTTAAACTTTCCCCAAAACATGCAAGCATAATCGATATCCGCATCTTCCCTTGTAACTGTGGAGCGAAGGAGAACAGCCATTTATTGACCAAACTTGGACTAATGGCATCCTTTTTCTTTGTTTCTATCGACCGCTTAACATCTTCTTTTATTTTCTCTTCAATCTCCATTTAGTTCTCCTTTAGGTGTCCCTTTAATATTGAATAGCCAATATATACACCTATTACTGATAATACGAATGTAATAACTGTTCCAAGTATTCCCATTACACCTTGTGTTGCCTTGACCATTTCTAACATTTGATCTGGCTTTTGACCTCTCGCAATCCATTCATTCATATATTGTTCCGCAAAGAAACATGCAGGAATGATACCGCCTAATGCATTTCCCACATGGATAAGACCTGACGCTATTGCGACCTTTAGCACACTTGGCTTACTTGAAGTAGATGCGATCATATCTGCTAAAACCGCACCGATCATCGATGTAATAAACCAAGGTAGATAACCAGCTCCCATCAGCGCGAATACACCCATAATAATGAGTTCCATCAGAGTAAATTGCCACATCTTACCAATCTTACGACTGATGAAGATTAAGATTGCTCCAGATAACAGTCCGCAAACACCTGGACTAATCGCATGTCCAAATGGACCCATTAGCGAAATTATCATCATTGCTACAAAATACACAATGATATATAACGCTGTCAGTAAAGCAAGTAATACAAAATCCTTCATCTTCAAATTCATGATTCATCCCTCATTTCTATAAAAATTTGATTGAATTCAGATAAATGTTCCGCATCAAGCGAAATATCTTTTTTTACAGTTTTATCTTTTAAATACACAACACGATTACTGATATAGCGAATAAACTCGTAATCATGCGATATGACAATGACACATGCTTTCTTTTTTAACTCTTGAATTTCTTTTGCAACTCTATGCATAGATATTAGGTCTAAACCACTGGTTGGTTCATCGAAAATGATAACTTTACGATTACTCAAGATTCCTAGTGCGACTTGTATACGCTGTTTCTGTCCACCACTCAAAGAGAATGGATGCGTATCTGCGTACTTTGTCAGTTGTAAATAATCCATCACATCCCGTATATCTTTCTGACTAATCTTATGATCAGCGATTTCAAGCTCTGCTTGTACGGATGTACCAAATAATTGGTAATCCGCATCTTGCATAATATAGAAAGGCATCTTTCCATTTATTTCCCCATGCGTGCATGGAATACTCTTACACAGTAATCGTGCTAGCGTTGTCTTGCCAACTCCGTTTGTACCAACAATTGCAGTGACTTCGTTGGTAAAGAAATCTAATGATATGTCCTGTAAGATATCTTTGTATGAAACACCCACTAACGAAAGAACTTTTTCTTTCTTTCACTAGGTATTTGAAATGGAATATCCATCGCAAATAAATCAAAGCTTCGTGTGTCATAGTTTGATTTTTTAAATAGCTCTTCACTATTGAAGATTTGCATCTTACCATCATCAAATAGAAAGACACGGCTGATTAGTCCACTTAAATAATAGAAACGGTGATCCGCAATTAAGACGGTATACCCTTCTTGTTTTAATTTCTCAACCAACGCTCTAAATACATACGTATTGTGATAATCAAGGTTGGCAGATGGTTCATCTAACAAGATGATTTTTTGTCCCAACATCATTGCGGAGGCTATCGCTACCATTTGGCGCTCTCCTCCGGATAACTGGAAGATGTCTCGATTCAATAACTTTTGAATTTTTAGCAGTGTAGTGACTCGTTGAAGTTGTGCTTCCATTACATCATTCTTACAACCATAATTCTCCATACTGAATACAAGTTCACTGGTTGTATTCGTTGTAAAGAATTGACTACGTGGATTTTGAAATACAGAACTAATATGACGACTAATCTCTGCCATCGTCATATCCTTTGTATTTTGATCATTGAGTAAGATTTCCCCTTGCAGTGTTCCTTCGACAACACGAGGAATCAGCCCATTGAGACATTTCAAGAATGTAGATTTACCACTACCACTATTACCAGTCACCAAAATGATTTCGCCTGGCTCTAGCGCAAAATGAACATCTTGAATTCCTTCCGAACTGTCTTGATATTGGAAGGAAATGTTCTTACCCTCTACGACATACGAACCCATAACATCTCTCCCACTAGTCCTAAGCAAATCGCAACTGTAACAAGCGCATCCTTCATTCCAAAACGAATATTGTAATATGACGTCCTTCTTCCCATGCAATCAATCCCCTTGCAAAGTCCTGCAGATGTTAATTCATCTGCTAAAATCAAACAACGAAATAATTGTGGAACTACAAAATAGCCAAAACTCTTTACGATACTTTTCATTTCAAAACGAATCCCACGTAGACGCATCGATTCATTGATATATCGTAATTCTCGAAAGAATGTTGGAATATATCGTAATGTAATACTTAACGCTATAATGAACGCTCTTGGTACATGGATACTCTGCAAGGCAGAAATCACTTCAGATGGTTGATAATCATACATTAATATAAGAGCCACAATGTACGTTGGCATCAATCGAACAACCATCATAAATAACATTGAAACAAACTGTACTACCTCAACATTACTCAACATTAAAAGCTGTTGTCCTAAGTAGAATAAAATTGTAATGATGATAACTTTACATAGCCTTTTGTATTTCTTCATATAAATCAAAAACAAACTACTGACAATAAAGAAATACAAAGGAATCCATCTATCATGTACAAACATTAAAATACACGGAATCAATATATTGTAGAAAATTAAAACAAGTGGATTAATCCGATATCTCACATTGCCCTCTTTCTAAAGTTAGTTTAGTATAACTAACTGAATTATACGCCCATGCGTTTCTTCTTGCAAGAATTGCGTTAATAAATTAACAAAGGGTTAGATACGAATATCTAACCCTTTGAAATCCAGTCTTTAGAAGTTAGCACCATTAATCTTTAGGAGCACATTTTTGATAAAGTAATTCAAGTCCAGTATTGATGGGCTTTTTTTGTTGTTCGAAAACTTGACAAATTTGTTTTTATCTCTTCCTTTTAATCCCGTCTTTAGAAGTTAGCACCATTAATCTTTAGGAGCACATTTTTGATAAAGTAATTCAAGTCCAGTATTGATGGGCTTTTTTTGTTGTTCGAAAACTTGACAAATTTGTTTTTATCTCTTCCTTTTAATGGTGTAATGGTGTATTATATAGGAGAGGTGTTTTATGGCTTATTTCCTTAAGATCGCTAAACAACAAAACAATACGTATCTCGCTATTTACGAGTCATTTTATTCTCCTGCTACCAAAGGTACCAAGCATCGTTGTATCAGGTCCCTTGGTTCTGTTTCCAAACTAAAAGCTGCTGGTATTGATGATCCTGTTGCTTTCTACAGGGATGAAGTCGATAAAATGAATCTGGATAACAAGCAAGATAAAATCAAGAAAATTACTTCTGTTTCTCCAAGAAGGTATCTTGGCTATTTCCCTTTGAAATCTATTCTCGAAAAGCTTGATATCAAGAAGTTTATTGATTTCTATAAATTTACTACTGGTTTCGAATTCGATCTTTATGAAGTCCTTTCTCTTCTTGTATATGCTCGATGTGTTTCTCCATGTAGTAAATACAAGACATATTATGAAATCCTTCCCCAGCTTCATATCCCTTATTCATTCAACTACGATCAACTGTTGCGTGCCCTGGCATTTTATGGAAATGACTACGAGAAGATCGTTGAACTGTTCACTTCGAGAGTCAAAGAAAAATATTTCATCGATACTGATGTCACCTATTTTGACTGCACGAACTTCTATTTCGAAATCGACAGAGAAGATGACTTCAGAAGAAAAGGTCCAAGCAAAGAAAACAGGAAAGATCCTATCATTGGACTGGGATTACTGCTGGATGCGAATCAGATTCCTGTCGGCATGAAGATGTATCCTGAAACGAATCGGAAAAAGCCTGTACTGAGAGATGTGCTGAAAGACCTGAAGGAAAGACATGAAGTACATGGAAAAAAACCATACGCGTAGCTGATAAGGGACTGAACTGTTCAGAGAATATACTTTCAGCTTTGACAAACGGTGATGGATACCTCTTTCCAAGTCCGTCAAGCAGTTACCTGAAACAGAAAAGATATGGGTCCTACTACCTAATGACTACACAGCAATCAAAGACAGCAATGGTGAAATCATTTATTACTGTAAAGAATGTATTGATGAATTCCCATACACATATACAGATGAAAATGGGAAAAAGAAAAAAGTAAACATCAAAGAAAAAAGAGTCGTCACATACAATCCAACACTGGCAAGAAAGCACAAATATGAAATAAACAAGCTGGTAGAAAAAGCCAAAGGTCTATCCGTATCACTAGCAAAGAAGAGTGAATATGGAGAAAGTGCAAAATACGTCACTTTCAGATCTACTTCAAACGGAAAAGAAACAGAAGATAAAGTAAAGGCCATCATCAATCAGGAAACGATAGATAATGACTTGAAGTTGGCCGGATACAATATGCTTGTCACATCTGAAATAAAGGCAGATGCCAGACAACTATATGAAACATACCACAATCTGTGGAGGATAGAAGAATCATTCAGGATCATGAAATCAGATCTAGATGCAAGACCTGTTTATCTACAACTCGAGAATACAATAAAGGGACATTTCTTAATATGTTATCTTACCGTACTGCTGCAGAGAATATTTCAATTCAAAGTTTTGGAAAACAAATATCCCTCTTCAGAACTGAATGAATTCTACAAAGGATTCCAGTTAGTTGAAGGAGAAGACAGTTACACAAACATATCCATAGGAACCAACTTCATTACTGAATTATCCGACATGACAGGATTACCTTTAGACAATTATTTCTTATCTCCAACAAAACTAAAAAAGGTGTTGAACTATAGATTCTAATCTGTAGTTTTACACCATTTTTTAATGTTCAACTCTAAAGTCAGGTTATACGCCCATGCATTTCTTCTTGCAAGAATTGCGTTAATAAATTAACAAAGGGTTAGATACGAATATCTAACCCTTTGAAATAGATTGTAATGCTTGTTCTAAAACAGCCACTGTCATTGTTGATTTTTCTAACCACGCATTCATCTGTTCTGTATTTTTTGTGTCAATGATTTCCTGCATATATAGGAATTCATTTTTCATTGGATCTTCCTCTGCAACAACATCAATCTCTTCCGTAAGATTTGTCAGTCGATCATATCGCTCTCCATATCTTACATATCCCGGTCTTTCAGGATAAACGATTGTGCCATCTTCTGCTTGAATGATCACAAATGGATCAGATGTTGAATCTTTCGCGGCAGTACATATCGCTTGAAAGTCTGGATACTCCATAATCAATATGCCTGATGTATCTACACCATTTTCTGCTAGGTTTGGATAATACTGCACCTTCTTTGGTAAGCCAAATAAACCTACAACAAAATGGATATTATATACATTTAAATCCATAAGAGCTCCACCACCATATGCTTTATCAAAGGTTGGCGTAATAGTACCCTTTCTAAATTCATCATAACGACTAGAGTACTTGCTATAGTTAGCTTGTATGAGTTTAATTTTCCCAATCTTTTTGTAACTCATCCTTAAGATGTTCATAGTTTTTTTACTGTATCGAGAAAGGATAGCTTCAAATAACATGCATTCATGTTCTAGCGCTAAAGTATGTAGTTCCTTAGCTTCTGCAGTAGATATAGTAAAAGGCTTTTCTACGATAACATGTTTTCTTGCAAGGATTGCATCCTTTGCATATTGGTAATGCAAAGCATTTGTTAAACCAATATAGACAGTATCAAATGAATCATCATTTAGAAATGCATGATAATCTGTATATTGATTTTGTATCTGATATTTCTCAACAATTGGTTTTCCCTTTGCTTCATTGCGACACCATAACGCTGTTACTTTAATCTCAGCTCGCAACATCGCTTCTATTGCAATAGGAACAATCATCCCATTTCCAACGATACCCACCTTCATAGACTTTTCTCCCTTTAGTCGATTAGTCCAAAGTGCTTGAATGCATGGTAAATGCCATCATCCAAAATATCTTTAGTAACATAATCTGCAATCATCTTAACACTCTCTGACCCGTTTCCCATCGCAACGGAAGTTCCACAATAGGACAACATCGAAATATCATTTCCACTATCGCCAATACCTATCGCATCACTGCGATCAGCACAGAAATGTTCTAGAACTTTCTCAATGCCGGTTCCCTTATTGATATCTTTATTGGTGATTTCTGCTCCATAAAATTTCTTGATAGGGTCTTCGATAACTCGCGTGAGGATATATTGACTGTGTAGAGCTTTTTCTAACTGGTCAAATTCATGTCCATCTTCGCTGTATATACAGATTTTGTATATTTCATCATCTTCATGTGCCGCTTCTTCTGGATAGATACAGTTTGCCATCGCATTCTGTACTTTCTCCTCATGACTTGCATTCGGTAGTGAGAAATATTTGAGTAAGAATTCATAACCTAATTCATTTCCGTACGCTCCTGCATTTCCTTCTAATCCATACCCTAGTTTCATACCATTAATCATATCTTTTAAATACTTCAGTTCATCTTTTGGGATTGGACTATCATAGATACATTTACGATCAGCGTAAACTTTCGCACCAGCCGCAAGGATATAACCATCAATATCATATTCTAGATATGTTACAATCTCCGCTAGACTTCTTCCTGTACATAAGAATATTTTATGACCATTCTGTCTTGCTTTATGGATTGCACGTAAAGCACTCTCAGGTGTTTCATTGGTTGTTGGACTATATAAGGTGCCATCAATATCTAGAAATATATATTTTGTCATATATCAAATCCTCCGCCTCTATTATAGCCAAAAAACAGACTGGCTTGTGCCAATCTGTTACATTCCTTGGATATTTGCTTTTTTAATTCTGCTCATTAGTACTGGAACCATCAATAAGCAGACAATCATCGTCACTAAGTTATACCAAAGATTATAACCTAGGGAGAATGTCCACGCTGGTAAGCTTCCTGCTGCAGTACCCTCTGCCCAGAAATAAGCACCGGAAATAACCGTTGAGAAGTACTTGATAACCATCACAATTACAATTCCAAAGTGACCCTTTGTACTTGTTAGGAATAGACCTAGTGCAATCACTAAGCCCGCTAGTACGATACCACCTACTAGAGCCATTAGATTCATACCGTAAGAATAATAAATTGCAGCACAAGCAGACAGCCCAATGAGAGATACTACAGTTAATACAATAGGTTTGCTTGCATGTTCAAATGGTTTAAAGAGTGAAACCATTCCAACAATACTGATTGGTAGTACATAGTCTAATACAATCTGTATTGGTTGCACAAAATACATCGGGAAACCTAACACAATTGTCAGTAAGAATGAAGCCAGTCCACACAGTGCTCCATACTTCCAACCAAGATGATACGATGCAATCATCAGTGGAATTAGCTCCAGTTCAATAGATCCACCATTTGGCATCTGTAGGAAAGGTATCATATTTCCTACCATTTAGCGCTACATATAACGCCATGTAGATTGCCATGAATGCAATCTTTTTAATCTGATCGTTTTTCATAAAAAAATACACCTCCATTTTGAAGGCGCAAGGAATTAAAAACTGAACTCCCTACGCTAGCTTTACCTAGATCAGGTGATAAGGGTTTTTCTCAGCATGCATGCACCCCTGTTCACGAGTTTAATCATATCACTTTTCGAAGTGAAATAAAAAGAATATTGTTTGGATGCCCCGTCCTTGCAATATTCTTTATTATTTCGCATATTCCAGTGTAATTTGAGGAGGACACGGATATGCATGGATTTTTCCGGACATTATGTCAATTAGATTTTTTACAAGTCTGCCCATGACCTGTAAATAAAGGGTTCCGGAACACGCAGGTACTGATGCATAAAGGAGTGTGTGATGGAAAGAGTGAGACATCAGTTAGCCTGTGCTAACTGTATGTTAGCAAACACTAACCCTCCTGTCAACAAAGATTATCATTTTTTTGAAAAATTTCTCCTATAGATTATGCCGATTATAAATTTTATCAATCATTTATGAACTTTCCGCACAGAATTACCTATTATTTAGATATAGAGAATATATTTAATATCTCTTATATATTTATATATTAAAATCACTTTCAAAATCATAATAATCTGTCCAAAGCTCACATTGTGCCATAACAGTCTGAACAGCGTCCTCCATACCCTCAGGTGGATACTTATGTTTCTTTAATAGCTTTTTAATAAGCATACGCATTTTCGCTCTTGCTGAATCGCGTTTCTGCCAGTCAATTGTTTTATTATTGCGTAAAGTATCTGCTAATTCTTTTGTGATTGCTATTAGATCTTCATTCCTGTAAAAATCGTGAATTGCTTGTGGTTTTGTTAATGCATCATAAAACGCAAGTTCATTACTTGTGAGACCCAATTTGTCTCCTTCTTTATTTGCAGCAGCAATCTCTCTAGCTAGTTTTAGCATTTCTTCAATTACTTCTTCATTTGTTAGCATTCCGTTAAGATATGAATTAACAGCTTTCTGCATAATCTCGCTAAATTTTTCTGATTTTACAATGTTTGTTCGACGATATATGTAAACCTGTTCTGCAATCAACTTTTTCAAAAGTTCAACTGCAAGATTTTTTTCTTTCATTTTTGCGACTTCTTGGAGAAATTTTGGGTCAAACAAAGAGAATTCCTCTTTTATATCCGAAAATAAATTTATTACTCCATCACTTTTAATACTTTGTTTTTAAAAAGCTCGCTTATTCTTTCATTCATTTCTGGTAAAGAAATCTTTTTACCTAATCCAGTATTAGTTAGTCGGAGGACAAGTACCCTTACAGCTTCAAAGAAGGCCGCTTCAAATCTATCATTTTCATCGACCAAGGAAGAACATAATGAAAGTGCTTGATGAAGTATTAGAGCTTCTTTTACAAAAAGAATCTTTATCGTCAACTTTTTCTCTTCCAATTATGAAATTAACAGCACCACTAATAATTTTAGCTCTTTCAAAAATCCGTACCATTTCTAAATATTGTATAATCATACCCATAAAACTTATCGCGACAAACCTCCAATTTTTCCAAGAATTTTGGATATGCAACTTTTGCAACATCGGTATTCCCATAATTCTTTTTATCACGAGAAGTATAGTCATTCATTGCTTGTTTCAAAGCTGTGGCAATCCCTACATAATCGACTATCAACCCACCCTCTTTATCACGGAATACGCGATTAACGCGAGCAATAGCTTGCATTAGATTATGTCCAACCATCGGTTTATAAACATACATTGTTGCTAGCGATGGTACATCAAACCCCGTCAGCCACATGTCAACTACAATTGCAATTTAATTGACTGTTATTATCCTTGAACTTCTTTGCCAATTCATCTTTATGGTGCTTATTGCCAATAATCTTTCTCCACTCTTCTGGATCATTATTTCCAGAAGTCATCACCACACCAACTTTTTCTGTCCAATTTGGTCTAAGTTCTAATATTCTCTTATATATTTTCATGGCAATTGAACGCGAATAGGCTACAATCATTGCCTTACCAGTAAGCAAGTTCTCACGATTATCCTCATAATGAGCAAGGATATCACAAACAAGAGAATTTATAGTTTTTTCATTTCCAAGTACAGCTTCAATCTTCCCAAGATCTCTTTTGCTCTTTTCAATGACTTCATTATCTGCATTTAGAGCCATTAGGTCATACTCTTCGTCAATTAATTTCAATGTAGTTTCATCTAAGTTTAATTTAATGACACGACTTTCGTAATATACAGGGCGAGTTGCACCGTCTTCAACCGCTTGCGTCATGTCGTATATATCAATATAATCGCCGAAGACCTCACGAGTGCTGCGATCTTTTGATGAGATAGGTGTTCCTGTAAAACCGATGTACGTGGCATTTGGAAGTGTATTACGAATAATTCTTGCTGTTCCAATTATACGTTTTGCCACTTCATCTCCATGTTCATTTTTAGTAATCTTAATCTTTTCAGCAAGCCCATATTGTCCTCTATGAGCTTCATCAGCCATAACTATAATATTTTTGCGTTCAGACAGAGGCTCATTAGACTCCTCAAATTTCTGCATGGTAGTAAAGATTATTCCGTTTGCCTGTCTTCTAGACAATAAGGTTTTTAGATTTTCTCTGCTTTCTGCCTGCACCGGTTCTTGTCTTAGAAAATCTTTGCATTTTGCAAACTGACCATAAAGCTGGTCATCAAGATCGTTTCTGTCAGTAAGAACAACAATCGTCGGACTATCTAATGCCTCTTGCAATAAATGAACATAGAAAACCATTGAAAGTGATTTTCCACTACCTTGGGTATGCCAAAAGACACCACCCTTACCATCAGTAATTGTAGCGTGTTTTGTAGATTCAATTGCTTTTCTTACTGCAAAATACTGGTGGTATCCCGCAAGAATTTTGGATATACTAGTGCCTTCATTAGAAAAACAAATAAAGTTTTTAATAATATCAAGTAGTCTTTCTTTTTGAAAGATTCCCTCGAAAAAAGTATCAAACTGGGCATATTGTGTATTTTCATAATTGCCGTCTTTTGTTTTCCACTCCATAAATCGGTCTTCACCAGAAGTAATAGTTCCTGCTTTAGACGTCAATTGATCACTCATAACACAGATGGCATTATAAATAAACATTGATGGAATTTCTTGCATATAATTACGGAGCTGCCTATATGCTTCGGACACATCTGTTTCTTCTCGTGATGGAGATTTGAGTTCAATTAAGACAACCGGTAAGCCGTTCAAAAAAAGAATAATGTCTGGGCGTTTGTTACTATTCTCAATGAAAGTCCATTGATTTGCTATGATAAAAGAATTGTTTCTAGGATTTTTATAGTCAACTAGATAAACAATAGAAGAATGTTCTTCCCCATTGGCAAAATATCTTACGGGTATACCATTTTGCAGATAGTCCATAAATACAGCATTTTTCTGTACAAGTTCTCCATTTTCAAAGTTCTTGATTTTAAATAACGCGTCCTGAATAGCATCATCCGGAGCACCATTATTCAAGCGATGCAGAGAATCAAGTAGAACTTCTTCATATAGCGGATTGTAAAAGTCTCGTTCAATATTAGGACCATACAAATAATCATATCCAAGATTATTTTGAAATAAGTCAATTATTGAATTTTTCAAAATTGGCTTCCATGAAAAAAATTTGGCACTATTATTCACTCCCCTTCGATAATTTACTTGCTATCTTTATAACATTTTTCACTGATATAGTTAGATTCTTTCTTTGCTTCTTTTTTTATTTAATCCATTTTTTTCATTAATTCTTTTTTTGGACACCAACCCTAAATCTGCCCATTACAGATTCTTGCTTATTCCAATCAATAGTAGAAACCCACACTTCTATTAATCCCCATATTTTTTTGTATATCAAAATGATATTTTTTTACTTAAATCTTTAATTACAGCATCTTTAAAGCTCTTCTTTTTTTATTACGTTAGAACTAATCTCTGTATCAGTTCTTATTATTTTTTTATATCCGTTGAATCAAATTTTTTTCAAATTCTAATGGGATCTTTGATTCAGTATTTTTTTCTTATTTTTTTATAACTTAACTGATGTTCTAACTCAGGAAATAAGGTTGCCTCATTTATATTATAAGTATCCAATTCATCCAGTATTTCCTTCTTTTTTTCTCCTGGAACATAGAAAAAAATGTTTCATCAAATTCATCTCGTAAATCTTTATATCCTTTTTCTATATATGAATTAACAATAGATCCTGTATAAACAAAAATTAAAACATGCTGCTAACAAAAAAACATTCCACATTGTCTCGATAATCTTTCGTTACTATATGGCGGGGTTACGATATAGTTATTTTGAATAAAATCTATAAATTCTTTTGTAATATTCTTCTGATTTCCATTTTACTTCATCATCTTTTTGATATTACATGTTTCTTTACAAGTTGTTTCAATATGGACTCAAGAGTATTATCCTTTGACAGTTCTATCTGAGATAAAGCGGATATGATTTTTATACTTAGTTCATTTGCAGATACAGCATATTGCTTATTAAAAAATATTACACCATTCGCTTCTTGAGGTATTTTTTTCTTCTTTGCCGTCCACCTCAACATAACAAACATCCCCATATTTTTCACAAGCAAAATATAGGGCCACTAATGGATTAGTAGTTAAATCCAGCAATCTTGTACACATTCCGTAATGCTGGTATTTTGTCATAATTTCAAAATCGTTATTTATAGAAATAAATTCATGTGGTGCCTTTAATAGAGGCATTTGCATTAATGTATGTTCAACAGTTAAAAAAATCATCTCTAAAAAAATACTCGGCATAACTTTCCAGAAATCTGTTTTTTTGTCCTCTGAAATACAGTTCCTGGTTGCTACCATGCAACTCATCCTTTAGCCTATTTATTTCATCAATAAAAGAACTTACAGAAGTTATCTCAATTCCATGCTTTTCGATCTCTTCTTTATTAACTATTATTTCTTCCATATTTACGACTCCTTACAATACAAACAATAATTTAGAGCAGCAATCAGTGCTTTTTATTCAAAAATGGTTTATTGAATTTGATAATACTTCAAGAAAAAAATGCTTGAAACTCAATTTGGCTTAATACCGGATTCATTCAAGCTACTAAAAATGGAGAACTGCCGTTAGTTATAACCGATTATGTTGCTAACGGAAGTTTTGCATCACTAAAAGCGAAATGTGACTTTATATCAAAAAGAAACTATGCATATTTCATACGCAATACTGACTTGAAATCAGGAACATTTTGGGGTGTTTGTAGATGAACATTCATATAAATTCCTCTCGAAATCAACATTATATGGAGGAAATAATCATCTCAAATGTAGGGGATATCGGAGTGTATTCTTATGTCCAAAGTTAGATAAAGCCGATGACACTCCGAAACAACATAATAATGCTTCGCCCTGAGCAAGAGAATTTACGTTATTATCTTTATATTTGGTTTAAGTGGTTGTATGGTCAAACACTCATTCAGGGAATTAAAGGAGGTTCTGCTCAGCAAAATTTAATAAAACTGATTTTTAAGAATCTGCAATTTTTCTACCTCCTGACGATCTATTAGAGCAGTTTCATCAAATTGTTAAACCAATGTTTGAACTCATGGATGAGAATATAGTCGAGAATCAGGCTCTAACAATCATGCGCGATACTCTTTTTGCCAAAAATAATACGTGGAGAATTTGATGTCTCATGTGTAGATGAGTTTCTAAGCTGATAAATTATTGTTTATCGCATTATTCAGTTCTATTTTTCTCATCAATATCATCTAAATAATTTGCAATCTTTTTTTCTGAATTTTTCAAAGGTGGTAAAAAAATTTTTTTGTGGCTTTAACCGTTTCGATTTTTAAGATTATTAACAACTGATCCTGTAGCAATGGCTTTAAATTGGTTTTGAGCAAAATTGGATATTAAAAAATAGTATAGATAATTTCTATCCAATACTTCTTCATTGGGTCGCAATCTTAACCAACCATCGTGAATATATCCATTAATCAAAGTGATGAATGCTCTTCCAAACTCATTGAGTTTGATAATATCAAATCACCAGCGACTACTTCTCTTGTTTTTGGAATACCTGAAGGTTTTATTTTTTCATTTGCATGTCTAAAATACTTATCACATTCATTTACATCGCCTATTTTAAGCCAGTTCACTCCCTCTTCATCAGTAGTAATATACTCGATAATAGGGCGTGGAGAGCCCCCACGTACCACCTCACAAACATCTCCTAAATCTACCGATTTACCTATCATTGATTCTAAGCCTCCTACCCTACATATTTCCTATGTGCCATTTTGACATTACTTTGTTTTACCATTGCATACTGCAAGGTTGTATCTATTTTCCTATGCCCCAAGAGCTGCTGAAGCTGCTCGATAGGCATTCCTTTGTCTATTGCCATAGTTGCAAGTGTACGTCTAAACTTATGAGGATGTACCTTTTGCAAGCCTAATTTTCTTCCATATTCCCTTAATCTAACTTCAACTCCTCCAATTCTTAATCTTTCATGTGGTGATTTCAAGGATACAAACAATGCTGGATTATCATCTATTCTACTTTTTAAGTAATTCTGTAAATGTATCTTTGATCGAGCATCAAAATAAACCACTCTTTCTTTACTACCTTTGCCAAAAACGATACATTCTCTCTCATTAAAATCGATATCATTTCGGTTTAGCAAAACCATTTCTCCAACACGCATACCAGTTGAAGCAAGTAAATCTATAATGGCTAAATCTCGTAACTCAGTACAGTTATCTCTCATCAGTTCCAACATTTCATCAGAATATGTTTCTTTAATATTTGTTCCAGTTTTAACTTTGTGTATACGTCGTACTGGACTTTTCAAAATATAATCCTCATCCTCCAACCAAGAGAAAAAACTTGAGAGAATACGACGAATATTATCAATTGTAACTTTACTTGACTTCTTTTTCTCTTGATATTGTATTAAATATCTTCTTATATCATCAGTAACTATATGTTTAACATCTTTTTGAAGTTCACTCAACATAACATCAATAGTCGCCTTATAGTATTTCAGTGATTTCTCAGAACAACCCTCTATACGTTTTGCAGATAAGAATAGTTCTACAAAGTTCTGATCTGAGGTTTTCGTTTGCCGTTTGTTTTCTGTTACGTCATACTTTACAAGTGTATATCGTAGAATCTCTTGCAATTTCTCATTTTGTGCATTATTCAAGTACGGCAACATCCCTTGAATAACATCTTTAATTAATTCTTGTTTCATAGTTAAATCCTCCTTCATTATTCTCAGAGAACAACTATAGGATAGCAATCCCCCAATATTAACTATCGCACTCCCGTGAAAGCTATAGGATAGTTTACTAAACAATAATTTATCAGCTTAGAAATCATCTACACATGAGACATCAAATTCTCCACGTATTATTTTTGGCAAAAGAGTATCGCGCATGATTGTTAGAGCCTGATTCTCGGCTATATTCTCATCCATGAGTTCAAACATTGGTTTAACAATTTGATGAAACTGCTCTAATAGATCGTCAGGAGGTAGAAAAATTGGCAGATTCTTAAAATCAGTTTTATTAAATTTTGGTTGAGCAGAACCTCCTTTAATTCCCTGAATGAGTGTTTGACCATACAACCACTTAAACCAAATATAAAGATAATAACGTAAATTCTCTTGCTCAGGGCGAAGCATTATTATGTTGTTTCCGAGTGTCATCGGCTTATCTAACTTTGGACATAAGAATACACTTCCGATATCCCCTACATTTGAGATGATTATTTCCCCTCCATATAATGTTGATTTCGAGAGGAATTTATATGAATGTTCATCTACAAACACCCCAAATGTTCCTGATTTCAAGTCAGTATTGCGTATGAAATATGCATAGTTTCTTTTTTGATATAAAGTCACATTCGCTTTAAGTGATGCAAAACTTCCGTTAGCAACATAATCGGTTATAACTAACGGCAGTTCTCCATTTTTTAGTAGCTTGAATGAATCCGGTATTAAGCCAAATTGAGTTTCAAGCATTTTTCTTGAAGTATTATCAAATTCAATAAACCATTTTTTGAATAAAAGCACTGATTGCTGCTCTAAATTATTGTTTATCGCATTGTTTAATTCAATCTTATCATCTATCATTTCTAAATATCGTGCAATTATCTTTTGCACTTCTGCATCTTCTGGAATGTTAACTTCTAGTCTATTAATATCATCCCTATTTACAGAGCCAAATACTGTACCACTCTCTTTTTTTAGTAAATATGGAACATAATATTTCATTAGATAGAACAAAAAACTTTGATTTCCATTTTTCATTCTCAATGAGCAAACACCACGGCCTAAACATACATTCACTGGCGCAATATTAAGAGCTCCAACTGGTGCTCGAACACTCATTATCACATCACCAGCTCTTGCAATCTTTGGTGCTACTGTTGTGTAAGTATCAAAGGTAGGATATTTAAACCCAAATGTTCTATTTCCTTGCAAAAAAGGAAGGCCTTTCTTTTCTGTGTTATAGTATTCCGATTTAGGTGATTGTCCCATTATTACATCTGCAATTTCTTCCAATCTATATCTCATACCCAATTGCTCCTAGTTTCTTACGGATTTCATCTTCTAATTCATGAGATTTTTCGAACATGCCTGACAATTCTGATGTTAATCTTGTCATCTTTTCCTCAAAAGGTTCTCCATCATCCTTCTGCTCTTCAAAACCTACATATCGACCTGGAGTTAAAATATAATCTTGTTTTGCAATATCTTCTATTGTTGCTATAGCAGAGAAGCCTTTTTTCTCCTTTAGCACCCCATTTTGAAAGTCCTCAAATGTCTTTGCCAATAAGTCAATATCTCCGAGGCTCCCATCTTCTTGTATTCCTTCCGTAAAATCTCTATGTTTTCTATCCACCATGTATCCCATCTTTCTGGCATCAATGAGTAGCGTCTTTCCTTTTTGCTTTTTATTTTTGGAAATAAACCATAATGTAACAGGAATAGTCACACTATAGAATAACTGTGTTGGTAACGCTACGATTCCTTCAATGAGATCATCTTCTATAATCTTTTTCTAATTTCACCTTCTCCAGATGACTGCGATGATAGTGCTCCATTTGCAAGCACTAAACCAATCTTTCCATTTGGTGCAAGGTGGTAAATCATATGTTGTATCCATGCATAGTTCGCATTTCCTGATGGTGGAACACCATATTTCCACCTAGGATCATCTTTTAACTTATCTGCTCCCCAGTTAGAAAGATTAAAAGGTGGATTGGCCATAATAAAATCTGACTTTAATGTTTTATGAATATCGTTAAAAAATGTGTCGGCATGATAAGAGCCAAAATTAGCATCGATTCCTCGGATTGCCATATTCATTTTTGCCATCTTCCATGTATCGGCGTTTGATTCTTGTCCATAAACAGAAATAATCCCTCGATTATCACTGTGTGCTTGTACGAACTTTTCACTTTGTACAAACATACCACCACTTCCACAACATGGGTCATACACACGACAATTATTGAATGGTTTCAAAATAGCCACTATAGTCTTAACAATACTTGAAGGCGTATAGAATTCTCCGCCCTTTGCACCTTCATATGCAGCAAATTGAGCAATACAATATTCATATGTTCTACCTAATAAATCCTTACTCAATTCTGTGCCATCCATTTTTATTTCATTGGTGAATAAGTCAACAACTTCCCCCAATACCCTTTTATCTAAATCAGGACTTGCATAATTTTTAGGCAATACATTCTTTAAACTTGTGTTTTCCTTTTCGATTGATCTCATTGCATTATCAATCACCGTACCAATTTCAGGTGTATGCGCAGCGGAAGCTATCTTGCTCCAACGAGCTTCTTCTGGTACGTAGAAGATATTCTCTTCTGCATATGCATCCCTATCATTCTCAAAACCTTCGCCTTCTTTTAAAAGTTCATCATAACGTCTTTCAAAGGCACTGGATATATAGCGAAGAAAGATAAGTCCAACAATTACCTTTCTATATTCAGCAGCAGGAATATGACCCCAAAGAACACAAGCTGCATCCCAGATTTGTTTTTCAAAACCAATATTCGTATTATTTTTTTACTAACCATGTTACTATCCTCTTCGTAAATCTTTCCTTATATTAATAGAATACACTAAAAAGAATACACCAAAACCTATGATGGATATTTTTTTCTCCAATTTATTTGAACAAACTATCTCTTTATTATTTGTATCTTTTTCATAGCATATTATGACTTACGTGTGTCAATCACTCATCTTTTGAATGAGTTCATATTGGTTGCTTGTCATTCTAAAGTGTGCAATTCCACAGTTTGGAACTGGATGAACACCTAACTCGGAGGCTTCTTGGAAGATGTCCTCCTTCTTTAATCCAAATAAGGCTTCTAGACATACAAGATAGAAGTCTCCGTGAGAAACCAGTAATACTTTTATCTTGATCTTGATGCGTATCATAGATTTCGTGGAAGATAGAATTCATGCGCTTTGTGACATCGTTATACTCCTCGCCACCGACATCCCCATAATGCGTATCCATAAAGCGTTTGCCACTAGGATCTGCCTCTTTGAATGTCATGCCTTCAAGGTCACCATAGTTAACTTCACAAATCTTTTTGGTATAGATAATATTTCCTGGGTGATACTGAGCGATGATTTCCGCAGTATCACGCGCTCTTTCCGCTGTTGAAACATAAATCATAGAGAAAGGTATCTCCTTTAACTTCTCAGCTGCCTCTTGTGCTTCTTGAATTCCCTTTTTCAGTTAAAGGACTATCACATCTGCCTTGCATACGCTCTTGGACATTAAATCTTGTTTCACCATGGCGCATCAAATACATATCAATTGTCTTTGGATGATAGATTTGACGATATTCATTCACATTAATTGGCTCTTGGTCTAAAAAGAACTTTCCATCCTTATAATGGAATATCAACATACCTGTATTCGGCATGAGCCAACGATCTTGTGCCTTACAGCGTTCTACATAATCATCTAGATTCATTCCAAATAGGATTTCTAAAATACGTACCGCATACGCACCATGACCAACCAATAAAATTGTATCGCCATCACTAGATTCCTCAACGATGTTCTGCATTGTTGTACGAACTCTTTGCGCAAATCCTGAATTTGTTTCCCCACCTTCTGATGACCAATCATCAAAGAACGGAGAGTCCAAGACCTCTTCCTTACGTGCACCATCTAAAGAGCCAAAGGAGAACTCCTTCAAGCCTTTGGTAAGGATTAATGGAATATCATGATACTTACAGATTTCTTTCGCTGTATCCCAAGCTCTTTCAGAGGTAGAACAATATGCTCGATTAAACGGCACATTTCTGAGTGCGGACGCAACGTTTTCTGCCTGTTGAATACCCTCATCTAACAGTGGACTATCACACCAGCCCTGCATACGCCCTTTCAGGTTAAATAAGGTTTTTCCGTGTCTAACAAAGTAAAATTTCAATTCCATGTATTTTGTACCCCAATTCTTTGTATTTTTCTCTTATTTTTTTCACAAATAATGTTGGTAATAAACGCCGAGAATACTATAATATTTTTAGTCGCTATGATAGTATCATATACGTATATACTACATTCTGAAAGGGCATTATGAATTTTCTTAGAAATAAACTACATCTAACATATCCACAGATGATTATTCTGGGATTCGGGGCGATTATCTTATTTGGTGCATTGTTACTGACAACACCGCTTGCTAGTCAATCTGGTCAATGGACACCATTTATCAACGCACTATTTACATCAACGTCGTGTGTTTGCGTAACGGGATTGATTGTCTACGACACCGCTACATATTGGAGCTTCTTCGGACAGCTTGTCATTATTATTCTAATCCAGATTGGTGGCCTTGGTGTTATAACGGTTATCACATCCTTGGCGCTTATTACTGGTAAACGCATTGGATATCTTGCTCGTTCTACTTTAGCAAACTCCATCTCAATCTCAGCTGTTGGTGGAATTATCCGCTTACTGCACTTTATCTTTAAGATTACATTTATGGTGGAAGGTTTCTTCGCCATACTCATGTCATTTATATTTATACCGGATTTTGGGCTCGTCAAAGGTATTTGGTATAGTATCTTCCATTCAATCTCTGCTTTCTGTAATGCAGGCTTTGACTTAATGGGTGTACGCGAACCATTCTCATCCCTAACAAGTTATGTGTCCAATCCAATTATTAATATCTCAATTATGTCTTTAATTCTGATTGGTGGATTGAGCTTCTCCACTTGGGCAGATATCAAAGAATATAAGTTCAAACTACATCGTTATCACATGCAGTCTAAGATCATCTTGTTAATGACCGCAATCCTAGTCGTATTCCCTGCAATCTACTTCTTCTTTGTGGATTTTACAGGCATGCCTTTAGGGTCAAGAATCCTAGCATCCTTCTTCCAATCTGTAACACCACGTACTGCTGGATTTAATACAGTAGACCTTACAAAAGATGACTGAATCCAGTATCTTCTTACAGATTATATTAATGTTAATTGGTGCTGCACCAGGTTCTACTGGTGGTGGTATGAAGATAACAACCTTCTTCGTATTAGTCACAACAAGTATGGCAATCTTTAGAAATCGTTCCCGTACAGAGAGTTTCGGTAGAACAATCCCAGAAACAGTCGTACGTAACGCTGCCACAATCTTGATGTTATATATCTCATTATGTGTAGGTGCCGCAATGATTATTAGTGTCATTGAGAATGTTCCAATGGTAACCGCAATGTATGAGACCGCATCCGCAATCGCTACCGTAGGTTTAACCCTTGGTATCACACGTGATTTAACGATTATTTCAAGAATCATCTTAATCTTCCTAATGTTCGCTGGACGTATTGGAGGACTTACCCTGATTTATGGTATGTTCCCATTCCGCAATCAATGCTTAGGTAGATGTATTGAAGAAAATGTAGCCGTAGGCTAAATAGGAGAGAGTATGAAACAGATTTTAATTATTGGTATGGGGCGTTTTGGCCGTCATATTGCCCGCAAGTTAAATGATTTAGATATTCAGGTATTAGGTATTGATAATGATGAAGATAAGGTAAGAGAAGTATTACCTTATGTCACAAACGCCGAAGTTGGTGATGCGACAAACCAAGATTTCTTAAAGACACTAGGTCTTAAGAATTTTGATGTTTGTATCGTTGCGGTTGGTGATAACTTCTTAGCTTCCCTAGAAATCACTTCTTATCTCAAGGAGTTAGGCGCAAAGAAAGTTGTATCCCGTGCTGCACGAGATACACAAGAAAAGTTCTTATTACGAAATGGCGCAGATGCAGTTGTATATCCTGAAAAGTTAATGGGTAACTTAACTGCCATGCGTTATAGCAGTGATAATATCTTTGACTACATTCAAATCGGCAAAGACTTCGCGGTATTCGAAATCGCTGTACCTAATGAATGGTTAGGTAAGACAATCGGTCAGGTTGATGTACGTAAACACTACAACATCAACATCATTGCGATTAAGAAAGATGACGATATCTCTGTTACACCAGGTGCTTCTCATATACTCAACTCTGAAGAATCCTTATTAGTATTAGGAAAAGACAAAGATATCCGCAGTGCTTTCCATATCTTAGGTTAGTTCTCTTTCGATTGTCTTCGATATGCAATATCCCCTCCTTCATTTTGATAGGTATGACTTGGGGATATTCCAAAATGTTTCTTATACAATCGACTAAAAATATAATGGATCTTGATATCCTACATTCCAAGCAGCCTCCGTTACTGAATAACCCTTCAGTAATAAATCGGCTGCTTTTCTTAATCGCAAACGAATTAGATAGTCAATTGGACGAATATGATAGACTTTATTGAACTTATAGGAGAAATGTGCCTCATCCATCTGTGCAGCTTTGGCTAAATCCTTTAACTTTAGATTCTCATGATATGAAGTTTCCATCAGTTCAATCGCATTTTCAATCTGTAATAATTCCTGATTGATATATGAATATCCAAAGGAACTAAGAATCAGTTGTTGAGCGATTAGGTTACGTTGAATCTGGTCATCCCAGTTTGCACGCATGACACTATTCTTCAAACGATTTAATAACTCAATAAAACTACTATCTTGAAGTGAAGAAATTTTATATACCATATTCATGATGTCGCTACTACCGTGCCATGGAACCTCTGGATCGTAATAAATATTCAAATGGACAAACGGTTCCTTTGAAGTAACTTCAAATGTAACTCTTTGATTTTTCGCCCCGTGAATAATATCGTTTGAACTAGCATGGAATGTTTGGTCATTAAAAAGAAATGATTGCGGATCCCGAAAGAGGGTAAATAAAAGGCACTATGCGTTGTATCATAGGAAATCTGTTTTCTACTTTCTTTGGTCTGTAAAGAAATTCCCGTAATTAATAACTTACGACTGGTATATTCTTTCTGACAAGCAATCACAAAATCCTTTTTTTCTGCATACTTTCACCTCTTTTTTTATACAATCTTTCTTACATGGATAATATTTTTATATAATTATCCATGTTTTTTACTATTCTACATTTAAATTCATAAACTTTCCATTTATAATGATACGGTGGTTAGTTTGCTCTAACTAACTTAAGTGAAAGGTATGACATAAATTCAATGATAGTGAAGTCGAAACGTGATATTACATTTCCATATCTATTACTGTTCTTATGTGTCTGTTTGGGGATATCCTTACTAATTGCCGTATCTCTAGGTGCTGTAAAGATTCCTATCTTAGATACATATCAAATTATCATCAAGCAAATATTTCATATTGGAAATATAGATCATATTGCGAAATCTACGATTGCGATTGTTTGGAATATGCGTAGTCCTCGTGTCATTATGGGACTCATCGCTGGTGCAGGTCTTGCGCTGTGTGGCAGTACGATGCAGACGACGGTTAATAATCCCATCTGTGAACCATATATATTGGGAATCTCCGCAGGTGCAACCTTTGGTGCAACTCTCCTAATTATCCTAGGACTTAAATCATTGATTGGTTTTGGTGCCTTCCTTGGCGCAATTATCGCAACGATTATCGTATTGGTGATTGCTTCTGCAGGTAAAAAGATTACGACCACGAGCTTGGTATTATCTGGTGTTGTTGTCAATGCACTATTTAGTGCCATTTCCAACTTCATCATCTCTATCGGCGCAAACTCCGACAATATGATGACCATTAAATTCTGGACCATGGGCTCTCTTGCCAGTTCCTCTTGGGGAAGTATTCTCCTTCCATTCATCATTGTCTTAGTTGCCTGTCTCTTCTTTATGACACAACACCGCATCATGAATGCGATGTTAATGGGAGATGAAGTTGCTATCACTTTAGGTATTTCTCTTCAGAAATACAGAATGATTTACATGCTAGTCATTGCAGTTATCACCGGTATCCTCGTTTCAAGTTGTGGAATTATTGGCTTTGTGGGACTCATTACACCACACATTGCAAGAGCTCTAGTCGGAACAAGTCACCAGAAGATGATTCCTATCTCGGTAATCTTAGGCAGTCTCTTTGTCATATGGGCAGACGTACTAGCACGTTGTCTTTTAGCAAATGCAGAACTACCAATTGGTATCTTTACAGCACTGGTTGGTGCACCATTCTTTGTCTACATTGTCATCAAGAATCAGAAAGGTGGTTAAATATGGATTTAACTTGTAAAGATGTATGTTATTCCATCAAGGATAAAAAAATTCTAGACCACGTTTCCATCAATGTAGATAAACAGCGCTTCGTTACTATTCTCGGCCCAAACGGCTGTGGAAAAACAACCCTGCTCAAGAACATCTACCGTGTTCTAAAAAGAGATTCTGGTGAGATTGTATTCAACGGCAAAAGCATTGATGATTTGCATCTAAGAGAAGCCGCAAAGAAAATTGCAGTCGTAGCACAGTTCAACGAAATCAATTTCGATTGCAGTGTTAAAGATATGGTTCTTCTCGGAAGAACTCACATATCCCATTTATGCAATCGGAAACACATAAAGACTACGAAATCGTTGAAGATGCTCTCCAGAAAGTTGGCATGCTCGATAAAGCAGACCGCTCCTACCTCTCATTATCCGGAGGAGAAAAACAACGTGTTGCCTTAGCCCGTGCTATTGCACAACAACCAACCTTACTTCTATTGGATGAGCCAACCAATCACTTAGATATTCGATATCAAATTGAAATCCTACAAATCGTAAAAGACTTAAACATCAATGTTCTCGCGGTATTACACGATATTCAACTTGCATGTCGCTATTCAGATTATATCTATCTGATGAAACAAGGTACTATCCGCTATGAAGGAAAACCACAAACAACAATCACAGAACAATCGATGCACGATGTATATGGCATCAACTGTAAACTAACATGGACCCCTGATCAACAGGCATTAATAGAGTATATATGAAAGGAAAACTCATGAAAAAAATTATTAAACGCTACACTCGCTGCAGTATTATCATTCTCATTGATTGGTTGCAGCAACAAATCCACAACATCCCAAAAAGGACAGCACAACAGCTACTACAGAAAACACAGCAGAAACAAAAAGCAGAAGAAACAAAGTATCCAGTAACAATCACAACATATAACGCTGATGGCACAGAAATCCAACAGACATTTGAAAAAGCTCCAGAACACGTTATTACAAAACAACCTATCTGCCACAAAAGATCTTAATTGATTTAGGATTACAGGATAAGATTGTTGGTATGCTTGATCCAGATAACAAGGTTACAGATAGCTACGCTGAAGCAATCGAAAAAGATTCCTCACATTGGTGATAAGAAGACTGTCTCAAGAAGTAGCACTCTCCTACAACCCAGACGCAATTATCGGTAGAAATATGATGTTCTCCGACAAGTCACTTGGAACTGTAGATACATGGAACCAAAATGGTATCAGCATCTACTCCCAAAAGGCATCTGTTTCTAACATAGAACAAAGCTTAAACAACGTTATTGAAGACATCATCAACATCGGTATCATCTTCAACGTACAAGAAAAAGCAAACGCATACGCTAAGAAGCTACAAGAAAGAGTTGATTCTGTACTATCCGCAAATAAAAATCAACCAAAGGAACTAAAGAATGCACTCATCATGTGTGCATACAATGATGAAACATATGGCGCATATAAGTCAGCACTACAAGAAAGTGTTCTAAATGCATTTGGTTACACGAATATCGCAACAGGAACTTCTGGATTAACTCTAGAAAACTTAGTTACATCTGCACCAGAATTCATCATCTACGTTACAAGCGACCGCAATCAGAAGTTAGATGCTAACGCCGTAGAACTCATGAAGAATAATGCAGTACTCGCTGATGTTCCAGCAATCAAGAACGGTAAGATTCTAACAATCTCATATGATGAATTAATGGATTACGGTCCATCTGTGATTGATGCACTTGAAACAATCAACTCATTCCTAAAGAAATAAAATGATGATTCAAACAAAACTATCACTACCACAACACTACGATCCAAATTACGCATATCCACTCATTCTATGCAATGATGGTAACCTACAACATCTATACACTTGCAAAGAAAAAGCAATTCTCGTAGGACTACTACCAGAAAACAGATTAAAAGATTATACACCATGGCAAGCAGAAGCTACCAGAGCAGGCGCAGAAAACTTCGGTGGACAAGCAGATGAATATCACAATGAACTATTCAATAACGTTCTACCAGAACTTCAAAGTAGATATTCTATCGATACAAACAAAAATCATTTATGGTGGCTATTCCTTAGGGAGGATTAGCTGCTGTATATAGTTTGTATCGAACAAACATTCCTAGTGCAGTATTCTCCATCTGTGGTTCCTTCTGGTATCCAGAGTTCGTTAACTTCTGCAAAAGAAAAATCCCTGTTATCAATCAAAACGCTAGCGTTTACCTATGTAACGGGAAAAACAGAAGGTATTCATCACGACAATATTCTAGATACAGCTCCACAATGTGCAGAAGAAGTCCACACTTTGATACATGAAAAAAATTAAATGATATTACATCTGTATTCGATGATTTTTGGGCATCATGAAAATTTAACCAATCGTTATAAAGCATTGTCTGATTGGTTAGAAAAAAACAACTATAAGTACTACATTATAAAAAGGCGCTAGCAAGAATGAAGTGAACCCCAAAAGTTGGACAACAACTTAGGAGGTTCGCTTTTATTATGAAATTTACATTTGAAGACAAAGTCCAGATCTATAAGGAACGTAAACGTGGATTCACACTTTCACAACTCCATTTTTAAATGGAATATAACACGATCTAAAAATTGTATATATTGTTAGGCTAGTTGATAGACATGGAATTGATATTCTACGCCATATTCATCATGATTACTCTGCTGAATTTAAAGAAGCAGCCATCTATAGAGTATTCATACTTCATGAGTCAATAAAGAGTGTATCAATAGACTTAGGATTATCTACCGACAGTATTTTGACTAGATGGATTAAAGAATATAAAGAAAATGGATATAATGTCGTTATAAGGAAGCGAGTACGACATGCCAAAGAAGAAAACAATCGAGGAGTTAGAGAAAGAAAACAAGTTCCTACGCGAGCAGAACTTGAGGCTATTAATAGAGAACGAATTCATAAAAAAATTAGATGCCTTAGTTACGGAAAGAGAAGCACGAGAAAAGAAGAAATAGTTAGAGCGATATCGGATCTAAGGCAAGATTTTTTTCTTTGAATAAAGAACAATTTTCTGACCTTGTTCAGTTTAGGAAAAACTATGAAAATTATTATGGGATAGAAGTGAAGAGATAAAAAGCTATAAGCGTTGCTTACATTTATTAAAAAGATTTGACATAATTCGTTTACAATGGTAAACTCATTTTGAACATATTTGTTTACATCTGTAGACAACTAGGAGGAGGAGAATGAGCACAATAGAATTTAATACTTATATCACAGATGCAGAATGGGAAGTCATGCGTGTAGTTTGGGCAAAATGATCGCGTAACTAGTAAAAAAAGTCATTTCCGTATTGCAAGAAAAAATGGACTGGACACAATCCACTATCAAAACGATCTTAGGTCGATTAGTTGGAAAAGGCGTACTAAATACAGAGCATGAAGGTAGAAAGTTTATTTACACTGCCAATATTGAAGAGACAGAAGCCGCAAGGGATTATGCAGAAGATATTTTTAACCGTATTTGCAATAAGAAAGTCGGAAATGTAATAGGAAGCATCATTGAAGATCATGTTTTAAGCTTCGATGATATAGATCGACTAGAAAAAATATTAGAGATGAAAAAATCTTTCGCAGTAGAAGAAGTGGATTGCAATTGTCCAGAAGGACAATGCAAATGTCATTTACATCATCATTAAGCATAAGGAGGAATTTAAAATGAATAATGACAACAGATATTCGTCCCATAATCACCATGATTATGACGACATGGATAAGTTAAAACACGAGCATGGAATCACAGATGAACATGGAGACCATAAGGATCAACATCAAGAACATCATGCTGGGCATGATCACAGCTGCCACAGTGGGCATGATCACAGCGGGCACAGTGGGCATGATCACAGTGGGCATGACCACCATCATGGAAACTTTAAGGAACTTTTCTTAAAGTAATTGCCACTAGGAATCATTATTATGCTCTTATCCCCTATGCATGGATTTGAACTACCATTCCAGTTTACTTTTCCATATTCTGATATTGTAGTAGCTATTTTATCTACTATATTAATTATTTATGGTGGACGTCCATTCTATCAAGGTGCAGTTGACGAATTTAAACAAAAAGAACCTGGAATGATGGCACTCGTTTCTTTAGGTTTAAGTGTTTCATATTTATACAGTATTTATGCTGTGATCATTCCCTACGTAACGGGTGAACACGTGATGGACTTTTTCTTTGAATTTGCTTCATTACTATTAATCATGCTATTAGGTCACTGGATTGAGATGAAAGCTATTGGAGAAGCAGGAGACGCACAAGCAGAATTGGCTAAGTTGGTACCAAAAGATGCTCACGTTGTATTAGAAGACGATTCAATTGAAACACGACCAGTTGCTGACTTAAAGGTAGGTGATTTAATTCGTGTTCAAGCCGGAGAAAATGTGCCAGCAGACGGGATTATCGAGCGTGGCGAATCACGTTTAAATGAAGCTCTTCTAACTGGGGAGTCAAAAGCAGTAAAAAAAGGCCCTGGCGATAAAGTGATCGGGGGCTCAACAAATGGAGACGGGGTTCTTTATATTAAAGTGCTTGAGACAGGTGATCAATCCTTCATCTCTCAAGTTCAGAATTTAATTAGCCAAGCTCAAAGTCAGCCTTCCAGGGCAGAAAATATTGCGCAAAAGGTTGCAGGGTGGCTCTTCTATATTGCTGTTATTGTCGCGCTAATTGCTTTTGTAGTGTGGATGGTTATAGAAGATGTACCAACGGCAGTTATATTTACTATTACTACATTAGTTATTGCTTGTCCGCACGCATTGGGTCTGGCTATTCCATTGGTAACCGCCCGTAGCACAAGCTTAGGAGCTAGCCGTGGCTTACTAGTAAAAGACCGCCAAGCCTTAGAAATAGCTCAAGATGCAGATGTGATGATTTTAGATAAAACGGGTACTTTAACAACTGGTGAATTTAAAGTATTAGATGTAAAACTTCTTAATGACAAATATACAAAAGAGGAAATCATTGCCTTACTGTCAGGTATTGAAGGAGGATCTAGCCACCCAATTGCTCAATCAATTATAAGTTTCGCCGAGCAGCAAGGTATACGTCCAGCATCTTTTGATTCGATTGATGTGATTTCCGGTGCTGGAGTAGAGGGTAAAGCAGGTGGGCACCGTTACCAATTAATCAGTCAAAAAGCCTATGGACGTAATCTTGATATGGATATTCCAAAAGGAGCAACTCTTAGTGTCTTAGTAGAAAACGATGATGCCATTGGTGCTGTAGCTTTAGGGGACGAATTAAAACCAACGAGTAAAGAGTTAATTAATGCTCTTAAAAAGAACAATATTCAACCAATTATGGCAACAGGTGATAATGAAAAAGCGGCTCAAGGCGCGGCAGAAGATTTAGGGATTGAATATAGATCAAATCAATCTCCACAAGACAAATATGAGTTAGTTAAAACACTTAAAGATGAAGGAAAAAAAGTTATCATGGTAGGTGACGGTGTCAATGATGCCCCTTCTCTTGCCTTGGCAGATGTTGGTATAGCTATTGGCGCTGGAACTCAAGTTGCATTGGATTCAGCTGATGTCATATTGACTCAATCCGATCCAGGAGATATTGAATCATTCATTGAATTAGCACACAAAACAACTCGTAAAATGAAACAAAAACCTATTTTTGGGGAGCTGGTTATAACTTTATAGCTATCCTCTAGCTGCAGGAATTTTTGGCTCCTATTGGCATCACATTTAGCCCTGCATTAGGAGCAATTCTAATGTCTGTGTCAACAGTCATCGTCGCCATTAATGCTATTTTATTAAATTTAGATCCAAAAATAACGGTTAACAGATTGAATGATTGAAACTCCTTAAAGTATCAAGATACAATAGTTTTACAAGAAAAAGAGATATAAGTACTGGCTCTTTTGTAGAATCGTGTTGGTAGAAGTAGACGATTTTTCTACCAACACGTTTTTTTAATTTATTATAGAACTGATTTCTTTTTAAAAATCCTAAAAGCACCTATTTCAACACTTTTTATAACTTGTTATTCTATTTTTCTTGACAATAATACCACCGTCTCAACATGCTCATTTTTGTCCAAACTAATTTCCATATCTTCTTCAATGATTGGAAGTTTAAACTCGATTGATTTAAGCCGCTGACCATTAGGTTGTTTTTTTCCTCAAAAACTTAAATAGATTCCAACGATGACTTTGAAAGCATTTTTTTATCTCAATCCAAAGCTCGTTGATTCTATTCATTTGACAAAGGAAGTTTCATCACTACAATCGCTCCTTGTCCATTCTCACTGTTTTTCAGTAAAAATCTCGCCATGATGAAATTCCATAATCTTTTTCGCAGAATATAAACCAATTCCATGATTCTTCTGCGATTTTTCTACTCTTATCACCTTGATAGAAAAGTTCTGTTGCATGTGTTAAATCTTCTTTCGTGAATCCAATCCCATTATCTTTTATTTCTATATAAAAGTAATAACTGTCTGTTTCCAATTTTAGTTCCAGCAATGGCCTTTTTTTAGAATGTTCTATCGCATTGCGAATGACATTTAAAACTGCCCTTTCAAGAAGTTTCAAATCTACATTCATGATTCTGTGTTCCACTTGAATACTTTCTTTAATCGTAAGAGAATTCGTGTCTGCAATCTCACGAGCAGCTTCTTGAATACTCACTGTAACATCTTCTACAGAAATCTCTTGTAGCAAACCATATTCCCACCGATCAGACTGTCCTACTAAAGTCAGTGTCTGTGCATACTCAGAAATCCGGCTGGCATTTTTCAAAATAAAATCCACATACATTTTCTGTTCACTTGTCAAAGGCGTATTCTTCAGCAATTCTGCATTGCCTTGCACAATAGAAATAGGCGTTTTTAAATCGTGTGTTAAAGCAGATATTTGATTCCTTCGATTTTCTTCCTGCACCCAGTTTTCCTTTAAAGAATTACCTAGTGCAACTTTCATTTCGTCCATACTACATAGGACATGATTAAATTCCTTGATATTTGAACTGCCAATTTCAAAATCAAGATTTTGTTTGGCAATTTCTTCTGATGCATTCAACATTGGAACAAGCTGCTTCGATAACCTCTTAGTCCAAACAAAAGTAATGAAAACAATACTGGTAAAACTAAATACGATCAGCAAGATACCGAAAACCGTATTGAGTTTCGGAAAGTATCGCTCCATCCACGAATTGACATATTGAGGTTCAAGGGAGTATTGAACTATCAAATAACCATCTATCCTTTTTATTTCCATAAATGCGGATGAGGCAGTAGAATATACTTCCTGATTATGAAACTGTAATGCTTTTTTTCTTTTTAAGGCTTGATTCATATCCGAATCCATCACCTGTCCATCCTCAGAAAGAAGTAAAAATTTTGTATTATCCGGTAGTACAGAGGAGTCAAAAGGATCGGATTGCGATAGAACTGTCTTGCTCTCCAATATCTGCTTTTCCATGTGATCTGCTGGAAGCACAAAACTGGAGACAGAAAACAGGAAAAAGGAAAGTACAGCCAATCCTAAAGCCAGCAAAAGCCCACCACCTACACTTACTAGATATTGAATGAAAACAAATTTCAATGATTTGCCCTTATGATTTATTCCCATTTATATCCAATCCCCCATACAGTTGCAATCGGAGACTCACCAAACTGTTGGAACTTTGCTCTGATATTCTTAATATGCTCCGAAACAGCGGAAGGAGATCCAATCCCATCGAATCCGAAAACCATCTCGTAAATTTGTTCTCTGGAAAAAACTTGTCCTTTTCGCTTAGCTAAAAGCTCAGAAATCTGATATTCCGACTTTGTAAACGACATTTTTTTATATCCTTTACGTAGATTTCGTTTGCAGATAGGTCAAAACGAATATTCCCCAGATGTAAGCTGGAGTGCCTTTCTCTTTTTTCCCTGCGAAGATGAGCTTGAACTCTTGCGAGTAATTCGTTCATTCCAAATGGTTTCGTAATATAATCATCTCCACCACTTACTAACCCTTCAACAATATCAGACTCTAATGACTTTGCTGTTAAAAACAAAATCGGACAATCTACCATGCTGCGAATTTGCTTGCAATAAGAAATTCCATCTAAATCAGGCATCATAATGTCTAATAAGATCAAATCATAGCTAACCAGCTTACGCTGGTCAACCTGAGCAGGGCTTAGACAGCAGTCAACGAGATATGACTGCGTCCGCAATACATTTTTAACAAGTTCAAGCATATCCGGATCATCATCTACCACTAGAATTCTTGTCATATCCCATCCTCCTTCCTACTAAATTTATTCATTGATTGTTCTACCATTCCACCATTTAAACCAAGCCAGTGATCCAATCATCAATACAAGCAGCATTGGAATTGCAACATAAGACCATTTTATCAACTCCGTGTACATCAAGCTTTGATCGGTCATTTGTTTAGACAAAAGAAAGGTGGAAGTCAATCTTGTTGGCCAAGTACAAGGTAAGAAATACCAGATTTTATCACCTAGTCCTGTCATGCAAAGAAATGCAAGTAACATCTCAATAAATCCAAGACCAATAGAAGCACTCCCACTTATTGCAAGGGACACCCATAAGTGAATGAGATATACCGAAATGATTCCTATAAAGAGGAAAAAAATTTCTGCAACTCCATCGGCCAAGGTTTGGTTTCCAAATAACAGTGTAAATATTCCAATCGACATTGTGATTGCTACAAAACCTCCAAGCAGCAGCACACTGAGTTTACCTAAATACGATTGACTTCTTCTTTTTGTTCCTGCAAGCAAAACCTGAAATCGACCAGCTTCAAATTCCATATCAATCATTTGTGCTGTAAGCAATCCAATAATTGTTGGCAAAAGTCCACCTAAAATTGAAGCATAGCTTTGATAAATCTCTGCAATCGAAAAATTTTTTAGGGTAGTTACCTTAGCAGCTCCCCAAAATAGAAGTGCATAAATAATTGGCAGTAGAATATGAATCCAAGGAACCCTTGTATGTTTTAACTTATATAGTTCTGATTTTATCACATTCATTTACTTCACCTCAATCCTTGAAAACCACTTGGCAGTAATCATTGTAATTAGCCCGAACAAGACAACTGAAGAGATAACAGGAATAAGAATGGAAGTATTTTCAATAAGTGGATGATTGGCGGTTACCGGAAGTCCATTTGGTAACACCTTAAGAATCGGAATCATCAATCGAATTCCCCATGTATATGGACACAGCATCCATAAAGAAGAATCTGCAAAAACGACTCCTAAACCTAATCCGATGATGACATTACTTGCTACACCAACAATAAACCCCAGTTTTTTCACCAAGAAAAAGCAAAATGGAATTTGCCATAGATAAGTAATCACAAGCAGCACACTTGCACTGAACAAAGTAGGGAATACATAACTTGATGTAAGTTGTTTTCCTACTGCAAATTGAAGAATATAAACTGCACATAGATGAACCAAAGCAGCAACCACAATGTACAAAAGCGCTGTTAAAACCTTCGCAATCCACACCTTCGTTAAACTTACGGGAAGCGAATAGATTGCTCGATACTTTAACTTTTTATCTTCTTTTCTATGCATTAAACTCGGAATCAAGGCGAAGGTTACAGGCATGATCATCGCATACCACCAATTAAATGCATTGATTGTAAAATATGATTGCATTAAAACAAAAGAAAGCAATACCGTAACTAGAGGAAGAATAAGTATTAGTTTCTTTAAAATACTATGCTTATGTTTTAGATTTTCAGCAAGCATATATTTATAAAGCATGTTCGTTTTCCCTCCTTCCCTTCTTTACAACATTCATGAATAATTCTTCAAGGTTTTCCTGATGGTTGATTGCATTTTGATATTCCAAACGCCCATTGTTTATAATCCCAATGTGGTCTGCAATTTGCTCAACTTCCGCCAGAATATGACTAGAAAGGATAACGGTAATTCCTTGTTCAGGAAAACTTTTTATTAAATCCCGTAATTCTTGAATCCCCAATGGATCTAGCCCATTTGTTGGTTCATCCAAAATAAGCAAGCGTGGATGATTTAATAATGCAATTGCTATACCTAATCTCTGCTTCATTCCGATAGAGAACTGCCCACTTTTCTTTTTTCCAGTATTCTTTAAATCAACGATTTCAAGCACTTCTTTGATTCTGGAATCCGGCAGTCCAAGAAGTAATGTTCTTACCTTTAAATTTTCCCATGCTGTCAGATTGTCATAAAGAGGGGGCATTTCAATTAACGCACCTATCTTTTCTAAATCTGCTCTGCTCCATGGCTTATCCTCAAATAAAATTTCACCGGAAGTCTTATGAAGCATTCCCGTAATCATTTTTAAAGTCGTAGATTTACCGGCACCATTGGGTCCCAATAATCCATATACTGAGTTTTTTTCAATCTGTAGGAAAGATTATCAACTGCTTTTTTTGTCTGCCAAAATTTTTTGTCAGTTCCTTTGTTTCTAAAATATATCTATTCATTATGAAATCCTCCTTTTAACGAAAAATATAAAACATAATTTTAAGGATTTCATAAGGATGGAAGTGATTTTTGCAAGAATTTGTTTAAAGTACATCTCCTTCAGTTACGACTTAAATTTTATGTTCTTGAGATACTCAAAAAGAGATGCAGCTCCCATATTTTTTTCTAGTGCTTAACTCATAAAAAAATGGACGGCTCACACCGTCCACATTACGTAGCTTTTTCTTGGTTCTGCCATTCATATATATTTATTTAAACGGTAATTCATATACGGAATTACCCTGCTCTGAGCCTCCAAAAGTAACAACCACAGAATTCATCTTCCACTCAACTCTATACCATCCATATCCGCCATCATCAGCAACATCTACATAAAAGTCCGAAGGCCCAAATACTTTATAATGAGCATTACCAAAAGGCCAATCCGGTTCTCCAATTTCATATATAATGATGCTTTGACTGCCATCTTCTGATGATTCACGATAAACTTCCCTTAGCTTTCTATTATTTTGAAAAATGAATATTTCCATACCAAAAACTACTAGCAATACAAGTGTTTCTATGATTAGCAAAACCACTAAAATGTTCTTTCTCATTTTGGTGTTTCCCTTTCTATGAGAGCTAATTTAAGGGAAGGATTATATCTGCGTTCTCTAAATAAACGATTGTTTCCCGTCTCCCCTCCCACAATCTCTGCCAGCTCATCTACACCTTCCTTCTTATATTTTCTGATCATTACCTCTTGATATAGAAAAAGCAACAAACAGGAACGTCATTATAACCATATTTACTCTAAATATCTAAAAACTCATAAGGCTTTGCCGAAAGAGAAGATTCACAGCACTCGGCAAGATACGTATCCTTCTCCTTTAGGCTCTCTATGTCTGGATATACGTTTAACACTCTATCACCAAGATTCCAAAAATCATGTGACCAAGACTGCGGTTTTTCCCATACGTGTGGATTCCCTTTCGCCCAATTAGGAAGCTCCTTGCGAACCTTGGTTGCCACTGCAAGCTGTCCTTTTGCAGTTTTATAAATCGTGTCAATCCTTATTCCACCGTCTACCGGACGTTCTACACGAGTAATCTCCATACCATAGAACATTACCTTTCTTCTTACCCCTTTTTCATAGAGGTTTAACTCAATCTTGTCATATCCTTCGCTTTTGTTGCGTTGAACACTTAGAAAGTCCTGAAGTGCTTGTATCACAGCAGCAGAAACACTTCCGACGTACTTGGCAGCATCATCGAATAGGTGTAGATCTGCTTCTGCAACATAAATATTTTTTGCGGCCATAACCATACCTCCTTATTTTTTGTAACTTGTATCTGAAGTTTAGTATCTATATGATTATGAACATAATTATAACCATATAGAGGTATTTTATCAAGATAGACTGTCTTTCCACCATTATGATGTTGAAGGCTGTGATTCTTCACTGATACTGAAGCCTAATCTCAAAAATGCGATATATAAAGTTCTTCGTTTTTTTGCACAAAAACTTGATAACTTAAGTCAAGAAGAAATTTCTAATCTTTAGTGATTTCTTCTTTTTCATTTTGTGCATTATTAAAACAAGAGAAATTATATCTCCCATTTTGCTAGATTGGGTTTATACTGTTGCTAAGAATGATATAGAGTACCATTCTTACATAGGCTATAGATTATGACCAGTAATTTATGAGCACTAGCAGTATAGGCAGCTTTAGACGACAATGGGCATTGGGTCTGCTGTCTTTTCTTTTTGGTAAATTCATATAGTGGATCTTCTTTGCGCAATCGATAATTACATTGTGCACCAAGATATAAAAGACATCGCAAATGCTTATTGCCTTTCTTTGATATCTTGAGATGCAGTCCATCAATATCTCCGGATTGTTGTATCTTTGGATTCAAGCCTGCATATGCCACGATGGCCGCTCTATTATCAAATCGGCTTACATCTCCAAGTTCCGCTATGATACGAGCTGCTAGATTCTCTCCAATTCCGACAATACTAACAACTGATGCGAAATAAGGACATGTTCGTGCTATCTCTATCATTTCCTTTAATAGCGAATCGCATTTTTTCTTCTGTTCCTGCACATTCTCAATCAAGTTTGGCAACTTTAGTACTTCTATATCATTGATCTCACATCCTGAATAGCACTCTTTTGCCTTCTCATAGATCTTATGTACGATTCTTTCCGTATAGTCTTTTAAATGACCTGTACGATGCCCAACATTCTTAACGATGGTATCCTCTCTATGACTCAAAAGTAATGATGGATGAGGATATCTTTTTAATATCTCCATTGGGATTGGATCATACAGATTTTGATTTCCTTTAAAGGTCTTATCAATCCTTGGATATATGATATCCAGCATGGATCTCAAACTCACTTTGCGCTTCCGAAGATGAACCAACTCACTTTCATATATACGGCTCAATTGGTAGAGTCTTTTTGTACTCTTGTGGTTGTGCTTGATATTGTCTTAGTTCCTTCTCACAATAGTATGCTTTTGAGCGATATGCGCACAGTCTAATGCGTCTGTCTTATTACTATGTAGGTCGGTCTTACGATAGGTCGCAGATAATAATGGAGAAATGATGTAGTACCTTATCTTGTGGTCTTCAAGATATTTTTTTGTAGTGGTCGATGATAGACACCTGTAGCCTCAAAGATAACTGGTATATCTTCTCGTTCTGTCTTAGCTTCAAGGTCTTTGATAGTTTGTCCCAACTTCTGAAACCATCGATCGTAGCTGAAAGCTGTTTTGGTTTTCGCATTGGATGTCCATTCTCGATGAAGGGCTGGTAATGACAGGAACCCTTTGATACATCCACTGTAATGATTGGTCCTTCCATGATGTGATACTCCTTTCTTTCTGATATGCATAATGTCTTGGTAAACTTCCCCATCCCCACATCCGACTATTTTTTTCTGGTTTATATACGACATATCTAACTGTTTCCTGGATTATCATCTTGATTAAGCAGCCTAAGATTATAGGAGGGAAGCAGAACGCTTTTTTGAACGGACTCAATGATATCACTGGTCTAAAAAAAGAGTACGTTCTCACTTTACCCAGACCAATTCCCATACATGCTCAGATGAGAAAGGCCAGAAACATTCTAGTGTTCCTGACCTCTATATCATATTCTTCTTCTGAAGTTTTTTTCTCTATGATCAGGACTAGATTATTCCTGATTTCATAATAGAAAAAAATAGAGGATGATTCTGCAACCATCCCCCATTACTGTAATCTTGTTTTGCTTGGTTTGTTTTATAGTTCCATTTCACCTTTTTATCGGTTTTTTTGTTCCTGTTTTTTCAGTAGATTCTTCTTTGAGTTTCTTGATTGCACCAAGGATAGAATCCTTTGGTTTATTTTTCTTTCACTGAGACTTTCTCAACTGTTTTCTTAAGTCTTTTCTTCTAGTGATGAAAGCTTTTGCTTCCATCTTTTAAATATCTTCTCTGATGAATTATTTGTAGTAATCTCTGGTAATAGTTCATGCAATCTGCCATAATGCATCTCTTGCAAATTCAATGTATGCTGTAACCCATAATGCAATTTTTAGGTAGTCCGTAGGGACTTATCAAAAAAATGCTATTACCAGTGCTTGAATAAAGGTAGTTTCGTCTTTTTTTGTATAAGTGCTGCAAGTGAACCTAATACCACTAAGAACGATAATATTCCTAAAATCATTCCACTAACACTGATTATGAATTTTTAGAAAAGAAATTAGTATTGATAGAAGTAATATTATTGGAAATAAAATTATCTTTAAAATACACCCCATATAATACATCTCCTTTCTCTTAAATCATTTTTGAAATGTCTTAACGCATCCATGATAGCTTCTTCTTTCTCAGATGTACACTGTGGAATAACTTGTTTTTTTCTTTTTTTGACTTATTATAATTTTTCTCAACTCTATTCCACATTTCTTTTTAATCTGGGCAATATAGAGTGCTGAAACTTTCAAACCAAATTTTTTTCTAATATATATTCCTTAATCTGAGCATAAGTAGCTTTGCTCTCTACACTTGTCAAATCTAACTCATCCAGCTCAATTTTAACACTTATATGCTTATCGACATCAAGTTTGGACAATAGCGCCACCGTCTCAACAAGTACAGTTAATGAGAAATGGACAACAGATGTATCAGAGTTCCATATCACTGCAGGTAAGCTGTATCTATCACCTATTCTCGACATGCATAATAGAGAAATTATATCTTGGAACATATCCAAAAACCCAAACTATGAGCAGGTTGACAATATGCTTGACATCGCATTTCATAAATATCCAAATATAGAAGGATTGATATTTCATTCTGATCAAGGATGGCAGTATCAAATGAATCAATACCATAAGACTCTATACGAACATGGAATCATCCAATCGATGTTACGTAAGGGAAACTGCTTAGACAACTGTGTGATGGAGAACTTCTTTGGAAAGATGAAGAATGAGATGTTCTACGGACATGAATATGAGTTCCATACATTGGAAGAATTGGAATGTGCTATGAATGAATACATACACTATTACAACAAAGAAAGAATACAGACAAAATAGAGTAGAGTGAGAATATCTTATTCAGATATTCTTCGACTCTCTCATTGCACCGTACGTACGGGTCTCGTATACGGCGCTACATTTGTATTGTTTCTACCTTTACTTAGATTGATAATATTCTAGTGGATTGATTAATCCTGGTCTGTTTTTGTTTTTCATCGATAGTACCTTTGGACTTAATAAGAAGTTTATTGTGTTCCCCTTTGTCTGTCGATACAGACCTAGTCTAGTATTGGCTGTACTGTAGATTCTTTCATCAGGGATATTTAATTTGAGTATCCGATTAAGGTTTTTGTAGGTTGGTATAGATACGTTTTGGTTTCTTCCATTGTTTTAGAATTATTACACGTATCTTGTGTCGCAACCATTCTCCAAATTCTTTTAAGAAGGTCTTCATCGAACCAATCCTGAAGTAGTTTATCCATCCTCTCACGATTTGGTTTACTTTGGTGAATACAGTTGATAAAGGAAGTGCGCTTGCCTTTTACGGCATAGCACTTCTTTTATTTTTCTTACATAGTTTTTTTGTTTCCTGTCATATGTAGGCTTACTTTTTCCATCCATCTTTGTTTCTCCAGAACGTGAAGCCAAGAAACGAACTATTGCTAGGTCTTACTACTTTTGTTTTTGTCATGTTGACCTTTAGAAATAGTTTTCTTTCTAACCAACTTGATACAGACTTCATGACTCTGTTAGCTGACATCTCACTCTTTACGAAGATATTACAGTCATCTGCGTATCTTACGAATCTTAGTCCTCTGCTCTCCAGTTCCTTATCAAACCTATCTAGGTAGATATTGGATAGTATTGGACTAAGCGGACCTCCTTGTGGAACACCTTCTTCATTTCTGTGGATGATTCCATCTTCCATGATTCCAGCCCTCAAAAAGGACCTTACGAGATGTAGCGTTACATCATCTTTTACTTTCTCTCTAAGTATGGATATCAACTTATCATGATTCACTGTGTCAAAGTACTTTTCAATATCTAGGTCTATTACCCATTCACACCCTTCGTTTAGGTAGAAGAGTACTTCCTCCATCGCTTGGTGGGCACTTCTGTTTGGTCTGAATCCATAACTATGCTCGCTAAAGTACTCATCATACAGTTCACTAAACATTTGTGCCACTGCTTGTTGGATTACTCTATCCACTACAACTGGTATTCCCAATGGTCTTTTCTTTCCATTTGGTTTTGGGATATAAACTCTTTTCATCGCCTCTTGTAAGTTCTTTTGACTTAGAATCTTGTCCATTAATTCCATGGCTGCTCCTCCTTCTATTGCACAAATAATGAAATCCTCTTCTTGCCTTTCATCATCCATAGTTACGTTCTATGGTTCTAGGTGATATCTCAATTCCAGAGTATTCATTTTCTTACATATAGTGATTTGCACTATACAAACATTAACCCCTTCGGTATTGGTGTATACCTACTATGGGCTCAGCTGACTTCTTGTGGTTGGCTTTATTTCGCACGATGGTACTCTATCTGTTTGAAAGTGTCGAGGATTCATCGCCCACAAGACCTCACGGGGTAAGTCACATACCTTTCTCTCTTCTTTCACAAGTTCCTGATTTACTGTTTTGGTTTTACGTTTACCTTTTGGGCTTTGATTTGCTTTGCAATCTTACCCACCATTTAGCCTTATATCAGATTTCTGTTCGTAACCTCGAAAGAATCGCTACACCACTTCCTTCACCCAAAGCCTCACGACTTACGGCTTGTGGTTCACTACGCTTGGCGGTAACTACCTACGGCTGGACTTTCACCAGTTAGATTTGTGACATGCCCGTCACACATTAAAAGGCCTAACTCCTTGTCAGGCAAGGAATCAAGCCTTATCATGTCTGTAAATTACAGTGTCCAAGAAATTGGGTTCACTTCAGAAAGCTAATGCCTTTTATCTATATTGGATGATACTACCCCTTATAACAAGAAAAGACCTCCGCATGGTCTTTTCTTGTTTTTATTTAATAAGGGGATAGAATTTCACTGATGCTTGCTAAGGGGAGCAATCATTCAGGGCAGATATTCCTATCTGCACTTATATAGTACAAATTTATTGTCACTCAAATATGGCAAGATTTTGTAAAATTATGTGATGTACTATCCAAGAATTCTTGTGATGCTAGCAGCCTTATTCTTTTGCAATAATGTTACGAGTGGAGAAATTGCACCACCTATAGCAGCTACACACTGGAATGCGAACATTACATAATAGTCTGCACTATCGATAATACCCTTTTCCATCATCTCAGGAAGAACACCAAACGCATCCATCATACGAACATTGGTATAACCTTCTTGGTGGAAAATTCGTGTGACAGTTAGAGCAAAGTCAAACTTATTTGCATAATACACACCGATTAACATTAATACAAAACAGATTACGATACCAATCTTACTTAACTTGCCCGCACCCTTTTGGTATGCAGTTAGTGTCAAAAATCCCATCACAACACCACCAAGTAGTGAGATATATCCTAATTGTCCAACGATAACAATGAGGATTGCGCCAACAATAACACCACCTAAAGCAAATGCTGTACTAATGCATAGTTTTCAACTACAACAGGTGCTGCGGCTTGTTCTACAGCACGTTCTGTCAACATCTGATTCGCAACTTCCTCTGTATAGAAGTGAATTACGCCACGATTAATAAATACTTTTGTATCTGCAGGTTCTAATGTTTCTTCAGCACAGTTAGAATAACCATTCATATGGAACCAGTTAATAACTTCTGGAATTGAAGAAATAACATTCTTTGCTTTTCCATTTGCAGTTAAAGCTGTTTTGAATGTGATAGTAACAACATTTCCATTTGCCTTTGCACTAGCAACCTTCTTTACAGCACTGACAAGGCCACGTAGATTTAAATCATTTGGTTTACGATTGTCTTGGTCAACAAGGCTGAACTTGGCGATAATTGTATATACATTTTGAAATGTTGTTAATGCATATGTATATCCCATTTCTGTAGCACAAGCTACACCTGCATCCTTATCGTATGCAATCCCTAATCCACTTACGACTCTTCCTAAAATAGTATAGTCTTTCATATTTCCTCCATATAATAAAAAGATAGATTACTCTATCTTATTTCACCATAACTATTCTACTATCTCTAGCATAGCAGATGCAACAGTAGCCATATTTGCCACAAAAGACTTCTTTTCTTCAGCGCTTAAATGACCAAGTGCCTTTGTAAGAACCTTACCGATTCTTTCCACAATATGTTCTGTAACTTCTTTACCTGTTGTAGTTAGTACAGCATGTGCTCCATATCTGCTCTTACCGTTGCGATATTCAAAACGAATGAATTTTCCTTTTGCTAACTCGGCAAGAGATCTAGAAACTGCTGCCTTGTCCATCTTGCTACATTCAACTAATTCTGTGTTTGTTAAGCCTTCAGGGTTAAAGCCTAAATATAATAGTAACATTGTTTCTGCGCCCTTAAGCTTTGTTGATTTGATTTCTTCCGCCTTAATTGCTTGAATGCAATGACTAAATGCATTTGTTGCAACTACGAAATCACGGCCCTTTTTGTTCATTTTATTCTTTTTCCCTTCTTAATTATCATTCGAATGAGTGGCATCTAACCACCGTCACTACATACCGACAATTTCTATTATAAGTATTATCAAAATAATTTACATAGTTTAGTCAAAATAAATTTTATTATTTTGTACATTTTTGAACATCTGTATGAAAAATTTTCAAAAAGTGCATGCATGTTTATCGAAAACCATGCATGCACTTCTTATAACCTGTATTATACGATTGTTTAAGCCTTGCCAGCCGCTTCTGTATAAGCACTGATAATCCAATCATGATTGATACGTGGAAAATCTGTTTCGTCAATCGCGAAGCGATCTTTATCTACTTTCATCTCTTCTTCAAGAACACTAACTGGTATTAGGAATGACATTCCCTTATCATCTGCTCGTACATTAATCTTCATCACATCGTTTTTCGGTATGTTGATATTCAATACCAGTCACATCTTCTGTAGTTCCTTTTTATTGTCGATATACTCAATAAAAGCTATCGTATTTTGCAAGCTCTACCATGATGTCATCTACACCATCTTCAAAAATCTGTATTTTTTCGGCAAATTCTTGTACTGTAGCACAACGTCTTAACTTAAATCCTTGCTTTACAAGCGGCTGTGCCAACTGTCTCAAAGACTCTGCAGGCTCTTGTTGACTAAGCCAAATCAAGAATTTTCTTGATGGATCAGAATACACAAGTGGTGGTTGGATCATGAATGCATGTTGGCAATGAGGACATGTATGTCTAAAAATATCCCCACTAATGCACGCTTCCTTGAGGTCTGGATCTTGTTCAGCATTGATTGCTGTATAGATTGTTGTATCAAATTCCTTATGACAATAAGGACAAGTATATCTAATATCTTGGCTTTGGCTCATGTTATTCTCCTAACTCTTCATAGAGATTCCAGAAAAATCAATCCCTAATTTCCCTGTCTCATTTACAATCTTTTCTAACACTTCTGACTCTTCTTCGCTGAGTGTTTCTCCACCAAATAAGATAATCAAATGTGCTTCATCATCTGTGTAATATGGGATTGCCCATACTTTATCTGTAAAGTGCAATCCAATATCTTGACTAGGTTCTTCATCTACTTCACCTACAACAAACGGCCCATGGATTCCTGTTAAGCGTACTGTTATCTCGTGGATAATAGAACCATGCATGACACCTGCTAGTACAGTATCTGGATAGAATGGATCACGTAATGCGTCTAATCTTTCATCTTTTCGCAAACGTCGTAAGTCTTCATCCTTCGTTTCTGTCTTTTCAATCCATGAGGCATTCTTCTTTACCATTTGCACCGTTTCATTAACAACTCTGACTTCACGATTACATACTTGTTCCATTGTATAGAACCCAAGCATCTCTGGATCATCCATTCCTCTAAGGCATGTTTCCCATGAATTACCGATGGATAGCACATTAAACATCAACATTCCATCTTCTGTACAGTACGCTGAACATACCGCATAACAATCATCCTGATGTACTTCAATCTTATCTTTTAACAGTTCTGTTAAATCATCCGCTTCAATCGTAATATACTTCTGATACATAACTGTAAAATTTAGTTCTGCGACTTTCATCCATCAATCCTCCTTCCTGGTGAAAAAAATGTCAGGTCTTTTACGACCTGTCATTATTTTTTAACATTGATTTGTGATTAACGTCTTCTTCTACCTAAAATTCTTAGTAAGTACAGGAACATATTGACGAAGTCTAGATATAACTGTAATGCACCATAGATGGCAAGTTTATCTCTTTGATCTGTTCCATCAGCTGTCATGTAGTAGAACTGCTTGATACGTTGAATATCAAATGCTGTATAAATCATGAAGATAAATAGTCCAAGATATGCAATCAATAGATTATCACGTAATGCTGGAATAAAAGATGGATACGACACTTGCGATGATTAACGCAAATAATCCTCCAAGTAAGATTCCTTGATACTTTGTTAAATCAACATTTGTAACATGACCAATTACTGCACAACTGATAAATAAGATTGCCGCAAAATACAAACGCTTGAATACAACCCCTACTCCATACGCAAGTGGAATAACGCCAAATGTAACACCACTTAGAGCTGCGTATGTTAAGAACAATGCATTACATGCGCCTTTTGATAAACGTGTGATTGCCGCATTGAGAGAAATTACTAATACAAACTGTGAAATCAATAAACCAATCTGGATAAAAAATGCAAAATCGCTAAAGAATACGATACGTGCTAATGTTCCTCTTGTGACTAGGGAGTGGTAGAAAAGATACGCAACTGCTGCTGTAATCGTTAAACCAATTCCCATGTGTGTAAATACTTTTTGTTATATAAGCTTTTGAGACCAGCTTGCTCGTCATAAGCTCCATAAACATTGTTTCTGTCAAATTCACTCATTGTTAAGTCCTCCTGACAATATTATTATATGACTATTTGACCTAAAGTCAAATTGTATATTTAAGATTTGTTTTTATTTTTGATACCAATGTACTAAGTCATCTAGCATTTCTTGACGTTGTATAGCGTTGTTATTTTCAAACCATTCTACATCCATCTGATGATGGAACCACGTATACTGTCGCTTTGCGAATTGGCGAGAATGTTTCTGAATCTCTTCTTTAACTTCTTCAAGGGATTTCTTTCCTTCAAAATAGCCTTCCCATTCACGATAGCCAATTCCCTTCATACATGCATCTGTAAAAGATACCCCATGCTGTAATAAACTTTCTACTTCTTGTTGTAAACCTGCTTGAAACATCTTTTCTACACGTGCATTAATGCGTGCATAGAGTTCTTCACGTGGCATTGTACAGCCGATAATACGTGCAGTGTATAACATACGATGTTCTTGTTCAGCTATCATCTCACTCTGTACTTTTGGACTTCTTCTAGCAATGGTCAAACTTCGTAATAGACGCTGTCGATTATTTGGATGAATCTTCTCACTTTGTTTAGGATCTAACTCTACTAGTTGCTTGTATAGTTCTTCATTTGTATAGTTCTCTAGGTCCTTATCAATACCAGCACCACTTTCATCACTGAACTGATAATCATACAAGCATGCCTTGATATAGAGTCCAGTACCACCACAGATAATCATCGGTTTAACACTATGGTCTATTAAATCTCTCGCTTTTGCTTGAAAGTCCGCAACTGTATAGCTTTGTTTGGTCGTATAGATATCAATCAAATGATGTGGTACACCATCCATTTCTTGGATTGTCACCTTACCAGAGCCAATATCCAAGCCTTCATAAACCTGTATGGAATCTCCACTGATGATTTCTCCACTTAACTTCTTCGCAAGTTCAATCGCAAATTCACTCTTTCCTACTGCAGTAGGGCCAACAATGACAATTACTTTTTTCATCGTAAGAATTCCTTTACTAAAGTCTTTTCATCTAGTGTGATAAAGGTTGGTCTACCATGTGGACAATGATATGGATTTTCACATAGAGATAATTGACGCACAACTTCCTTCATTTCATCCATTGTTAAGCTACGATTAAAGCGAATGGAATGATGACAAGCCATTGTCGCAATCTTTTTCTTTTCCATGCGTGCATATTTTATATCCCGATCATTTTTAAACAGATCAATTACATCATTTAAAAATTGTGTCTCATCAATATCCTGCATCCATACTGGGACACTATGTACAACTAATGTATCTTTCCCAAACGGTTCAAATACAACATGGATATCTTCCACTGCCGCATTGATTTCTTCAACCCATCTTACAAGATCGTTACCTGCATGAATTGTAATTGGCACTAAACAGTCCATCATCACAGGATCTTGGTTTAGCTTTGCTTTATACTCTTCGTAATGCACACGCTCTTGTGCCGCATGTTGATCGATGATGACTAGTCCCTTCTCTGTTGCACAGAGGATGAATTTCTCATGGAGTTGACCGATGACTTCCATCGGTGGAAAGACTTGTTTCTGAGGCTTATATTCAGGATATTCTTGTTCAAACTGCGTTGAGACACGTTTGAGTTCAGCTTCTGTTTCCTTGATTTCTTCTTCTAAAGTTATTTCTTGTTTCTCAACTTTTTCTTCTTGTGCTGTAGAAATAACTGGCTCAACAACGGATTGTCTGCGCTCTTGTTCCTTACGATACTCTGCTTCCTGTATCAAACGGTCAGTATCGAAAGAAATTGGTTGATAATATTCTTGTCTTGCTTCACGAACTTCCGCCGCAGGCGCAAGAATCGTACCACGTAACATATTTGCAACATTATTTTTAATGAGTGTTTCTAATTGAATTTCCTTTGATAAACGTACCTCCCATTTTGAAGGGTGTACGTTTACATCTAAAAGATGTGGATCCATTGCTATATCTAAGACACAGATTGGATATCTACCCTTTACGATGAAGTCCTCATATCCGTCTTGAACTGCTTTATATAATTTATACGTTCTTACCATTCTACCATTTAAGAATAGATTCATTCCTGTACGGCTAGCACGCGTAATGCTTGGCTTAATGAGATAACCCTTCACTGTATAATCAAAGTCACTAAAGTCTACAGGAATCGCATTCTCTGCAGCCATTCTACCAAACACCTGATATACAACTTCTAAGAGATTTCCCTGTCCGCTTGTACGGAAGGATTCTCTATCATCGCTGCGTAAGATAAACGCAATCTCTGGATGTGATAATGCAAACTTTGAAACGATATCTTGAATCAGGGATGCTTCATATGCAGCGGAGCGCATATGCTTAAGACGTGCAGGTGTCTGATAGAATAGACCTTCTACTGAGATTTCTGTTCCCTGATTACATGGATATGGTGTAACACTTTCCGTATTGCCATAGGCAACGACAACTCTTTGTCGCATCCTTACCATCAGATGTGCTTAATACCATCCTAGATACAGAAGCGATCGATGGTAGTGCTTCGCCCTCGAAAGCCCAATGTATGAATGGACCATAAATCATTCTGTGATTGAATCTTTGATGTCGCATGACGACCAAAACAGAGTTGTGCATCCTGTGCATCCATACCACAACCATTATCAATGACACTTTAGCGTTGGATTCCACCTTCTGTGATATTGACCTCAATGCGAGTACTACCTACATCAATTGCGTTCTCCACAAGTTCCTTAACGACACCCATCGGTCTTTCTACGACTTCACCAGCCGCAATCATATTCGCTGTTAATGTATCTAATTGTTTAATTTTTTTCCCATATTTTTACCTGCGTATATTATACTATAATGATTTATGAAAAGAGGTTATCATGCGTCTAAAAAAATGAATTTCGTAAAGAAACTGTCATTCAAAAATCACGTTTTTATCGCCTGTGCTACAGTCGCAAAGAGCGAAGAAGAAGCCAAAGCATACATCGACTACATCCGTGATGAATTCCGTGATGCGACGCATGTATGTACTGCATATATCGTCGGAGAAAACGATGCGTATCAAAAATCTAATGATAATCATGAACCTGCAGGTACTGCTGGCATCCCTATCCTTGAAGCAATTCGCAAAGCAGGATTATCTGATACGGTAGTCTGCGTCGTGCGTTACTTTGGTGGGATCAAACTTGGAGCTGGTGGATTAATTCGTGCATACGGTGGCGCAACCACAGCAGTTTTACAAGATGCCTATAAAGTAATAGACGTATCTGTCGCTACCTGGCATGTGAAATATCCATATGAATATATCGGTAGCGTAGAAACTGGATACGCAATCATACAAGTGATGCTAGTTTTGATTATGATGATAACGCACATGCATACTTTGCAAGTAACGAAGAAAATCTACAAGACACATTCTCAGACCTAACAAAAGGAAGTGCAGAAATAGAAAAAACAGGTTCCACTCTTTACGAAGAACCTGTCAATGAATAACTATTTTTTTACAAACATGATATTCATATCAACGTTTGTGGAGATACCATCTACTGTTCCGGCATCTGTATACTGCCAGATACTAAAATGATAATTAAAGTTTGGTACAGAGGAATAATCTGCTACCCAAAAATCATAATCATGTAGATAATTTATATCAAATACTGTCTCAAATAATTGAGAACTGCTGTATACCATTGCTTGGTAGCCAGCATTTTTTATATGGTTCATAAATGTAACAGCAGCTTGCGTACGCTCCTCAGAGGTCGTATTTTCTACACGATCTGTCGCATTACTTACTTCTTCTAAGTCAAATACAATTGGAAGTTGTAGTTTGTATTTCTTTACACGTTCTAGGACAAAGTCCGCCTCAGCACGTGCTTCTTCCGCAGAAACCGCTTGGGAGAAGAAATAAACACCTACATCAATTCCATTTTCTATTGCGCCTTGGATATTCTCTTCAAAGTATGCATCATCCATAAGAGCACCTGTTTCATACCCACGATATCCAACTTGAATCATCGCAAACTTCACACCACTATTTTTAACAGCCGACCAATCGATTGACTTTTGGTGAGATGAAACATCAATACCAATTACAGATGTATATGAATCATCCTCATAGGTTGGAAATCCATTACGCCATGTTAAGTTATCCCAGTTATATGTATGCATGTTTGGATCAGTCTCAACAAGCTGTTCCTCTAGTAAGAATTGTCTTGCACGATATGCTTGCATATAAATATTGCGAATTGTCATTAATATAAAACAGATTGCCACCGCAATAGCAATGGCCCACGTTCTCTTTACTCTTTTCTTTCTACGATAATATCTCATCACTTACCACATCGTTCTAAATCCCAGTAACGAAACTAGACCAAAGAACTTTCCAAGTGTATGTTGAGAAACGAGTATCGTAAGAATAACTGCATACATAGACGTAATTAACGCAATCATTAAGAACTGGTTTCCTCTCTTCACTGTCGCAAAAAGAGAGCCCATACAAAATGACATCGATAGAAGCATTGCCCATACCCATAGTGCTTCAAGCGTCTGGAAGAAAATAAATATTCCCGCGAGTAATATAAATACTGTAGGAACAAATATAATTCTCGCCACATCACAGTATACATTCTCTGGTTTTTCCCTTCTTTGCGGTTCAAATAACAATATGTATAAATACTTCCCACAAAGAAAATTGTTAGTCCAATTCCACAGGTGATACATCTTAGGATTAAAATATTCGCAATCAGATTCAATATCACAATAACAACTGATGCCGAAAATGATATCTCAACGCCTTGGAAAGGATTTCCCGCAGCCTTCCATAGTGTAATAAGATCAGACTTGTAGAAATGAAACCTTGAAAACATACTCTCTTTTACAGCCTCAGGTTGTGATTGTTCTATCTGTTCTACAACCTTTGCGCCGCAATAACCGCAGAACTTGCTTTTGTTAGATATTTCTTTTCCACAATTCTTACAAATCATTTGGCACCTCCGCAATAGGACTTCATTATAACACTATTAATTAAAAATCTATTTAGCGTCGTGTATAATTTAGCAATTCTGCTAGTTTACCAGAGATAATTCTACTATCTTCTAGCATGGTCTTTGTTTTAACGTTGTAACTAAAATACAGTAGCAGTGTTAAGAATGTATGCCAACTCATTTGACGTCTGCCAGTTTCCACTGCACTATATGTCTGACGAGAGATACCTAGAATCATGCATAATTCTTCTTGCGAGATTCCAATACGAGCACGAAATACTGGTAAAATCATCCGTTAACATTTTTAATATATGATTTCTTATCTGATGTTGATAACATCGTAACTTTTTCATTTGACATCACAAATCCTCCATAATGACTATAGATAAATTATGCTGTTGTTATTTTCTATGGTCAATGGACCGTTTCTTGAGATTTCCTAAATATTGCATGAAAAAACAGGGTATTCTCCTAATGTACGTTCTATCACATTATAGTTTAATGCAAAGTGTAGCTATATAGTCACTTCCATAATGAGATAATCTATGTCTGTTGTCACACGATTCATAAAAATCTATCATAGCAAGACCATTTTTAAGTTGTCCTCTAATCTGAGTTTCTAAAGTATGGCTAAATTCATATCCATATTCTGGATTTATGGTTATCTTGCCTTCCTCTTCAAGCTCTCTTGAATTAAAAGGTATTGAAAACTTTAAAAGTAATTCCTCATCAGGCTTGTCCCATACAATATCAGCGTCATACATGTATATCCAAGGATTCATAAATCCGACCATTAACAATCCACCCTTTTTCAATACCCGAGCGGCTTCTTTATATATGTTTCCCAAATCTTCTACATATACATTTGAAACCGGATTAAAAATAATATCAAACGTTTCATTTTCAAATGGAAATGGTTTTTGTCATATCGCCTTGAACTGTGTTGATTTTTTAAGCCTTCTCTTTTAGCAACCATATCATCTCTTTGTAATTGTGATTTAGAAAAATCCATTATAGTGACATCATAACCTTTTACAGCAAAAAAACCGGTCCCTGTTGTCCACCACCACAAGCCAAACCTAAGATCTTTTTCCCTGTTTGTTTTTTTCAAACCATTCTTTTGGAACTTTTTCCCAACGGTTAATGCTACAGAAATTGGATTATTTTTAACTTCTTCTAATTCATCATGTGTCAATGGTTCCCGTATAGTCATTTTTACATTATTCCATCTATCTTGATTTATTTTTTTATAATTGTTCATTTTATAAATCTCCTTGTAATTTTATATTATCTGTCACTTGTCTTTATCTACATAGTGATTTCTACTTTGTGCCGTTTTTCTATCTTAATGTTTCATATCAAAGGTCGAGGGTGAGTATTTCTTTTATTTTTTTCAAGCAAACGACTACCTGGTTGCAATTCCCCTCATCCATAAATAGTCTAAAACGAGTTTTACTGACTTTGGAAGTTTCTTTATCAACTATAAAAAGAAGTGAAACCACTCTTTTTGGAAACTATCTCTTTGTGACGTCTTTTTCTGCATTGATTTCAACAACTTATTTGTTAATTGGTTTTCAATACGACGTAGTTCAAGCTGTGCAGCTTCACGCTTGTCACGGCCTTCCTTTTTGGATGTTCAATACTTCATCCAATGTAGAAATTAACTGTTCGTTTGTATGTTGTAATGTTTCAATATCAACAATACCACGTTCACTCTCTTTCGCTGTATCAACTGTTGCCTGGTGCAATGTTTCCGCATTCTTCTTGAGAAGCTCGTTTGTCATGTTTGTAACTTCACGTTGTGCTTCCATTGCTTGCTTAGAGTGTGTGATACCTAAAGACAATACAATCTGATTCTTCCAAAGTGGAATTGTATTCGCAAGCGTACTCTGAATCTTTTCAGTCATTAGCGTATCGTTGTTCTGTACCAAACGAATCTGTGGAGCCATCTGAATGGAAACCTGTCTTGTTAGTTCAAGGTCATAGAGTTTCTTTTCAAAACGTACACAAGCCTGTTCTAAATCATTTGCCTTCTGTGCATCTTCAGGTAAGCCCTGTCTGCTTTTGCCTTTTGCGATTAATGCAGGTAATTCATTTGCACGAACTTCTTTCAACTTCTTGCGTCCAGCAATGATATACATGCTTAATTCCTTGATGTTTACTTGGTTACGTTCATAGAGTTCATCGAGTAAAGCAATATCCTTCAATAATTGAATTTGATGATCTTCTAAGACACCTGCAATCTTTTCAACGTTAGCTTCTGCCTTGTCATAGCGAGCTCTGAACTCTTCAACCTTTGACTTACCTTTTTTTCAAATAAGCTTGCAAAGAATCCTTCTTCTCATCAGAGTCAGATGTATTCTTTAAATTTACAACAAGATCTGTGAGGATATTTCCAATCTCACCTAAGTCCTTAGTACGTACATTCTGTAATGCTGTATTGGAGAAATCCGTTACTTTCTTCTGTGCAGCCGAACCATACTGAGAACTGTATTAGAATCCATGATATCAATCTTCTGTGAGAAAGTATCGATTGTCTTTTTGTTCTGCATCACTAAATTCTGTTGCCCTCAATTGGGTCAATAGATTTTAGTTTCTCATCTTCTTCAGCAGCTTTTTGCTTTCTAAGTCAGCTAACTGCTTTTGATTTTTCTTCTTGAAGCTCATCAGGCGTAAGCGTAAGTGTGATTTCTGGCTCTGTTTGTGTCTGTGCTTGTGCCTGTGTTTGTGTTTGATTTGTATTATTTTTCGCTCATGTCATTCCCCTTCTGTTGTATATAGATTTAGTATACCACGTTGTTTTTTAATTGATATTCATTTTTTCTCGCGCTGTCTGCGAATCAGATCTGTGATAAGTCTGATGATTCCTAACAGTGCTGCGATTGCGATAATGATTGCTAGATAGATACGATAGCCAAAAGCTGAAGTGTTTTTGGAAGAAGCGTATGAAGCTAAAAATGCTTATCCTTGATCTTCTGATCTCTTGCGGTTTGGTACTGTGCTTTCATCTCAGATACTCCATTTACTTTATCCATATCTGTGATATAACGTGTGATTGCTTGCCATTCTTTTAACTCAGTTCCATCCGCATTGTACAAAAATCATATCTGAAAAATCTTTGATTTCATGACCCTGAGGCATCATATGTATGAATGTCTCAGCTGATTAAATGTCTTCTTACCCACCGATGGCAACATATTTGCGATATACAAGTTCGTTACCACTAGGGTACAACTTATCTTTTTCTACAGGTATATAGAAACCCTGCATTCGTGCGAACTTCCGCATCGACTACATGATTTAAGATAAAACGGTAATCAGAGTAATGATACTGCATGCCACTAAAGAATAGTTGACCATCCACCATCATATCTTTACCCACACCATGATCAAGCTCTGCAACTTTTGATTAAATCAGAGCCCTTCATATATACACGAATCAGTGGATATCCAAGTAAGCCGTCATTTCCTTTGCCAAGGTTTACCGCATCGTATACTTCCCCAACTGTAATGTCACCCTTCACAAGTCCAGAGCGAATAATTCCCTTTGCGGTTAATCCAATCGTAAATGAAGTATCTTTGGTAGTTAACTTGCTTGCATATACATAAGCATCTGTAATGAGATCTGCCATGGAGTTTCCTGTAAAGGCGGAATAATCTTCATACACATCCGTTAGTGGGAAATTTGTATATCCAATCGATTGGTCCATTGTATATCCATATTGTTTGAGATAATTCTCATTTACATCCGTTTTATATTCTTGAATCTTTGCGTTAATTGTTTGATCGACTGGGCTTTCTGCCGTAATAGGAATCAATTGATAATCAATCTTCTCTTTTGTCTTTGCGTTGATATCTAACAAGCCAAGATACTTACCAAAACACCCTGCAGATACAATCCATGTTTTATTCTTATGAATTGGTTCTGTTAAAACAGTATGGGTATGACCACTGACAATAACATCGATGCCATCTACCTTCTCTGCAAGGATTTCATCCTCGGACTTACTTGGGTCTTTATTTGTGCCACTATGAGATAGGCAGACAATCACTTGTGCACCTTCTTCTTTGAGTTTCTTTACCATCTTTTTGGCTACTTCGATACGATCTGGGAAGGTGTTATTACCAGCAGCTGTGTAATAGACACTGTCTTCACCCATTACCCCAAATAAGCCAATCTTATATCCACCACGTTCAATGATTTTATATTCTGCACCACCATGATCTTCCCAGGCTTTCTTTAACGCCTGCGATTCCTCATCCTCATCAAATGTAAGGTTACTACAAAGGATTGGAGGGGTATTGGTAGAACTTTCAATCATCTTTGTAAGAGAAGCGACACCATAATCAAACTCATGGTTTCCAAGTGTTGTCGCATCATAACCCATCATTCCTAATAGCGATAAATCAGGTGCACTCTTTTCAAATAAAGCATTATAGAAAGTACCCATTGAAAAATCACCCGCATCGACTAGTACCGTATGATCGTTACGATTTGCCGCAATGGTTCCTGCTAGTTGTGCATATCCACCAATCACTTCTGGTTCACCAGTCTCTGTATTCGTCACGCGATAGGAATCGATATGATCATGTAAGTCATGCGTAAATAGAATACGTACTGTCGAACTATCATCCGATTTCGGTTCTTCATCAGCGTATACAACTGTAGAAATCGTACTTGTAAGGACGGTCATCACAGTTATGATTTTTAATAAAAATTTATTCATGTTGCTAGCACCTCTGCGCTTTTGATTATATCATTTTGCATATTGAAAAGAATGAGGAAACCCCATTCTTTCATAATTTTATATATTTATCCTTCTAGATAATATGCATATGCCTTATCAGCACGTCCAGCTGTATGTGAAGCACCTTCATATCTTGTTACGAAGATCGTAGCCGCCTCAGCTGCACCTTCTGCTGAATCCGCAACATTCTGTAATCCAACAAGAGTACTGTTATACGCACCTGTTAACTCATGTGTTAAGAAAAGCTAACTGTCCTTCAAGCGTTGTATAGTCGAGACCATTATTTGCACAGTAGTTAACTAAGTTTGTATATCTGCCGCCACCCCATTGGCATAAACCGTAATAGGATGAGCCAGCAGTTGGATTAAACTTGATTCTTGCCACATGTTCGCCAATACACCACAAGCAGCTGCCTTTAGACAAACCAAGTGTACCTGTTAAGTAAGAATAGATTGTCTGATAATTACCAGAAGTATCTACTGGTCCAGTGGACGCATACGCTCTTGTGACATTAATTGTGTAAGAAGCAGTAGAAACATTCCCATTCTTATCTGTTGCAGTTACAGTCGCTGTATAAGTTCCTGCTTTTGAGATATCACCATCAAACGCAACCGTATAGTTGCCCTTACCATTTTCCGTTGAAGCAGTTAAACTACCATCTATTGGATCAATGACTGAGGTAATATTTGAGAAAAGATCATACGAACTCCCTGCTTTAATATCAACTTTACTAGCAGCCAAAGTAATCTCTGCAGGTTTTGTGTCCACAACATTTACACTCGCTGTAAATGTCTTGGAATTTGTTAAACCAAACTTAGACTCCTTACCAGATAAAATCAGTTTAACTGGATAGGATCCAATTGCACTAGCATCAATCTGTCCATCAATCTTTAAATCACCAGTATGTTCCGCAACAAGTGTATGTACATCAAATGTACTTCCATACTCAGCTGTCGTAATACCACTCATGTTTAGTCGAAGTGAATCATATAACCTAGCCTGTGATAATAACATCTGTTTATTCATATAGTCTCTTCTTGCGAGTACATAACTAAGTGCAGTACCACCTACCATGCAAGCAGCCAAACCAAACGCAAGAAATTTCTTTGTCGTCATTTTTAATCTATGTTTCATATGAAAATGATACACGAAAATTATTTAAAACGTCAAATTTAGCGCATAAAATACACAATTTTCACACAAAATTAACACAATATTCATTGTGTTAAAATATGCATGCATAATATATGTAAATTTCTTCCAAAAATTTACTTGCATATCCAACTATTTTATTGATAAACGTGCATGCATGTAAACATATAAAAAGTGCTAAACTATCGCCCAGCACTTTTTAATACTATTTCTGTGTCATCTTTAATAAATCTTCTAGCGAAGGAGAATCACTTGCTTTTGGAGGTTGAACCTTAATTGTGAAATCAAAGTCAGCCTCAATAAGCTCACTCATATCGCTATCTGGATTCGATACTAATCTTGTGGATTGACGTAAGATTGCGTCTTCAATCATATTACGTGCAAGTCTACCGTTACCAGCTTCCATAGCATTGATACTCTGTACTTCATTGAAATACGCAGTTAGCTTATCCTTAACAGCTTCATCAATATGATAACCTTTACCCTTTGCTTGCAGACAAGCAATCTGATAGAGTTCTTCACCTGTGTAATCCTTGAAGTTGATGATATTTGGGAAACGTGACTTTAGACCTGAGTTAGACTCTAGGAATACAGACATCTCCTTCTTATATCCCGCTAAGATAACGATTAAGTTATCACGATTATCTTCCATTGCCTTTACAAGTGTATCGATACACTCTAATCCAAACGCATCATCTTTTCCACGATGTAGGGAATACGCTTCATCGATAAAGAGTACACCACCAATCGCAGACTTGATTACCGACATCGTTAATGGAGCTGTCTGACCAACATATTGCGCTACTAAGTCCGATCTAGATACTTCTACAAGCTGTCCTTGTGTTAACGCACCAATGGCCTTCATGTAACGAGAAATCAATCTCGCAATCGTTGTTTTACCAGTACCAGGATTGCCTGTAAAGATCATATGTTTAGACAGTGTTGCTGTCTTCATGCCCTGCTCACGACGCTTTTGTTGCATCGCAACCAAGGATTGTAAAGAAGAAATATACGCCTTCACTTCATCCAAACCGATAATCTCACTTAATTCACGATTTACTTCTTCAAGTTCCTCACTACTATTGCGTGAGCGACTCATCTGAATATCTTCTTCTTTGATTGTGACAACAGGAATATCATTCTTCACTGTCATCTTGATTTCTTCCATATTTCCCAGGGAATGGTCTAATACTGCCTGTCCTAGAGATACATAGAAATCATAGAAGTTAGAACCAATAGAAGCAGCACCTAAATCCTTATTAAAGTGTTGAATAACCCATTCCTGAACAGAATCTTCAACTACTAATTTAATCTTTAAGTTTTCTTCCGCCTTCTTAATCAAATTTGCAGTTTGAACCTGAACAATTGAACGAATACTTTCATCATCTAACTTCTTTAAGGTAACAGTATCCAACACATGGTACATAAAATCTGCCCCAAATGCATCTTGAACCTTTGATACACTACCTGTTGTCATAAATACAAGATACTTACCACCAACGCTTAAAGTATCAACACTGTCCTTTACAAGACCAGTTTGATTTTCTACAAGTACACCCTTATTTAATACATAACGTTTGTTTAATACACAGCTACCCGTCGTAACAAGTGAACTAATCATACGTAAGAATGCTGGGAACCCATTTTCAAAGTTCTCAAAGCAGATAACAGAACCGTTACCAGAGATCGCCTCATATAAGTCCTGTAAGAAAATCTGTTCCTGTGCTGAAGATGTATAACGACTCATATCAATCGTATATACTTCATCACTGATAAATACTTGACGTTCATATAAAGAACGAGCCATCTGAGTAACTGCTTCATGTCTACCAGAGCCCACAGGCCCAGAAACAAGAATAACATTCTTCGCCTTTCCTGCTTCTTCTCCCATTAAATACGGTCTTCTAAATGCATTTACCATCTGATGGATTGCGTCTTTTTGTCCCATCACCTTGGAGATAATCACATTGTAGATATCATCGAATAACTTCTGTGAGTTGAATTCTTCTTCTCAACAGGTTTTTTTGTTCAACTTCAGTTAAACCATAGTCACGCTTTTAAATCACGTTCTAATACATCCATACTCATTGCGGAGATATCTAAAGGCTCATCCTTTTTCTGTAGCGCCGCATGCATATCCTCTAAATCTTTTTGTTGTTTACGCAAAATCGCATTTAGTTCCTGCATTGCTTGGTCTGGCTGTTTTAGGATGTTTAAGTTTTGACTTTGTTCATTACTATCAATACTTAATGTGATTTGTTCGGACGCATCTGTAGATTCATAAGCACGCTTTTTGCCTAAGACCTCATTCCAAAGTCTTTCTTTTTCCTCTGTTCTACGATCTTTCGACATTACTCGTCTCCTTTATGGCCAACTTCAATCATACCATCACTTGTTAAGCCATCCTTCTTTAATACAGCATTCAAAGTAGCCATATCAGCAGATAGATTAATAAAGTCCTGGTCTGTATAACTTGCAATCATATTCTTCATCGCATCATTGATTAATACAACCGTCTTTCCCTAACTTCTCTTTTTGTTTCTTTTATAGTTAGGGTCAGTCTGTGCCGTCTGAAGAGCGTCGTATTGTTTTTAGAATACGCACAAGGATTGGCAAATAATATTCATACAACTTCTAAGTTTCCCCTTAGATGCAGGGAAAGTTGTTTCTAACTTCTGTGCCTGTTTTAAAAGTGCACATGTTTCAAATAATCCATTTGAGATTTCCTCATCCGGAATTGCGTCATTGAGTGCGTTAATTTGATCAATATAGCTCTGTGCACTAGAAGATGGTTCTTCAACTTTTACTTCTTCCTTCTTCACATTCGTTGGTGTAGCTTGTACATCGATGACATCTGTATTTTGATAATCATCTGCTTGCTTAGAAACTTCTCTTAAGATCTGTTCATACGATTCTGGATAGTTCGCACCAAATACATTGAGTCCACTTACCAAGATACCATTACGGTATACATCCAAATTAGACAGTGACTTATATTCACCATTACGTACACGTAATTCAATTCCTGTACTAACGTTTAAGGCAGTATGCGTTCTAAACCACTTACGTAAGAAAAATGTTATTCTTTGCCATCTGTGATGCGGAGATATTTGAAGCTAACGATTTCAGCATAGTATGTTGATGAGGAATAACTAGCATATGGGTTTGATCTTTGTTCGTTTCTCTTCGAGGCATTTACTGCTGCCATCACAATCGCAAATACGATACCAACAATAATTAACATAGGTATAAATGTTCCTCCTCCAAGAAAAAAATATTAAGAAGAATATCCAACCAAAATCAGAGTTCTTTCTATTTCTCATTTTTTTATAACCTCTCACTAGTGAATTATAGCATATTACACGATTTTTATATCTCTTCAATCGCATTCTACATACTCATTTCATTTACGAATCAGCGAAAAAATGCTAGTGTTGAAACCGAGAATATGAGGCAGTATGAATAAATTTGTAAAACTATATATTTCTTGGTTCAAAATTGGTCTATTTACCTTCGGTGGTGGATATGCAATGATACCGATGATTCAAAAAGAAGTTGTTGATAAACACCATTGGGTGACGGCAGAAGATATCTTAAATTACTATGCAATCAGCCAATGTACACCAGGCGCAATCGCAGTCAACTTATCCACATTCATCGGTGGAAAGATTGATGGTTTCCTTGGAGCGCTTATTTCTACACTAGGCGTCATTACCCCATCTATTATTATCATTAGTATTATCGCAACCTTTTTATCCAACTTCTCTTCATTAGAAGTTGTAAAACACGCACTCGCCGGAATACAGATTGCGGTATGTGTATTGATGTTTGGTGCAGTCAAAAACCTATTTAAAACAAGTATTGTGGATATTCCAAGTCTACTTATCTGTCTTGTGGCATTCTTACTGGCATATTTCACAAATATCCCTACCGTCCTATTGGTAATATTGGCTGCAGTATTTGGCTACGTATTCTATACATACAAAAATAAGTTTCACCCCAAATAATCTGTTCTATTTCACAACAATCTCTAAGATTGTTGTTTTTTATAGCCTTTTGGTTATATATAACTAACTTATCGTGTAAAATAGTCTATGCGAAAGGAATTCTAAACATGATAGATAAAAAACTTTTAGCCCTTCTAGGGCCTAATAAAAAATATATATTCTATGCAGTTGGTCTTATGATTGTAGGTTTACTTGCTAACCTTGCAATCACTGCATCCATCTGTTATGCCATTCAATATGCTGCAGAATATACATCCTCTGGTAGTAATGCACAAGGGTTCATTCTACCGGCGGTGATTGTAATCATTGCGATGGCAATCCGTTATGTAACTTCTCGTAGTATTGGAGACTTGAAGGATACTTTAGGTAGAAACGTAAAGAAGGATTTGCGTCAGAAAATCTATGACAAGATTATCAAACTTGGTGTTCGTACTACCGACAATATGAGTATGGCTGGTTTAACACAATTATCCATGGAAGGTGTTGAACAGTTAGACCTATATTATTCCGCATATATTCCACAATTCTTTTATGCGATGATTGCTCCTATCATTTTGTTTATCGTCACTGTACGTATCAATTGGGCTGTTGCACTTGTATTACTTGCATGCGTTCCACTCATTCCAATGTCCATTATTGCGGTATCCCGTTACGCAAAGAAAATCTTTGCGAAGTACTGGGGTAAATACACATCCATGGGAGATAGTTTCCTAGATAGTGTACAAGGTCTAAAAGAACTAAAGATCTTCCAAGCAGACGCTGCACAAAATATCAAGATGAACGAAACAAGCGAAGAATTCCGCAAGATTACGATGAAGGTATTAGTCATGCAACTAGCTAGTACAACAATCATGGATATGGTTGCCTATGGTGGTGCTGGTCTTGGTATTGCGCTAACGATACATGCCGTTGTAAACGGAAGTCTTTCTGCTTATGCAGCACTATTCTTAATTCTTGTAGCAGTAGACTTCTTCTTACCACTACGTGCATTCGGTTCTGCCTTCCATATTGCCATGAATGGTGCAAGTGCTGGCATAAGATTCTCTCATTACTTGCTCAACCAGATCCAGTATGGGGTAGTGAAACGATTGACAACACAGAAATTATAGTGAAAGATGTTACCTTCTCTTATGATGGAAAAACGTGATGTGTTGAAACATGCATCCATGAAATTTGGTTCAACTGGCATGTGCAATTGTTGGTGAATCCGGTTCAGGTAAGTCTACAGTTGTAAATTTATTGTTAGGTGCATATCACCCTCAACAAGGTTCTATTCTTGTTGGGAATAAACCTTGAAACATTAAGTAGAGAATCATACTATTCTCACATTTCAGTTGTAAGTTATAACACCTATATCTTTAATGAAACAATCCGTCAAAACTTTATGCTAGCCAAATACAACGTTACAGACGAAGAAATCTATAGTGCACTTAAGAAAGTAAATCTCTATGATTTTATTATCGATAACGGCGGCCTAGATAAAGTCATTACAGAAGACGCCGCAAACATTTCTGGTGGACAGAAACAACGACTAGCACTTGCAATTAATCTAGTCGCAAACAAAGATATCTACATCTTCGATGAAGCTACAAGTAATATTGATATTGAAAGTGAAGCAATTATCATGAATAACATCAAGGAACTCTCCAAAGAGAAATCCGTTATCGTTATTTCACATCGTTTAGCAAATGTCATTGCGGCTGATACCATCTATTACATCGAAGATGGAGAAGTTAAAGAACATGGTACACACAGCGAACTCATGAACATGCATGAAGGTTATGCAAAACTATATACAACACAAAAGAAACTAGAGGAAGGCTATACGGAGGTGATCGCATGACAAACGAGAGATATGTCCGCCGTAGTGGCGCTGTGATTATGGCAAGTCTTATTACTTGCTAGGTTCACTAGCATACATTATGATTCTTGCTGTAATAAACGGTTCTGTAGGTTTCATTGTCGCCATGGGTGTAACTCTCATGGGTGCAGTTGGCATTGCCAAATCACTTGGGGAAGCAATCCCTCTCTCTTATGGCACAATCATTGCCTTAACAATCGGCTTTGGTGTATTACGTGGTTTCTTACGTTACCTTGAACAATACAGTAACCACTACATCGCATTTAAGCTACTAGCTGTATTACGTGACAAGATTTTCCGTGCATTACGTATTCTTTGTCCTGCAAAACTTGAAAGCAAACAAAAAGGTGCAATCATCTCAATGATTACAGCCGATATTGAAACATTAGAAGTATTCTATGCGCATACAATTTCTCCAATCTGCATTGCGGTTATCGTATCAACCTGCGTTACTTTGTTTGTTGGATTTACAGTAAACTGGTATCTCGCATTAATCGCATTACTTGGATATCTCACAATTGGTATTATTGTACCAATGATTTCTTCCAGTAGATTAAAGGAATCTGGTGTTCGTTATCGTGCTGAATTTGCATCCTTTAACGCTTACTTCCTAGATAGTATTAAGGGTATTAAGGATATCGTGCTTATGCACGCACAAGATCAGCGTAAAGATGAAGTAAACAAACGTTCTGATTCACTTCTTCTTGAAACAAAGAAGATGAAGCACGATACAGCAAAAACGACTGCAGAAACAGAACTAAGCGTTTCAATCTTCATCATCCTTACATTAATTGTAGGTATTATCCTAGTCGCAAATAACCATCTAACAATCGGTAAGATGTTAATTGGTGTAACAGCAGTATTTGGATCATTTGGTCCAGTTATTGCTATCTCTGCACTACCTGGAAACTTAACACAGACATTTGCGTCTGGCGACCGCGTACTAAATCTGTTATCTGAAAAGCCTGCAGTAACGCCAATTACAGAAGGTAAAAACTTTACATTTGAAAGCTTAGAAGTAAATCATTTATCCTTCTCATACGATGGTCAAACACAGGTACTCAAAGATGTATCTATGCATGCACACACTGGTGAGATTATTGGTATCGTTGGTGAATCAGGCTGTGGTAAGTCAACATTCCTAAAACTATTACTTCGATTCTGGCAAAAAGAAACAGGAGATATCCTCTACAACGGCATCGATATTAATGATATTAATTCAGATAGTTTATTATTGAATGCCACAATGGTAAGCCAAACAACATATCTCTTTGATGATACGGTTGAAGAAAACCTTCGTATCGCTAAACCAGAAGCTACGTTAGAGGAAATTCAAGATGCATGCCGTATGGCATCTGTCCATGACTTTATCATGACGCTGCCAGATGGCTACCAAAGCAAAGTCGGAACACTTGGAGATAATCTTTCTGCAGGCGAAAAACAACGCATTGGATTAGCCCGTGCATTTCTACGTGGTAGTAAGTTAATCTTGTTGGATGAACCTACAAGTAACGTAGATAGTATCAACGAAGGTATTATTCTTAAATCTCAAAACAGCAAAAAAACACGATAAATGCATTATTTTGGTATCCCATCGTGAATCTACAATGGCAATCGCTGACCGCATCTATCGTGCATCAGAAGGTGTCATGCATGAACAAAATTGAAGAAAAACGTCAACGTGAGATTTCTATCGTCACAAAGATGATTGAAGTCTATTGTAGAAAGAAACACGGCACAAAAGATGGTCTTTGTCCTGAATGCCAGGAGTTACTTGATTACGCTACAACGCGCAGTAACCACTGCCCATTTATGGAGACAAAAACCTTCTGTGCAAACTGCCGTGTTCACTGTTACAAACCAGAAATGAGAGAAAGAATTAAAGAAGTAATGCGCTTTTTGCGGTCCAAGAATGTTGTTATATTATCCACTCGCAACGATTCGACATCTCATTGAAAGCATTAAAGAGAAAAGAAAACTGGAGAAACAGAAATGAATTTAAAAAAGATATTTTGGATAGTACTAGGAAGTATCAGCCTTGGGGTTGGTGTCATCGGTGCATTCATTCCACTACTACCATCTTTCCCATTCTTACTACTCGCAGTATTTAGCTACAGTAAGAGTTCTGAAAGACTGCACAACTGGTTTATCAACACTAAGATGTACAAAAACAATTTAGAGAGTCACCTTAGCGGTAAAGGTATGACAAAAGCCGCTAAAATTCGCGTGATGTGTACAGTTACTGTATTTATGTTATTCGGATTTATTATGATGATTCGTAAGGCATTGTATATTCCTATGTGCAATTCTTGGGGTCAGTATGGTTAGGCCATATGATTTACTTCATCTGGGGTGTCAAAACTCGAGTAGATGATTCTACAGAATAATTGTTTTACAACAAAATTTGTCGTGATAAGATACCAATGAGGTAATTATCATGGCAAATTTTTTATTGTTATGCTGGGAATTCTTTAAAACCGGTTTATTCTCCATCGGTGGTGGACTTGCAACAATCCCCTTCTTACAAGAGATGTCATTAAAGTATGGATGGTTTAGTCTAACAGACTTAACGACCATGGTCGCTATCAGCGAATCAACACCTGGACCAATGGGTGTCAATATGGCAACCTATGTAGGTAATCACGTATATGGTTTCGTCGGCGGTATCGCTACTACACTTTCTGTTACAGCACCAGCATTTCTATCTATTATTCTGATCGCAACAGCGCTTCAAAAATTTGAAGACTCTGTAATTGTACAAAATGCATTCATGGGCTTAAGACCTGCAGTAGTAGGTTTAATTACATCTGCAGTGATAGGTATCTATTTACTAGCATTATTTGATATCACTGCATTCCAAACAACAAAATCTCTTTTCAGTTTATTTAAGTGGAAGCCTATCATCATATTTGCATGCATGCTAGCAGTATATCACTTCAAACCAAAGACACATCCAATACTATTTATTCTCGTAGCTGCAGTTATTGGAATTTTATTGAAACTATAATTTTGTATAACGCATCTAATATTAGTAATTTGGTTATTGGTATTTTTGATAATAGAAACCAAAAAAATTGTAATTTGTTTAGATATGAAAAAGTAAATTAGGTTTAAGGGGATAAAATGTTGATAGAAAAATAGACCTGAGTTTGATAAAATAACATCATTTGACGCGTTTAATAAATACTATTGGTATCGTGAAGAACTTTTCACAAATATGTAAATCTATTGGATTAGAATACAGAGGTACAAAACAAGAACTCAATCACATTATTGAACAGTATTTTAAAGGGAATTTAATTAAAATATCATCAATAAAAAAAGGAAAAAGAAGAAAAGTTGAAAAATGTTACTGCTGATACACCGTTACTTGAATGTGGCTTTTCTTTTAATGCAAGGTTCAGAGAATATTTCTCTGTTTTTAACAGGTATCGCACCATTTAAATTTACTGCTGATATGGCAACAGCTTGGAGAAAAAGTAAAAAGAGAAAAATGATTTAAGTTTTACAATTCAAGACATGCTGAAAAGTTTATTATGGAAAATCGAATTATGCCAAGTATGATAATTCAGTTTGTCAATGGAATCAATTTTTGAAGGATTTCTGTGCAGACGAAAATAGTTGCAACTACTCGAACAAATTAAAAGTAGCTTCTATTCTTTTGGAAGGAAGTCAGAAATTCAAAAAAACGAAAAATTTATTCAGAGAATCTTTTGGCTGAATATGCCAGTAAAATAAAAAGAGTATTGCAAGTAGGATATTCTTAACTTGCTAAACTAACAATTCGATATTAGCTAACATAAAACAGTAAATTAGAAAAAGATTTACTGTTTTTTTCTTTGTCTAAGAAAGTGGAAAAGGAGTACACAAGGAAGAAAAAAATAATCGGCTGAACATCAAACAAAAAAAAGTAAGTATCTCCCAAACAGGAAATACTTACTTTTTTTACATTTAAAATGTGCATATGAAAAATATGTCTCTATTGAATGTCTTCTTCCGTACGTACTTCATAAATCCCATCACAGAATAATCCATTCACTTGATGTCCACCTTTTAATGTATAGAAGGTATCTGATGGAGCACCCATTTTATTACTGAAGGTTTCTACCTTATAACAGATTGGATAAAAAGTAATAAGTAATTATTCGATCACTTACTGGTACATACTGTACTCTTTTCTAGAATCGAGAGAAATTTGTAGTTTGGTGTTGAAGCCAATTATCTTTTTGCAATAACGACTGCATTTGAACGTTATCATTTTCAAGATTTGTCGTATAGTCTGTACCAGATATTGTAATCACTTCACCCTTCTTTACTCTAAAAGATGGCGTAATATGGATTGGTGATAGTATTACTTCGTTAAGAGAAATTTGTTGATCATCAATAAAGTAATTTTCATAAAGTTTTAATGACAACTCACTCGGATTAATCGGATTGCATTCCATATCATAAAAACTGTGATGTATCAGAAGATACTAAATCATTCTGATTAATTTCATGTAAGTCGGACAATTTGTATGCATATCCAGATTCTTCTTCAACTTGTGTTACTTCATTACTCGAAGTTACTTCCTGACTTACTTGTCTTCGAGTAGAACAACCTACTAGCATACATGAAAAATGATGTAATTAGTATTATCGGAATCGTCTTTTTTTCATAGTCACCTCAAATGATTCTTCATTTATTGACAAATCCGTAAAGTTCTATGAGTTTTTTCTGTATTACATTATAGCACTACCCCCCATAATAAAACCCTGGGACAAATGCCCAGGGAAAAGATGGGGAAAACCACAATATATTGTTAATGTTATTTACTAGCTTTTGCGCTTGCTTCTGCGATTTGTTTTTCAATTTCAGAAATCGTCTTGATATCTTCTTCGAGTGTCTTTAATTCTTCTTCGGAGAAGGAAGCCTTGTTAGCTTCTACTTGTGACTTTAATACTTCGTCATATGGTAAGTTCTGTGTCTGTTCAATCTGATCTTTTGACATTGTTGCGAACACCTTATTCCATAAGTCTTGATGCTTGCCGAATACTTCGCTTTCCTTTGCATAAAGATCTGTTAACTCATCATTTGCGCCTGCAGCCTGTCCTTGTGTAACTGTTGTTGTAACAGCACTACCAGACTTCACTTCTTCAATCATCTTGATGATTTCTTCTTGTTTCTTTTCATCTTCTAAGTTACCAACGAGAGGATCACCAACGATGTTGCCGTTCTTATCAACCATTACTGTTGTTGGGAAACTGAAGATTTTAGCCAAGTAAGCCTTCGCATCATCGCCACCATTGATAACGATATTTCTATATGTAGCACCTTGTTTCGATAGAATATCCTTTGCGTCTTTGAGAGTAGCTTCATCTGTTGCTTCTACGTTAACACCAACGATTTCTGCACCATGTTCCTTTAACTTCTTATTAAACTTTTCAAGTGCTGGCATTTCATTTACACATGCTGCACATCCATTGAACCAGAAGTTTACAAGTGTTACTTCATTCTTGCTGAATAAGGATTCATCTACATCCTTACCATCGAAGTCCTTACCTTTAAACTTTGGGAATGCTTCTACGTTAGCTGTTTCAGTTGTTGTAGATGTTGTTGTCGTTGCTTTGTCTTCTTTCTTGTTGTTGCATGCTGCTAATGTAACTGCCATAACTGCTGCTACACCAACTAGGGTAAATCTCTTGAACAAATTCATTTTCTTTTTCCTCTTTCTGTTTTATGCCTTTTGTAAATTCTTATTTGCTACTTTTGGATTCTTAGCTTCACTCTTTTTCTTAATCGCTAAGTAAGTACTGATTGCTTTGGTTGGACATGCAGTAATGCATTCTCCACAACGGATACATTCCAAGTCACCAGTATTCTTTGTAATATCGACATCCATCTTACAAACTCTTGCACACTTACCACAGGATACACACTTATGTTTTTATCTACGTTGTAGTTGAAGATTGCAATCTTGTTGAATAATGCATAGAATGCTCCAAGTGGACAAATCCATTTGCAGAATGGACGATATACAAATATTGATAATGTTGTAATCGTAATCAGAATTGTAAACTTCCAGGTAAATAATGTACCTAATGTTGCACGAATATTTTTATCTACGATAGAGAGTGGAATACCACCTTCCAAGATACCTTGTGGACAAATATATTTGCAGAAGTATGGTAATGCGATACCTGCTTTTATTTGTCATAATGATTGGAAGTAATATAACCGCAACCGCTAAGATGATAAACTTTGTATATGTTAAGAATCTTAATTTCTTTGTACTAAACTTCTTTGTTGGAATCTTATGTAATAAATCTTGATACCAACCAAATGGGCACATGAATCCGCATATCAATCTTCCAATCATCACACCAAAGAATATTAGAATTCCGCTGATGTAATAGGAGAAGTTATATTTGGATGAACCGACCACTGCTTGGAAGGAGCCGACTGGGCACGCTCCTGTAGCAGCTGGGCATGAATAACAATTTAAACCTGGCACACATACCTGTTTGATTTTTCCATTATAGAGAACACCTTTGAAAAAGTTTGGTATATGCATGTTTGTCAAAAATGTTGCAAACATCTGAATTGTATTGCGTCTCTTCAGGAATTTTAGAAACGCTCTTGATTTAGCTGATGTCATAACTATCCAATTCCTACACACTCCAAACAAAGACGAATTGCTTTGCCGAATACACTTTCAACTTCTCCACGAGAAGCCCCAACACATATAAATACAATTGCTAGTACTATTAGAAATGCCTGTGTGGCGATTCTAAATTGTGTAGGATATTTGTTTATGAAATCCATTTCATTGTCCTCCTTTACACTCAATTTCTATCTGACGTGAAAAATATAACAAAGCAGATATAAAATTTGTGTTAAGAAATTTAACAATGTGTTTTTTCAATTTTTATCCAAAATCATGCCTACATAAATGCGCATTTTTAGCATATGAACGGCTTGTCTTGTTTTTCTACTGTATGTGCTATACTTGGTACAGATATACTCAGTTTCTGACAATTTCGCAATAGTATGAAAGGAACATTTTACATATGAGAATATTAGTGGTTGAAGATGAAATCGCCCTTTGTGAAACAATCGCAAAGGGTTTACGTCTTGATGGATATGAAGTAGATACATGTTTTGATGGTGGTACAGCTTGGAATATGGCAATGGATGAAAGTTATGACTTGATCATCCTAGATTTAAACTTGCCTGTCATGGATGGTATGGAAGTTCTTCGTAATATCCGAAAAGAGGATTCTGAAACAGCAGTGCTAATTTTATCTGCGCGTGGACATTTACAGGATAAGATTGATGGTCTCGATAGCGGTGCCAACGACTACTTATGCAAGCCATTCCACTTTGAAGAGTTAGAAGCGCGCGTTCGTAGTCTAACTAGACGACGCACCGTACAAAATAATGTCATTCTCTCCTGTGGAGAACTTTCGTTAGACACAAAGAGTCGAACGGTCATGGCTAAAGGTGAAAGCTTCCATTAACACGTAAAGAGTTAGGACTATTGGAATACTTATTACTACATCAAGAACGTCCAGTCCCACAAGAGGAACTCATCCAACACGTATGGGATAGTAGTGTTGATAGTTTTAGTAATTCTATTCGTGTACACATCTCCGCTTTGCGTAAGAAATTACGAGCTGCACTTGGCTATGACCCTATCACAAATCGCATAGGCCAAGGATATGTCATCGGAGGACAACAGGATGAATAAACGTCGTTCTCTACAGTGGAAACTCACCGTCATTACCGCAATTATCGTCATCCTATCCTGTCTTGCGATTAGTTATGCAATCAGTAAGTCCGCAATCTCCTCGATGAGTAAGATTGAAGATTCCGCAGTTGCGATATTACCAACTAGCCCTGCAACAGATACAACTGGAGAAGTTGTACAACTACAAATTTCCACTAAAGATGTCATTTCTGATATGGCAAAGGGAATCCAATCAGACTTCTGGAAAAGCAGTTTACTCATTACAATCATCATCACTGTCGCAAGTAGCTCTATGATGTACTTCTTCATCGGTTATGCATTAAAGCCTCTACAAAATCTCGGTGAACAGATTGAAGACATCCAAGCGAAAAACTTAAAACATCTAGTTGTAAGTGATCAAAGTTCTATTGAAATTGAACAACTAACAAACGCATTCAATGAGATGTTAGAACGACTCAGTAATACCTTCGCAGCACAACGGCAATTCTCCGCAAACGCTGCACATGAATTACGTACACCGCTTGCGGTAATGCGTACAAAGCTAGAAGTATTTGAGAAAAACAACAATCCTAGTGCTGCAGAGTATCAAGAAACCGTGCATATGATTCGTATGCAGACATCACGTCTATCACATGTCATTGATATTCTCTCGAGATGACAGATTTACAATCTGCCCAAAAACAAGATCGTATCTCATTAGCTGATATGGCCGAAGAAGTCATTTGTGATTTAACAGCAGTCGCAGATAAGAAAGAAATTACTATCACCCAAAATCCAGGGACTGCTGAAATCATCGGTAATGATACCCTTATCTACCGTGCTATCTATAACCTTGTGGAAAATGCCATCAAGTATAACCATACCGGTGGAAATGTAACTGTATCTATCAAGGAAGATGGTGAATTTGCGACTGTTATCATCAGTGATAATGGCCCTGGTATCCAACAAGAAGATTGGCAACACATCTTTGAACCATTCTTTAGAGTTGATAAATCACGTAGCCGTGATATGGGTGGTGCTGGTCTTGGACTCGCTCTTGTAAAAGAGATTGCCCGCCAACATGGTGGTGATGTATATGTCGTACAAAGCTCAAAAAACGGTACAGAAATCGCACTTAAACTGCGTCGAAAGTAGCCAATAGTCGCTTTATTGGCGACTTTTTCATTTATCTGCCCACTTGGGCGTATATGCAGGGCAATAGAAGAATGGTATAATAAAGGTTATGAAAACTGGATTATTTATTACATTTGAAGGACCTGATGGAAGCGGTAAAACAACCGTGAGTACTGCTGTCACAAAAATGCTAGAAGCAGATGGCTATCAGGTACGTTATACAAGAGAACCAGGTGGTTCCAATATTGCTGAACAGATTCGTCATGTTATCTTAGACCCTAAGAACACAGAGATGGATGCTAGAACAGAAGCACTACTTTATGCCGCAAGTAGAAGACAACACCTTGTAGATAAAGTTTTACCTGTTCTTGCACAAGGAATTCATGTCATCAGTGATCGCTTTGTGGATAGTTCCCTAGCATATCAAGGCTGTGGTCGTGAAATCGGTATGGATGAAGTTTATGAAATCAACCAATTTGCGATTGAAAACCATATGCCCGATAAGACTATCTTCCTACAGATTGATGCGGAAACAGGTTAAAGCGTATCCGTAAAGGAAGAGAAGTCCTAGATAGACTTGATCAAGAAAGCGTTGAATTCCACGAGCGTGTTCATGAAGGTTATCAAAAGGTTATCAAGAAATACGCTAATCGTATGATTATCGTGGATGCGACCGCTGATGTCGATACAGTGATTCAAAAGTCCTATGAAATTATGAAAGGATTATTAGATGCGCAAGGATGAGTTACAGCAACAACAACCTCTGTTTTATCATGCGTTAGAAAATGCATGCATGAATCATAGAGTTGCGAATGCTTATCTTCTATCCGGACCTCACGGAACCCTAAAACACGAAGCTGCTCTTTTATTCGCAAAGAGTATCTTTTGCGAGCAACACCATGGTATCGCTTGTGAAGAATGCAATACATGCCGACGTGTAGAAGAAGGCTTGTATGCGGACATGGTTTTACTTGATGGTTCCAAGAATGCAATCTCCAAGGATGATGTAGATGCAATCCAAGAGAAATTCTCAAAGACTGCACTCGAAGATGGAGATGGCTCACGCGTATACATTTTAGAAAACGTAGAGAACGCAAGTATCTCTGCACAAAACAGTATGTTAAAGTTTTTGGAAGAACCAGCATCTGGTGTTGTCGCTATTCTTACAACTGACAATATCGATCGTATCTTACCAACCATTGTTTCACGCTGTACGTTAATCCCCTTCTCCCCATTATCAGAAGACTATCTACTTTCCAAAGCGAAAGAAGTTGGGGTACAAGATGTAGATGCTTACTTTATCTCTCACCTTGTAAAAGATATCAATCAGATGAAGGAATTTGCGGACAGTTCTATCTTTGAAACCTGCAAGATGATGTTTAGACAATACTTTAATCTTGAAGGAAGTCGCGAAGAACTATTGGTAGATTATGATATCTCCTATCGTTCAAGCGAAAAAGATAGTGCAAAAGCAAAGAAAGAAAACATTTTATTACTCAATGGATTCTTCGACCTCATGTCATTATTTGCCCATGATGTTATATGCAAGCATGTTGAAGGACCACATTGGTACAAAGAACTACTACAACAAGAAATACACAAACAGAAAGAATATGGAGAATTGATCATTATCTTACAAGAACAAAAAGATAAGATTAATCGGTTTATTGATTTAAATCTATTAATGGATCAAACCTTCTATAGATTGGAGGAATTCAACCATGAACATGGAATGTGAACACGGTTCATGCGGTTGTCCAATGCACCAAGAACAGGAACAACCGACAGTGAAATATGCCTATTCCGTCGCTGTGCGATTTAAGAATGCTACAAAACCGTATTCTTTTGGCTGCGATAACGCAGATATCAAAAAAAGGAAGCTGGGTTGTTGTAGAAACAGCACAAGGAATCGAAATGGGCGAGGTAGATGCGGATGCTCTATCAATTGATAGATACAATCTACATATGCCAACAAAACCAATTATTCGTATCGCTACAGAGAAAGATCAAAAGATGTACGCTGAAAAATGCCATTGCGGAAAGTGAAGCGTATCGTATCTGTAACGAAGAAATTCAAAGTTTAAATCTCGATATGAATCTGATGAGTGCACAGTATACACTTGATCGCTCAAAGGTTCTATTTGTATACCTCGCTGATCAACGTGTCGATTTCCGCGAGCTTTTAAAGGTATTAGGAACTCGTCTACACTGCCGTATTGAATTACGTCAGATTGGCGAACGTGATAAGGCTAAGATGGTCGGCGGTATTGGTATGTGTGGTATGGAAACATGTTGCAGCCGATACAAGAATCACTTCGATGTCATTTCTATCAATATGGCTAAGACTCAACAACTCGCCCTTAACGTAGAGAAACTCTCTGGTATGTGCGGTAAGTTAATGTGCTGCTTGAAGTATGAAGAAAATGATTATAAAGAACTAACAGCAGGACTTCCTAAGATGGGATCTCAAGTTGAATATGATGGCATGGTTTACCGTCTTACAAGCATGAATGTCATGAAGCAAGAAGCTAAGTTAGAAAACCGTGAACAAGTACTCTTTATTTCTTTAGATAATTTACGCGAGAAAGCTATTCCACGCAAAGGCTTTGTTCAACAGAACAACCAAAAGAGTGATAAACCAGTACATCGTACGATGGTTCATGAAGGTGTAGCTGCACCAGTGAATAAAGATAAAGCCGTTCACGTTTCAACCGACTTACCAACTGTTCATGTCGAGTCATCAAAACCACAAAATAACCGTCCAAACAACAATAAGAAACCAAACAAAGCACATTCCAACAAACAGAATCAACCACGCCAAAACGTGGAAAAGAATAGTGCTGAACGCAAGAATGTTACTGTGCGTACATTTGGACGCAAGAAAAAAGATGAGGGCGATAAAGCATGAACCGCCAGAAATCCTTCGAAAATGAAAAACCAACGCTCTATTTAGTACCTACTCCAATCGGAAATCTCAACGAGATGACTCCACGAGCTATCGATGTCTTAAATAGCGTCGATGTAATTGCGTGTGAAGACACACGTAATAGTGGACAGTTACTAAAACATTTTGGTATTTCAAAGCGATTGATTGCTTATCAAAACTTTAATGAAGCATCCAGTACAAAAGGCATTATTAACTTACTATCACAAGGAAATAATATTGCCTTAATATCCGATGCTGGATATCCGCTTATCAACGATCCAGGTCAAAGAGTTGTCAGTGAAGTGACAGCGCTTGGATATAATGTTGTGCCAATTTCAGGCTGTAGTGCTTTCTTGAATGCACTTGTTGCCTCAGGATTAATTGCACAGCCATTTATCTTCATTGGTTTCTTACCACCATCCACACATGATTGTGTTAAGAAACTACGCCTGTACCAATCATATCCAATGACACTCATTATGTACGAAGCACCACATCGCATTGAAAAGATGCTACAAAGCTGCTTAGATGTGCTAGGAGACCGTCATATCTGTATCGCCCGCGAATTAACAAAAGTACATGAAGAGTTCATCCGTGGTACAATTTCCGAGATACTACCGATTACCTCAGAGTTAAAAGGTGAAATGGTTGTTGTGATTGAAGGCAATCAAGATGACTATGAAAAAGATATCGATATGGGGCAAATCATGAATATGGTAAATACTTCTATTGAAAGTGGAATGTCTACAAGTGCCGCAATCAAAGAAGTTGCTAAACAGACAGGTATCTCAAAAAAATCAGATCTATGATTTAGTTCATGGAAAAACTGATCAGAAAGGTGTGTGCTAACGAATGTTAAATCAATACGGACAATTAACCTTAGAACAAACACTGTTCTATGTTGCAATTGCGATTTTTCCCTGCAATCTTCTTTATGATTTATATCTATCGCAATGATAGTAAAGAAAAAGAACCACCCTCTTATTACTAAAAATGTATTATCGGTGGTCTACTCTCTGTACCAATCGCAATCATATTAGAGATGATTTCCGAACAGGTTGTCTTCTATCTTTTTGGGAAAATGTAGTGACTGCTACACAAGTCAATTACGGTATCCTAACCGCAATCTTTGTTGGGCTCATCGAAGAAGGCGCAAAGTTCTTCTTCCTCTATCGATTCACATGGAAAGACAAAGCATTCAATTATCGCTTTGATGGTATTGTATACGCTGTATTTGTATCACTTGGATTTGCGGCATTAGAAAACGTCTTCTATGTATTTAATTATGGTACAGGCGTCGCTTTACAGCGTGCACTTCTCACAATTCCAGGACACATGAGCTTTGCGGTATACATGGGCTTATACTATGGTCATGCGAAAGTAGCTGAAGCTGTAAATAGCCCTGATGTAAAGTCACTAAACTTAAAAGCTTCTTATGCATTTGCGGTATTACTACATACAATCTTTGACGCAACTCTGATGGTAGAATCCGATATTGGACTAATCTTCTTCTTTATCTTCGTTGCAATCCTAGATATCATCGTATACCGCACGATTCACTTAGAGTCCAAGAATGATATTCCTATCGTTCCACCAACAGAAGAAGATATCTACGCAGAAACCCAATTATCACGACCATCTCCAATCGTTGAAATTACACACGATGTAAGTGAACGTGAAAAAATGTAAGGTTTGTTGTATTATAAGGTTAACGATATTAATAAGAGGAGTAATTTATGTTAAGTGATCCAACAATTGTCAAATTGATTATCATGGGCCTAGTAGGCACAAACGTTGTCTTACTTGCGGCCGTTATCTTCTTGGCATTTAAGAAAAATACATATTATGTAGATGCGGACGGAAACGATGTAGGTACAACAAGAAAGCCACAAGTTAAGAAAGTTGTACAAGCTACACCAATCGCTCCAAAACCAGAACCAATGCAACAACCAAAGCAGAATGTAGAGGACTCACTCGCTGCGACAACAGTTCTTACTGACTTAGAAAAACCTGTTATGCCAGTATCCCCAGCAATCAAACCAGTAAAGGTTGATTCCTTGGATACACCAATTCGCGAAAAGAATAATGATGATTCCGCAATACTATTCGAGGAAATCTTCTCTACAACAAATCTAGATGAAGCTGATCCAAAGATTCTCGTTACAATCAAAGTTGCAGGACAAACAAAGGACCATACAATTAGTAAATTACCATGCTTAATCGGTCGTGAAGCTGCTAGTTGTGACCTTGTCATCAATGAACCAGCAATCAGCCGTAAACATGCACGCATATTAATCGAAAGTGATACATTCTATTTAGCAGATGTTTCCGAACACAATGGAACATACCTAAATGGAATTAAACTACCACCACTTGGTAAAGCTCGTATCCATGAGGGAGATCACATCAACCTAGGACGTGCAGAAATTGTCATCAATCAAATTATTGACTAAAGATGCTTACGAGCATCTTTTTTCTTCATATAAAGAGGCAGGATAACTCTATTCGAAATACCCTACCTTTTCTATGAATATTCAATTTATTTAATGCTGCTTATTTTGTAATTTTCGATATATAGTATATATAAAAGAGAAAGTATGATAGTAATCAAAATAGAGAGCTCTGGCAACTTCATCTTAACTAAGAAAAAATATTGTTGTATTCCATTAATTACTGCATATACCGCAAACAACTTTATGTCATTCTTCATCTTTTCTTCCCCTTTGTTTTATCTAATTAAATTGTATGCCTATCATGGATAAATAACCAGACTTCAAACTCTTGTTTCTAAGTTGCATAATTACTCATATTGTTCAATGATGCTTACGATCATCTTTTTTTATGATTCTGTATAATAATGCTGTATGATTAACAGGTATGGAGGTTCAGTATGAATTTAGAACTAAATAACAAGCTACATGGATTTGTCCTTGAACAAATCAAAGATATTGAAGACGCAAAAGGAACTTTATATATGTTCCGCCACGTTCAAACAAACGCAGAACTGTGTTGGTTAAAACGTGATGATAAAAATAAGACCTTTGCGATTACCTTCAAAACAATCCCTGATAACGATACAGGTGTTTTCCACATTCTAGAACATAGTGTTCTAAATGGTTCAAAGAAGTATCCTGTACGTGAACCATTTGTAGAACTATTAAAGAGTAGTTTACAAACATTCTTAAATGCTTTTACGTATCCAGATAAGACAATGTATCCGGTAAGTAGTCGCAATGACAAAGACTATATGAACCTCATTTCTGTATATATGGATGCGGTATTCCAACCAGCAATCTATACGAATCCAAATATCTTCTTACAAGAAGGTTGGCATTATCAGATTCATGATGTAAATGAAGAGATGGAATATAGTGGTGTTGTACTCAACGAAATGAAGGGTGCTTTCTCCTCTGTTGATGAAACAATCGTAGATGAACTTAATCGTATGTTATTCCCAGATAACTGCTATAAATATGTATCTGGCGGTGATCCACGTTACATCACAGATTTAACTTATGAGCAGTTTATCGAAACACATCAGAAGTTCTATCATCCATCCAACGCTCGTATTTGGGTAGATGGTAACCTAGATATTGATGAAGTACTTCGTTTTATCCATGAAGAATACTTTGTTAACTATCAAAAGGAAGAGATGGATTTCGCAATTCTATGCAGAAGGTTCTACCAGCTGTACACAATCGTATATCCTACGAAGTTAGTGAAAATGAACCTACAGAGAATCGCTCTCATATCTCTTTTGCAAAGATTATTTCTACATACGATTCTTATGTACAAAATATCGCATGGTCTGCACTATCTTCCACACTTGTGGCCAACAATGAATCACCATTAAAGAAGGCTATCCTCGATAACAATCTCGGTGAAGATGTTGATTTAGACTTATATGATGGCATTCAACAGCCATGGCTTGTCTTAACTATTCGTAATACAAACGCAGACAGGTATGATGCAATCCAAGAAACGTTACGCTCTGCCACAAGCGAGCTTGTAAAGAATGGACTAGACCACGAAGAATTACACGCTACAATCAACCAGATGGAATTCCGTTATCGTGAAAGTCATGAACCAGCAGGTTTAATGTATGGACAACGCGCAATGGATAGTTGGTTATACGGTGGTGATCCAGCAGAACCACTATCTAATGGAAAGATATTTGATATCTTACGTGAAAAGATCGAACAAGGATACTTTGAAGAACTTTTATCATCCTTCTTATTAGATGAAGAACACCTAAATTCTCTTACTGTCGTGCCATCTACAACAATGGGAGCCCAGCGTATCGCAGATGAAAAGAAACGTCTAGCAGATATCAAGGCTTCCAGCAAAGAGAATGTTCTAAAGTATATCGAACAAAACAAGGCATTAGACCTCTGGCAGCAGTCCTCTGACACAAAGGAGCAGTTAGCTACCCTACCAAAGATTCACCTTTCTGAGATTGATGAAAAACCAGAAGATTTACCACTACAAATTGAAAAAGTGCAGTCTGTTAAGACACTGGTTCATCCTGCACAAGAATCAGGTATTGTATACCTATTCTTCTACTTCTCACTTGCAGGAATTACAATCAAGCATTTACCAGCGGTTGGTTTATTTACTGATTTACTCATGAACTTACCAACTACCAAGAAAACAGTTAGTGAGTTACAACGTGCTGTACGCAAGGACCTTGGTTCCCTGAATATTGTTATAGATGTATACTCACCAGATAACCGTTCTGATGCATGTATTCCAGTCCTTGCGGTATCCTGTTCGGTACTAGAAAGAAATATAGATAAGGTTGTCCCACTAATCTTAGAAGTAATCAAAGATACAAAGTTTACAAAGGAAGAAATCTTACCTATCCTCAAACAAGGCAACGAAGGCGCAAGACAATCTATTATTATGAATGGACATTCCTTCGCAATGCGTCGTGTGTCTGCACACCATAGTGCAGAAGGTGTATTCCGTGAATACATCGGTGGATATGAGAATGCATTATTCAGTAAGAAGTTAGAAGATAACTATGATGAAATGATTGATGAAGTCATCAATGAGTTTGAGATGTACCAGGAAGTATTATTCTCTAAGGACCGCTTAATTGCGAGTGTAACTGGAGATCATTTAGATGTTGTAGAAGAATTCATCACTGGTATTAATCGCATTGAAGCACAGGGTAACGTTGTACACTACCCACTCTTACAAGAACCAAAAGAAGCACTTCAAATTCCAGCAGGTATCTCCTACTCTGCTGCAGGTACTAACATTAAGTCATTCGACTTTGAATATGATCCATGCTTGCAGGTAATTGCACATCTATTAACCTATGACTATCTTTGGACAGAGGTTCGTGTAAAAGGCAACGCGTATGGTACCGGCTTTAGTGCAAATCCAAATGGAAATATCGCCGCATATTCCTATCGTGACCCAAGTCCTATACATTCCATTGAGGTTTACCGCGATATCTACAAACGTATCAAGCAACTCGCTGAAGATGAACAAACTGACTTAGCAGGATATATCATCGGTACAATTGCGGCAGCAGAGCCGCTCCTTGCACCAGCTGCGAAAGTTCGACTAGCAGATATTCGCTACTTCCGTAACACTACATACGAAAACTTATGTGCTGCACGCAAGAAATTCTTTCTATGACAAGAGAAGATCTTGCAAGATACATAGAACTCTTTGAAAAAGCACTACAAGAACCAACATCCTGCATTGTCGCAAACGCTGAAACAATCGAACAATGTAAGGAAGAAGGATATACAATCCTTGATCCAATCTCTTAAAACGGCAGAAATGCCGTTTTTTATTGTGTAAATGTGTCTAACTTTCACAAAAAATGAAATATTTTCAGGTTAGTTAGTTCTAACACGCGAAAAAATCACAAACTTCTTTGAGCAAAGGTGTTGAATTTAAAACATATCATTCTATAATGATAATGGTTCTCAATAAGTGGTGATTATGAAAAGAAGACAGACTTATCAAAAACAGGAAATATTGAATATCATCCAAGGAGTTGGAACGCATATGACTGCGGAAGAAGTTAAGTCTGCTTTAGATCAAAAGGAGACCGGTATTGGTTTAGCGACTGTATATCGCAATCTCAATCTTCTCGTCCAAGAAGGTGTGATTCGTAAGTATACAGGTGAAGGCTACAACTTTTATGATGGCAATCCTGCTCCACACGATCACTTACGTTGCACAAAGTGCGGAAAGATGATCGACCTTGGTGAAATGCCTTATGACTCTTGCCCAGACGAAAAGGTAGAAAAATTCACCGGTGGAAAAGTATTCAGTCATGTCACTATTTTTGAGGGAATTTGCAAAGATTGTCTAAATGAGGAGGACACAAGCAATGGAATTAAAGGGTTCAAAAACTGAAAAGAATTTAAATGATGCATTCGCTGGCGAGTCAATGGCTCGCAACAAGTACACTTTCTTCGCTGAAAAGGCTCGTGAAGAAGGTTACGAACAAATCGCAAACATCTTCTTAGAAACAGCACGTAACGAACAGGAACACGCTAAGCAGTGGTTCATCGCATTATGCGGTGGCGCTATCCCAACAACTCATGAATGCTTACAGATGGGTGCTGATGGTGAAAACTACGAGTGGACAGACATGTACAAGAGAATGGCTGCAGAAGCTCGTGAAGAAGGATTCACACGTATCGCAGCTCAGATGGACATGGTTGCCAAGGTTGAAAGGAACACGAAGAAAGATACGAGAAGTTAAAGGCTAATGTCTTAAACTCACAAGTATTCGAAAAGGACGAGCCAGTAGTATGGCAGTGCGAAATCTGTGGTTATACAATTGAGTCCAAGAAGGCTCCTAAGATTTGCCCACTCTGCAGCTACAAGGAAAGCTTCTTCGAAGTTAAGAAGGAAAATTACTAAAATAAAATGGAAGCCAAATTACTATAATGTAAGGCTTCCTTTTATTTTGTTACGTAGTCTTTCTGGCAGTAATGATGAGTATTCATCTATTTCATGCATTTTCATCCATGTAATTGTCTTTTTAAGTTTTTCTAAGAATATACTATTTTCAGTAGTTTGGCACAATTCTTCCAATTTAACTCTAGCATCTTCTTCAAAATACATTGCTTTTAATATTATCTCTGCATAAAGATATAGCGAGGCATCAACATCCCATTTATCAAATTCAATCTCTCTTTGCAGAGTATGATGGTTATAATCCCATATCATTTTTCTTTATAAGCAAATCTGCCTTTTTTTATAATCTTTTATTATCATCTTGATAAATATATTGTGTTAACGCTTGATGAATCGCGGGAGCGTGTACATCTTGTAAGAGCGCCTGTTCGATATATAGACTATAAAATAAGTAGTTAGCATTTTTACATAAAGTATTGTTTTTTATTGCCAGAACAAACAATACTGCGCTGATACATATCAGATATAAATCATGACGTGTCAAAAAATATCCTACCAACAACAATACACAAACAAATATAAGTATCAGTAAAACCGTTCTTTCAAACTGGCGCAGCTTATTTTGATAAGTTTCCAATGTGTCACTTTCTTCAATGATAGGTCCGTTCAAGTCACTTGCGAATCCATCAATAGATTTATCAATCATCATCTTGTTATGTGCAAATCGAAAACAGAAGAAAATATAATTCGAGTTTTTAAAGATTAGTTTTATGGTCATCATAGAAATGAATCGTATAAGTATCCAACTAATCATGATAAGTACAATCAGTTGAATATAATCAATCAGATATTCCTTATATATTCTTAGCGGCCTAGCAACATTCTCCAAATATAATACGAAAAGGAAAGTTAATATTGCTAAAACATCTAAAATATAATACCTTTTTTCTCTTCATCATATTTTTCCTAAGCTTGATATCAGAAAATCATTTATGCTTATACATTAAAAATCATTAACAGAATGATTGCTATAAAACAGCCCAAAACAAATACTATCTTTCCTTTTTTTGAGTGGAATATCTTAATTTTTATTTGGATTATACTTGATAGAAAGCATGAATGTACCAATTGATACAGCCAATAACCCAAAAAGATCCAAACAAAACAAAAAAACATTAGATCTTTCATATTTACTAAATATTGTTCCAACAGCGTAAGAAATCATTAAACATATAAATGAAATAATTTCATATTTTGTATGTTTCTTTATCTTAAAGTTTCCTAGCATAAATATCCTCTTCCGTAATTATTTAGTGATGCTGATTCTATATTTTTTTCTATCAATTGGATTGTCTTTAAAATACTTGCTTATTTTTTTATCACATTAATATATATTCGCTATTTTTGTCAAAAATTATTCATTTGCGTCATATTTACTAAATCAGAATACTATATCCTAAATATCTCTAGCATGAATATAACAGAAGATATTTCATAAAAAGCGGTATGAAAATACAATCTTTTTCTTTTATGATTATCTTAGTGAAAAAAAGAGGAACATCATATGTCACAAGAAATCTATGTAAAACCCAAGAAAGTTACACCCCTAAATATCCTACTAATCTTAATCGGATCATCCTTATACGCATTATCAGTGAACTTCTTCTTAGTACCTTTAAAGCTTTACTCTGGTGGAGTTCCTGGTACAGCTCAGATGTTAAGAACGTTATTCTTTTCCAATATGGAAGCCAAACGCATATAGCGTTAAGCTTCCTTTTATTTTTGTTATAGAAATACTACTTCAGAATTTCTATATTTGATTAATGTAGAATACCGTTATAACGCTAAAAAAATTGATAAATGATTTCCTACTGTGATTAAAGCTTGTTATATTTCCGTTCCTGGTCGATCAAATAAGTTGTTTTCATACCTCCTAAAAAGTAAAAGCATAGGTAGCTAATACATTTAAATGCAATGAGAGTAATATAGTTATCACGATATATAACAATGTTTCTGCTGCAATACAGGAAACAACGGTTCTTCTACGATATATTTTTAATTAATTGATAATCAAGAATATAACTCAACAACACATAAATGCCAAACAGAACATATATAGCTTCCATATTTATAAATCGAATAAATATCAAAATTGCAATTCTTAATATCAATATAATTTTTCAATAATATTCTGCATTGCACATCTTTCTGAAAAAGAAGCCTGAAACTGTACACTTTTTTTCATAATCGATCTTAATCTCTTTTTTTCATATCTTTTATCAAAATGTTGGAATGTATATATTTCCGGAATACTTAATAGTAAAAAGATAATTACCATAATCGACACACTATATTCCCTATTTTTTTAACAAAAAAATAGGGTTTCTCCAAATAAATAAGCATCATACAAAAGAACTACTAGAGCTTCTCCTATGGAAAAATTTCTTAGATACTTATTGCTTAACCTTGATATCGGTATCGAAATAAGCAAATAAATAAATGTATTGACTATTGAAGTATAGAAATTATATTTCTCAGAAATATAATTGTATTCTCTATAAACAAATGACTTATTGAATAAATTAAGGTGATAAAAAAATAATATAAAAGTGGCTAACTTTCCATATCTTATTACCGTAATCATCTCACAGTACCCGAAATGAATAATTCCCACGGATATGGGCATAAACTGATATCACAACCATTATTTAACGCACCGTATCCAATACAATATGCAATTTGCCCCACTTTTTCAGCAACTTTACTTAAGCCGGCACCAAGTAAAAATGAAAGTATTCCCCATTCTTAATATATTTTATGACTCTACTGGTAATTACAGCTGCTCTAGCTAAAGCAATATATGTTTGTGGCATAAATTCAATGGCTGCACAAATTTGTCCACATTCCCATTTACTAAAATACTGTCCACCATCTAAATACATCATTTCTTCTTGTTCTAATTCTACGTAATTATTAGGTAATACTAATTCCATGTTTTCCTCCTAGTTTTTAGTTCCCTATTGTTCCAATAAGATATTTGAAAGTATATATAAATGAATAGAATTAACTAATTTGCTATTTTACAGTTTCATATTAAATGGTATATACAAATTAAGCTCTTCCAGCTAAACAAAATCTGTATACATCTCCTTTCTTACCCTGATTAGTATCGGTCTGGGAAACCGTGTAGAATTGAGATCGTTAATGCGTACTAGAATCTTATGTATTTGTAGCTTTGACTACGTGAGGTATTATCTGACCGCTTCGTTGTATAGAAATTGTTATTAGTTAGATGAGCCCTTCTTTTATTGAAGTGAGTTCACATTTCGCACCATATTCTTTGATACTTCTGAAACGGTGCTACTGGTATTCATCACAGCTTAATTTGAAAGGAGTCATTTACATGATCAACATTGGTATCGATGTCGGTAAGTTCAAGCACTGTGCTACAGTACTCGATGATTCTACCGGCGAAGTTCTCATCAAACCCTTCTTCCTCACAAACGATCGGAAGGGATTTGATCTACTCTATTCTAAAACAAAACAATTTATTCGCAGGAAACATTCCGTTGGTATGGAAGATACCGGTCATTATATGATCAATCTCACAAATTACCTACTCGACAAGAAATTTACTGTCAAATACATCAATCCAAGGGCTACCTGCCTACGTCGTAAGGAACTTGGTGTATCTGCCAAGAATGACAGAAAAGATGCGCTTTTAATAGCAGAAATGTTAAGCGAGAAGAGATTCTGGCGTTCCATTTCTTCACGTACTATTGAAAATAGTAAATTTCGTGATATCACTCGTCTTTATCACCAACTCCAAGAGCAGCAGAATCAAGATATGAATCGGCTACAGAGGGCACTAGATATCGTATTCCCAGAAGTGAATTTACTTTCGTGGACACGCTATTCAAAAGCGTATATGAAATTCCTGTCAACTTATCCTAGTGCTTCATCAATCGCCTTTGAAGATATCCGTAATCTTCGCAAGGCACTCAAAACAGAGGGAAAAGGCAGACAATGTAAGGTGACCGCAGAAGAAATCAGAGAGCTTGCCAAACATTCTGTTGGCGAAGATAATAGTTCCATTGAATTGGAAGTAACATCTATCATCGCTGTCATCATTACCAGAGAAGAGCAGCTTCGCATTTTAGAAAAGAAAATAGAAGAATTCAGTCACAAGCTAAACTCTCCTATCATTTCCATCCCTGGCATTTCTCATATCTCAGGAATGACAATTCTTGCGGAAATCGGAGATATCAATCACTTTCAGAACACGGGAAATTTGATATCCTTTGCCGGAATGGATCCGCTTGTATACCAGTCCGGTAAATATGACGCTGCACATATGCCTATATCCAAGCACGGTTCAAGATATATGCGCAAGGCTCTGTATCAAGCCGTATTCACTGTCTGTAAATATTCTCCGACCTTCCATGCCTATTATACTAAAAAACGTAATCAAGGAAAGTCTCACAGATGTGCCCAAGGTCATTGTGCACGAAAACTTCTCCGTGTGATATACAAACTTCTTAGTACGAATTCTCTCTATAATCAAAATCATATTCACTGATTGAATTATCAACCTATAATAATCATCTACGTACTCAAAGCTACAAATGTAGTGTTTTAACTGTACTCTATTCACGATTTCAAAGATCTTTTTTTGAGATTCATCTGAATTTTTTTTAAATTTCACTTGATTTTTCTTATAGTTAAATACCTTATATGGTTAAAAGATTCTGTGTGGCAAAATTTTAGTGATATGAGTCAAAAATTGAACTTTACATACTTTAGGTACGATGAAAAATTACATCGTACCTAAAAGCAATACCATTTAATAAAACTATTCAATGAATATAGATTAAAAATACACTTTTACATCAGTTAATCACTTATGCTCATACATTAAAAATCATTAATAGAATGATTGCTACCGAACAACCCAAAACAAATAATATCTTTCCTTTTTTTGGAGTGGAATACGTTAATTTTATTTGGATTATTCTTGATAGAAAGCATATATGTAACAATTGATACAGCCAATAATCCAAAAGATCCAAGAAAACCAAGAATATCAAATCTTTCGTATTTACTAAAAAAATGTTCCAACAGCGTAGGAAATCATCAAACTTATAAAAGAGATAATCTCATATTTAGTGTGTTTCTTTATCTTAAATTTTTTTAGCATAAATATCCCCTTATAGCCCTGTTTCACATTTTTGTTCTCAACAGAGCTATTCTCCTATAACCACCAAGATATCAGATAACAAAACGGCACAAACATTCAAGTAACATATCATATCTTATCCGTATTTGATTCATAGTGATAAAAAAATCTCATAACATCCTTGTTCAAACATTGTTTTTTACAAACAAATCAGAATGTTACTTATTATATTTTTAAATACGACTTACTTGGAATGGTGGTAAACGGATGAACACCTAATATAACAGGAACAAGAAAAAAATTTCCTAGTAAATTATGCAAGCCAAAAATAAGAGAGTATAAATACGGATATGAGAAATATAAGTGACGACATAACTATATCTTTTTCTTTTTTTACATTATATCTCAGTAAACATTGTACCATTTGATATAAAATCAAAAATCAACGCAATACCACATGCAATTACAATTAATTCTGCCTTTCTAAAAAAACTGACAACTAATTAATATCAGTATTTCAAAAAAAGACCATTTGTTTTACTTTTATTAATTACTTCTTTCATTAATTCTTTATTCTGTCTATCTTCAATCAATAAATTTAACTCGGAAATTGTATATTTTTAATAGGTAATTTCCTGTATATAACTATTCTAATCAAAAAAAATTTATAAGCACTATTACAAAATATAATACAATTAAACATTGTCTATATTTTTGTTGATATACCAATTAGCGTAATAACTAGTTGTGCAAACTTCAAAAAAATGCTTCTATATTGATTTGAATGTTATCAGATATTAAATCAACTTGATGAAGAATTTCTGTTAATAATACAGAATATACAAATACAAACATAGCACTTATTGCGATAACAGCAACATACCACTTCGTCTCCTGTACGTATGCAAAATACAATAAGATAAGCATTAATAGTTCATATAAAAATATTTGCAAATAAAAAAATTTAGCTTTCATAGTTAAATCACCTTATATAATTTATAGATAAATATGTTCCAAAAAGTAATTATTAATAATTTGTATGTATTTTAATGTTATTAAAAAAACTGACTTCTTATATTCAGATACGATGTGTTTTATCCATCGTATCTGAATTAGTGCTATTAACAAAGTGGCTTAATCAAACTACTGTGAATCTATTAATCCAATAAAATTTCTGATATATTCTATTAAATGTTTAATTAAAACTTAATTGTAAATTGTATAGTTAACACCAAAATCCCGTCCTGGCATCCAATTCCACGTAATATCAACCCCATTCTTTATTGCACCATTTGCAACTGCCCAGCCAAATGCATATGCTTGCGCTCCAGCAACACCTACTACAAATTTAGCAATCCATGCAACAGGTCCACCAAAATTCGCTGCAAATGCCACTAACTTTGCTGCTGCTAAAACTCCAACCGCCCCTGCAATATATGAATATGGATTCATACCAACAGAAGCTAGCATGTTTGCACATTGTGACTTAGATAAATATTCTCCACCATCTAAATACATCATTTCTTCTTGTTCTAATTCTACGTAATTATTAGGTAATACTAATTCCATGTTTTCCTCCTAGTTTTTAGTTCCCTATTGTTTCAATAATGCACCCAAAGCAAGTATATATTAAGTAAAAATGATTGTTCGATTGTTTTAAACTTCCATATTGACCACCCCTATTTTCTATTATTTTTACAGTGCGCACTGTGAAAAACTATTGTTTAAAATTCAACATTTCAAGAAACCATTCTAAATAATTTTTCTTTCTCATAGATAATTCTAGCCTCTACCGGCATCGATTTGATTAGTTGAATGGTATCTTTCTTGCTCTTCAACTGATATTCATCAATTGTAATAACGATTCTATACAATAATAAATTCCCCGTTTTTGTTTCTTGGTTAATTGTTCCTGAATCGATTGAAACCAACTTACCTTTTATTGTTCCATATTTCATAGTATTTACACCAGAAATCGCTATTTTCACTGAATCTCCAACATGTATTTTTGCAATATCAGTTGCGTTTACATACGCTTCTACTAAGTAATTTTCTTCTTGTTGTGTAGATATCTCTGCAATCACTTGATTCTGCTGCACTGACATTCCAACTTTTAACGGTGAAACATAGTGTAAAATGCCATCGTTTTGTGCTGTTATTGTATAAATCTCTGCTTGGCTTCCATACATTGTTATATTGGCTTCAAGTTCTGTGATCTGTGTTTGCAAATTTGCTCTTGCTTTTCCTAATTCTGCTGTTAGTTGCGAAAACATTTGCCCAGTCTGACTTGATGGATTATTGATTTGATTTTGGATTGTCTGAATCTCTTCTTTTAATGCTACCAATTCACTATTCTTTGTTTGTATCTGTGTATTAAATTTATCAATTTCATTCTCTACATTCACTTTCTCCCTGATTTTTTTGTTAATATCTTGAATTTTATTATCAATTTCTGCTATTTCATTTTCTAATGAATTAATTTTTATTTTTTTCTGCTTATCAATCTGTATTGGATCATTAATTGTAGAAAGCTCGTTTTTTTCAAATTTTCTAATTCCAATTTTTTTGAGTTGTATGTATTTTCTAAACTTTTTCAAATTACTATCATCAACTTGTGGTATTACAATAGAATTAATCTTTGTCTGTAAATCATTTATTTCATTAGTCAATGTATTTCGTTTGGCTAACCTATTATTCAGCGTCTCAAGTTGTGTATTATCTGAATAGGATTCACTCTTTAGTTGTAATAAATAATATTCAATATAACCATAATACTCTTGTTCAACTCCACTGTTAGACATATAGTTCACTTTATCTTCAAGTGACTTCTGATACAAATCCATTGCTTCCAATTTTTCTCTTGCTTTTGACAATTGTTTTGTCAACGATTCAACCTGTAATCCTTCTTGCCCATTTGTCACTTTAACAATTGGTTGGCCACTTGTGATTTTTTCTCCTTCATTAACAATCATTTCAACAACTGAGCCATTTGCATTTACAGAAACATATCTCGTATCTGTTGTTGTTACTGTCCCTTGCGCTCTAACAATATATGGTTTTATTAGAAAGTTAGCGAGTACTATACTTGCGATGATAATAACAATTGTAAAAATCAAGAATATCGTCCCAAATAGAGGTGGATTCTTATCAAAGAAAATTCGACTGTCTTTTAACTGATCTTTTGTATAAAATCTCATAATCTTTTCACCGGCTTAAACAAATCCATTGTCATCATATCTGATGTTTGATTAAGTAAAACACTATATATTATACCTTCTGGTTCTAAATCATTTTCATAGAAGAATAAATCCAACTTTGAATATGCATAATTTAAATACTCTGGTCTATCTTCAAATCGAATATATGCACAATGCTCTGCAGTATAGATATCATGAACAATATAGGTGTTTTTGGTATTGTTTGTAATCATGTGCCTGTATCATTGCATCACAACATATTGTCATCTCACCATTATCAGAAATACTCATACCATAATTTTTTTGTGATAAGAGGGCCAAATGTCTGTACATTTAAAAAGCTTTAAATTTCTTTCAAATTTCTGTAACTCCTTTTTCCAATTCACTCATTTTTTTATATTTTTTTCATTTCATGCACAATTACATTTTTTTAAGACTAACTTCTTATTTGTTTTTCACTTCTAATTTAGGCATATTGCACCTCATCATCACTTTCGATATTTTTTTATTCACTGATAATTCTTCTTTCCCAATTTCTGTTTCCAGCATTTGTAGTCTAACCATTTCCGCATATTTTTCCATTATGTTTCATTAATTCTTCATGGCTTCCTTGTTCTGATATATGTCCGTTTTTCAAGGAAATATACGTAATCGCACTTCATTACTGTTGATAATCTGTGTGCTATCATGAAAACTGTTTTACTTTGAATATGTTTAAAAATAAGATTTTGTATTTTTCTTTCGCTGAATGAATCTAAATTAGATGTGGCCTCATCAAAAATAAATATGTCAGGGTTTTTCAATAAAGATCGGGCAATCGCTATACGCTGTTTTTCCCCACCCGAAAGGTTATTTCCTCCTTCTTCAACGTACGATAAATATCGATTAGGTAATTTTTCAACAAAATCATTTACACCTGTAATCCTGCAAATGGATACTATCTGTTCATAGGTCGCCTCTGGATTTCCAATCCTTAGATTATCTAAGATAGTCCCTGTAAATAATTCAATATTCTGAGGAATATATGCTATCTTCTTTCGTAGGCATTTATGATTAATATCTTTAATATCATATCCATTTATAGTTATTTTACCTTCAGAAGTCTCCATAAATCTTAATAATAATCTTGCAAGTGTACTCTTTCCTGCGCCGCTTTCACCAATAAATGCAACCTTTTTTCCTTGAGGAATAGTTAAACTAAAATCTTTGATGACCGGCGGTCTAGATCCATATGCGAAGTATATGTTTTTAAACTCTATATTTCCATTCAAATCAACATCAGAAATAGTTTCCTTGCCATTATCATCCTCACGGTTCAAACTCATTAATTCACTTAATCGAGTCATTGCAATCTGCGCTTCTTGAAAAGTTAATTGAAGAGAAACGAGACTTTGAACAGGTTCTGTAAAATACTGACTCAATGTCTGAAATACCAACAAATCACCCAAAGTTATTTTCTGATCAATAATAAATAATGCTCCAATGCCCATGAAAACAATATTCCCCAATGAACCGATAAACTGAGAAATAAATCCTTGAACATTTTTTAAAATACCTTCTTGATATCCAAGCTTTAGTGTATGCACAAATTTTATTTCTAACTTATCGATTTGCTGTTCTTCATCACCCAAAGCTTTAACTGTCTCCACATTCTTTATAGATTCAATCAATTGTGAATTTAGCATTGCTCCTGCTTCCATTTGCTCATAATTAATTTTTTTATATGGTTTTTTTAAAAATATAAATCAAAATAATATTGATAATCACCATCACAATTAGAACACCAAACAATTGTGAACTAATATTCCATAGAACTATTCCTGTTATAACTGATAAAAAGAATATCCATTATTAAAGATATTGAAACTGATGTAAAAAAACATTTTTTTATTGTCATCGCATCTTGGAAACGTGTTAAGATATCTCCGGTTTTTCTTGTTACAAAGAAAAAAATATGGAAGATGTATTATGTGATTATAGTAGCCTAATAATAACGGTATATCTATTTTTTTCTAGATAGAAAGAGTAATACATGTTGCCTAAATACTGATAAAAGATTTTTGTACCAAAGAAACAATTCCAAAAAAACAATCAGAAATAGATACAAACTATTTTTTTAATTGAAATGGAATGATTTCATCCATTAAAACCTTCGAAAAATAGACCCGAAAAATATTCCAATGAAACTTAAAACAATCGATGAACATATTGTGATAAACAACAAGTGTTTTTTTGAGGAAAAAAATAAGTGCTTTTAAAAATATCAAACATTCCTTTATCTTTGAACTTTGTTAGTTCAAATTCACTTGTTGGTACACATAATATAAGAACTCCAGTAAACCAATCATTAAATTCTTCTTCAGTTTGCTTGATGATATCTTTTGCCGGATCTGCTATAACAAATTTCCTGTTTTTTGTTATTTGGTGTATAACAACAAAATGATTTAATCCTTCTTTTGTTCTTACATGTGCGATTGCGGGAAGAGTTATGTTTTTAGTGATATCCTTTGTTTCTACACGAATTGCTTTCGTATTAAAGTTTAGTTTTTCTAAGCCTTCAACTAGCCCCTTTACACTTGTTCCATACGCATCAGTGCCTATAATTTCTCTGATTTTCATAATTGACATTTCTTGTCTGTAAACTAAAAGTATCGTCGAAATAACAGCGGCAGCACAGTCTGATGAATCATGTTGTTTCGTATTTGGAAAGTATTTTAACATTGTTGTCTCCTGTCAACGAAATTATCTTCAGAATTAGTTGTTGTTTTTATCATTTTAATACATATACATATATTTGTCAAAAAAATTTTGACACTTCAATTAAAAAAAGTAAGAATATTATATTCTAACCATCTTCATTACAAATTTGATAGAAATATTTGATAAAAGCGGTATTAAAATACCATCTTTTTCTTTATGATTATCTTAGTGAAAAAGAGGAACATCATATGTCACAAGAAATCTATGTAAAACCCAAGAAAGTTACACCCCTAAATATCCTACTTATCTTAATTGGATCATCCTTATACGCATTATCAGTCAACTTTTTCTTAGTACCTTTAAAACTTTACTCTGGTGGAGTTCCTGGTACAGCCCAGATGTTACGTACATTATTCTTTTCCAATATTCAAAATGTAGATACAGCAGGTATTATCAACCTTGCGTTTAATATTCCACTCTTTCTTCTTGCTTTGAAAGACAATGAAGAAACGCATGGTTGTAGGAACAGTGCTATCTGTAGCCTTACAGACAATTATCTTTACATATATTATTGCGCCTACCGTGCCTATCCTCGATGATAAACTTGCATGCATTGTGATTGCTGGATTATTAGGTGGTGTTGGATGTGGACTAATACTTACCAATAGCGCAAGTGCAGGAGGTTTAGATTTATTAGGCCTATATCTAAGCCATAAGTCAAAGAAGATTTCTGTTGGAATCTTTAATATTATTTACAATATTATTCTCTATACATTAATGGCAATATTATTTGATGTATCAACCGCGCTATATTCGATTATCTATATCGTTGTATTCTCTGTGACGATTGATCGCTGGCATTATCAAAACATTGAAGTTGAACTAATGATTTTCACACATGTGCCTGAAGTGAAAGAGATGATCATGCATGAATACGCAAGAGGTGTTACCTGCTGGGATGGTAAGGGTGCTTATACCAATCAACAAACAGAAGTACTCGTAACAATTGTCGCAAAAAGTGAGGTATCTTCTGTCCAAAGAGAGATTCGAAAACTTGATCCAAATGCCTTCGTAATCGCACATACACGTGTTTCTGTATCTGGAGGTTACCAAAAACGCCTTGTATAACGCAAAAATACGTTAAATAGTGGAATTATTTTTTCTTTGTGATACATTTTGTAGTATAGAAATCGTGAGGAACATATGAAAACAACACATACAATTTTAATTGTTGATGACGATGTCGATATTTTAGAAGCCCTAAAAATCTATTTATCCAAAGATGAGTATCAATTACTAACAGCTCGAAATGGAAAAGATGCAGTTGATATCGTTAAGACAGAAGATGTTGATTTGGTATTAATGGATATTATGATGCCTATCATGGATGGTATTAAAGCGACAGAGGAAATTCGCAAACTTACAAATATCCCAATTATTTTACTAACCGCAAAGAGTGAAGATCAGGATAAAGTAAACGGTCTTGATATTGGTGCAGATGACTATATCACAAAACCGTTCAATCCATCCGAAGTTTTAGCACGTGTTAACTCACAGTTAAGAAGATATCACCAACTTGGTGGTGTTAGTGCAGATACTGATGAACTTATGATTGGTGGAATTATTTTAGATGACACCACAAAGAAAGTATCTGTTGATGGTAATGAAGTCACGCTTACACCGATGGAGTTTGGTATTTTAAAGATGTTAATGAAACAGCCAGGAAAAGTATTTACTTCCGCTGAGATTTATAAAAATGTATGGAATGATGAACCAATTGGTAGTGAATCTGTTATCGCTGTTCATATCCGTCACTTACGTGAAAAGATTGAGATTGATCCATCTGAGCCAAGATACATCAAAGTAGTTTGGGGACAAGGCTATAAGATGGAGGATAGTCATGAAAGAGCGCAATAAAAAAAGATTACGTTCAAGTTATCTATGTAAAGTCATTGCGTTCATCCTTTTTGCGCTTGCGGCAACAGCAGATATCGTTGGAATGAATGCAATTTCATACTTATCTACTGCAGGTGCTTATGATGGTATTTCTAAATATAGTGATACAGCAGACGCAAGAGCTCGAGCAGCAGTAACAGCTAATAACTATGTCTTGTATGCATTAGATATTAATACTAATTTTATTGGCGACCAGTACAAAAGTTTCGACCGTGAAAACTCTAACCTTTCTGTCGAAATCTACGAAGTTGCCTCAAATCAATTAATTCATAAATTTTGATGTTGAAGAGTCCACACTACATGGTACCGCATATTTCTATGGTAATAATTCTAATGGTTACTTCCAAGACTACATCGAAAAAAATAATGAACCAACATACCGTATTGAATACTCCCTTGCGAAAGATTTAAACGCAAGAGATGACTTCTATTACTGTGATACAGTTTATAATCTTCAATATAGATTCCGCTATATCATATTCCCGATTGAGTTTTTTAGTATCATCATCCTTATCGGTTCTGTTATATTCCTATTCTATGGAGCAGGGCATGTAGATGATAAACCAGGTATTACCTTATCGTGGATTGATAAGATACCACTTGATATCTTTGCCTTCATTGTTTTGATGGTTTGGACCTACGCAAGTTTTTATACATATAATAATGGCTTCCCCGATATCGCAATCAACTTCTATCAACAGGGATACTATTATGGCTTTGCGAAAGCAAGTATTATTAAATACATCATGGTAATTGTTGGAGGTGTAATCCCATTCCTACACTTCACATTATTATTCTTCCTAAGTCTTGCGACACGCATTAAATATGGAAATTGGTATAAGAATACACTGATATACTATATCGGCACAATCATCTCAGACCTTCTACAGATTGGTGGATATTTCCCTGCCTTCTTACTGGGTTCCTTTGTGTTTTGGGTGGCTTTCTACTTCTTAGTACGACTACAGTTATATGCATTATTAGGTCTCTTCTTATTTATCGCTTCCTACGCCCTTTTCTGGCGTGCATATGAAGCAGCTTTGTTAAAGAAGGCGATTCATAAATTCGCAAATGGAGAAACAGACTTCTCATTTCATACTTCAAGACTTTCTCATTTCTTCAAAATACAGGCACTTGACCTATACAAGATCAAAGATTTTGCGGAAGCAGCTGCCCAAAAAATCCATTCGTGCAGAGCACTTACAGAATGAATTAATTACAAATGTCAGTCATGATATTAAGACACCTCTTACCTCAATCATTAACTATGTGCACCTCTTACAACATGTTGAAGATCCTGAGCAAGCCAAAAAATATATTGCAGTATTGGAGAAACAATCAAAACGTCTTCAAAAATTAACAGAAGACCTTATTGAAGCTTCTAAAGCAAGTACTGGTAATATTACGGTAAATATCATGCCGAATGATTTACATGAGTTACTTGAACAAGCTGTCGGTGAATATTCTGATCGCTTTGACGCATGTAAACTAGAGATTGTGACAAACATCCCAGAAAGTGCACGTTCTGTTATGGCAGATGGTAGACTTCTATGGCGTGTATTTTCTAATCTATTCTCTAACTTAGTGAAATATGCACAGCCAGAAACCAGAGTATATATCAATAGTGTCCGTACAATCGACAATAACATTATGATTTCAATTAAGAATGTAAGTCGTGAAGCACTCAATATTTCCGCAGAAGAATTAACGCAACGCTTTGTACGTGGTGATGAATCACGCCATAGCGAAGGCAGTGGTCTTGGTTTAAATATTGTAGAGAACCTAGTACACCTACAAAACGGTTATTTCAATATCGTTATTGATGGAGACCTCTTTAGAACAAATATTATCTTGCCAGCAAAACCTGAAGAAGTTTCTACACAGAATTCTTCGACAGAATCTAATGTATTCGATCAAAGATTAAAGATGGAGATTACACTATTCTCCATCTTTTTCTCTTATTCAATTTCGATTTGCTTGATCATGATGTACAGACCATGCATACGCATCAATTGTTTTATCTGGGTAAATCAATTGTAGTGCTCTTCTGTATGTATTGATTTGTTCTGTATACAATGATTTGATTTTAGATAATTCTGCGTTATCCGTCTTAAAATCAATCAAGATAATTCTATCTTCCAAGATTGACACAAAGTCCATGATACCATGTATCTTTTCTTTCTCTGTTTGTACATAGAAAGGATACTCATGATGAATTTCACCTTCTACTGCTTGGTGATAAATCTCTGAATTACCGAATGCTAGCAGATGTTTTAATTCTGTTGAAGATATACTTAAGAATGTTAAATCATCTGCGTTAAATAATCTAGAAGGAAGTTCTTCAAAACATGCATGAATGCGTGTACCATATTCTCTTCCAGCATTTGTTTCTGTTAAGTCTAATGCTGGTAAACTACTACCAAACTCAGTAGAACTTGGAGTTAATACTTCCTTCTCTTCGACACTTATATATCCATAGTGTGGTAGTTTAGTAACAGTCTCTGTTTCTTTGTGTTCCAGGAATACATTCCATGATGGATCAATATCAACCTGTTTCATAATTGGTTCATTTGCCATTGTGCTAAGAATCAATCCAGACATACCATTACGAATAAGTAAATCACCTAACATAAACTTCTTTCCACGATATGGAATTGGTTTTGGTAATGCGTCTACGATATATAGTCTTCGTACTGCACGTGTAACTGCTACGTATAAAATACGAATAAATTCTTCCGCATCTTCGAGATTTGCTTTATATTCGATTGCACGTTTATGAATTGTCTTTCGTTTTGCACGATATGGATTTGTACATAAGAAGTTTAATCCTAGATAAAGATCATCATCGACGTTGACTGCTTCTGCACTATCTCTAAACTGATTTGTCGCATTACTCCATAGGAATACATACTTATACTGTAATCCCTTTGAATGGTGGATTGTTGTGACAGTAACGATATCATCTGCTGAACCCTTTTGAAACAGCTTCATTCGATACTTCATCTTCAACTGCTTTTAATGCATTTAAGAATTCCGCTACAGAGTTGTACTTCGCAGATACTGTCATTTCAAATAGATAATCAAAGTTTGACTGTTGACTGATATTTAAACGATTGAAGTACGTATTATGATTTGCAAGTTCTGATAACATTCTTGGAATACCATAGGTATCCGCAATTTCTTTATACATCTGCAAATCATCATAGATACCAAACTCTTTGGCAACTGCTTTGATTGAACCAAGTCGTATCTTTGCCTTGGCAATCTCTTCATCACTATAGTTATAGAGATTAGAAACCATGCATGCAAATAGAGCAGAATCTGCTTCTTCATCCAACATTGCAGTACATAATGCAATGACTGTTTGACATAACTCTGAACGATAGAATCCTTCACGTGTATCAATGCTGTAAGGAATTCCCTTCGCTTCAAAGGCTGCTTTCAGATATGCTTTATCCCCATGACTTCGTAAAAGTATCGCAAAGTCATGGAAGGATGGTAACTTTGTATCATTCTTCTTTGCAAATTCAAGTTCTTGATTATAGGTATCAATAATCTTATTGGCAATCCAATTTGCCTTAATCATTTTGATATCCTCATCTTCGTCCTCATCATCACTGACAATCGCCGTTTTATTCTTCGGCGTATAACTTGCAAATTCAATGAGTGCATCTGGACTATCATTCTTAGGGAACCAATCTACAATATCATCTTCACCATACTTTTCTGTACTCTCTTTAACATTCATAATCTTTTGAAAAAGTATGTTTGTAAATTGAATAATACGTGCATCTGAACGGTAGTTTCTAGAAAGAATAATCTTCGCTGACTGCATCGATGAATCAATTGTTTCTTCAATAATCTTTTCTGACTCATTTAGTTTAGAACGCATTAGCGCAGGCTTTGCCTGGCGGAAACGATAGATAGATTGTTTTGTGTCACCTACACGGAAGATGCAGTTAGGACTAGCAATCATCTCAATGATTGTGTCCTGTAGTTTACTTGTATCCTGGAACTCATCAATCATGACTTCCTGTAGGTTTTCACGGATAACCTTCGCAACATTTTCATGTTTTAGAATTTCATACGCATAGCGTTCCATATCCGAGAAATACATAGCAGTATTCTCTTGTTTGATGCGGATACAATTTTGATATGTATTCTTCGCTAGATTGATGAGTGCTGTATTGATGATTGAGGCATCTCTTGCGTCTGAAACGAAATCATCTTCATTCAAACGTTCCTCTGACATATTCTTGAGAGTTTTCTTCAAATGATCTATTGCTCGTGCATGTTCTGGATAATTCTCTTTCTTATAACTTGCAAGCTTTGTATCATCCATCATTTGAATTTGTTGTTTATAGTTTTGATAAATCGCAAAAAGTATATGCATTACTTTTCATCTTCTGGCATCAGTTCAGCCTGTAATGTTTGAATGATATTTAAGAATGTATCAAAAGCTACAGAGTTATCAATTACTTTTTCCACGTCCATTAATAGCCTCTGGTAAATCCTGCAAGATTTCTATATCACGTTGTAATACTGCTAGTTGTCCCATACAAGGACGCAAAAGAAATACTTGCGGATATTGATCTCAAAAATCATCAAAAGATGTAAAAGTTATTTGTACTTGTAGGATCAAACTTCTTTGGATACATCTTTAATGCATGTTGGTACCATTCATCTGGGTCAACAGATGATTCCGCATGACGATTGATTTTCACGACCGCATCATATAGTCCATCATAGTCGTCAGCTCGACTAGAGAAGTAAGAAGCGAGCGCAACTGTTTCTTGTGGACTTGTTTGATAAGCATACTCTAACGCTCTCATAAACGCATCACGCTGAATATTTTCATTTTGCCCACCCGAAAGAATATTCTCTGTCGTAGCTGGGTCTAAGCCAATGATATTGTAGTATTTTTTAATAATAGACAAGCAGAAAGAGTCAATAGTTGTGATGTTCGCACTTGCTAGCGCGATAATCTGATTATCAATATATTGAATGAGTTCATTATCAACCGTTACTTCTTTTTCTGCTAACTGTTTGATTTCATTTAACTCTTGGGCAACACGCTTCTTCATTTCACTTGCGGCTGCTTCAGTAAATGTTAAAGCGAGGATACGTGATAAAGGTACACGTGGATTATCCTCAAGACATCTTTTTACCAACCGTGATACTAGTACTTTTGTCTTTCCTGCACCAGCAGATGCGGAAACGACAATACCCATTCCAGAAGAATTACAGGCAACGGACTGTTCTGCAGATAATTGATTTTTCTCAGAGATTCTCATCTTCTTTTGCCCCCTTTGCCGCAATTTCTTCTTTATCTAATTTAAATGGTATATCCGTCGGAATACCTTCCACTTCCACTGCTGTTGGAATGCGATATTCTCCATCAAAGTGATACATTGCCATGTATGGTAGTGTTGTATTTTCAATCGGAGATAGTTCGATATTTCCTTTCAGAACTTGCTTTGTGGAAATTTGCATAGATACCTTCAATATATGCTTGGATCTTATCAAAGTCGTAGATATTCTTTGGACTTTTGATATGTCTTGCGTCTATATCAACATCATCACGATGTTCATTGAAAATCCATACAGCACATTTCCTACTCTTAATGAAATCTTCCTCTAAGCTATTTAGTAATGCATGTTTTGGCATATCTCCACATTTATTGTAAACACGATTTAAATCAATCGTTTCATCCTTCATAGAGATATACTGTACAGCAGTCGGATTGTATTTCTTTCCTTGCAGGTTATTTGCGACAATCATCATATACGTTAACATCTGCAGACGTAGTCCTTGTTTTACTTCATCTTCACTAATGGATAATACAGATGATTTGTAGTCAATGATACGAATTAAATCTTGATATAAATCAATGCGGTCAATAATACCACGGATATTTACATTACCAATCATTGTTTCTGGTAAACGATATTCAAAGTATTCCGGAATAAAACTTGAATCATTTTCTAAATCATGCATGAATGTCATAAATTTAGATAATGAATCTGCTAATCTTTCCAAAGAGATATCGTAGAGATATTGTTCATTTGGATGTGTTAATTTAAGTATGTCAAAATACGGTCTTAGTAACTCTTTAATTTCATTCGATGTTAGAATATTTTCTCCATCTTCTTGTAGTGCATACTGTTTACGCTTTGAACTATCTTTATAAGATGTTAGTAGTGTATACATGAAATGATGTTGAATATTTCCAATTGTAATTGGATCAAGTCCTGAGAATTCTTGGTCCATAATTCCTAGTCCTTTTTGGATAAAGTATCCATATGGATTGCGGTAGTATGACTCTACCGTACTAACAGAACCATTTAATAATCCTTTTTCATCTAAGAATAATTGTTGTGCTGTTTCTGGTGTTAATTCATGTTTTATATCCATATGATTGTCTACAATCAAAATTGGCCATGGGGTATTTTTCTTTCCTTCATGTCCACTTTTAGATTGCACTTCGTAAGCTAGTTGCATTTCTTTACCTTGATAATCATTTGTAGAATATGAATAATAGATTTCTTCTGCCGAGGAATCAATCCAACTAAGTGCATTCATGTAATAACCATAACGCTGATTCATACTTGGATAAGATGGTATCTTTGCAAGGTAATCTTCATCAAATAAACCATTATGAACTGGAAAGCCAGGATAATTCTTTCCACTACATCCAATGACGTAAGTAACTTCTTGTTTTTTTACTGGATGTGTTAAATCTGTCACGGTGCAGATTGCGTCTGTAAACACAGCACTATCTGAATGAATCCCCTGTAACATATGCATGACGAAAGGAATATTTTCCACAGTCTGTTTTTCACTTGTTAAAATGGACTGTAAAACATTACGTAATTGTCTTCCTTCTTTGAGTTCATGTTTATTCTGTAAAATCTTTTGGTTACGAATGATTTCAAACGCATTCATTAACATTTCTTCGAATGTTGATGCTTGTATTAAACTATCTAAGTCCTGTTGGATATGATTGAATAACTCATCTGCACGTTCTTCAAAGTATGCATAACGTGTAGCTTCCTTTTTAAATACTTCTGATTCCTTCAAGGACTGTGATAAATGTGTCGGACATTCTACATCTACCAACACTTGGTCTAGATATTTGAGTACCGTAAATAATGAACTACTCTTCTTTTGGTCATCTACACCAAAGGCATCGATATACAAAGCTTTCATTAAAGCTTCTTTATTCTTTTGATACGCAAGATTCACTAATGAAACATAACGTTGAATGAGTCTAGCAGACACATCATGATGAACAGTCGAAAATGGTATCTCATATCTTGCGAATACTTGTTGTACAACTGGATACTGTGTCTTCCATGAAGTAAGCACTATATTACATGGTCTACGATAGGTTGCGATATCCTGTGCAATCGCTTCAATTTCATGACGTGTACTGAGTGCATAGCGTAAATGTTTTTGACTTGTTGTTGTGTCTGTTGGTTTTGTTTTATCTTTGAGTTGTTCTAAAATTTCTACGTAGTATGGATCTGCCTCAAAGAAAGGATATACTTCAACATCATCCTGCTGCAATTTCTGGATTGCGGCCTCTTTATTCTCTACATTCTCTTTTTCCACAAATGGAATTTCTAATAGAATGCGTATGATTTCCTTTAACTCCTTTTCCTGTTCGTTTGTCTCGGGTAAAGAATCAACTTGAATATTGCCTTGAATACACTCTAATACAAATTGAAAAATCTCCTGAATGAATGCAGGATAGTCAAACATCTTTTGATAAATTGGAAACGCATCACTTCTCTTTTTTAATGTATGAGAGATTTTTAGTAGTGCTGCATGTTTATCTGTATGTTTCTCTCCTAACGCAACAGAAAGTGGAACTGCTAGTACATCTTTAACAACACCATGATTATGCTTTGCAAGATCTTCATAAATATACTCTTTTTTTGATAATTTGCACATAAAATTGTTTTCATATTTAGATTTTTATCATAGGCAATCCTGCATATTTGGTAAAATATCCTGTTTTATACAAAAAAATTGTGTAATGTTACTGGATTTTTCAAAATCCGCGTGCCTATAATTACATTGACAAACACTACATAATCATCAACTAACAATAAAAAATTAAATACAATTACTTGGAGGGAAGTATTTATCATGGCAATCTGTGCTATTCTAGGCCAGAAAGTAGACAGTAGGAAAGACGGAGATGACTGTCTATTTAACGGTTATTTAGAAGACTATCTCAGTCTTAGGGAAAATGAGATTGATGATGATTTAAAAGAATCATTTGAAAAAGTATTAGAAGTGGAACCTGACACAAAGATTTGTGTAGATTTACACTGCGCCGTCAACATTGAAGCAATTAGCAACCAAATCATCCGCTATAAAGACATCTGCAAGCTCAACGGGAAAGCACTCGTAATTCCTTATATCTTGTATTTTTCAACATGATGATGAAGATAGAGCTATCATCATCTGTGACTGCAAGCAATACGGATATATCTATGCGAAGGGCCTTTACTACTGCATGACAGAGCCAGCTGGTGAATTTATTGACTGCAAGAATGAAATCGTTGCGATATCTTCTAACCAGGAAACAATCTTAAAAAGTTCTCAATCAATTATTCACTGTAAAAAGCAGGTTCTATTCAACGTAGCATTGATCACGAACTTTTCCACAATTATGAAGAGTTAAAGACCGCATCTAAAGAAGCTGCCAACGCTCTTAAACTAGAAGCGATGGAAAAAATCTCCTGAATTAGAAGATCGTACAAATGCTATCTATCATTATGTAACGAACTGGTTCCTTTTAAAGAAGGTTCTCTATGTACAATATATGGTAAATAAGAATATCTTATCTAGTATTCATGAAAACAATATTAAGAAACAGAGAAATCAAGCAAAGCTAAATTCTGAAGAGATTGATATTCTCAGTTTCAGTGAAATGTGGAGATTACCAAAACAAGAACCTCTTGCATAAATACATAGCCTCGACTTCATAATCGAGGTTTTTCTTTTCCCCAAACAGTGAAATTAATGCCTAATTACGCGATATATGGTAACATTTTAAAGTAAGAGGTGTTATATGACAAAGAAGCTAGCTGTAGCAGCACTGCTCATGTTTCTGATTATCGCTACCTTAATCGGTAGTACGTTAATCAAAAATGATTTCTTGAATCCAGAAAAAGAGCCAGTCGTTACTACAACAGAAGATAAAAAAGAAGAAGAGAAGAAAGAAACGCCTAAGCCTGAAGTTGACCCTGAAACGGATACACGCTTCAGCGATACAAACAGTATCCTACTTCTTGTAAACAAAAAGCATAAGTTAGAAGAAACCTATGTTCCATCTGACCTAACAACAGCAAACGTTAGTACAAATGGTACCGAGTGGACTCTACGCAAAGAGGCTGCGAAAGCTATTGAAGAATTATTCAACGCCGCTAAAGAAGATGGTATTAAACTACGCTTAGGAAATGGCTTCCGTTCCGGTTCCTACCAAGGACAGTTATACCAAGCAAGTGTTGATCGTATTGGTGAGACTAGCACAAATAAAACAACCGCGAAGGCTGGATATTCTGAACTACAAACTGGTCTAGCAGTTGCGATACTTGGCGCAGATACAACCACTGATTTTAATAACAGTTTTGCGAAATCCGATGAATATAAGTGGCTCCAAGAAAACGCCTATAAATACGGCTTCATCTTACGCTACCCAGAAAACAAAGAATCCATTACTGGTTATACCTTTATGCCATGGCATTATCGTTATGTTGGAAAAGATATAGCAGAACAAATTCACGATGCTGGAGATGATACAACATTCGAAGAATTCTTTGGCCTAACAGGTGGCGACTACGAAAAGACTAGTTCTTAATTTATAGAAATCAATTTGAAAGGTAAGTGTAACAACAAATACACTTACCTTTTTCATTAAAATATAAGTTGAATCAATACCATATAACAAATTGTGCCACTCGCAATTGAAAGTAACATATTACGTTTCCATATATGCAGAATAGTAGTAACTAAAATAGAAATGATCTCCGGAATTCCATAATTTCCCCGCAAGAACTGAACATCTTTTAGACAGTATATAACTAACATCCCAAATACAGCGGGTGGAAGATATCTACCAATATAATTTACAAAATCAGGTGTTTTTCTCTTTTCACTAAAAATGATAAATGGCAAAAACCTCGTTAACATTGTGCCAAATATACATAGAGCAATTGTTATAATCTGCTGTGCGATTGTCATTTCTGCACCTCCAACGATTCCATTCTTCTTTTTGATAGCGTTAGCGTGATAGCGATGACTGCCATCGTAGGTATCATAAAGGAATTTGAGCCAAATATAATGAGGCAGATCACTGACACCACAATACCAATTAAGGAAGCGATATGATGTTCTTCTTTTCAACCATTGTTCTAAGAAGATTACAACAAACATCGCAGTCATCACAAAACTAACTCCCTTCGTATTAAAATTTAGAACTGATCCAAGAAGACAACCAAGAGTCGCACTGATACACCAATAGAACTGATTTAGCAATGTAACAAAAAACATAAACCATCCTTTATCAACATCCTCAGGGATATTTCGCTGTATAGTTGATGGAAAATGATTCATCACACATGCCAAAAATCAAATAGTATTTCTTCCAACCCATACCTTTATAACGTTCCAACATTGAAATACCATAAAAGATATGTCTTGCCTGAATTAAAAGTGTCATGATTAGTACTTGCATTGGCGCAAACGGACTCAGTAACATTTCTACCGTCACAAACTCCAAAGAACCCCCATACACCAAAAGACTTGTTAACATTGGATATACAAAGGAAAATCCATTCGCATTCATATAGATTCCATATGCAAATCCCAAGAATACAAAGCCTGTAAGAATCGGTAAAGTGTATGGAAATGCGGCTTTGAATGCTTTCAGTTTCATGGAAGTCACGCCCCCTTATTTAAAATTGAATGAGCCTATTATAACCCAATTAATTAATCCATATTTATAAATATTTCATTCACAAAAATTTTTTTACTGAGATATAAAAAGAGGCATATAGCCTCAGCTTATAACAACAGGTTTATAAATTGTTATAATTCTACTATCTTAAATAACACCAATATACTATACATCACCGTTTCATAATCAATAGGCTGTGCATATTCATATTTTTTTGATATAAAACCCATAAATTTTTTTAAATATTTTTTTCTCTAACAATTTTTATCTATGATAAGATTACCGCTTTCCATCACATAGAATGTTTTTTTCTATTACTACAAGTTCTGAAAAAAAGATTTTTTTCATAATATCTTTATCAATATCATCTTTATATATAGACATTAATACATGTATATCATAAAAAAATCTCTCATCCGTGTGTTTAAGATTCCTCTGGATAAAAATAGTTTGTAACTTTTTCCGCAAGAATTGTTTCAATATTATAGGATTTCAGCAGAATTGTTCTATCCTCAAACATTAATCTGTATTTATATTCTATTGCACTTGGTGTAATTGCATCACCAGTTGATAAATCCACTTTTAAAAAGGTACCTTCATTTCATCAATTATTGCATCAATCGAGACACGTAAACCAGGATACTCCATATTATCCATAATTTCAGAGAATTCTCTTATTTGAAATATTACTCCATCTGAAATATCAATATTGATTATTTCTTGAATCATGGCATGTACATTTCGTTTGGATAACTTAAATTCTTGAATTGAAGTATCTATATCCATTGTCGACCGTAAAAGAAATCCCTATCATTGAGGTAATTAATACACCTCCCTTAATTACAATTTTATCTACATAATTAGAATTTGTAATTCTCTCTAAAAAGCGCTCCATCATATAAATTCTTAATAATATTCGTGCATCTAGATTCTTTTGTTTCGCAAAATATTTTATTTTTCCTTTTAACTGTGCAGCAGTAAACACAATTACAACATCACCTCCAAATACCCTCTCACCAACTGATCTACATGGAATAATTTCGCATACTCCATAAGTCGATTTAAATCTTTATCATTTCTTTGAATATACGTCTTAAGAGCAGTTTTAAAATCCTGTATTTCAATTTTTTTTCGTGAGCGTATTAAATCGCAGATTGTACGTTCTAGATTATAGATAGGTATTTGCATTTCAGTATCTGTTTTTATATATTCTCTTCCAACTTCAAGTAATTCTTTACTCACTGTAAATACTTTTACACCAGATTGATTTAATTTCGATACACCGTATCCTGAATAGATTGTGATGGTATGACGATTTGGTTCTCTATCAATTAGTCCATGAAAATACAGTGCTTCATCATGAGAAAAAAACAGCTTGTGGATATTTTTATACTTAGAATAACTCTTTCATCTATCCAAATATTCGAAGTACATAAATACCATGGTCAACTTTTTTTCGTACTGATTCTGCTCAATAAATCTATACAGTTCGTATTTTTGTAATACCTTGTTTTTTTGTAGAGATTTGATATGTATAATTTTTGATTTTTCAATTTTTGGATTCATATATTTTCTTTTGTACTAATTACAGTTTTTATATTAGCACAAAAGAAAATATATAACAGAAAAAAATCCCGTACGGCAATGGGATTTTTTTACTGTTTATTCTACGAATAACTTTGTTTTATCTAATGCTTTGATTAAGAAGTAACCAATGATGACTGAGATTAGTTCTCCGATTGCGACGAACGAACCATTGATTAATGTTCCTAATACAATTTCATTTGGCATAAATAGGTATGCAAGCTCTGCACCTACGAAGAAGAAGTTAAAGATTACAGGCATTAAGCAAGCAAGTACTGGGATACCCATTTACTTTCTTATCTTTTAATACCCATGTGCAGTAAGCTGCACCGAATGTTGCGATTGTTCCGATGATCGCATCTAAGAATCCAGTTGGATTAATTCCTAACATCGCTCCAATTAAGTTTGTTAGGAAACAGCCTAGTGTTACACCCCAAATAGATGGTTTGTAAATTAATGGAAGTAGTGTTAAGCTTCTGCGATTCTTACTTGTACATTACCATATGTAAATGGTGCTAGTACTAATGATACGACAGTATAGATTGCCGCAATCATCCCAATCCTAGTTAAGGTCTTCATGTTCATAAAAATATCATCTCCTTATTTTCATTTAACGTCAGGTAGCCGCTACTGACGGGATTGTGTCCGGTAATTTATTTTACGCTTTTATTACATTACGTCAACTCAAAATAGTATATATTAAACTACCCTCAAGTGAAAAGTTAAATTCCACTTCTAAGGTATGAAAGTTGAATTTAGTTATTCACCAAACTCTAGTTGAATTTACTCTTACACTTCTAGTTCAATATAATTGCCTATCCTTCGTGTTTTTAGGAGGAAAACATTATGTTAACGAAGAATTCACACACATGTCTTATTCAGATAGACAGATCATCGAAACTGCTATCGAAAATGGTTCTACTAAACAAGCTATCGCTACTACCCTTGGTAAAGACAAGTCAACCATAGGAAAAGAAATCAAACTACATCGCTTCCTTGCATACAAATGTAATCTGCCTCTAGAGTGTGCTAACTATAAACGTTGTAAACATGAACGATATTGTACTCTAGATTGTAGTGATTATGTCCCTTTCAAATGTACTCGCAGGGACAAGTCACCAGGAGCTTGTAATGGATGTGGAAACTATCGCTCTTGTCGTTATGACAAATATCGATACTCTGCATTTGATGCACAGCACGACTATCAGATGACACTTACATCTTCACGACAAGGTGTCAATGCGACAGTAAATGATATCAAGCAGCTCGGTGAACTCTTATTACCACTGCTCAAGAAAGGTCAGTCCATCTACTCTATTCTCCAAAGTCACAGAGAAATCAAGTTATCAGAAAAGACGATATACAACTATATCGAAAATGGTGTCTTCCAAGATGTGGGCGTATCGATCAGCGCCATCGATTTGAAACGTGTCGTAAGACGAAAGATGTCCAAACAAAAGCGCAATACATACAAGCCACGTAAAGACAATCGATACCTGACAGGAAGAAAGTACTCCGACTTCTTGATATACATGGAAAAGAATCCAAATGCCAAGGTCGTAGAGATGGATACGGTATACAACGACGTGTCCAACGGACCTTTCCTACAGACCTTCAAATTCAGAGAGTATGACCTGTTGATATATATCTATCAAACCGTAAAAGACTCCTTACATATGTTGGATGGGATCCAATTATTGGAAAAGATACTAGGAAAAGAAATGTTTGAAAAAGAAGTCGAGGTCATATTAACAGACAGAGGAAGTGAATTCGTCCTAGCTGAAGAAGCTGAGATACGTGAAGATGGAACTCGTAGAACACGTATGTTCTACTGTGATTCGATGGCCTCTTGGCAGAAAGGAAGTCTAGAGAACGTGCATTTATTGGTAAGAGAGATATGTCCAAAGGGGTGCGATCTCCATGCATTGGGACTTACATCACAAGAAAAGGCAAATCTTATCAGTACCAATATCAACTCATATCCAAAAGAAAAGCTGCACGGAAGATCATCCATACAGCTGCTCCATTTCTACAACGAAGAAATGGCTAAGAGACTTCATGATTTTGGAATTACCGAAATCCCACCAGATGAAGTAATTCTAAAACCATATCTTCTAAAGTAAGAAGATAACCAAGAAGTTTCAAAATCAATCACACACGAAGGATCGGCACTTAACTTTCATCTGACAACGAAGTAGAATCAACTCTTACAAATTTTTTGAACAGTAGATTCTGCCTGCCTTTCATGCGCTCATTTTTCTGTAACTTTATCTTCATTCTAACTAAAATATAATCATTTTCAACTTAAAAATAATACCATCTTAGGTTATTGACCCTTAATAGTACTATTTCTGAATAACTTACTTCCACTTTATTTTTTTATTCTTTAGAAGTGGAATTTAACTTTTCACTTGAGCTATATTAAACTACAGGTTATTTTATATAAACATGCAAGCATGCTAAATATACAATAAATAAACTGAGTATACCAAAAGATATATACTATTTTATTCAAGTGGCTTTGCTTTTCCAAACCAATGTAAAAGGTTCCGTCATCTTGAGCAAACTTGAAGATACTAAAAAAATGCATGTATTTGCTCTGCTACTTTTTTTGACATTCTAGAGTGAAATGTTACATAAAAAAACAAATACAGATTATTGCTTGTTTCAAAATTGTACTAGCGTAGTATGGATTGGTATTTGAATTATAATTTATATTACACACCTAGAGATATGATAGTTTAAGTAATTCTTATAATAAATCACGGATAATTGTTTATTCTGTGATAATTTTCTTCTGCCCAGCTTCTCTATCTTTATGTATCATACCTTTCCATATCAACAAGTGAGAGGTTTCGATATATAATGTCATCTCTTGTCGTAAATCCTAACTTCTCCCAAAAGATATTTGCTACAACATTGCTTGCAAATGCAACAAGAGCAACTTTGCTAATTTCATATTCCGTAAAACATCACATGCATATTGAACCATATCTTTTGCAATATTCTTTCTACGATAGTCGGGATGAACTGCTGTGTGATAGATATATGCTCGTCTGCCATCCATCCCAATGAGTATTGCTCCTACAATTATATTATCTTTTATCACCTTAAAGCATGTATCTGGATTTCGTTTTAAAAATCTTGCGATTCCTTCTCGACTATCATCCACACTATTTAGTCCCATGCCAGAGCAACTCATCCAAAGTTCATATAATTTATCATAATCATCAAGTTTTATCGATTCAATATCTGTCATTTTATATTTCACCCCTCTTCTTCATCTGACATAAATACATCGCCATTGAAACTGTCTTCGCATCAGGAATCTTTCCTTCCATAATGAGTTCTTTAAGTTCCTCTAAACGATATTTATAGATTTGAATCTTTTCATCCTCATCTAAGTGTTGACCAATATATAGATCTACCTTTGCATAATACAAGTCGATAACTTCTGTATCATAAGCAGGCGTTGGATAGATTTTACCCATGTATATCCAATCTTTTCCTGTATAGCCTGTTTCTTCTTGAATCTCTCTTTTCGCTGTTGTAAGGGCATCTTCACCTTCTTCTTTTTTACCAGCCGGAAATTCCAACGTTTCTTCTTGTTGTGCATATCTCCACTGTTTAACAAAGAAGAATTTACCATCTGTATCCTCAAGAGCGATTCCAACACCACCAATGTGCTGTACAACTTCTCTTTCAACCGTTAGGTTATCTTCTATTTCAACAGTATCTTTATATACATGTAAGATATTTCCTTCAAATATTTCTTCTCTTGTGAGTAGTCTATTCATATTGTTATACCTTCTCCATGCGGATATCATACAACAGATATATTTGAAATATCGTGAAGAATTGATGAAATACAAATAATCATTCATTGTTATCGATATTTGTATTTTCATATTAAATTACATGCATGCATATACTAGTTTATTCATTTATCATGCATTATATAATCTCTAAATGAAAAATTATTTTTCTGTTAGAAATGATAGTTTATTACATCATTTTCAGTATATTGTTTCTATCATTTCTAACAGGATAGAAAAAAATGTAAATATTTCATCTGATTCTTGGGTTCATGTTTTTCTATTTTTGTTCTATAATTAATATGTTCTATATGGGAGGAAAACTATGAACATCAAGAAAGCATTGGCTTCAGTTTTGACACTTGCTTTATTAGCAGGTTGTACAGGCGGTAACTCAACAGCTTCAAACACCACAGCATCAACAAACGATAATGGTCGTAAGCAACCTGCAGAAACAGGCTCTAAGGATATCGACACATTAAAGTTCCAATTTGTTCCATCAAGACCTGTTGATGAAATTAAGGCAACAACAGAAGGCCTCGATAAATTAGTTATCGAAGCAATGAAGAAGAGAGGATACAACATTAAGAATCTTGAAATTTCTGTCAGTGATTCTTATGAAGCTGCTGGTGAAGCTTTATCCGCTGGTTCAGTAGACGTTGCTTGGTTACCAGGTGGTACTTATGCATTATATTCAAATGAATCAGATGTTATCTTAACAGCTACACGTGCTGGTTTATCAAATGACTCTGAAAAACCTGCTGAATGGAATGGTGATGCACACAAGACAGTTAACAAGGATACTCCAGTTACATATTACAAAGGCTTAATCTATGCAGGACCATCCGAATATGGACAACAGCTTGCAAAGAAAGTAAATTCTGGTGAAGCTTTAACTTGGGAAGACTTAAACAAGGCTAAGTGGGCTGTAAGAGATGTTACAAGTTCTGCTGGTTATATCTATCCTACAATGTGGTTAATGGACAACTACGATGGTAAGACCATTAGTGATTTAGCTAACGTTACAACATTAGACTACGCCGCTGAATTCATGCAGGCTGCTGCTGGACAGATTGACGTTATCGTATGTTACGCTGATGGTCGTCAAGACTATGCAAAACAATGGCAAGAAGAATGGGGTCGCAAGGATTCTATTTGGAATGAATTAAATGTTATTGGTGTTACACAGAATATCTATAACGATACCGTATCTGTAACAATGGCTAAGGAAGACATTTATAATAAGGAATTCATCGAAGCTATGCAGGATTCCCTCATCGAAATCGCAAATACAGATGCAGGCAAGAAGATCTTCGGTATCTACAAGCACACAGGATATGCTAAGGCTGAAGATTCAGATTACGATGGAGCTCGTCAGGCTTATCTGTAATTGAGAAATAAGATACATAAATTTATGTGGGCGATATTCAAAATATCGCCCATTTTATTTGATTTTTAATGTATGATTATTGCGTAAATAATGAATACATATAGTGATGGAGAATAGACATGATTGAATTTAAAAATGTTTCTAAGACCTACCCAAATGGCACTAAAGGTCTACAGAATGTAAATCTAAAGATTGAACAGGGAGAATTTATCGCAATTATCGGTTTATCTGGTGCGGGTAAATCTACACTGATTCGTACAATCAACCGTATGATTGATATTACAGAAGGTGAACTTGTTGTGGATGACACAAACGTAAGTGAACTCAAAGGAAAATCACTACGTCGCTTTAGAAGAAAGATTGGTATGATTTTCCAATCCTTTAACTTAGTGAGTCGTTCAACTGTAATTCGTAACGTTCTAACAAGTAACGTTCCGGATATGCCTTGGTATAAGGTTCTTCTTGGAATTTATTCCAAAGAACAAAAAACACACGCATTAGAAGCTTTGGATAAAGTTGGTATTTTAGATAAAGCCTATAACCGTTGTGATGAATTGTCTGGTGGGCAACAACAGCGTGTCGCATTAGCACGTACACTAAACCAGAATCCTTCGATTATTCTTGCGGATGAGCCAGTCGCATCATTAGACCCTATCATGGCTGATGTTGTTATGAGTGACTTTGCAAGAATCAATAAAGAAATGAATATCTCTATCCTATTAAATATTCACCATGTCGACTTAGCTTTAAAATACGCTACTCGTGTTATTGGTGTTCGCTCTGGTCATATTGTTTATGATGGTCCAACTGATAAAATCACAAAAGAGATCCTCGATGAAGTTTATAACGGTAAGGTAATCCCTACTTCAAAGGATGATGCGAAGGAAGTTGAAGGCAAGTAAACATGGCGAAACAAAAAAATGTTAAAAAAACGCCACTGTTTGACAGAATCTTTAAACCCGAACTCATTACACTGCCAAACGGGCATACCGTTGAAAGACCCCGCAGTAGAACACCTTGGATTCTTCTGCTATTTACGATTGTTGTGATTATCTCTATACGTGCAACTGGTTTTAACTTATCGACCATCATTACACGTATAAAAGAGTTAACTGTGATTCTATCGAAGATTTTCCACCCAAATTTCAAATACTTCTCTAAAGTAATCTCACCACTGATTGAAACTATTCAAATGTCGATTGTTGGTACAATCATTGGTTCTTTAATTGGTTTACCACTTGCAATTCTCGCATCGAGTAATATCAATAAGAATAAACCAACACTTCTTGTATGTCGTTTCATCTTATCTGTATTACGTTCGATTCCTACTTTGATTTATGCATATATCTTTGCGTTGATCTTTAGTTTAGGTTCACTTGCAGGTACAGTCGCAATCGCTGTATTTACGATTGGTATCGTTGCGAAGATGTTATATGAAAGTATTGAAACCATTGATATGGGACCATATGAGGCCATGCAATCATTTGGCGCATCTACATTACAGTCCTTCTGGGCTGCGTGTATGCCACAAATTCTACCTACATATTTAGCGGATTGTTTGTACTGCTTTGAAATCAATGTACGTGCATCTTCCATTCTTGGTTATGTAGGTGCTGGTGGTCTTGGTATCTTAATTCGTGAACGTACTGGATTACGTGCTTACTCCGACCTCGGTATGATTCTGATTACATTGTTTGTTGTCGTTTGGCTCATTGATATGGTCAATGATTACCTGCGTTCAAAGTTATCTTAAACAGGAGGTCATATGTCAGAAAATATTATTGCCAAACTAAACGAAGAACCTAAAACCATTTGGATTAGACTTATAACAGTTGCGATTGTTGTAAGTTTAATGACTTGGGGTTCTCAATCTCTACACTTCACTGGATTTACAGATTCTGGATTGAATGTCGCAAAGGGTCTTGTGAATGGTCTATTACATCCGAATGTCTCTCTTATCTTTGATATGAGTGATAGCGGTATCCCATTCTTACTCTTACAGACAATTGCGATTGCGGTACTTGGTACGATCATCGGTGCAATTCTTGCGATTCCTGTTAGTTTCCTAGCATCCACAAATATTGTGCCTAAACCAATTGCGATGTTATTCCGCGCTCTAATCTTATTAATCCGTACAATTCCTGCACTTATTTGGGCTCTTGTATGGATTCGTGTTACTGGACCTGGACCATTCTGTGGTGTTGTAACACAGTCGGTATGTTCTATTGGTATGATTTCCAAAATGTATATCACAGCTATCGAAGATTTAAATACAGGTATTCTTGAATCACTAGATGCGGCTGGTTGTACAACATTCCAAAAGATTCGTTGTGGTATCTTACCACAGCTTAGTGCTTCCTTTATTTCCACCGCAATTTATCGTTTCGATATCAACCTAAAGGATGCGACCATCCTTGGTATCGTTGGGGCAGGTGGTATCGGTTCTCCACTCAATAACGCTATCTCATCTGGTAAGTGGTCTAACGTTGGCGCGTTCCTATTAACACTTATCTTATTGGTTATCTTGATTGAATATTGTTCAACAAAGGTTCGTGCTCGTCTAGCACACGGAAGAAAATAAATTGTAAAAGCACCTGCATGCAGGTGCTTTCTTTATTCAGTATATAAGCTTCTTAAACGTTGTAATTCATTTCGATTGATATTAAATTCTTTCTCGAAATATGTTTCAACACTTCCATATTCATTAAAGATTGCGTCTAATACAATCTTTCCAATCTCTTCTGTTACACCAAATGTCATACGGTCTAACTCTTCACGTTCTGGATGTGCGAGAATGATATCTTTATCTTCTTCTAACTTCTTTTGAATTGCACCACGTCGATACACATTCGTTAAAAGATAATCTTCTAATACAATTTCTCGATCGACACCTAACGCAAGTAAGATTAACATGCACGCTACACCAGTACGATCTTTTCCGCTAGCGCAATGAATTAAGATAGGCACATCACCTTTTTGAATATGTTCAAACAAGATGCGGAAGGCCTGGTTATTAAATGGCATGCGTGCATAATAATTCTTGAGTAATGCAAGTTGTTCCCTACCACCTTCACCAATACGATTCATTCCTTCGGATGAGAAGTTAATTTCTTCACCACCCTCAGAGATAGCTCCACTATGTTTAATCATCAAGATATTTGGAAGTTCTGGATCTGGTCTTTGTGAGATTTCTTCGTTAGAGCGAAGATCCATGATAGCACATAACCCCAACTGCTTAAGTGTTTCAATTTCTGATTGACTCATGAAAAAGGTGCACCACTACGATAGAAAATATTATCTTTTACAGTCTTACCCTCAGTCGTCATATAACCACCGAGCTGCCTAAAATTTAATTTATCTCGAAACCTAGTATCTTTTATCATCGTTATCTATCCTCAATGTTATGGTATCATACCATGATTTATGAATCTAACATATTTTGATGCCCAACATGTGATAAAATAATGTGGCAATTAAACAATCAATAGAAATGAGGTTTTCATGACAGATCGAATTCGAATTTTAGCCACTTCTGATGTGCACGGGTACATCTATCCACACAGTTACGCTGACGGTTCCAGTAAAGATATCGGTTTAGCTAAAATCAAAAGTTTAGTTAATATTCTTCGTGATGAGAATACACTCGTATTAGATAACGGTGATGTTCTGGAAGGTTCCCCTTTAATGTACCATCACTTTGTAAAAACACCAGATGAAGTCAGTCCTATTACACGTGCCATGGCTGATTTAAACTATGACTATATTAATGTTGGTAATCATGACTTTAATTATGGAGAGGAAGCTTTGATGATGCACCTACAGAATGTCGGTGCCCCATGTATTACTTCTAACTTCTTCTACCATGGTAAACCGTTTGGTCCTAATTATGTTATTCGCCAAGTTGCTGGTAAGAAGATTGCGATTTTTGGCATCGTTACCCAATATATTCCAAATTGGGAAAAGAAGTCTCATATCAAACACATGCGTTTTGTGGATGCGTATCTTTCTGCTGAAGCGACTGTAAAACTCATCAAACGTCTAGAAAATCCTGACTACATTATCTGTATGTACCACGGTGGATTTGAACGTGACCTTGTTAATGGAAGATTAACAGAAGATGAGACAGGTGAAAACGAAGGCTATAAGATTCTAAGAAATATTCGTGGCATCGATGTCATGATTTCAGGTCACCAACATCGCACTGAAGCTGGTAAGTTATATGATACTTACTATACACAAACCGCTGCTAACGGAGCTGAACTTGCATGTATTGATATCTATCCAGACAATAATACAATCGAGCCGCGTATCTTAAAGGCAGATATTGACGCTGACCCTGATATGTTAAACTATTTGAGAAAGATGAGGCTACTTGCCAAGCATGGTTAGACCAAACACTTGGCACAACCAATGTTGATTTACGTGTTACCGACGAATTTGATGCACGTCTACACAAATCACAGGTCATCACCTTCCTCAATAAAGTTCAACAGGAAAAAACAGGTGCTGATTTAAGTTCAAATGCCCTCTTCCTTGGCGCAACTGGCTTTGGTAGAGATATTACGATGCGCGATTTAGTCAGTACGTATGTTTATCCAAATACAACAGTTGTAAAGAAGATTACCGGTAAGATTCTACGTGAATATCTTGAAAAGACTGCTGAATTCTGGATGATTCACAATGAACATATCGTTGTAAACCCATCCTATGATTGGCCAAAACCACAACACTATAACTATGACATGGTTGATGGCATCGAATATACAATCAAAGTTTCTAACCCTGTAGGCCATCGTATTACATCTTTAACCTACCAAGGTAATGATGTAATAGATGATATGGAATTTACGATTGCGATGAATAACTATCGTGCAACGGGTGGCGGTAACTACAATATGATCAAAGAAGCTCCTACTATTTCTACTGATCTTTCTAGCATGGTTGAACTTCTTGCAAATTATATTCAAGAACACAAAGTCATCGACTTTGAACCTGTAAATAATATTACAGTGATTAAATAATCATTATCAAAAAAAGAATGAATCATTTAT